>OAWZ01000006.1_pt1 | contig 265993 bp, 214 predicted proteins | sample 1477091 | NCBI WGS metagenome assembly OAWZ01 (sample SAMEA2580282, study PRJEB22360) | human gut metagenome | biome: human gut; feature: human-associated habitat; material: faeces | place: Denmark | collected 2008/2010
AAAACGGAAGGCAAACTTGCAAACTTGCAAAACTTGCAGCACTTCCACACCCACAAACGTGCGCGTACATTATAATATGAAAAAATAATAAAGCATAAAAAAGAGAGTGGAAGACAGACGGACGATACCGGAGAGAACTACAACGGAGGAAAGGATAACAGAATGCAAAAGGCGGAAAGGGAGATACGTGACAAGACTTCCGGTGGAAAAGAGCAGGAAAGCCTGACAAGGAGAAAATAAGAAAGCGGAAGACAAGGACTAGAACAAAACAGACACTGACCGTAAAGGACCGACTCCCTGAATCTGCGACAACCACACACTTTAACCTTACCAATACAATTCACATAATTCTGCGGAAGACACGTATCCTGCATGCGAAAAACCTCCTACCTACTTTAAACAAGGTACGTTACTAACATACAGGCCTCTATGTTAGTAACGTACAAGGTCATACATTACTAACCTTACGGAACACACGTTACTAACCCTTCGGAACACACAAACTATACAAAAGCACATAGCATCCCGTCCAATGCCCAGACACTCCGTCAGAAAAGCTGCCGGCTGCTGTTCACCTACCGCTCATTGGTTACCATAACCTCCAGAAAGATTTTCTTCATCCCCCCATTACAAAAAACAGGATAGAACCATACCATTCACTACCTAGAACTAGGAAAAAAGATGGAAGCTAACACACCACTTCATCTCTTCCTCCACTCTACCCTTCACACTCTCATCGGATTGTCCGTCATTACTTTACCAGGATATAATAATCCATCGCTATGATGTACGCATACGCGTAATCGCGCGCGCTCGTGTGTGTGTGGAAAGACTGCAAGTTGTGCAAGTTTGCAAGTTTCCCCCTTGCATCATCTCATAAAAGGAGCTGAAAAAGCAAAAGAAACAACAAGAGAATAATCACCAAGAATTAAAATATCAACAACTTTCAGGCTCCTCGCTCCAGTTCCAAACAGATCTTATAAAAAATAAAGAATCAGCAAAACGAATTACATAAAAAACAATCACACATAAAATTATTGTCTTTCACACTTTGCTTTCTTTATATTGTAGCGATAGGCTCGACAAGCCAAAACAAAGTATATCGCACATTGTATCCATAGGATAATATATTGCTGACTGATTTCAGACATACTAGCTCCCATAGAATTTATCTTAACAAAGGCCAAAGTTCCGGAAGCCGCAGGAACCATATAATGAATCCATTGCCAATACCAAGGCATTAACTCCAGCGGATAAGAAACTCCGGACAGGAAAATCAATCCTACAGAGAAGAAAGCTACCAACAACAATGGAGCATCACTATCACTGAAAAATAACGAACAGGCCAATCCAAAGAAACTGGTAGCAAGAATATAAGGTATCATAAGTGCCACAATTTTCCACGGATATGCTAAATGAGGCAATTGGAAAACTAAAGGAAGAAGCCCCAACAAAAAGATAGAGAATAAAGCATAAAAGGCTAAATAAGTAAATGATTTTCCTATCACTACGGATGCCATACGTAAAAAAGAAAGATCCCTTCCTTCAGGGCCTGCAAACATCAGTATATCTCCAGTTTCACGCTCTTTCCCACTCAACATACTGATAACAAATATCAACGTCTGAAAAATAACAACCATCAAAACGGCAGGTATCAAATAAGTACCATAACCATCGGTATAATTATACAGGGCGGTACCCACCACATCGACAGACTTTGTTTGAACCACAGACTGTATATCATCCTGAGGTAGAAAAACCACTTGTTCGGGTCGAACATCATCATTCACAGCAAGCATGGCTCCAGCAGACGCCTCCTGCATGGAAGCAAAATAAAGAAAAGCCGTAGTGGTGCTGTACATAATATATATCGCTTCTTCACCACGCCCCACACGAGCGTCAAAATCCGAGGGAATGTAAACAATGCCCACCACTTCATCACATTTCATCAATTCCTTAGCAGCAGGCAAATCAGCATTGTTTGTCAATACCCGTGCCTGCGGAGTGGCATCCAGCAAACGGATGTAACTGCGGCTTAACGGAGTGCGACTCATATCCACTACTGCCACCGGAGCATTGCGTACCACATTGGGAGCATACATATAGTTATAAAGTAATCCATACACAAAGATGCCACCGCTGAGTACCAATAAAATGGAATAGCGGGTACATATTACACGAAACTCGTGCCAAGATACAGCTAATATATTATTCAATATCGTCATATTTCCGACTGATTAAAGAGCGTTTCAAATGAGGTAACAACAATAAAGGGGGAATAAGAAACAACAGCAGACAGGCTGCATTGCCCCACATATACGCATAACCATAGTTGCCATAAAGAAGATTCTGTCCAATCTCGACAAAATGACGGACAGGAAAAAGATAAGAGGCATAGTACACCGGTGCAAACATGTGAGGCACCGGAAATGTAACCCCGCCAAGGGTAGCGCCTAACGACCCTACCATGGAAACTATACTGATAATAATACTCAACGCAGGAAAAAGAGAGAACAGAAAAACCGCCAGTGCCTGCGTAGCAATGACCAATAGTGCCGAAGTAAAATTCAACGCCCAAAAACCACAATCCATCGGTATATGCATAACACCAAAAAAGACATAGTTTGCCAGAATACTCATAACGATAAAGATAAAACTATATGGAAGCAACTTGGCAGTAACCGCCACCCAAATATTCCCATCTGCCACCGCAAGCCAGTTGGCTGAAGTATGGAATTTCCCTTCACTGCCAATGGAATATGTGGTGACCAACAACAAGATAACTTGCAGAAAAACGAAAAAGAATGGCTGTGTAAGATAAACCGAATAATCCATATCAGGATTAAATAACGGATGATTCTGTGTGGTAACCGGTAACAGAAAAGATTCTATCTCTTCCTGATTTATACCCAGTGCCACAGCATGAGTGACAATGGGAACTACCGAAATGCTTTTCAACAAACTTTGAAATGCTCCGTGAATCTCACTTCCCACACTCATCAATGCATAATGGTAATAATAAGTCAGAGCTGTTTCCTTACCATCCATCACCTTTGCTTCAAAACCAGACGGAATACTGAGGTATCCATAAATACTTTTCCGCTGCACATCTGCCCTGGCCTCCACTTCATCAGCATAATGCCGAGTGATGCGGAAAGTAGGAACAGCCTCGGTCATACGAATTATCTCACGAGAAGTGGCTGTATTATCACCATCCACAATACCCACAGGCAGATTCTCCATCTGTCCGTTACCAAAAATTGTAGCCATAAAGAAGATAGAGAACAAAGGCAAGACGATACACGACGCAAAATAAATGCGCCGAGAAACCATACGGTCCAGTTCACGTTTCAATACCGCTATAAAAGGAGATTCTTTCATTCAAGTAGTTCATTTATATTTACCATTCACTGCAATCAGAATAACACAGCTATCCTTCTATCATTTCAATTCATCCAAATTTACCAAGACGGACATACCCGGTCTTAACCCCTCCATCGGCTCTACAGGCAGCGCATGAATTTCAAAAGTTTTCATATCGTACGTCCCCGTCTGCTTGGTAGATCGCCAAGTAGCAAAACTCCCCAACGGGCTGATGTAATTGATTTTAAATACCTTGTTTTTTACATCAAGAGCCGGAATATCTCCCATGAAATTCTTGTTCATACGGAAATAAGGCATATAGTCCTCACGGACATTAAGCACTACATGGCAATCATCTAATACTACCAAGCTCATAATGGGAGTCCCCGCTCCTACCAGTTCTCCACGCTTGGGGTAGATGGTTGATATCTGTCCGTTTTCGGGAGCTGTGAGGCGGGCATCCATCAACAAGGCCTGAACCTCATTCACAGTGCCCCGAGCCGCATCCACCAAGGAGCGGGCACTCTCTTTATCCTCTTTCTGCGCTCCGTCCTTCACTAATAAAAATTGTTGATGCGCTGCCCGTTCGGCGGCAACAGCAGCTTTATACATGGCTTCCACTTCATCTTTCCGCTGACTGGTGACCACGCTATCTTTGTAAAGCGCCTGAATACGGCCATACGTCACCTTGGCCAGTTGCAAGTCACTCTTTGACTTGTTCCACAATTCTTCTACCGAACGGACTATTTGCCGACGTGTACCGTCGTCAATTTTCTTATTCTGAAATTTCGCAATATCTTCCAAGGCATTTACCTGCTGGAACTTCGCCCAAGCCTCAGGACTGTTAATCACAACCAAGGTGTCGCCCATCTTTACATACTGTCCCTCCCGGACCAAAAAGGTATCAATTCGACCGGGAAGTTTTCCAGAAATCCGTATTTCAGTAGCTTCTATCTGCCCTTGCAATACAACCGGTTTATCGCTCATAGCTATAATCCCAATGGCAGACACCATAACAATGGCCACAAGAACAACGATAAAAGCGACTCCTAACTGTTTCTTCTCTTTTTCCATATTGTTTTCTTTTTTTATTATTTTCCGAATATAAAGTTCTCAGTTTGTCCGGTACGGCTATACTGCCAAAAGCTTTCGGGCATTCCGCAAGTAGAGAGCAGAGATGCCAGTGCCACATCATATTTATAATAAGCCAGCAAAAAAGCAATCTGCACCTTGGACAACATGGTTTCTGCATCAATCACATCAGTAGAGGTAGCCATTCCTTCCTGAAAGGACTTTTTACGGATACGTACCAGTTCACGACTCATCTCAATCGTGGTATTGAGTGCGGCGACATCATCCTTTGCATTCTGAATTTCGCTATATAACTTGTCTACCAGAACTCCCAATTCATTCTGAACCTTTTCCCGTCCCAGTTGCAAAGTTTGTTTAGTAAGACGCGCCTGACGGATATTGGCTTCACGGTTCAGCCCGTCGAATATATTCCAAGTAAAGCCCACCCCTATCAAAGTACGGGGCATCAAGTTTTTCGGAAGATTGTCTGCATAAAGTGTCTGCTTTCCAAACAATGCAATGGTAGGGATGTATGCACTTTTACTGATTTTCAATTGATTATCTGCCATCACCTCCTGTATTCGCAATTTACTTACTATATAGTTGCCGGTACTTACCAGATTCTTGAAATAAAGTTCATCGGGCAGATCATGGTTCATAAACAAAGGAGAACTGGGATTAATGGATGTAGCGTCTTCCACATTCAACAAAACTTTCAAGGCATTTTGCGCTACATTTAAATCTTTCCGAGCAGATTCCAACTCACGTCTGGCTTCATCCATAGTGACCTGGGCAAAGAGGCGTTCGGCCTTATTTATCATACCGTTCTTCTCCAGTTTCATAGCATTACGGTAATGTTTCTGTAAGCCTAGAAAGGTTTGCTCGCGTACATCCACCACTCTTTGCGCCAGACGCAAAGCATAATAAGTTTCCACCAGCTCCGATTGCAAAGTAGCTCCCGCCTCTTCCCTACCTGCTTTGGCCAAATCTACCATACGGTTACCAATACGGGTCGCAAAGATTCGTTTTCCGCCTGTAAAAAGCGGCCACATCACATTAGCATCTATGGTTGTCAGGTTACGTTCTAACAAAGGAAAAGTAAGGGTATGCGCACCTATATTATCAAGAATAGAAGAAATAAATTTATCATCGGGCACAATGGAATGTACAAAGTCTTTTGCCGGATCGGTAAATTGCTTTAAAGGTTCCTTGACCTCAATATTGTTGGACAAATGGACGTATGCCCCCGATGCATTCAAAGACGGATACCAAAAAGCATTCATCTTTTGTCGCTCACTGCGTGCTATCTCTATAGCCTTATCCGCCATTTGCAACGTGTGGCTGCCCTTGTTCATCAGGCTGGCAGATTGTTCCAATGTTAAAGATAATTCCCCGTTTTGAGCTGATAATGAAACCGGGAACAAAAGGACACATAAAAATATTTTATAATGCATACACTGTTTAGTTTCTGTTATGTTGTAATAAACAGAAAACCAAACAGATTGTTTGAACAGGATTATTTATTAAATAACTCGAAAGTGAATTTAAAACCAAAGGTATCAAATTGCCCGTTGATAGTGCTTACAAAAGCCCCCACATCAAATATATGTGTACCGATGCCATAACCCAACTCGATATATGGATTAAGATGTGGCATGAACAGGATACCACCATACAAGCGCTCCTGCTGGACTAACCCCAGCCAACGGTTTAAGGGTTTCAAGAGAATAAAGGGAGACTCATAAGTGAAATTCCCCCGCCAGTACTGACGTGAGGAGTTATACCAACGTCCGTCCAACAATTGGAAAGTGCCACCAATATCATCATTCCATCCTTCGGGAAGATTACGACGGGCAAAGTTGGCAAAATCCACGAAATACATATCTTCCTGCTTGGTAAACATCCCCCCCCCAATGCGATAACCGATACTTCGGATTCCGCTTAGCTTCAAGTTTTGCTGTATATCAAACTCCCAACGTTCATGAGCACCCGTACTCTTGAATACACCTTTAATACCCCGTTCATAATCCAGCATAAAAGTAGGCATACTGGAACCTACATTCATCTTCCGGCGACCGTTCATGTAATAATACATACCAGGAGTCCATTCAATACGTATACGAGGTGCAAAACTATTGTATTCTGATCTGATACCTCGCAATGCCGCCCAATCCTTATCAGGCAACGGCTTTTCAAGAATGACTTTCGAATTATTTATCAGATACCTCCAATGTACGGAAACACCTGCTTTAACAAACAAGCCATTCACTATTTCTATATTATGGAACAGATTGAGATACACATCCTTAAAATAATCCAACTCCAATTGGTCAAAATTAAAGGTACTATCGGGCAATTGCTTTAGCTGATCCAATACGACACTACTATATATGCGGTTACCGTTACCTACACTAACCTCAAAACTAGCCTGCTTTTCCGGCCAATATTGCCAATCGGCATCCGCTTTCACATAAAGTTCCTTATGTGTAAAATTATAACCTATCTGCGGACTGATTCTAAGTACACGCCCATCATGAAAAAGCCGACTGTATTTAAACTTCTGCTTATATGAAAAACCCCTGCTGTGACTATAATCCAACAACACCGGATTAATAAGTGGAGAACAACGCACACTCCCCATGCTGGACAAATTCACATTGTAACTACTGATAAGCATATCACCCAACTCTCCCCAAAACTCCAAATGTTCATTCTTCTTCTTTTTCGGTACGCGTAAAAGCGTATCTTGACGTAAAGCATAACTTCTGTACAAAGAATCTTCCAAAGCGGACAACGGAATGGGACGCAGTTCATTGAACTTTTCCTTATCTGTTATCAGCTGTTCCGAATCACAAGTCAGCTTGTAGGATTCCGTCAGATCATGGTGATGCTTCTTTTGAGATTTACGCCGGGCGGCTCCTTCATAAAATTTAATCTCATTGTACTTCAACCAGGCTCCTATATCCATTTCCAGATGGTTACCTAGAAACTTAAAAACAAGATTCAAATCAAACTGCACCGGCAGAAACTCCACATCGCCCTCCTCCCCCATCTTGACACGAACTTTGAAGCGGATCACATCATAAACGCCCTCAATATAAAGTTCACGAATAGTCCATATCTGATCACTAACCCACATATATCCACTGACCAATTGCGTACCACGGAATTTGGGAATAATGAGTATTTTATACCGCTGGCAGTCGGAAGAACCAGCTATAGAATCCAATAAATAATGATAATATCTGCTAGATTTCTTATCCAACGGAGAAAGAAGTTTATCGGACATCAATGAAGAAGAATAGATATTCATGTTCAAATAATCCATCACATCCGTTATCTGTCCCCTGTTACGTGGAAATGTAGTAGATACCGCCTTTATCTTACGGTCGTATATATCAGGGGCCGTATAATGCAACTCACTAAGAGACTCCATAAGATAATCATTGATGTGTTTTTCGAAACGGAACATGGACGGTACATAGCGGATAAGGTGATTGCGCTTATGTACCTTCACTTTTCCTTTTATATATAAATCAGCCTTATACTCATCAATGATACGGGAATAGAACGGCGAAAACTGGAAAATACACTGAAGAATGGAATCAGACACCACCGGCTTGTCGGGCATATCAACCTTTTCCCTCTTAGCCTGAACAGCTAAAGGTAACAAAAGACAAAATATAATCAGTCTGACAATCCGTATATAGTGCATCAATGTACTTTCTTTTCATCATTTGAAGAGCAAATATAAACAAAAACCAACAGGCTGATGCATGATAATACTTAATTAACATCCTTAACAGAAATGAAAAATGATTAGCGATATAGCGAATTATTAATCAAAAAGCAGTATTTTTGCAGCCAACAACCAGTAAAAGAAAGACAACATGTCCAAAATGAGATTTTTTGCTCTACAGGAGTTAGCCAACAGACGCCCCGTTAAAGTTGACTACCCCTCTGAAAAGTTAGCTGATTATTACGGTAACCACGTATTCGACCGTAAAAAAATGCAGGAATATCTGCCTAGTGAGGCTTATAAAGCAGTAATAAACGCAATTGAGAAAGGTACCCCTATCAATCGTGAAATGGCCGACATGATAGCCAATGGCATGAAGAATTGGGCAAAGACCTTTAATGTTACCCACTACACTCATTGGTTCCAGCCTCTGACTGACGGAACTGCCGAAAAGCACGACGGCTTTATTGAATTCGGTGATGACGGTAATGTTATAGAACGCTTCTCGGGCAAACTGCTTATCCAACAAGAACCGGATGCGTCCAGTTTTCCCAACGGCGGTATCCGGAACACATTTGAAGCCCGAGGCTATACGGCATGGGATGTTTCTTCTCCGGCTTTCATTGTAGACAGCACACTTTGTATTCCTACTATCTTCATCTCTTATACAGGCGAAGCACTCGACTATAAAACTCCTTTATTGAAGGCATTAGGTGCTGTAGACAAAGCAGCAACTGAAGTTTGCAGAATGTTCGATCCAAACGTAAAACGCGTATTCGCCAATCTAGGTTGGGAACAAGAATACTTTTTAGTGGATACCGCACTATATAATGCACGTCCGGATCTTTGTCTGACCGGACGCACCTTAATGGGACACTCGTCTGCCAAGGACCAGCAGCTAGATGACCACTACTTCGGTTCCATCCCTCCACGTGTAACCAGCTTTATGAAAGAGTTGGAACTAGAATGTCACAAACTAGGAATTCCGGTAAAAACACGGCATAACGAAGTGGCTCCCAACCAATTTGAGCTAGCCCCTATTTTTGAAGATGTAAATCTAGCCAACGACCACAACCAGCTAGTAATGGACCTGATGAAGCGTATCGCTTCCAAACATAATTTTACTGTACTGCTCCACGAAAAACCATTCAAGGGAGTAAACGGATCGGGCAAACACAACAACTGGTCACTTTGTACAGACACAGGTATCAATTTGTTCTCTCCTGCCAAGACTGCGGAAGGAAATATGCTTTTCCTTACTTTCATAGTCAACGTACTGATGATGGTCTATAAAAACCAGGATTTACTACGTGCCTCTATTGTCAGTGCCGGAAACAGCCATCGCCTGGGAGCAAATGAAGCACCTCCCGCTATTCTGTCTATTTTCCTAGGACGTCATCTTTCCCATATGTTAGACGAAGTAGTGGCACGTCTGAATGACGCTAAACTGACCCCTGATGAAAAGAAAGCATTGCAATTGGGTATCGGGCGCATACCTGCCATATTGCAAGACAATACAGACCGTAACCGTACCTCTCCTTTTGCCTTCACCGGAAACCGTTTTGAATTCCGTGCCGCAGGTTCATCTGCTAACTGTGCCGCATCAATGATTGTTATCAATGCCGCTATGGCACACCAGTTGAATGAGTTCAAGACCCAGATAGATAAATTAGTAAACGGAGGGATGGAACAGGAAGAAGCCCTATACAAGGTATTAAAAGAAACCATTATCGCTTCACAAAACATCCGTTTTGAAGGTGACGGCTACTCGGAAGAATGGAAAGCAGAAGCCGCGCGACGCGGATTGACTAATATCTGCCATGTACCCGAAGCCATCCTGAAGTTCAACGATAAACAATCTCGTGCAGTACTGATAGGCGAAAAAATATTCAATGAAAATGAATTGTTTTGCCGTATAGAAGTGGAACTGGAAAAGTTTACTAAAAAGGTCCAGATTGAAAGCCGTGTACTAGGCGACCTGGCCATCAATCATATTGTTCCCACAGCTGTAATTTATCAGAACAGACTATTAGAAAATCTTCGTGGTCTAAAAGAGATATTCTCCACCGAAGAATATGAAAAACTGACCGAGGACCGGAAGAATTTGGTACGTGAAATTCAAAACCGCATACTTGCTATTAAAAAAGCCGTGCACAACATGACAGAAGCCCGAAAAGTAGCAAATCATTTGGGAAGCCAAGTAGAGAAAGCCTTCAGTTACGAGGAACAAGTGCGTCCATATTTGGAAGAAATCCGCGACCATATTGACCATTTGGAACTAGAAATAGACGATGAGATTTGGCCATTACCTAAATATCGTGAATTACTGTTCACCAAATAAAATTTCACACAAAAAAGAAAGGATAGGAGATAAAAACCTATCCTTTTGTTATTTTTTGAAGATAAATTAATAATATATCTTTCTTTTTTCTTCTGATTACTTCGTCCTTTTATTTTTTCTTCTTATATTTGTGCTCTATAACACGGTTTTATAGCACGTTTATGGTTAGAAAAGAATTATCAGAAACTGAGATTGCTGAAAGTATACCAGACTTATGGCAACCTTTAACACAGGAACAAAGAGAGTTCTTGGCTCAGAACTTTACGATACAAAAGTATAAAAAGAATGAGACGATATACTGCGAAGGAGAAACTCCGATGCACCTTATGTGTCTTCTTAGTGGAAAAGTAAAAATCTACAAAGAAGGTGTGGGAGGACGTAGCCAGATTATCCGCGTATTAAAGACGAAAGAATATTTCGCATACCGAGCCTTTTTTGCCGAAGGGAACTTTGTAACAGCTGCTTCTGCTTTCGAACCTTGCACTATCTGCCTTATTCCCATGCCGGCCATTATGAAACTGATAAAAGACAACTCAGAATTAGCTTTGTTCTTTATCCGCCAACTTTCTATCGATTTGGGAATTTCTGATGAAAGAACCGTAAATCTTACACAAAAACATATTCGTGGGCGATTGGCAGAATCTCTGTTATTTTTGAAAGATACTTATGGAGTAGAAGAAGATGAATCTACACTAAGCATTTACCTTTCACGAGAAGATTTGGCAAACTTATCAAATATGACTACTTCGAACGCAATCCGTACGCTTTCTAACTTTGCAACTGAAAAACTAATTACCATCGACGGTAGAAAAATTAAAATCATTGATGAAGAGAAACTAAAAAAAATCAGCAAAATAGGATAAAATCTAATATCAATTCATACTTCACACACACAGGCGTCCGTTTTTCCATAACAGACGCCTGTTTTTTTCGCGACTTATAAAAACCTTTTTCTGCACCATCTGTTATTAGAGAAACTAAAAACCAAAAAACTATGAGTAAAGGTAAATTATGGGGAATCATCCTCCTTATTTTATTTGTGCTGGGATTCGGTATCTGGCTTTATACCAGTTCTGACGTAAAAAAAGATGTAGACCAGGAAGGCGTAGGCGTGTTAGACGACATGACTATACCCGCTGTGGACTAAATAATAATAAACACTAACTTAAACTTTACATTATGGCTAAAGAATCTGTGAATATCCTGAAGGATAAAATTGACATTGTGGACTTGTTGGCTCAGCTGAATGCAGCTCTGTCTGAAGAATGGTTGGCTTTCTACCAGTATTGGGTAGGTTCGTTCGTAGTAGAAGGCGCTATGCGCGGTGATGTACAACGCGAGTTTCAAGAACATGCAGCCGAGGAATATAACCATGCAAAATTATTGGCCGACCGTATCATTGAATTGGAAGGTGTACCCGTACTTGACCCTAAACAATGGTTTGATTTAGCTCGCTGCAAATATGATGCGCCCGTAGATTTCGGTTCGGAAATCTTGTTGAAACAAAATGTAGAATCCGAACGTTGTGCCATCTACCGTTATCAGCAAATTGCCGAATTCACAAACGGAATTGACTTCACCACTTGTGATATTGCCAAACATATTATGGCAGAAGAAGAGGACCATGAACAAGATTTGCAAGATTACTTAAATGATATAGCCCGCATGAAGGCTTATATTCTAAAAAAATAATCCACATCTGCTTCTATTCTTTCTTCTGTTTTAATGGAGAAAGAAAGGTAAGGCCGATTTCTACTGCAAGAACCGGCCTTATTTTATACTATTCATGCAAGTTGCCCCACAGTCCAAATAAAAATTAACCCATCTTACCTGTGAAGCCCCAACAAATAACATTTATAACACCTGACGGATTCTCACCAGTTTGGTCAATAACCCTTCCAATAAATCCAGTTTCAGCATATTCGCTCCGTCACTCTTAGCTACAGAAGGGTCTTCATGGGTTTCCATAAACAAACCGTCCACTCCTACCGCTATGCCAGCCTTGGCTACCGTTTCAATAAGCTGCGGCATACCACCTGTCACACCAACAGTTTGATTAGGCTGTTGCAGAGAATGTGTCACATCCAGAATCACAGGAAAACCTAAAGTCTGCATTTCCGGAATACCCCGATAATCTACAATCAGATCCTGATACCCGAAAGTCGTTCCTCGTTCAGTCAGCATAACCTGATCATTACCCGCCTCCACCACTTTGTCAGCAGCAAAACGCATGGCACCAGGTGATAAAAATTGTCCTTTCTTGATGTTGACAATCTTTCCGGTATGGGCTGCCGCCACCAGCAAGTCAGTCTGGCGACAAAGAAAGGCAGGAATCTGCAACACATCCACATACTCAGCGGCCATAGCAGCTTCTCCAGCACTATGAATATCGGTTACTATAGGAATATCAAAAGTTTCCCGTACTTTACGAAGTACTTTCAAAGCCTTTTCATCACCTATTCCTGTAAACGAATCCAAACGGGAACGGTTAGCCTTACGATAAGACCCTTTAAACACATAGGGAATACCCAGCTTATCTGTTATTTTCACAATACGATCTGCTATTCGGAGAGCCATTTCCTCTCCTTCGATCACACAAGGACCAGCCAATAAAAAGAAATTATCTGTCTTTCTTAAATCTGAAGTTGTCATTATCTTACGTCTATTCGTTGAGATATCTACTCTGCTTTTACTCTTAAAACAAGAAATGGATATCTATATTTTTTAATTAGGGATAATCAAAGTTATAGCTTCAGGCTGGATCGTAATTTCCAAAGGGAAATGGCGGTCTAAAATACGCCCGTCCAAACTGACAGAAGCATTCTGCGCACGTAGTACTTTTACTTTCCGTGTACGATAGGGTTTCACCATTTTATGATTTAGAATACGTCCCTGTAACAGCATCCACATACCCGAGAAAAGTTGAATTAACTCCGGACGATAAATGACCGACACATCCAACCAGCCATTATAAGGAACTGCACTAGGTGTCAAACCGTATCCACGGGCACTTCCCACACATACCGTCATGATACGTCCACGAATATGTTCGCCGTTGATACAAAGATGCGTGCGGTACAATTTACGTTCAAACAGCAACAGGAACATGGAAGCGACAAAAGACAACTCACGTATTCCCCAAAAACGGCGGGTACCATCTGAGATCTGTACAATACGCGCACTTAAACCTATATATATGGCATTCAGGAAATAGCGGGAAGTATGTTTCTCTCCATCAAAATAATTACAACGCCCCACATCAATTTTCCTCAGACGACGATTTATAATCCAATCTACCGCCGCTTTATAATTATCCTCATCCAACCCCCAATATTTGGCAAAATCATTACCAATGCCATTAGGAATGATTCCGAAAGCGATATTTGTCTTATCCTCCACCATAGAAGTCATAATACCATTAATAGCATCATTGATCGCCCCGTCTCCACCTACAATCACAATAGTTCGATAACCATTATTAGCCAAGGTACGGGCGAGTCGTTCCACCGACCCAAAACCTTCGGACTGTACGTAGTCAAAAACCACCTTACGGTTTTCCATATAGCTACGTATCTCATTCCAACGCTTCTGAGTCTTACGGCTTCCGGCTTTCGGATTATAAATAATCCCCCATCTGTTTGGTTCTACAGCCATAACATTTAGTTTTTAGTGTGTAACAAATTAATGATTTTTTCCACCTTATCTTCCATAGGCAGGCAAGCATCCAGCCAATGTATAGTGACCCCTCGCCGTTCCATGCCCCGGAACCAGGTCATCTGCCGCTTGGCAAATTGATGGATAGCTATTTCCAATTGATGAAACATTTCATTGAAAGAAAGTTCACCCAAAACATATAAAGTCAAATACTTATATTCCAATCCGTAATAAATCAAATCCTCGGAAGAAATACCACTATCCAACAAAGCCCTTACTTCGTTTACCATCCCTTCATCCAAACGCTGCTTCAAACGGTGGGATATTTTTTCACGACGTAACTCACGGGCTATATCCACTCCAATGATCAAACTATGAATTTGCGGAAACTCACGGCATTCCGCTGATTGGTGCTTGTAATACTCTTCTATTTCAATGGCCCGGATAGCTCGTTTTACAGTATCTACGTCCGTAGAGTTATGAAGTTTCTTGTAAGTTGACAACAACCGGGTGAGTTCCGCTAATGATTTACCCGCTAATGAGTCCCTAAGTTTAGGATTCTCTGGAACAGGAAGCAGCCTATATCCTTTCAGCACGGATTCAAGATACATCCCCGTACCTCCGCATAATATAGGAATTTTTTCCTTCCATCTCACTTGGTCATAGGCATTCAAAAAATCACGTTGAAATTCAAATACATTATATTTGTATCCGGGGTCTACAATGTCTATCAGATGGTAAGGAATTTGCTGTCCATTCACGATATAGTCTTCCAAATCTTTTCCCGTACCTAAATCCATCCGGCGATATACCTGCCGGCTATCTCCACTGATAATTTCGGTATCCAACTTGTAAGCTAAAGCCGCTGCCAAAGGAGTCTTTCCTGAAGCGGTAGGTCCTAATATCGTTATCAAATCGTACTTTTCCATCCTAAGTTTTTGTAACAGTCGCACAAAGATAACGAAAATGTGCAACTTACCACGCAAAACTACATAAAAAAAGCCGCCTGAATTACTTCAGACGGCTTTCACTATATGGTTTTTAACTGATTAGCAGTTTACAGAAGCCATGTGAGCAATCAAATCCAATACTTTGTTAGAGTAACCGATTTCGTTGTCATACCAAGAAACCACCTTAACAAAAGTATCAGTCAAAGCGATACCAGCTTTAGCGTCGAAAATAGAAGTACGAGTGTCACCCAAGAAGTCAGAAGAAACAACTGCATCTTCAGTGTAACCCAAAACACCAGCCAATTCACCTTCAGAAGCTTCTTTCATAGCTGCACAGATTTCAGCGTATGTAGCCGGTTTAGCCAAGTTAACTGTCAAGTCAACTACAGAAACATCCAAAGTCGGAACACGCATTGACATACCAGTCAATTTACCGTTCAATTCAGGAATAACTTTACCTACAGCTTTAGCAGCACCAGTAGATGAAGGGATAATGTTGCCAGAAGCAGCACGACCACCTCTCCAGTCTTTCATAGAAGGACCGTCAACTGTTTTCTGAGTAGCTGTTGTAGAGTGAACTGTAGTCATCAAACCGTCAGTGATACCCCATTTGTCATTCAATACCTTAGCGATAGGAGCCAAACAGTTAGTAGTACAAGAAGCATTAGAAACGAACTGAGTACCTTTAACATAAGTCTTTTCGTTTACACCGCAAACGAACATCGGAGTATCATCTTTAGAAGGAGCTGACATAACTACATATTTAGCACCAGCTTCGATATGAGCCTGAGCTTTTTCTTTAGTCAAGAACAAACCAGTAGATTCAACTACGTATTCAGCACCGATTGCATCCCACTTCAAGTCAGCCGGATTTCTTTCAGCTGTTACGCGGATTGCATTGCCGTTCACGATCAATTTGCTATTTTCTACGTCAGCTTCGATAGTACCGTCAAATTGTCCGTGCATAGTGTCATACTTCAACATATATGCTAAGTAATCAACCGGGCAAAGGTCATTGATACCTACGATCTGAATATCGTTTCTTTTCTGAGCTGCACGGAATACAAAACGGCCGATACGACCAAATCCGTTAATACCTACTTTAATCATTTTGTTTAAATTTTAAAGGTTTTATAATATAGCTTTTAAACACTCTACGTTGGAATGTTGTTAAACGTTTAGTATTTATTTCCTAAACGCGGTGCAAAAATAAGAATTTGTTTTTATATTCGCACATAAATTCATATTAAAATAAAAAAAAATGGGAAAAAGTAGCTTCTTGCAAGATTTTAAGGCGTTCGCAATGCGCGGAAACGTCATTGACATGGCAGTCGGTGTCATCATCGGTGGAGCCTTCGGTAAAATAGTATCTTCCATTGTGGCCGATGTCATCATGCCTCCCATCGGATTGCTGGTAGGTGGCGTGAACTTTACAGATTTGAAACTACAATTAAAGCCGGCCGAAGTAGTGGATGGAGTTGAAAAAGCTGCCGTAACGTTGAATTATGGCAACTTCCTACAAGCCACTTTCGACTTTATCATCATTGCTTTTTCTATATTCTTATTTATAAGATTACTTGCCAAACTGAATCGCAAGAAAGAAGAAGTCCCTGCTCCCGCTGCCCCGCCTGCCCCCAGCAAGGAGGAGGTATTACTTACAGAAATCCGTGATTTATTGAAAGAACAAACTGACAAAAAATAAAATATTATTCACAAAAAAAACGGACTGCCCCTCAAGCGCTTGTCGGACAGCCCGTGATCTACATACTAGCCGACATTTCCTAAACTTTCCAATCTTTTTTTGCATATTTTCCCACAAGGAAGCAGGAAGAACAAAGTTTTTCCAATTCAATTATAAAAAGCCTCAACAGCATGACGGATTTTTATTTTTTCTGAGTATCTTTGCGGCACGAAATCATTTACATATCTTAATAATATATGCAAGAAAAGATCATTATTCTCGACTTCGGTTCACAAACCACACAGCTCATAGCCCGTCGCGTTCGCGAACTGAATACTTATTGCGAGATTGTGCCTTACAACAAATTTCCACACAATGATCCGTCCGTAATCGGCGTTATCCTTTCGGGAAGCCCCTTCTCTGTTTATGATGAAAGCGCCTTTAAAGTCGATTTGAGTGACATTCGCGGAAAGTATCCTATTTTGGGTATCTGCTATGGTGCACAGTTCATGTCTTATACGAACGGTGGAAAAGTAGAACCGGCCGGCACACGTGAATACGGACGTGCGCACCTTTCCACTTTCGACCAAGAAAACCCACTATTGAGGAACGTTCGTGAGCACTCACAAGTATGGATGAGCCACGGAGATACCATCACCGCCATTCCGGAGAATTTCAAAATTATCGCTTCAACAGATAAAGTAGCCATCGCTGCTTATCAAATAAAGGAAGAGAAAGTATGGGGAGTACAGTTCCACCCGGAAGTGTTCCACAGCGAAGACGGAACCCAGCTCCTGAAAAATTTTGTAGTCAACATTTGCGGAGGGAAACAGGACTGGAGTGCTGCCTCCTTCATTGAAACGACTGTAGCCGAACTGAAAGCGCAACTGGGAAATGACAAAGTAGTATTGGGGCTGAGTGGCGGAGTAGACTCATCCGTAGCAGCCGTATTACTAAATAAAGCGATAGGCAAGAATCTTACCTGCATTTTTGTAGATCACGGCATGCTGCGTAAGAACGAATTCAAAAATGTACTTCATGATTATGAATGTCTCGGACTGAATGTAATCGGAGTAGATGCCAGCCAAAAATTCTTCAGCGAACTGGCAGGTGTGGAAGAACCTGAAAAAAAGCGTAAGATTATCGGCAAAGGTTTTATTGACGTATTCGATGAAGAAGCTCATAAGATTAAAGATGTGAAATGGCTGGCACAAGGCACCATTTATCCTGACTGTATCGAGTCATTAAGCATCACCGGCACTGTAATCAAAAGTCATCACAACGTAGGTGGACTACCTGAAAAAATGAATTTGAAACTATGCGAGCCTCTGCGTCTGCTATTCAAGGATGAAGTACGCCACGTAGGTCGTGAACTAGGTATGCCGGAACATCTGATTACACGCCATCCATTCCCCGGACCAGGACTTGCGGTACGTATTTTAGGTGATATCACTCCCGAGAAAGTACGTATTCTGCAAGACGCCGATGATATCTATATCCAAGGATTGAGAGACTGGAAAGTGAAAGATTCGGATGGAAACGAAACATCCCTTTACCATCAAGTATGGCAGGCAGGCGTAATCTTGCTACCCGTACAAAGTGTGGGAGTAATGGGGGACGAACGTACATACGAACGTGCCGTTGCCCTGCGTGCCGTAACTAGTACGGATGCCATGACCGCCGACTGGGCTCATCTTCCTTATGAATTTATGGCTAAGGTTTCAAACGACATCATCAATAAGGTAAAAGGCGTAAACCGCGTATGCTATGACATCTCGTCCAAACCGCCTGCCACAATTGAGTGGGAATAATAGACAACCAACTAATAACTTAAAAACAACATAACGGAATGAAACAAGATATGATTGTTATCTTGGATTTGGGAAGTACCGAAAACACCGTGCTTGCCAGAGCCATTCGTGCTTTGGGTGTATATAGTGAAATTTACCCGCACGATATCACAGCCGCCGAGCTGAAAGCATTGCCCAATGTAAAGGGTGTTATTATCAATGGTGGCCCAAACCATGTGATTGACGGAGTGGATATTGACGTGCTTCCCGAGATTTACAAAGCAGGAGTTCCCGTAATGGCTGCCGGTCATGACAAAGCATGCTGCGAAGTGAGGCTCCCCCAACTGACGGATGATGTGGAAGCAATAAAGAATGCAGTGCAATCGTTTGTTTTTGATACTTGCAAGGCAGAGGCCAACTGGAATATGACAAACTTTGTCAATGACCAAATTGAATTGATCCGCCGCCAAGTAGGCGATAAGAAAGTTTTATTGGCGCTTTCCGGAGGTGTGGACAGTTCTGTAGTAGCAGCCCTGTTGCTAAAAGCCATCGGCAATAATTTGGTATGTGTACATGTGAACCATGGATTAATGCGCAAAGGTGAATCGGAAGCAGTGATTGAAGTTTTTAAAAATCAGTTGAACGCTAATTTAATTTACGTGGATGCTACAGACCGATTCCTGAGTAAACTAGAAAATGTAGCTGATCCGGAGCAGAAACGCAAGATTATCGGTGGTGAATTTATTCGTGTGTTCGAAGAAGAAGCCCGTAAGCTAAATGGAATCGACTTTTTGGGACAAGGTACAATTTATCCTGATATCGTAGAAAGTGGTACTAAAACAGCCAAAATGGTAAAATCCCATCACAATGTAGGTGGCTTACCCGAGGATTTACAGTTTGAATTAGTAGAACCTTTACGCCAGTTGTTCAAAGACGAAGTCCGTGCCTGCGGAGTGGAACTTGGTTTACCATACGATATGGTCTACCGTCAGCCGTTCCCCGGTCCTGGTTTGGGAGTGCGCTGTTTGGGGGCTATCACTCGTGACCGCCTGGAAACTGTTCGCGAATCGGACGCCATCTTGCGTGAAGAATTCCAACTGGCAGGCTTGGACAAGAAAGTATGGCAATATTTCACCGTAGTACCCGATTTCAAATCAGTAGGCGTGCGTGACAATGCCCGTTCATTTGACTGGCCTGTTATTATCCGAGCTGTCAACACCGTAGATGCTATGACAGCTACTATCGAACCGATAGACTGGTCCATTCTGATGAAAATTACCGACCGTATTCTAAAAGAAGTAAAGAATGTGAACCGCGTATGCTATGACCTGTCGCCCAAACCAAATGCTACCATTGAGTGGGAATAAGAAATGTATTTCAAACCATGTAAGATCCCGAAACTAAAAGTTTCGGGATCCTTTTTATATTCAGGCTCTTCACTTTGCCCAAAATGACACTAGGGCAAGAACCATAAAGCTTTTCGCTTCTTTTAATTTCTTCCGGTTCAATATTTGCATCCAAAGAATCAAAGCTCTATAATCTCCTCATTACAAATGGTCAGTTTGCCGACCCCGTTTTCTGTAACTACCCAAGAATTTTCAATGCCGACCGGTCCTACTCCCGGCAATACGATTTTAGGTTCAAGGGCAAACACCATTCCTTCCTCCAACTCCCTCCGAATACGCGGAGCCAACACTGGTGCCTCATTGATCTCCAACCCGATGCCGTGCCCTATAAAACGTGCCTGCTGGGACACCCCCATAAAACGATCGGCAAATCCAGCTTTCGTCACGATCTCAATGGCCGCATTATAAAGATCCTCGCATACCACACCAGGCGCTGTCATAGAAGCAACCTTATCCTGTACTTCAAGACAAACTTGATGAGCTGCATAAGCCTCATCATTTAATTTTCCAATGGAGAACACACGACTCATATCACACATATATCCGTAAAAGTTTCCCCCTATATCCACCATTACACTATACCCCTCTTTCAACAAAGTTCCATTCATTCCTCCAGGCAAAGACGGGTCCAATCCCTTACCACCTAAGGCAAAATCATAAGGCGAAGGAGTAGCTGCATTATCTCCGGCCAACACACTTCCCATAAATATCTCCATACTCTGACCAAATACTCTGAATATTCCCAGACAACCTTCCAGTCGCATCAGGCGTTCCACCTCAACAGATAGTTCACGATCAGTCATCCCCGGATGGTATACATCGGGAATCTTACTATATGCCCGAGCATGTAAAGCAGCCGACCGACGAAAAAGTTCAATCTCCAACGGAGTCTTTACGCTACGCGCTTCACGAATAATAGCAGTTCCATCCACTACCTCCGATCCAGGAAAAAGAGATGCAAGACGCATATAGTCCGCATAAGGCAGTTCCCCACCTTCCAACATTATCTTTGAAGCTACAGGTATACCATTTTCTTTTAACAAGTCCACCATCTGCTCGGGTTTACGGATAGGGAATACAAATTCTCCCACAATATTATTAGGACGTTTCACAAAGAGAAGCGCCGGTGAATGAAGCGGTAAAAAAAGATAGCCGTTCACTATCTCACCATACGTATAAAGCAAATTTACATTACAAGCTATCAGGGCTGCATCAATACCTTGTTGGGCCATCAAATAGCGTATTTTATCTCGACGAAATTTCAATTCGGGTTGTAACATAAGTAATATTATCTGATTATTTAAAATACTGAGTACAAAAATAACAGATTTCAGTCAGTATAAAGGATAGTAGTTCCAAAAAAGAGAAAGGATATATTAAAACTCACTAATTTTGGATGATTGGTTTGAAAACAGTGTTCAATTATATTAAATTTGCAAACGAATTAATAAACAAAATATTTTTCATGTTCAACGGTATCAAGAAATATGTGGTAAGAATAGTATGTGTAATTATGTTATTACTCGTACAATTTGATGTATGCGCTCCACTAATTGATGCCAATCTGGCTATGGTAGAAACGATGGAACAGCCCACCCTGCCTTCTGACAACAATGAAGAAAGCGGAGGAGAAGAGACTTATTATTTCATGTCGGGACGTGCACAACTACCGAACAGTCGTTTTTTACCCTGTACTATTGACATGATTATCAATCTTTTTGCTATTCCCCAAGTTCCGGTACAGAGTTATACACCTGTTAGTGAAAATCTGGGAAAAGTGGTACATCATCACATTATCTTTTGTGTATACCGCATTTAATATGTCACATTAAAGTATCTTCATACATATTGGTCTTGTATTCTGAGAAATCTGAATGCAAGCCGAATCTTTTATTTACTCAAACTCAATTATTAATCTTTTTAAATTGTATTCGTAATTTCATGAAGAGTAATTTTCAGAAAATTGCGGTCCTGTGTACATGTACAGGATTGCTATGCTCTTGTGGTCAATCGGACAACAAGCAGGAACATCACAAAGAATTCATTCCCATCACCATTCTTCACCCCACAACCATTGAGTTTCCACGCTCGTATGTAGCTGATGTGCAAGCTATACAGTTTGTAGAAATTAAGCCCAAAGTGGAAGGTTTTGTTCAAAAAATATATGTAGACGAAGGACAAAAAGTCAAAAAAGGACAGCCCCTATTCCAACTTAGTTCCGACCAATATAGCGAAACGGTAAAAGAGGCGCAAGCCAATTACAAACAAGCACAGGCACAATATGAAATGGCAAATTATGAAGCCGAGAGAATAGGCCGGCTGGTTGACAAACAAATCTTATCAAAAATCCGACTCGACCAAGCCAATAAAGAAAAAGAAGTGGCCCAAATGAAAGTGGAACAGGCAAAAGCACAAATGCAACGTTCACAGATGGATTATTCTTACACCACTATCACTGCCCCTTTTGACGGCTACATAGACCGTATTCCCTATAAGACGGGAAGTCTGGTAAATCCGCAAAGCTTACTGACTACCGTAAGTGATATTTCCGAGATCTTTGCTTACTATAAAGTGAATGAAAGCGAGTATCTGGAATACAAGCGCCAACAACTTAGCGGACAAAAACAACACGAAGAAAATAATGTGGAACTGATTTTGCCAGACGGTTCCATCTACTCCCACAAAGGCACGTTGGAAACAGTAGAAGGTGATTTTGAACGAGGAACCGGCTCCATCGCCTTCCGTGTTCGTTTTCCGAACCCGGACGGACTGCTGAAACATGGAGTGACCGGAAAAGTGCGTATGATGACTCAAATGGACAACATCTGTCTAGTTCCCCAGAAATCAACATTCGAAATTCAAGATTTCACCTATGTGTATACCGTTGATAGTACCAGTGTAGTAAAAGTACGCAGTTTTCAACCGCTGGAACGCTATAATAATTACTACGTGACACAAGATTTCACTCCTAATACTGCCATCGTATACGAGGGAGTGCAAATGATGAAAGACGGCATTACCATCAAGACCGATACCATTGATATGGAAGCAATCAGAAAAGAAGTTGAATTAAAACAACCTATCGTAAAATAAAACGGACAGTTTATGTTTAAGCTATTTATAAAAAGACCGATACTTTCAGGAGTAATCTCCGTCATTATCGTCTGCTTGGGCGTGCTGTCTATCTTGACACTGCCCATCACTCAATTTCCCGATATCGTACCCCCATCTGTAACGGTAACCGCCCGATACACTGGGGCTAGTGCCGATGTGATGTCTAAAACAGTCGCCACCCCGTTAGAGCGTGCCATCAACGGAGTACCCGGCATGACCTACATGACCACTGTTTGTACCAACGACGGTATGTCCCTCACTACTATCTATTTTAAAGTGGGAACCGATCCAGACGTAGCTGCCGTAAATGTACAGAACCGTGTGACTACCGTGCTAGACGAATTGCCTGAAGAGGTAATCCGTGCCGGAGTTATTACAGAAAAAGAAGTAAACAGTATGTTGATGTACTTGAACATCATGAGTACGGACAGTGCACATACCGAAAAGTTTGTTTATAACTTTGCCGATATCAATATTTTGCGCGAATTAAAACGTATTGACGGTGTAGGCTTGGTAGAAATCATGGGTAGCCGTGATTATGCCATGCGTGTATGGTTGAATCCTAACCGGCTGGCCGCCTACAACATGGTACCTCAAGATGTAACTGAAGCCATCCGTAATCAAAATATAGAAGCAGCACCCGGCAAGACAGGTATCAGTTCAGACAAATTACCCCAACAACTGCAATATGTACTACAATATACCGGAAAGTTCAGCACAGCAGAAGAATATGGAGAGATCGTATTGAAAGCTCTTCCCGATGGTTCACTGCTACGTCTGAAAGACGTTGCCACTATCGAATTCGATTCTGAAGATTATAACATGACTTCTATGACCGACGGAAGACCATCGGCATCTATTATGATCAAACAACGCCCCGGTTCCAATGCAAGGGAAGTCATCCAAAATATTAAAACAAAAATGGCAGAAATCAAGGAAAGCAGTTTTGCGCCTGGCATGGATTACAATATCTCCTATGACGTATCACGCTTTCTTGACGCCTCCATACAATCAGTGCTGAAGACACTGCTCGAAGCATTCATACTGGTATTTATTGTGGTATATATATTTTTACAAGACTTCCGTTCCACCTTAATTCCTGCTATCGCCGTACCAGTTTCATTGGTCGGTACATTTTTCTTTATGGAGATGCTGGGCTTTTCCATAAATATGTTGACCTTATTCGCCCTTGTGCTTGCAATAGGTATTGTAGTAGACAATGCAATAGTCGTCGTGGAGGCTGTCCATGTAAAGATGCATCATGAGAAACTCTCTCCTTATAAAGCATCTGTAGCAGCTATTAATGAAATCGGTGGAGCCATTATCGCCATCACGCTAGTCATGTCGGCAGTCTTTGTTCCGGTGGGCTTCATGCAGGGAACAGTAGGTATTTTCTATCGGCAATTCTCATTGACACTGGCGGTAGCCATTGTTATCTCAGGAGTAAACGCATTGACTCTCTCGCCTGCCCTATGTGCTTTGTTACTGAAACCCGCTGATGGAAAAAAGAAGAAAAAAGCAGGATGGCTACGTCGTTTCTTTATTTTCTTCAACCGTCGGTACGACCGCTTTGAAAAGAAATACAATATCGGATTACACAAGTATTTGAGCCGGAAAATAATCACTTATGCCACACTGATTATTTTCTTCCTTGCCACTTTCGGCATGAGTCAAGTACTTCCTTCAGGCTTTATTCCCAATGAAGACCAAGGTATGATTTATGTTAATGTAGATGCGCCTCCGGGAGCAACATTGGAACGTAGCGAAAAAGCCTTGAACGCTGTACAAGCTGCACTGCTTCCTTTCAAAGAAATTGAAAGCATCTCCACATTAGCAGGTTATAGTTTGATGACTGAAACGGAAGGCGCCAATTTCGGTATGGGTATGATTAATCTCACCCCGTGGAGTGAACGCGATCAAACAGCAGCCGAACTTATAGAGATATACAAAGACCGTACCTCACATATCAAAGATGCGGATATTCAGTTCTTCCTGCCTCCTACAGTTCCGGGATTCGGTAATGCCAGCGGCTTCGAACTTCGTTTACAAGATAAAACAGCAGGCAGCTTTGCAGAATTCGCCGATGTTGCCAATACATTAGTAGAAAAGCTGAATGAAGATCCGCGCATTGTGGGAGCAACCTCAGGATTCAATCCTAATTTTCCACAATATCTGCTGAAAGTGGATATTGCTAAAGCAGCTAAATTAGGAGTAAATTTAAATGAATCCATGGAAACACTCCAATCCTATATCGGCAGTTTCTACTCATCCAACTTTATTCGTTTCGGACAAATGTATAAGGTGATGTTACAGGCTTCTCCAGAGTATCGTATGAATCCTGAAGATCTGTATAAGTTCTATGCCAAGAACAAGGACGGAAATATGGTACCCTACTCTAACTTTATGACGATGGACCGTATATTCGGTCCTAACCAGATTACACGCTACAATATGTTTACCTCGGCCCTGATTACAGGTGAACCTGCCGAAGGAGTCAGTTCAGGAGAGGTTATCGAAGCTGTGGAACAAATTGCCAAAGGAACATTACCTCGCGGTTATGATATAGAATGGTCAGGGGTTACTCGTGAAGAAAAAGACTCGGGTGGACAAACTGTTTTTATTTTCGGTATCTGCCTGCTATTTGTTTATTTGTTGCTGGCAGCACAATACGAGAGTTTATTACTGCCTTTCCCCGTCATACTTTCATTGCCGGCAGGTATCTTCGGTTCTTATTTTTTCCTGCAACTGGCAGGCTTGGAGAATAATATTTATGCCCAAGTAGCTTTAGTGATGCTGATTGGTCTGCTAGGTAAAAATGCCATTCTTATTGTGGAAATGGCCAATCAGTACCGCAAGCAGGGAATGAGCATTTTTGATGCTGCCGTTAGAGGTTCCGTAAGCCGTCTGCGTCCCATCCTGATGACCTCCTTTGCATTTATATGCGGACTCATTCCGTTGGTAATGGCAAGCGGAGCCGGTGCTTTGGGCAACCGTTCCATCGGAACAGCCGCCGCCGGAGGTATGTTTATCGGTACATTTGTAGGAATCTTCCTTGTACCTGGACTTTACCTTATTTTCGAGAGTTGGTCTGCACATCTTAACCGTAATAAAGTCAGCTATGATGAAGAAGATGAAAAATAACAATATAAACAAAACAGGTTTAATAATGGGGGCTTTCTGTCTGATTATGGTAAGTTGCAAAGCCCCTTCCCTTACTCCGACAGAAAAGATAGAGTTACCCGAGTTCTATATGGATAGGGAAACGGACAGCACCACTATCTCTTCCTTGTCATGGAAAACATTTTTTCCAGATACGTTATTGCAAAGTTATATAGCCGAAGCGTTAAATAATAATCACACATTCCTTCAAACTATAGAACGGATATCCGTTGCCCGTTCACAAGTTCGAGTAGGAAAAGGAGCGCTGCTGCCCGATCTTTCATTAGGCATTGATGGTGGAGTACAACGTTTTGGCGAGTACACTATGGACGGAGTTGGTAACAGCACCACCAACACTCCCGATTTAGAAAAAGACAAACATATTCCAGATCCCTATCGGAATTTCAATCTAGGACTTAATTTTCAATGGGAAGCTGACATATGGGGTAAGCTAACCGATAAAAAACGATCGGCCGTATCCCGCTGGATGCAGTCTGTAGAAGCTATGCGTCTGGCACGTACTTTATTGATATCAGAAGTAGGTACACACTACTTTGAATTAATAGGACTGGACAAACAGCGGTATGTGCTACGCGAAGCCATCCTAACAGCCAGAGATGCTTATAATTTAACCAATGAACTGATGAAAGAAGGTGAAGTAACCCGACTTTCTGTAGACCAATTCCGGTCACGACGCCTTAAATTGGAAGAAATGCTGCTTGCAAACGAACAGCAAATAAGTGAAAAGGAACGTGCCATCGCCACCTTATTAGGACGACTGCCTTTCAAAGTGAAACGAGTGTCATTTGAAACAGCATGTAGTTATGAGTTTCCCACAGATGCAGGGATCCCGTCACAACTTTTGCAATATCGCCCGGATATAAAGGCTGCCGAACTGGAATTATTAGCTAGTAAATCCGACGTATCTGCAGCGCGAAAAGCTTTCTTCCCATCCATCGTGATTGGAGGAAACGGAGGTTTTAACGCATTTGATCTGGATAAATGGTTTACAGCTCCTGCATCCCTGGTTTACAATCTCGGCGCAGGTATCACAGCACCTATATTCAAACAAAATACTATACGTGCATTATGGAATGATGCGAAAAGCCAGCAACGCATCGCTTTGTTAGGATATCACGAAACGGTATTAAAAGCCTATGAAGAAGTATTAAACCTCATTACTGCATCATCCCAAATGCACCAGCGCAAAGAGTTGAAAGAAGAAGAAAGCCGTATCCATCATCGATCTATTTATAATGCAAATGAAATGTTTAAAGTAGGATTCGCAGGCTATCTGGATGTACTGTCGGCCGATGAACGTTTCCTGGATTGTGAATTGGAACGTATCGCTCTGAATGTGGAATCTTGTAAACTGCATATCATGCTTTACCGCGCTTTAGGAGGTGGAAGCAATTAGTTAATATACTTATATTTTTTGATTTGTTTGGTTTAGGAACCGTCCCCGACAAGCGTGTCGTCAGGACGGTTCCTTTTTACTACCAATTCAGGAAATATCAGACCTCTTGAGCAAAGAAACAATCCACAACAAAAATATAGCTCCCACAATAGAGGTTACAAGACTGCCCATAATACCTGTTGCTGCAATACCAAACAAACTGAATACCCAGCCGCCCAGAACACCGCCAACAATACCAACCAATAAATTAATAAAGAGACCGACCCCCCCTCCCCTCATCAACTTACCGGCAACAAAACCAGCAATAATTCCGATAATAATGTACCAAATAAAATACATACGCTTTGTTTTTTAGAGTTTATAATTAATCATCTTACTGATAAAAACAGCTATTCTGTATAAAAAGTTGCCTGAATAAATCTTTTTTTACTTCATTGATAAAATTATTCAGGATGCATTTTCCCTTTTTTCGATCTTCTTTTTCCGGCTTCAGCATTTTCTTTCCCAGCTGCTCTCCCTTCCATCTTTACTTTTGTCGCAAACTTAAAAGACAAAACATGAAGATTAACGTACATTCCATGCCATTATTAAGCCTTGCCGCACTACTTTCTTCCTGTGCTGCCGAAAGCAATGATAAGTCACCAAAGCAAACAATTTGTTTACCATAAAAGTACCTTTAGCATATGAATAAACTAAACGCAATCATTATAGAAGATGATTTTTTATGGAGCTGGCCTTTTCTGGTCTCTTCAAGTAACGGACATTGCCTATTTCTATTCTGAAAACAAAATAACCTTTGCCGTCACCCAAAAAGGACAAGAACACATAATCAACCTGTCTCTGAATAAACAAATGGAGCAGTTAGCCTCCGAACAGTTCTTTCGCGCCAACCGTTAGATTATTATCAGCATTGCTTCCATAGACCGTGCCGAACCTTATTTTAATGGCAAGATAGTAATCAGTGTCCTTCCTCCTTACAAAGTCCAAATCACCATCAGTGAAGAAAAACTTTCTTCATTCAAACTTTGGCTTAATTATTAAGAAATGAAAAAGGAAGATTAAACCAAAACCACTTACTAATCGGTAAACATGATAGCCTCAATGCATATACCTTGTTTATTGATAACACACTCTATAGTCGCCGCCGGAAGCCGGAACTCCAAAATATGCGCATCGGACAAATAGGGACATATATATCTTTGTGAATCAGGATGAAATGTTCTGATACACAGTTCCGAAAATCCAATAAAGCCCCTTACTTTAAAATAGTTAAAGCAAGATTGCGAAAATGGCAAAAAAGGAGGTCTATTTTCTTTCATTAGTCTTTGCAATAGATTTATGTTACTCATGTCAAAAACATGAACTTATCATAAACAAGCGTGTGTCCGAAAGGTTTATCAAAAGTTCCATTTCTTCCGTTACAATATAAAAAAGCAGTCCGGCACAGATATTCATCCATATGCCGGACTGCTTTTATACCATATCCTTCTTACTTATTTCGAAGAATTGGAATCTGGATATTAAACGAGCTCCCATCCTGTTTCATATTCAATGGAGTAATGGAACAAGCTGAATAAAGCACAATCGGTTCATCATTTTCATCCAATAACAGCTGAGGACGTTCCAACCGATCTACCTCTAGCCGCTCTCCATTCTTTAGAATTATTTCTTTATTCATAAACAAAGAATGTTCAGGAAGTTTCCAATGTATACCATCTTCAGCATACATGATGGCCAATCCCGGCTCACCTTTTGTAAATCCTCCCGTGAAATCTTTAAAAACAGCATAGAAACAATTGTCTTTCCGGTGATACCATACAAACGGGTCTTCCGCATTCAATTTCTGGTTATCCCCTGTTTCAAACTCAAATACATAGTCATCCTGCACAATAAAAGGGCCTTCGGGGGCATCGGCTATGGCCACTCCATGCACACCACGCCAAGTAGGATCATAGACATTCCCTTTAAAGTAAAGATAATATTTCTTTTTCAAAGGATGATATACCACTGCCGGATTGACTAAAATGAGATTATCAGGCTTGGTTACGGTTCCTTCAGGTGAGGGTTCCAGTACATTATCAGGCTTCACCCGTGTACGTGGAGCAAGTAAAGGTTGCTCATTACATGAAAATTTACCTTCCAGTAATTCTTTTATGGAATTAAAGCACAATACCCCCAACTTTTGATTTTGCTGGAGTCTGTCTCTTCTGCTTAGTTTTCCCTTTACATGAGCATTTCCACCCGGATCCACCGTAGCACAATAATACAAATAGTATTTTCCGTTATATCTTTTGATATGCGGATTGTGAACCGATTGTGCATCCCATGAACAGCTGTCCGGACGATATCCATCTTTGTTATAGACAATACCTATATCCTTATATCCCCCATAAGGAGAGTCTGATACAGCTACTCCAATCATCGAACCTAGCAACCAAGCATCTATAAATCTAGGGTACTTCGGTCCTGATTTCATAGCGGAATAAAATAAATAATACTTTCCATCTTCCTCTGCCTGAATAGCCGAACCACACCAAATAAAACGATTTTTCAATGAGAAAGCGGAGAAACCGGAAGGGAACTCCGAATTGCCCCGTTGAATAAGTTCTAAATTGACCGGACCGGCCTGCCAGGTATGTTGCGCCCACCCTTGCAACAAAGCAAGGAAGGCGAGACAAACAAATAGTATTTTTCTTTTCATATTCATCACAAACAGATCATTCATTACTGATTTTCTTACAATAATTTACTCCTAACACATCATAATGCCGTCGGATGCTCTCCAAACGGGTACAGAATCTTCCATAATCCTTATTTTCCTTTTTGCTCCACGCCACCTCGGACAAAGCTGCCACACGCGGATAAAGCATATACTCCATCTCATCGAGCGCAGACATATACTCCGTCCACAAATTGGCCTGTACTCCTTTAATATGTTTGGCCTCATCCGCACTCAGGACTTCGGGAACCGGATGATAATTATAAACTTTTTCCAAAGTAATCACCCGATTGGGATTTCCAATTTTCTTTTCATTGACTTTAGACTGAAGACAATTGAAATACATATAAATATTAGGAGACATAATGACATCATATCCGGCTTTCGCGGCATGAATTCCCCCTTTCTCTCCCCGCCATGACATCACGGTAGCACGTTGCAGAATACCTCCTTCCAAGATTTCATCCCAACCGATAATTTTCTTTCCTTTGGTATTCAGATAGTTCTCAATTCGATTGATGAAATAAGTCTGTAATTCAGCCTCTTTTGTCAAATGTTCCTGCTTCATCCGTTCCTGACAGTGTACACAATTTTTCCAACGGATACGAGAGGCCTCATCCCCACCTAAATGGATATAGCTGGAGGGGAAAAGTTCCACCACCTCATCCAGAATATCCTGCATAAAGGTAAAAGTAGATTCCTTAGTACAATAAATGTCATTGAAAACACCCCAACGGCCTTCCACCTCAAAAGGTCCTCCGGTACAGGAATATTCAGGATAAGCAGTCAGTGCCGCCACGCTATGTCCCGGCATTTCTATCTCAGGAATAATTTCCACAAAACGCTTCTTGGCATACGCCACCACTTCTTTGATATCTTCCTGTGTATAAAATCCACCATAGCGTTTGGTATCCCATTCAGTAGGATTGTCCCACATATATCCCACAATCGTTTTCTTACGGTAACCTCCGACGGTAGTCAGTTTGGGATATTTCTTGATTTCGATACGCCATCCCTGGTCATCAGTCAGATGCCAATGAAGGATGTTCAATTTATGAAAAGCAAGCAAATCGATGTGACGCTTTACATCTTCCTTAGGAATGAAGTGGCGGGAAACATCAAGCATCACTCCGCGATAAGAGAATGCAGGCGAATCTTCTATCACCACACAAGGGATGTTCCATTTTATTTTTTCCACCACCTGCTTGTCACTTTCAATGGCAGAAGGTAATAATTGGCGCAAAGTTTGAAAAGCATAGAAAATGCCTTTAGGGGTTTTGGCATCTATATGGATAGAAGATGAAGAAACTGTCAGCTTGTATGATTCCTCATTGGGAAGAGCTGTGTTAAGCCGGCAACAAATCACATTGGAAGAACGGGGAGTGGAAGAGACCTCCAATGAGAACCCGGCAGCCATATCAAACAAATCATTCCAGAAAGATACGGCATTGCGCATTTCCTCGTTATCTACTGACAACGTAATTACAGTTTTGTCATTTACCGTAAAATTTCCTCTTTTTTCGATGCACTTTTGCGGCATCGGGATAATGGATACCGATGCCTGCAAAGTGCCGAATAACAACACTAAAAATGAAAAGGTTAGAATTAATTTCTTCATGGTTTATTTTTTATTTGTTGGATAATTCGGACTATATAAAAGATTTTTATTGCGGATGACCAACTTGCCGTCTTTCACCCACTCTTCCCCTCTTTCCTGCAAATGTCCGGCCATCGCTTTCCGCATCTTTTCCAATGTCTTTCCGGAAGCCTTGGCTTTTGACAAATCATGCAATTCGTATGGGTCTTTTGACAAATCGAACAATTGTTCCTCACCTGTACGGAAAAACCAGATATACTTTATTTTCCCATCCGTCAAAGCACACCAATAATTATCCGCCCAATAAGCGGTGGAATGTTCTATATCAATATATTCACGCCAGGGAGCTTTCCCTTTTTCCAATAAAGGAAGTAAAGACAGACCGTCTATTTCTTCCGGAATCCGGCAGCCGTTCAATGCCAGAAAAGTAGGAAGCAAGTCGCGTAACTCCACCGGAGCCTCTATTTTTTCACCGGGTTTCAGGCTACTTTTCATGTTTTCGGGTAACTTTATAATAAAAGGAATAGCTGCCGAACCTTCATAAGCATACGTTTTACGCCACAAATGATGATCTCCCAACATATCGCCATGATCGGCAACAAAGCATATCAGCGCATTGTCATACATTCCTTTCTTTTTCAGTTCATCCACAATGCGCCCTACCTGCTCATCAATAAAAGTAACCGAAGCGTAATAATACTTACGGGAATTCCGGGCATATTCCACTCCATAGTTTCCTACAGCCGCTTCAGGATTTTTTTCGGGATGAGTATCTATTGCCAGATCTTTACACCAGTCACCTACAACGGGAGCGGGTATTTTTCTGCCCTCATACTTATCCACTATTCGCCGGGGAGGATCATACGGACTATGCGGACGGGCAAAGGACACTTTCAAAAACAAAGGCCGTTCAGAAGAATAACCTTTTATCGCCTCCACCGCCCTGTCTCCTGTCCATACGGTAGGATGCAAGCGCTCGGGCAAAGCATACGCTTTCGCTCCGTGGGCATTCCACTCCACCCCTGTACTGTCGGGATTCAGGCCGAAAGCCTGCGTATTGAACCATTTACGATAATCACTCATAAAATAAGGAGACTCCACACGTCCGCTTTCATCCAGAATAGTCACTTCGAATCCATGCAACACATTCTGCGGATGCCAATGCATCTTTCCTATTCCCAATGTATGATAGCCCAAGTCTTTCAACATCTGCGGCATTTCATAAGGATAATGCTCCGCCACCTGTCCATATCCTAACAAGCCATGATGCCAGGGAGACATACCCGTCAGCATACCCGCACGTGCCGGAGTACTGCTTGGAGCAGCCGTATAGGCATTACAAAACAAATGCCCATCGGCTGCCAAGCGATCCACATTTGGAGAAATCACAGCTTCATTTCCCGCACATCCCAATGCATCCCAACGTTGTTGGTCAGTCATTATCAAGATGATATGCGGTTGCTTTTTTTCCGGTTGTGCAGCCTGTCCGGACATAGCGGACAAACCAAGGCTACCGGCCATACACCATCCTACATAGTTATACTTTTTCATTACTTATCAGTTTTTAGAAAATAAAATGTTTAATTCCGCTACCCCCATGCTCTTTTGACCATCCACTGTTGACAAGGCATGGAAACGGATGTAGCGTCCTTTATGCGTCTGCCGGAAAATTACCTGCTGTTCTACAGGATTGTTCTGAATATTGGCAAACTCTCCACGGGCTGCCTCTTCCCATCGGATTCCATCCAAAGAGATCTCAATCATATATTTTACAACAATTCCATTAGCCCATCGTGCCTGATCAGGCAGATAGCTTATACCGGTCATTTCCTTTGCTGATTGCAAGTCAACCTCAAGCACATCTTTTCCAACCCAAGTTGTATGCTGGTTTTCATCAAAAACAAGCGTACCGGCTTTATCAGGCAAGGTGCTCCAATGAGCCTTACTGCCGGTAAAAGTACGCGTAACAGTTGTTGACTTTTTCTTTCCGTCCACTGCTATCGCTTTAATAATCCGATCACCGTCTGCCGGAACAGGCGACTGGTAACGAGGGCTTACACCAGGTTGTGGCTCTTTACCATCTGTAGTATAATAGATAGAAGCATCCTTATTGCTGCATACCAACTTCACCTCTCCATTCTTATTTCTGGTAATCACAGGAGCATCCAGCGGAGTTTCCGCTTTAAAGACCTGTATTTCTGCCAGACAAGGTGCCTCCCATGCATCTGTTATCCGTATTCGCAGACGTGAAGCAGTGACTTCGGGAAAACGCAGAATCCGTTTATAACCGATAGTAGTCTGTTCATCCAATTTCTGCCAATTCCCATTATCAAAATATTCTACAACAAACTGCTTTACTCTTTGCCCTTTCTCAATAAACTCTTGCAATAACAAACGGTTGAAAGTTAATTCTTTTCCAAAATCCACTTCCAGTACAGGCGTTTTTGTATCAGCTTCCCAATATGTACCTCGGTTGCCATCCAAAGTATATTTCAACTTCTTACGGTTCTTGCCCGTTACTTTCATTTTCTGATTAACGAGATTCTTCTTTAGTTCAGAGGTATATCGCCGATACCATTCTACCAAACGCAAGGAATCCTGCTCAGGAATCAATCCTTCTTGATTGGGGGTCAGATTAAGCAATAACAAACTGTTACGTCCCACACTCTCATAATAAATGTCAGTCAATTGGGACAATGATTTCAGTTTATGGTCTTCCGAAGCATGATAATACCAACCGGGACGGATGGATACATCAGTTTCTGAAGGAATCCATAACGTACCATCCGCATGTCCGCGCATCCACTGTTTACCATTTGGTATCCCCTTATCATAGAGTTCCGGCTTTCTCACTGTACTCCAATGCTCTTCCAAAGCGTACCCTTCCTCATTGCCTACCCAGCGGATGTTCTGTGCACTTCCACCATGCACCACACAGTTGGGTTGCAATTCATATACCATTTCTGTCAAAGATTCCCATGGATAGTAATCTGCGGTAATCTTTCGGGTATGTAAGGAATCCGTACTATAATAACCACGTCCCCCGTTGGCGCCGTCAAACCAAAACTCATACAATTCCCCATAATTAGTCAGCAATTCGCGCAACTGATTGCGGAAGTAAGTGATGTATTCCGGTTTTCCATAATCAGGATGGTTACAATCCCAAGGAGAAAGGTACAATCCCACTTTCATCCCATACTCATGGCAAGCATCCACAAATTCGCGTACCAAATCGCCTTTTCCGTTCTTCCATGGAGAATTCTTCACACTGTATTCCGTATAAGCCGACGGCCACAAACAAAACCCGTCATGATGCTTGGCAGTAAGGATCACTCCTTTCAGTCCCGCTTCTTTACAAGTCCGTATCCATTGACGACAGTCTAACTTAGTCGGATTAAAGATGGCAGGGGACTCGTTGCCATATCCCCACTCCATATCCGTATAAGTATTCACGCTAAAATGAACAAATGCCGTTGTTTCCATCTGCTGCCATTGCAATTGTACCGGTGTAGGTACAGGCAAGGTCTGTGCCTTTACCGGAAAGCATAAAACTCCCAGTATGACACTTAATAAGAATGTCTTATTCATTGTCTTTATTTTACAAAGTCTGTATCGTTATATTGGATTTGCAATTTCTTCAACTCCGCCTGCATATCAGCCAATACTTCACTATAAGCAGGATCATTGATTACATTGTGCATCTCGGCAGGGTCTTTTTCCAAGTCATAAAGTTCCCATGCATCAATGTCATTGTAGAAGTGAATCAATTTATAACGGTCTGTACGTACTCCATAGTGACGTTTCACCATGTGTTCGGCAGGATATTCATAAAAATGATAATATAATGATTTACGCCAGCCCGCAGGCTTCTTTCCTTTCAATAAAGGTAACAAAGACTCGCCTTGAATATCTTCGGGTACTTTTACACCTGCCAGTTCCAGGAAAGTAGGTGCATAGTCTATATTCTGTACCATTTCAGTTATATCACCTTTCCTGTCAAATCCTTTCGGCAAACGCATTATCAACGGAGTACGCATGGATTCCTCATACATGAAACGCTTGTCAAACCATCCGTGCTCTCCCATATAAAATCCTTGGTCTGATGTATAGACGACTAATGTATTATCCAGCAACCCGTTTTCTTCCAGATAATTGAGCACACGTCCTACATTATCATCCAGTGATTTGACTGTTTTCATATAGTCGCGCATATAACGTTGGAATTTCCAATTAGCCAAATCCTTTCCTTGCGGATTCTTCTGATAAAAATCATCGATCACAGGACCGTAGAATGCATCCCACGCGGCACGCTGTCTTTCGTCCATACGTCCGATAAAGCTTTCATACAATGATTTCAAACGGGATTCCTTGTCAGGGCGGAGCATCTTCAGATCATATATCATATCCATATCTTTCACAATACTCATCTCCTGAGCCGCAGCTGCGGAACGACCCTCATAATCGTCAAAGAAATTATCGGGTAAAGCAAATTCTTTATCTTCGTATAAGGCCAGATTACAGGTATCCGCCATCCAATTACGATGAATAGCCTTATGATGAATAAGCAGACAGAAAGGTTTTTCTTTATCGCGCTTATTTTCCATCCAGTCTATGGCATCATCGGTAATCAGATTAGTGATGTACCCATGTCTCTGAATGGTATCATTGGTTTGTGTGATGAAATCCGGATTATAATAATCACCTTGTCCGGGAACTATCTCCCAATAAGTAAAGCCTGTCGGCAAACTTTCCAAATGCCATTTCCCAATTAATGCAGTCTGATAACCCGCTTTCTGCAATAGTTTCGGAAAAGTTTGCTGCGATGAATCAAATACGCAGGTAGAGTTATCATAAAATTTATTCTCACAACTATGTTTGCCCGTAAGCATACAAGCACGACTAGGGCCACTCAGAGAGTTTGCGACAAAACTGTTTGTAAAACGTACCCCCTCATTGGCTATCCGATCCAAATTGGGTGTATCCATATAACGTTTGTCATAGCAACTCATCATTTGAGCTGTATGATCGTCCGTCATAATATAGACAATATTCAAAGGTTTTTCTGTTACCGGCTCCGTACAGCCGGTCAGAGCGGATATCGCCAATAGTCCGCCATAAATCAATTTGTTTTGATGTTCCATTTAATGGTAATGACTTAAAGTTTAAAAATAAGTTGATCCTTTGTCGCCAAACAAAGGTACTCTCTATTTATATGGCAATCGGGAAAGGAATGTTCCTAAAGAAATAAGATATTTTTTTATAAGGTTTGAAAGTTTATCATCACACTCTTTCATTTGGATAAATCGCATCCGATTTTCTCAAATGGAAGCCGGGGGAATCCATTGATCCGTTGATAAATGAGCGCATCATCCTTAAATCCCTTCAACGGATCAGCAGCATCCACAAACCCTGGATCCGAACCGGTAGCCCAATTGTTATACAATTCCAGCCATTCGCTCTGTCCGCGCACCACATTTCCTATCTTATAAAACAAGTTTCCTTCTATCACATTACCTTTTGGATAAGAAGTGTCATTGTCCCAATATGCAGCGAGCAAAGGATAGGCCGTACTGTAAGGAGGATTTTTATAATTGACTGTTTGCAAACGCTGATCAATTATCGCACCTTTCTCTATCATGAATTTGCCCCAGCCCTGCATACGCGCATCTATATGAATGGCAACAGGAGAATCTATAAATATATTATGCCGGTAATGATTATTATGTCCCCCACCGATTAGTACCGGCAAAGACCCTGCTTTGTGATAAATATTACCATAAACTTCCGCTCCGCAAGCTCCGTCATCATGATAAGTAGCCGTTACACGATGGCGCGGACTCAATTCATGAAAATAACAATAACGAATAACATTTCCCTGCTCCGAAGGATCACGACTATAATAAACAGCTCCCTGATCATCGACTTCAGAACACACATTCGTTATGTCACACAGTTCTATCACATGGTTATTTCCATGAAACAGGATAGCCATGCTGGGCGCATCATAGATGTCACATTTAGAGATGCGGTTACCCACACCATCCATCCATATTCCGGGACGATAGGATTTCTCAATCCGGTTATAATCATGTATCCGGCAATTCTCCACATAGTTTCCGGCAGGGGTCAATGAGGCTCTGTCTCCTCCTCCCAGACTGATACCTCCGGCACCTACATTATAAATATGGCAATCCACGACTCCGTTTTCCGTTCCTCCTTCGCGGTTGAACAGGATGTTCTGATAAACCATTCCCATCAAATCACCCACGACACGCGAAGCTGGATTGCCTCCCGACTCGTGCCCTCTTTGGTTACCAGCCTTCAACGTTCCCTTTCCGATGGATACGCCCACTCCGCCCATATTGCGTATAATGCAATTCTTAATTAAAGCACGATGGGTATTCTCCATATAGACACCGATATGCCTGCCATACTCGAAAGTGATGCCTTGTACCTTCACATCTTTGCCATGCTCTATAGCCAGCAAGGGCCCTTCCAATAAAGAAACACTCCAATTTTCCATCTTTCCGGCAAGCGGATATACATACATCTTCCCTCTCCCGGCATCAATCACGTATTCGCCCGGCCCATCCAGTCCCTCCAGCAGGTTCAAGGCAAACCATTGATGCCAAGGCGCACCTGTCATAAATCCATATACCGTATGCTGCCCTGTATGAATCATTTTATGTATCGTGTCGATGCTTTCCACACAAATCATGTCATCGGCATAACCGTGCGCAAAGTATCCGCTTATCCACATATTCTCTACCGATTTCCAACTCGAAGGGCGCTCTTCCTGATATCCGAATACAGGGAAAGGAGCCTCTTTCCCTTCCTTAGCCATCCCCGATTCCTGTATTTTTCCAATCATAATCGTAGAGTCATTTGGCCAACGGGCTATTCGCAGAGGCTGGCCATCCGCAAAGATTTCCGTCCATGCCGCCTGGCTGGGCCTTCCGAAACCTGTAGCGTGCAGGGCCACCAGCTCCATCCGGTTTTTCTTGAAGTCAAACTCTCTTATCAGACTTGCGGGCAGAAGCGGATCGCCCAAGCGGAAGTCACTGGGAAAATAACGGATAGGATCACCTTCCTTCTGTTCCTCCGGAATAATTTTATATGATTTCTCCGGCGCATTCGGATTATGGGGATCCGCATCCTCGCCTATCGTCCAGTTAATTCCGATCTGGCATTGCGGCTCACGGCTTTTGATGGTTCTGTATATGCCTTCTACCGGCCAGCGATAACCGGGTTTCACCCAACTTCCATCAAACCAGAACTCCACTATTTTAGTATATTTTTCCGTGATGTCCATCAGTTCGTCCAATTGCTTCAACATGTATGTATTGTACTTCCTGTCCGACTCCACATTGTCAACATCCGCATTGACTTTCCTGTCCCACAACGAGTAATACAGTCCCAGCTTCATGCCTTGTCTCTTACATTCCCTAGCTACGGCTTCAATCACATTCGTTTTATTCCCGAACTTGCCACGTCATAATCAGTATATTTACTGTCCCAAAGACAAAAGCCCTCATGATGTTTTGCCACCAAGATGATATACTTCATACCGGCATCTTTCGCTGTCTTCACCCATTGACAGGCGTCAATCTCCGCAGGGGCATAAGTTTCCACCGGAAAAGATCCGTCTGACCATTCCACATCATGGAATGTATTGATACCAAAATGAATGAACATACCATACTTGCGCTTGATCTGATCTTTCTGGTATTTTGAAGGTTTTTCAGAAGGTATTGCAGTTGAGATACCCGGTTGTGCCTGTGCTACTTCCAACGAGCACAAGAATAAAAATAATAATAACAGTTTTTTCATATTGATTTATTTTTAGAATAAGTCTTGCTTTTTATCTCCATTCATCCGATTTATACACACCGATGACAGCATAACCTCATGCCTTATCCCTCACCTTGCGCACGTTGCTTTCAGACCGGAAACAGAATAGAGATTATAGTCCATATCCACTTTGCTTTCAATAACAGCAAAACAAAAAGTCTTTTATTTAATGGCAATTGTGCGGGGGATATTCCTAAATCAAGGAATCTCTTTATTGTGAACTTTCCGCATAATTTAACGAATAAAGTTCGCTTTTTCACGAACTTTCAAGAAAGGACTTCTAATTCTCCTATCCCATGTGGTAATTAAGGGTATCTAGCATTCCACTACCCTATATACATTCCCTTTGACAGTATGCACCCGCCCAACAGAGGCAGAATGCGGCTCAGACTGTAAGCGGTCATGCTCCTTATGACCGAAGGATGAATGGATTTCATACGCCCGAACAACTGGGTGACGGAAAAGGTCAGTACCTTCTGCAGATCATCCTCTACCATAGCGAAGCGGAAGCAGAGGCGGAATACTCCTCTTCGGGTACGTGTTTGTAGAACTTTAGCATAGTGCAGATGGGGGTCGGGCACATCGTTTTCCAGACATGCCACTTCGGTTACCTCGGTCAGTACATTGAAACAGAAGTGGTAGTGGGAGGTGAGAAAGGTGGTCACTTCCTGCATCAAGGAATGCGGCTTAGCCTTCTTCTGCACGTCTTTCAAGTGAGCAGAATTCTCCTCTGCTTTTCTGGCTGAAGCTGTCGAAAGGACTGATTCCACTTTTTTGCCGGGATTTCTCCTGAAAAACTATTCTTGTTATCCTGCAAGTTGCCTTTACCATTTTCAGCAAAGGTAGCGGAACTTGGCACAAGTTATGGCGAATCTTGGTACAGGATATAGTGCATCTTAGTACAAGTTGCGGTAGAACTTGATACACAGTACATACGTATATATAGGCATACGCTACCGTATGTACAGCCCGACACATACATACGTGTAGACTCATACGTCAGTAACGTGACAGGTCACATGTTACTAATGTTACCGGATGTGTTGCTTTGGTCGTTTACTTCAAAAGAACCGGTCGTTTTTTTAAAATGTCCTTATGTTTTTGGTAAATGCCAGCACCTTTACTTAAAAGGTCAGCATGTCTTGATGAAAAGGCCGGCATGTTTCATGAACCAGCTTAGCTGGTCCGACGGACAAGCCTATCATGTCCGGCAAACCAGCCAAGTCGGTTCATTACACTATCCTCTCACTATGCAGGTGTTCACTTTTCTCCTTTCATTCTGTCATTTCATTTAAAACACACTAGTTATCAATTGGTTAAAAACTGTAAGATCTCCCCTCATTCCCGTTTCATCTGTAGATTCTCCTCCCTTCACAGGAAGGAGTGAAGATACAGAGTGGAGGAAACTGAAAGGGGATGACGGGAAGTCCTGTCACTACCGGAACGCCTGTCAGCAGGGCGTTTTCAAAAGTAGATGAAAGGAAGAAAGAAGAATCTATCTGTTCAAAACCAGTCACGTATACTATCAATCTTTTAGATCAGCAAAACCTTGCAAAGTGGATTGGTCAGCAGGATGAATAGACCCATCTCCGCGAAGAGCAATATTCAACAAATAATTAGCTTTATTTTTCTGTGCATAATCATATTCAGCCTTCACTTTCACTGTAAAGATTCATTTTTCACCTCCACATTGAAAATCATTCCAGCCACTAACCTTTCCCAATCTTCTTTTTCCCAATTGTTTCACCTTCATATTAGGCTTGCCAAAATACACTTCTTTAACCAAAGTTTCCGTACCAATGAGCCGAACAACATACTCTTCACCTGTTTGGGTAGAGAAAGCCAATACACCATCCCCTCCTGTCTTTACGGAAACTTTCCTGCCATCTCTGCATCTCAACACTTCACATTTCTTGTCACCCCAAGGATTCTGTAATCGACAAAGATTCCCTTTTAAACTCTTCACACCTACTTGTGTAACCTCAGCCGAATTATTCCTACTTGCAGAAACGAGAAATGCCCCTCTTGCCAACAAAATAAATGCCATAGGAATAGAATCCCATGCAGCAGGCACAGCAGGGAACACTCTGATTTTCTCCTCGTTGCTTTGGAGCATCATTTCATTTATGCCCGTGCAATAATTGCTCATGGGTTCCATACCGCACTGAAAGAAATCATGTGAGCGTATCATATACGTGTCTTTCAACAGATTGTGCACAGAGGCAAGATCGTAAATATTGTCAGGATAACCGGTCACATTGTGCATCAATCCTTGTGGATACATCTGATGTACATTCACCCCGTTCCATATATACTTCAAGGCCACATCTCCTTCTCCCATTCGAGCGGCTATCTGCGGATAAGGATAATGCGCGTTACACTCGTCATCGTGTTTCAACAGATTCACAACAGCTTTTCCCAAGCGAGTGTCTTTATCATCAATACCAATCAGCCCTGCCGGAAAAGCTACGGCACCACCGTTACCCCAAATCCATGGAGAATAACGCTTTTCCGTATAATACTCCTCGGCAGGAGAGATTACTTCGCCACATTCACCAAACTGCTGATAGCCTCTTTCCCATAAATGATTGAGTACGTGACGCCACTGTTTCACCTCATCTTTGTCTACGTTCAATATTTCCGCCGCACGGATACAATCCTTGAAAAGCCTTTCGATGCAATTGCGGTCACTGATAGGATTCTTCACATAAGCGATAGGGGCCGACTCATACAAAGAAGCTTTCAAAAAATATTCATTTTTTTCTTCATCCCATTCCAACCTGTCTAAATAAAAATGAGAAGCTTTCTTCATAAACGTATATGCCCTTTCTTTCAAGAATTCCTCGTCTCCCGTAAATTCGTAATAATCCCAAAAGAGAGAAGCTATCTGTGAAGCAGGAGTAAAATTGTTCCTCAGATAGCGTTTGTCCTTTCCCCATTGTACACCGTTGAAATTATGCGCTTCGGTAATGAGCAATGCATCATGCTCCGCTCCATACTCCTTTGCCAGTTTCTCAGCAAACGGTATCATCTTGAAGTAAGTGTCGAGATAAGGTTTCATCAGCCGCCAATCGTTTTGCGCACACAATCCCCAATATTCCTGCTGCTGGTTCCAATGATGCGGTGTCCCCCAATTAAGTACATCACGGTTCCAACGCCAAAGTCCCCCATTAAAAGCCAACGGAAACTCACCTCGCGAACCAGCAGACATCAGATAGCGATGCAAGTAATAGATATTCTCCAAATAATCATCACCCAACTTCACAAACGAATTGGACCAGAAATTGCGATACCACTCATCTTTCTCGCGACGCAACTCATCTACCCCCTTCGCTTCTGCCTCATCAAGTAATTTCTTTGCTGCATTTACCGGATCCTTATCTTCGCGATCAGTCGCTACACTGACCATAATTGTGAATTTACATTTATTTGTCCGCCATTCGGCACGACGCATATTCACCGTTTCCGGTTCCTCGGACGACTCTACCACCCTGCAAGCTACAGCAAAGTGCAGTCCACCATCCGTTTCTTCCAATATCATTTCGCGAGCATCAGCCATTGCACGCATCTTACCAAGCCCCACTGAAGGGTTCTTCGCAAACCAACCTCCATACCATCCGGTAAAGGAACGGCTCCCCAGTCTTTCCAACGAAACCGTAGCTACCGAATGATTTCCCAACATTTCAGGATCAGGTATATTTTCACATTCCACTATCCATACATTACGATCTTGCGCCAACCAAGTACGAATAGTTGTAGCAGAATAACCCGTAACCGCACGATATGTATTCTCGGCATTTGCCAGCGATAACCGCCCCTCAAACTCTTCCAAATGCATCCAACTGAATACCGGTGCACCAAAATCGATCTTCAGACGAGCCGCATGCTTCAACAATGACATTCCGTATTCTTCTGGTTGTGCCTTTGTCCACAAATCATTTTTATTGATTTGCAATTCGATGCCATTGTCATGATTCCACACCATGCCGCCTATATCACCATTACCCATCGGAAAGCCTTCCGCCTCCAGTTGCGTAGGTGAAAAATAAACGATATCATGTTTGGAGAGGTAATCGTCATCTACCTCAAAAGGAGCAGACTGCATTTTCAAATAAGTATAATCTATATTTTTCGTATTTGCCGCTATTCCTCCGGCAAGAAAGAAATACAACATAATCAGTTTTTTCATATTCATGGTATTTACAGAATACAACTGTGCTTATCTAAAATAAAAGATGTTACATACACAAACAGAAAAGACATAAAAGAGAAGGGTTCCTTACACACTCTCTTTTATATCTTCTCCTTAAAAATGATTCTCTTTTTTATATTAATATCCTATAGCCGGTTCATTAGCTATTTTACTCCAACCCGGATTTTGATAAATCGTTGAACTTTCCAAGTCATCAGGATTTGAAGAGGTAAGTGTAAAGTTGATAGCAGAAATAGGCTCTAAGTAATTGGCTGGTATCCAGGTATAACCATCGTATAACAAGTTATTCTTTTTTACAATCTGATTAACACGCAAATAACTGCTGTTTTCTTTGTTGGATACATTAGGTTGCTTATCTGAAGTACCTTCTGGAATCAACAAACTATTACCAGCTTCATCAACATACAATTTTTCCAGTTCGCCACCCCATAAATTAAATCCTTCAACTTGATAATTTTCTACTTGGTCCAAAGCACGCCAACGTTTTAAATCACGCATACGGGTACCTTCACTCATTAGTTCTACGCGTCTTTCACGACGAATATTATATAAGGTGGGGTCTACTAACTGACCGGCAGAATACTTAGCCCAATCATTTTCTTTAGACAAATCGGTAGCAGCAATTGTCATATCGATATTATCAGACACACCTGCACGACTACGAATCTCCTTCCAATACTTTATCGCTTTTGGATCCAAGCTTCCATTTTTTTCATAGCAAGCTTCAATATAATTCAAGTTAGCTTCAACAGATCTGAAAAGAAGACATCCATACGTATTGACTGCACCAGAACCGATTACAACTTGAGCTGGATCATAAGTCAAGAATTTACGAACCGTATAACCTGTCGGGCATCTATCATTGGTCTGCTCCAATATCTTAGGATATTTATATGTCTCATATGGATCAAGCCTTGAACAATCACTAGGAGCACCCATAAATAACTGTAAACGGTCATCTCTGTCTTTTTTAACATTTTCAATCGTCACGTCACCAGCATAGCCAGAATTTGGCGCATAAATAGGCAATCCATTCTTCATTAAACATGCATCTACTAAACTACGAGTATATCCTAAATCCCCTCCTCCTTTGCAAAGATAAGAACTTACACTATGAGTAACACCCTGCACAGAACTGTATGCTCTCCAAAACAAGACTTCATCTATCGGTTCCATATCAACAGCCGAAAACATTTCAAAATAAGGATTCCAGTTATAAGGATTCGAGTCCGGATTATATATACCGGTATTTTTTGTCAATGAAATACGATCGGCTACTTGAGCAGAAGCATCCATTGCCTGTTCCAAAAACCAATCTACTTCCTTGTCTATATCAATAGAAAAGCCAGCATTATATTCTTGCTGTGCTCCTGGCCATCCCGGACCACCCGGCACACGGTCTGTACCTTTATGGTATTTCAACCAGGTAGCCTCAAACAAAGCTACACGAGACTTAAACAACAATGCCACATTTTTTGTCAATCTATTCTTACCATTATCGGTAGTCAATGACATCAATTCAATAGCTCTATCTAAATCCTCTATAATAAAACGAGCCACTTTATTACGAGGCTGTCTTTTACTTTCCTCCTTCAACACTTCTGTTTCATCAGGTAATACTTCCGTTACAATAGGAAAATCACCGAGACTTACCAATTTATTGAAATACTGGTAGGCACGCAAAAAATACATTTCTCCAATGTAATGTTTTATCATTACTCCATCGCCTTTTATACTTCCGGCCTCATACTTGGGTAATACTTGTTGGAAGAAATAATTCGCTTTACGGATTTCTGTAAAATCCCATGCTCCTTTATCAGCAGGAGTACGTTTTTCTCCCGGTACCCACAACGCGGTAGAAGCATCCGTTGCGGCCTGGTCATCCGAATTGTTATCAGTTTTTACTAAAGAGATATCAAAATTAAGATAGGATGGGAATTTATATTGTTGAATAGAATAGGCAGCCAAATCACTTTCTGAATTAAAATAAGCATCCGGGGTTATTTTATCCAACGGTTCACAATCTAGAAAATCATTGCAGGATGTCAATACCACTGAGGTAAATAACATGGCTACAGAAGCTACTGTATTTTTTATGTAAGACATATTGTATTTCTATTTAAAAATTAACATTCAAGCCAAAAGATATCACTTTAGATAATGGATAAGTCTTTCCTGATCCCCAATCTCCGGCAGCTAGTGTTTCAGGATCAAACATACTGGCCAGGCTGGTTCCAGTCCACAAATTATCACCAGACACATATACACGGCATCTATTAATGTGCAATTTATTAATCCATTGTTTAGGTAATGTATAACCAATCTGTAAATTCTTCAAACGGATATAAGACGCATCTTGCAGATAACGAGTTTGTACCTGATGATTCTTGTTGCTGGTAAAGTCCGGTCTCGGATAATACCCGTTCAGATTAGCTCCCATAGGATGGCCCTCAGGACGGAAATAATCAAAATGTTCTTCCATCGCCATTGATTGCCAGATATTATTTACAGCTCCCCAAAAAACAGCACCATTAGTTCCTACAATCGGAGCATAATCTCTTTTACCTACTCCCTGAAAGAAGATAGAAACATCAAATCCTTTATAAGAAGCATCCAAAACCAATCCAAAATTATAACGGGGAGTAGAATTACCAATAATCCTTTGATCGCCCGGATCAGCTAATGTACCTTTACCACCATCTACTTTGCCGTCACCATTTATATCAGCATACATAATATCACCGGCACCCCATTTGTTTCCTAATTGATTTTGGCCACCATTAGGTAAAGATGCCAAATGCTCTTTCATTTCTTCATCTGTTTTTGCAATACCTAATGAAGTATACCCCCAAATTTCTCCACTCATTTTTCCTGCATACCAGTCACTGAAAGCATTTGTAGTATTGGGATATTTCACCACTTTTTGCTGGGCATCAGCCAAATTAAACTTCACTCCATAATCTACTTCTCCTATTCTATCGCGCCATGAAAGTTCTATTTCAAAACCATAAGACTTCATATCAGCATTATTTACTATAGCAGGAGCAATACCCAAAACTAAGGGTAATTGTGGAGCAGGACCTACCATATCGACAGTCTTGCGTACAAAATAGTCAAAAGAACCTGTCAATCTATTAGAGAAAGCACCAAAATCAAAACCTACATTAAAAGAACGCACACGTTCCCATGTCAATAATGTACTAACCAATGAAGGAATATCTGCCGTATTTGTTTTTCCTCCATTCACCAGCCAATTACCGGAATTGCTTTTCACAGGTAAGATTTCATAGAATGGGTACAAATTCGATGTATTTTGATTTCCCAATTCACCCCAAGAGCCTCTCAGTTTAAATTGATTGACAACTGATTCCAGCGGTTTCCAAAAATTTTCTCTGGCCACATTCCAACCTAAAGAAAATGAGGGGAAAAAGTTCCAACGCTGATCTTTCATAAAACGGGAAGTTCCATCATAACGTCCATTTACTTCCAGCAAATATTTCTCCTTATAATTATAATTCAAGCGCCCAAAGAAACCGGCAGTAGCCCAATGGTTATAACCGCCCCCCGCTACGTCCTGCTCAGTAGAAGTATCAATTGTAGGTAAATCTGGTACAATAATGCCATCACGCTGAGCACTTAAAGTCCTCACATTTTGATGCTCGGCATTAAATCCACCCATTACTTTGAAATAATGGTCACCCAACTGGCGAGAGTAATCCGAGAAAAGATTGACTGTATAAAATTCATTCTTTGTTCCTTTTTCAATTACTCTGGACTGACCTGGCTGCGTCGCATTAGTGATAGCTATAGCATAAGGTTCTCCATTGGCGTCATGGGCATAAACAGCTTGTCTGTCAGTATGAGTAAAATTAGTTGTAATACGCATATTACCCTGTAAGTGAATATTCCATCCAGGCAATGGAGTGACATCCAACTGCAATTGTTGGAAGTTCTGATCCAAATCTTCCTTCATTCGTCCTCCTTCTTTTAATGGTATAATCTCGCTGTTATCCGCCCAATATCCTTGTGGGTCAGTAACAAACGCATTAGGCCATTTACGCATTATCTGGTGGAAAAATAACTGATTCAAATAAGAAGGAGCTTCATAATTAGTACGAAACCATTTGGTATTATAAGAGAGACTTATGTTCTTGTTTATTTTCGCATTGATTTTCCCATTTACAGAATAACGATAATAGCTTTCGTCAGCATAATTCAACAAGCCTTCCTGATCCATAAAATTGCCGGACAAATAATAAGAAAAACGTTCCGTACCACCACTCAAGCTCAAGCTGTGTTCCTGAGACATGGCATGGTCTTTGAAAAATACATCATACCAGTCGGTATTAGCATTTGCCCAGTTGTGTGTATATGTATTTGAAGTTGTAACCGGAATAATTTTTCCTACTTCTCCACGCTGATAAGCCAAAACATTAGCTATTTGCTCATCACTAAAATAAGCTGCCTGTCCACCATTAGTACGTGCATCATTATAATAATGCATGAAGCGATAGGAATCCATCATATCATAATCAGTAAGAGGACTATTAAAACGAATATTAGTATTATAGCTTACTACCGGTTTACCAGTCTTTCCTTGCTTAGTTGTAATCAAAATAACCCCAAACGGAGCGCGAGAACCATAAATAGAAGAAGCCGATGCATCTTTCAATACAGAAATGCTTTCAATATCCAACGGATTAAGCAAGTTCATATTACCCTCTACACCATCTATCAAAATCAATGGAGAGCCAGTGGAGCCTTTACCGATTGTCCCTGCACCACGAATAGATACGGAAGGAGTATTATTCAACTGTCCACCTTTAGCGTCAACCCCAAAGGTCATTCCCGGTACTAATCCCTGTAAAGCCTGAGATACATTTTGTACAGGACGAGATTCTAAAGCCTTTTCCCCTACTTGACTGACAGCACCTGTCAAATTCACTTTTTTCTGTGTTCCATACCCTACTACTACCACTTCATCCAACACTTCTGTATCTTCTTTTAAAGTCACAGTGACAGGGACACCTACTTTTGATTTCACAACAGACTTACTATAACCTATATATGAAATCTCTAAAGTAACTTCCTTATTAGAAACCACCAATTCAAAGTTTCCATCCATATCAGTCACAGTACCGTTTGTAGTCCCTTGTTCCAACACAGTAGCCCCGATCACGCTTTCTCCCATATTGTCCACTACTTTTCCGATTACTTTAAAAGTAATCTGCTGCACAGTCTGTGTATTGTCAGCATTAGTAGTCAAGACAATCTTCTTATCCAAAATGGAATATTTCACATTTGTACCTTTAAATACCTTCTCCAGCACCTTAAAGATATCACCGTTACGGGAAGTGACTGATACACGACGATTTAAATCAATAAGCGTATTATCAAAGAAGAAATCAAATTCTGATTGTTTCTCAATTTCTTTCAAAATTTCCCCTACAGTCTTATTCTGTACCTCCACATTGACTATAGCCTTCTGCGCATACGATTCGGATGCATGAGCCAGTCCTAGGGAACAAGCAAAGAAAAGAGTAAATAGTTTCATAGTTCTTGGGATTTTCTTCGAGGAGAGCCATAGACGATTTGGTATCCTCGAAAATTGGATACTACAATTATTTTTCATACTTTTGTAATGACTTAAGTTTTAAAATTAGTTGATTAAGCTTGTCGCCAAACAAGCTTTAATTTGAAAACCGATTTTCCATACGGGAAGATACGCCAATATTTTCCCGTATGTTTTTTGTTACTTTAAGGTGACAGTTCTTTCATATTATATTCAATTTAAGGTTATTTGATTAATAAATCTCTATATGGGTCTTTTTTTGCGACGCATCCTTACCGTCTACATATTTCCAGTGTATATTGGAAGATAATTTAAAGTATTCCAGAATACGCTCCAAACGCTGACTGGTAAAAGTCCCGGTAAAAGCAGCCTTACGTGCAGGATTTTTCTGAATGAACACCACATTATATCGCTTTTCTAAAATCCGTAAAGCATCCTTCAAAGAAGTATTATCAAAAATAATCTTGCCGTCCTTCCATGAAGTTTCCGTTTCACCGGAAGTCTCAAGTAAACGTGCTGTACCTTTTTTTGAATCATACACAACTTTCTGACCGGGGTTTAACACAATCTGTTTTTTGCGGACACCTTCTTGGAAACTGAAGTTGACTTTACCTTTGATTAAAGTAGTAGATACCTCAGGAGACTCTTCGTAAGCCTCTATATTAAAACTGGTTCCTAACACCTCTACCTGTGAACGGTGAACCGTAGACACAATAAAATGTTTCTCCACATCTTTAGTTACTTCAAAATACCCTTCCCCCTTCAACTCAACTTTTCTCTCCTTGCTATTCTTAAAAGAAGAAGGATATCGCAAAGAGGATTCTGAATTCAAAAAAACCACCGTACTATCGGGTAACACTACTGAAGTAGTCATTCCCGGGTTTGTCCTAGCTTCCAACATTTGTACATCTGCATCCTTTCCACCATAATGTTCTACCAAAAAAGTAGCAAGCAGTGGGAGAAATAACACGGCAGCAACACGCTGTGCCCACTCCCACCAAGCCACCTTCCTTCTTTCAGTCTTTTTACCTTTTACCTTAACTAAAGCCTTTTCTGTATTTACATTATTAATTACATGAACGGTATCAGCCGCTAAATAAAGTATTTCCATCTGCTTTACTATCCGGCGATTTTCTTCAGACTCCTTCATCCAATCTTTTACCAGTCGCTGCTCTTCTACCGTTGCAATACCCTCACAATAAAGGGGAAGTAACAATTCTATATTCGTTTCATTATACTCCATACGTATGTTTTTAAGTCCTTCTACTTATATGGCAAGCGAGAAAAACACATTCCTAAACAAATATGCATTTATTTTTAAAAATATATTTTCATAGAGAAACTTTTTCAGGATTTTCACAAGTTACATACCGTACAACTACTTCAGGAGCCTCTCCCACTTCTAGTTCACAAGAAAAAGATAGTTCTTCTCATCCACCTTTTGCAAATGCCATTCGAACTGCAGATCTTTCAAACGCTGTTTTTGTTTTTCGGTGAAGACTTAAGCCTCATGTAGTATATCCTAATGTTTGATAGCTTGTAGCAATCGGTCTATTTGCCCATACCGATTTAAGATAGTGGTATTAATCATAACCGGCATCAAAACCTGCCGCCTCGGACAAAGCCCCTCCACATCCTCCAAAGTAGAACATTCAAATTCCCGGTCGACCAATCGAATAAGAAACCATCCAAACATACGTGGAAAAAGATTCCTTTGAAAAAAATTTTGGTTCTTAATTCTATTAGCCATTTGTTCCGTACGCATAACTTCTCCCCAAGGCTCACCTCAATTCATTCTTGTGTGAATACGCCATAAATTATAATTCAAACGACTGGCGTCATTTATTAATTATAATTAAACTGAGTATAACAACGGGGCGCAAAGCGGGAAATAGCGTATTCGTCATGCCCGGTATAGGAACATCCCTCCAATCTATCAAAAGAAATCTGACTTAAGCCGATCCTATTCATCAAATCGGCAATCCGGTCTGCCAATGTATCTTGTAAAGCTAAATCCCGGAAAAATACCTTATAGACATGATCAGATAATTTATATAAAGGAGTTTTTGAAGAATGATCTGACGCTTTTGTCATGAAAGCTCCCCTTTTGCAATCCTTCAATAAAAAGAAGTCAGTTTCTTTTTCCATCTTGTTATATATAATAAGTTTATTGTCTATCTGAAGAGTATTCAATGATAGAGGAATTTCAAACAAATCACTTTTCTGAATGCGGATATCTGTCTGGCTTTCGGTGATATCTTCTTTTAAACTCCGAAACACAGCTTAACTATCCTTGGGAAAGTTGTCCACCACTAAGCAATGATTGGGGATGGACACCTAATGCTCCCTTTAAATCACCACAAAAAATTATTAATATTTTAATAGGAATCATTGCCAAAGGAGGTTGTTTATTATTAGGAGTAGGTCTGACGCCATCAAAGACGAAGTAATAAAACGTTTACATGAAACGGAAAAGCCATTTATGCCACTCGTACAACTCCTATATATAACAATGAGAATATATGGTTCACTGCAGACAAAAACGGAAAAACTTTATATGCTATTTACGCTTTATCAGAAGGAGAGGAACTTCCAGAAACAATAAATGGGCCGGCAATATTCCTAACGGTAAAATGATTCCACTACAAGGCAATAAAAATATAAAATATACCAAAGACAAAGGTATTCTTACCCCGTAACCTCAAAAACGAACCGATAGTATTATGCTTCAAAGTAAAAAATAATTAAATATATTTCCTATGTGCCCTTTGGGCATACATAATACCCAAGGGCACACTACAAACGACTTTAATCAAGACTTCCTCTAAAATAGTATTCCATAGAATAGAATTACTGAAATACAATATATTTTTTTAGTTTTAAAAGATTATATTTGCACACAAATCAACCTTTAAATAATGAAAACGGAGTATAACTATGAAGACCAATCCCTATTATTAGCCATCAAAAATGGCAATGAGAAAGCATTTGATACACTTTTTAGGAAATACTATCCCATGCTATGTGCATACGGAAACAAATTCGTAGAATTAGAAGATGCAGAAGAATGTGTACAAGATGCCATGCTGTGGCTTTGGGAAAATAAAGATATGCTAGTCATTCAGTCTTCATTAAGTAATTATTTATTTTCTATTGTACATCATCGTGCTATAAACCGTATCAAACAGCAAGAAGTAAAAAGCCGGGTCGAAAACTATTTTTATGAAGAGATGCAATCCCTAATAGATGACACTAATTTTTATCTTATAGAAGAACTGACTATACGTATCCAAGAAGCAGTAGAAACACTTCCTGAATCCTATAAAGAAGCTTTCGTAATGCATCGCTTTAAAAATATGAGTTATAAAGAAATAGCAGAAATTTTAGGAGTATCACCTAAAACCATAGACTACCGCATTCAACAGGCACTAAAACAATTACGTATTGAATTAAAAGATTATTTACCCTTTTTATTGCCTCTATTGATAAAACACGTCTGAACATATACACATTCATTCTTCTCCACCAAATAATTCTAATAATAATTTCTAAAACATAATTAGGAGTCCCATACAAATCGAGACTCCTAATAAAGTTATACAAAAGACATACTAATAAAAGTATTTCATCATTCTACCGACGGCACCTCCAAGATACTACCATAACGATGATATTCAAATGAAATACTTTGCTCTTTGATGTAATGAATCAATTCCACACGTCCATCTTTCACCGGTTTAGCTGTAGCAATATACTTATCAATACGTGCAGCTTCCTCATACATTTCCATCGGAATATCCGCCCCACAAGTACGGATACGCTCATAGTTCTTCATTGATTTCAGGAATCCGGCCAACGCTTCTTCTTTTAAAGGACATCCCAAGGAAGCCAATGCAGCTGTACGATCATCACCGGGCTCAAAACTAATGCTCAATGGAGTATGACAAATTCTGGCAGCCAAAGCAATCATCTTTGCATCTTCATTGTTATCTCCCGGAAAAAGACGCAAAACCATATTCTTTAAAGGCAGATAGCGGAATGCATTTTGTTCGCCATACAGATTATTGACATCACGCGCATGCGCAAATTCCTGCTCGTATGCCTTCACATAACTTTGTGTATAGTCAGTGGTACTGCCTAGTTTATCTGTAATCTTTACAAAACAAGCACAATAGTTAGGACCACCCGCTTTCACACCGCCACCAAAAGCTGACAATTTCATTCCACCGAACGGCTGACGATTTACAATGGCCCCCGTTATACCACGATTGATGTAAAGATTACCTGCCATAATTGAATCTTTCCATAATTTCTGTTCACCTTCATCCAGACTCTGTAAGCCTGAAGTCAAACCATAATCCAAACTGTTTACCCAATTGATGCCTTGCTGCAAATTTTCAATACAAACCACACTCAGCATCGGACCGAATAATTCGGTTCTGAATGAATAGTTACCGGGACGTACCCCCCACTTCACTGTAGGAGCCAATACATATTTATGCTTATCAAGAAAACGAGGTGGAACCAGCCAGGACTCCCCTTTTTCCAATTCCAAAGCTTTCAATAATTTATCATTCTTATTGGTAATCATCGGACCTACCACATTCCCTGGATTCCATACACTACCCACCTTCATACTAGTTGCGGCATCTTTTAACTTATCCTGAAAGTTCTTGTCCTCATAAACTGAGCGTTCTACCAGCAATAAAGAACATGCGGAACATTTTTGGCCGGCATTGCCAAAAGCAGAAGCCACAATATTCATAATAGCATGGTCACGGTCACCGGAAGCCGTCAAGATAATTGCATTCTTACCACCGGTTTCTGCCGACAATGGAGTAGCCGGATTACTGCGTGCAATATTTTGAGCAGTATCTGTCCCTCCTGTCAAAATAATATGTTTGACAGCCGGAGCCGTAGTTAATACCTTTAATGCCTCACGGTCTGTAATGATAACCTGCAAAGCCTCTTTAGGCACACCTGCATCCCAAAATGCCTTGGCAAACAACCATGCCACAGGGGCAGCAACAGTCGCCGGTTTCAAAATTACAGTATTTCCTCCTGCTAGTCCTGCCACAATACCACCAATAGGTATAGCACACGGGAAGTTCCACGGAGAAATAACCAAAATAGTCCCTTTAGGAGCAATGTCCACATCCGGTAGTTCTGCAAACTGCTTCATGCTAGTGCTATAAAAACGAGCATAATCGATACCCTCCGACACCTCCACATCCCCTTCCACTACTGTCTTCCCTGTCACGGCACACATACAACCTATCAAATCACCACGCATCTCACCCAGTCTGTTGGCAGCTTCATACATTATTTTATGCCGTTCCTGCAATGTAGTCTTTCTCCATCCGGCAGGATCTTTTTCGGCTATATCCAAAATTTTCATCACCTGTCCGGCATCAGCTTGTGACATTTCGCATACACAAACTTCATCATCCTGGCAACGGTCCATATATTTATGGCGTTTCTCACAAACCACCGTTTCAGCTCCTATCTGCAAAGGAATAATTTCAGGTGAATCCGTCGGCGACTTCTTCCACTTCGCAAAAATGTTCCGAACCCATTCCTGGTTCTGAGCCAAATCAAAATCAGTATCAGGTTCATTCTTCATTACATCAGCTGGTGGAACGGGAGTATAACGATGCAAGCGGTTTTGTGTACGGGCAGGAGTATGTGTAATAACATCTTTCATCTTATAAGCTTCCTCAAACTGGTTCTGTAAGAAACGCCAAGTATCCGTACCCGGTTTCAAATTGAACGAATGGGTCAGGAAGTTGTCCGGAGCCGTATTTTCATCCATACGACGGACCAAGTAAGATACTGCATTCAGGAAATGCTCATCTTTTACCACCGGCGCATATAGAATCACATGATTTCCCAATTGGGATTGAGCGCGCCATACATGGTCAGCCATACCTTCCAGCATCTCAAAAGTCATGTACTCCGCGCTTCCCAGCTTCTGACTCAACAGATAGGCGTATGCAATAGTGAACAAATTATGAGAAGCAACCCCCACATGCAACGCCTTTGCGTTTTCGGGTAATAAAGCACGTTCCAGAATATGCAAATAATTGGCATCCACTTCAGTTTTCGATGTCCTTACAGGATTAGGCCAGCCACGAAGGGAAGAAATAACCGTTTCCATTTCCAAATTACAGCCTTTCACCAGTCGCATCTTTAATGGTGCACCCCCATCAGCCACACGCGCTTTGGCAAATTCTAATAATTCAGTCTGAAATTCGTATGCATCGGGAAGATAAGCCTGCACAACGATGCCTGCCGAATAGTTTTTAAACTCCGGTCTGCTCAACACTTCTTTAAACAAGCGTAATGTAAAGTGAGCGTCCTTATACTCCTCCATATCCAGATTGACAAACTTGGAGCGTTTTACACCGTTCTCATCCACGTAAGGAAAGTCAATTGCTTTCTGATACAGTGCACACATACGTTTCACCAGCTCCGGAAAGCTTTCTTCATAATTCAGCGCATGAGTCTGCGCGTAGATACCCGATATTTTCACAGAAATATAATTGATATCAGGAGCTTCCAAGGCTTCCAGATAGTGGAAATAACGATGATCCGCTTCTCCGTTTCCTAAAACGACCTCGCCTAACAAATTCACGTTCTGACCAATCTTTTGTTTGAAACGGGTAGCCAGATGATCTGTCAATTTAGGACGCGCTTCGTTCAGAATTACTTTAGAAGTATCCATACGAAGACGCTTCTTTATGATTGGTATGGCTATGAAATCAAAATGATGACCAAAAGCTTGGTACATCTTAAAAAGGAAAGCATCACGCTTATTCAAGAACTCAGGTACACCATAACGGTCTATCAGCTTCTTGATACGTTCTGCCAATTTCTTACGATCACGAATTTGAGAAGATTCGTCCAGCATCTTCACCAAGAACTTTTTGTCCTGTGGCCGTTGTACCATAACGGCATATTTATGCTGTTCTTTACGTTCCTCACTAGTGATGGTTTGTTCACACGTGTTATAAAGCTTCAGTACCCATTCTTGTACTTCGGCGATAGTCGGTCTGTTGTCCATAGTAAACTCATGTTAATGTGTAAGAATTAAGGATTAAAAAAAATCATAGGTAACAACTAAAGACATGAGCATCGTAGGACTGAACATAACGGCACGATACCGGTGCAAGGTCTGGAGAGCTTGCTGTGAAAACCGGTCAAATATAAGTTCTCTGCCCATAAGATGATTTCCTTAGAAAATGTAATTGTTCACATGCAAATATACACTAATTCTTTTATTATCAAAGGAAAAAACAAGAAATTATAAGAACTCGTTTAATTTTCATCAGCATTGTCATCAGTTTCACCGAACTTTAATTGATTTCTTTCAGTAAGACAGGTTCTAATCTGGACATTAAATATCCAATTCAAAGAAAGTAGGCTGATTGGAGGTCTCGCTATAGCCTTCCAACAGATATAAATCTGTACAGGCCACATGGATAGTGAATAAATAATTAACAGTATGTGGATAATATCCTTCGGGTAGAGCGATGCAATATAACTTACCTACCGTTTCCTGCACCCAAGAATAAGACTTTTTTTTAAAATCGGCTATAAACGCCGCTTTTCTGAAACGGTCCGAAATTTCACGTAAATAAAACTCACCTATATGATAGGCATTAACCAGATTAGGCTCATGGTGTGCAAATAACCAAAAATCATCCTGCAAACGAATACCTATCAAAGATCCTATATTAGAATGAATGCTATATAGAACAGACTCTCCACTATACAAACCATCCCGACATACAAACGCCACCTTCTCCAAGCAATAAAATATATCATAGGAAAGACCTTCATGCTCAACTTTCCAATGAAACAGACCCTTCTGTATCTGAAGCGCATACATCGGAACCGTCCACTGCCCGCAATCCAACAGGCACAATACATCGCAACCTCTTATCAACCTATGATAATCAGCCACACATTTATCCTGCGAATTCCAAACAATAATTTTCATCACTCAGGCTAGTTTTATCCATTCATTTTTATGGTACAAACATAAAAAGAGACGTGGGACCTGCTTAATATTTTATCTGCCTTAGAGGTATCCCCATACCAGCTGCACAAATAATAACAACAGTGTCCCACGTCTTTATGAATATACTAATCCTGTAAAGGAGTATAAACACAAGACGTGAGCGCTTGTTGTATTACACTTGTGCAGCTTTGAAAATTGGGGATTTTCTAAGACAAGGTAATATTTTAAACGCTCTTAATTATATATGTCCCTTCTTGTTTTCAAATGAATATTCATCTGTTTTCAAGAATTGGTACAAAGTTAAAAAAAGAGTTCTGATTAAAGTGAAATTAATCTATTTTTTTAAATAAATAATAACCCGGATGAATATCTGAAAGAGTTATTTCCCCATTACAGTAGCCACAATCTTGCGACCGCCTCCATGGTTGCGGAACTCACAAAGGTAAATTCCCTGCCAAATACCCATATTCAGTCGACCATCTGTAATAGGAATAGTAAGACTAGCTCCTATAATGGTTGACTTTGCATGGGCAGGCATATCATCCCAACCTTCCAAAGTATGTTCGTAATAGGGTTCGCGTTCCTTTATCAAGTGATTAAAAATAGATTCCATATCCGTACGAACATCCGGATCAGCATTTTCATTGATACTTAATGCCGCACTGGTATGTTTGATGAACAAATAAAGCAAACCTATTTGGGGAAGTGGAGGCAAATTGCGCACCACTTCATCAGTAATCAGGTGAAATCCCCTAGTACGGGGACGAAGCGTAAATTCTGTCTGAGATACCATAACTATTATCAACCTTTATGCATCCATATAGATGCCACTTTACGACGTACTGCTATTATATTAAACAAAGATACACCCACAAAAAGCAAAATACCTATAACCATGGCTGGTCCCAGATTTCCTTCTTCCAACTGTGGAAATAACTTTTCTATCATATCCATATAGCTATTCCGCACATAGATCACAATTCCCACCGATAAAAACAACACTACTGCATTGAGGCCCAATGTCAGCATTTGATAGGGAAGCGCCACCTTAGCCGGACTGTAACCTATCAATAACAGATTCTCCAACTTAGACGTATTCTTCTGCAGTAACAAGTAAATACTGAGCATCAAAATATAGAAAGAGAGTACACTGATAAGCAAACCTACAGAAAGCACAATTCCTACAATCACTTTCAAGAACCAGGTAGTCTTTCCCGCATCCAACTTGTCATCTTCTGTATCATATCCCTTGTCTTTAAAGAACTTGGCAATACGGTCGTCCGTAGGATTGTTCACTTCTACAATCAGTCGTGACGGTTCGCTTTTCTGCCCCGGAGCAAACTCATTGTTAGCCCACGCCATAAATGTTTCCGGAACAAGAATCGTATTCAGGCGATTGGAGAAACCTGCTATTTTTCCTTTAAAGTTTTCCGTATGCCCTGCACCAGTAATACGTATATCCAAATTAACCATACCCATCACCCCTTCCGACAATTGCGGCAGGCTCCGGCTTTGTGCAAAACCAAAGTTATACAGATTCAGATAATTACGGGGAATAATGATAGGAACAACCCGTTCATTTTCATCAAACTCCCATTTATCCAAGTTCACATCCACATACTCATCGGGTACAGACTCAAAGAACATGGCTGTAGACATGTGCAACCCCACGTTCTCCATCCCCATGCCTGCCGACACTTTAAATTGGGAAGGCATAAAAGCCCCTACTCCTTTGGTAAACGGCTGTTCGCTGATTTCAGCAATGTCTTGTTCGGAAAAAGTCTTACTTTTTCCGACAAAGGAGCCCAATGTACTTACCTTTTTGCTTACTATCACATAGTCTTTCTTCATGAAACTGTCACCTTCCGTAAAAACAGGCAACACATCTTTATAAAACTGGGCACTCAGCAACACAATGACCATGCCACACAGATTGGCAAAGAAAAAACCCGCCAATTGTGGGAAACTGATATGCTGACGTAATAATTTCCAAACCAACCTCATAGTTTCAACGTTTTTGTGTAGTTCAATTCCAAATGCTTGCCGATAGAGGTCACAATGATACCTGCCCCCTGTCTATCCGCTTCCTCCACCAATATCCGGGACATAATCCGTCCGTTTTCTTCATCCAAATGGCTGATAGGTTCATCTAGAAAGATAAAATCGAAAGGTTGACAAAGTGCGCGGACCAACGCCACACGCTGCTGTTGCCCGAAAGACATTTTAGCTACCGGTGTATCCCATTTATCGGCAATACCGAACTGTTCAAACCAAGCCTTGATTTCTTTTTTAGATTTAAATCCGGTCAACGAATTCTTCAACTGCACATTCTCCCACGCTGTCAGCTCCGTGAACAAACGCAATTCCTGAAACAACATGCTGATGGAACGTTTCCGAATCTCCACCCAGTCATGCACCGAAAGACTACGGATGTTTTTCTCGCCAAAACAAATGATACCTTGATAGTCGTTACGATATCCGTATATGTAGCTGCAAAGCGATGATTTCCCAGTGCCGGATGCTGCTTCCACCAAATAGGCTTCCCCACGTTGCAGGGTCAACAACTGATGCCAGACATCGGATATAATAGAATCCCTCCCTGCAAAAACAGCAGGAAGGGTCCGTTGTAATTCTATAGTATTCATAAGTTCTCTAATCCATGTACGATCAACTGTAGCACGTTGACTTCTTTATCTTTCATAACAATATTTATTTGACCGCTTCTCCAATCGGGAGCCATCACATCCACATAGTCGCAAGATCCCAAAATAGCATTAAACACGGCGGCATCACTACCCAGCATACGGGTTAACCGAGGATTCTCCTGAACGTCCTTCACCAACTGCACCGCATTGAACGCCATAAAGAAACGGTTTTTCACCACCTCTCCGGCCCAAGGAGTATTCTGCAAAGAAACTCCGTAACGGCGGCCTGCCTCATCTGCCAGTCTTTCATTGTTCGAGATATAAAGCAGATTATCCTTCACACCAAACCAAATGCTCTGGCGATACATACGGAACTCATATTGGTCTTTGCCCGTAGAGTTCAATTGCATCTGCCCACCGGTCATAGCCAACAAAGGTCTCAGGTCTTCGAAGGACTGCAAAAAGTCTTTATTCGTTACATCAGCATAAATCAGCAAGTCATTATTTGACAAGGAACTATAGCCAACAGCAACATCCCCATGAATAGAAGAGAATATACCTTCAATATCTATTGGCAACATCGGATTATCCAACGCTTGCTTGATGGTAGGATTTTCGCAAAGTAAATCATAAATTCCTTTTCCATCGATATTACCACCTGCCCAAACCAACATATTAGCAGGGAAATACTCCAAATAAGCTCCTTTGATGAGTGCGGAAACAGCCGACTGCTTTTCATACATAGCAATCAAATCCTTATTTTCAATCAATGTTTCCATCTTCACTACAATTTTACCTTTTTCGAAAGTAGCGGAAACCAGATATTTGATATCTTCCAATTTCAAATAGGCAGGCATTCCCATTCGCATCTGCATGGTAATATCATTAGGAATAAATGACATATTCATCACAGTGACAATTTCACCCTTCGACGAGGCCAACTTACCAAAGTCTGTGGTCTTTACATAGCTGTTTTCAGCATCCTGGCGCATCAATGAAAGCAAACTTCCTTTCAAGCTGAGAGCATCTCCTTTATTACTTCCCATCAACAGGAAAGTGCCCTTATTAAAAGCGCACAGCGCCGTACCCATCTGTGTCCATGTACATCCGCTTTCGCTTTTCAATTCCGTACATATCTGCTCCTCCTTCAACGCCTCCAGCAAATCTTCCACTTTACCTTCATCATCTACTTTTGCCAATAAAGCAAAAGCATTAGAATGAGGAGTAATGAACATATATACTTTATCAGTAAAAGACAAGCCGGATTCAGACGGGCTTTTAATAATCTTCTCGGCAGTTTTATAGGCCTCTCCTTCCAGACCGCTTTTTAATGCGTCCGTCAGTTTGGCTACCACCTTTTCTCCCCCTTTACCGTTTATGCCACTCTTCTCTGCCATTGTTTTGAAATCGAATGACATGACCATTGCCGCATCCTTAGGAATAGCATTGGCATATTCACTTTTAGACGAACAGGAAGCCATAAGCAGCATGATCGCCACCAATGCAAATCCCCAAATACCTTTTCTCATATTCTTATTTTTGGTTTAATAAATTCAGTGTATGACAGGCTACCAATGCGGCTGTTTCCGTGCGAAGACGGGACTTTCCCAAACTAACAGGCTGAAAACCTGCCGCTATAGCCTTAGCCACTTCTTCCTCGCTAAAATCCCCTTCCGGACCTATCATCACCAAAGCATCTTCTCCGGAACGCAATATATCTTTCAACAAAAGTTTTTCCCCTTCATAGCAATGGGCGATGAACTTCTGCCCTTTAAAATCCCGTGAAACAAACTTATTAAAGTCCGTCATTTCATTCAGTACCGGCATAGTCGCCTTTAACGATTGTTTCACTGCCGATACCAGAATTTTTTCAATACGTTCTTTCTTGATTACTTTCCGCTCGGAATAACGGCAGTTCAAGAAAGACAGTTCATCAAAGCCTATTTCAGTCGCTTTCTCTGTAAACCATTCAGTACGATCCATATTTTTAGTGGGAGCCATGGCAATATGCAACCACCCGTTCCACCCTTTTTCCTGCGGAATCGTTTCCGTTACCTTCACTTGGCAACGTTTACCGCTTGCAGCACTGATTACAGCCTTGTAAAAACAACCTTTTCCATCAGTCAACATTATCTCATCGCCTATGGAAAGACGCAAAACCCGTAAACAATGTCCTGCTTCCTCTTCTGGAAGTTCAAGGTTACTCGCTATATCAGGGGTATAAAAAACATGCATAGTTCTTCTTGTTTTTCAATTTATATATCAAACTATCGTATTCTCCTCCTCTTGTTCCCGTCGTTTTATCTCATCACGCAAACGGGATGCCTGCTCATAATTCTCTTCTTCTATAGCCTTTGACAATGCTTCTTTCAGCATCACCACATCAACTGTATTTACATTGACAGAAAATGCCGTATTCCCAACTTCATGCAACTGTTCACTTTCCATGATCTCATTAGTAGTATAAACAGGACATCCGCAACGCATAGCCAACGCAATCGCATCGGAAGTACGTGAGTCTATTTTAAATACCTCACCCTCCTTTTCCAAAAACAGATAGGAATAATAGACTCCATCCTTTACCTTATATATCAACACTTTCTTTAAAGCAGCCCCCAACTCTTTGGTCACTGTCAGAAAAAGATCGTGCGTCAATGGTCTGGGCATCTTATATTCCATCATTACCACCTTAATAGCCTGCGCCTCCAACGAACCGATAATAATAGGCAGCTTACGGTTACCATTCACTTCTTCCAACACCAGCGCATATGCATCCGCCGGCTGCAATGTAGAGGACATATCATGTACCTTCAATTCTATTTCATCCATAATTTTAACTTCCCTTCTACCACTCCTGTTTACATCGGATATGGTCAAAAATAATTTATTAAACTTGCCTGGGATTATGCTTATACTTGAATATGACAGCAAACAATACCGCAACCACCAAGGCATATCCTGCAAAAACAAACCATGTCATACTCCATCCCTCCATCTGCGGAGCAGTGCTGTTCATATCAACAAAACGATTTACCACAGCTTGAGCTCCCAACGTTCCCACTGTAGCGCCAATACCATTTGTCATAATCACGAACAATCCCTGAGCACTGGAACGAATGGATAAATCAGTCTCATTGTTAACAAACAACGAACCTGAAATGTTGAAGAAGTCGAAAGCCACACCATACACAATCATGGACAGTACAAACATCCAGACACCCGGCCCTGGATTCCCCAGTCCGAACAATCCGAAACGAAGTACCCATGCCAACATGGCTATCAGCATAACGCGCTTGATTCCGAAATGCTTTAATACAAAAGGTATTAATAAAATACACAACGTTTCCGACACCTGAGACAAAGATATCAATGCGTTAGCATGATTCACTCCAAACGTATCAGCATACTCTGGAACTCCCCTGAAACTGCTGAGAAACGGATTGGCAAAACCGTTGGTTATCTGTAAAGAAACCCCCAACAACATAGAAAATATAAAGAAAACAGCCATCTTTTTCTGTTTGAACAGTGTAAACGCCCGCAATCCCATAGCATCTACCAGCGATTTCTGTTCTCCACCACGACTTACAGGACACTCGGGCAAAGTAAGCGCATAAATGGCCAGTATCACTCCAAAGCAAGCACAAGAAAAGAACTGCATATAATTATTTTGGAATCCCAAGATATCCGTCAGCAACATAGAACAGATGAAACCAATCGTTCCAAAAATACGGATAGGAGGAAAAGCGATGACAGGATCCAGTTTTACTTTATCCAGTGCGGTATAGGCTACCGAATTTGTCAATGCCAATGTTGGCATATAAAAAGCTACACTAAAAGAATAAAATGTAAATAAAGTACTGAAATTAACCGCTTCACCATCCACGTAGCCATACCACCCGGCAGCCACCATAAACACGGCAGCCATAAAATGACAGAAGCCATATAATTTTTGAGCAGGCACCCATCTGTCGGCAATAATTCCCATTACAGCAGGCATAAACAAGGAAACAATCCCCTGCATGGCGTAAAACAGGCCTATCCTAGCACCCAAGCCAATATTAAACAAATATGTCCCCATGGAAGTAAGATAAGCCCCCCATACGGCAAATTGTAAGAAGTTCATGACTATCAGTCTGAGTTTCATTCCGGTAATTTCGTTTTTCATCTTTCTTCTTTAATGTGTGTTTTTTATATTACTTGCAAAGATATAAAACAATTCGATTTTTCATGGAGATTCATCTTAAAAAACAAAGCCTCTCCGGTGGTTTCACAACTTCCGGAAAGGCAAGACAATTAAAAAGTTTTTGTAATCTAACTAAAAGAGAGTGTTTTATTATCTGGTGTTCGTGAAAAATAATGCCATTATCTATTCAGCTATGGCATAAGCATCCAGTCCTTTCAATGACTGGCGGATAGTTTTCTGCATCTTCTCCATCTCTTCCCGGCTCATTTGGCGCACCTCTATACCGGAATCTCTTAGATTATTCCCCAATTCAGCCATCTGCTCATTGAACGAATCCCAATATTCCGAATCAAGGACAGCAGAATACACTTCTTTCCCATCCTTCATCGGACTGATAATAACGGTCATGCTTACATTTCCGTTTTCATTGACATTAAGGGTGTAAGTACGTTTCTCATTATCCATCTTATAAATGAATGTAAAATTCGCTTTCTGCGCCTTGCCCCTTCCCTTCGGCATATCCTTAATGGCAGTTTCTGCATATTCCTCATCCTTCTCGAAAGCCTCAATCAACCTTGCGCCTATTTTCTCATCCTTTAACGAAAAACTTTTCACCACCTTTACCACTTTGCGGGTTTTAGAGTCACGTTTCGTTACAGAGTTGATAGCCACATCATCCCGCTTTTCCAATTCTGCCGCCATTTTATCAATATTCTTCTGGGCCATAACCTTGCCTGTTCCACCACACAGCAGCAAAACAGCCGCCAATGCACTTCCTAAAATAAACCTTGTTTTCATATCTTATTTTTTATGTTTTTTATTCGCTTACCAATAATTCCTTTTCTTCTATCTCTTTCTCGGAACGATGAATTTCTTCCACACGTTCCTGGGCCAGTTTCTCCACCCGTTCCGCCTTTTCCAATGTTTCAATAATACAAGGCATAATCTGTTTCACATCCGAAATGCGCTTGCCTCCCACTTCCACATAACTACCTTCGTAGCACGACCACTCACCACTTCCGTCTGCTTGGTTTTCCGAATAGAAAATAAAACCTAACCCCAGCGCAATGACCATCATTGCCGCTATACCGGCACTCCAGACAGCTATTGGAATACGCTGATAAAAGCTTTCTTTTCCAACCACCGGTACCTTTTCTGATTTCTTTCCTCCAGCAACCTCCTTCTGTCCGTCTGGCTGCAACATACCCGGTTCTCCCTGCATACCTCCCTCATACCAGGCAAACATCGGAGCATATCCCATCAGATGAGAAGGTACATCCCCTGTATGGAAGAAACGATAAATAGCCTGCTCCTCGGCATTCGTAGTTTCCCCTTCCAAGAAACGGTTAATGTATTCTTCTATATTCCTCTTATCTAATTCCATACCTTACTGTGTATCATAAATTGTTCTTTTACTCTTTTTCTAGCTCTCGACAAATTGGTTCGTACCGCCACCGGCGTACTTCCTGTGAGACGGGCTATCTCCTCTACTTCGAAACCTTCCAAGTGCTTCATGCGGAGAATAGACTGTTGCAAGTCAGGTAAAGTACCTATTACTTCCAGTATCTCCTGCATATTCTCTTCCTCTACCAGTTTCATTTCAGGGTTTTCACCTCCACCAATGCTGATGCCTTGCTCCAAATCGACTTTCTCTATTCGAATACCTCGCAAACGATTAATACACAAATGCTTGGTTATAACAATAGCCAGTGCATCCACGCTACGATATTGGTCCAGACGGTCGCGAAGAAACCAAAGTTTCAACAGTACATCTTGTACTGCATCTTCTGCCTCATCGGAGTCTTCCAGATAACGGATAGCCATTCTTAACAAAGCCGGCCGCATTCGTTTTGCCTCTATTTCAAATCTATTTTGTTCCATGTTCACTAGTATGACACATAGAGGTAGGGAAACGTTACATCAAAATGAAAAATAATTTGCCGACATGTCAATTTGCTAATATACCAATAACCGTGTGGGCATATATAGCACCCCTAATTAGCACATCAGCAAATTGACAGATTAGCAAATTATTCAAACTTATAAACCGTATGACTATGAAAAACCTCTCCCGGCCGGAGTACAGTACTGGGGAATTCAGGCTGATTGGGGCTATCTTGAAAATGCATCGTTTCGAAACATACCGCCGAACGGAAAGGATAAGCTATCCCCCTTTTACCAGTCATTTTTCCTTTCAGTCCATTACCGGTATAGATTTGTATTCCCGGTTCGGTGGTGAAGATCTCCATCTTACGCCCGCTTGTTGGATCATACACCCAAGCAGCCGGCCTTGTATCATCTCCTTTCGTATTCAATTCCCAAGTATGATCGTATCCGTTTACTACCTTCAATTGCGGATAATCCGCATCTATACGTTCTCCAATAGTATGCGGCATACGGAAATCAAGGGGAGTACCGGCCACCGGGAGATATTCTCCTGTGACACATTTCTTATCATCGTATGGAGTAAAGCGATCTGCATCTACCCAAAGTTGCTGGTCTTCCACGCTTTTTGTAAAGTCTCCCGAGATATTAAAAAAAGAATGATGAGAAAGATTAAGTACCGTGGGTGCATCCGTAGTTGCCTCGTATGTCAAATCCAGTGCATTCTCATCCTCACCAAGACTATAGACTAACGTCACTTTCAGGTTTCCGGGGAAACCATTTTCTCCATCAGGGGAGAGATAAGACAGACGAACCGTATATGTATCTGCCTGTTCCACTTTCCATATTCTATCGGCAAAACCGGGATTCCCCCCATGTGATATATGTCCGGACTTCCCATTGTTAGGGACCAGCTTATGCTCTACCCCGTCCAGTGTGAAACGCGCATTCAGAATACGTCCTATATAGCGTCCTACCGTAGAACCAAAATTCTGCCGTTGTTCCATATACTCACCAATCGTGGAAAATCCACACACTACATCTTCCCTTTTTCCATTTTTGTCGGGTACAAGGATAGAAACTACTCGCGCCCCATAGTTCGTGATACAGACCTCCATCCCTTTTTTGTTACTCAAAGTAAATAAATCGGTATACTGCCCATTCACTTCTGTCTGAAAATCCTTACGTTGTAATCCTGAAGCAGTGACCTGCTTGTCGTCGTGACAAGAAGAAAGCAGCATCAACAAGCCCATACAAACTATACCATGTTTTCCACTCATATCATTCATTTTATAGGTTTTAAATGCCACAAATGTAAATCCTCCGATGGAAAATAAGAAAAGCCGGCCTTTCCTTTTTCAAGGGATGACCAACTTTTCAACTATTTCAACCAATTTTTACCCGATTACTTCTTCTCTTTCAGCAATAGAGTAGTATGATGACTATCCTCCCATTCGGACATCAACCGATGAAAATCTGCATAATCGGTGGGAGTTATCCATTGTTTATTCAGTCGCAACGAACGGGTTACTTCCGTCTTATCCTCTGTAGTCTGTACGGTTATTTTCAATTTCCCTACCGCATTGACTATTTCTTTTGCCTTTTGCGGAGTACATACCTGCATATCCGACGGAACATTTACTATGCAAATATAGGTTTCATCCGTCATACCAGGAAGCAACAGGTTCGTAGTACGTTCTGTATTTCCAAAGCCATAACCATTCATGGCTATTCCGGTTTTAGCGCGAGGCAATGTTATCAGACGATATCCCCCTGCCAACGTTTTACCTGTTTCAGAAGTGACTGTTATCGTATCCGTTTCATAAACCGGTTTATTCTTCACTTCCAAAACCGCTTTCTTACCATCCAACGTATTGACAGGCTGATATTCCTGTATGCCCGCTATGACAGGAGAGTCCAGAAACAACTGGCTGATAGCGCCCAATCCCAAACAATTATCCGGTGCTTTTACGCCAAAAGCAACCTTAACCTCACCTTGTAATCCTGCCGCCTGCAACAATCCTGCAAGCAGATTTATCTTTTCCGCTTCCGTGCCATAGGCAGTACGGATTACTTCAGTTGCCGGACGGATCCGGTATCCTGTTTCGGACAAAGACAACCGGGACGTGCCCAATCCATGTACATAGTTCATCAGGACAGCTTCCTTTTCATCCGCATTTTTTCCTTGCAATAATTTTTGTGCCAAAGCCATGACCTCTTTTTCATGAGCTGCCGTAAATTGAGATTTCAGCACTTTCAAAGCATCGGCCATCGACGGATACGTATTTGCTAAAATAACCGGTATATTTCCTGATAAAGCAGGAGTACTTTCCATAGGATAATAAGCAGGAATATTTTTCAGTGTCCAAGTAACAACTTTACTTCCATTCTCATTTTTCACTACCGGCGCAGCTTTTCCGTTTATCAATGCATAATTCAAAGGCTTGTCCTCAGGAACCGACACACTACAGATATATTCTTTGACGGGCGATAACTCCTCTACCGGCACATATACATCCAGCCCGGGCAAATAACCGGGACGTGTGATAACCGAGTAATCCAAACAAATAGTCGCTCCCAACTCCAGTCCCGTATGTACCACCACCATCTCTTTCAGTCCGTTATAGGCAGGAGCATCAGCCGCCGCAGCAGGAAGAACCTCTACAAATGCATTTTCGGGAGTCTTTACTATCTTCCCGTCTTTCTGGCGAGTATAAGATTCATGTATCTTCAATTCCTGATATGCCGGATTGTAAACAATGAAGCTTTCACCATACAAACCATTCATCGCTGCATGTGTAAATAAAGTCAACTCCTTATATACCCGCATTTCCTGACTACCGTCCTTATGTAATGTATAAGTCTTGGCTAACTTCCCAAATTCTGCTTCAGAAGCCGCTTTTGCCGGAAGAGCTGTCAATAACAACACTCCCAAGCATACATATATATAATAAATCTTTTTCATGTCGCTTTACTTTTTAATCACCAAATAATCACCGTATGCTTTATGAGCTTCCACCGCTTTACGGAAGCTATCCCAATCCGACGCTTCATATACACGCTTTTTCAAAGCCAGACGATTATGCAGGACCACCCGGTTTCCTTTTTGTAGAAGCGAGCCTTCAAAATCGGCTCCCGTTCCCTGCATGGTATCCTCCTTTGGCCCATTTATCAGCCTATAGCCTGATGGCAATTGAATGGTTTCATCCAATTCCACCAAACGGGAGCAGGCGTCTTTAAAACCATACTTCCGTTCCTTCATTTCTGTATCAATCCGTAGATAAGAGCGTACCTGATTATAAAGATTATTCATTACCAAAGGCTTGAACAACATTTCCTTCTCCCCTTGCATGGCATAATCCGGAATCTCGTAGCGGAAAATGATTTGGATAGGAGCAGCTTGATAATCTTTAGGATTCCTGCCATAATCTACACTCAGCAATCTGGCTTTAGGAGAAACAGCCAGCAATTGTCTTTCCATAGTCGCACGCCACTGGCTCTGAAAACCTCTTGTAAAGATGCTGCGTATATTGCTGTCACTCTGTCCCTCGGCTTGAATGGTAAATGTACCACGCAAAGTACCATTAGCGTCCAAGCGGTTGTCTGCCTTGATGCGTACATAGTGATTTTCCGGAGCAGAAACAGGAGTCAGACAGAGATCGGAACCTTCAGGTACACCGGGCAGATAATTCTGCTGTTGCTCGGCACTACTCCACAACTCACGGCAGAAAGGAACCCATGTGGGGTCTAACGGCATATAAGTTCCATCAGCAAGTTTCACCACAGCTACACAATGATTGAAATGATCCGCAGGAATACTTTCGACACGACTGCCCGCCATCGTCATGGCCGGATAGGCCTCGAACCCCGCCATGCGCAGAAAAGAAACCAAAGTTCCTGCTATATCTTTACACACGCCGCAACGATCCGTATAATTCATTTTAGTATCATGTAACGTATAGCCCTCTCCTTTTCCCATAGAGATACCTGCATAACGGATATTATCCGCTACCCAATGGGTCAGTACAGCTATTTTCTCCATTTCGGTTTTCTTTCCTTTTATCAGTTCGTCCACTTTCTTCTGCGCTTCGGGCAGTGGAGCAAAGCTTCCATAATCCTCATTGACCTTATTGAACCACAAAGACTTGTCTTTCCAATGAGGAGTAGAAGACATCATCAGTTTAGGAGCTGCATCAAACAAATCTACCATATTCGGCTCCCGCCGGAAAGGCATCATGTCCTCCATAGCAAAAGTATAAGCCTTTCGTCCGTCTTCATAACGCATGGACGATGTACATTCTCCTTGATAAAATTGAAATTGCATCTCTTTTTCCATAGGAATACTGACCTTGTACACTTTACGCACGGTAGGCTCACTGCTCCAAAATGGAACAATGTCATAGAACTGGCCACGCATGGGAGGTATAAACCGGGAATCATCCTCAGGAACAGCTCCCAGCAAAGCGTATGTAAATCCCTTTTTCGCTATTTCATAATCTATGACATCACCGGGGTTCAAAGCCCCCACTTCTATCATAATCTGTCGTGCTCCCCAATAAATAGCACGGGCCGGAGCCGCATAGTCACAGGTCTTCTTCACATCCACCTCTTCAATCTGCCCGTCAGCATGATATATCGTCACACGTTTAAACTCGGCATGGGCCGTCAACGGATCATAATCATATTTAATCACCCGGTTAGCTACTGCTCCTTTAGGAGTCTGCACCTTGATAACCTTACATACGGCAAATGATCCCTGCCCTGTCGGTTGCACTGACACCGATGTACTGTCCAGCAACGCCACACAGTCAAACTTGGCATACGATTCTCCTTTCGCAGCTTCCTCATAAAGTTTCCAGCCCTGCCCGTAAGTTGTGACCGAAGTGAGAAGAAAGCAAGCCAATGTTGCATAAAGTTGTTTTCTCATGTTTCTCATCTATTTTGTTTTAACTTAACAAATGTAGGCAATAATCTTCTATTTCACATCTATTTTATAGAAAAACTCCTGTTCTTATGCAGTCTTTTATTCTCCCCTGTATCTTTATATAATAACATGACAAAAGAAAAATGAATGACGCAGAACTAATAGAAGGATGTAAAGCCGGAAAGAGGGAAGCTTTGGAAACCATATACAGACTCTTCTCCCGCCAAATGTATGGAGTGTGCTGTCGCTATGTAGGCGAAGAATCGGCCTTGGACGTCATGCACGATGGATTCATCAAAGTATTTTCCGCCATCGACCAACTACATGCCACCGACCTGCATGGATTCAAATCCTGGGTCACCCGTATCATGGTAACTACCTCCTTGCATCATCTCCGTAAACAGAAAACCTGCTTTTTCCTTTCTGTAGATGATCTGGAAGAAGACATGCAGCCTGTGGACGAAGAAGATATGATTTCGATTCCTATTGAAACCTTGATGAAATTCATAGCTGAATTACCGGCAGGCTATCGCACAACACAATACGTGACGAGTACCCGTTCCATTTCAACCTACAATTGGGAGTGCGCTGGAATTATTAAGGAAACTTCATGCAGTCTTTTGTCCATCTTTGTATCTATAGGATAAAAAGACAGCCATGCAAAAAAGACATCAAGACAGACAATGTTATTTTAACGAACTAGCGAACACATCACGCAATTTCTATATAGACTATGTAAAGCAATTTATCTCCCTCAGCTCTTCTACCCACATACTGGAAATAGGTTGCGGAGAAGGAGGTAACCTACTCCCCTTTGCCGAACTAGACTGCAAGGTAACAGGCATAGACCGTGCAGCCAGCCGCATACACCAGGCACAATCCTTCTTCGCCGCCTCCGGCTACAAAGGAGAATTCAGGACGATGGATTTCTTCAACTTCTCTTCAGTTTCCCGTTACCAGCTCATCCTGATACACGATGTCATTGAACACATCAGTAACAAAGAAGAATTCTTCCGTTGCCTCTCTCCTCTTCTAGCTAAGGGAGGCATCATATTCTGGGGATTCCCGTCTTGGCAAATGCCATTTGGCGGACATCAGCAAATTTGTCACAACCGGTTCGTCTCCTCTCTTCCTTTCATCCATTTATGTCCCGGTATATTCTATCGGTTTCTGCTCAGATGTTTCCATGAAACACCATCATGTATCGAAGAATTATCAGACATCAAACGCTGCCGCATGACCATAGACGCCTTTGAACAACTTGCTGAAAAGTATGGATACGAAATAATCGACAGACAATTATGGTTCATCAACCCACACTACCAACAGAAGTTCCATCTGCGGCCACGAAAATTATATCCTGTACTGGCACAGTTAAAACACATCAGAAATTACTTCAGCACCTCCTGTTTCTATATAACACGCCACCGTGATCTTCATCCTTAAGGCAACCAATTTATACTATTTTCATGTTTATATCAATAGTTTGTTTCTCTTTTATCAAGAATTGGACTACCTTTGTAATCCAAATTTAATGTATTGACTTTATGCCGACATTTTTCATCATTCTTATCTTTACATACCTTGGAGGAAATGCCTACATATTTTACAGAGGTTTGCAAACATTATCCGGCTTTCCATACGGAATCAAGATTTTATTGACTATTTTATTCTGGCTAGCTGCACTGTCCTTTTTCGGAACGATGCTAAGTCGCAATGTGAAGATACCGTTTTACTTATCCCACACAATGTATGAGGTCGGGACAGGCTGGCTGATATTCACTTTATATATGGTCTTGTTTTTACTTTTCTTTGATTTATTGAAACTGTGCTCTATTTCTTTCAACCAGAGTTTCATGACTTCTTTACTGGCCACATTCGTCTTGTTGGGATATGGATACTATAATTATCGCCATCCCAAGATAAATACTGTCAACATCACGCTCACCAAACCGCTGACCGATAATCGGCGTCCTATAAAAATAGTTGCAGTGAGCGATATACATTTGGGCAACGGCACAGGAAAAACGTCTTTGAAGCAATATGTGAAAATGATTAACGGACAGAATCCAGACTTAATCCTAATTGGAGGCGATTTAATTGATAACAGCGTAATACCTCTTTATGCTGAAAACATGGCTGAAGAACTAACGGAATTAAAAGCACCACTGGGAATCTACATGGTCCCCGGAAACCATGAATATATCAGTGGGATAGACAAAAGTATCCAATTTATACAAAATACTCCTATACAACTACTGCGCGACTCGGTTGTCACACTTCCCTGCGGCATACAACTGATAGGACGTGACGACCGTAGCAATGCCAGACGACTTCCATTACAAAAGTTAATGGCCCGTATAGATAAAAGCAAACCGGTTATTCTGTTGGACCATCAGCCTTACCAACTGGCAGAGAGTCAGGCAGCCGGTATCGACTTACAGTTCAGCGGACACACCCACCATGGACAGGTTTGGCCCATGAATTGGGTAACAGACCATCTTTATGAACAAAGTCACGGCTATCGCCAATGGGAAAACAGCCATATATATGTTTCCAGCGGATTATCTTTATGGGGACCTCCTTTCAGAATAGGAACCGAGAGTGAGATGGTAGTATTACAACTTCATTAAAAAGCCTGCAACCTTTCTATTATTGACATTTTGAAGCATTCCTGCTCATTACCCGTTATCTAAGCTTTTTCTTCCATTACATTAAGCTCTTTCTTCCAGCCACCTAATACAGACTCCGACAGTGGACTATACAGACGCTTATAATAGACTGTATAGTCCATTCGAAGCGACTGTATAGTCCACTGTCGGAGTCTGTACTACATAACCGTAAAAATCTCCTTAATCATCAGCCCGAAAAGGCTTAGGAAAGCGTGTATAAAGCTTTAGGACCAAGCAGAGCGAACTTTATGCTGCCTGGATTGAAGAAGAACGAATCCTATCAAGAAAAATCCCACAATGGATATAAACGGAAAAACAAGCATAGGCCTGTCACCCCAAAAGAGAAAATGTAAGGAGTGGAAGAAAAAAACAGAGCAAATCTTTCTTTCAGGAAGAAGCTTTAAAAAACGGTCTATATCATATATAAAAAAAGAAGGGTATCTATCCCAGACACCCAATCTTCATTAACCTTAAATCTAATACCATGAAAAACACAGTGCAAAGATAAGGAGTTTTATGTTATCAAACATAATAACACTACAACTATTCGCTTCTGATTCACATCATTTAAACTTTAATGATGCTTTTGCAGATTCAAATCCTGTAAAAACGCCATTGTACTATATAATATATAAATAAATCGAATTATTCCACATACAGCACCAGCCCTTTCAAATACTCTCCTTCAGGATGGTAAATATTTACGGGATGATCTCCCGGCTGAGTCAATTGATGCAGAATACGTACACTACGTCCGCTTTGTGCCGCAGCTGTAAATACCGCATTGCGGAAATTCATCTTATCTACCACCTGCGAGCAAGAGAAAGTAAACAGAATACCTCCCGGTTTGATTTTCTCAAATGCTTTAGCATTTAGTTTCGTATAGCCACGCAATGCATTGCGGAGAGCATCCTTGTGTTTGGCAAATGCAGGAGGGTCAAGAATTATCAAATCATATTGATCTCCCATACGATCCAGGTACTTAAAAGCATCCTCAGCATATGCCTTATGACGGGGATCACCCGGAAAATTTAATTCCACGTTCATATTGGTAAGATCAATAGCTTTTGCCGAACTGTCTACCGAATGCACCAGATTCGCGCCTCCACGCATGGCATAGAAAGAAAACCCTCCTGTATAACAGAACATATTCAATACATTACGCCCTTTGGCATAACGTTCCAACAAATGACGGTTCTCACGCTGATCCACAAAAAAACCCGTTTTCTGTCCTTTCAGCCAATCTACATGGAATTTCAATCCATATTCCATCGCTATGTTTTCGGGACTTCCTCCTTTGATGAAGCCGTTCTCCGGTCCCAAGTCTGCCTTGAAAGGCAACGTGGTTTCTGATTTATAATAAATGTTCCGGACTACATCCCCCATCACCTCGGACAAAGCATCGGCTATCTCCATACGGTAAACGTGCATTCCGGCCGAATGTGCCTGCATCACGGCTGTATGATCGTATACATCAATAATCAAACCCGGCAAGTTATCCCCTTCGCCATGAACCAGACGGTAAGTGTTATTTGCAGGATTACCAACCAAACCCAAACTGCGACGCAAATCATAGGCCACTTCCAGTTTATGCTTCCAGAATTCATGATCAATCTCACCTTCCTTGAAAGAGAGCACACGCACGGCAATACTTCCTATCTGGAAATGCCCGCAAGCTATAAATTCTTTCTTTGAAGTGTACACATCCACTATCTCGCCTTCTTCGGGTTCTCCCTCGATGCGCTGGATAGCTCCGGAGAATACCCACGGATGGAAACGCTTTAACGACTCTTCCTTACCCGGTTTCAGGTATACTTTTTTATAAGCCATTTGTATTTACTGTTGTTTCTATTGGTTCTTCCTCTTTTATCTCATAATCACCCGTACGTTCCAATTCCGTCAGGCAATTGTAAATTTCCACACAAGCCCACGCATCTGTGGCTGCATATAGTTTTTGTCCCTCGCTAAGCACATCCGCCTCCCAATTGGAAAGACGCTGGCTTTTTGAAATCTTCTGATCAAACAGATTGGCGAAAATTTTTTGCAGACTCCGGTCAGCTATGCCGAATCGTCCTACATAGTCCTGCAACTCTATCCAGTTACCCCGGTCGGGATGCACATTCTCACGTTTCCTCAACGAATTAAAATCGTCTTTCAGCGACAAACCTATCTTCAAGGTATCGCTCATCAAAAACTCTTGCAGAGAATCAGGCATACCTATCCGGTTCAGACGGAACAAGAAACAGGTATCTTGCGTAGATATTTGCAACAAAGCCACTTTATGGGTAGTACCTCGCTTGAAAGACGGACGTGTTTCCGTATCCACCCCCACTATGCGCTGATCTTTCAGGTAGGCTACTGCTTTCTCGGCCTCGCTCTCAGTATAAATTACAAAGATACGTCCGGGAAAAAGCACCTTGGGCATTGCTGCTATCTCGGCTTTAGTAATCGTTTTTTTTATTTGTTTCATAATAATGAATTCTCATCTTCCATTTCTTCCTCCTCGTCATCATCGGCAGGAGTATACTTTACATCGTGTAAGGCACGCATGGTGTTTACCAAACGCTGCCCCCAGAATTCCCTGAAATGTTCCTTACAGACTACTAACGAATCATTCATCGTTTCGTTCAGTCCCAGTTGGAATACGCCGATAAAGTCCTTCAAATCCTGATAGATATCTGCCAAATCTTCTGAAATACATTTCTTGATGGGCGTGTCACTGTATGCCATATCCGGCAAGAACACTTCCAGATAATCGTCCTTCGCCCCCAACACACCGGCCACAGTCCTACGTATCAGTTCATAATCTTCTTCTGTAACGAAGATTTCAGGTTCATCCTCTCCTATCGGTTCACATGGAGGCAACAAAGTCGCTTTCAAATAAAGCAACGGAAGTATTTTTAAGGCAGTATCTACAAAATCATAGCGTTTCATATCACGGGCACGTTCCAGAAAACCACAATATTCGGCGGCCACCGTCACAAATTCTACTGTATTTTTGTCAAATATCACCTGACTGTACTTTTCCATAAACATTAAAATTGAATCGCAAAGTTAAGAAAAAAGAGATTAAATAAGGCAATAATTAATGTTTTTCATGTACATTTGCGAAATAATAAATAGAATGAAGACGTATGGCAAAGAAAAAATCAGATAAGGAGACAGAGCCTAAAAAGGTATCAACCAAACGATTCTCCGCTTTTTTTAAGAATGAAACAACGCATTTTGTAATCGGATTGATTAGTGTTATTTTTGCTGTTTATCTGTTGCTGGCATTTACCTCTTTCTTCTTTACAGGAGCAGCGGACCAAAGTATTTTGGACAACCAGCAGCCGGGTGAACTGATGCAGACCACCAACCATGTAAAGAACTATGCCGGAGCACGCGGCGCACAGCTTGCCGAATTCCTTATAAATGAATGTTTCGGACTGGCAGCTTACTTTATCATTTTGTTCCTGGCAGTAGTGGGTATGAAATTAATGAAAGCCTATCAGTTCCGCATCTGGAAATGGTTCATGTCCTGTTCCATCCTGCTCATCTGGTTCTCCATCACACTGGGTTTTATTTTTGACGGCACTTTCGGAAACAGTTTCATCTATCCGGGCGGACTACACGGATACAATGTAAGCAACTGGCTGATTTCACAAGTAGGTATACCTGGCTTGGGATTGTTATTGTTCATCACAGCACTGTTGTTCTTTGTATATTTAAGCAATGAAACCATACAAATTATACGCAAGGCTTTGCACCCTAATTTCAAACGGAAGAAAAAAGGAGAGCAAGCTTCTTCTGCAACTGAAGAAAGTCCGGTCAAAGAAATTCCCCGAAAGGAAGAGAACAAGAAGGAATTCTCCAATCCCGGACCTGCCATTGTAGATTTCGAACTGGAACAGCCGGAAAAGATAAAGGAAGAAGTGGAAGACCAGGTCCCTTTCCCTTTTGAGAACAACCAGGTTGCTGGACCGGAAATGGAACAGGAGCCTGCCTATGTGACTGAAGAAGAGGAAGTAGAAGATACAGATGAACCTGATTTTTCAATCAGTGAAGAAACAAATGAGGAAGACGAGGCATACAAAGGTCCCGTACTTTCACCATACAACCCCCGTCTGGATTTGGAAAACTATAAATTCCCTAGTTTGGATTTGCTAAATGAATACGAAGATGATGGTCCCAATATTGACATGGAAGAGCAAAATGCCAACAAAGACCGCATCATCAAAGTTTTACGCAGTTTCGGAATCGAAATCAGCTCTATCAAGGCAAGTGTAGGTCCTACCATCACATTATACGAAATCACTCCGGCAGAAGGAGTTCGTATCTCGAAAATCAGAAATTTGGAGGATGATATCGCATTAAGTTTGTCGGCACTAGGGATCCGTATCATCGCCCCGATACCGGGTAAAGGTACTATCGGTATTGAAGTTCCGAATGCCAACCCACGTATCGTACCGATGAAGTCTATCCTGAATAGTAAAAAGTTCCAGGAAACCACCTACGAACTGCCTGTGGCATTAGGTAAGACTATTACCAACGAAGTCTTTATGGTGGACTTGGCAAAGGCTCCCCACATGTTGGTAGCCGGTGCTACCGGACAAGGTAAGTCCGTGGGATTGAATGCCATCGTGACCTCTTTATTATATAAGAAGCATCCGGCAGAACTTAAGTTTGTAATTGTAGACCCCAAGAAGGTGGAGTTCGCTATCTATGCTCCGATTGAGAAGCATTTTCTGGCTAAACTGCCGGATGGAGAAGACGCAATTATCACCGATGTTACCAAAGTGGTACAAACCTTGAACTCATTATGTATAGAGATGGACAGCCGATATGATTTGCTGCGTAAAGCCGGTTGCCGTAATATTAAGGAATATAACGCGAAATTCATCAACCGACAGTTGAATCCGGAAAAAGGCCATCGCTTCATGCCTTATATAGTGATTATCATTGATGAGTTCGGTGACCTGATTATGACTGCGGGTAAGGAAGTGGAATTACCTATTTGCCGTATCGCCCAGTTGGCACGTGCAGTAGGCATACATGCCATTATCGCGACCCAGCGTCCGACAACGAACATTATTACCGGTACTATCAAAGCTAACTTCCCGGCACGTGTTGCCTTCCGTGTAGCTGCCATGATGGACTCACGTACTATTCTGGACCGTTCGGGAGCACAACAACTGATTGGTAAGGGAGATATGCTTTACTTGCAAGGTAATGATCCGGTACGTGTGCAATGTGCATTCGTGGATACTCCTGAAGTGGAGAAAATAGCCAATTACATCAGTAAACAACAAGGATACACCACCGCATTCATGTTGCCCGAATACGTAGGCGAAGAGAGTGAAAGCAGTGTAGGGGAAGTGGACATGAACCGATTGGACCCTATGTTTGAAGACGCAGCCAGACTGGTAGTGATTCATCAGCAAGGCTCTACTTCGCTAATCCAGCGCAAGTTCTCTATCGGTTACAACCGTGCGGGACGTATCATGGACCAACTGGAAAAAGCAGGAATTGTTGGCCCCACTCAAGGAAGCAAGGCGCGTGACGTACTCTGCATGGATGAAACAGACCTGGAAATGAAATTGAACAATCTACAACAATAAGTTGTTTAATAATGTTATGATAAAAATGAAAAGAACATATTTACTGGTATTAATCCTTTTCCTTTCGGTCAGCCTGTCCGCACAAAAGGACAAACAGGCACGGGAGATATTGGACAAAACCGCCAATGCCCTGCAACAGGCCGGAGGCATCCGTGCCACCTTTGGGGGGACAGGCAATGGAACCTTATTGCTAAAAGGCAACCAGTTCTATCTGAACAGTGGCGGAATACAAAGCTGGTTTGACGGAAAAACGCAATGGAGTTATCTGGAAAGCAGCGAAGAAGTGAATGTGAGCAATCCTACCCCGGAAGAATTGCAAACCATTAACCCATACGCACTGTTATCCATTTACAAAAACGGATATAATTATAAGTATGCGGGGACAAAAAGCCGTAACGGCAAACAAGGGTTCGAAGTGATACTGACCCCGGAGAATAAACAAGATATCACATCCATCACCTTGTTCGTTTCCCAAACATATCAGCCTTTATATATAAAGGTAGAACAAAATAATAAATCGGCAAACGAGATTATCGTCACTTCTTACCAAACCAACCAGCCGCTGGACAATGCGACATTCAAGTTTGATAAAAAGAAATTCCCAAACGCTGAAGTGATAGACTTACGATAGCAAACAGAGTTCAAGATAGAGAGATAATATAATATTCATCAAATTAAATTAAGTAAAGAAATAAGTATTATGAGTACAGAAAAAGTTAAATGCCTTATCATCGGCTCAGGTCCTGCCGGCTATACCGCAGCCATTTATACAGGACGCGCTAACATCGCTCCGGTCTTATATGAAGGCTTACAGCCCGGAGGCCAGTTGACCATCACTACCGAGGTGGAGAATTTCCCCGGATATCCCGAAGGTATCAGCGGTACCCAGCTAATGGAGGATTTGCGCAAACAAGCAGAACGTTTTGGCGCGGATATCCGCAATGGTATTGCAACTTCCGCCGACCTGAGCAAACGTCCTTACCGCATCACCATTGATGACGAAAAAGTGATTGAGGCAGAAACTGTAATTATATCCACAGGTGCCACCGCCAAATATCTAGGTCTGGAAGACGAACAAAAATATGCCGGAATGGGTGTAAGTGCCTGCGCCACCTGCGACGGTTTCTTCTATCGCAAGAAAACTGTAGCTGTAGTAGGTGGCGGTGACACTGCTTGTGAGGAGGCTGTCTATCTGGCAGGACTGGCCAAACAGGTTTACCTGATTGTACGTAAACCGTTCTTACGCGCATCCAAGATTATGCAAGCACGTGTTATGAACCATCCTAACATCAAGGTACTGTTCGAACACAACGCTGTCGGCTTATACGGAGAGAATGGCGTAGAAGGCGTTCATTTGGTAAAGCGTCAGGGTGAATGCAACGAAGAATGTTATGACTTGCCCATCGACGGATTCTTTCTGGCTATCGGCCATAAGCCCAATTCAGACATTTTCAAGGATTATTTAGACACAGACGAAGTAGGCTACATTATTACAGAAGCAGGTACTCCGCGTACGAAAGTCCCCGGTGTGTTCGCTGCCGGCGATGTGGCCGACCCGCATTATCGACAGGCTATCACTGCTGCTGGAAGTGGCTGCAAAGCTGCCATAGAAGCAGAAAGATACCTATCTGCCAATGACTTATTATAATAAAATAAACTAACCCCACAACAAACACTATGACACATTTTCTAAGGAAGATGGCAGCTGCCTGGATCATTCTAGGCAGCGTGTCGGTGGGCTTTGCACAACAGCAAACGCCTCCCATCCCTACGGACCCTAACGTCCGCATCGGTAAATTGGACAACGGATTAACTTATTACATCCGTCACAACGAACTCCCCGAAAAAAGAGCCGATTTCTACATCGCTCAAAAAGTAGGTTCCATTTTGGAAGAAGACAACCAGCGAGGCTTGGCACACTTCTTAGAACACATGTGCTTTAACGGAACTAAAAATTTCCCGGACAAAACCCTCATCCAATATCTGGAAAGCATAGGGGTGAAATTCGGTGAAAACCTGAATGCTTACACTAGCATAGATGAAACAGTATACAATATTTCCAATGTTCCCGTGATACGTGACGGCGTTGTAGATTCTTGTTTGCTAATTTTGCATGACTGGGCCGATGACCTGACACTAGACCCTAAGGAAATAGACAGCGAACGCGGTGTGATTCATGAAGAATGGCGTACTAGCACAAACGCTATGATGCGTATGTACGAAAAAGCCCTCCCTACCCTTTATCCGGGAAGTAAATATGCCTATAGGCTTCCTATCGGCATAATGGAAGTAGTAGACAATTTCCCTTATCAGGCATTACGCGATTATTATGAAAAATGGTATCGTCCGGACCAACAGGGTATTGTCGTAGTAGGCGATATAGATGTAGACAAGATTGAGGCAAAGATAAAGAAGATATTCTCTCCTATTAAAATGCCAGAAACCCCAGCAGAACGAGAATACTTCCAAGTTCCCGACAATAAGGAAACTATTGTAGCAATAGAAACGGATAAAGAACAGGCAAACCCAGTAGCTTATTTATGCTACAAACATGAAGCAATTCCTAATGAACAAAAGGGAAACATGGATTATCTGGTAGTGAACTACATGAAATCCATGATAGAAAATATGTTGAACGCCCGTCTGAACGAACTGACCCAAACAGCCAATCCTCCTTTCATCTTCGCTCAAGTCAGCGACCAAGAATTTCTGATTTCCAAAACAAAAGATGCCTTTACAGGAATAGTAGCAAGCAAGGAAGACGGAATTGACAGTGCAATAACCGCCATTGTACGTGAAATTGAACGGGCCCACAAATTTGGTTTCACCGCGTCCGAATATGCCCGCGCCAAAGCGGACTATCTGCGTATGCTGGAATCTGCATACAACGAACGCAATAAAGTGAAAAACAGTGCATACGTGGATGAATATGTACGCCACTTCATTGACAACGAACCAATTCCAGGTATTGAAAATGAATACGCCATTATGAATCAGATCGTCCCCAACCTGTCTGTGGAAATGGTAAACAGTCTGATTCCAGCCTTGGTTACCGACAGCAATCTGGTAGTAAACGTATTCTTCCCTGAAAAGGAAGGATTGAAAGTTCCATCCAAGAAAGAAGTTTTGGCTGCTATCAATAAGGTAAAAGCTGAAACACTGACTGCTTATGAAGACAAAGTTTCTGATGAACCTTTGATTCCTGAAAAGCCCCAAGGCGGAAAGATTACAAAACAGGAAAATGGTCCGTTCGGTTCTACTATCTTGACTCTGTCCAATGGAGTACGCGTTATCTTAAAGCAAACCGACTTCAAAGCGGATGAAATCAGAATGAGAGCTTTCAGTCCGGGTGGCAGTTCCTTGTTCCCGAATGATGAAATTATCAATATCAATGTCATGAATGATGTGGCAAGTATCGGCGGCTTGGGTAACTTCAGCAATGTTGATCTAGAGAAAGTATTGGCAGGTAAAAAAGCTAGTGTAAGTGCTTCCGTCAGTGGTAATACAGAAGGGCTGAGCGGAAGCTGCTCACCCAAAGATTTTGAGACCTTGATGCAATTAGTCTATTTGTCATTCACGGCTCCACGAATGGATAACGATGCATTTACTTCATTCAAGAACCGTCTACAAGCATCTTTGGCAAATCAAGAGGCCAACCCAATGACTGCCTTACAGGATACATTACAAAAAGCCCTCTATATGGGACATCCGCGTACTATCCGTATGAAAGCCGACATGGTGGACAAGATTGACTATGCCAGAATTATGGAGATGTACAAAGACCGTTTCAAAGATGCCAGCGACTTTACTTTCATCTTTGTAGGAAATATCAAACCAGAAGAAACGGAACCACTGATTGCGACTTATTTAGGCGCTCTGCCTTCCGTCAATCGCAAAGAAACCTTCCGTGACAACCACATTGATATGCGCCAAGGTGACTATAAGAACATTTTCAACAAGAAATTGGAAACTCCTAAAGCCACCGTATTGGTAATCAACAACGGGCAATGCGCATACACATTGAAAAACCAAATCATGATGAGTATGCTTTCACAGATACTGAATATCATGTATACTGAAAGCGTACGCGAAAAAGAAGGTGGGACATACGGTGTAAGTGCATTCGGCAGTCTGACCAAATATCCAAAAGAGAAAGCGGTTCTGCAAATCTATTTCGATACAGATCCTGCCAAACGCGCCAAAATGACGGATATCATTTTGAATGAACTGAACCAATTTGCCAACGAGGGTCCGTCCACCGAAAACTTGAACAAGGTAAAAGAATTCATGCTGAAGAAATACAAGGAAAATGCCAAAGAAAACAGTTATTGGGTAAATATGCTGGATGAATATTTCTGGGAAGGAACAGATATGAACACCGGCTACGCAGACATAGTAAACAGCATTACCGCTAAAGATCTGCAAGAATTTACCAAAGCCTTGTTGGAGCAGAATAACCGTATAGAAGTAAGCATGACTTCGGAAGAAACAAAATAATCCCATCCAAGCCTATGCTTCTATCTATTATAAGACAGAATCAAAAACTTGCAGCCAAGCGGAATCCTGCATTCGACAGGAACCGCTTTGCCAAGTTTTTAATTTACTTTATGGTCGCATTTTGGGCAGCATACCTCATCTTTATCGGGGTCATGCTGTCCTTCGCTTTTGAAGATATCTTTCCCAGCATGGAACCTTACCATATCATGAACCAAGGATTGATTTATCTTCTGATACTTGATTTTTTGCTACGCTTCATGCTGCAACCGGCCATGTCGCAAGAAATCAAGCCCTATCTGCTTATGCCAATAAAAAAGAATAAGCTGGTGGATACCCTGTTACTACAATCCGGAATCAGCAGTTACAACTTCTTCTGGTTTTTCCTGATCGTACCTTTTGCCCTGCTTACGATTATCCGTTTCTATGGATTCACGGGCATCCTATGCTATCTGTGCGGCATTTGGCTTCTGATGGCTATGAACAGTTATTGGTATTTGATATGCAAAACTTTACTGAATGAGAAATTGCTTTATATACTTCTCCCGATCGGAGTATACGGATTATTAGCGGGAACTGAATTTATTCCCGAAGGAAATCCGGTTTCCACGTTCATGATGAATCTAGGAGAAGGATTTATAGAAGGAAACATACTCGCCTTTCTAGGTGTCATAGCAGCCATATTGTTGCTTCTGCTAGTAAATCGCAAGCTACAGCTACACTTCATCTATAATGAAATAGCTAAAGTGGAAGACACCAAGATGAAGCATGTATCCGAATATAAATTCCTGGACCGCTATGGTGACGTAGGTGAATATCTACGTCTGGAACTAAAACTGTGTTTCCGTAACAAAACCGTAAAGACACAATTCCGCATGGGATTTATCATCATGCTTGCTTTTTCGGCACTGATTGCCTTCACGGATGTGTATGACGGAACAGGAATGATAAATTTTATCTGCATATACAATTTTGCCATTTTAAGTATCATGACCCTGGGGCAAGTGATGTCTTTTGAGGGCAACTATCTAGACGGTCTTATGAGCCGTAAGGAATCTATCTATAACTTGCTTCGTGCCAAGTATTACCTGAACTGCATCATCGTGTTCATCCCTTTCCTGATTATGATGATCCCTGTAGCTAAAGGCAAGATACCCTTCCTCATGGCTCTATCCTATATGCTGTTTACAGCAGGATTCGTATTCGCTATGATGCTGCAACTGGCTGTGTACAATAAAAAGACACTCCCGTTAAACGCCAATGTCATGCGAAGCAATCGGGGAAGTTCCTTATTCCAGACCATTATCATCTCATGTGCTTTTTTCCTGCCCTTGATTATCAACAAAGCTCTGACGGCTTTCTTTGAACAGGATACAGCCTGCATCATCATGATGATTATAGGGTTGTTACTGATTGCAACCCACAATATTTGGATAAAAAATATCTATAACCGTTTCATGAAGCGCCGTTATGAGAATATGGAAGGCTTCCGTGACTCACGTTAAAACGAATTGCGTATGAATATCATAATAAACCAATTACAAAAGAACTTTGGCCCGAAAGTGGCTGTAGACATAGAAAATTATTCCATTCAAAGCAGTGACATGTTGGGACTGGTGGGCAATAACGGAGCAGGAAAAACGACCCTGTTCCGCCTGATGCTGGACTTGCTGAAAGCTGACGGAGGCAGTGTACATATCGAAAACATCGATGTGAGCCGGAGTGAGGAATGGAAAAATATAACGGGAGCTTTCATTGACGAAGGTTTCCTGATAGATTATCTTACCCCCGAAGAATATTTCTACTTTGTAGGAAAAATGTACGGGCTAACAAAAGAAGAAGTAGATAAACGTGTCGCTAGGTTTGAACGTTTTATGAATGGCGAAGTCATCGGACAAAAAAAACTGATTCGTAACTATTCGGCAGGCAACAAACAGAAAATAGGTATCATTTCGGCTATGCTGCACCAACCGCAGGTACTGATTCTAGATGAACCGTTCAACTTTCTGGACCCTAGTTCGCAGTCCATTATCAAGCATTTACTGAAAGCTTATAATGAAGAAACCGGAGCCACCATACTGGTATCTAGCCATAATCTGAACCACACAGTAGATATATGCCCACGCATCGCTCTGTTGGAAAACGGAAAGATTATCCGAGATATTGACAATAAAGGGAATTCCGCCGAAAAGGAATTAGAGGACTATTTTAATGTAACAGAATGAAAAAACTACTATCCCATTTGCTGGTATTAGGTACACTGGCCATGTTGTTGGCTTCATGCGGTACCTCTGCCCCACGTTATAACTACAAGGAACTGGCGCGTGCCTCCATCCGTCTGAATATGGATATTGACATGAAAGACAATCACCAACTGTACGTAGAATCAGCAGCATGGCTGGGAGTCCCCTACCGTGGCGGTGGTAACAGCAAACGGGGAGTGGACTGTTCCGGACTGACTTCACATTTATATAAAAAGGTATACCACAAAAAGCTGAAACGTAACTCAGATGACCAACGTACCCAAGATTGCCATAAAGTAAGTAAGAGAAACTTGCGCGAAGGAGATTTGGTATTCTTCCATAACGGTAGAAAAAAACGGATTGCCAGTCATGTAGGTATTTATTTGAAAGATAATAAGTTTATCCATGCCAGTACCAGCCGGGGAGTCATAATCAGCAGCCTGAATGAAGATTATTATCGTAAACACTGGTTAAGTGGAGGCCGTCCTTGACAAGATCCTTCCGGGCAATATATTCATTACATTAAAATGAGTTTAATTTGAAAGAATGAAATACACAACATACCTTTTTGATTTTGATTACACACTAGCCGATTCTTCACGCGGCATCGTTATCTGTTTTCGTAATGTACTGGAACGCCATGGGCATACGGGCATCAGTGATGAAGCCATAAAACGCACCATTGGAAAAACACTGGAAGATTCATTCAGTCTTTTGAGCGGAATCACTGCTCCCGAAACATTAGCCGAATATAAAAAAGAATATGTAAAGGAAGCAGATACATACATGACTGTCAACACTTTCTTTTTTCCTGAAACGGTTACCGTACTGAAAACACTGAAAAGTCAAGGCGCCCAAATAGGTATCATTTCCACTAAATTCCGTTTTCGTATCCGCGAAATGGTAGACCAACATTTTCCGAAAGATTTTTTTGACATTATTATCGGAGGAGAGGATGTAAAGCAAGCCAAGCCAGATCCTCAAGGTATAAAAAAAGCACTACGCCGACTGCATCGCCAGAAAAACGAAACACTCTACATCGGTGACAGCACAGTGGACGCTGAAACCGCCCAAGCAGCCAAAGTAGACTTTGTAGGTGTACTCAATGGCATGACAACCCGTGAAGAACTGATTGTATACCCACATCGGCAGATATTAGACAATCTTTCGTTACTTCCATTAATTCATAAATTCACCCCTTACGAACCAGACAAACATTTTCCGGAAAAGTTCTTTTATTCTTCCTATTTTCCTCAAAAGATAGTAGCCTTCTACAAACTGTTCCATCAAAAACAAATAAGAGGAAAACATGAAATAAAAGAGAATCCGACATGTTGCGTCTGTAAGAACTGCGGAAACACATTTCAAGGGAATTATTGTCCCCATTGCGGACAAAACCACCACACACCACGTTTTACCATACGAAATGCCTTTCAGAATATTTTGAGCGGATTCTTTAACATAGACAATGGTTTCAGCCGTAACCTGATAGAACTACTCTACCGACCAGGATACATGATACGGGATTATCTGAGGGGGAAACGTGTACATTACTATAAACCATTTCAAACCTTGTTCGTTCTAGCTGCTCTATATATCATGGGTGTACAGCTCATTGACCCGACAGCGATAAAACTATCGGAAAAGGAAATGGAAGAAGAGCCTACTATCGCCAGCCTGATGGATGACATCAAATATCAACAGGAACAGACATCAGACAGTTGTACCAAATATTATTTAGGACAAAGTATTACTTATGCAGACAGTGCACGGTGGGCTCAAACCCACAGTTTATCAGAATCAATACAAGCACAAATCGATGCAAAATTCAGCAATCAAGACCAAGATGAACTAAAAAAAGAAATAAGCAAACAAATAAAAAAGGAGCTTAAACAAAAAATAAAAGCAAAAAATGGAGAGATTGATGACTGGAGAGGCCTGATGAAAGAAATTGGTACGACTTTGGCAAAACAAGATAGCTTGCGGATAGCCACTTTAGGAAGAGAAGCCAACAAACAAGACTCAACCATATCGGAAATAAGAAAAAACATATTGGCAAACATGGCCCAACAAGATAATCTCTATGAAGATCAAGATATCTGGAATGATTTGAGCGAAGCCGGAAGTGAAATAAAAAATGTTTTCAACGAAATGACAAACAATTATTTTACAGAAAATAGTTTTCTCTCTGCAGTCGGTAATCTGATGAAAAGTTGGATACATGGCAACAAAGCCTTCAGCATCCTTGCTTTGCTCCCCCTTTTCACAATAAGCACCCGATTAAGCTTCTGCCGGACCTCTATCGGACGTCGACTAAACCTGACAGAAAACTTTTTTGCACAAGTTTATATCGCTTGCCAAATCTTATGGATTTCTTTACTGATCCTGCCATTTACCGGGACAGCACACTTGAATGATATTTTTGATTTAAGTTACAAAGCAATCTTTATATTATTTGTCTGGGATTACCGCCAACTGTTTGGACTTTCCTGGTGGAAAAGTTTCTGCCGTACAATAATCATGTTTTGGTATTGCTTTTTGGGACTGTTGCTAGTCTGTTCTATCATTATAGGCATCATCGTATTGATAGCCTATATTATACAATGGGGTAAATAAAAGTACAATCACACAAACCTTATTTATACAATCGCACATCCACAAAATGCAATATGAATAAAAACATTGAGTACAAGAAAAAAGAAGATGATTTTTCTTTGCAGATATAAATAAATATAGTAATTTTGTGCCCGATTTAGTCCGATGAGGTAGAAAAAGCGAAGGCAGTGATGCATTCCACCTTACGGAGAAAACCGTTTAATATTATAAAAAGATGTACGTAATTGTAGAAATTAACGGTCAGCAGTTCAAAGCTGAAGAAGGTAAAAAACTGTTTGTACACCACATTCAGAACGCAGAAAACGGCGCAACTGTTGAATTTGAAAAAGTATTGTTGGTAGACAACAATGGAACAGTAACTGTAGGTGCTCCTACTGTAGAAGGTGCCAAGGTAGTTTGTGAAGTAGTATCTCCGCTAGTAAAAGGCGATAAAGTACTTGTATTTCACAAGAAGAGAAGAAAAGGTTATAGAAAACTGAATGGTCACCGCCAGCAGTTTACAGAGTTAACTATTAAACAAGTTATTGCTTAATCATTTAAAATTTAAGAAGAAATGGCACATAAAAAAGGTGTAGGTAGTTCTAAGAACGGCCGTGAATCAGCAAGTAAGAGATTAGGCGTTAAGATATTTGGTGGACAGGCTTGTAAAGCAGGTAACATCATTGTTCGTCAGAGAGGTACAGAATTCCATCCGGGTGAAAACATCGGTATGGGACGTGACCATACTCTTTTCGCTTTAGTAGATGGTACAGTATGTTTCAAAGTAGGTCGCGATGACAGAAGATCTGTTTCTGTTGTTCCTGCTGTAGAAGCATAATCAGTTACAAAATAAAAAAAATTGAAAGACTCTTCAAAGAATGAAGAGTCTTTTCTTTTAGAATGTCCTGAACACTAAAACCTTACCTTCGGTCCGGATTATAAAATGCTTGGCCAATGCCTCATTCAAAGTCCCTTGCCACCAATTGGTAAACACAGATAAAGGATAAGCCAACCCTTCGGCAAATAAAACCGTACTATTCATATTAAAAATAGAAATCTGCTGACCGATATAAGATTCGAACATACTGTCCTCCTTTATGGGAACAAAGATACCGTAATCTGTCATCATATTAACCTCCGCCTTCTCCATATAATCTGCCAACAAACTGACATTCCCTATTGTATGATCTTCTCTTTTCCCTGTAGCCCCCATGATAGTAATACGCTTCCTCTCCTGTGATAAGCAGAAGCGGAATGCCTTACTCAAATCATTTGTTTCCTGCTCTGTCTCACTATGAATCAACGAAGCATATCGCTCTTTAATACCCGGCAATAAAGAATCACCATCGCCAACAATGGCTTCCGGCATTCTACCTGAACGAATATAAGTATTTGCTGCCCCGTCACAACAAACTACATAAGGACACTGCCTCAACCATTCCAACGCCAACGGATGGGAAGGAAAATCACCATCAGCCAGAATAATTGTTTCCGGCACATCACATCCTATCGGCAATTTATACTCTTTCATAAGATAAATTCATTAATTGTTTCCACTTCAAATAACCGAAAAAAGCGATTACCGTATAAAGTCCATATAAAAAAGAAGTGAAATATAAATCTTTGTAAATATAGATACCACAAGAAACAATATCAACAACCAGCCATACCAACCATTGTTCCACATATTTATGTGCAAGCATCCACATGGCAATAATACTAAGTGAAGTTGTTAAACTATCCCACCAGGGCACTGTGCTATCCGTATAAGTTTTGAGAATAGTCCCTATCAGCACAAACACCACAAGCAGCACAACAAACATAGGCAGCAGCAACTTAGACGGTGTGCCAGATACAGGCTTCTCCCCTTTATCCGGCGTATGGCGCAACCACATCCCCCAACCATAAATTCCAGCCAACAAATAATAGATGCTGATAGCAGAATCGGCATACAGACCTACTTGATAATAAATAACTATATAAATGGCAGGCATAATAACACTGACCGGCCACAACCAAATGCTCGCCTTATATTCAAACCATAAATAAAGCAGACCGATTAAAGTGCCCGCTATCTCAAGATAATTCATCCTTCTTACTTTTCATTTTCTAATCTGGATACAAAAGTAACGAATAACTCATACACCTTACCATTTTTTTATCTATCTTTGTCCATTAATTCAAGAAATATCAAAAAGACTGAAAAGATATGCTTACCATTAAACAAATTACAGACAACACGGAAGAGGTAATCCGCGGACTGGAAAAGAAGCACTTTAAAGATGCAAAAGCAACGATAGAACAAGTGCTTGCATTCAATGACAAACGACGTAGCACACAGAATCAATTAGATAAAAACCTGGCAGAAGTGAACTCGCTCTCCAAATCTATCGGGCAACTGATGAAAGAAGGAAAGAAAGAAGATGCTGAAACCGCTAAAACACGTGTAGCCGAAATCAAAGAAACCAGCAAAGCTTTACAAGCAGAAATGGACAAAGCACAGGAAGACATGACCAACCTGCTTTACACCATTCCTAATGTTCCTTACGACAGTGTGCCCGAAGGTGTAAGCGCTGAAGACAATGTGGTGGAAAAAATGGGCGGTATGGAAACCGAACTCCCCAAGAATGCACTTCCTCATTGGGAACTTGCCAAAAAATACGACTTGATAGATTTTGACCTAGGCGTGAAAATCACAGGGGCAGGTTTTCCTGTATATAAAGGTAAAGGAGCACGTCTTCAACGCGCATTAATCAATTTCTTCCTGGATGAAGCCCGCGCTTCCGGTTACGAAGAAATCATGCCACCGACGGTAGTAAACACTGCATCAGGTTACGGAACAGGACAACTTCCCGACAAAGAAGGACAAATGTATCATTGCGAAGTAGATGATTTGTACTTAATTCCAACTGCAGAAGTTCCTGTAACCAATATTTATCGTGACGTGATTTTGGACGAAAAACAATTGCCTATCAAGAATTGTGCATACACTCAATGTTTCCGTCGTGAAGCCGGATCTTACGGCAAAGACGTACGTGGCTTGAACCGTTTGCACGAATTCTCAAAAGTAGAACTGGTACGCATTGACAAACCCGAACATTCCAAACAGTCACATCAGGAAATGTTGGACCATGTAGAAGGTCTATTGAAGAAATTAGAGCTCCCCTATCGCATTCTCCGCCTTTGTGGTGGTGATATGAGTTTTACAGCTGCACTTTGCTTTGACTTTGAGGTTTACTCGGAAGCACAACAACGTTGGCTGGAAGTAAGTTCTGTATCCAATTTCGATACGTATCAGGCTAATCGCCTGAAATGCCGTTACCGTTCTGCCGAAAAGAAAACAGAATTATGCCATACTTTGAACGGTTCCGCACTAGCTTTGCCGCGTATTGTTGCAGCCTTATTAGAAAATAACCAGACTCCGGAAGGTATCCGCATCCCTAAAGCATTAGTTCCTTATTGCGGATTCGAGATGATTGACTAATAACAGCTAATTACATATATTGAATGCCATTCTGAGTATTGTTCAGAATCCGATCTTTCCCGACAGATTCTGTCTTGTATGCAGAATGACATTCTTTTTTATTATTTCAACCTGATTACTAACCATTTAACCTATTATTATGAATACTTCACAGAAAAATTTCATGGTACCTCTTGCCTTTGTAGGCATGATGTTTTTTGCAATTGGTTTTGCATTGGGCATTAACTCTTTCCTGATGCCGGTATTAGAACGGTCAATGGAAATGTCGGCTTCAGAATCCAATCTTCTGCTTGCCGCCACGTTTGTTCCATTCCTAATTTTTGGCATACCGGCCACCAAATGTATTGAAGCCATCGGTTACAAAAAAACAATGGCTCTTTCATTCATCATTTTCGCTATCGCTTTTGGACTATTCATCCAAGCAGCTGCTACAGAATCTATTGTATGGTTTCTTTTCGCCTCATTCATCTGTGGTGCCGCCAATGCAGTACTCCAAGCTTCAGTAAATCCATATGTAACTATTCTTGGACCTATAGAGTCTGCCGCAAAACGTATTTCCATCATGGGTATTTGCAACAAACTGGCTTGGCCTGCTACTACTCTTTTTATTACCTTAGTAATCGGCAAAACCATAGACCAAATTAAAATGGAGGATTTGTTCCAGCCATTTGGTATCATTATCGGTATTTTCGTTGTATTAGGCATTATCGCCTTAATGGCTCCGTTGCCTGAAGTAAAAGCTGCCGGAGAGGATGCCACCACAGATGCGGAAGAAGCGGTTGCCTGTCCTTATGCAGAAGGTAAAACTTCTATCATGCAATTTCCTCACTTGCTATTAGGAGTAATTGCTCTTTTCCTTTATGTAGGTGTGGAAACCATAGCCTTGGCAACTGCAACCGGATATGCCAAAGCATTGGAGCTGCCGGGTGACAATTACGGATTTATCCCTTCCATCGGTATGGTAGTAGGATACATTTGCGGCGCAACCTTAATCCCTAAATATCTGAGCCAGGCTACCGCAATGAAAATATGTGCCATCATAGCCATCATTGGTTCTGCACTAGTAGCGACCATGCCGGCTGAAATTTCAGTCTACTGCATATTCTTTATGGCATTAGGATGCTCATTAATGTGGCCCGCATTATGGCCTCTCGCAATGGCGGATCTCGGCAAATTCACCAAAGCCGGCTCTTCATTGCTAACCATGGCCATTGCCGGTGGAGCGGTTATGCCATGGGTGCGCGGTGTAGTTCAAGATGCAACTAGTTTCCAGACCTCCTATTGGATCTGTGTTCCCTGTTTCCTTTTCATTCTATATTATGGAATGATAGGATATAAAATCAGAACAAAGAAATAATCCTTTTTTCACATTAAAAACGAACTGCCGGCAAAATCAAAAACAGATTTATCATGATAGGCTCCAGCCGCCCCTCACAAAAGGGCGGCTTTTCTTTTGTCTTTAAAAAATATAATCCTACCTTTGCATAAATTATCAATTTGACAATCAACTCAGAAAAATAACTAACTTACAGTATAGCAAAATGAATAAGATTATTTCAAAAGAACATTTCTCGGAAAAGGTCTTTAAATTGGTTATAGAAGCACCTCTGATTGCTAAGTCGCGTAAGGCCGGACATTTCGTAATTGTTCGTGTCGGTGAAAAAGGAGAACGTATGCCACTTACTATCGCCGGTGCCGATCCCGTAAAAGGTACCATCACACTAGTAGTACAGGAAGTTGGTCTTTCTTCTACACGACTTTGTGAATTGAACGAAGGAGATTATATTACAGATGTTGTTGGTCCGCTGGGTAAAGCCACCCACATTGAAAATTTCGGAACTGTAGTTTGTGCCGGAGGAGGAGTAGGCGTTGCTCCGATGCTTCCTATCGTACAGGCTTTGAAAGCTGCCGGCAACCGTGTAATTACCGTATTGGCCGGACGTACCAAAGAATTAATTATCCTTGAGAAAGAAATGCGTGAAAGTTCTGATGAAGTAATCATTATGACAGACGACGGCTCATACGGGCATAAAGGATTAGTGACTGAAGGTGTGGAGGAAGTAATCAAACGTGAAACAGTAAACAAATGTTTCGCCATCGGTCCTGCCATCATGATGAAATTCGTTTGCCTGCTGACTAAAAAATATGAAATTCCCACAGACGTTTCTCTGAACACCATTATGGTGGATGGAACCGGCATGTGTGGTGCCTGCCGTATCACTGTAGGAGGCAAAACACGTTTTGTTTGTGTTGACGGTCCGGAATTCGACGGCCTTCAAGTAGATTTTGACGAAATGCTGAAACGCATGGGAGCTTTCAAAGATATTGAAAAAGAAGAAATTCACAAACTAGACACCGAAAAGCCGATGACTTGTGAAGCGACTAAAGAACTGGACGGCCGGGATGCCGAATGGCGTGCAAGCTTACGTAAAGCCATGAAGCCTAAAGAACGAATGGCTATCCCTCGTGTAAAAATGAACGAATTGGATGCAGAGTACCGTTCACATAGCCGTAAGGAAGAAGTCAATCTAGGCTTGAGCGAAGAGCAAGCTGTAACGGAAGCAAAACGTTGTTTGGACTGCCCCAACCCTACTTGTATGAACGGATGCCCCGTAGGAATCAATATCCCGAGATTCATCAAAAATATCGAACGCGGTGAATTCCTTGAAGCTGCCAAAACTTTAAAAGAAACCAGTGCATTACCTGCTGTCTGCGGGCGTGTATGTCCTCAAGAAAAACAGTGTGAATCACAATGCACTCATCTGAAAGCCGGACACGAAGCCGTTGCCATAGGCTATTTGGAACGTTTTGCTGCTGATTACGAACGTGAAAGCGGTCAAATATCCGTACCGGAAGTAGCGGAAAAGAACAATATAAAAGTAGCTGTTATCGGTTCAGGTCCTGCCGGACTCTCATTTGCCGGAGATATGGCTAAACAGGGATACGATGTCACTGTATTCGAAGCTTTACATGAAATAGGGGGCGTATTAAAATATGGTATCCCCGAATTCCGCCTACCAAATAAGATTGTAGATGTAGAAATTGACAATTTATCCAAGATGGGTGTCAAATTCATGAAGGACTGCATCGTAGGAAAGACAATCAGTGTGGAAGACTTGGAAGCAGAAGATTTCAAAGGTATATTTGTAGCATCAGGTGCCGGGCTCCCCAACTTCATGAATATCCCGGGTGAAAATTCTATCAATATCATGTCTTCCAACGAATATCTGACCCGTGTAAATCTAATGGATGCAGCCAGCGAGGATTCGGATACTCCTGTAACATTCGGCAAACGCGTAGCAGTAATCGGCGGTGGTAACACAGCTATGGACTCTGTCCGCACAGCACGCCGCTTAGGAGCAGAACGCGCAATGATTATTTATCGCCGTTCGGAAGAAGAAATGCCTGCCCGTCTGGAGGAAGTGAAACATGCTAAAGAAGAAGGTGTGGAATTCCTGACCCTGCATAACCCCATAGAATATATTGCCGATGAAAAGGGGCGTGTGAAACAAGTCGTTTTACAGAAAATGGAATTAGGCGAACCAGATGCTTCCGGCCGTCGCAGTCCGATAGCTATTCCAGGAGCAACAGAAACCATTGACATCGATATGGCAATAGTCAGCGTAGGCGTCTCCCCTAACCCGATTGTTCCCAGTTCCATCCCGGGATTGGAATTGGGACGCAAAGGAACAATTGCCGTAAATGAAAATATGCAATCGTCAATCCCGACTATTTATGCCGGTGGCGATATTGTGCGTGGTGGAGCTACAGTTATCCTTGCAATGGGTGACGGACGTAAAGCAGCTGCTTCCATGCATGCACAACTCTCCTCCAAATAAATATTATCATTTTCACTAATTTAGCCCGTTATTAAAAATTAACGGGCTATTTTTATTCTATACCGAAAATAAATCACACAGACAGAATGGACCCCATAAATCCATATAGACCTATATCGCCTATCTGACCAATGTACTGACATCAATTGAAATACATACCATGAATATGAACTCTGTCACTATATCTGGAGATAAAATACAAAACTTTATTACCAAATATTGAGGTAACTATCTAAATGTCTATATGAAGTGTGCTCCATAACAACAAAAGAGGTGTAAACGAATCCTTTTATTAACCAAATAAAATTTAAAATATTCACATTATAAACAATTAATAACTCAAATTTAACCAGCATTAAACTCACTCCAGATTACTTTTGTTACCAATTATAATCATAAAGAAAAAACGAATGACCCAGAGGGTAAATTTTAGCATATTATTCTGCACTATCAGTATACTGACAGCACAAGCACAATGGAACAAACAGGACTCGATTCGTTTACAGGAGCTATTGAATGGAGATGGAGAACTAAAAATTAACACAGAAGCCGTAAAGTCTATCCATTTCGACTTTAAATCGGACAAAGACAATATAAAAGGTACTCCATTCATGTCCGAAGACAAACCGTGGATGAAGTTTCTGAAAGACTTGCCTAAAAACTTCGGCGACACAACCAAATGGGTACGCCCTAACTTTGTGCGTCTTACTCCCTACACTCCTTACACCACATGGCATGAAGATCCGGTTAATGATCCCATTTTCTTGAAAAGAAAAGACTCTCTGACAATGTCATGGAAACTAAATATCAAACTGATTCCCGGTTTGCGAAACGGCTATGTAATATTACCTGCCGGCATGGATCAAACGGTAACTCCCAGTAATAACCCATTAATAGGAGGACTGGATGCCGACAATTTTCTGTATGAATCTTTAACCAAACGAGGACGTGCCATCCGACGTAATCGTAATCGTGCCAAAGGTTGGAAAATCTATCAAAGTTACGTACCAACCCGACAGGATTCTATCTTGTTTCCTAGAATCAGCAAAGTATCTGAACAAGATTCATTGCCCAAACAAGACACTTTGCTTATCAAAAAGGATTCAGCAATTATTAACCAAAACTCATTACTTCTTAAAGACAAAATAAACGGCAAGGACCAGACAAAGAAAAGCCGCTAAATGATTCCACTTCAGTTCTGTTTTAAATGCCCAAACAGAAAATAATGTAAATACAGCCAATGTGATAACTTCTTGAATCACCTTGAGTTGCATAATATCAAACGGTCCTCCACTATCTTTAAACCCAAGACGATTGGCAGGAACCTGAAGACAATATTCAAAAAAAGCAATTGCCCAACTAAATGCAATCACACCAATCAACGGAAGGGCTGCAAACCAACTAAACTCTTGTCGCATTTTTAAATGACCATACCAAGCAAACGTCATAAAGACATTTGAAAAAATCAGCAATATTACTGAATAAATACCATGAGACAACATATATTTTAATCTATTTTTTATCCGGAAACAATCTGCCTATAATATCCATTACGCTTTTAACAATTGCATATCAACAAGCATTTTTGGAGTGCAAAGATAATGGAAATAATCGAATTAAGAATAATACAATGAGTTATTGCCGTAACAAACATGTTTTATTTCCAATGAACAAAAAAGCAACCAACTCCACTCTTTCAATCTGCTATTTGTTAAGAAAAAAGTTTGTTTGCTAAACCATGTTATAACAAGCGTTTTTTTATTTCTAAAATTTGGAACTATCTCAAGAATACGTACCTTTGCATTGTGTTTTTCATAGTATTAGATTTAAGGTTAACAAAAGATTGGCTGTCTGGGAAGATAGCCTTTTTTATTTTCTCCTTGCCTAGTCCCCCAAATAGTGTTACAGCTAAAAATGCAACAAAATGAAAAAGGCAGAAACAAAGAAGAATCACTTGTAAAAATAGGGGGAGTATAACAGGACAATGTTTTTCCCACATCAGAAAACATGTTTTTTTACACGTACGCCCCATATAGTTATACGTACGTACAAACTCATGCGGACGTATATGAAATCTTATATGTCCAGAATAAAATTCCACATCAAAGATAAGGACGTTTTTTAAAAAGATCAAGAGCTTTTCAAAAAAGATAACCGCCTTTAAAAAAAAGAAAAGGAGCTTTTACCGAAACGTCTTGATCTTTTTTACCGTTACCAAGACTTTGTAAGCCATTATTCTATGGAAGTAAACCCCTTATGCACACTTCTTGCGAGAAAAAAGCCTGAAAACACCCTACTTCCTATCAAGCCTGGAATAGCCTATAAAAAATAGATATAACTGAGGACAAGCATGTTACGCGAAAATATGTTTCAGAACGTTATGAGAGCATGAGAGCATAAGTGAGAACAAATATTTTTACCATCTGCATATAAGTTGTTTATAATTAGCCTGTTATACATGCAGTGATGGCATGAGGACATAAACACCCGAACTTCCTAATAAGTACGTCAAGAACATTTCCGGAAGTTATCAGAGAACAAAACGATCCTTTAAGAACCAAAATCCTCCCCACAATTTTGCAAATAAACCTCAAACAGACCGAAAGAATTGCTTTTTAAAAAACTTATTTTTCAATTGAAAGGACAGAGGAGCACTCTTTACAAGGCAAAGTTGTTTAAAAAGAAAGATAAAGAGTTGCTCGCAAATCAGGTTTTTCTAGCTTGCTCAAGAACTTTCTATTTATCATAAACTTCAAACTTTATTAAATCATTAAACCATTTCTACCCATATTTGTCATTTAGTAAACAATAAATAGATTAGATTATGGAAAAAATTATTGAGAGAAATGTCCCTATCGCAGAAGAGAATGTAACATTGTCAGGACAACCGGCAACGAATATGTTCGAAGACTGGGGTGAGGACATAACTGAAACAGATCTTTTGCATGAAGAAAAAGATAAAGGATTCTCCCCCAAAAAGAATCCCCAAAAACTGATGAAAGAAATGGATCAAATAGTGCAGGATGACATTAAAAACATTCATTAATAACCATTCATCCAATCCCCTTTATTATTTTACATTTGTCCTAGACTTGTATACGAAAATCACTTGACGAAAAGAGTATAAGGACAACTGAATACAAATAAATTGGAAACAGCTGCCATAAAAAACAGTTGTTTCCAATTTCAATTATGAACAAAATCTCTATGACGACAAATTAATTAAGATAACAACACAAGTCTTGATGCCATCCTATTGGAGCGTTATTCACCTCAGTAGGGGTGAAATGATTTATCGCAATCACATTCCTCACCCCACGTACTATATCTTTTGTAAACAACGCTGCAAGTCCTAATCCCATTCCCCATACTAACACAATAAAAAACTTTCTCATATCCTAATATATTTAAATGGTTATTCTTATGATAAAGAGAAAACAATTCCTATGCCAAAACCAGACTGGTATTGATTATCAATCAAATACATTAAGAACAAACTATTTTCAAAGAAAAAGGTCCACATTTTCATTGTAGAATATTTCTACACTTTCCCCAACAAATCAGACATGTGCATCACCTTGTATCCGGCACAACAAACAACAGGAAGGATACCTTTGTAACATTCTTCCCCATCTAAATACATTGATAATATTGATAGTTGGTTAGCTGCACACAAGTACAAACAACTAACTATAAGCAGTCTCGTTATAATCCCCCAACAACAAAACAGCCATATCAACTATAAATCGTGTTCATTCATCCCAGGCAACAGTTCTTCCTGAATATTTGTCATGCTTCTCCACAAACTATACCGTGCTTCAGGATTCATTTTTTCTAGAGAATATAAAACATCTTTCATATTTGAACGATTCGACAAACTTTCATAAGGACAATTTTTGATCTGTTTACGAAAACCGAGGATACGTGCCATTTCAATTAAATCCGCTTCATGTACCAAGCACATAGGACGAATAATTGTCATCTCAAATTTACGCATCACTAATTTAGGAGGCATCGTACTGAACGCTCCCTGAAAAGTAATATTCATCAACAAAGTTTCCAAGATATCATCCATATGATGTCCTAAAGCAATCTTATTGCACCCTTGCTCCTTTGCCACCGTGAACAAAGCTTTTCTCCGATTCCAAGAACAAAGGAAACAGGGAGACTTCCGAGTATCGGTACTCAGATCAAAAAAAGTTTCATAATGCACAAACGGCACCCCTAAATCCTCTGAGTAGCCTTTCAGATATTCCAAATCAGATTGATAAGGAATATTTGTCATGCCTACATGCACAGCTATCACTGCAAATTTCGGTTTCAAAATACGTGAACGCCTTGCCAATAACTCCAATAGAGCCAAAGAATCCTTTCCACCAGAAAGAGCTATCAAAATTTTATCACCATCCTCAATCAAGCGATACTTTACCACCCCCTTGTTAAAGCGTTGCTCCAACCTTCGCATTATTTTCTCGTCTTCCGTAAATTGTGCCATACATCTTCTTTAAAAATAGGGCACAAAAGTACATGAAAAGAATGATTTATGGAAGATTTAACAAAATAGAATTATTAAAGCATGAGAATTCCAATTAATCTTTGTATTTTTGAATCTAAATAATACGGATTATAAACTAACTATGTACAAAAAATATATCATTGGTTTATTTACTTTATGCTGCGCAGGCAACACTGCGGCACAAAGCTTGGCACAAGCCAAACAACTTTTCCTGAACGGAGAATTTGAACAAGCCAAACCAGCTTTCCAAAAGCTGGTAAAGCAAGCCCCTTCTAATGCCAATTATAATTATTGGTATGGCGCATGTTGTTATGAAACAGGAGAAAAAAAAGAAGCACAGCCCTACCTTGAAAAAAGCGCCGCCCGCAAAGTCATTGACGCATACCGCTATTTAGGGAAACTATATTATGATATCTATCGGTTTGACGATGCCGTAGATAACTACGAACAACACATAGAATGGTTGGAAAAGAAAAAACGCCCTACCGAAATGGCTGAAGCAGAGCTGGAACAAATAAAGCAAGCAGCCCGTATGATAAAAGGAGTGGAAAACATTACTGTAATAGATAGTTTTGTAGTCGATAAAAATGATTTTCTGAAAGCATATAAAATCAGTAGAGAATCGGGAGCACTCTATCACGATCCTACCATATCCGGGACTGTCTATCAAACCGAAATGGGCAATAAAGTACTTTACGGGAACAAAAGCACAGACGGCAAAATGCAACTCTACTCCCGTATCCGTCTGTTGGACGGCTGGAGCGAGCCCGAACCCCTCATGTCCCTTAATGAACAGGGAAATGTAAACTATCCCTTCTTAATGTCAGATGGCATTACCTTGTATTATGCATCGGATGGAGAAGGCTCTTTGGGGGGGTACGATATTTTTGTAACTCGCTATGATTCGGAAAATGGCAATTATCTTCGTCCCGATAATATAGGAATGCCATTTAACTCTCCCGCCAATGACTATATGTATGCCATTGATGAATTCAACAATATTGGCTGGTTTGCTTCAGACCGCTATCAGCCTGATAACAAAGTCTGTATCTATGTGTTTGTACCGAACTCTTCAAAAGAAGTATACAATTACGAAAGTACAGACGAACAGATCATTATAAATGCAGCCAGCCTACATTCTATCCGTACCACCTGGAAAGATGAAGAGAAAGTACGAACCGGCAAGCAACGCCTAGCGGCAATAATGTATGCCAAAGAATCCGGAGAACAACAAAAAGACTTCACCTTGATAATAGATGACTCTGCTGTTTACCACACATTGAACGACTTCCGCTCTGCCGAAGCACGTAAACTTTATCAGCAAAGAATACAAAAGCAGAAGGATTATGACAACCTGAAGAAAAATCTGGATGACAAACGCGAACAATATGCCCAAGGGAACAGTGCACGAAAGAAGAATTTGACACCCGCCATTTTGGAATTGGAAAAACGTACTGAACAACTTCTGAAAGAAATGGCCCAACTGGATATCAGCGTCCGCAACGAAGAAATAAAGAAGTTGAAACACTAATACAAAGATATTTATGGAAGTATTTATTATCATAGCGCTCATCTTGGCAGGAGTACTTCTCTTTATTGTAGAGGTTTTCCTTATTCCCGGCATCAGTATAGCCGGAATAGCATCGGCCATCTGCCTGCTATATGCCAACTATTACGCTTTCGACACATTAGGACCGATAGCAGGATTCATTACTTTGATAGCATCCGTCCTAAGTTGCATAGCCATTATCATCTGGTTTATGCACTCAAAAACCATGGACAAGCTTTCTTTGAAGAAAACACTGGATTATAAAATCGATCCCCTAAAAGGAACCCATATCCGCATCGGAGACAAAGGCATAGCAATAACCCGCCTTGCACTGATAGGCAATGCAAACTTTAATGGACACATCATCGAAGTGCGCTCTGCCGATGGCTTGATTGATGAGAATACCCCCATTTATGTAGAAAGAATGGTTGAAGGAACGGTGATTGTACGCAAATTCAACCTATGATAGAAAAATGACTTACAAATACGATTTTATCAAATTTCTTGATTGACATTCTCATTCAAGTATATTTTAGACAATAGTGAAAACAGCAGAGATTCGATGTGGAGCTGTTCAAATATAAATATTTACTTTTAAACAATTGATTATTATGATCGAACCCAACTATCTTCCTTTCATCCTTATAGGAGGTGGAATTATTTTCGTGGTACTATTCTTTCATTATGTACCATTTTTCCTCTGGCTGTCTGCCAAAGTTTCGGGAGTACGCATTTCATTGGTGCAATTATTCTTAATGCGCATCCGTAATGTTCCTCCTTATGTCATTGTCCCAGCAATGATTGAAGCACATAAAGCTGGCTTAAGTAACATAACCCGAGATGAATTGGAAGCTCATTATATGGCAGGCGGGCATGTAGAAAAAGTAGTACACGCACTAGTATCCGCATCCAAAGCCAACATCGAACTGTCTTTCCAAATGGCAACTGGTATTGACCTAGCCGGCCGTGACGTATTCGAAGCCGTGCAAATGTCAGTAAACCCTAAGGTTATTGACACTCCTCCCGTTACTGCTGTAGCCAAAGACGGCATACAGCTTATAGCTAAAGCTCGTGTCACTGTACGCGCCAATATCCGCCAATTAGTAGGAGGTGCCGGAGAAGACACGATTCTAGCACGTGTTGGTGAAGGTATCGTGTCCTCTATCGGATCGTCCGAAAATCACAAATCCGTATTGGAAAATCCTGATTCTATCTCTAAATTAGTACTCCGCAAGGGCTTAGATGCCGGTACGGCCTTCGAAATCCTGTCTATTGATATAGCTGATATTGATATAGGCAGAAATATTGGAGCTGCTTTACAAATAGACCAGGCCAATGCCGACAAGAATATTGCACAAGCCAAAGCAGAAGAACGCCGTGCGATGGCCGTCGCTTTGGAACAGGAAATGAAAGCCAAAGCAGAAGAGGCCCGTGCGAATGTAATTCAGGCAGAGGCCGAAGTGCCCAAGGCCATGGCGGAAGCATTTCGTAGTGGCAACCTAGGCATTATGGACTATTACCGCATGAAGAATATACAAGCAGATACCTCCATGCGTGAAAATATTGCAAAACCCGAAACAACTTTCGGTAATGAACCATTAAGCAAATAAAACTAGTATTCAACGATTAATGTATTTTTCTTGGATGCGAATGAAACTGTTTTTCTCTTTATCATGCTAATATCAATGAAAGTTTATAAATCCGTGGCATCTACATCTAAGAAATAATCTGTTTGTATACCCATTAAAAAGACAAGAAATATAACATCAATTATACAGACCATTAACCACAAAAAAAAGATTATGAAAAAATATTATGCAGAATCTGAGTTGATTATCAATCCCGACGGCTCTATTTTTCACCTTCATATCAAACCGGAACAGCTGGCAAATAAAATAATTCTAGTAGGTGACCCTGGGCGTGTAGCATTAGTAGCTTCTCATTTCGAAACTAAAGAATGTGAAATAGAAAGCCGTGAATTCAAGACCATTACCGGTACTTATAAAGGGAAACGTCTCACCGTAGTTTCCACCGGTATAGGTTGTGACAATATAGACATTGTGATGAATGAATTAGATGCTTTGGCCAATATTAATTTCAATACCCGTTATGAAAAAGACCACTTACGCCAATTGGAATTAGTACGTATCGGTACATGTGGCGGATTACAGCCTTATACTCCCGTTGGCACCTATATTTGTTCTGAAAAGTCTATCGGTTTTGATGGACTACTCAATTTCTACGCCGGACGCAATGAGGTTTGCGATCTGAAATTCGAACAAGCTTTTATAAATTACATGGGTTGGGAAGGTAATGTATGCATCGCCCACCCATACGTCATTGATGCCGACCGGGAATTAATAGACCGCATCGCGCAAAATGATATGGTCCGTGGCATAACTATCGCCGCAGGAGGTTTCTTTGGCCCGCAAGGACGAGAACTCCGTATTCCACTGGCCGATCCTGAACAGAATGAAAAGATTGAGAAATTTGAATACAAAGACTATCGCATCACTAACTTTGAAATGGAAAGTTCCGCCCTTGCCGGATTAGCACGCCTGATGGGACACAAAGCCATGACTGTATGTATGGTAATTGCCAACCGACTAATAAAGGAAGCCAATACCGGCTATAAAAACTCTATTGATGGTTTGATAGAAAAAGTCTTGGAAAGAATATAATTCCCAATTTAGTTGTCTATATAATATGGATAAAATTCACCGGATCATCTATCAATACTTATTCTTATTATCATCGAGAAGAAGATTGGCATAAACAGATTTTTTACAGAATAAGCCAACTCTTTTTACCTAACAGGAGACATCGCTTCATAGAAGACCATTTTTTGTAAAAAAACAACAAGATGTCCCCTCATAAAACAAATAAAAATATGGAAACCAGTTTCAAACAAACAACTAGTAATAAAGTAGAACGTTACCGTCTTTTCCTCCCTCAGTTTGAACTTTTAATATCAGATGAAAAAGAAGAAATAAGTGTTTTGGCCAATACTGCCGCTGCTCTTCGGGAAGCCTTCGGCTTTTTTTGGGTAGGTTTCTATCTGGTTAAAGACGGCCAACTTATTTTAGGACCTTTTCAGGGAAGCACCGCCTGTTATCGCATCCATAAAGGAAAGGGAGTATGTGGAACCTCATGGTCAGAAGCTCGAACCTTGATAGTGCCCAATGTAGAACAATTCCCCGGACATATAGCCTGCAGTTCTCTTTCCCGCTCCGAAATTGTTGTTCCTATTCTTGCTAATGGACAAGTAAAGGGAGTATTGGATATTGACAGTAATCTATTAAACTCTTTTGATGAGACAGACCGCCGTTATTTAGAAGAAGTAACAGCCATCGTAGCTAAAACATTATATTATTAACCAAATGAAAATGATAAACCAAGATACAATCTGCGCCATTGCCACCGCCCAGGGAGGAGCCATCGGAATAATTCGTGTATCTGGCCCAAAAGCGATTGAAATAACGTCACGCATATTTACACCCGCCACAGGCAAGCCACTGACAGAACGAGCACCATATACTCTTACTTTCGGAAAGATTTGTTCCCCAAAGCGAAAAATTAATAATACACTTTTCCAAAAAACGAGTGAAATTCCGCAAGAAAAAAGTGAAACGTTACAAAAAAAAGAATCAATTATACCTTCTGCAGAAGAAGTAATAGACGAAGTTTTAATTTCTTTGTTCCGTGCCCCTCATTCTTATACCGGTGAAGACAGTACGGAAATCATGTGTCATGGTTCATCCTATATCCTGCAGCAAGTTATACAACTCCTGATCTATAATGGATGTCGTGCCGCTCTACCAGGTGAATACACCCAACGTGCTTTTCTAAACGGAAAAATGGACTTGAGCCAAGCCGAAGCTGTGGCCGATCTGATAGCCTCATCGTCTGCCGCCACCCATCGCCTAGCCATGAGCCAAATGCGTGGAGGATTCAGTAAAGAACTTTCTAACCTGCGTAACCAATTGCTTCATTTCACTTCGTTAATGGAATTAGAACTGGATTTCAGTGATCATGAAGAACTAGAATTCGCCAATCGTGACGAACTGAGCAGTCTAGCTACCCATATCGAACAAGTTATTGCCCAGCTAGCTCATTCTTTCAGTGTAGGAAACGCAATCAAGAATGGCATTCCTGTAGCAATTATCGGAGAGACGAATGCTGGAAAATCCACCTTACTGAATGCGTTGCTGAATGAGGAAAAAGCCATTGTCAGTGATATCCATGGAACGACCCGTGACGTAATAGAGGATACGATCAATTTACAAGGTGTCACATTCCGATTTATTGATACAGCTGGAATCCGCCAAACGAACGATACAATAGAAAATCTAGGGATAGAACGTACTTTCCAAAAGATGGACCAAGCATATGTCATTTTATGGATGATAGACTCTACAGATGCCCAAAGACGGTTCGAAGAATTAAAAGCCGAAATTCTTCCACACTGCGAAGGGAAAAAGATGATTATTTTATTTAATAAGTCAGATCTGTTACTAGCAATACAAAAAGAAGAGTTGTCAGCTATATTTGCTGACATGAAAGTGGAAAAACTATTTATCTCAGCAAAGAAAAGGGAAAATATAACGATCCTGGAAAAAAAGTTAGTACAGGCAGCCGCCTTACCAGAAATCAACCAAAACGATATTATCATTACAAATGTACGCCATTACGAAGCATTAACACGAGCATTGGATTCTATTCATAGAGTACAGGAAGGATTGCAATTGGGATTATCAGGAGATTTGGTAAGTGAGGATTTAAGACAATGTATCCACGAACTAAGTGAGATTGTTGCAGAAGGAGGTATAACCTCGGAAGAAACATTGCAAAATATATTTCAAAACTTTTGCATCGGCAAGTAACTATTTAATTATCAAATAGTTAAATTAATTATAATCGATTAATATGGCGCTCTTTACGGGTGCCTTTTTTGTTGCTCAAGTATCGTTGATAATCGTTGCTAAGCCTTTTTACGCCATTTTTGTACCTCCTGTGTACCTTGCCAACGAAAATCCGAGGATTATCGTTGGCAAGGTCGTGGAGAACTTTTACACCATTTTACGGGATTTTACGGAGTTATACAAAAATATTGGAGAAATAAGGAGAAATAACATGAGTAGCAACATTGAAATCAGACGAATCTGTGCGTGGTGCAAGCAAGAATTCATTGCGCATAAAACAACTACAACCTGTTGTTCGCACAGATGTGCAAATCTTCTGTATAAACAGAAGAAACGTGAGGCTTCTATTAAGGCTAACAACCAAATTGTCGAAAAAGTCATCAAGGAAAAGCCGATTGAGAAGATCAGAGACAAGCCTATTCTTACTATCACAGAAGCTGCCACATACATTGGAGTAACTCGACCTACTCTTTATGGCTATCTGAAAAGAGGTGAATTAAAAGCCTCCCGACTTGGATATAAATTTCTATTGAAAAAGGAAAATATTGATAACTTATTCAATAAGCCTATAGAATTTAAGATTCCGGTCAGAGACAAACCTTCCATTAATGATTTCTACACCACCGCCGAAGTCAAGGAAAAGTATGGAGTAAAGGATTCCTGGATATTTCACATCGCTAAGGAACATAATATTACACGAACCTTTCACCGTGGGAAAACCTATTGGAGCAAAAAGCATATTGATGACTACTTTGCAAAGAAAGCTCCCGATCCTGAAATCAAGGAATGGTACAGCACGCAAGACATGCAGGAGAAGTTCGGCATGACGCTGACGGCCATCTATTCTTTTGTATCAAAGAATGCCATTCCCAAAAAGAAGGTCGGCATCATGGTGTACTACTCCAAGAAGCACGTGGACATTGCCAAAGGTCTCATAGCTCCCGAAGAGCCCAAATACTACACTATTGCCGAAGCGATGGAGCGATTCAATCTGACACGGGACCAACTCTACCATTATGTGAAATATCATAATATCCCACGTATTAAGGTTGGTAAATATACCAAGATTCTGCGGGCAGAGCTGGACAAGTTCTTTGAGCCTCCAAAGATAGAATGAGCCGAAAGTTATTTTCCGGTGATAAATACCACCATTAGAACACCTATTTTATTTGCAACAAAAACAAGTATTAATCAAAAAACAATATAGCTATGACACTTACATGCACCAACGTAACTTTGAGACAAAAACCATTGCGTAACGACCGCATATCTCTTTATCTAGATTATTATCCGGCCATCCGCAATCCTTACACGATGAAGATGAGTCGCCGGGAATTCCTCGGCATCTACATCTATGCCAAGCCTAAGAACGAGCAGCAAAGAATGTTCAATCAGGACATGCTGAACAAAGCAGAGGCAATCCGCTGTATCCGTGTCCAGTCGCTTATTAATGAAGAATTCGGGTTCCTGGACAAGAACAAGCAAAAGGTCGATTTCCTTGCCTACTTCCGAACAAAAGCACGGGAGAAGTATGAGAAATGGGATTGTGTTTACAACCACTTCGAGAAATTTGTCGGTGGCAAATGCACATTCGGCGACGTTACCGTGGAACTGTGCGAAAAGTTCAGGGATTACCTGCTCAAATGCAAACAGATCAATCATCCCAATGCCTACATCTCACGCAATTCGGCAGCTGGCTATTATTCTACCTTCCGTGCCCTGTTGAAAATAGCCTATAAAGAGAAGATGCTACGAGAGAATTTGAATGACTTTCTGGAAAAGATCGAATGGAAAGAGGTCAAGAAAGAGTATCTGACACTTGATGAAGTCAAGAAACTGGCAGCTACACCCTGCAAGATTCCCGTCTTGAAACAAGCCTCCCTGTTTGCCTGCATGACAGGCCTCCGTATCAGTGATATTCTGAAGCTGGACTAGCGTGATTTTGAGGTTGGCCCGGATCAAGACTATTACATCCATATCTGTACCGAAAAGACAGAAACAGAAGCTACTCTCCCTATCAGTCAGGAAGCACTGGAGTTGTGTGGCGAATGGGGCACCGGAAAAGTCTTCAAAGGCTTAACCCGCTCCATGACTCATCATCCCTTGAAACAATGGATTGCCGAAGCCGGAATCAGAAAGCACATAACCTTCCACTCCTCAAGACATAGCAGCTTTTCTTTCTTGCTAAAATTCAAGCGCTTGCAAACTTTAGCAGCTTAATAGGTAACGATTTAGAAACCAGCGAAATTCTATATTTTACCTCGTTTTGCAGTAATTCAAAAGAACGCTTTTCCTAAACGCAAAGGTAGTAATTTTTATAATTCCACCAAATTTTCTATTCGTCCATTTTTATAGATGATTCTCCTTCCGAGGTAACAAAGTCTAATCCGTTATCATTTCGTATTCGGTGTATTCGGGGAACCATTTGTCGAGCTGAGCATCGGCACGACCTTCCATTTCAGGGGTGATGTACTTCGACATCTTCTGAACAAGTACGGCGAGAGAAGCCACCTCATCGAGCCAACCGATAATAGGAAGTCGTTTGGAATCGATAATGTCAATTGGAAGAATCAAGTATGCAAGAGAGCCGAAGATCGCCCATTTATCCTTGCGAGGAGTTTCCTTGCTGCGCATTACATACCACATAAGGAGCACTGGGCGTGTTGCAGCACGTCCTGCCTTTTTGCTCCAGTTGCAGATGCTCTCCCAAAGAGCGTTGTAGTCGAGATTGAAGATTGCCATAATCTGATGGTTTTTAAGTTCATTATATTTGTAATGATGCTGGAAATGGGAAAATCTATCAGTACCAGACATTGTAGTTATACTCGATTCCGTTGTCGTCGCAAAATTGCCTGAAATTATCAATGAACTCATGGTAACTGACGCGATTGCCAAACCGTTTTTTCATCTCCTTGACGACGGCAACGGAATAATATTTTTTGAGTGAAGAACAAAATTGATGAGTGTTGAGCAAATCCAATGAATACGAGCTTTCAACAATTCCGGTACGGCGGTTGTATTCCCATTCTTCAAAATCAAACCGCCACACGGTCAGTTCTCCACCATCAAGCGAGACACCGACCCGGCAGTATGGTTCCCCATGCCTGTTCGATTCATAGAGAGTTTTAGAGTAGTCCAAAAGATTGTAATTATCATGTTTATCCATAGGGTTATATGTCTGTAATCTTGATGATTATTGCCTAATAGTTATCATGGACTTTTATCTCGCCATGACCTACTGATGATGTAGCTTCGACGGCATCGCGGATTTCTTTCAGACCTTGGAACTTATGTCCCAAAATCGTAATAGGCTCGTTGATTGGAACGATTTTAGTCGCATGCTTACTCATAGTTTAAAGATTTTGATGTTGAACGATTTCTCCTTTTGAATTCACGATGACGCCTGCGGAAGCATCCTTGTACTTGCAAAGATAGGTATCTTTGGTAATTGGAGCGATCTCCCAGTAGATTGGCTCGGTGATTATGTCTCCATCAACGGTGCAAAGTCCTTCGTAGCCATCCGACATGCGGTAGCGCATCAGAGTGGTTGCGTCAATAATCTTGTTGCCCTCTTCATCCCACTCGTCTTTGTCGTAGTACATTTTCTCCAAGTCCCGGCATAGGAACTTGTCGGATTTTGTTCCATCGAAACCATAAGATACTTGGAGATGGTTGGGTAGTGTGGCAATGATGCCGAAATCTTCCGAAATTGTTATTTCAGGATAGCCGATTTCCGTTACCAGTTCAGCCCGATCGTTCAGCGCATACCACAGTCCCGTCTGGCTGTCACCTTCCCTTGCACGCCAGAAATTGTTTGCCTCCGATATTATCCACTGATACTTCGGTTCCACAGCCCAATTGCCGTTCCGGTCGATAAGACCCATCAGACCATCATCTACAGCCATTGCGCAGTAGTCTCCATGAAATACATATCCGTGGTTCTTGGGATTGTAAGCGAATTTCTTGTTATTGACAGCTTTGCCGGAATGGTCTATGAAATAGACGCTGTCGCCCTCGGCAACCGCTGCGACACCGCCGGAGAACACCCATGCCTTAGAATATTTGGCAGGTATGGCAATCTCGCCACTGAATCGGTTGATATAACCGCGCTTGTCATCCTTGGAATACACGATAAGGCTATCCTCGTCGGCAGGAAGTGCAATCCAGTCAATATCTTTCGCTATGACCTCACCGGTTATAAAATTCTGAATAATACCCGGTTTTGTGCTGTAGCGAGGTTTGACGAATGTCAGTTGATTGCTGATGCGCTGCTTATGACCAAAACGGTGGAGTTCCTCCCGTTCCATCTGATACCATACATGAGTAATGATACAGGTAGCTACGACGATACAGATGGTAAGCACAGACCAGATGATGCGCCAGAAAGGAGTTTTGTACTTTGGATTCAGACAACGTCCTACCCAACAGATTGCTTGCCACAATCCCTTTCCAAGATTTGCAAGCCAGTTCTTAAAAGTAATCTTGTTGCTCATTGATAATAATTGTTTTGGTTCATCTATACCAAATGAGCAGCAATGGCCTAAAATCTAACTTACTATATGAAAATAAAAAATTATAGTTAACCCTTTTCTAACTTAATGAGAGTCAATCTTGATGTTAAGAATCAGTTGGGTTTAGGGAGAATATTTTCAAATAAATCCGAGCATCCTTTCTGATAGTTGCAATATGAATACTTTAAAACGAAAATAGACCAATGGAGGCGATGAAAAATTTTCATCGCCTCCATTGGTCTGGTTATGTGATTACTCGCTTATTTGGAATAAGCCATTTTCATGTAGAATCTTGTCAATCTTACCGACCGCTTGAGAGATAAACTCATTTATGTCGATATTATGATTAAACGAGTCATAATCTATTTTAGATAAGAAGAGGTTTACTATCTCTCGTCGCTTATCGGGACTTCTAGTTTTCCGTGGATTATGTTGCTGCAGCTATCCTTGCGGCCATTGCCGTGGGAATTGGCAACTCCCATCTGGTGCAGGTAAAGCGCAACTGGCTGGAAAGCCCCATCCTGTACATGGCACTGATTGGACGTCCTGGAGCCAATAAGAGTCATCCGCTGAGTTTCGCTTTCCAGCCGTTCATTGAACATGACTATTGTCAGAATCAGGAGTATCAGAACTTGTATGCCGAGTATGAACGCACTATGTCCATGAGCAAAAAGGAACGCATGGAAGCCGGTTTGGATGAGTTTCCGCAGACTCCCGTGCGCAGACGCTTTCTTGTTTCGGATATCACTCCCGAAGGATTGAGCCTGATACATGCCCAGAATCCCAGAGGACTCTGCCTTTGGTCGGACGAGTTGTCGGCCTGGTTCAAGAATTTCAATCGCTACAATAACGGTTCGGAAGAACAGTTCTGGCTTTCGGTGTTCAATGCCAAGCCCACGATTTCCGACCGCAAGAGTACGCAAAGTTCCATTTTTATCAGACGTCCCTACATCTCCGTTATCGGTACCATTCAAAAGAAGATTCTGGGCGAACTGGTCAAGGGCGAGCGTTCGAGTAACGGTTTTATCGATCGTATTCTTTTCGTGATGCCAGAATCTGTCTTGAAAAGCAGATGGAACGACCAGGAAACTCCTGAAGAACTGGAAATCCAGTGGCAACAGATTATCGACAAGCTGATTGCTCAGGATTGTCCGCATGACGAGAATAATGAGTTGCAGCCTCAATGCCTGCCATTCGATGAAGATGCCAAGCAACGGCTTTACGGTTGGCAGCATGAAAATGCCCACCAATGTGATATGGAAACCAACGATGCTTTGGTCGGTATGTACTGCAAACTGGAAATCTACATTATTCGGTTTTGTTTAATCATCCAGCTTGCTCGATGGACTTGCGGAGAGTGTGATAAAACTACAATTGACCTTGAAAGCGTTAACCGTGCCATCCTGCTGACTGAGTATTTTCGGACTACAGCCGTAAAAGTGCAGGCTGCCGTTAGTCAGGAACAGGTGAGCGAATTGCACCGCAACATCTACCTGAACCTGCCTCAGAGATTTACAACGGCAGAAGGTATCGGCATTGCCGAAAGTTACGGGATGAAGGAGCATGCTTTCAAGATGTTTCTAAAACGCCACATCGGAACATTATTCAGAAAAGAGAATCATGGAGAATACAGTAAATAAACCTGTTACTATGCACATTTTCGCAACCGAGGGGTTTGTGAAGTTGCGAAAATGTGCATAGTAACATCCAAACAGAAAGAAAAATGAATTACAGATTCACATTAGAACCATACAAAGGTGTCAGCACCCGGCACACATGCCCGAACTGCCACCGCAAAAGTTGTTTCGCCAAATACATCGATACGGAAAAGCAAATCAGCTTTCCCGATTATGTAGGGCGATGCAACCATGAACAGAAGTGCGGTTACAACTATACGCCCAAAATGTACTTTGACGAAAGCCCAATGGCCAAGGAACGATTGAGCGAAGAATTTGTGCCGGTGTCAAAGCCTCGCATCAGTCTGCCTCCTGCACCATCCTTCATTGAGCCGGAAACCATGAGGCAGTCCCTGAAGTTGTATCACACGAACAAGCTGTTTCAGTTCCTGAGTTTCCATTTCGGGCAGGAGGCTACCGAAGAACTGATGTTGCGCTACCATGTGGGAACATCGAAGCATTGGCCGGGAGCTACGGTCTTCTGGCAGGTAGATATCTCCGGACGGGTACGCACCGGAAAAGTGATGCTCTACAATCCTGAAAACGGAAGGCGGGTTAAAGAGCCGCACAACTACATCACGTGGGTACATTCCCTTTTGAAGAAAGAGAATTTCAACCTCCGGCAATGCCTGTTTGGTGAGCATCTTTTGGCTTCCGACCAGCAGCGACCGGTTGCCCTTGTGGAGAGTGAGAAAAGCGCTTTGATATCTAGTTTCTATCTGCCGCAATATCTATGGATTGCTTCAGGCGGAAAGAACGGAGCGTTTAATCGGGATGTCATGAGCGTATTGAGAAACCGACGTGTCCTGCTCTTCCCCGATCTGGGTGCAACCGACTATTGGAACAGTAAAATGGAGATGATCCGAAGCCTGGGAATAGAGGTCTCTCTCTTCGATTTTATGGAAAGAAACGCAACAAAAGAAGAACGGGATGCGGGTTATGACATCGCCGATTTTCTGCTGAGAGAAGAGACAAAGGAGGCGATTTTCAATCGTCTTATCACGTTGAATCTGGCCTTGAAAACGCTGGTCGAGACCTTCGATTTACAGCTTGTCAATGTGGAAAAAGCACCGCTTTCAGCAACGGTTCAACATGCACGGAAAGGACTTTTCAAACGATGACTTTTAGATGTCTGATTCACTTCTTTTTCACTGGAGCAAGTTTATGCCGGTGTATTACATTTCCCGGCTACTTGCTTACCTCAAAAGACGGTGAGACAGCTCCCGATGGTCACAATTATTAATCTCAAAAGCAAATATTATGGACAAGAAAAATACAGTTACAATCCGTCTTACAGACGAACAGTTCGGCTGGCTCAGAGCACTCAGCCGACGCAGTAAACGCAGTCAAAGCGAAGTAGTGCGTTCACTTATCGAACACGGTACGGTACGCGAACGGATTACAAGAGAAAATCTTGACATCATCCGAAAACTGATTGGCGAAAGCACGAACCTGAACCAGCTTGCCAAACGAGCCAACGCTTACGGTTTTTACCGTGTGGCCGATGAGTGCAGGGCCGTCGCCCAGCAGATTTCACAACTCATAAAACAACTCAAAGATGATAGGTAAGATTGTCAAGGGCACATCGTTTTCCGGGTGCGTAAACTATGTGCTGAAAGAAGATAAGTCACGCCTGCTGAAAGCGGTTGGTGTCTACGGTTCGCCCGAAGAAATAGCGGAGCAATTTGAGTTGCAGACTTTACTGAATGACAAGGTCAAGAACACGGTCGGTCATATATCATTGAGCTTCTCCGCAGAGGACGGGGACCGCATCCGTAATGATGACGGGCTGATGCTGAAAATTGCCCACGACTATATGAAGCTGATGGGAATTGAGAACACGCAGTTCATCATCGCCCGGCATACTGACCGTAATCATCCGCATTGTCACATCGTTTACAACCGGGTGGATAATGACGGTCGCACCATCAGCGACAAGAACGACCGCTACCGGAATGAAAAAGTTTGTAAGATGCTGACAGCCCGTTACCGCTTGCATTTTGCCGAAGGAAAAGAGCATGTCAATTTCATGCGGTTGCGCCATCACGACAGGGTTAAGTATTTTATCTATCATGCCTTGAAACGAGAAGTTCCGAACGCCCGAAGTTGGAGTGAGCTGCGACTGGCCTTACGGAGATACGGAATTGATACGCAATGGAAGCTAAGTCGCACGACTGGCGAGATGGAGGGTGTCAAATTCATATGCAACCAACAGACCTTTAGCGGTTCCAAAATTGACCGTCAGTTCAGTTTTCTGAACATCGACCAGGAGCTGAGATATAACGCTCTTTCTGCTATCATGAACCAGCGTCAGGCACAGGCAGAAACCATACGCGAGGAACCTCGGCATGAATATCAGCAGGAGAATCATTCCGGTATCAGTCTGGGGTTGTTCACTCCCTCTCCTACAGATTATGATACGGAGGAAGCGATACAGGCCAACCGGCTTAAAAAGAAGAAAAAGAAACCGAAACGCAAACGGGGTTTCAGTCTATAATCAAATTTTTATTAACCATCAAAATTCAAGTTATTATGAACTATTCCGATTTTATTTACGATTTCAATCTCTATTTGTGTGAGAGATTCGGTTACAGAAACTGCTGTTCCGTTATGCACAACGCCAACGGCATTTGTGTTTCTGTCCATGTAGGCGAAATGGATTTATACATCCGTTTCTGGGAATATAGTTGTGGCGTAGGTCACTACCCCGACTGGAGCATTATCATTGTGCGCAGCAACTTCAAACGAAACCAGCAGGAAAACCTGAAAGACCTTGCCCGATTCTTCAAGGAGTACGCCCCACGCTATGGTTACAAATACCTCTGCACCGAGGATGATGACTACAAGTATTATCAAACCCTTGGTCTGAAACTTATCCACAGAGGATTTTTCAGACAATATAATTATGGGTTGCCGTTGAAGGAGTTGGAAGTATAATGTAGATTTTTAAAAAAGGAGAGGTTTTCCTCTCCTTTTTTATTTTGTAATATAATTTATATGTTTTAATAATGGATAAAGACGACGTTGTTCTTGATATAATTCAATTCGAATTATTATAAATAACCCTATAAGGTTAAAGAACAAACCATATCATTGGGGATTTATAGTACCTTCAAGTGTAAATATATAAAAGTCATTTCTGCTTTTCTTCTTTCCTCCATCCGATTTTTTCCACAGAACGCAAATCCTTTTTAATTAATTCTCGCATTCTTACTAAAGAATCAGATATGATGGACTCTGTATCCACACTGTTTTTCTTCTGTAATGGCATAGCACTATTACGAACTTCTTTTTTTTCACTATATATTGTAATCATAGTTATTTTAATTTTGATCGTTCAAAATAATGTGGATTTAATTCTGCTGAAAAATAATGCTTCCTTTTTAACCAAACAAATCCGTCACCTTTAGTTATTACAGCAACATCAACTGGACCTCCAACACTTTCCTCTTCAGATGTAATACGTCGCTTGAGATATGTCATTCTAACTAGACTTTCGGCCATGTCTGCCAAGTCTTCTTTACTTAAATATGAAACAGTATTAACTAACTTCATAATATAATTCTCTTGTATATACAGATTCATACCCTGCATATATAAATCGGTATATTGTTTTAAATCAATATTATGTAATGCATCTTTTAAGGCATCTGGTGCCCCTGCAGAATCTAATTGAGAAATAATTTCATCTCTTAACACAGTTATAGATTCGTTATAGCTTTCGTAAAATTTTTGACGAAGATCATCATCAATGCCTCTAATCACGGTATTCGCAACATCTGTTTGTGCAAATGGTTCAACACATGCATTATTGATATTTGAAACGATATATTCGCTTTTATTAGTATATTTTATTCTACCATCAAATGCAGAACTTATGACAAAAGAAACATACGAAGGGAATATATCTTTTTCGCCATACCCCCAGAAAATAATTTCAGTGTTAACAAGATAAACATGAACAGTAGAAACTATAATATTGTATAACGATTTGATAAACAATTTTAAAAATCCCTTTGGACATAATTTAGAGTGCAACAGTTCGTTTAATATTTCTGTTATTACTGTTGTTGCATATTCTTTAAAGTTTTCCTATTGTATAATCTTTAAACTCAGCGCATTTCTCAGCAGAAGAATACTGATGATCAAAATAAATAAGAATCTCTTGCATCTTATCAAACATTTTTTCTTCCGATGTATCTTCACCTTCTTCTTCTAATTTTGTCCTTGATATATTTATAATCTCGTCTAAAAAACCATTTATAATAACCCGTAGATTTACAATTTGATCTTCAATCAAATGAGACATTATATGAGTTCTTACAAATTCAAAAAAAATATAAGGATAGTCTGTAAGATGTGCGCATTATGAATCACCTAATTTATCTCTAAATAACTTAAAAATATCCTCCCAAGGCATTCCTAGAAAATCCAGATTTCCACAAATACAAATGCCAACTGGATGGTATCTTGATAATTCAAAAATTTTATTAGCATGATTTGTTATTTTATGCTTTGAAGACACAGTATGCGTAGCTGTACTATCTGCTGCAAAAGCTACACCTCTACGATTTATGGTACCTACAATTGCTGTCATATCAATATATTATTTAGACAAAGATAGCAATTTCTTTTCCAAAAAGATATTATGTTATCAATAAATAGCTATAATATTGAACTAATTCGCAAATCTTATTGCAAATAGTCCTATTGAAATGATGGAAAATAGATAGGCTTTCTTATCTTTGCATGTAACGAAAGAAAATCCTTATGGAAAAAGAAAAAGACATAAACCGTATCAAGGTTGTGCTTGTGGAGAAAAAGCGAACCAATAAATGGTTAGCTAAGCAATTGGAGAAAGATCCTGCTACTGTATCCAAATGGTGCACAAACACTTCCCAACCAAGTCTTGAAACATTATTAAGAATATCTCAAATATTAGAAGTCGATATTCGAGAACTGTTAATAAGCTCAAAAAAACAGAACGATTATATACAAATATGAATATATTAGATATATACAAAGAACTAAAACGAAGCTATAAAAATTATATCGGTAGTTTCGTTTCCATAAAAGACGAACGGATAAGAAAAGAGGTTAGTGAGGCCATTCAAAGCGAAAAATTGTGGCCGGATGCCTTAATTCAGTTTAATCCTAATTTTGCGTCTGGAATCGATGTCAGTCAAATGATCAAAAATGGCTTCCCTATCCATAAAGATTTAGGATTATTTTTTAAGAATTCCTTCTATAAACACCAACAGGAGGCGATAGAATTAGGATGTCAAGATAAAGAATTTATTGTAACCTCAGGTACAGGTTCTGGCAAATCTCGTACATTTATGGCTACCATCTTCAATTATATACTACAACATCAAGAAGATTCTATCAATAAAACAATAGCCATTATTGTATATCCTATGAATGCGCTCATCAACTCTCAATCCGAAGAGTTGGCTCGATATCGTCAACAGTATGAAAATGCAACAGGAAAAGAATGCCCGTTTACATTTGCCAAATATACAGGACAAGAAGATTCACAAGTTAGAGAACGCATACAAACTACGACTCCCAACATCATATTAACCAACTATATGATGCTGGAACTTTTAATGACTCGCGCTGGCGATGAAAAACGGCTCAGAGATTGTTTCCTTGAGAATCTTCATTATTTGATATTTGACGAATTGCACACCTATCGTGGTATGCAAGGTAGTGATGTCTCATTTTTGATTAGGCGAATAAAGGCACAAGCTAAAAAGCTAGTGTTATGTTTTGGAACATCTGCCACAATGGTTGCAGATGATAAACTTAGCTATAAAGAACAGCGTCAAAAGGTTGCAGAAGTTGCTTCTTGTATTTTTGGCAGTTCTTATGATATTAATCAAGTTGTAGATGAAACTTTGAAGGTTGGCTTATCCAATACAAATTATTCTAAAGAGGATATACTATCAGCTATAAATTCTCCTATTCCGTCAGATTTAAATGCTGATATGCTTCGTAATCATCCTACAGCCAATTGGATTGAGCAGAACATTGCGCTGCGCTTTGACAAACAGGAACAAAAGTACTTCAGAGGAGCTCCTTGTTCTATTAAGAAAGTAGCTGAACAATTACATAATTATATTGATAGAAAAGTCTCAATAGATATTTGTATTCAGCACATTATTGATATATTAAACTGGTGTAATGATATTAATATTAATCAAGGGGCTAATCTATTACCTTATAAAATCCATCAATTTATTCCTCAGACCGGAAATGTATATGCAACATTAGGAAATCCTGAAAACCGTTACATTACAATTGATGAAAAATTATATTGTGAAGAATTGTCTGATAATGAGCATAAAGTACAATATTATCCTATCATGTTCAGTCGTTTAAGCGGACATGAATTGTATTCTGTAAAAATTATAAACGATACTCTTCTCCCCAGAAATTACGATGAACGTAATGAATTAGATGAAGAAGAGCAAGAGTTTACTATAAACAACGGTTATATTATCGTTCCCCACAAGAATGAATCTGTTGAAGATTTCTTATTAGATCCAAATTCAGATGATATTCCAGAAGACTGGTACACTATAGATAAAAATGGGAATCGAAAATTTAAGAAAACTTATTTAGATCGTTTCCCCCAAAGAGTTTATTTTACAATATATGGGAATATTTCAGAAATACAAGATGTTAATAATGAGTGTATTGAAGGAATATATATACCTAGTCCATTAAAGTATGATCCAACGGCAAAAGCTATCTATTCAGGATCAAGTAAAGAATGGTCTAAGTTATCAAAAATTGGTAGTGAAGGTAGAAGCACAGCTACAACCGTACTTTCATATGAGAATGTCATAAAAATGAGAAATGCAAATGTAGAACCTGCAGACTGTAAAGTCATGACTTTTGTAGATGCTCGTCAGGATGCTGCCCTACAATCTGGCCATTTTAATGATTTTATACGCATAGGTAAAATACGCTCTGCCATTTGGAATGCTGTAAAAGAAGCAGATGAACCTATTGGTAGTGATAGGATTGCTAGACTCGTATTTAAGTACCTTCATCTTTCTCATAACGATTTTTTTCGATTCCCCAATTGGACTGGAGGGCGTGCAAAGAAAGTAGAAAACGTAATGGAAAGATATTTAGGAACTATCATCTACGATGATCTGGCTGGAAACTGGCAAGTAAACATGCCCAATCTTGAAGAATGTGCACTATTGAAGATTAATTATGAATATCTCCATGACGAAATTACAGGTGAAAATGGTTGCGACCGTCTCTATGATATACCTGAACTAGACGGATTATCTGATGAAAATAAGGAACGCTTCATCATCCAAATATTGGATTATATGCGTCACAAATTGTGCATATATTCTGATGATAGAACAGAAGAGGCTGCAAAAGACATAGAGAAACAAGTTAGAGAAAATCTCAAAAGTCCATGGACATTAGACGATAACGACAGAATTACTGCCTCACATGCATTATGCTTTGTAAAACCACAGAATAAGCGCAAGGCTTTTGGAAAAGAGGTCGCTGGCTATCGCTCTAAATTGGCATTTTTTGTTCGCGATTTCTTGAATATAAATGGAGGTACTGCAACAATCCGTAATTCAGAAGATTATGTTTCCTATATGCAATCTTTATTTGCTGCATTGGGTAATTACATTCAAGAAAATGACGGAGCTTATCAATTATTTTATTCAAGCATTTTATGGGAAAAAGGTGATGAAAAAAATGTGAGAACAGATCTTACAAGAATTAGGACTATTGGGGATGAAATTGTTTATACCCCTAATAAATATTTTCAGAACTTCTATAAAAATATTCCGCTTTCCAATATAAATTTGGAAGCGAAAGATCATACAGGTCAGGTTCCTAAAGATGAACGTGAAAAACGAGAACAGCAATTCCGTAATGGAGAGTTTCCTGTACTATACTGTTCACCTACCATGGAACTTGGTATTGACATTAAAGACCTATCTATAGTGGGTATGCGCAATGTTCCACCTACTCCAGCAAATTATACTCAACGTGCCGGTCGTGCAGGACGTAGCGGTCAAGCAGCTTTAATCTATACTTACTGCCGTACACGTAACTCTCACGAAAATTATTATCTTCGTCATCCTGAAAAGATGGTGAGTGGTGAGGTAAAAGCACCACGTATGGAATTGGTTAACGAAGAATTATTCTCGACCCATTTGCATTCTACTATATTATCCATATGCCCCATTCCTCAATTATCTAACGGGATTGCAGATTTGGTTGATTATAGTAATGCAAATAACATTGCGTTAAAACCCGAAGTTGTTCATCATCTCCAACTTTCAAAAGAACGAAAACAAGAGATTAAAGCCATTTTTAAGCAAGCTATATCAGACTATTATTTGTCTAGTAGAATCGACAAAGAGATGCCATATTGGTTCTCTGACAGTTGGATGGACCGGATTTTGGATAGTTATTTGTATGATTTTGACAAAGCTCTCAACCGCTGGCGTAGCTTATATAAATTAGCTCAACAGCAGATTGAAGAAGCACAAACTGTTACCAGAAATAATATATATGGTGAAAATTCCAAGGAAAAGAAAGAGGCACTATTAAAGGAAAGACGAGGAATCGAGCTTCGCGATATGCTTCTCGGACAAAATCAAGGGAAAAATGCGGAAGAGAACGAATTCTACCCTTACAGATATTTTGCCAGCGAAGGATTCTTGCCAGGATATAATTTTACAAAATTACCTCAGAGAGCTTTACTGCAATATAAAAATAGCGATAAGGTAGAATATCTTAGCCGGGCAAAATCATTGGCATTAACAGAATTTGGTCCTCAAAATATCATCTACAATGATGGTGGCAAATTCCGTGTATCTCGCATGATGTTAACGGGAGAAGTAACGCCTAACAAATTTTTCTACAATCCCAAAACGGGAGTAATTTATAAAAATCAAGAGAATGCTTCACATCATACAGATATAATAACAGGAGAGAGTCTTGATGGTGTCTCTAAAATGATACCAGGCTATTGTATACAATTACAAGACATGGTAGCACAAGAAAGCGAAAAAATTACGTGTCAGGAAGAAGAACGAAGTCGAAAATTCTATCAATTAAAAACCTATTTCTCTTCAGATGATACTCGAGCAATAAGCATGTGTGAACTAAAGACTGATAATGGAACTCATTTAGCCAATATTCGTTACATCCCCTCATGCCGCTTGACATATATTCTGGAATCAAAGAATGATGACAATGCTAATGGCTTCGCCTTTGATACAAAAACAGGTGATTGGATTAGTGCAGAACGTATGGCAATTCATATGCAAAAACAGCAACAGCATCCTGAAGAGCCAAATAGTATCAAGTACGTCAAGTTATTTACAGAGACAACTGCAAATGCTATTTATATTCAGCCTCTTGACACGCTTGCTTTATCAGATAAAGGAGCAGTTCGTACATTTTTGTATGCATTTAAGCAAGCTATAGAAGATGTCTTTCAAATAGAAGGTAGCGAAATAGGAGCCGATGTAATGGGTGAAGAAAAAGTTCCCAATCTTCTCATTTACGAAAATGCAGAAGGTTCATTAGGCGTACTGGAACGCTTGGTATTAGAGCCAGCATCTTATCACGCTGTAGTAAAACGAGCTTATGAAATTTGTTATGGAAAAACTACACCACTCTCTGAGGAAGAGCGTGCCAAGTTAATTCCTGCAGATTACACTAATTTGCTTAATTACTACAATCAGCCATATCATCAGCTTATTGATATTAGAAAAATATATAATACATTGTCTATCATGATGAATGCTGATATAGAAGTGCGCAATGCTGGCCAACTTCAAAGCTACGATAAACAGTATGAGGAACTCGAAGCAACCCGTGACCATAATAGCAGCACAGAATACGAATTCTTAAAATATTTATATGAGCATAAGCTTCGTCTACCAGATAAAGCCCAGCCAATGTTTCCAGAAAAATATTATGTGCAACCAGACTTCATATATGGTGATAGAATCGTGGTATTTTGTGATGGTACACCCCATGATTTACCAGAAGTGCAGGAAGATGATAGAAAGAAAAGAGAAGTGCTTGAAGATGCCGGCTATGTAGTCATCGTTTGGTACTACAAAACGCCATTGGCAGAGTTCGTATCTGCACATTCAGACATATTTACTCCAATAAGTTAATTGAGATGGAATATAAAACAGGAACACTTGTTGAATTTCGCTCACGTCCATGGGTGGTTCAACAGTCATCAGATAAAGATATATTAATTATAAAACCTTTAGGTGGTACAGATGCCGAAGTTATCGGTCTGTATAAGCCATTATATAAAGACCAACTAAATTCAATGGTCTGCTCATATAATTTTCGCAAGCCCTCATCTGATGATGTGGGAGCGAATAGTTATCCTGAGGCAGCACGTATTCTTTATAATGCGTGCCGATTATCATTTCGTGACATAGCAGGACCATTCCATTGTTTAGGACGACTTTCTTTTGAACCTCGCCCCTACCAAATGGTTCCCCTCATATTGGCCCTGAAACACCAGGTTATACGTTTGCTGATTTCAGATGATGTAGGTATAGGTAAGACTTTGGAATCTTTATTAATTGCTAAAGAACTTTTGGATCGCAAAGAGATTCAACGTTTTGCTATTATATGTTTGCCACACCTATGCGAGCAATGGCAGAATGAAATTCGCGATAAATTTGGGCTGGAAGCCGAAATTATCCGCTCCAGCACAATAAGTCGTTTGGAAAAGAATATGCGTGCCAATCAAAATGTGTTCCGCGATATACCCTTCCAAATCATTTCTATAGACTATATTAAGTCTTCAGACCGAAAGCCAATGTTTCTACAACATTGTCCGGAATTTATCATAGTGGACGAAGCACATACTTGCGCGAAGCCCAAAGGTGCCAACAAGAGTCAGCAGCTACGCCATGCTTTACTTTCTGATTTGTCTAAATCAGAAAGGCATATCGTACTTCTTACTGCAACTCCGCATAGTGGAAATAATGAGGAATTTCAATCACTTATCGGGCTCTTAAAACCTGAGTTTGAACATTTCACATTGGAAGATGCTCGCCAACGTGAAGAACTGTCACATTATTTTATCCAACGCCGTCGTGCAGATGTTAAACCTTATGTAGGAAATGATATGATATTTCCTACTCGCGTTCAATTTGATGCCAAATATGAGTTAAGTGCTCAGTACCATGCTCTCCTTATGAACATTATAGACTATGTACGTGAAGGTGTCAAAGTTGCACGCTCTTTAGGTAAAATAAAACAACGCTATATTTACTGGGATCTATTGGCTCTTATCCGAGGTGTGATGTCAAGTCCAGATGCAGGTATTAGCATGCTACAGAACAAAATAAACAAACGCTCTAATGATTCTGAAAATGTAGCAGAAGATAACGACAAGATTTATAAATTTAATGATGCATTAAAAGATGGGCTTTTCAATGATGATGTAATTCCTGAATCATACGAGGAATCATCAAATAGTGAGAAGAACAAGTTCCGTTCATTCATTTCAATCCTTCGAGAAATCAAAGAAAAGGAACAAGATAACAAAGTTACAGAATTGGCAAAGAATGTTGAGTTTGCCTTAAATTCTGGATATGCTCCAATAGTCTTTTGCCAATATATACAGACAGCAGAATATTGTAAAGACTATATAGCCAAACATTTATCTGGTAATAAAAAATACAAAGATGTATCGGTTGAAGTGATAACCAGTCGACTTACGGATGAAGACCGTAAAATGAAGATTGAAGAATTAGCTAAAGCACCTCGCCATGTATTAGTATGTACTGATTGCCTTTCAGAAGGAGTAAATCTTCAAACGGGTTTTAATTGTGTTATTCATTATGATTTACCATGGAACCCCAATCGTATGGAACAGCGTAACGGTCGTATAGATCGCTTTGGACAGACTGAAAAGGAAGTTGCGATTTTTACGCTCTTTGATGAAGACACGAATCCTGTCGACAAAATCATCATGAAAGTACTTTATCGTAAGCAAAATCAGATTCGAAAATCATTAGGTATTTATATCCCAATTGCCGATAATGATTCTACGCTTATGGAGAGTATTATGGAAGAGATTATTGTACTCGACACGAAAAAGGAATTTATTAAACAGCCGACTCTTTTTGATATGGAGTGGGCTTCAGAAACGGTTGAAGAACATGATAAACGTATTCAACGAGCTGTGGAAATTGAAAAGAAATCACATACCTACTTTGCCCATAATACGAAAGCAATGGATCCGACCCGGTTGATTGAAAGTCTGAATGAAGCCAAAAAGGTTATAGGTGATATTTACGATACAAGGGATTTCGTTATCGGAGAATTACGACATGCCGGTATCAATGTGAAAGTGGATAGTATTCCACTGTGCTATTCCTTCCAATTTATCGAACTGCCAGAAAATTTGAAATCCTACTTTCAACGGACGGTAGATAAAAAAGGAACAGTGCGGATTTCATTTGCTTCGCCTACTCCTAAAAACTACATGTATATTGGACGTAATCACACTTTCGTAGAAGATCTTTCAAGGAGTGTTGTCAATGATACAATCAACGGCGGAGACTTGGGAGCTTGCCGTGCAATGGTTATAGAGACAAACAAGGTTGATATGGTTACTACCGTACTCCTTATGCGAGTCCGATCTGTAATTAGCGAGACAAAACACAACGATAATCAATTGGTTGGTGAGGAAATGATATTCTTTGGGTATAAGGGGAAAGTAGACAATCATGATTTCATTTCAGAGGCTGAATGCCAAAATCTTTTTTTGGATTCACAGCCAACCGGTGATATTGACTTAGCTGCTCAACGCAATATCTTCAACCACCGGTTAGAATGGATCAACAATGAAGCGACACTACGCCTACATACCGACGACATTGCCACAGAACGGGCAAATAACCTGGTACGTTCGTTTGCACGATACCGTACGTATCTTTCAGAAGCAGAATATCAGGTAGTAAAGCCTATTCTTCCCATGGATGTTATAGCTGCGTTTGTTTATACGCCCAAAGTATCACATTTATAAAGCAAACTATTGGATATGGATTATACTTCTATACATATATATGGCCATCTTCTCTCAGATGATATTTTACATGAAATAGAGACTGAATCTTCCATGCAAGGTAACCGTGAACAAGATTTTAATCTTGATGTTTCGCTCACGGCCAAAATTGATAATGCATGGAGCAGTCTGCGTAACGATTGGAAACTATTTTCTGAACGTAACTCTCTTCGCGACCCATACGGAACGAAAGCTGTACGTCGTCTCATGGAACGGTTCTTTTCGAGTCTTGATTATCAGTTAGATTATCAACCTACACAAATTGAAGTAGGCGAACGTAAGTTCGACATACCTTATATTTGTCCCGAATTGGACCAAATGCCAATTATTATAGTCGGTGATAAAACTGGTGATGCAGAATTAGATCTTCTCGACAAATGTACACTCGACCAGCGAATCAAAGGTGAACGCCGCCAAAAGTCACCTCAAGCTACTATGCTTGACTATCTCAATAATACCGAACATGTATATGGCATTGTCACTAATGGTCAAGTTTTACGCCTTATTCGTAACACCGGACAATTAGTCAAACTTACATACATTGAGTTCGACATACGTCGTATGGTCGAAGAAGATCATTATGCAGAATTCTGCCTGTTGTTCCGACTGATGCATACTTCCCGTTTCACACACAGCGGGGACGATGCCTGTATCATGGAACAATGGTTCAATCGCTCTATTGAAAGCGGCAACCGCATTCGTGCAGGGTTGAGTGATGCCGTTCAAAAAGCAATGGAAATACTGGGACGCTCAGTGGTATGTGGAAAAGGTGCAGGTAATGAAGTATTCAGACAGGCTGTCATCAATGGTGAAGCAAACGCACAGACTTTGAATAAAGAACTGATTCATTTTATTTACCGATTATTATTTCTCTTTATTATTGAAGACCGCAATCTGGTATACAATATCGGTGCTCCGGATACAGATAATGATTATGATCAAAAAGTTCGTTGCCAGGACATTTACAAGAAATATTATGCAGTGTCTCGCTTACGTGGCTTGTCAGAGTTACCCTATTTGCGCAATGAACGCTACTGCGACTTATGGGAAGGGTTAATGGATTCTTTCCGACTTTTTGAGGATGAAACATTTGGAGCTCCACTCTTTATCAAACCTCTTGGAGGCGTATTATTCGCTTCTGAGACATTGCATTATTTACGTCAATGCCAGATTACCAATGAGCAGCTTCTGGCTGCTTTCTCTTGCCTAAATGAGTTTAGGGACGAGAAGCAAAATCGGGTAAAGATTAATTATTCATCTCTTGATGTAGAAGAGTTTGGGTCAGTATATGAGGGTATTCTTGAAATGCGTGCTATCATTACGCAGGGAACATCCATCTCAGAGTGGAACTTTACTTTTGGCGCAGGTCTTGATCGGAAATCATCTAGTTCCTACTATACACGTCCGGACCTCGTGCAAAGTCTTATTCGTACAACCTTGGAGCCGGTAATTAAAGAGCGTATGGCCAAATGTCAGACCACTGAAGAAAAAATTCGTTCACTACTCTCCATGAAAGTCTGTGATGCCGCCAGTGGTTCAGGTCATATTATTTTGGCCATGGCTCGAACTTTAGCCTGGTATATATGTGCCTTACGTACCGGTGAAGACAATCCGGCTTCGCTCGACTATCGTGAAGCGCTTCGTGAAGTAATTCAGAAGTGTATCTATGCAGTAGACTATAATCCCGATGCTGTAGAACTTTGTAAAGTTGTGCTTTGGATAGAAGGCTATTGTGCTGGGAAACCACTTTCTTTCCTTGACCATCATATTCGTTGCGGAAACTCTGTTGTTGGAGTGACCAACCTTGACGTACTCCTTGATGGAGTTCCCAAAGAAGCCTTCACTGCTGATAATAAAGAAACCAAGAAAAGAATTATTGAGCTCAACAAACAGGCCCTTAAAGATGTCGACTTAGTTCGTAGTGGAAGAAATATAGGCTTATCTGTCACCTTGTTCAGTCAGGATATTGCTATTCAAAACATTGATAGCGAACAAATCGGACTGGCCGGTAAGGTAAAAGAAATAAATGATTTACCAGAAGACTCTCTTTTACAAGAGCTTACAAAGCAATCAAAATGGGAAGAATTGATGCAATCTCCTCGTGTAGAATGTCTACGACGAGCTTGTGATATATATGTTTATAGTTTCTACAAACAATTCCATGCAACAGATTTGACTTCTATATTTGATAGTGAGACCGAAACATTTACCCCATTCAATATTCCCTATACCCGTACAGTCTATAATGCTTTACAAGAGATAAAGTATCTTGATTATACAGCTGAAGAGATGGAAGGTTTACAGGTCCTTCCTGATTCGTTCAAGCAAGAAGTGAACGAAGTGGCACAGGCCAATCGTTTCTTCCACTGGTGCGTTGAGTTTCCCGAGGTCTTTGCTGATGGAGGCGGATTTGATGTGATGTGCGGTAATCCACCTTGGGATAAGATCAAGGTGGAGGATAAAAGATGGTTTGAACAGAATGGCCGTGCGGACATTGTAAATGCGGGAACCACAGCACAACGCAAACAGGCTATTGCAAATCTGCCAATAACTAATCCTGAACTTTATGAGGCATACCAGTTGGCATTGGCGAATGCCGAGGCCATGAGCCGTTATGTTCGCTTTAGTGGGCGTTTCCCAATGACAGCAACTGGAGATATTGATTTATATCCTTTATTTGCTGAACATTGTTATAATTGCACACGAGAAGCGTGGGGATTGGTATTGCCCACTGGTATTGCAGTAAATGATTCAACAAAAGACTTCTTTGCAAGACTCATTAATGACAATCGATTAATATCATTATATGATTTCGTAAATAGAGAAAAAATATTTGATATTGCTTCTCTAGCAAGATTTTGTCTTCTCACTGCTGGTCACAAACAAGATACTCCCCGTGAAGTCTCGGGCGGATTTTATCTAACCCGACTAGATCACCTGCTTGATCCGACAAAAATCTATAAGCTCAAAACATCAGACTTTGAACGCATCAACCCCAATACAAAAACATGTCCTGTATTTCGAACGAATCAAGATGCAATGCTTACCACCCAAATTTATCGACAGTGCAAGGTTCTAATAAATGATGCAACGAAAGAAAACATTTGGCATATAAAGTTTGCAAGGATGTTTGACATGTCCAACGATTCGCATCTTTTCGATACCTACTCTCAGCTCGTCGATAAAGGAGCTAAATTAGAAGGAAATAAATTCCTGTTGAATAATCAATTTTATGTTCCGCTATATGAGGGAAAAATGATTTGGCATTATAATCACCATTTCGGAACGATCAACGAAGGAACAAAGGAGAAGCCTGCTAGACAAATGGCTATGCCAACATCCGATGAATTAAAAAATCCCAATCATAACATTATGCCATGGTATTGGATTCCCAAAGAGGATATGGATAATAGACTTATAAAAACTGATGCCAAAGGTAATATTATATGGGAGTGGTCACATAAATGGCTTATTGGATTTCGAGACATAACAAATGCAACTCATGATAGAACATTTGTTATATCACTTATTCCCGACGCCTGCGGCGTCGGGAATAGTGCCACGCTCCTCTTTGTGGAGCGTGGCACTATGCCCGGAGCGCTGCTTTTGGGAATGATGTCCTCATTAGTATTTGATTATACAACAAGACAAAAAATTGGAGGAAGTCATGCGAGTATCAGTTTTGTGAAACAATTTCCAGTCCTTACTCCCGAACAGGTTTCCACATCGGGTTACGAACAGGACATTGTGGAGCGTATAGCACGCCTTTGCTGGTTCAACCACGACTTGGATGGTTGGATGGAAGAGTTGCGAGAAGAGTGCCCAGCAGAGTATGACCTTCCTGAAGAACCAGTCATATGGGATGAAGGGCAACGAGCTGTGTGGCAAGCCGAACTGGATGCCATCTTTGCTCATTTATATGGTCTTACCACTGAGGATCTTCGCTATATCCTTGATCCCGAAGATGTGTGTGGCAAGGGCTGTATCAACGAAACATTCCGCGTGCTCAAAGAACGGGAACACCGAGAACTTGGCGAGTACCGTACCAAACGCTTGGTTATGGAGGCATGGAATAAATTTGGATTTGACAGATAGGATAACTATAAAACTTTCAAATAAATGAAAAATAAAGATGATTTAACTACTGGCTTATTTAGAATGTCCGCATTGATTTATGCAAATAATAATGACGGCATTATTTCAAGTAAGCAGATTTGCAAAAAAGTAATAGAAGATTCTTTGATAAAGATTTCAACGACGGCTATTCCCTTATCTGAACTAATGTTGTATATACAGGAAAATTATGGGGGATTATCTTTTTCATACGAAGAACTAGAAAACATTATAGACACTCCAAAATATAAGGAACATTTTGATTCATATATAGATAATGACGTTAAAATGGTCTCCTTAAACGAAAAAAGGAGAATAACTTTGGAGAATCTTCCAAAAGTAAAAAACCTCCAAACTTATATTGAGGAATATATTGCAAATAATGGCATAGATCCAAATAAAATTGAAATATTCAGACAATTTTTCTATGGTGTTTTCACTACCAACTTGTCAGCTTATAAAAAACTATTACAAGAGAATTACTCGATAGATGTACCAGATGAATCATATAGTGAAGAGGACAGATTATTAATTAATGGTTTCCTAAATAGTGAAGACCCAGAAAAAAATAAAGCGATTTATAACTTTGCAAGTTCCGCATTAGAGTTTTGTATGATGACAAATAAAAAAAATACGACTCTGGAATTTAACAATCTCAAAAACAAAAATCTCTATCTTGATACAAATATTATTTTTAGAGCGATTGGACTGAACGGTGAAGATCGGAAGATTAGAACTCAATCATTTTTGAGTAATATTGCTAGGAGTAATTTACAACAGCATATTTTCATCACAAAAAAAACTGAACAAGAATTTAGGGAAACACTGTCTTATCAATTAGAAAGATTGGAAGATGCTCTAAAACCGACGCCCAATGTTAATCCTAAGGTTTATAATGAATTTATTACGATTGATGGAATTTATAAACTCTATTTTAAATGGAAAGCTGGTCGCTCCAATAGTTCTATCGAGCTCTTTAAAACCCAAATTTTAGCATCATATGAATCTTTAAAAGAAACATATAAAATAACTAAAGACTCAATGGTGCCTTTTGATGAGAATAATGAAGTAATTAAAGAAAATATAAGTACATATGCATCTTCTCTACGTAATTTTGATCCTGAGAAACAGTTTACTGCTTCTGAAATTGATGCATATAATATAATGTGGATTGAACATAAACGAGAGAATTTAAATAATGATATTTTCAATACTAAGGATTTCCTTATTTCATCAGATCAGGCATTACGGATATGGGATTACAATAGAAATTCGAATGATGCCCCTATCGTTATGTTACCAAGTCAATGGCTTAGCTTAATTTTGAGATATCTTTCACGTACAGATGATGACTACAAAAGTTTCGTATGCTTTCTTAATATGAAAGTCAATAGCAGTGTGATGTCTGAAGAACAATTATTATATGCAATTGAGGGAATAAGCGAAACCACCTCAGATATCTTACAACAAAAACACCTTATTACAGAGTTAATCAAAAGTGATTATCAAAAAGAATTACGTAATCTTTCTAGTACAGAAATTATAGAAAAAACAAAATCATTTGCTCAAACAGAACAGGACAAAATAATAAACTCTTTAGTAAAGAATAAAGCGCAAAATGAAGACAATATATCCCAACTAGAAGAAATTAATAGAACCCAATCTGCAGAAATAGAAAAATTAGAAACAGAAAAAACGGAATTACAGGAATCACATAAAATTGAATTAGAGCAAAAAGATTCTGAAATATCCCAGCTGGAAAGCACTATAGAAGAACAGAAGTTAAAAAATTGGAAAAGGCCTAGATTTATATTCATATTAATAGTAAGCATATTACTTATTGCAATCTTAACTCTTTGCTTTATATATAAATCTGAGAATTGGAATATTATAAGTAAGTTAATCACATGGATAGATTCTTTAGATGATACTCAAAAGGAGATAGCTAAATCTATAACTTTTGGAACATATGGTATTTTAGTACTTCTTGTCGCATATTCTTGGGTTGCGTTATTTTCTGTTAAGAATTACAAAGATCGTAAAGGATGGCTGAAAAAAGTAGCGATTAATTTATGGAATCATATTTCTTAAATAAAAATGGACTACATAAGTCATAATTTAATCCATAAACAAAGAGGAGTATAGTATGGATTCTTGTCAATGCATGATTATAGATTTAGAGAAACGCGGTGACAAGCAAATGTTTGTCACCGAACGTGTTTCTTCTATTTACCAAAACAAGAATGGACTTTGGACTGTTCAGTTTTCGTCATCACCACGTATATTCAATTATAATCCCTCACGTTTACTTTATCTAACACATCCTGTTACAATAAATCTTGGAGAAAAAGGGCTATACATCAATAATAAACATATTAACAATGTAGCAGAATTACTACGTTTTACAGACGGTCACTACATTTTTTATCGAGTGACCTATGACAATGGCTACTATGAGAATCTGGAAGGAAACGAGGTCTATATTACCCGTAGTCCGATTGACAAAAATGAAGGTTCTATTTGGGATTATCTTCGCAAACTGGCTGCTGAAACAGGACTGATTGCGGAAGAAGATGATGAAAGTATTCTATCCAAACAATATGAATTGGTAGATGTGAAGCGTGATAATGTTCCCTTAGCTCAATACCTAGGTGACAAAACAAAATTGGCAACTTACTCCATGCCCAAACAAGTCTATTATCCGTTTGGATGCAATGCCAGCCAAAAAGCGGCCGTAGAAGCAGCGTTAACACATCAGGTAAGTATTATTCAGGGACCTCCGGGAACCGGTAAGACACAGACGATACTGAATATAATTGCCAATCTGCTGATGAAAGGTAAAACAGTATTGGTTGTATCAAACAATAATTCGGCTGTAGAGAATGTAGCTGAGAAACTAAATGGAGAAGGGCTAGGCTTCCTTGCAGCCCAACTGGGTAGCGTACAAAACAAAGAAACATTCATCGCCAACCAGCCAGAGTATCCTGCTATGACAGATTGGAAGATTGATGAACAAACAACTACAAAGAATCTGGCGAAAGACTCACTTCAAACCGTTTCACAAGGATTTGATGGCCAACTCCGGCAGGCCAAACTAAAGGCAGAATACGATGCCCTATTAAAAGAATCGAAATACAACGAAATGCGGGAAGACAACCATACAGAAGATGAATGGTTGAATGGCAAACCATCGGCTAAACTTATGAAATTGCTCAACCGCTATCAGATGATGGTTGAGAACGGACATAAGCCAGGTTTATGGTTCAGATTGCAATGGGCTTTTTCATTAGGAACTAAAATATTGACATTTTTAAATAGGAAAGCAACAGATGTCATAAACAGTTTGGAGTCGGCCTATTACTTTTCTCGAAAAACAGAATTAGAGCAAGAGCTGGAATCGATTGCTTCGGCACTCCAAAGCATAGATATACAGAAGAGTATGAAAGAACTTCGCTCCTCTTCTCTGCAACTATTGAAGGACAAGATAGCTAAACGGTACAATACTGGACAAAGGAAAAAATTTACAATCAGGGATATTAAACCCAGAACAGAAGAGTTCCTGAAAGAATATCCGGTTGTGCTCAGTACCACTTATTCGGCCAAAAGCTGTATCAGTAAAGACATGGTATTTGACTATGTGATCATGGACGAAGCCTCACAAGTGGATATCAAGACAGGGGCTCTGGCTCTATCATGTGCCATGAACGCCGTGATTGTGGGTGACGACAAACAGTTACCTAATGTGGTAAGTCGAGAAGAAGAATTAGCGTTGAAGGCTATTCAGACCACATATCAAGTGGACGACCGATACAATGCTGTCACGCACAGTTTCCTACAATCGTGCGTAGAAATATTTCGGGATGCGCCAGTAACACTGCTTAGAGAACATTATCGTTGCCATCCGAAAATCATAGAGTTCTGTAATCAACGCTTTTACAATGGAGAATTGATTGCCATGACTACAGACAAAGGAGAAAAAGAGGTATTGCAAGTGATTCGAACTGTACCCGGCAACCATGCCAGAGGACATTTCAACCAACGGGAAATAGATGTCATTACGCAAGAGGTATTACAGGAATGTACAGAGTCGAGAAGTATAGGTATTATTACTCCGTATCGAGCACAAGCTGAAGCAATCAATCAAGCTGTTGGAAAAGACATAGCCAGTACGGTACATAAGTACCAAGGGCGAGAATATGACACAATCATCATGAGCATGGTCGATAACTGTCCTACCGAGTTTTCGGATGATGCCAATCTGCTCAACGTTGCCATCTCACGGGCTAAGAACAGACTGTGCCTGGTAACAAACGGAAATGAGATGCCACAGAACTGCAATCTCAGCCAGCTGATCAGCTACATTCAGTACAACAACTTTGAGGTGAAGGCCAGCAAGTTACATTCGGTCTTTGACCTGCTTTACCGGCAATATACGGCGGAGAGATTGGCCTATCAGGCTGCCCATCCTACCGTCTCAGACTATCTGTCGGAGAATCTGGTATACGATGTCCTGTTAAAGGCCATAGCTGAATTGGGCTTGCCTCATACGAAAGTGTTGTGTCATTATCCGTTGTCCAGACTTATTGCCGACTGGGATCAACTGGATGATAAAGAGAAAGCATTTGCCGAAAGTCCTTTCTCTCATGTCGATTTCCTTCTCTACAACTCCCTTACTAAGCAACCGATGAGTGCGATAGAAGTGGACGGATGGCATTTCCATAAGGAAAGTGACGCACAACAATCACGTGATGCGTTGAAAGATCAGATCTTCACCAAGATAGGACTTCGCCTGCTTCGCATTTCTACGACAGATACAGTGAATCAGGAAACGATAAAAAAATCATTATTAGCAATTTTATGAAATTAGGATATATACACAGCAACCGAGAAGAACAAACCCGAGTCATGCAAGTATTGAAAATGACTTCGGAATCTGTAGCCCTCGACGAACTCGGCATTGGCCGTATCCGTGATGCCTTCGCGGACCGTATGTTCCCCGGAATATCTACCCTGCAAAAGCACATGAAATATTTCTCGCTCATGCCGCAACTCTATCGCAAGGCAACCGAAAAACGATATAACCGTTTGTCGGAGGTGAAAGCGGAAATTATCCGGCTGGAACGCATCATGACAAAGAATCTTTACGAAGGCAGTGCGGACAAACGAGGCATCACGGGAAGTGAGATAATTGGTAAAAATACAAACAGTTATGTAAAATATGATCCGGCATACATCTACAATTCAGGATTGCAGACTTTTGGCATCTTACGCAGTCCACAGTTGTATGAATTAATCTATTCCACTTCAAAGGCCTTGCACAATGGGCCTAAGGTGACCAAGACGGATGACGAAGATACAAATGACGATGCAGATGAGAAGTCCGGTTTGTTTCAGTTCTGCGCTTTCCCTAAGGTGGATTATGATTTTACCCAGAAATGTACATTAAACCTGACCGTAGAGGATAAAGACTTTATTGTGGATCATATATTAAACGCAGAAGCATGCCAAGGTACCTTATTACGTTACATCGTAGACAATCCTGACTTTGCGATAGCCGATAGGTTTGAACAAATTCCCTCTCGACAGTTACCGCAGGAGATTGGAGAATTGCAAGATCTGGCCCGGCGTTTCGCCGATTTCATATATATGGTGCATATCCGCTATAACTATATTTATTCACAGTACCAGGATGAAGAAATGCGAATCGAATTTCAGGAAAAGCTTGAAGAATACCGAAATAGTGGTACGAACGTAGACAAAGTGCTGAATGCCGTAAGCATACGAGAGAATAGTGGAAAATGGTTCTGCAAAGAAGTTGCGGAACGCATTGCAGCCAATGACATTGAAGAAGATGGAGGTTTGGATCAGTTGATTATCAACCGGGAACGAAGAGTAAAGGGAAATCGCAGAAAGATAGGAAATCCTGCATATATTTACGACAAGAAGAATCGTATACACTACTATAAACTCACCTACCGATGGGAAACGGTAAAAACCTTTGCCGAAGAATTAAGAAAGGAGGCGGTCAATGGCTGATGCGTTATGGAATGACATTGTCTATACAGATGTGTTGCAAAGCGATGGTTTTGTGATAGATTATGCGGTTTGTACAACCTATAGTTTGGACATGCCTTCCTTGTTGTCGGTCCCCTTTATGCTGGGCACGATGACCGATTTGACAGAGACGGCTATGCGTTCTCCTCACCTGATACTGGAGACGATTAATCAATCGGCAGGCAAGTTTGCCGTTTTCTGCAACGCCGGATGTATGGCAGTACCGCAAGCCAATTCCAAAGTGTATTCACTTCTGGAGCAGAGCGTTGTACAGGTAACGCTGCAAGCAAAAGGGGGTGGTTTCGTCAATTTTCATCCCAAAGTATGGATCATCAAAGAAACGAACCCGAACACCGGTGATCAGCAAATCAAACTGATTGTCCTTTCCCGTAACCTTACCGGCTCCAATGACTTGGATGTGGTATGTGAACTCATCGGTAAAATCGGTACCAAACCGGCTACCCGAAAAGCGCAAGGTAAGCATGCACCGCTTGTAGACTTCCTCACATGGTTAATCGCGGAAGCCGATAACCGTACTATTCGTAAAAATATGAGTTCACTCTGTAAGGACATCGACTATATTGAACGATTCGACCTTACCGATTCTCCTTTTGAGGATTACGAGTTTTTTCCTATGGGAATACCAAAATATGATGGATATACAAAGTGCTTTGAACAAAGTATGCTGAATCATGCGGCAGAAATGCTAGTCATCTCCCCCTTCGTGGACAAGAATATCTTGAATCAGATGGTCAGTTGCAGTCCGGGTACCAAAAAAACACTCATCACACGACAGGCTTCGGTTACGCAAGAAGTCATAAACTTGTTTAATGACGGTGTCTATACTCCCAAGGAAGTACTGACCGACAAGGTGGAAAAAGATGTGGCTGTCGACTTGCACGAGAAAGTGTATTTCATACGCCGGTACGAAGGCAATCTTAGTTATAATCATCTATATCTCGGTTCTACCAATGCCACCATGAATGGATTCGGACGGAATGTGGAGTTTTTACTGCACCTGAAGTTCGCTCCCTATCAATCTTCGTATGAAAAATACCAGAATGAACTGATTAACGACAGCAAGGAATGTATGTTCGAGCAGGTCCTTTCGGTACCAGAGGAAGACAGTGGAAAAGAGAATGTCACCAACGAATTGATGTTGCGTCGTGCAATTTCAGCCATTCAGCAGGCACAAGTTACGTCTGATGACGGAGGCTATACTATTACCATTCAATGTCTGGCTCACAGGATGCCTTCGGAGCCCGTTTTTCTTTATCCTTTAGGATGTGACGGCAAAGAACAAGTATTGGCTGACGGACTGACATTTAAAGATATGCCACTGGATTCATTGACCGAATTTTACACGATACGGATTGGAGACTTGCGCCGTCTGATAAAAATACAGACGGAGGGAATCCCAACCGATGAACGAGACAAAGCGATATTCCGTTCCTTTATCAATACGAAAGGAAAGTTTATCAACTATCTGGCATTCATGCTAACTGATGAGGTGGAACAGTATATATTGGAAAGCCAGCAACTGGAAAAGGAACTGGCCAATGATAACGCGTCCTCTCTGGAACAGCAAATTAGTACCTCACTTTATGAAGACATGGTGAAAATGGCCTATAAAGCCCCTGATCGCATCGCTTCTATCCGGCAAATCGTAGAGAAAGCAGACGAGACAGTCATCCCAGACCATTTCATGGAGATGTATAACACATTTGAAAACGTTCTTAAACAAATAAAACGCTTATGAGCCAGGAAGTAAAAGATTTTCAGCGTGCCACAGCAAATCGTATCCTGCATATCTATAAAAATTTAGGCCATCGACGGGTATTGCTTGCCGACGAAGTAGGATTGGGCAAGACGTTCGTGGCCAAACAAGTCATCAACTTGGTTCGTGAATGGCACAAGCAGGAGAAAGATGACTTCTTTAAGGTGGTTTATATCTGTTCGAATGCCAACATAGCCGACCAGAACATTGAAAAATTAGGGGTTGAAAATCGGATGAGCATCAGTGAGAGCCGTCTGTCAATGCAGCATCTTTATATCAAATTGGCTGAGAAACGGATTGCAGAACAGCATGAGCAGGGAGAAATGTCCGAGTCAATCATTCCGCTGACTCCTTCCACTTCCTTCCGTTTTTACAGTGCGCAAGGAACGGCCAATGAACGTGCCTTGATGTATAATATTTTATGCGGACTGACTCCATTCAAAGAGTATAAGGAAGTAATCAGTGATTTTCTTAGCTGTAAGGTAAAAAGCTGGCAGGAACTTACGAACATTTATAACGAAAAAATCAAAGAATGCGGAGATGATTATCTTCGTGAAATGCATGGTAAGTTACAGACGAGTTTGTCGGATCCTATCATCAATCAACTGATTGAATATGTACAAAATGGTTGCGACAATCGTCAGCGGGCAGACATGATCAACAAGCTGCGTCGTATTTTTGCAGAAATCAGTATAGATATGCTCGATCCGGACCTAGTCATCATGGATGAATTTCAACGCTTCAATTCGCTGCTTGAACAAGGCGATGACGAGCAATCCATGCTGGCCAACAAATTCTTTGACGACAAGCGTTCCAATACGAAAATTCTGTTACTGTCCGCTACGCCCTACAAACCTTATTCCACCCTTGAAGAGTTGAATACAAATGGGAATGACGAGCATTATCAGGACTTTATGAAAGTAATGGACTTCCTGTATGCCACAAAGGATAAAACCGACCGGTTCAAGTTGGTATGGCACACCTATTCTGCTGCGCTGAAACGTACCGATGTGGTTGATTTGACACCGCTAGTGGCTGCCAAGAACGAAGCGGAAGAGGCTCTGTATGGAGTGATGTGCCGTACGGAACGGTTTAACAGTGGTATTATAGATGATTCCCGTGTATGCGATGTGCAGGTCATGCCGGAAGATATCCTTTCGTTTGCAGAGGGCCAGCATCTGATGGATTGTCTGAGCCATGAAAATACAAGAGTACGTTTGGGGAATCTTCCCATGGAATACGTCAAATCTTCACCCTATTTGCTGTCCTTTATGGATAAATACGAACTGAAGAAACGAATTGTTTCGGCATTATCACATTCAGATGTAAAAAAATATGGGAAAATAAATGCATTGCTTCTATCGAGGTATGCCATCAATAATTATCGTCCCATTCCTGCTGCCAATGGAAAATTAAAGTATCTCCACGACCTCGTATTTGGTGAACGCCATGAAAAGAAAACGCAGTTGTTGCTTTGGGTGCCTGCTTCCAATCCATACTATAAGGCCGGAGGTGTGTTCGAGAGTAACGAAGCCCGTAACTTTTCCAAAATTATTCTATTCTCTTCATGGGAAATGGTACCGAGAATGATTTCCATCATGATGTCATATTATTCGGAGTTATATACTTTTGGAGAATTAAAGAAAACAGTACCAGAGATACGCTATACTTCCCAAAAGAAAAACCGTTACGGCGAGAATCGTTTAAGAGCTGACGGATTATTGGAGTATCCTTGCCGAACCTTAGCCAGTCTTTTCTCTCCTGCCATATTTTATGGAGAGAAACTTTCCTCAATCCGGAAAATTATCAAACAGAAAATTCAAGAAGAATTTGCTCGGAATTCGCTTATACGTACCATTCCACAACAAGGGCGAAACAACGCCAGACTTGTTCTTACGCTCATGAAAATACTGGATGGAAAGCTCGTAGAAAATTTGACCGGCTTGTATGTACCTTCAAATGCATTGGATGTGATGACGGACATTGCCATCGCCTCACCTGCGGTATGTGCTTATCGGCAATCCGGCAATGAAGAAGATGCACAGATGGTGGCTAAAGCAGTTGTCTCAGTATTCAACAAGCCTGAAAGTGCAGCTGTGATAGACCTGATGTACAACAAAAAGAACGATGATGATTATTACGAATCGGTCCTTGATTACTGTGCGATAGGCAATCTACAGGCTGTACTCGATGAATATCTGTATATGGCACCAGAGGATAAGAAACTGGGACAAGTGGTCACAGATGCCATTATCGGCACAAGCAATCTCAGCATAGACACCACTGATTCTTTGGGTAAGGAAGAGAAAAAACAACTGATGCGTTGTCATTTTGCTATTCCATTCATTGATAAAACGGTCACTGACAAATCTGTTACTCGTACCACTAATATTCGTAAGGCTTTCAATTCTCCTTTTCGTCCGTTCCTGCTTTCAACGACCTCTATCGGTCAGGAAGGTCTTGATTTTCATTGGTATGCCAGAAAGATTGTTCACTGGAACCTTCCTTCCAATCCTGTGGATCTGGAGCAACGTGAAGGTCGTATCAACCGCTTTAAGTGCCTGGCCATTCGTAGAAATGTGGTAAAATTATATGCCAGTGAGACTTATCATACTTGGGATGAATTGTTCTCTATGGCCTATTCAAATTTGAAAGGTATGCATTCGGACATTGTTCCTTATTGGTGTCTCCCTGTAGCAGAACTGACGGAAGAACAACGGGCAAAATTGGAATACATAGAACGTATTGTTCCGCTTTATCCGCTCAGTCGTGACCGATATAAGTACGAACGTCTTATCAAGGTGCTTGCCTTGTATCGCATGACACTGGGGCAGCCACGCCAAGAAGAACTGTTGAGCCTTTTGAGAAATATGCATCTCTCGGATGAACAGCTCAAAGAACTGACAATTGATTTATGTCCATATAATAAAATAGAATCATTATAGAATAGGACCTTTCAAAAAATTCCCAATTATAGAGCTTTACATTTATATCACAAGGAATACCCCCAAAAGTTAAGCAACAACAAACTTTAGGAGGTACTCCATGTGATAAAACTACTCAATTAATCTATTTAATAAACTATAAATGTAATAATTATAATCTCATTTCGAGGGAAAGGCGCTCTGCCACATAATTATAGACTCTTATAGAATTGTCCCAACCATTGCAGCATTCAGGACTGAGAGCAATAGTAAGTACAGCTATTTTTGCCTTTTCTTTTACAATTTGGTTGCATATAGCTTCTATGTATGCATCAGTAAATAATTGTATTTTGCCATGAAAAAATAATCAATATCCAAATTTACAATCCATAATCTTTCTTCATTATTACTAATTTGCTCTTCCAATGTTTGACTCAAATCATAACAATTGATATTTATCGGATGAATTGGGCATTCTTGAATTCCACTATCTAGATCAAATTCGCTATCATATAATTGAACATTTGTTACACTGCATCTTTCACCTGATACAAAATTATTACATGCATAAATTTCTTTTTTAAACCAATGCGGAAATACTGATTTCATGTGAAGTATATAGTTATCCCATCTTAAAGCTTTCACAGAAAGTAAAACAATTTGAGGGGATTGCTCATAATGTAACGAAGTATATTCTTCAAGTGAAATTTTTCTGTCTTCTGAAAATAATTTTTGTACAATATCATGAGAATCGTTAGCTAGATCATCATGCTGATCAATATGACAAAAGTTATATTCTTTATGTCGATCCAAAGTGTTATACCAACACCAACCTGCAGCAAGATGATTGTCCATTATGTAAGTACAACCTTCTTGATAAAGAATATTTAACACACTTGAAAAATACTGCGATTCTTTAAAACTGTTATTATTTACATGCCAAATATGTTCCATATGTTTATGTTCAAAATATCTATTATTGAGAATCAAATATCACAGAAACTTAATAACCTTGATTTTTTCATCTAAAATTATGAAGTAGTAAAATACAAATTTGTTTAACAACTATATTATCTGGTAGCTGAACCACATAGACGGTAAACTTTACAAACCTCGTATACTATTCAAGAACAAATCTATGCATTTCATTCATTACAACGTTATAAATGAATTTGTCGCTCAAAAACAGCAGCAAACCGTTCCTGTTCGCTTTTTGCAATGCCTAGTCGCGTAGCCAATAATCGCCATTCCTTGACAGCATTCAGTACTTCACTAATGATTTGCTGAGCAATATGCTTCTGTAACATATATTCCTCACAAGAATTCAGCAATTCATTCAAATCCGATTTATTGGTATAGCTGTTAATTAACAGACTCTGATACTCATTCAGCGTTGGATTAATATCGTAAGCCGGAGCCAAAGTCCATCCCTTAGCTGTCAGAAGGAAACCGTGATTACGGAAATGGTCATCCGTATTACCAATGCAAATATTGAATGCAACTCTACGATACAGTTCTTGCAGATTATCCTCCACGTTAGTACAATTCTGAAGTATGAAATCGACAATATCCAGATAGCCATGGCCAGTATTAGCATTGTCACCATCATTCAAGCCCAAAAGAGTCATGGCTGAAGCAAAATGTATGCGCTTACCGTCTTCCCTTCTGTCAAATCGTCGAGAAAGCAAAGTATGGTATTTGTCGCTAGTAGAGATTACTCTTGTATCCGCAGCATTGACACCAGCCTTCTTTGCCAACAGATGTGAGAAATGTTCCCAAAGTCCCACATCATAATCATCTTTGCGGGACGGAAACTTTGCTATATACAAAATCTTGTTCTCATCAATTACACTTGCCTTTGGACGTGCTCCGCCAAGAGATGAACCAGGTTGTACCAGTTGAGCAATCCAGCGCATTTCAGGCAACCTGTTCTCATCTTCACTTTTCTCTATTTCGGAACTAGCTGCAATCAACTCACGAATATCTGTCAGTGGAGGTATGCGCAGGATTTCGCTTGCATTGATATAATCTCCATCTATAGACTCCTTAAATCGAAAAGCCCCCATGCGAGAAAAGTCCTCAATTCCGATAAGATAGTCGAATGAAGAAAGCCGACGCACCGGACGATTCTCTTCCTTTGCTAGAATCTGTTCTCGACGATTTATCAATATACGCCCCCATCTGTCTGGAAGGGCATCAGAAAAACATCCGAAAATATCCTTGCCTGGAGGCGTGTATTGCTGACCGGGATAGTTGTTCAAGTCATCACTAAGAAACAGACCTCCATAGTCCTTGAGCCATTCATCATTATAGCAAAATCCATAGCTGTCAGAGCCACGAAGGGATTCGTAACTCAGCTCTCCAATTAGTCTTGGTTCTTTCAACCAATCAAAATCAGCAAACACATAGAGTCTTTTCATACCTTATTCTTTTTTTGATGCCCTTTCCCTTTGTTTAAGACTTAAGTCCTGTAATGCTTTTCCCATTGCATCTTCTTTTGCAAGCAGAAGAATATCATCATCTAATTGAAGCGCATAAAGCACCCTAAGATAAATGCCTATTGCCACCGTTGGTACACCTTTCTCTATGCGTGAAACCGTCAGAGGTGAACAGGTGGCACGTTCGGCGACTTGGGCAATACTAAGATTCCTGCGTAGTCTGGCCAGCCTGATCTGCTCACCTACTATCAGCATCTTCTGCTCCAATTTTCTTGGCAACTTGGTACCCATTGTACTTTTTGTCATAGCTCAACATATCATATAATATGCAAATATAGTAGTTTTACTTTATTTTATGATGTGTTACGGAGATAAATTTTTGAATTTATTCCTGTTGAAATCTGCTTTGGTCACATTATTGGGCGTTGGAGATATTAAATGCTATTATATTATTCATAAGGCTGATATTTTACATGTAACAAACAATATTGTTTATAGAAAGAAAGCAATAATTTGAACAGAAAAAGAAATAATACTTCCTTTTCTGTTCAGAATATTACTGCTAAGGCAATCTTAAAAAAATAGCAACCGCTGTCACATCAGTCTGTTGTTTGTAACAATCACCGATACACTGGCCACACAACAACTGAACTATCTCAAAGCTATTATGGCCGGTGAAATCTCATTTCAGGATCCGATTTATGCCTATTGGTTGAAGACTGAATACTTCGCAAAATAATCATAATGCTCCCCCTGTTTCAGAGCTATTTTTGTACCTTTTCTCATCAAAAATCGGCATTTTTCACAAGTTTTTGTACCGCACATTTTGATATTCAAGAAATTACACTTACTTTTACTTTCCAAAATGGAGGTACAATCCGAGAATGGTGCTAAAAATCACTAACTTACACATTCTCAGATACTTGCCAACCTGCTGGTTGTACCTTTTAGAGAGCTATACTATTGATAATCAACGATATACACATACTGCATCGAGAAATAGATGTAATTATCTAATTATCAATGTATTATATAAAAATACACTACAAATTATTGGCTATAATTAGGTTAGGGCATTTTCTCTTCCTTTCTTTTGTTTACCGCATTTTCCGTGCATTTGCAGATGTTTTCCTGAGTTTTGTCCCCCGTTTGTCCCCGAAAAGCCAAGCGAGGGACAAAATCTTGTCCACCAGTTTTATTAAGCTATTGGACTGTTCATAATTATTGTTGTATGTCTTTTATATAGCTATTTGATTATATATTATTATGAATAAGAATAAATGCTATATCGTTGAGACATCTAATATATAAATAACAAACGATGTGGCAGATATCACCACAGACGATATTTAAATCTGAATATCCTAACAATATTCTCGTCCCATTCTGGATTTATTCTTTATAGATATTAATAGGTTTACTTTCAAGCTTGATGCGGTTTTCGTCACTCAGAGTAGGGACATTGATAAACAATCGTTTAATAGCACGACTGGCAGCTACATAATATACTCGATGCACATTGTTGCCATACAAGTCCGGTGATAGTAGGAACTCTATGTCATCTTCATCTTTCAAAATGACAAACACATTATCAAACTCCTCTCCTTTTGATTTATGGATAGTCTTATGCTTGTCATTTGAGTCGCCATACTTCACCCCAAGGGCTGCATCGACGTATGTATGATTCACATAGAAATCCTTGATTGTCTTGCCTATTATCTTAGTCATTTTGACATGTAAATCATTCACCAGAAAATTATAGAAATCCATCAGACTTCCGTCTTTATAGTCCTTATAGCCATCCAGCAAGCGTCTTAGAAGCACAATGGTTATTGACCTATCGCGATCGATAATGTCTAACTGATGCCAAGCATTTCGTAGATCATTCATTCTCGTATATTCCACAGCTTTTATCAACGCCTTTATCACCATCTGACGCCCTGCATTGCTGTCAAAATCCATCTCTAATATATTCTCCACCTCCCGCGCCCCGTTCTTTTTACGCATGGAATTGGCGAGTATGTTTTGAAAGGCCAGCGATTGTATTTCGTCAGTTCCACACTTTTCTATGCTCTGTTGATAACAGTTAAGCATATCGCCGACAAGCAATTCTGGTATCATTCTTTCCGATCCATTCAGCCAGTCTTGCGAAAAATCAGTCCTGACAATATTCAGTAAATCTATTATCTGCTTCGTACTACGCTTATTCCCTCGTATTTCATATTCCTGCATCCCGGGCACAGTAAAATTGTCGAATTGCTGCACCGTAGCACCGAGAAAGTCATAGATTGATTGAGCTTTGTCACCAACCACACCCACAATCACCCCCTCATTACCCAATTGGGTCAAAAAGTCAACCACAAAAGGAATTGTGTCTTGAAATTCATCCACAAAAATATATGGATATCGAGCTTTTATCAATTTGTATATGTTGGGGAATCTCGAAAACAAAATATAAGAGAAATATAAAATATCATCAAAAGACATATATCCTTCACTCCATAGCCATTTTTTGAACCCCATATACCAGTCGTTTCCCACATACCGCTTGCCACTCTTTATGTTATAAATCTGTGGATAATCGGGTTTGTAATGTTTGTACTCATGGTTTTCATAACGCCACATTGCCCTCTCCAATCCTTTCAGATAGATTTTGGCATCTAACCATGACTTTTTCATACGATTTAATACGACTACAGCTGTTCCTTCTGATTTAAAATTAGAGTCATCTATAACCACAAGGTCTTCCAACTTTAGTCCGAAATCTTTAGATACCAGATGAACATAAGGTTTTACCACATTGGCATACAAGAAACTATGGATGGTACATACCTCAACTATGTCATTCCCTATATTCAAACGTGAGATGATGGTATCGGTACCTACATTGGTATAAGTGATACAAGCCACCTTCTTAACTACATCTAGTTTATGACTATTTGACACCACATTTTTGATATGATTTATCAACCAATGCGTCTTTCCCGCACCAGGGCCAGCACACACCTTAAACGGTTCGTCTATAGTTACGGTTTGTTCTGATGTTATGATAATAGCCATGTTAATGCATCAGCAATATATTGGGGTACATGAAACTCTTTTCTATCTGCTGCAGATTTCTCCAGATTGGCCATAAGCGCCACATTTAATTCCAGCGCATTGCTACCTTTTGAAACGGAATTCAAATAACGTGATGCCAGCAAGGCTTTTCGTTTCTCTTCATCCGTCCACCCAGATGTATCAATGGATGTTTTGATACGGGTGTTAGCTTCACTGTTTCGCATTTTACCCATCATCTTATTCACATCCTGTTCTGCCATCATAGCTTTTAACTCCTTCAAATTTGAAACAGAGTTAGTCAACAACAGTTCACAATCAGAATTCTCGCGCATTATGTCATACTCCAGCGTTTTCCCATACGTTACATCTTGCCTGTAGAACCTAATGTTGGGATGGGCTGCATATTGAGCTACTTCTGTATCCGCATGATGCTTATAGTCGTAGTTGGCTGTATCTATATCGTACTCGTATGGGTAGCAGCTTTCATATTCCCCATCAGGTTCATTCTTTTTCCTGCAGGGATCAATATCAGTCAAGCAGACAATCTTCTTGTTGATAGAGTATGGATTTTTCGTATCAAACAACTTTAGGAAGTGTATTGAAATAGCGACCTCCCATATTCACCACCAGCACATGCTCATCTGTAAGGTTCTTATTCAAATATCTGGCAAAGACTGGGAGCAACAACTCCTCTGCAATGCCCTCGACGAATATCAATTTGTTGGCAAAGAACATATCCGCTTTAGTTGCATCCAAAAATCTCTGAACATATTGCTTGGACGCCACATCATCAGCATTGTCCTCTCTATAAATGATACGTGGATAGCCAACATTGATCTGTCCTAATACAGGTGAAGTTAGGCAAATCAAGTCCTCCAGTTTCACGGCTGAGACAATCTGGGTGGAATGTGAGGTCATGAATATCTGGCGCACGTGTCCATTGGCTTTGTTGTCCTGCAGGAACTGTAGAAATTTGTACTGCATGGCAGGATGCAGGTGTGCTTCACATTCCTCTACCGCAAGGAATGAGAGTACCTTGGCATTACGTTTCATATAAATGATGCTGCTGTCTGCCTGCATCTTTGCAAGCAAAAGCGACATATAAATTAGATTATTATAGCCTACCCCATTATACGTCGCCGGTACTTCTATTCCAATAGCATATTTGATAATCATTCTCAACACTGCAAACATCTCATTCTCCGTTACCTCTCCATCAAAATCTGGCACGGCTCCGTTGAATGTCGCGCCTGTATCGAGTGCGTACTTCAGAAATACGTTTTTCCCCTCCTGTAACCTATCTTGTAAAGTTTGCATCAGTGGCCTAGACTGTTGGACAAAATCATCTCTTAAGGCTTTCAATTGTTCCTTTATCTTATCCTCTGTCTTTGTGACATCATTCTTAACTGAGTAATCAATAAAGAAATTCAGTACATCCCTAAGGAGTGGATTATAACCGGCATATAGGTCATGGCTGACATCCCGAATGGCGTCAAGGAATTGGAAGTCAATCTGCCCCAAAACATCATTGGTGCTGATACCTGCGGCCAGACTACCACCTAAGCGACTGCTTCTATAGAGTCTGATGTAGTCATGATCTATGATTTTCCATATTTCCTTGGCTGTAGTTGCGCTAGCAACATCTGCCTTATAGTCGTCCTCTTGCGCATCAGCCAATTTAAACTCGTATCTCAATTCCGCCTCTTCGCTTAATGCAGGGTTTGTCATCATACCGGAGAACAACCCCATTTCTGCAGAATCCAAGGCTTCACCCTCACTTCTACATAGGACAAGAGTTATTTGGATACGTGGCGACTGCTGTTGAAGCGTTGCCACATCTGTCTCATAAAATAAGTCACTTGTATCCAACCTACGGCCGTCACTACGACCAAGCACTAAACCCATTGCACGGAGCAGGTTGCTTTTGCCTGTATTATTATGTCCTATTATGACATTTACTCCTTCATGGAAGGGAACTGAAGCTTCCTTGAAGTTACGGAAGTTTGAAATTTTAATCTCCTTTATATACATATTATTCCTATTATTACACGTATGACTCTTATGCTTTTCATTTTGACATTATGAAAATGGTATAAGTTTTAGCAATGAGCATAGGCTTCGCTTATCCTGGTAATTATCCAAAGTTGAATTCACATATTTTTCCGAAAAGGATGCGCACTGTTCAATTGGATGAAAAGTGTGTAGAATCTTATCTATCATTATACTGTTTTGGCGACGATTCCTTACTATTTTCAACCGATGACATAATCTCTACATTCAAGATCTCATCCTTACCTAACAATTGTCTTACAAGTCGATAAACCGTCGTGCATGGATTCTGATTTGCGTAACGAGCATCTGTGTATTCAAAATGTTTGGCTTCTGCGAACTGCATCGCCGAATCCATAGAACCATAGGTAATCATGATGTCGTAGTTGTTAGGATCTTTCTTTGCGTATATATATTTCTTCTTTGACCGGTATTTTGGAGAAGCATTCACAGCCGCAGAAATCTTCTCTTCATAGTGTTTTCTTGAGACACCTGTTGTCACATTCTGGAAGTGATACAGATACCACAATTCGAATGCTTCATTGCTCCAAGCTATCTCAATGCCATTATTTTGCCCCATTAAAATTGCCTCATTGAAATCTTTAGCAGGAAATTCGTCTTTATCAAATACTGCCCATACCCGGTCGTAATTGTTCTTTTTTTTCAGTTCGATTGCTTTCTCTACAACACCCTTTGTCCCACGACCAAGTCCTTTAACTTCGATATCGTAAACAATCACTCCTTGCTGTTTTTCAGCTAACGCCTCAAAATAATTGGGCTCAGTCTTAGTACCTTCACATACAATTAATATGGAACAACATATAAACTTTTGCTCACGTCTCTGTGACTGTCGTTTGAATTTCAAAGACGCATTATCAATCTTTATTTTTTTTGCTGCCATAGCCTTAAAATTTAATCGTTAAGGATATAAGGAATAGCTCCATAACGCCCCGCAATATAATTTCTCTCGTAGTTTGCATCGTTGCGAGGTTTCGTCCCATCTGGAAGGACTATGTCCATCAGGCTATACAAGTCTGTCTGCTCTTGTGAGTCTTTTTCTGTAAACCAAATCTGGTCGCGACGAAGAATTTTCTGTGACAGCAAGTGTGTGTCATGAGTGGTAAATATCAGCTGCGCATTCTTTGGATTTGTTTCATGATTATTGAACAACTCTATGATATACTGAGAAATCAGAGGATGCATCTTAGTATCCAATTCATCAATAACAAGCGTGGCTCCAGTATACAGGGTATCGAAGATTGGAGCAGAAAGGTCGAACAATTTGTTTGTTCCTGATGATTCTCTTTCTTCAAACGAAAAATTAACGGAACCTACGACCTTACCTTTATCCGAGTATATGTTGTGCACAGAATCCAACTCGATACTTTTCTTTCCTTGTATCTCCTTTTGAAACATGGCTCTTAACTCTGTAGGTAAATCCGATGGGATATTAGGCTCTTCTTCGTGAGTGAGAATACTATTGAATCCAAGTCTCAACTTTTGGAAAAATTTAAGTGCATCAACACTAGATTGTTCTTTCTTATGGAAGAACAGCTTTGAATATGATCTATACTGCTGATTGTTTAATCCGGAAATCACGTTAAAATCTGATTGGAACCAGGAAATAACCTGACGTGACATTTCTCCTCCCAACTGTTGACACAAGGACAAGAACAAGCGGTTGTCATTGGTTTTTTCTTCATAACCAACACCTTCTGGAAAATTATTCTCCTCTACGCAGATTCCCTCCTCATTCCTAACAAATAGCATCTGCTCTTTAGAACGAGGCGTAGTCTTACGGAACAACCACTCATCAACTATTCGTTCAAGGTTGTACCTGAATCCATATCTATAGCAATATTCACCTTTGAGAAAAATTACCTCAAACATAGTAGGGCGCTCATTATCTTTCAAGAGAAGAAATGGATCATACTCCAATTCTTCATTGTCGTTCAGTTTCACAGACAACAGAACGCATCTTGCCATCGTGTGCATAGCACTGACAAGATTGGACTTTCCACTCGAATTAGCTCCATACAACGCTAAGGTACGGAGCAAAATATGCTTGTTGCATGCAAACAGATTAGTCCCAGAGCATTCCTTCAACGCCTTATCCGCTTCTAATACCAAGGTCTTCTTTCCGTAAAACGACCTGTAATTCTCAACTGTAAATTCAAGTATCATATAATTAAACCTTAAAGTCTTTATATAGAATAATATTTCAAGTACAAAGGTAATAATAAAAACTCAATTAGCGTACGAATTTGAGATTATTTCTCAAATTCGTACACAATATTCTTTCTTTTCTATCAACTACAATGAATGTTGCTCTATTTTAACCCTGCATTAAAGTAGAGCAAAAACGATTAAAAGTAGCATTTGGGCTGGCGAAAAGAAAAACAAGAGAACTCATGGATGAAAGAGCGGTTTAGTTTAGAACTTGATTAGATATACAAAAAACAAACTAAACTTTATTATGAAAGTTTTTAGTATTTCGAAAACAATACAGAATCTAACTTGCAATCCGAGGGAAGCGAGGAACAAACAATAATATGACAAGGGACAAATTTTGTCCCTTGCAATTCAGCACGGTTTTTTGGAAGTGGTTTTATTGTTTTTCTTTCTTTTGGTATGCGAAATTTTGTCCCTCGTTTGTCCCCCAAAAATATTCTTCGAAAATTTACATATTGATATACAATACTTTATATAACAGAAATATCGTTTGCGTGGGCAAGCAGAGTAACTAATTGACAATCAACCCGTTGTATTCTATACAAATGTAAAATACTGATAAATGTCACTTAAATAGAGAAAAATAAGCTATTTCAAGAGTCATATTTTCTCTTGTTTGCTTATTTTTTCAGCATTTTTGTCCCCCGTTTGTTCCCTAAACGGATACAAGGGACAAAATTCTGTCCCTCATACAATTTAACGGTGATAAATAGGCAAATTTTATCAGTACCACTAAAACTTATCTAAATTACAGATAATATTCGAATAGAACTGAATTGTTTTTCAGCCAAAATAGATTCTGACAATCAAGTAATTGGCATATTTGAATATAACAGCAGAAATCATCACCAATGAGATTTCATATAATACATTTGATAAATATTCCCAACCATTATTTCGAAGTATTCGAATAACAGCATATTGAACATCCTCTTAAGTCTCACATTGATTTTTAGAGGGTGATTTAAAGAATTCACTGAAAAATATTTGGAGTATTGCGAAATTATTCTGTACATTTGCGCCTCTTTTGAAAATTTACAATGCTGCAAAATAGAATAGACATATTATCCCAAACGACAATTCGAGGCAACAAATGCTTCGGAGTTCGGTCGTATGTTCTTCATGTTTGGAGCATTGAAACGTCTGCAAATTTCATAAATACTTTCCAGCGAACACATATAGGAGATAAGATGCGATAGATGCTCGTATCTTGATATTAGAATAAACAGCAAAATAGTTGGAGAGTCCTTACCGAACTTCCCAACTATTTTGTTTTATGCCCATTGGTGACTGTTTGCTCCGTGCAATTCCTCTCCCGTCATTTCCGTCCAATGAGCGCAGGAACAACCAATTTTAATTAACCGCACAGCGATGTGCACAAAAGAGAGCAAAATGAATTACAAATTTGACGGAAGCAAGGTGTATTTTACATCGGACACGCACTTTTATCATTCGAATATCATTGGCTTTTGCAAGAGGCCATTCAAAAATGTAGAAGATATGAATGAAACACTGATCGAAAATTGGAACCGGGTAGTTGGTCAAGATGATATCGTGTTTCATTTGGGGGATTTTTGCCTGGGAGGATCCCATGAATGGACCAAGATTCTTAACAGACTGAATGGAAAAATCTATCTCATTCTCGGTAATCATGATCTAAAAAATATCAGGCAAGGGTACGCCAGCAGGTTTGAATTGACAAGCATGCAAATGCACATAGAGGTCGACAAGCAGAAAATCTACCTGAACCACTATCCGTTCCTCTGCTATGGAGGTGCTTACAGGAATATGTGGCAACTGTTCGGGCATGTGCATACGAGCAAGAATAATACGGGAAAAGACGCTTCACGGCTGGATATGCTCTTTCCGACGCAATATGATGTGGGAGTGGATAATAATGACTTTACTCCGGTCTCATTTGAGCTGGTAAAGAGGATAATCCAAAAACAGGTTGAACAAGCAAATAAAAATAAGTAATATGAGAATACAATATATGAGCGATCTGCATTTTGAGTTCAGGGAGAACAGCAGGTACATAAAACAAAACAGATTTCCGGTAACGGGCGATATACTCGTATTGGCCGGAGACATTTTCTATCTGAAAGACAGAGTGGCTCCTTTGGGGAATTTCTGGAAATGGGCATCTAAAAACTATAGGCAGGTTCTTATTGTTCCCGGGAACCATGAATATTACAATTATTGCGATGTGATGGAACGGGGATTACAATGGCGATGGATGTTCAAAGAGAATGTCGGTTATTATCAAAATCAAGTATTGAGAATAGACGATACCGATTTCATAATGAGCACACTTTGGTCGCATATCGAACCGGCAGACGAATATTTCGTTTGGAAAGGACTTAACGATTTCCGTCAGACCATGTACAAAGGGAAACTGCTCCAAACGGAAGCATATAATCAGATGCATGACTTCTGTTTAGGGCATATCAAAAAAAGTCTTGCCGAAAGTACGGCAGAACACATAGTGGTCGTGACTCACCACCTGCCTACTTTGCAGGTTGTTGCTCCTCAGCATCAAGGTTCCGTATTGAACAGTGCCTTTGCCAGTGAATACGGAGACCTGATCGCTAACAGCCGGATCAATGCTTGGATTTACGGACATTCGCATACCAATATCGACACAGAAATCGGGAGTACAAAAGTGATTTGCAACCAGATGGGATATACATTTGAAAACGAGCATGTAATCAATGGATTTGATCCGGGGAAATTTTTAACGATTGAAAACGAATGAGATATGGAACGACATAAGAAGACAATCTTTACCAGGCATCTTTTCATAGACTTGGCAAAAGAATGCGGATTGAATGCTGCGATATTCGAACAGCTCGGAAGCGGGCGCGATACAGAAATCGTGGTTGATAACGATACATTGAAGATGTTAGTTAAACTTCAGGAGCAATTTGCTCAACTGGAAGAGATGGGTGACAATGAATACAGAGGATTTTATATCGAATTGCCCCGCCCTACTCAGGAAGAATGGGGAGATTGCGAAGCGTCGATTGCAGACGGAGAATATGAGAGCACGGAAGAATACCTCCGGGATTGGGAATTGTCAAATCCCAGAGAAACGGTATGGTATCATGTCAGCTCCGCCAGGTACAGAGAAAATCGCACCATACAATTCACGGATAGGAAACACTCGTATTTTACTATTGCGAATTATTCTCGATATATAAACCGAGTAGGTAACAATTTTCCCAATGAATGGCAAAGGGATTTCTTGGCAAAGTTGACCTTATATTTTCATAAGCTAATCGATACTATCATACAAGATCCGGAGGAGTTCAATGATTATGTAGCGAATCATCTTCCTTACCAGCAGCGAGACGGGAAAATTGCGAGAAAGGAGTTCAACAGAATAGAACCGAGATTTAAAATTGAGGTCGAAGACGAGACGACGGCAATAAAAGCACTGGAGGATTCCGTCTGCAAGAATTTCGGGCGGCCGTTAGATACAATGACGATACGTTCGTATTGCAAATATTATCGGATCGCTCATGAAGCCTATGGCCGGTATTTTGAAAGGTTTGATACTACACGAAAGATACGTACCCTCCCGAATGGAGTGCCATTGGAATTACAGGATGTCGCATATTACAACATGGTTAAATTCTGTGATTTGCAGGATAAATACGCTCTCGACAGTGAGACGGATTTCAACAAATTCGCCTCGGACCATTATGGGGAACTGGGATTGTTGCGGTTGAATATACTCGCATCGGATTTTGACAGCCCCGGATGGAGAATCATTGTTTCCAACAGCTACTCGGCGTATGTGGATGTTGCGGTAGAAGTCGCCACTGCACTATACAAGTCTGGCGCTCCTTTGGAAATACACGACGCTGCCAAACTTTTACGAATACTCAAGGAGAAGGATCATGTGAAATTGATTCCGTACACATTTCACGACTACATGGGCCATCATGAAGAAGGAACCGTTTATCAACTTCCATGGGAATACGAATGTATGGATAGCGAGGAGAATGTTTTATCATTGAAACAATACCATGACATTATCTCTCTGGCAGAATGGGATGAAATAGAAAAAGTAAACATTGACAAAAACGGGATATAATCCCATAATTATTAGCAACATATTTGGCAGACAATGATACTCTGCCCAATATGTTATAATTAACTATATAATTAAAAACAAAAGGAATTAATTAAAAAGAAGCGTGTAAAAGAATGAAACTTGACTCAAATTTTATAGCATTCTGCAAGCAGAGCATCGCATTGGAACAACGAATGGCGAAACAGGCGGGAAAACGGTTGAATGAAGCGATGCGCAACAATATCCAAGATATTAATGTATTGGATCGGATTGCAGACCAGCTACTTGACACTATGTCAGGGCTATCAGGTGTGGGAGAACGAACTTATATGAAATATATCAAATACTTGGGAACGTTTAACCCTCAAGCTGCAAAAGAAACAAAAGATGCCTATGAAGATATCATGGGATATAAGATACATGTAGCATACGCAGCGGCACGATTGGCCAAAGAATTGCACAAAGGACAGGTAGATCAAGCAGGTAAAGATTACTTTGAAGAACATTTATCGACTGTCGGACGAAACGGTTTCGACTGGAAAGAAAAAACCGTGGGATTTCTGTTTAATGTAGCTGAAGATACAGGTCATACCGTAAAAGAGATCATTAGAAAACTGAAAGCGATACTGGATGACTGGGAGAAGAACAAGGAAAAACATGACTGGATTTATGAATTTGAAGATATCGTAGGATCCTTTCCGAACGAAAAATACCACAAATTAACAAAGCAAGAATGGGACGAGATTGAAGAAGCTCTCGATCTAATGGACTTCCGCACAACTACCAATCGTGAAACATATATCGAGCGTTTCCGCGGACATCGTTTGGCCATCAAAGTCAAATTGAATGACCTTCAGTACAATATGGATATTACCCGCATTCTACACCATACAGACAAAGACTTAGCGAGGATGGAAAGACATAAGAAAGAATATTATCTGTTATTAAAGATGCTGGCAGATTGAAGTTTTAAGACAATCAAAATTTAACTCAACTTAGTGGCATGAACCTACAAGAACAAAAGATGTAAGGTTTAACCGAGATGATGGAAATCATATATCTATCATGCCACATATGGTAAATCAAAGAAAAATGAGAAAAGATTACTTCTAAACGACTCAGAAGACTTGTAAAAACGCAAGTTTGACATATTATGTACATCTATTTTGGAAGTAACTAAGCTTTTGAATGGTAAGCTGTAATAGTCAAGACTTGTTCAGAAAGATGGCCTTTCACTTCAACGTTTCGCTTACTGCAATCAATCTCGCCAAGGGCACTTGCAAAAGAATGAAAATCAAATATTCGGTTTCTTCATGCAAGTCGGTAACACACAATGCCAATATGCTTGAACGGCGTGTTCGCCATTCAAGCAGACACGACATTAATTGACAAAATTTTCAAAGAACTACTTTTATTTACCGCAGAACCACTTAGACTTGGCTAATTTTTAACGAACTATTGAATATATTTTCAATACATTTTTGCGGAATTTTCTCTTGCTCTAAACGTAGGTTGTGAGACTTGATATGATTATACAGTGTGGCTTCCGCAGGGGTAAGATGGAGAGGCTTTGATACATTGCTTGGAGTGCCTTTGTCGCCTTCAAAATAGGTGTCAAAGGTAGCGCGATCCATCAGAAGGCTTTGCGTCTGGGGAAAATAACTGCGGAACTGCGAGAGAATTTCGAAGCCCTGTACATCAATGTCGCCCCAATAGTATAGGGAAGCGTGCCGCATGAATGGAACAGACTTGAGGATGCCAACGGTGAATCCATGCCCCCAAATCAGCAGACTTCCTGCCAACTTGGGAAAAGTCAGGAAGTTGACTTTATTCTCCACCACAAACACCTTCTGCACAGGCAACGATAACGCACAGAACTGACTCTGAGGCATCGTCAGATCGTCTACACCAGAAAAGTATTCACTCGCAATCGATGCTTCCAACACACGAATGCGCACCCATGGCTCATCGTATCGCAATCCAAAGCGCTTTTCGAACTCCTTCTCATCCGAACAGACATGCTCTACAATGACAATATCCAGCAACTCACGAAGCACTCCCTTATTGCGCTCAATGAACTTGGTGTGCACCTCAATAGGCAATTCACGAATGTACAACTCAGGACAAGGATTCGCCACAAAATAGCGCAAAACTTTCAACAAATCAGGCCAAGAGGAAGCATTCTCGATCACCTTAAGTGGATAGCGTTCCACCCATGGACGAAGCTGCGGAAACTCATTAAACAACATCGCCACATCCTTGCGAAACTGTGACACTTCACCACCCTTCAGCAAGAAGCGCTCAACGTCCGATGCACTCCTGAACAACACACGCTCAGGCAGATCCTGTTCGCCCAATGCTTTCGTTTTCACTGTTTTCCACTCAATCGTGTAACCAAAGCCCTTCACCTCTTTCGATTGCGAACGGATGTCCGTCAGTTCGTGCTGATACTCATCCATCGATGCGCTCGCTTTCTTATCGCAAGGAATCACAATTGGTTCAAACTCAGAGCCAGCGACCACTGAACGCAAATAATCCACATACTTGCGTTCTGTCTTCTTACGTATTTCTGCTGCCGTTATCATACCTCCATACTCCTTTCACGTTCTGCCTTAAACTCACTGATAGGCATATTATAGAGTACAGAACGGTCGCCCTTGCGCTCCACATAATGCACATACGAAATATCGTTCTCCACGATGTGGATGTTGTCACTCGGAGTCACCACGAGCAACTGCAGGTGGAGCTGTTTGCAGAGCGAAATCAGATAGCGAGCCTTGTCCTCGTCCTGTGCGCGAAAAGCCTCATCTATGGCAATGAAGCGGAACGAAGAGTCGAGTCCGTTCTTAGTCAAGCCAAACTGATAAGCGATAGCTGACCCCAGGATGGTATATGTCAATTGCGCCTTCTCGCCACCTGACAGCTGTCCCATAGCCTCGTAGGTGTTACGCTTCTGATCATCGTCTTGATAAAACTCCTCCGCCTTATATGTGTACCATCCACGCACATCCATCACCAACTTTCGCCATGATTCGTCTTGTAAACGAGACATCAGCGGTTCGATATGCTGTTCAAAATGAATCCTGCTGCCATCGATTGTCGAATTCATCTCATGGATGTTCGGGATTGCACTGCTCAGAAGGTCTTGGAACTCCTTCAAATCCACGTTCAATCGTTTGGCTGCGACCAACTGGATATACGTCTTTGGAGCATCCTTGAAATCGATGCCCACAAGATACGAATTCAATTGGTCGATGGTCTTGGTGATAGACTGGCGCCAGTTCTGGAAGAACATATTGAATGCACTGACCTTGTTGATGATATTCTCCTGTAAATACTTGTTGAAGCGCGATTCAAACCCAGGCAGATCTTCGTCCAGCAATCGTTGGTAATAGGTCTGATATTCGCCCACAAACTCCACGGCTTCGGGCAAACGGTTCACGTCCGAACGCCAATCGCGATACTTCGCGGTAATTTCCTCAGTGGGATTCTTGAAGCGATAAATCAGGTTCTTCAAATCGCCACTCTTGCTACCCTTCGTCTCACGTTGTTTCCGCAAAGCGGAATTGATGTCACTCTGTAACGTGTCACGCATTTTGTCCAAACCCACCAATGCCACATTCAGTAAATCTGTGTGTTGCGACTCAAAAGCATCGGTATCAACAACGCCTATTTGAGCCAAAGCCAAAGCACAATCATTGCTCTGTTTCTTGAGTATATTCTCACGATTTTCCAATAATGCTTTGTTACCGATAGCTTCATTAAACTTCTCCTCAAGTGCACCAAGTTCCTTTCTCACCCTCTCCAATTGCCCCTGCAACATCTTCACCTTATCATTGGTCTCCTCCAGTTGTCGCTTCTGTTCTTCCTTTTGCTGAATGACGAGTGCACACGACCACCAGTCGATATCATCAAATTTATCGTATTTATCAAACAGCTTCGAGTAGGTTTCTCGCTTCTCCTGAGCATTCTTTGTATCTGCCTCTATACGACGGACTTTGGTTGCCACCTCCTTTTCATCCTGCTGCAACTGGCGTACTTCCGCCTGCAGCATGGCAATCTTCTCCTTATTGTCCCAGCCCAACACATAGTGTTCCTTGCCTCGTGTCTCTGGTCGGTCGTCTTTCTCATGCTTACCACCTCTCGCTTTTATCAGTCCCTCTTTCGTTACTGCTTTCTCTTGCAGATAGTTAAAGTCCGCAAGCGAATCAACACAACTATAGTTGAACTCAGCAAATAACCTATCCTCAAGCCAATCCAAATACAAGCACTTTGACTTGTATTCAACCTTACGGAGCAACGAATCCACCTTCAATGTCCTATCCTCAAACTCACGAAGAGGCTCTGTGCCCTCGTATCGCTGATACACGATGCGTCCTCGCAGATTATGACCATTCACATACTCATTCACCTGCTTGTAATACTTCTCTGGCACCACCAATCTCAAGGCAAAATTGTGCAGAATACGCTCGATGGCATACTCCCAATCGCACTCAATATCCTTCACACGTATCAGTTCACCGATGAATGGAATCTCTTCGGCGGTTGCACCAACAGCCTCCAGTATCTCATCACGAATCTCAGCCACACGACCAGAGATATTGTTCTTATGCTGCTGCAGATAGCGTATAGTATCCACTCGCTCTGATATCGTGCAGTTGATTTCATCCTGACGGTTTTGTGCCTGACGCTTCTCTTCCATGAGTTGCCTGTCAATCTTTACCTGCAGAGCATCTTTCTCGTGTTTGGCGGTCGCACGATTGGCATCGAATACCTCTGCATCAGGACTTTGTGTCAGCTCCACCGTCTTTGCTAGCTTATCGTATTCTTCGGCTTTGGCCTTGCGGTTATCACGCATCTTCACCTTCTGATTGATTTCCTTCTCAATCTCACGTATCTGCTGACCCACCTCGTCCTTCTCAATAGCCACCGACAAGCGCGTCTGCTCTTGTTCCAGCTCACTCTTCTTCACCTTTAACGCCTTCAACTCATCTTCCAGTTTTCTCAAGTTGCTCTTGCAGCGCGCCAACTCCTCGTTGCACAAATCCACCGTTCGCGCAGCAAACCAATAGGCCACCACACTCTTCTCTTGCTCCAATTCAGCTATGCGCGTGTCTATCGCCATCAGTTCCTTTGCCAATGTATTGATAGGTTCCAGTTGGGCAATCTGCTCCTTCACCTTATCGATATTGGTTTTCGCCTCCATCAGATTTTGGAAGTTGTCCTTTAGTTCCTGGTACTTTTCCTCAGCCGACACTTCCTCGAGCATATTCGTACGGATGAAACTGTCTAGATCGTCCAACACTTTCACGCCCACTATTTGATTGAAGAGTGTAAGCGCCTTGTCCGAACGCATTCCGAAGAGGGCTATCATCTTCTCGCCATACGCAACCGGGCCGTCAAAAAACTCTATCTTGCGTCTTGTGTCATTCGTATTGTATTTCTTCGTCAGTCGCTTGCGCCAGTCGCCATGCAGGTCAAACTCCGAAAAGTCGCGCTTTATAGTCAGCGGTTCGCGAGCTATACCAAACAACACCTTCAGTTCCTCGCCAGTGTAGTAGCGCACCTGAAACAGCGTCACCACACGTTTGTCCACATTGCAGAACGATGCAAGAAGTACCGAACGTGCCCCTTTGTCTCGCAATCTAAGCGTGGTAGTGCTCGCTGCACCCTCCTGCTGCTGATTGCCATAGTTGCCAAAGAAGTACGACTCCTCTGTACGGTTGCCCTTCTTCTCCACACCCGATGATTGGTTGTAGAATCGTTGGCGCTTCAGTGGCACTAGCAGCGTGAGCAGAGCATCTACCAGCGTACTCTTGCCCGATGCATTGGCACCGGTCAGCAGCGAGTTATTGCCCTGCGTATTCATGCAGTACACCTTTTGGTCGAATGTACCCCAGTTCCACACTTCCAAATAGTCAAGCTTGAAGCCTGCCACTTCCGGACTGGTATTAAAGAGATTCATCTGCTGCATCATAGTCGTTCAGTTTGTTTTTGAATTCCAATAGATCGTCCAGTGTCACCTTCTCCTTGATGATGCGATGTATTTTATAGCGTTTCTCGCCCTCAGCATGCTTTGCTTCCACAAGGAAACCAAAGCTGACGATGCTGTCGATATAGCGGTCAAGGTCTTTCTCAAACTTGGCACGATTGAAGGTGGTGGGCAGGAACAGTTCCGCCTCTTCCTTTATTTCAGTGGCGGTTACATACTTATACGAAGCCTGCGACTCTGTTGGATTGCTGTCGAAGTCTTCGAGTATCTGCCTCAACACGATGAGTATCACCGACACCTCAAAACCATACAACCTTCTCGACGTCATGTTCAACGTTTTGTCATCGTCCAATTTCAGTTGCTTGACAAAGGCAAAACCCTCATCCTTTTTCACGATGAGTTCCAGCCCCATCACGCTGATATAGTCCAGTATCTCGCTCTGGTAGTCGAGTACATCATTCCACACTACATCGTCTTTCTCTACGATGCCTTTCAGAAGTTTCACCACAGCCCTGCTGTATGGTTGTATATTTGTTGCGTTCATCGTGTTATTATGATTTCGGGAATTGATATCGTTTTGTTTTCTGCAAAAACAATATATTGCTGGCGCTCTTCGTTTACCACAGTCTTATATTCCTTCAGCACGCCAATGTATCCAAACACTTCCGACAGACCTTTCTCCACACCCTCGTTCCGTTCTATCACCTCTGCTAGTGTCGTCTGCTGTCTGTCGTACAGCACCTTGTTAATGCGGTCTCTCAGCACCAAACGATCGATGTGATACGGATTGTAGAGTTTGCCTATGCGCTCCAAGTCGTCCAGACTCAGTTCAGCCATATCAGGCTTATCCTTATACACAGTCTCTTTTATAGGAGCCAGAGTCAGAGGGCGCTCGACTGGCAGATTGATATCGATAGTTTCATATTCAAGCGAAGCTTCTGGTTTCTCTTTCTGTTTGGTGGCTTCGATGAGCAGTTTCTTTATATCATTAATCACCTGCTTTGTCACCTCTGCATTCATCTGTCCGTTCTGGCGAATGATGCGACTCAGTTTCTCGCTCATGCGATCGTTGGTTTTCGCCACCTTCTCGCCTGCGTCAAACAGATGCTTTTTCATTTCCCTGAGAAACATGTCATGCGCATCAATGCCTCTATTCTCCAGTGTTTCATAGAGTGCACCAGTCAACTCGTCCCATTCTTTCTGCAGATCGGCCGAGAGCAGGAATTCCCAGAATGCATAGAAACTCTTGCCTTGTTGCGATTGTTTCAGTTCGCCATACGCATCAAAGATGTAGTTCAGCAATACTTTCTTCTCCGCATTGTCTGTCTGGCGCTCATATATCTCTTTGATAATCCCCTTGAAGTTGTCATCCACCTCCTTGAAATCGCTAAGCAGCTCCTTAGCCAGTTTATTCAAGCTATTGTATCGTGGTTCTATCTGGTAGTCCTCATACACCTCGACCTCTTCGCCCATCTCCAGTCGCTGAATCTGATGCTCTATCTCCATTTTTTTGGCTCGGAGCAGTTCCAGTCGCTTCTCGCGGTCCTCGTTCGAGTATTCCACCAATTCCTTCAGTTGGGCAAACAGCGTCTTGAACTTCGATTCCGTACCGATGTAATCCTCTTTTTTCAAGCTCACCACCCAATCCATCAGTTTGCTTGTGTGCGACGAAATCTCGTATATCACCTCTCCCTCTTCGTTCTGATAGTTGGTCAAGAATCCCTTGTCTGTCCAGTCTTTGATGAGTCGTTTTGCTTTCTGTTCGTTCGACTCCCCTAGTCTTGTCATTTCAAGATTATCCTCCACCAACGCATTTTCCTGCTCATCCAGTCGGTTCTCCAGTAGCATGTGCAAGCGTTCCTGCATTATAGCCGACTGTCCCTCAAACGCCTCAATGACAAAAGACAAGAAGAAATCCACACTTCTTGATTTGATGAGTCGTACGCTTGGTGACTCTCGTAATATTTGTGTTATTTCTTCTACTTGCATATCCATCAGTATATTTCTTATATGTTATTGTCACATCTTTGAAGGATAAACGAGCACCTCCTCTTCCCCTACTTCTAGCACCTTTGCTATCTGAAATAGAGTCTCGAGGCTGGATTATGCTGCATTCGTGCACCATTTTAATACTGTAGCAGGATCTAAGGTAATTGTTCTACAAGCCACTTGTTTGTGCGCTTCTTCTCTGCCAACATTCCTTTGATGCGATTTATGTCCTTATCCATGACTATGCATTACATATTATTTAGGGCAAAATATTAGGTGACTATATACTATCCTACAGCAAAATCCTCTATACACGATTATACGATTTATAGAAGGTTTATATTTTCTATATCCTACCGCTTAACAAGGATTCACACTTTAAGGCAATATATAGTTACCATATTTTATATGTTTCTCAATTGTGTGGCAAAATTACAAAATATTACTGAAAAACGAAAAGTTCAGTGATAAAAAGAAAAGATCATGCGCTAAATTCTATGACTTCATTCTTCAGCCTTCTCTATTTACAAGCTTTATTTATTATGTGTTTAACAGCAAGCCTTCCTCAACTACCGAAAAATCTGTATAGACATATTTGATTAGGAGGAAACGCCAGCATTAGGAAAACTTCTTCATAAACCTTACCACTTCCGATATCGTACAAAAGTCAAACTTACCGGTTCTTATCATATAGGATTGCAGAAATATAAATATAGCGTGCCTTATTTAGTATGTAGACTAGTAAAGTACATACGAAGTACTACAAATATTGAATATCTCATTGACAGATAAAACTCATCTGAGAGACCTCTTTGATAAAACTAAATTTCAAAATGACAAAGAACGATTCGGACCAAATAGGCCAAGTTCATTTAAATTTTAATTCGGACCAATTTTAATGGGACACTAGTGATCCTAAAACTTAAAACATATATACCAAACCCTTATTTTTCTAATTTAAATTGAGCCTCTTTCTCTTTAATAAGCAATAAAGAAATATCAAATAAGGCCTTTATAGTACTATTTAATTCAAGCGAAAAATCTTTAATCGAAGTGGTCATCTTATCAACATCATCATAGTATGAAATAATTTTTTTATCTAATCGTTCCAGTTCCATGTTAACATCCTTAATCTCTTGCAGAAATAACTTTCTCTTTTCTATATCTACCGCTTGTTTACTTAATTCCAATAAGATATTTTTTCGATGCATATTATTCTCTTTTATTTGAATATCATATCTGTTTTGATTAACACGTTCTATAAAAGAGAGTTCTTGATCCAATAAATCCGATAGTCCAATACGTGCTTTAATCCAGCATTCTTCATAAGTCTTTTCTAAATTTGTTTTCTGGCGTTGTACATCAACTTCAAACACATATCTATACTGCAAATCTGTTGCATAGATTCGACCTTTAATTTGACATATTTCTGATTTAGATAATGATATATTCTGATGGTCAAGACCAACAGTAATTCCCATAACATCTACTATATTAAGTAAAGCCAAATTATTTTTTAGACAGTTATTATAATCATCCAACTTTTTAATATTTTGTTGACGAATTAACAGTTTTTCTTGTTGTAGAATAGCTTTCTCACTATTTCTATTACTATAAATAATAGCAAGATAACCTACTACAACAGCAAAAATTCCACTACTATAACTTCCCCAAAAATTTAACCAAGAATCATTCGAAAGGCTTGTTTTAATAACATTACCATATGTCAACATCGTATTAATGATAAATGCGATAGCAATTCCACTAATTATGATTCCCAAAACAACATATAAATCTTTTTTCATCAATTCATATTTATTGCAACGATTCACTAACTTTTTTAATCGCCTTATAAATCTCGCTATAAGAATCTCTACCTTTATATTTTTCGGCCAATTCACATGCTTTATCCATTTTTGAGCCTACAAGCATTTCTTTAACCCATTTATCCTTCTCAAGGTATTTCCGAGTTTTATCATATGTTGGCAGATATTGCTTTAATGCTCTTTCTGTTGCTGCTGAATCTTGGAAATGTCGACATGTATCTTCAAAATGTAGTAAAAACCAATATTCTATTGACTGTAAGCTATCACAAAGAATCACATTAGCATTATTTTCATATTTCTTTTTGAACGATACCATTTTTTTATTCTCTGCATCAGAACGCCTGCTAACATCAGCATCAAAAACACATATTACAAAGACATCTTCATCCAGAAGTTCCTTTATTTTCTTTTCTATTTTCTCAATACTATTGTTTTCAAATAAACGAGGAGAAATAGAGTATCTATAACCAAGTATTTTTTTCAAATGACTGAAATAGAATAATTCAGTCAAACCCTCACCGACGATATGAATAACCTGTCTGGTCACTGTATTTTTTCTTGCTTTTCTCATAAAAATACACGATTATAGATTAGGAACTGCACCGAATTTACCGAACTTATATGCCTTTTGGAGAGAACTGATCCTATTCAATCCCTTGAAATCTGTCAGAGGATACAGTACACTTGAACCATCCAGATTCTTTTCAGTAAACCAAACATTATCTTTTCTAAGCAAATCTTCCTCTCCTAACAGTCCATCATAATGCGTAGTGAGCAACAACTGTGCCTGTTCTGATTCTTTTAGAAAACGTTCAATGATGTATTCTATCAATTTCGGATGAAGAGAAGATTCAATCTCGTCAACTGCGAGAAAAGCATCTCTTTCAAGAATCTTTTGTACTTGAGCAGCCAAGCCAAATGTACGAATAGTACCGTCCGATTCAAACAGTTCCGGAAACTCATAATAATCATTGTTACCATAATCAGATGAAACTTTATGCTGATACATAGTATAATTAATCGGCCCCTTATGCGTTTCCTGTTCTTTGGAAGTAATATTTGAAATATTAAAATCTGCTTCCTGCAGATATCTCAAAATATAATCTTTTGCTGACTCATTCTTGATTGATTCTTCGGCATAACGACTTAAAGATGATGCAGGTACAATAGCCGGCATAACCTGATTGGTTAGATACTGAAGAACCGTCTCTAGTTCTACAATATGTGTATTCACCTGCATATAGGCAGCAAAAACTGACATATTATGCAAACACTTCAATGTTATTTCCTCTTTGACAGCTTGCGACATCTTGATTTTCTGTCCAAATTTAATAACAGATACGTTATTCTCAGTATTTCTTTCAAATATAGTAGCAGGCTGTTGACTTGGATAATAAATTAAACTTTCCTTTGCTACGTGCCATCTATCTAAAGCTACTGAATAGACATAACAAACAGCTTTCTCCTCATTCTTCAAATAGAACGAAATCGAATATTCAGATAACTGCTTTGAACTTGTTTTATTCAGGAGAAACGGGACTACTTGAATTTGTTCTGCCTTATTAAGTGGAGTATAAGTAATGAATGACTTGATAAAATCACAAACCTTAATAATATTACTCTTACCCGAAGCATTTGCTCCATAAATAACAGCCACTTTCAATAGTCTCACACCCCCACCCAATTCAACAACATGATATGATTCCATATCCTTACTTCTATCAGCTTCAAAACTTAATATAGCCTCGTTTCTAAATGAGAACATGTTCTTAAATCTAATTTCTGCTATCATACAATTTGTTTTTCCACAAATATATAACTAAATATCCATATCCACAAATAAGATTAATCTATTTGCATCATTTCTACAAATATCACAAACTAATACCTATTCTATTATTTTTTTATAACCTTAGGCAATATCAATCATTTAAAAATCTTGGATCACAACAAGGAAAAGGTAAGTATACCTACAGAAGAAACCATGAAGATAACTATCTATGTACAGAAGCAGAAATAAGACGTATGTTTGCTGATGCTAATCACCACAGAGATTCTAATGTAAGGTGGACACACCGTATCTATGGGAAGCAAACCTCTATCATTTCTATATAAAAGTATATAATAGATTGATACAGGTTTTACCACATCCTATTATGATAAAAGATGGTATACAACAAGAAGAAACACCTGCTCATGATGCTATACGAGAAGCACTAATAAATTGTATAATTCGGCACTATAGAATATTTTGTGTAAATGGAAAATACGGGATTCAAATTATGAACCAATTTATGCTTATATTTGAAAACAGAATCCAGATATAAGAGAACTTACAAGTGAATCCTGTTTCCATTTACACAAAATTCCAGACAGTGTCTATTTCCGTGATAAAAGTGGGTATCAGATGTAAAGAACACCTTGCTGCCATCAAATTTATAATTTATTTCTTCTCAATTTATGTGCATCACTGCACGTTAATAATCAAGTTATCAATCACCCATCAAACGGAAATGACAGAGAAGTATCACAAAAGTAACTGCCATAAATGGGTATAAAACAAAATAGTTGAAAAGTTTGCTAAAGACTCTCCAGCCATTCAGTCTCTATTCTAGATCAAAGTATAGTAAAATGTACTTTATTATGTTCGCTGGAAAGTATTTACAATACGAGATTCAATACCGGAGACATGAACATTCAACACACATTCCGAGCATTTATTACCCTAAATTGTGGTGATTGATAGTATGCCCATCCAAATTCTCTGCATTGTTAGTTTTATGTTATTTCAAAATCAGTGCAAAATTAGTAAATAAACTCCACATAACGCATAACAAAACAAGAAACTGAGTCTATATGAATATAGATATTATATCAGTGAAGATATAATTTAGCAGGGTTCATTACTATAAACTATGTAACTCAAGAAGGATGTTCTTACTCTTCCTTTTCAAATTCTTCCGAAGCATTTGCTATCAACGCCTTTCCTATTTCCATCTGTATGAATTTAGGCAATCGAAACAATTTTGCCATAAGCTGGTTATAAGTGAACTCGACTTTGGTATACAGTATAGATTTCTTCTTTAATGTGCACATCGATTTTCTCAACAACCTCAGAGTCTTCCATAAAGTCAAAAAAATCCGGTTCTTCAAACCAATTTATCATGTCATCCTCATTGATTCTAAGACGAATATAATCGCCACAACCATCTACCTCTGGAATTAAACTGTTAGGAACATAATCTGCAATTTTACATATTGTCTTTTTGTCTTTGTCAAGTAAGAAATAGGTCCCACTATCACATACCTTGGCTTGCAAATACAAACTGCCATATTCGGGCTTCGAATTCAGAAGTTTATGAGTTTTCAAATTGATCATTCCTGACCATACCCTTTAGAAACCAATGGATACTCGTTTTCATATAGTTCACCCATCCATGTATCAGTATAACTACACATTTCCTCATTGTATGGAAAGTAGATCATAAGGCTCCGCTTATCTAAATCTTTTGATTAGGAGTGCTAAAAAATCAAATCCCTGCGATAACCACCAAATTATTACAAGGATTTTTCATATTTTTCAGTCTATTGTCGGAAATCTTTGTGGACGTAAAATCGACTTTTGCGGCCCTAATCAAATAAGCTAATAAACAGACAGTTGAAATCTTACGGCCCTAAAATTGATTCTTGCGGCCCTAGACAATCGATGGAAAATCCGGTGCTTTTACACAACGGGTATATTTGCCTGCACCATCTTTCTGTATAATCCCTGCATTTTCCATCTTTGAAATCAAGCCTCTAATTTGTTTTTCGGACAACATGTCTTGAAATACCTTTTTGAGAAGAGAACGATTTATATAACCATTTTTATAAAAACAGTCTGAAACCAACTTAAGGTGAGTCATGCTCAAGCCCTTCAGTCTTTCAGCAAACTCATTCCGATATTCCTCGGACAAACGATAAGAGCCGTTTTCGTAAACGATAAGTTTTTCTTCCGATAATTTCCTTAAAGTCTTTTCTTCAAGTCCCTCATAATCCCTCATTGCTATTTTGTGCAAAGCCAGCAATTCAAAGACATTAAGTTGCTCGGCGGCAGATCTATTGTCTTGTACCTTCCTGATGAAAATAACAAAAGCCGTATCAAGTATAGGAGCATTGAATGTGAGACTTACCTAATACGAGTCTGTTCCTGAATAGTCAGGCAGTGCTTCCCCTTCCATAATACAGTTGTAGAACATTTTTTCCACTCCTTGACCGGAACGCTCCACCAATCCTGTCTTCTGCAATACCTCGCTCATCAGTTTACTGCGCGGAACACTGTTCACTGTCAAAATGTTGTTCATATCCACTCCGGACGGAAAACCACCAGCATTGGTAATGGTTATACTATCGGGATATTGCTTGATGACGACATCGCTCTGAATCAACATTGAGCGGTGGCAGCAAACATTCAATATCGCCTCTCCGATTACCTCTTTGTTGAAAGATGGCATATCGAATATATAAGAGCCGTCATTGTAATACAGAAGCGGATTGCTGGCAGGCTGGTTGATGTAATCCCATACCTTGTCAATCGTTATGAATAACAGCAACTGAAATTCTTTGCAAGCGGTATATTGTATCATCGAGTGATACATCCTGAACTCTACAACGATATTGTTCTGAGGGAGATATTTCCGTATGGCTTCGGATTTCCCAAGCAGAATAAGTGCCGCATAATTCTATTTCCCGTCCTTCAACAAATCCAAATCAGACAGCACTTGTTCGTCGGGATAGTTTTGAAACAACGGATTTTCCTGCTTTCGCGCATATTGGGTTTTCATTTCCGCTATGGCCTCCTTATCCAAATCCTCTATAGTAAGCCCTTCGCATATCTTGGCTGAAAAATCCGGTTCCTGTTCAGACAATATCCTGAAAATATCGACATCGGACATTGCCCGCAGGCTTTCCCCTGTACGCATAAGAGGTACTCCCTCAAATCTCAACAACCTACCTACGGGACGAGATGGAACAGATAGTACAAGCACACGCACCGTCTTCGTAAAGTTCGGTAGCTTCTATCCTTATTCCTAATCTTTCGTAGATTTCATCTGTGAGTTCTCCCACTTCGTTTTCTGCAAAATCCGAACCGACAACCGCATGGAGCATATACCATTCCTAATACCAATCGTCCACCCTTTTCATTCGCCAAGGCGACAATACACCCCAATACACACCGCCGCCTGTCTTTCAGATCAACATGTTTTCCTCCGGCAAACGTGTAATTATGCTTTGCCTCCTTAAATTCTATATGGTCTTCGCTTTCGCCTAGCTTCTGTAATTCTGCAATCGTAATCTCCAACAAGGTAAATCCAACCCTAAAAGATACAAATGGCTATTCCGATAGAAACGAAAATTGTGCAACACAATTTTATGTCAGTAACACATGACAATGTAAAATAAAAGGGGAATCCGCGCTAATAAAAAGGGATCTGCACGGAAGAGAACCCGACCGAAGCCAGCTCCCTACACTCTTACGCTTAATCCGTTACATCAAAGAAATAACTTAGCTCTTCATCTTTCAGGTTCTCCATCGCATATTGGTCGGTCTGTTCCTCAAGGGTATTGTAGAGTTCCGCGAACTCCGGTCTTTTTTCGTGGTATTGCCATATCTTACGGTTAAGCACCAATACCAGTTCGGTTAGAAATTCGTAATCTTCTTTCCACTCTTTGAAAGCACGATTGAACGTGTACTGAATAGCCGAAAGGCCAAATCGCTCTGCTAGCGAAAAATCTTCCCAAAACTTTGTTTTTACTTCGTAACCGTTTTCTTTCATAAATTCTCTGAATGTCATAATGCTTAAATTTTAAGATTGTTTTTTGTTTTTTCCCTCCAAGATAAATATTACACATATACAACTTATTATTAGATATATAAGTCGATACAAATAGCATAAAGTAACAAAGTAACAACAATAGTAAAGAATATATGTAATTTCCGAATCCTTGATTACGAAGTACAGGTTTAATCGACTTCCATTACTTGGGAGATTATCCTATAAAAGCAAAAATTCTTCATTGAAAATCGTAAAATATCAATCTTGGCGTATTTCCTTTCATTTTGTTTCATGTTTTTGAAAGAAAAATTATATCTTTGCATTCGGACTATAGCACCCCTACGCTTATTTGTTTCCGATAGACGTGTCTTTCACGACAATGGCTGGGGAAGTTCACGCCGAGCCTAGTGCGGCGAAGTCATACGAATGATGCAGTTGCACAAAGCGGGCTTTGGGTGGGAAAGTATAGTCCATACATAATGAAGGCGTTTATTCGACGCTGTGTTTAGGACTTCCTGTAATCTAGCAAATTCACAGAATCATAGTCTTGAACCTAGCAACAGTAGATGTCCCGGGTGTGATTATATCATCCCCGTGGAGACCTTGTAAGCATGGATTGTACCCTTTCGGGCACAACAAGGTTGTTTATATAGGTCTCTTTACGGTGTTTGATTATTCATATCGGCGTGGGCTCTGACGTTGTCTGTTCAACTATGATAGGCAATTGCTAGAGCCTCAGGAAGTGGAATGGACAACAGGACGATTCCACGCTTTTTTATGTGCTATCAACTGAGTTCTGTCTAGAATAAAGTTAGCACCGATATGAATATCAATGAACTTGCATCTAAATATGCAAACACTCATGGAGGTGATATAGTTCCTCCTTGCACCGGACTTACCTCCGATGCCCTCTCCGAAGTTCTAAAGCCTATGATGGTGGAGAACTCAGATACAGGGGTGTCCACCAGAAATGCGCTGTCGGCAACCCACCCCCCATTACATTCCACCTTCCAAACAGACAATTCTCATTGGTACGCTCTACGTACCACTTACGGAAGAGAAAAGAAAGCATACGATTATATTATAAGTAAAGGTGGAACAGCCTTCTATCCTACACTTTCCACCGTTAAACTTGTAGATGGTAAACGTAAAACAGTAGAAGAATCGCGTATTCCCAACCTCTTCTTTGCTTATGGCACAGAAGAAGAAATCAAGTCTTTTGTTTACGATAACGTAAACCTCCATTATCTTCGTTTTTACTATCGTCACTTCCACATCGGCAATAAAATCGAGCCACTGATTATCCCTGACAATCAGATTGAGAGTCTTCGCATAATCTGTAAAGCAGATGCGGATGATATCATTGTATCTACTGATGAGGTGCAAAAATACCAAAAGGGACAAGCGGTTCGTATAGTTGAAGGGAAATTCAAGGGGGTAACAGGTATTGTGGCTCGTTATCAAGGACAGCAGCGAGTAGGAATAGTTATAGATGGTTTGCTAACTATGGCTACAGCATACATTCCTAATGCGTTTCTTGAAGTTGTAAAAAAGTAAAATATTTAAATAAGCTAACATAAAAATGAAAAAGTCAGTTATGATGCGTGGTTCTATTATTGGCCTGAGTTGCATATACTTAATGATATGTTCTAGCTGTAAAAATCCACGCAGTGGTGAGTCGAAAGGTGAATATAATACCAAATGCATAGAAAAAGTAGAGATAGAACCTACTACATATAATTTCTACGTTGAAAACTCAGGTAGTGTAAAAGGTTATTTTAAAGGGTATGTAAATGATGCTGGTAATATCCTTAAAGAGTTTTATGATAGAATAGAAGAAAACAAAGGAGATGGCGATACTATTTCGCTAAACTATATCAATAATGAAACTATTCCACAAAAAAGTGATATAAATACATGGCTCAACCAGATTTACACAAATTGTAATTCAAGTTATTCAGATATAGATAAGGTCCTTGAGCAAATTCTATCGGGCACTAATGACAATACCGTAAATATTGTTCTTTCCGATTATTGTTTTGAAAGTAGGTTCGGAAATTTAGATAAAGCAAAATCAGAAATCACCAAGATTTTCACCAAAGGAATAAATAAATATAACGATTTATCTATTGCCATATATAAATACGAAGCGTCATTTGACGGGTATTATTTTCCTGGTAAGATAAAGTATAAAGGTAAACGACCACTTTATTTATGGATTTTTGGCCCTAGTAGAAAGGTTAAAGATGTGGTTAACTTGCCAGTAACATTAGAAAATGAAGCAAAAATGTTCTTGCAACCAATGGAAACATGTGCAACAAAGGTTGTTACAAACAATGCCCGAATGACTGATAAAGGTAAAGACATAATTGTTAAGCATTGGAAAGAAGACCGTTATGAAAACAATCTGTACAAGGTTGATATAAAAGTAGATTTATCAAAGGTTATAATTTCTGACTTGGAAATTAAAGATGTTCAAAAATACACGATAGTACCTAATGATTACTATATTGTTAATATAAAATCTGAAAGTAATGGACAGTATATCTATACAATTGCAACTAATCGACGACCTTTTGCATGTGATTTAACTATTGGCTATACAACAAAATTACCGAATTGGGTTATTACATCTAATTTTGAAAATAACTCACTTCCTAAAGATAGTACAACTTATGGTATAAAATCACTAATTGAGGGAGTAAACAATGCCTATCAAAATAAAGACAATAACATTTTTACAATTAATTTAAGTCTAAAATAATATGGAAGATTTATTTAACTCGATTTACTATTACACAAATGGCTTCTATAGTGTAGAACTTGATTCATATCTCTATGAAACCATACCAGGCTATCTGCACATAGGTGCTTTTATGCTTATTTGTTCTTTTGTGGTGTGTGCGATATTCTACTATGTTTTAGCTCCAGTGCGCAAGCAAACTATGTGGTGGTTTGTATATTCTGGCATAAATGCTATCATCAATTTTGTATTTGCATTATGGTACACGATGACACCATTAATTAACAATGAAGTTGACCCATCAGAAGAATGGTCATATTTGGATTGTACCATGTTTAGCTTCACTAATGTGATTTGGTCATTTATCTTCTTTGTGGTTGCATCACTAATCATAAAATGGGGTAGCACAGCAAAATATGTACCTTTTCAAAAATTTTAATATCATAATATATGAGTAAGCTCTATGTTTTTGCAATAGGTGGGTCGGGGTCGCGTGTTTTAAGATCGCTTACAATGCTTCTTTCTTCAGGTGTACATACCGATTACGAAATTGTCCCTATGATTGTCGATCCGGATCAATCAAACGGTGATTTGGTTCGCACTGTTGATATTATGCGCTCTTATGAAAATATTCATAATGCTCTTAGTTTTAACAATAATGAAAAAAATGAATTCTTCAAAAATCCAATAAGTGCTCTCAATAACGATGGCAATTATCTACTTCCATTGATTGGAACTTCGGGAATATCATTTGAAAATTATCTGAGTCTTAGCACTATGTCTTTAGAAAATCAAGCCATCATGAGAATGTTGTTTTCTAATGCAAATTTGGCTTCAGATATGAATGTCGGTTTTAAGGGTAATCCTAATATTGGCAGTATTGTACTTAACCAATTCACCGACTCAAAAGACTACAATACTTTCGCAACGAATTTTGTTAATGGCGACAAGGTATTTATTATCAGTTCGATATTTGGAGGAACAGGTGCAAGTGGTTTTCCTCTTTTGTTAAAGAATATGAGAACAAATTCCAATACTGCATTAGCAAACGCACCAATTGGAGCAGTTTCTCTTCTTCCATATTTTAATCTTAAAACAGACAAAAAGAGTTCAATCCAAGCAGATTCTTTCATTACAAAAGCAAAAGCGGCTTTAAACTACTATGAGAAAAATGTCACCGGTAATAACACTTTAGACGATATGTATTATTTAGGTGATGATTTTTCAGCTGCTGGTTACGATAATTGTGACGGTGGTGGTAATCAACAAAATAATGCTCATTTGGTAGAAATGCTTGCGGCTCTTTCTATTATTGATTTTGCCGGAAAACAATCTCAACAGAACACAGTGAAAAATACCAATTTTCATGAATTTGGTCTTGAAAGTGATTCACAAAATGTTATGTTTGCTGACTTTGGAATTGAAACAAATAACATAATACGTAAGCCATTGTCTATGATGGCGATTTTAAATTCATATCTGAACAATCGTGATGCCTCACATCGTTCTTCACAGAAATGGGCAAAAGATAAGAGTTCTATCTTGGGGGATTCTTTTTGGAGATCTTCCAATTTCAGTACATACAACAAATATAAGCAATGCTTTGAAGAATGGCTTAGTGAGATGAAAGAAAATCATATTTCTTTTGAACCATTTAGACCGGATAAGTCTTCTGTAGATGCTTTAGATATTGTTGTAGGTATTACACCTCACTATGGCTTTTTGTCAAAGAAAGGCTGTGACTATATAGACAAGAAGCTAAGTGATAACATTGGTAAAATCTCCGCTAATCTCAATCCACTACAATCTTTTCTTGAGCTATTCTATATTACGCTTAAGGAAATATGTGAAAACAAACTTAAATTGTAATTATGGGACACATTTTCAGATTAAAAAGAGCAGGTATTGTTGCTACAAAGACTACTATCGTCGATTGGAGCAATTCAACTGCAACAACATATAATCATGGGTATGTTGATGGAATCTCTGATGCTACAACTACGCAAAACGAGATAACTTCAATTCCTTCTCCTTTTGCGAGAATAGAATTGGTAAAGGAAGCTTTTGGTAAGATTATTCCAGGCACATTAAATCAAATGTCTGTTGACGATGTAAAATCGCACCTATCAGGCAATACAATTTATCATAAAATGGTATCTGACACCTTGGATGTAGCTCAAATATTTTTCTCATATCCAACCATGCAAGATAAGGTTGACATTGTTGTTTGGAATATGAATCAAGAATTGCAGAAGCTATTGTTGTCACCTAATCCGAATCACCAAGTTGCTGGTAGATCATTAGACATGTTCCTCAAGCAAGATGCCTTAGGAAATGACCCATACAACTTTGGGAAAATGAAGAATATGTATATTCTTAAATATAAGGGATCAGGACAGAAACAGATGCACATCATTGGGGCTACTTCACCTGCAACACTATTTTTTTCTACAGCTAATAACGAGTCTGCTATATCAAAGGAGCTATGTTTCGGTACTGATTATGCATTTGATTCAAACTATTCATCTCTTGACCAAAGAGATCCAGAATTCTTGAAATATATGTTTGCATTTAGATACTCAAATGCGAACTTTAATAATGATTATCCTGAGGTTGCCAAATATATGGATGCTGTTTACTTCGTTCTTGATAATAGCCTCAAAAACGAAATTAATAGCATCCAAAATCAGTGTATTTCAATAATTCCTGGTACAAAAAACTTCGTAGATAAGACTTATGAAGCTCTTAGTGTCAATATTAATACTACAACATCTTTTGATGTCGAAATCAATGGAGTTTCATTCCATTGCAAAAGAGCTGTTGTCACAGGAAACTCTGATTTTGAATTACAAGCTCTGAAATCGACAGAAACATTACCGTTAGTTCTTCCTGTTGTCAGAGGAAACGCTTATGAAAACATGGAGTACTATGGTTCTAAATTTGGTAGAAGTTTTGATGTACCATATTATGATGCTTTGCCTCTTGCGCAACGGCGTCTGCCTGGCATTAATATCCAGCATCCTTATTTAACTATCAGCGACTTCCTTGAAGATAAAATTATAAAGCTCCCTTCTGCTATTAATAAAGCAGACTATTTTGATGGCAACTATCAGAGTTCAAATGGCAATGTTGAAGGTTATTTGTTCCCAATAAAGGATACTTTCTTTGATTACTTTACATCTGATTATTTAACGGGCTTGGCTCCATCAGGTAAAAAGGCTTTTGAAATTAAGCAAGTAGCTTCCGGAGTTGAAGTATCATTCCGTGTACCTATTAAGGCTGGAGAAGTAGAATATAAGCGAATATATACTCTTGATGTTAAAGCAGATGAGCAGAACAATAAGGGTGCAATTGTTGTTCCTGATGAGGATTTAGCAATAGGTGTATTTCCTCCTGTAAAATTTGCTCAAGAGGCTGATGCACATTATAGAATCGTTATTCTTTCCGATCATTCTGTAAATAAAGACTGCACTTGTGTTTGTTATACTAATATTGCTGGTAAGTTTGTACCAGATTATGTTACTAGAAATGTGGACATTCAAGAAGAACTAAGTTCAAAAGTGTACTTGTTGGACGGAAAAACTTTTGATTTTGCAAGAGTTTCTTTAGTTTCAGAATCTGGAAAAGAAAGAGTAGGCAGTGGATTGTTAATACCCAAGTTTAAACAACGTGCAGGTGCCGCCTCGTTGACATTTGCCATTGACTTAGGAACATCGAACACACATATAGAGTACTCTTCAGGTGATGACCAACTACCTAAGCCATTTGAATTTAATAGCGACCAGCCACAGTTCAGTCTGCTTTTTTCAACAGATAGTGCGGTGGTTATGGATCATATTAGAGGTGAGTTTATTCCTGAATCTATAGGTGTGAACGCTAATTGTCATTTTCCCATGCGCACTGTCCTTTGCATTGATAAAGTAAATTCCGGACGTAATGGCACTGGAATTGGAGCATATGAGCCATTTGGCAATGCATCTCCTGCATTTATGTATAATCAAAAAATAGTAGGCACAAAGTACAATGAGTACGTCCCTAACTTAAAGTGGAGTCAAGCTAGTCCCACTAATGAGCAAAGAATAAAATGTTATATCGAATCTTTGTTTATGATGATACGTACAAAAGTAGTTCAAGAAGGAGCTAGTATACAGCAAACGCAAATCAAATGGTTTTATCCAATAAGTATGTCTGCCTTTAAGAAAGGACTATTTGAGCGTTTGTGGACAGCTGCGTATAAAAAATACTTTAATCAAACCGGAGTTCCAACTTCTATAACAGAATCTGTTGCTCCATATTCATTCTTCCAAAAAACCAGATCTGATGTGACTAATATCGTTACAATTGATATAGGCGGGGGTACAACAGACATTGTTGTTGCGGATACAAATGGTGTAAAGTGTATATCATCCATGAGATTTGCTGCTGATGCAATCTTTGGTAATAGCTTAGTTAGCGTTCAAAATGGAGAACTAAACGGTATTATCAGACAATGTAAAGATGATTTCATTTCAAAACTTGAAGGTGAAGAGGAATTACAGAAAATGCTCATCCAAAAGACTGCTAATAACTATGGTAATTCTTCTGAGGTTGCATCTTTCTTGTTTTCTCTTGCTGATAACGAAAAGATTAAAGCAAAGTCTATGAGTGATGCAGTTGATTTTAATGCGTATTTAATGCGTAATGGAAGCCAAAAGATAGTATTCTTCATCTTCTATACTTCTATTATTTATCACTTGGCTCATCTCATGAAAGCAAAGGGATTAGAAGTTCCCGCGAATATAGCGTTTAGCGGTAATGGTTCGAAAGTAGTATCTGTTCTAAGTCCTAATAAATCTTCTCTTGAGAAGCTAACAAGGCACATTTTTAAGTTGGTGTATGATTCTGATATTGATAAGGATATTAAGCTGATACTAAATTCTGAGAACCCAAAGGAAGCTACTTGTAAGGGTGGTTTGTTCTTGAGCCACGAACCAACTAATATAGAATCCGCGAAGAGTATTCTTTTAGGAGTTTCAAGGAACTTACTGTGTGAATCAGAAACATATGCTGATGCACAGACAATGTATGATGATGTTGTTAAAGACGTAAGAGCCTATTTTAACTTTATTGCTTTGAAACTAGCACGTATTCAGGGATTTTCGTTAAGTAACGAGTTTGGTATTGATAAGCAACATCTTGATTTAGCTGCAAAGTGTTTCAACGAGAACCTGTCTACATATGTAGAGAAAGGTGTTCGTTTGAAATTGGATACTAGTGATGTCAGTCTTGATGATAAGTTAGAAGAGACTCTATTCTTCTATCCGATAATTGGTGTAATTAATGATTTAAGTAATAGAGTTTGTGAAAATGAATAATTCAAAGAGAAGAAGCGGCTTGTTTTTGTTTCATCTGCTTGCATACAGCTTTAACAATACTCTTTTTGCCCAAGATAGTATCAAGGTTAAGCAAGATTCTATTTTTGAGGAATTGACTTCAAAGGTGAATTGTCTAGAAACATCAACAAGAGATCTAAGTAATAGCTTAAATGAATCCATACATCATAATCTAATTAGTGGCTTTCCAGACATATATTTGATTTTGATACTTTGTGGTATCGCCATTTTATTTAGTCTATATGCAATCTATAAAGCACACACTAATTATGCATATAGTCATTCTGATATGGATTGCGACAATAGTTTTTCATTCAACGAACTGAAAAAAGATTACACGAAAATAGAAGATGAATTTGTACAGTTAAAGAATCGTATACACGTCCTTGAAAGTCAATTGAGTAATTCACGAAAAGTACAATCAAGCTCTACAACAGGAGGTGTGAAAAAGAATGCTTTTCGTGAACAGGGTACTAATTCTATGTTACCCAACACAGTGAAGCCAAAAGATAATAATGACAAAGTTGCCAATAAGCAAGCAGAAACTCGTGAATATATTTGGCTTAAAGCTGTTGATGGAGGAAAGTTGTCAATAGCTCAATCTGCTGATGTTGCCATGTATAGAGCGTGGAAAAGCAATGGCATTTATGCTTTTGAATTTTGTTGTGCAAAGACAGGTAAAGCTATTAATAACCGAACTAGCGTTATTGATCCTTTCTGTGAAGTTCAAACAAACGGAATTGATCCAGACCAAGCAAAGAGTGTAAATGTGAAGAAGCCTGGGAGCTTGTCTAGTGACTTTCAAGTTCTCACAAAAATTATAATCCAATATTGTTAAGTTATGTTTGAAGTCAATATAAAAGTAGATCTGCAGAATTCTTCTGACATGCAGCGTGCATTAGAATTCATTCTCAATCAACCTTGTATGAGTAGGTTCAAAGAGACATATTATAATAAATCGTCCTATCTTACAGGAAATTTGGCTGGTAATAGTAGAAACAACCAAGAACTCATCGATAAAATTAAGGAACTTGAAAAAGAAATTCAAAAGCATAAAAAAGAGAACGAAAAGAACCAAAAACTGCTTTCAGATAAGGATGTCGAGATTGAAAAGTTTCAGCAATCATTAGAAGAGCAAACTAAGAAATTCGATGAAGAAAACAAAAAAAACAACGAACTTGAAAGTGGTTGGGTAAAAGCTCTTGATGAGAAAGAAAAAATTGAAGAAGAGGCCAAAAGCCAGTTAGAAACATTAAAAAAAGAATATAACAAAAATCTAACCGATAAGGACAAAGAAATTTCTCGTCTTAGGAAGATGCTGGAAAGCTATTCTGTTAGTTTCGGCTCTGATGATCCTTCCGAGAAAATCTATTTTGAAGTATCAGAAAATGGTACACTAGAAGAGAGCATGATTTCGTCTGATTCTCTATATTGGGCAAGCAAAAGTGGCAGTATTTACAAATTTACAATTAATACTGACGATGGTCCTATGATTAAAGCCATATCAGATGTTAATCGATATCTCATTCCATATTGTGACATCCAAAATCAAATGGAAGGTGCCAATACAATCCAGATTATTTCTATTGGAGAAGCAAAACTGATGATGGGATCATTTCAAGTAGAAAAGAAAGCGGTTATTTCATTAATTAAGCAATAAACTATGTCTGTTCAATATTATATAGTAGCGATTGTCGTAGCATTTATCGTTGTCCTTCAAGTAATTGCATTCTTTAAGAACCTGTCAATTATTGGTAAACTTAGAGCATTGTTCCCTAATACAAATACATTGTCATTACATAAAGAAAGTAACACAATAGAATGCTCTCTTAATCATGCAGAATTTGAAGGAACTTTGCATGATATTAATGGGTATCTAAATGAAAATCAGAATACGTCTGCAGATTATCAGATAATCAAGGAGATAGTTGAAAGAGATTCCCAAAGAATAGAGGAAGATGTTGATACAATGTTATCGACACCCCTTTATCTTGGCCTTATGGCTACAATTTTAGGTGCCGCAATTGGAGTTGTATCTTTTGCTTGGACAGACCTTGGAACTTTATTGACAGGTACTAATATTCAGGTCGAAGGAATTAAGACTCTTCTGACTGATATTGGTATTGCTATGATTGCAAGCTTTCTTGGTGTCATGTTTACAGCCATTTCTACCTCAAAGTACAAGGAGGCACGAGGTGAGATGCTTAAGATGAAGAACAAATTTCTGTCTTGGATTCAGACAAAAGTTATGCCTAATATGTCAGATAACCTTACCGGTGCACTTACAAAAATGGCAAATGACTTAAACAATTTCAATAGTACTTTTGCTGAAAATACCAAAGAATTAAAGGAAACCTTATCTCAAGTAACTGACAATTATGACAATCAAGTAAAATTACTTGATGCTATTGATAAAATAAAGATTGCTAAGATTGCTAAAGCTAATGTAGAAGTATATGATAAGCTGCAAGGATGTACAGAAGAGTTGGAACGCCTTTTTGAACATCTTGGAAATTCAGAAGAATATATAGCTCAGGTAGTTAAATTGAATTCACGCTTGGGTGATATTGAGGACAGGACTCGTCTTTCTGAAGAATTAGGTAATTATTTCAAGAGTGAGATTGAATATGTTCAAGACAGACAAGGAATGATGAGACAACAGATGTCTAGTCTAGACTCTGTTGTTCAAGATGCCTTGGATAATTTAGGAACAAGTCTAGCTGGAAGTATCTCTAATTTGACTGAGGTTTTCCAAAAGCAAAATCAACAAGTTCAAGCATTGATTGAAGAACAACAAGAGAGCCTTTCAAAAGCACTTGAAGATCAACGTGTAGCTATTAATAATAAGATAGCAGAAATTAATGACCCATTTGGTGGACTAAAGGATACATTCAAAGAGGTAGAAGAACAATCTCGTCAAGGCATTGAGAGTATATCAAGTACTTTTGAAACTCAGAACACAGCAATCAAAGAAATGTTAGCTGCACAAAAGGAATTGCTTGAAAATGAGATCTCAACTCAGCGCGAATCATTAAAGTTACAATTCGCAAATGTGCCAAGTCAAATGAACGAGTTGGCTAAAGTAATGGAGAAACTGAATCAAACAATACTAACTCAACAACAAAAGATTGATGAGCAAGGTAATGCAATTCAAACTCTAGCAAGTTCTATTGGTACACCATTGGATTCTAAAGGAAATACTAAGCGTAATTGGATGAATGTAGCAATTGCTGTTGGCGTTTGTGGTTCATTTATTATGCTTCTTGCTATGCTTTGCGTCCAAGTGTTTGATATTAAAATCTAACATGTATGGCAAAAGGAAATAAGAAATCTTTGTTTTGGACAAGCTATTCAGATTTGATGACTAGCTTGTTCTTTACATTACTTGTACTCTTTGTTGTAGCGATTATTGCAATGGGACGAGCACTCAAAAAAGCAAATGATTTACAAATTGCAACTCAAGCAGAAATCGATAAGATTCATAATATTGAAAATAGCATACAAAATATTGATAGTAAATGGTTTGAGTACAATGAACTGCATAAGAAACATGTGCTAAAGATTGATGTCTCGTTCCCAATAGGTCAATCTGAAATTACTCATATTCCACTAGAAAAAAGAGAAGAACTATATAGCGCAGGCTTAGCAATAGATCAATTCCTAAAGCATGCAGAAGAAGAGTATGGTGAGTCGGTAAAGTATTTGTTAATTATTGAAGGTCAAGCCTCCAATGATGGATTTACTGGAAATTTTGATTTGAGTTACCAAAGGGCTTTGTCTTTGTATCGCTATTTTCAAATTAACCGCCATTTGGATTTAAAGCGACAAAATTGTGAAGTGCTAGTCTGTGGTAGTGGCACAGAAGGTGCTTTAAGAGCATATCCTGATAATGCTTCTAATACTAAAAATCAAAGATTTCTAATACATATTTTACCCAAGCCGGGGGTTATTAACTAGTATGAAAAAAATATCAGTATTACTAATTGTTTTCTGTTGCGTCACTTTCATTAGCTGCCGTAAATCTGCAAGAAATCAAAGAGAGCGGTTTAGATCAACCGAAATAGTAACCGAAAGTGATAGAGATGGTTCTCCTACAAAAGAAGTTCGAGAAAGACGAACGTCATCAAGTCAAAAAAGGGAAAATAGCAAACGTTCTAATCATAAACTAGAAGGTTCTCAAGTTTTCGATAGATATGGTAATGCTGTATTTATGATTTTTACGAGTGATGGCAGTAATGGGTATCAAGGCTCAGGTTTCTTTGTGAGTAACGATGGGCTTGCCGTTAGTAACTATCACGTATTTAAAGGGACTACCATTGGTAGAGAACAGATAAAGTTGGCTGGCAGTAATAAATCGTATTCTGTAGCAAAAGTCCTTCATAAAAGTGAAAAAGAGGATTTTATCGTATTTAAGGTAAACTGCCAAAATACAAATTACATTCCGATAGCAAAATCTAAACCTAAAATTGGAGATAAAGTCTATGCAATCGGTAGTCCACGAGGATTGGAAAACACTTTCTCTTCAGGAGAAGTTTCACAATGGCGTGCAGATAATTTAATGCAGATAAGCGCACTTATTGATCACGGAAGTAGTGGCGGTGCACTAATCAATGAGTATGGAGAAGCCATTGGCATCACTTCCGGTTCTTTTGCTGATGGTTCTCAAGCTAATTTAAATTATGCTTGGAGTATAGATGTTGTCAAACCATATATAGAATAAATCCACATGAAACCGATATTGAAACTTATAATCGCCATAATGCTAATTCTTTGCTTAGCAGATATGCCATATGGCTTCTATGAATTAGTGAGATTTGCAGCGGCAGGTACATTTGTTTATCTATCATATGACTATTTTAAAAATAAAAGAGATGGACTTGGGTTCTTATTTGCTGGATTAGCTCTTTTGTTTCAGCCATTCTTCAAAGTTGCACTCGGAAGAGTTCTTTGGAATATCATTGACTTAGTAGTAGCTGTAGCTTTGATATTTCTTCTAATAAGAACCTTTAAGAAAAAACTATGACGAAGGATGGATACCTGAGAGTTTCCGATGATAAGAAGATCATTACATATGTCGTTGTCAGTGATAACAATACCGAAGAAACAAGATTTATTCTTGTAAAATTCATCTTCTCGCTGCTTGGCTCTTTGTAGCTTCTCTATGCTTCTGCGCTTTTCCTCCGCTGCATTCACCTTATGCAGCCAGCGGTCGTGTTCCGCTTTAAGGTCTTTCAGACAGATGTACTTCACGCTGCGAATGTCTTTGCGTAAGCATTAACTGAAATACACCTTTTAGAGGTTGTTATCGTGTTGTAATTTTGCCACGTGCAAAGTTGCACCGATAACACCCTTTATAATTATGACAAGATTAGAATTTGAAGAACTTCAGTTAATGCTTACGTCTTTGCCACACTTTTCAAGCAAACGTATGGTGTCGCACCACATTCCGTAGTCCTTCGGCACATAGAGCTATCTGGTAGGATGCCCAGCAAGTATCAAGGTAAGCATTCGGTCAACTACAGGTATTGAACCTTGATCTACAACAATAGCGACTGTCACTATAAATCCAATAGTTGCAGTCGCTATTATTTTGTTGAACCTCTATGGCTACAGTCAACGTTAGTTGGAAGATTCTCCGTTTTGTTTCGTCACTACACTTTCCGGATGTTGCAACTTCCATTTGTATGGAAGTTGTTGTAAGAGTTCCTCGCGGCTTGCCCTTTTAAGATAAGGTATTCAGGCGATGGTATCATTCAGATAATCCTTTGGGTTGACATCGTGGTGAGCCTTGCAGGTAGCAAGCAGTGAACAAATGACCGACATGTTAGCAGCAGCTTCGTGGTTGCCGCAGAAAAGGTAGTTTTTCCGGCCAAGGGTGATAGGACGGATGGCATTTTCAGCCGGATTGTTATCCCAAAGCAACCGTCCGCCCTCCAGACATCTCATCATGTTGTCCCATCGGGTATATGTATATGAACAACTTTATAGTGGTATTATAAAAACACTCTTTTTCAAAAGTTGCAATAATTGGGATTTATTGCTGCTTCTGACTATAAGTAAAGGCTATGGCTATAAGTATCAGGACAATCAACACGGAGTATATGACTATTATTTCAGCCAATATCCCGGTATGAAGCAGTTTTACGTTGGCGAAAACTACAATCGCGAAGAATGTGGAAAGAAGTATCAGCAACGCAACCATACACCAGAATGTTGTCGGAGTGAGGGGTATGCGGCTCGCATTCCTACGAATGTCATTCCCCACCCGCTCGTGTTCCTTGCGGATTTTCGAGACGGCATTGTCGGCAATGGCGTGTAACTCATTCTGTAACGTTTTCTTGTCCGCATCGGTCAGCTTGACAGGCAGGGCGGTTTTCAAAAGTTCAAGCAGGTTGAGTATGGTTTCGGAAAGCACTCCGGATTTCTCGACAAGGTTGCATAGTTGGTTGTAAGCCCTGCCGATTTCCGGTTTGAGGTCTCGGAACTCGTTTGCCAACGCATTATTACGCTGCTCAAGACGCTGGTGACGCAAGATTTCTTTATTGTCATTTTCATCTTGCGTAACATCGCCTTGTATCATATCATTACTGTAATCGAATTTTTTGTTTGCCATAGTTCTTCGCCTATCGCCTGATTGATGATTTGGGTTTCTTTCCAAGTTTCCTTATGGCGGCACGGGCGCATCTTCGGGCACGTTCCATTTCGTCCTCGTCCTCTTTCCGTCCCCACGGCAAATCGTTGGAAGTTCCGCCTCCGCCACCGGACGGGACAGCCGGGACACTCATCATGCCGACAAACAGAGCCACGGCATAGTCGGTAAGCTCTTTGTGGTTCACCATCTCCCGATAGTCAAACTTGTCATCGAATAACCGCATGACATGATCGGGGAGATAGAAACGGTAATCCTTGCCTTCATGCGCAAGTTCATATCTTGATGTTCCTTCACGCCATGCGGAATAGTCTATAACAGGCCTGTCGCAAGCCGTTGCAGGTTTTGTGTCGGGAGTTGTTGCTGTCTGTGTTTTTATCTTGTTTTCATTCTGCTTCAATTCTGTTACAGACTTGTTGTGAAGTTTCTGCCATGTCGCTTCAATCTTCGAAACCATCAGGTTACGGTCTTTGCCGAGTTCCGAAGCCTTGTAGATGACATCCCCGACACCGACCGTATAACCGCGCAATACACCTTTCTTGTCCCGCCGTTCTTCGAGTGTGTAGCCTTTTGCCCGTATCTTTGCGACATAATCGTCCCATGACCATGACGGCATTGAACGTAAAACTTCCATAAGTCCTGCTGCAACTTCATCGGCATTCGTCCTGCGGATGTCCATTGCCGTAGTTCAACCTCTCTTTCGGGCCACACGCTCCGCCGCATACTGTGCGCGTAAATGTATGTTGTGGTCATTGTTGGTTCTGCCTTCCTTATCCTTGCGGCAGACTGCGGCGTGTAGATGGGGGATGCCACTCTTTGATTCCAAGTGCAGCCACACGCTGTATATACTTCCGGAAAGGTTTGTCTTGTGGGAATAGATTTCACCTTGCCTGTTCCTAAACTCTATACAGTCATACTCCCGGACAAAGTCATTCCATAGCTTTTCCCAGTCTTTCATGGTAAAGTGTTCCGTATGCTCCTTTGCCGGACTGATTTCAATGCGGATAACGTTCTTGCCTTTCGGTGCATGGGCTTTCATCATGTCCCATATGCCTTGCGCATCAAGTCTGCATGGAAGCAAGTTGTCCTTGACGTGGTATATCAGTTCGGGATACTTCTTATTCCTCGACTCTCCTGTGATGTACCGGATGTCGTTTATCCCGTGACTGATGGATTTTGCCTTACCTATCATAACTATTCTTCTGTTTCTGTTGTTCTTGTATTTGGGGAGTTTCCGGAATCCAGTTCGGTGAAAAATGGCTGTCAATCAACTTTGTAACCACTTTTGCTGTCCTGCCGAGCAGTTGCAATGCACCGACCATCCACGTCTGGTTGCGGAACATCGCACGTCGTTCCTCCTGCGGCATGGCGTTGAGCATGGACGTGTATCTGGCGTAATCGCTCCGTGCCATGATGAGTTCGTCACGTACTGCCTCCTGTCTTGGGGTCAGTCGCGCTTTGGGTCTATAATTGTACGACCGTGCCAGCACATAGTCGCTGAGGGTCATGCCGCACTTGTCGGCCAACCTTCCGATATGTTCCCGTTGCGTCTTACTGACACGGAACGAGATGGTCGAATCACACCTTTCCCGTTTAGTTCCAGTACTTTTGGTATCTTCGGTTTGCTGTGCTGTTTCCTGTTCTCTATCCATAAAAAAGGGGTTAAAGTGATACAATAGGTATGTTACGGTGCGAGCCTGCGAGCGGCGTTCCCCATTGTCCCCGTCGGACAATGGCAAGGGTGCCGTGTATGGAATGACCGCCAGGGAGTGTAATACATCGGCATATCTTGTAATAGGATGCCATTCCCTGCTTCCCCAATACGGTTCACCCTGCTGGATGGATGTCCACAAATACCTTACGGAATCTGTCGGCTGTGTATAAAAGGATGGGGGGTGCAACAAATGGTTTCGGCATTGTTGTCGGTTATCCCTACAAGCCGTTGCAGCTTCTGCCGCTGTTCCTTGTCGGGGCTGCCGACATCTTTGCAGGGAAACGACATCGGAGTATCGGACATTTCTGTTCCCCTTATTTCGCAAAAGTTCACAGAGGGTGGTTCTTGACTGCCGACACTCCGATTGCCTTGTTGTCAACTCCTGCCCGCAGTAGTGGGAGGTTGTGATTGCAAGTGTTGTCGTGCATCCTCCACGGCCTTGAAGTCCGATGAGATTTTCATCAGTGCGACACTGACACGGCATAGCTGGCCGATGTTGACGAACTCCTTGACGGCTTCCATCAGCTTCTGCGCACGTTCCTGCCGGTGTCTCATTACAGTTTCATTGCTTGTTCCGTTTTCCTTTATAAGCCCGTGGTTGAGAAAGCGGTTTACGGCAAGCTGGTCGGTTGCCTCAATCGTTTCGGTATCACCCTTGCCGGTGGCATAACCGACCATCACACGGATGGAATCCGCCTCGTAAGGCGTGCAGCGTCGGAGAAAATCCAGAATGGTCTGCGCTTTCGCTCCGATGGCGGAGCGTGTCGTCTTTGTCTTAGTTTCCTTGTTTGTGGAATCCTGCGGTACGGTATTCCTGATGCCTGTACCGGTCATGTTTGAATCGTTCATACTGTTTCTGTTTTTATAAGTGGATAAATCATTTGTCCTTCTCACGGTTTGCCAGATACCGTGAAGTCTCGCTGTCTATCTCGTCCTGCGACTTTACCCTTACCCGTTTCAGCCAGGCATCAAGGTCTTCCTTTGCGAAGAAGCACAGCTTGCCTCCCGGCTTGTAGTAAGGGATTGCGCGGCGCATCATCATCTTGTAGAGATAGCTCGGTTTCACTCCGAGATACCGGGCCGCTTCGGTGGTGGTCATTAAGTTGCGTTCATTCTCCATGTCACTTGTCCTTTTATTGTTTCAACTGTCTTTCAAATCCTGTCACAACGGTGTGGAACACATTGGCATTTAGCCTTTTGTTGCCTTCCGTTTCGTTTGCAAAGTTACTTTGGACTCAAAAGGGGACAATGTGGGGCGAATGGGGAAAGTGCATAAAAGCGGCAGTGCACCATACTGCTGGCATTCAACAGTATGGCGCACTGCCATGATAGGAAAATGTTATCTCAAATGGGGGACTGGCGGGCAGTTACGGGGTGTTTCTAAACCTTCTCGCGTTTTCGATAGCCTTGTCAACGGATTTGCGGTATTCACGGTTCTCTTCTGTCGTACCCTTGCCGCATACATCACTGCGGTGCTTGTCGTAGTATGACTTGGATATGCCGCAGCGTTTCAGAAACTCTTCCGCCCAAAGTTTGCCACGCTCACGCGGCCTGATGGTCTGCGAGACGGAAAACACCATGTAGCAGACACGCAGGTTCTCTTTCAGGCGCACGGCAACAGCCCGTGATGTGGGTTTCAGGTTCATGAAGTTCACGAAGTCGCTGCCCGACACGTACTCGAACTGACAGTCGTTGCACACCTCGTAGATGAACAGGCACAGGGCGAGGTCAACGGTGTCCATCCATGCGGATGTCTCCTGCAACAGGTCTGTCCGGGTCATGGCTCGTCCTCCTTCATGCGGCTGATGTCGGCAATGATACTTTCCGCGATACCTTTCAGGCGTTCCACCAGAACGTCAAGGAACATCGGCTTGAAACAGTACACATAGAAATACCGGTCACGCTCCTGCTGCCACTCGTTATATAAGAGGTTCACGCGCGCATGAGCCTCGTCATATTCTGTTTTTGCCGTATCGCATTCCGCATCAAGTGACTTGTATTCGTCGGACTCCAGCGGCAGGAAGTCCAGCTGGTTGCTCACCGCAGAATAGTTCTGCCACAAAATTGTGGCGGTTTCCTTGGCTTCTTCGTATCTACGCTCAAACGGCCTGAGGTGTTCTTCAAAAAACGCTTTGAAATCCACGGTCTGCAATACCGACCTGTCAAGCGACAGGTATCTGTTCGTTTCCGAAATAAGGGAGGATGAAAGTTCCGACAGTTGTCCGGGATTCTCCTTTGCCAAGAGGGTGGCCCCACCTACAAGGCTGTTTGTATCGCTGAAATCACGATAGAACAGGGATAATGTCAAAGCCTGGGCAAAAGAGAAATCGTCTTGCCTACAAGTGGTGAGAAGTCTGTTTACCTCACTCAGCCGTTGTATAATTTGCTGTATCATCATAATTGTCAGGAATTGAAAAGGGCATCCATTGTCACCTCGCTGTGGACGATGCTCTTGTGCTTGCCATTGGCAACGCCATAAGTGGTTATAAATGTATGTACTAATGATTTTTTATTTGCGGTCAAATATTTGAATAAGCCCATTCTTTCTCGAAGTTTTTTCTCGTAGTCTTGGGAGATATGATAAACTCCTTCCGAGAATTTCATTTCGCAAAGATGAATCATACGGTCCGCACGTTCAATAATCATATCTATTTGCGCTCCCGGAGTCTGTTCTTTCTCATTTGGTTTGCAATGCCATGTGGAAACCGATGTGGCCATTCCCGATATGCCCAATGCTTTTTTTATCTGGTTGTGATGCCGCAGGCAGACAAGCTCGAAACTTACTCCCATCCATGACGTGACGCTTTGCGAATCAAAGTTATTGCTCCACCATTGTTCATCCTTGGTGTTGTTCGATTTGATAAACTTATAATAAAACAAAGTGTAGAAGTCCGTAAGACGAAGTATTTCCTGCCGTTTCTTGTTGCCATATTGAGACCATCTTTCGATAAAGTCACAACGCTCAAGATTTTTAAGTACACGGGTCAACTTACCTCCTTCCAGTTTGATTTCCTTTGCGATTTCCTGAAATGTCAATCCCGACTTATGCGCACTCAACACCTTGACGGTATCAATATAGTAATCCGCATTTGAGAACAAGGCGTTGTACAGTTCATCAAATTCTATCCGCAATTTGCCATCGGGTCTGAAACAGAGAAGGTCGATGTTCTGCATCAGGCTCTTTTCCGGTGCCAGTATGCTATAATAATAAGGTACTCCGCCTAACAGCATATAAGATTGCAATATCTGATACCTGTCCCAGAACATCCCTCGATTTTCCAGATATTTCTCCGTTTCACGCAACGTAAAAGGTACAAGATGCAGCTGGCATGTGACCCGGGCATGAAGTCCGCCCTTGTTTCCAACCAATTTGTCCCTCATCCAAGAAGTGGCAGAACCTGTGGCAATCATCATCACATTTTCGCGGCTCATCGCCCAGCCATTCCAGAAATTTTCCAATGCAACTACGAAATTGGAGCGGCCTGAATCCATCCACGGCATTTCATCAATGAACACAATTCTCTTCCTGTCCGCAGGCAGATGCTCCAGATAATCCTGCAATGCGTCAAAAGCATCAAACCAGTCTGAAAAGTGGTAGCTTGAAATGCCGGAATACTCTTTGAGGACTTTGGCGAACCTCCGCAACTGGTTTTTGGTTGTCAGCCCACGTACCCCGACAAACCAGAAGTCGAAGTGCTTTTCAAAATATTGCTCTATAAGGAATGTCTTGCCTATGCGACGACGGCCATATACTATGATAAGTTCCGAACGGTCTGATTCCAGACAGCGTTCGAGTTCACCACATTCATATTCACGGCCTATGAGTTTTTCTGTCATATTTCTTTGTTTTGTTGCAAAGTTAACGGTTATATTTGATTCAACCAATTATTTTGCCCACAAACAAGACTTTATCATGCGTATTTATTCATAAGAAGTCCAATGAAAGGGCAAAATCTGTATAAAAGACCACTCAATAGACTTTATGTTTATTTTCAGGGCAGATAAAGTCAATCGTACAGAGCCGTTCTTATATGACAGAAGGATTGGAGCGGAACATACTATTTAAGACAAAAAATGAGCTGAAAACAGACCTAAAACAGCAAACGTGATGTTAATCAGGTCTATTTTCGGACTAAAATAGTTTGTCCAATGCCGAAGTTATTCATTGCATTTTATCAGTCAGATTCCATCTGCTCGAACATTTTGTCAACCATATTGACAGCCTCAATCTTCTTGCTGTCAACGATTTTCGCGTATATCTGCGTAGTGCGCACGTCGGCATGTCCCATCAGCTTGCAGGTCGTATAAAGGTCAGCCCCCACGGTCATCATCATCGTTCCGAAGGTATGGCGGCTTGTGTGGTAGGTGATTTTCTTGTCGATACCGGCCTTCTCCACCCATTGTTTGAGGATTTTGTTGGTGGTCGGGCGTGACGGAAGTTCCGCGAAAACAAACGTCTCGTCACTGTCGTCCGCTTTCCGCTCAGGCAGCCACTTGACTGCATTTTGCGAGAGCGGCGTATAAATGGGGGTGGATGTCTTCTGTTGCACGGTGGCAATCATATACCTGCCGTCATTGCATATAATATCTTTCCAGCAAAGGGTTTCCATGTCGCTCAGGCGCAGTCCGCAATAGCAAGAGAACAAGTAGGCTTGTTTTACTGTTCTGTTACGGCATTCGGTGGCTATAAGGAGCTTCACTTCCTCGATGGCAAGGAACTGGCGTTTTGATTCCGGTTTCTTTACACGTTCCGAAGCCGAGAGCAGCATGAACGGATTTTCACCCAGCCATTCCGCACGGACAGCGGCATTCAGAGCAATGGAGAGTTGGGAGATATAGGCCACGACTATTCCCTGTTCCAGCAGTTTTTCCTGTCTGCCTTTATAAGTGTGTTGGAGCCAATCAATGAAACCGAGTGCCCACTTCTTGTCAATGTCGCCCATCCGGGTACTTTTGCCGTATTGGTTGATGACCTTTATAATGCTTCTCAATTTGTCGATACGCTTGATACCCTTGCGCTCCTGGTTGGAATAGAATTTTTCCAGCCAGTCCGCCAACATCAGTTTCTGCCATGCGAACTTGTTCCTGATTCCGGCTCTGGAATTTGTAATCTCGATGATGCGCTGCGACTTTATGGTCTCGACAGCCTCACGGGTGGCGCGGTTCTGCTCCCTGACCCTCGCGTTGACTTCCGGCAGGTGGTACATCTTCAGAAACTCATAACTCCGCTTGCCGTTGACATAGATGTCAAGGTAGTACGATTCGGAACCGTCCGCAAGTTTCTTTGTACGGACTCTTACAGGCTCTTTCAGTTTGCTTGATTTTTTATTTGTCACTGCCATGTCTTAAAATACTTTGTCTATCAGTGAAACGGCCTCTTCTTTTTTCCTGTCAACGATTTTTGCGTAAACCTGCGTGGGGCGCACATCGGCATGTCCCATCATCTTGCTGGCGGTATAAAGGTCAACCCCAGCGGTTATCAGCATTGTTCCGTAGGTATGGCGGCTCAGGTGAAAATGAAGGTGTCTGTCCAGCCCTGCCAGTTCCGCCCATTTACGTAAATGCTTGTTCAGGACGGTATGGGACGGAAGCGAGAATACCGATGCCTCCGGTTCTCCCCGCTCAGGAAGCCACGATAACGCCTTGGCGGGAAGAGGAAGCGATATGGGTTTGGAGTTTTTCTGCATCACCACCGATACGAAGTGTTGCCCGCCATTGACGGATATGTCGCTCCAGCACAAGTCCGTAACATCGCCTACACGCAATCCGCAATAGCAGGTAAACAGAAATGCCCTGCGTATATTCTCCTTGATATAGGGGGTGTCCTCCAGTTTGCGGACTTCGTCAAGGGTCAGGAACTCACGCTTGCTTTCCGGTCTCGCTATCTTTTCCTTGGCGCTCAGCAGTTTCCAAGGATTGTTCTTTATATACCCTTTCTGCCAGGCAGCGGACAGGATGATGCCGAGAATCCAGAAACAGGAACAGGCGGTGGCTTGGGCGAGCGGCTTTCCTTGCGGAGTGAGAGGTTCGGATTGAAGCCACTCGGCATAATCGGTACAGAATCTCTTGTTTATGTCACACAATCTTGTACCGGGGCGGAACTTCTCGAATTTGGTACGTGATGCCCTTAAATGCAGATGTGCGGGCTGTTCCCGTTGCTTGTATTCCTCCATCAACAGGCCAATGAAGTCGGACAACAACATCTTGGACTTGTCTTTGGCTGCTTCCTCCTGTGCCTTGTCATCAACCATGTTTTCGGTCTTGGCAATGATGAGTTCCTCCGCCTGACGGAGCGTTTTTGCATTTTCACGTTTCGCCTTGACGGAATTTTCCGGTACAAGATACAATTTAAGGAACTCGTATTCGTGCTTGCCGTCAACCGTGCGGTCTATAAAAAGGGACTCACGGCCGTCCGTAAGTTTTCTTCTCCGCAGCTTGAACGGACTTTTGTCTACTTTTGATTGCTTTTTTCTACCCATTGTGCTCCAGTGTTTTATATTCTTGTGCAAATATAGTAAATCGGTTTGATATAAGTATCGAAACAGGTAACAAAAATAATTCAAAAATGGGTATAAATGGAATCTCACAGGAATAGATAAGAAAACAAGCTTTATTTTATAACACACAGATATACAATAATATAAATTCTTATTTATAGAAATATTGCCCTTTCATTTCTCTTTGATTACAGATATTTATCCTTTTCCCTCTTGTAGCATCTACTACTTTCGGGCTTGATTTAATTATGTCGTCTCAAAAGGTGTCATGGCTCCTTATGCAAGGTTTCACGGCTAAATACGACCTCTGTGAAGCAGAAAGTGGAGATTTGGCTGTGAACCCAAGGCTATGACCTTGCAGACAAGAGAGACATGACAAGCACCTTTGCGACACAATTCACACCAGATAGCCCGAAAGGGATATGCGGAATAATGGAGGAAGTAAGAAGAAGGCTAAAACAGGGAAAGGTAAAACTGAGGATATGCCGCCAAAGCACATAGCCCAAACAACGACTGGTGAAAAGAGACAGAACTGAAAGGACAAAGTAATGTCTCCTTTAACAATTTTGCTGGCCAAAAGAAAAATAGGTATGGCTTTGGGAGCTTATAAAAGCCGTTTAGTTTAGAACTTGAAGAGATATACAAAAAACAGACTAAACTTTATTATATTTGCAGTGTGCTTCGAATATCATCGTATGATGAGAACGGGATTGTTTTTCTTTCCAAGGGACAAAAAAATTGGCCTAAAAAACATCAAGGGATAGACCTTATATTTGCTCTTTTTATCTTTTGGATAGCAAATTTTTGTCCCTAGTTTGTCCCCCGAAGCATTTCATAAAAACATAATATATTAAATATCAATCTATTACAAGTCAAAAATGATACAAAACATTTTCTGCATCGGAAAATAGCTTAACCTACTGATTATCAATTATCTATATAACCAACTGATAGATATATACATAATAGAAGCAAATACTAAGTCAGAAAATGTAATATCTCTGATTTTTTCAACTTTTGTCCCTCGTTTGTCCTTCAGCGTGGCATCAAGGGACAAAATTTTGTCCCTTGATGTAATTTTGAGGCTTTTCTCTATAAAATCTGTCAAAATAGCAGATATTTGATGTCTGAATAATGTTTTTTATTTCTCAGTCTCAAATATATTTGAATTGTACAGCATTGATAAACAGTTATATACATTGATATATTCGGAATAAGAATTACTACAGATGATATTCTGATGTAAATACAAATAACATTCTATTGAAATATTAATCTTAGAATTCCTACTGGTTGGTACCTACAATATTGTCATGGACTTGCTGGTTCTGAACCAACTTTATTTTATTGTGGAACTTTTCAATATTATCCACATTTTTAGTGGACAGCAAGATTATTGGAAACAATAACAGAAACGAATGGAGAATTTGGAAAAGACCTCTATCTAACCAGTCAAAAAAATTCTATCAATGATGAAGAAGTTATTTCCAATAACAAACTGCATCAAAACGGTAGAGTTGTATATAAGTGGGCTATACAAACATTATCTTATGACTTATAATCTCTCGTTCGCAAAAATTGTTTATCATTGCAACGGATAATCAATTATTCCGTATCTGATTGATACACAAATAGCAAATACTATGGTAGAAAGTTGTTGGTAACGATTTGGCGACAGCGGTGTTGCACTAATCTTCTGCATTATGCTTTGTCAAACAACTCTGATATAAAAGTAGCCAATTTCTTGATTAAACCAAGGATTTGACTACTTTTAAGTTATAATCTCATTTGACAGTTATAAATAGTCATATTTCAGCTATAATTGATGAATTACGACCCCAAAAACCATGTCCGACCTTCGGGATGAATCAATCCAATCTCTTTCATCTCAGAAAGAATATTGCCAATCATACGCTCTTGTTGCTCTTGGGTCTTATTCTGGGGTAATACCTCTTTCAAATATTCAAAAATGGCATCACGCTTTGCTCCTGAGGAACCTGCATTCTGCAAATATTGTATTATCATTTGCTGAATCTTTGCCTTATCAAGCCCCTTGTTTCCCTAATCAAATAAGCTGATAAACAGACAGTTGAAATCTTACGGCCCTAAAATTGATTCTTGCGGCCCTAGACAAACGATGGAAAATCCGGTGCTTTTACATAACGGGTATATTTGCCCGCACCATCTTTCTGTATAATCCCTGCATTTTTCATCTTTGAAATCAAGCCTCTAATTTATTTTTCGGACAACATGTCTTGAAATACCTTTTTGAGAAAAGAACGATTTATATAACCATTTTTATGAAAACAGCCTGAAACCAACTTGAGGTAATTCATATTCATTCCTTTCAATCTTTCAGCAGACTCATTCCGATACTCCTCGGACAAGCGATGAGAGCAGTTTTCGTAACCGATAAGGTTTTCTTCCGACAATTTTCATAAAATCTTTTCATCAAGCCCCTCGCAATCCCTCATTGCCATTTTGTACAAAGCCAGCAATTCAAAGACATTCAGTTGCTCGGCAAAGGATTAACCGACTGCATACCTTTTGGTAAAGCCTGTCAGTAGTCTTTGGCTTTTCTACAATCACGATGTTTAAGCAACAGTTCACATTTGTTATTCATACCATCCAGCCTAGCTCCCCTACTATATGACACTAATAGCAGTTGCTTTCCCCTCACGGTTCAAACTTCTCCTTTCGGAAGGGCTTCATTGTCCGAGCAGCTTAGTACAAGACCATTACTGGTTATGCACCTGCCGTAGGCTACTGCTGACGAAACAGCAGGTTCAATCAGATTATTACTTTTTTTTGTAATAGTCAGTAAAACAATCACATACACAACTTAGCACGTCACAGTAATACAGTTTATCCACTCCCTGACCGGAACGCTCCACCAATCCTGTCTTCTGCAATATCTCGCTCATCAGTTTACTGCGCGGAACGCTGTTCACTGTCAAAATGTTGTTCATATCCACTCCGGACGGAAAACCACCAGCATTGGTAATGGTTATACTATCGGGATATTGCTTGATGACAACATCGCTCTGAATCAACATTGAGCGGTGGCAACAAGCATTCAATATCGCCTCTCTGATTGCCCCCTTGTTGAAAGATGGTATATCGAATATATAAGAGCCGTCATTGTAATGCAGAAGCGAATTGCTGGCAGGCTGGTTGATGTAATCCCATACCTTGTCAATCACTATGTAAGCGTCTCCGCGGTTCTATATAGTGTGGTAGAATAAAAAGTTTAATAAGCCTTGTTTAGCTATTCTCCTTTTCTCATTTGTCAGGCAGGAGTTCCCTATATTTTTCCAGTGGCGTGTTCGGTTGCCATTCTGCGGTTCTGTTTATCACATCCGTGAGATACTTAAACAGATTTACTTTATGCATCCTGCAAGTGAGTGCTATCGTGTAGAGTATGGCGCCCCGTTCGGCACCCTTATGGCTGCCGAAGAACAATGAGTTTTTTCTTGACAGGAATATGTACCGGTTCATCCGTTCAACTATATTGTTGTCCAGGAAAGTGTCACCATAGTTGAAGATGTCCACTACGGCATTCCACTCATTGCGAAGATAGGTAATGGCTCCCTTAGTTCGCTCTTGGGTAACAAGTCCCCCCGTTCTTCTATTTCATCAAGCACATCTTTTATTTCCCCGAGTATGTCCAGAGCATACTTTTTGCGGTGTGCAAGATGCTGTTCCGCCGTCCATCCGTCCACCCCGACTTTATGCTTATGCTCGTTTTGATAAAGTTTGTTTATCAGTTCCACGCTTCTTTTTACATCCGGGTCGTTCTCACCGCTATCTATAAATTTCCGTTTTATATGTTGCAGGCACGGGATGCGTGTGATATGGGGATAAGCATCGCTTTCGAGTTTCCGGTAAGGTGAGTAGCCGTCACTTTTATGATGCCCTTGCAACTGCCTAATTCGTTAAGAATAACTCTTTCAGAGCGGGAATCGTCATCGTAGAGCAGATATATCATCCCGGTGTTTATACCCACAACCACCCAGAGGTATCCCTTGCGGACTCCTTTTCCCTTACTGTTCTTTTCCGGGACGAGTATTTTGTAATAGGTTTCATCGGCTGCCTTATAAGGATCACTCAAAGCTGTCTGCCGGATGCACTTATAAAGATTTTCGAAGAGGTCTGAGGCTTTCTCTATCAACTTATGAGCCGTAGGTTTCTTCAGCGTAAAGCCATGACTCTCGAAGTAGTTGATGATTCTTTCAACAGGTAGCGATTGTATATAACGTAATTCCATCAATCCGGCAATAAATGAACCGTCATAGCTGGAATTCAAGAAGGCCGAAGCCGGTGTTTTTCCCTCAAACAGGCGACCTTCTTGCCTATAGGTGTGTATCTTGTAGACATGCTTGATGAAGCGCATGGGTATACATTCATAGCGGACGCATATCCTGGGAACAGTGGTAAACAACCGGGCCTTATTGATGTCAAAATCGGGATCATCGGGATAAACGACATGTTCTTCTTCCTCCATCTCATAATGCATATCACGTTTGGCCCCATTGTTCTTTCTTGCTTTACGCTTATCTGCTTTTTCCGCTTCTATCTTCTGCCGCTCTTCTTCGGATATGGCAGATTGGGGAGCCTGTTGCTGTTCGGATGTGTTGGATACAAGTTTGGCGAGTCCCTTAGTAAGGCGCTGTTGCTTGCTAAGAGATTCGCCTTTTTGAAGGAGTGCCTCTTTAAGGGAAGAAACCTCCTTTATCAAAGCATCTATTTGGTCCAAGAGTCTGTTGTTGTCATCTCGTAATCCCTTGATTTGTTCCTTCAATAACTCTATGATCTCATCCTTTTTCATGGCATAAAGATATAAAAAATCAACAAATTAGCCAAATAAACCGGATGATATCCTTAGAACAAACAACTAATAATCAGAATGTTGTATTAGATCGTAAAACGTTTTCTCAACCGTACAGACTTTAATGAACTCCATTTAAGATAAAAGACAAAACCTGATAAGAAATCTCGTAATTACCTGTGTTGGGGTTAAATGTCGGTAACTCAAAACTTCCACCTTCGAGGCGCTTGTAGTACAGAAGAAAGCCATCGCCATCCCAACGCAGTATTTTTACACTTTGTCGGTTTTTACCAAAGAATAAAAAGATATCTCCGGAAACGGGAGACAAGTCCTTCATTTCCGATCGTATAATTTTGAATAAACCGTCAATGCCAAGGTTCATACGAACAAAGCCCTGGTACAGATAGTAGCGATTGGCTGATGTTAGAGAATACATGGATCTCCCTCCTTTCTTTCGTAATCGCGCAACATTTTAATAACACCACTGGGTGTGGCCCGTTTGAACGAAATGGTGGTTCCACTGTTAAAGGTGATTGTGATCCCGGCAAGACTAAACTCTTCTTCCGACAACATGGCGGGTGCTATTTGAGTGAATGAAGGAAAGGAAGTTGTCGGTTGGGAGGGGGCAACGCCGCCATAATAATCACGGACTACATCTGCCTTGGCTTGTTTAACGCTATAGCCCCGTCTGGACATCCAGGAACTCATACCACCAAAAGTGGTATGCTGATCGCGGCAAACATCGGCTAAAGAACAATTGTAGTCTACTTTCAATACTTCAAGGAAATGTTTCCAAGTTTTTCCAAATCGATTTGCTGCTAAATCCATAATGCTTCATTTTTATACATAGCAAAAATATAAGAATGAAAAAAGGGCGACAAGATAGAATCGCGAAGACGCTTACCCCTGCTTGCTCTTCTTTATTATTTTTTAAGGAAAAAAATGGAATTTCTCGGGCAGAGCCCTTTCCCAAGAAAAGAGAAAAGACCATGCGAAATGAAATGAATATAAAAAATATGTGACAGAAAAACGGATATATATTATGTCTATACAGGAACAAACTGCAAGGTTATATGGCAGATACGGATGTGCACCGGATTTCAGGTCTTGAAAGACACGGAGAAATCCGGAAAGGCACTGGCATTGCCATTTTGTAAGAGATTCCTTCGGAAGCTATCGGCAAGTGGCCGGTGGACAAACCGGAAGACAATACGGCAGACTTTATCAAACCGATTCTGAAAATCAAGAAAAGTACAACACCTGTTTCTGCATAATCTTCCCGAAAAAAAGAAAATGAACAATACCTGACAGTATTCTTTCATTAAGCGGATACCGCCAGTAATGATCAGATTGCCGATAGAAATGCGCATGAACATTCCTGTCCATGAACGAATAAAAATATTGGTAATCTGAAAATGATGGCGGAGAACCGGACATGCCTGGTAGCGTCAAGAAGGAACAAAAAGAAGCGGGCAGGATTATTTTGAATGGTCCTCTTTTTCCACGAATCCGATAGGTATACATTCTAAATTGCCGTGTCACTTTTAAAAAAAAATAGCCATTCAATATATCCATCCAATACTTAATGTCAATACATTAAAGTGTTTTAATATTAAAACATTAAAATATCAAAATGTTGAAATATTAAAACTTTAGTCATAGTCATAAATACCTGTACATGAAGTCATGCAGGTGTTGTTTTATGATATTTATTTACCCATACATGTTATATTATCATCAAAAATATCAGACACCTAATTCTGTAACCCACACTTGATCTTATGTGGAAAATCAATGGATATTCTTTTTTTCAAAAGAATGCTGACGGTTCAATTTAAAAACATTTTAATATCAGAATATTTTAATTTTAAAATATCAAACAATTTTAAAATTAAAATATTAATACGGACAGGTATGGAGTTGTAATCCGTATCTTTGCCCCATGTCCTTTTAGAAAAAGGAAATATGCCATCATGCCTCCTAAAAATGTCTATATTTGCGTTTCAATAATATAAATGATATGGACAGAACTAAGGACGCATGCAGATACCAATCAAACAACAGAGTCATCATGTGGTACAAAATAAGAGAATTATATTCAAAAGGATTTAACAAAAGTCAGATTGCGTTCCAGCTTGGTCTGCATAGAAGTACGGTGCGCCGGTACTTGAAAATGGATGAGGACACATTGACTGCAAAATTGCAGCATCGCAGGCGATATCCCCGCATACTTGACAAATACGAAAGTTATGTCTGTGACGTTCTTTCCCAGTACAGGTTCCTGTCCGCCTCCCAGATTCATGACTGGATGAAGGAACAGTATCCTGATCTTCCTGTTGTCTGCGGGAAAACCGTATACAATTTTGTGGAAACTGTACGTCGTAAGTATAATCTGGACAAGGAGGGGCTTTCCAAACGTGTTTATGAGAAAATGCCGGATACCCCTTACGGGGAATATGCCCAGATGGATTTCGGAGAAAGCCGTATGCCCACATACAGGAACGACTTTGTCAAAGTTTATTTTTTTGTCATGGTGATGAGCCGTTCCAGGCAGAAGTTCGTGTATTTTTCCTGTACGCCTTTCACATCAGCCCTGGCCGTATATGCCCATGAACTGGCTTTCGCATATTTCGGAGGGAAGCCAAGAAGGATAATCTATGACCAGGACAAAGTCCTGCTGGTCAGAGAAAACCTGGGTGACCTCATATTGACAAGAACATTCCGTGCCTTTGTCAACGAGCAGCATTTCCAGCCCGTGTTCTGCCGTCCTGCTGATCCGGAAAGCAAGGGAAAAGTGGAAAATGTGGTCAAATATGTCAAGCGTAACTTTCTTGCCGGACGGACATTTAACAGCCTGGAAGTCCTTAACACCGAGGTCCTGCAATGGCTGGAAAAAACAGGAAACGGCAAGATACATGGAACCACACGCCTGGTTCCGGCTGAGGAATTTGAGATTGAACGGAAATATCTGTTGCCATACTATGGAGAACCGGTGCCCCCCAAAGACGAGCCGAAAGAGTATCATGTCCGCAAGGACAATACGGTACGGTACCGGACCAACTACTACAGCGTGCCCTCCGGCACCTATAAAAATCGGAACACCGTTGTATGGCTACTTGAGAATAACGGACATATCGAGCTGTACGACAAAGAGAGCGGTAAACTCATATGCAGGCATGAGTTGTGTCCCGGAAAAGGGAAAAATGTATGTGACAAAAGACATCATAAGGACAAGACACGGAGTGTGAATGACTTGCAGGTCCGGATCCGAAAGCGGACGGAAGATGACCCCACCGTTATTCTGTGGCTCCGGAATCTGGAAAGGGAAAAGCCGCGTTATTACAGAGACAATATGAAACTGCTGCTTCATGTTATATCCGAATACGGCAAAGAAACAGTGATCGCAGCCCTGCGGACCTGTCTGGAAAAAAACATATACAACAGCCTTTCCGTGCAGGAAATATCCGGCTCAATTCACAGGAGTAAGGACAATATGAACGGGATGACTTTCCAAGCTCCGACATCCATTCCGGAAACAGCGGACTGTCATCCTGAAAAAACAGATATAAACCAATATAACAAGTTTTTTGAATGATACAAAGTGAAAAATTGAAAGCACACGCCAAACGTCTGCGGCTTTACAACATTGCAAACCGCATGGACAGCATTCTGCATCATGCACAGGAAGAAAAACCGACCTACCCGGAATTCCTGTCCCTGGTATTAGGCACCGAAGTTGAGATGAAAGAGAGGAAAGACTACGAGAGACGCCTTGTTGCGGCACGTCTGCCCCGAAAACATGATCTTGACGAATACGACTACAATTTTTATGAGGGCATAGACCGCCGGCAGATGAAGGAGCTTCGTGAACTGGTATGGCTCCGTGAAGCTTATAACCTGATCCTGATGGGACCATCAGGGACTGGAAAAACATTTCTGGCAGCCGGTCTTGTCTTTGATGCGGTCAAGGCCGGTTACAAGGCATACCTGATGACAATGGAGGATATCGTAAATTGTCTCAGACTTAAAGACATCTCAACTCCGGCCATGATGACTTATAACAAGATTCTGCGCGCACAGCTGCTGGCAATAGATGATATCATGCTGTTTCCTGTGAAAAGAAAGGAAGCTACAGCTTTTTTCAATCTTATAAACACACTGCATGAGAAGACATCCATCATCATTACAACCAACAAGGCACCTACAGAATGTGTAGAAACATTAAATGATGAAATCCTTGCCAATGCTCTGCTTGACCGATTGCTTTATCGATGTAAAGTCATCAAGTTTTACCGACAGTAGCTACCGGTTAGAAAACAGGCAGACTATTTAAGACTACAACAGGAACGAGAAACGAACTTGTAAAGCCTTAGTTACTGGTGTATTCAGTGGCATATTTAACTTTTCTAAAAAAAGACACAAGAAAATTTGCAAATTACAGTTGTAGCATCCCTCGACACGGTAGATCTCGTTTACAATGAAATGGAACACCCCCCAGTCTTCCATTCCAAATTTATTTTTTAGTCTTTTTACTTTCGTATCATAGAAATGATCGGTCTCGAACCTAAAATAGGTGAAAACCTTTTTAGTTGTTTTTGGCATAAGCTTTATATTTAAAGTGGATAATACATCAGCTGGCCGAAAGTTCGGACTCCTTGGGGATACCAGGATACCGGGAGAGCATGCCACAGGACCTGACATGGTCCATATAGTTCGCTGTATGTCGGCGGAAGTCAGGCCCCAGTGCTTCCTGAAAAGCTCGTCATTGAACAGGCCGACCTGTATGCAGCCGTTGACAATTCTTGTGACATCTTCCAAAGAGGCATTCCAGTACTGTGCCGTTTCCTCGCACCACAGCAGGAGGTAACTCCCGTTGTGGAGTGTCTCGTTCACGAGATACCGATAGATGCTGTAACCGAAAAAACCGTATTGGCGGGTGAGTCTTCTGACTTTCATGTCAGAAAATTGGGAAGTGCTGAGCTCATAGCAAAAATGTGTCCCGCATTCCAGTCGCCGTACAGCCCGTGACAGGCGGCTTGTTCCGTTTGTAAAGCTTTGGGTATTCATATATAATTAATGTATAATGTTTGCTGTTAAGGGTTATGTATATGACGGACTGGGCTCCCACTCCTTGGGGGAGTGGTGCCGATAATTATCTGGCCGGAGGAATGTGGTGCTTCTTCCGGATGAACTGGACATAATTGTGGACGGTCTTCTCGCAGACGTGCGGAAAGTCCGGATAATGTTCCCGCAAGTAGTCGCCAATACGACTGCTGGAAATGGAGGGGAGACTGATAAGAAGGGATGCGACGGCCTGCTCGTAGGCATGGAGCTTGTAATGCCGTTCTTTTTGCTGAAGGACTTCCTCGGAGCTTAGGGATTGGAGATGTCGTACCGTATTACGGGACACACCAAGACGACGGGCTGTCCGCGCAATGTTGATTTCCCATGAACGAAGATCAAGGAATATGTATTTTTCTGATAAATTTACCGCATCCATAATCTTTTAGACCGTAACTGGGACATTCCAGATTACGAATCTTTGATGCAGCTAAATTACCGCCCCCACTAATAGCTGGAACCCATACATAAAGAATTTTAAGACAATCTATACAGATGCCAACTGTTATGAAAGCCTGATGCATTTTCCAACTGATGTAAAATTGCTTCGGGAACGTATTGAATAAACGTACAGCATGATGTGCAGCATCAACGCTTCCCTTAGAAAGCATCGCATGAGGACGAAGTACAATAATATTGCAAAAGCAAATCTTACTTACAGGACTTTCTTCATCCACCAGCTTATACAGTATCTATCGGGGGGGGTAGGTCTGGTGTTTTACTGCCTCTTTCTTTATAGATAGGGAAACGCAAGCAAAATGTATTTCCCACAATAGGCATCCCATTATATCCTATATAACTTTTGTTTACTTTATTGTTTCTAAAATATCGGGCAGATATGCCTGACTTACGGATTTTCCGTTGTTTACAGAGTCTCTGATTTGTATATTCAATCAATAAAACAAAAAACAAACTTAATCATACATTAAATCTTTTTCAAGAGTCTGTAATCCGAAGTTGCCAAAAGGCTACAGCAGCTGCAGTAGCCACATTGAGCGAATCCACTCCATGCGCCATAGGGATACGGACTACATAATCAGCTTCAGCGATTGTTTTGTAAGAAAGCCCCTCCCCCTCTGTTCCCATCACAATAGCCAACCGAGGTTCAGCCGCCAATATGGGATGATCTATAGAGATAGAATCATCAGTCAACGCCATGGCAGCAGTACGGAAACCCAACTTGTTCAAATCGCCAATCGTACCATCCAACCATGTCCATGGAACCAAGAACACCGAACCCATAGACACCCTTACCGCACGGCGATTCAACGGATCGCAAGAATTGCGTGTCAACAAAACAGCATCTATCCCAAGAGCAGCTGCCGAACGGAATATCGCCCCGATATTGGTAGTGTCTACCACACCGTCAATGACTACAATCCGCCGGGTATCCCGGCAGATCTCTTCCATAGAGGGCAACACCGGACGACGCATAGCACATAATACACCACGTGTCAGAACATAGCCAGTCAACGTAGCCAACAACTCTCTATCACCCGTATAAACGGGCACATCACCACAACGCTTGATAATGTGAGCAGCACTGCCAGAGATATGCTTACGCTCACACATAAGAGCAAGAGGTTCATATCCTGCATCCAAAGCCCTACTAATGACATTGGGGCTTTCGGCTATAAACACCCCTTTCCCAAGTTCTATACGCTGGCGTAACTGAGCTTCCGTCAACATGCAGAAAACATCCACTCCGGGATGTGTCAATGATGATATTTCAATAATAGGCATACACTCTTATATTATACTATTTCATTGCTTTTAATTTACATTCCAGCCTCCATTGCCACAGCTACTTTTATCACTCCATCCTGTCGGTTCTCAAAAATCTGGTAAGCCGTTTCTATCTGATCTAGCGGGAAACGATGTGTAATTAGTGGAGTGGTATCTATTTTTCCCATCTCTATCAAGCGGAGTATCTCAGCACAATCGCAACCATCTACGCCACCAGTTTTGAAGATCAGATTCTTTCCATACATATCCGGCAAAGGAAGAATCTGAGGACGGTCATAAAGAGCCACCAAAATAACGACAGCATTAGGGCGCGCACATTCCCATGCCAAGCGAAATGTATCCTCCCCTCCTGCCACTTCAAAAACTACATCCGCACCACCGTGTGGACTACTTTGCAATACAAATTCCTTACATTCTTCTGGAGTGACAACTTCTACCTGCGGATAATGTTCCCTAACAAACCGAATTCTTTCAGAAGATTGTTCACAAACAACAATGCGCTGCGGCTTTCTCAGCATCACGCAAAGCAAAGTACAGATTCCCGTAGATCCCGCACCAATGACAAGCACCGTGTCTTCTTCGGTAATCTCCGAAATGCGAGCAGCCCAAAACCCTGTAGCAAGGATATCTCCTACAAACAAAGCTTGCTCATCACTCACGGAATCGGGAATGAGATTCAAGCCTTGATCAGCATAAGGTACGCGAACATACTCCGTCTGCCCCCCATCAATCCGACATCCCAAGGCCCATCCCCCATTAGGATCAGCACAATTATTCACATATCCATGCCGGCAGAAAAAACATTCTCCACAAAAGGTTTCCACATTGACGGTAACTCGATCGCCCGGTTTGACTAATTTAACATCACGTCCTGTCTGCTCCACAATACCCACCATTTCATGCCCCACTGTTATTCCGGGAACAGCACGTGGCACACCACCATGTTTAATATGTAAGTCACTGGTACAAATACTCCCGAGAGTGACGCGCACAATAGCATCACGCGAGCCTCTCAACTCAGGCTTCGGTTTCTCTATCAATTCAAATTTTCCCTGTTTAATATAAGTATATGCCAACATGATTTCCTTTTCTTCTTTAATGGTTATCTTTATAAAACGATGCAAAGATAATATACAGACATAAATAATAGCTGCCATTTGCTGACAAAATGGCTTTCTTTATCACTTTGCCTTGCTTCTCAACTGCAAACAAATTTTACAAAGGTTTAAACACATCTCGATATTCATTAAAATTATCTTCACAGATTTAAATTCATTTCATTTCCGGCTGACATTTTGCCATCAGGCATATACTTTGCAAGAACATCAGTGTATTGCCAAAAACGACAAGATAAAAAGATTCAAAAACAGTCTAGTAACAATTTAAAATATAGGAGATTACAATTATGATACCGACTAGAAAGTATAACAATCAGAATTGGTTACCAAGTATTTTCAACGATTTCTTTGATAATGAATGGTTGACAAGAGCAAACGCTACCGCTCCTGCAATTAATGTCATTGAAAGTGACAAAGATTATAAAGTAGAGGTTGCTGCTCCGGGTATGACTAAAGAAGATTTCAATATCCACATCAGCGAAAGCAACGAACTAGTGATCTCAATGGAGAAAAAGAATGAAACAAAAGAGGACGACCATCACAACAGAAGATATTTACGTCGTGAATTTTCTTACTCTAAGTTCGAACAAGCTTTGATTCTTCCTGAAGATGTGGTTAAGGAAAAAATCAGCGCCAATGCCAGCAACGGTGTTCTGACCATTGATTTGCCTAAACGCACTCCTGAAGAAAAAGCCAAAGTGAACAGAATCATCGAAATTCATTAATCACAGATTTTGAATATTTACAATCGGACAGTTTATAAGGTACATCTATAACATGCTATTATTTTGCATGATATAAAAGTGTGCCTTATATATTGTCCGATTGTCATAAAATCAACATATTTGCATCAACACTTTCTCCGGATTTCCACCATGCTTTTCAACATTTCTTCCCATCTTTCCCTAAAAAAGTCCACCTCTATTACAATTGAACTTCAAATTCAGAACAAAACTGAAAAAAGCCAGTTTAAATTTTCTTTGAAAAAATACTGAACAACATTAAAACAGAAACTAAGAGAAGTAGGCTTCTTTTTTATTATACAAGCATTAAAATCACATATTTTTAGTAATTTTGCACCCAAATTCACCATATAAAACAAACCAATAAAAAGAGGATGAAAGCATCAGTACGTTTAGTTCGTTTTGCTACAATAGGAACCTTAAATTATCTTATTACCATGTTAGTGATATGGATTGTGATGAGTTACTTCTCATTCAAAGGAAAATATATAGTAGCAAATATTATGGCATATCTCATCGCTCAAACCCATAATTTTATATGGAGCAAATATTGGATTTTTCCTTCCAGCAATCCCCAAAACAGTCTTTGGCAACAAATAATGCTCTTTTGTACCGCTTTCGGTATTGCCTATGGCATACAACTTCTTTTTGTGATACTGATGATAGAAGCAATAGGGATCAAAGAATTTAAAGCACAATTTATTGGAATAATAATATATGGAGCTGTTAATTTTATGGTAAACAATAGAATAACATTCCGATAAATATATTTCAAAACTTATGGCAGACAATTATATAGAAAGACAATACGAACAATATGAAGCCCGAAAGGCTGCATGGGAAAAAAAACGTAAACAAGGAAAGAAGAAAACGATTTCCGTCAAGCTTCAACCAAAGGACCTGACAGACAATACGATCAAACTTCCTAGAAAAGCATTCATCACAGGAGGTGCCGATGGCATAGGGAAAAACATTGTGAAAGCTTTCTGCAACTCACAATACCAAGTCGCCTTTTGTGACAAAAATAAGGATTTAGGAATACAGACAGCCAAAGAGACCGGAGCAATTTTCTACCATACCGATGTAAGAGATAAAGAATCCCTTGAGAACTGTATGCACGAACTTTTTAAAAAGTGGGGGGATATGGACATCATTATCAACAATGCCGGAATAAGCGAATTTTCTCCCATCACAGAAACCAGCGTGGAAGATTTTGATAAAATTTTGTCCATTAATCTGCGACCTGTATTTATCACCTCACGCACATTAGCTTTACATCGCAAATCCCAAGCAGAAAATCACCCGTATGGCAGAATTATCAATATCTGTTCCACCCGTTATTTAATGAGCGAACCGGGAAGCGAAAGCTATGCGGCTTCCAAAGGAGGAATCTATTCACTGACCCATGCACTTGCTTTATCCCTTGCCGACTTTCATATCACCGTAAACTGTATTTCGCCGGGATGGATTCAGACCAATGATTACGAACGGCTACGCCCAGAAGATCATGCCCAACATCCATCAAGACGAGTAGGCAAACCGGAAGACATAGCACGTATGTGTTTATTTTTATGTCAAGAAGAGAATGACTTCATCAATGGACAAAATATCATCATCGATGGTGGAATGACCAAAAAGATGATTTATTTAGAATAAAAACGAACTAAAGAAAATATCTATAATGAATAAATAATCACTCATGAAAATACATCATATCGCCATTTGGACATTTCATCTGGAAAAATTAAGGGAATTTTACACTCGTTACTTTAACGGAACAAGTAATGAAAAATACATTAATTCCCAAAAAGGTTTTGAATCTTACTTCATTTCATTTGAAAGTGGTGCTACATTAGAGTTGATGAGTAGGATTGACGTGCAAAATGTTCCGATAGAAGAAAACAGATTGGGATTGACTCATCTAGCTTTTTCTTTTGAAAGCCAAGAAGCTATCTTATCACTAACGGAACAGCTACGTACTAAAGGATACCATATCGTAGGTGGACCTCGCATTTCAGGAGATGGCTATTTTGAAAGTGTGGTACTAGATCCAGATGGAAACCGGATAGAGTGTGTTTACAAAAAAAGCAGGAATACCCTCCTGTGAGAAATCATGTAATAGAAACTGAGCGACTTATTTTACGTCCTTTTACAGAGAATGATACAGAAGCTGTTTTTAACTGTTGCCAGAATCCCAACCTAGGAAATAATGCTGGTTGGAAGCCTCATGACACGCTGGAAGAATCTCTGAAAATTCTTCAAACAATATTTATACCACAAAAAAACACATGGGCCATCACTAGAAAGGAAGACCAGCTTCTGATAGGAGCTATAGGAATTCTACCAGACCCTAAGAGAGAGAATTCAAATACCGGAATGATAGGTTATTGGCTAGACGAAGCCCAATGGGAAAAAGGATATATATTTGAAGCTGCCTCTGCTGTCTTGGACTATGGCTTCAACAAACTAGGATTAACTTTGATCAGTGCAAATTGTTATCCTCAAAACAAACGTTCACAACGTGTTTTGGAGAAAATGGGGTTTGCATACGAAGGCATTCTCCATCAAGCCGAAGTGAGCTATGATGGCAAAATATATGATCATTTGTGTTATTATTTAGAGAAAAACAACCTAAAATAAGTTTTTCATTTTATAGATGATCATTAAATACCTATTCTGCTTCATCATTAATTTTGTTAATCCTTAACTTCTCCAAAAGGATATATACGCGTCTAAAAAAAATCAAAACAAAGCAATCGTTCTTGGGTAAAAACATTTATCCAAGAACGATAAAAATACACCTAACTCTCCTTCAGACATTATTTGAAAAAATCAATTGAAATAATACAGGAAAATAGCGATGCCTTCAAGTGCTTTCTTCGATTGGTTTTTTATCTCAATTGTAAATTTAATTTCAGCCTTGGCTACGCCACGCAGATTCTGTAAAGAATGAAGACTTGCTACCATACGAATACTCTGACCTGCTAGAACAGCCTGTCCAAATTTCATCTTGTCCATACCATAGTTGATCATCATTTTCAGATTATTCACTTCTATAATCTGGTTCCACATATGTGGAAGCAACGAAAGAGTCAGGTAACCATGTACAATAGTGCTATGATAAGGACTTTCCACTTTAGCACGTTCTGTATCTACATGAATCCACTGATGATCCAAGGTAGCATCTGCAAAAAGATTAATTCGGTCTTGCGACACTTCCACATAGTCGGAAATACCAATCTGCCGTCCTAGCAGCTTCTCAAAATCCTCGTACGAATTAACAACAACTTTATCCATTATTTCTTTGTTTTAAAGGTTATACACTAATTGAATACAAAAATAAGAAAAAATAGTCCTATATTTGCACCTTATTCACACAAAAACTTCATTACAGATGAGAATTATTGAAAGAGAACAACGTACCGCAGAACAAATGATCCGAATTTATTGTCGGTACAAGGAAGGCAATAAAGAGCTTTGCCCAACCTGTCAGCAGTTATTGCATTATGCACATAACAGATTAGAGCATTGTACATTCGGTGAACAAAAAAAGACTTGCCGCAACTGTCCCATACATTGTTATAAACCAGAAATGAAGAAACGAATGCGAGAAGTAATGCGATATGCTGGTCCGCGAATGATTTTTTTTCATCCCATAACAACTATCAAGCATTTCATTCATAAATAAACAGAATGGACAGAGCACAATTTTATAAAGAAGTATATAGCATTATAAAAGAAATCCCCTACGGCAATGTTTCTACTTACGGAAAAATAGCACAGCTTATAGGCAAGCCCCAATGTTCACGAATGGTAGGACAAGCTTTATCTCATGCACCAGAAGAACAACATCTTCCTTGCCATCGGGTAGTAAACAGCCAAGGAAGACTAGTTCCCGGCTGGCAGAAACAAAAAGAATTATTGGAAAAAGAAGGGATCACCTTCAAGCCCAATGGATGCGTCAATATGCCCAAACATCTATGGGACACTACTGGTTCACTCACATCGACAATAGGTATTAGCCCCACAAGTACAACGTGGCAATAATTGCTCACTCAGTTCATCCCGATAAAACTCATATAATTCACAATACATCGTTTCATAAAGTTCGGAAATACGATATTCCAATTCGGTTTCATCCCCATAAACATGCTGAAACGGGTCATCGAAAGAAAAATGCTTCCAGTTTTTCACTTCCTTATTAAAATCACCCTCCACTTCCTTCGCTTCTTCACAGAGAGTAATCACATAATCCCATGGCTGATGACAATATATATCCACATCACTAGCTTTCTTACGAGAACAGTCGTATCCATTCTGTTCCATCACCCCTACCACTGAAGATGGTATCACTCTTCCCGGCAGAACTCCAGATGTAAATATCCTTATACCATGTCCAAAAGAAGATAATATCTTCTGTGCCATACGACTACGACACATGTCATTATTACTCACTAATAAAATATTCATCGCTATTTCTATATTTAGATTCAATGATTATTTTCATTCATCCCTACTAACATAAAAATACTCTCTTTATCTATCTGTCAAAAAAAGATCTCTCAAGGTATAAACTAATATCCGATATCCAGCTCCATTCAGGTGCAAATCATCAATGGTCAAATCAGGATTCAATTTATCATTCAATAACAATTTGTCGAACACATCTAAATATACAACATTAGTTTCTTCCTTTATCTTCTCTCTAATTTTTCCATTTAACAAAGCTATAAAACAGTTCACTGCTGTGCCATCCATAAAATCATTACGCGGAAAGATACAGAATAAATAAGTACCACGAGAAGAAATAGCACCAACCGCCTTCACATACCTCTCCACATAAACATCCATATTTTCTGTATTCAGATTATAAATATCATTAGTCCCCAATTGAACAACCACATAACTATCCGAAACATCCTTATGAAACATCTCCACATAATCCAGCCCTTTCCCCGGAACACCATAATTGTAACATTCCCATTTGGGAAAATAAGACTCAAACGGCCAATAAGCAATGTGACTATCACCAATAAATGAAATTTTAAGTTTTCCTTCCATACCTACCTCCTCACCAGTCTTTTTGGAGAGCCACTCCACGAACACCCCAAACAATAGACAATAGTTAAATCAAACCCTTCCATATTCTCTTCCAAATTTCTCGGTACCACTTCTCCTTCATCCGATACATAAACTAACAACCTTTCTTTCCTCTCATTTTTAACGTATAACCCTGCAATTTTGCATTGCGGACACAACAATTTTCTCATGCCTACTTTCTTTTTTTATCCAAAATAACAAACCAACACCCAATTTTTCTTATAAATCATCGACAAAAATAGAAAAAAAATCAGTTGTATAGCATCCATAGTGAATTTGCACAACATAAAAAGATTATTGGCAAGAAAATACCTATCTTTGCCCAAGAATATAAAACCGCAAAATAAAAGTGTAGCTATGGAAATAAAATTAGACAGAAAAAAAGATTATATTACAAAATCTGATCACAAAGAACAAATAATGAAATATCTATCATGGAAAATCAAACCTTTTGCCCTCTACCATGAAATCCGTGAAATAAGCCGAATATTCAATTTCTCTCCGGAAGAAATAGAAAGTATTTTGAAAGAACTAGAAGATGAAAACAAAATATTCCCTTTAACAGCAGAAGGGCCACGAGACATACACTATATGTTGAAGGCTGACATCCAGCTGCAACTTCTTATAGATATGAAGAAAAGTCCTCAAAAACCAGCTTTCCTCATCTCTTCCCGGCTTTCTCCCTCAAATAACTGGAGAAAAGAAGAGTGGGTTATCATCATTCAGGATTATGTACTAGGAAAAAATTTAAAAAGTCAACTCCCTTCTTACGCTGATTTCGAACCGTTACGCTACATATTAATGCATATGCCAACCTTTCCCGAATGGATGCCTTTTTTTCAAAATATTCCCATATACATCATCGACACTCTTTTTCACGAATACAAATATATATGGGCATCAGGGTTGCTTCATCCCAACATAACCTGTATGATAAACGGATACTTTGAAAATGAAAAAATAGAACCGACAATCCGAGAAAAATATAAATTGGAATTTGCATTTTACCAATATATCCTACCCGGACACATCAACGAAATTCCCAAAAAAATTTCTACTGATATGCCCGAAGGTATGTATTACCATGCTATTTATCACCAATATAGAGGCGATCTCAGCAAAGCTCTTGATCTCTATTCTCAATCATTGAAAGGAATGAATACTAAAACCTTTGACAACGCATTGCTCAATCTCTTCTATACCATTGCCTTACTAAACGACTCCACCATCGAGTCAAAAAAAACATTGCGAAACTTATTTATGAGAGATTATCTTCCATCAGAAATGATGCCTGCCCAACTACTTGCCCTTTATGCTTTAAATGAAAAAATGGAATCAGCCATAGAACATATTCTCTATAATTACGACAAATTTTCACCATTAGTCAAAGTTCTGATTATGCTTATAACACATCATTATCAACTTCAGAAAAAAATAAAACTAAACATAAGTAATGATGAAATACAGCAGTTCATTGACGCCGATCATCTTAAGTTATTACAATTGGAATGCTCTCTAGATTTCTCTCCTTACATTGGCAAAGCAGACTGTCTGATTCAAGAAATAGGCTTTCCCCCTTTACTCCCTCCCTTTCAAAAAATGAATGAATGGGAAAGAGTTCTTGCATTACTCTTAGATAAATCCAAAGAACTCTCACCCAAAAACAAAGAAAAAAAAGAAAGTTCCGAATCACAAAGCCGGATTATTTACCGTATAGACCGACACAACAACATTAATCCATACTTACAAAAATCAAAGGACGGCATTGTATGGAGTAAAGGACGTATCATTTCACTCACTACTTTTCAGCAAGGTATGTCCGAGATGAATGAAACAGATCACGCATTAACTTTATGTATTAAAAAACTTTCTAATGATTGGGAAAAAAAAAGCCGTATGCGCTTCAGTGGCGCCAAGCCTATTATGCAGCTGGTAGGATATCCTTTGGTATTTTCGGACGAAAATCCTGAAAGACAAATCACAATTCGAAAAGAAGAGCCACAAATAACCGTCATAAAAACAACTAGCGGTTTCAAAATAGAAAGCAATGTAGACACGAACAAAATAGAAGGGAATTATATGGTAAAAAGAGAGAAAGAAACGCTTATAAAAATAATAGAACTCCGCAATTTTCAACGTGATATCATCCTAATCTTAAATCGTATATCTATATTCCCGTTACAGGCTGAAAAACAGTTAACTGAAGTATTACAGGAATTAAACAAAAACTTTATTATCCATTCCGACTTGCCTGCATAATAACCTCACAAGAAGAACGAATCATTATCAACTATATTAAACGAATTATGATACATTTTTTTAAGAATTCCATTGCCGCTATAAAGTTACCCGATAAGTTCACTTATCCTTTTCACTATACCCCTCATCCACTTTGCATAATAGCGACTAAAGAAGTACAAGCCTATCTGGCAAGTCAATCCCAATGGCAAAAAGAATTGCAACAAGGAAAAATGTTTGGCGTCCTAATTGTACAAACACCCGAGAATAAAATAGGTTATTTGGCCGCATTTTCAGGAACATTGGCTAGTAAAAGCCATCATCCTTTCTTCGTCCCACCAATTTATGATTTGTTACAACCACAAGGATTCTTCAAAATAGAGGAAGAACATATATCTGCCATCAATGTACGCATTAAAAAGACACAGAACGATCCCCATTACATAGATTTGCTCCGACAAATTGAAAAAGAAACAATGCAGTCCCAGCAGGAATTGACAGAAGCTAAAGAATTTTTCAAATCCGCTAAAAAAAACAGAGAAATCCGGCGTAAGACGGGAGTTCCCGACGCAAAGGAATTAGCTGCAATGATACGCGAAAGCCAGTTTCAAAAAGCTGAATTAAAACGCATGGAAAAAATGTGGAAAGAAAAAATCGCTTCACTACAAGCAGAGGCCGATACTTTCATCACAAAAATAGAAACAATGAAGATAGAAAGAAAAAAACGTTCTGCCACTTTGCAACGAAAACTATTTGAGCAGTTTCAGATACTAAACGCCCGTGGAGAAACAAAAGATTTATGTCGTATTTTTGCACAAACTATACAAAAATTTCCTCCAGCCGGAGCCGGTGAATGTGCTGCTCCCAAATTACTCCAGTATGCCTATAAGCATCAATTAAAACCTATTGCCATGGCAGAATTCTGGTGGGGAGATTCTCCAAAAGCAGAAATAAGACATCATGGATACTACTATCCAGCATGTAAAGGGAAATGCGAACCTATCTTGAAACATATGTTACAAGGACTGGAAGTGGAAGAAAACCCCTTGTTGAAAAAACATTATCATGAAATACCATTAGAGATAGTATATGAAGATAATTACCTAGTCGTAGTCAACAAACCAGCAGGAATGCTCTCGGTTCCAGGAAAAGGAGAAATCGACTCTGTCTATCAACATATAAAGACACTTTATCCAGATGCCACAGGTCCTCTGATAGTCCACCGATTGGACATGGCGACTTCCGGTGTGTTATTGATAGCAAAAAACAAAAAAGTACATCAGCATCTGCAAGCACAATTCAAGAATAGAATGATAAAAAAGCGATATATTGCCTTATTGGATGGCAAGATTCCCTCTAAAGAAGGGACTATAACACTCCCCCTCCGTATGAATCCTCTTGACAGGCCCAGACAAATAGTAGATCATGAACATGGAAAAACCGCTATCACACTGTATCGGGTTTTAAACGAACAAGAAGGAAGAACACTTATTGCCTTTTATCCATTAACAGGACGGACACATCAATTAAGAGTACATGCCGCCCATCCGGAAGGATTACATTGTCCTATACGAGGAGATGAACTTTACGGACGAAAAGCAGACAGGCTTTATTTACATGCTGAAAGTTTAGAGTTTGTTCATCCTATAACTAAAAAAATAATTTTTGTAGAAAAGAAAAGTAATTTCTGATAGTTATTGCTCAGAAAATTTATCTGTAGGTGCCGAAAAAAATATTTTCAGCACCTCACACACTAAATTAGTATTTTACCATTCCTGAGGTGGCATCCGTTTTATTCTTCCATACACATATATAAATGCGGGAATCAAAAAAATTACTGCAAATATCCATGCCGTAGGGTCACCAAAACAAACAGCTAAATAGCCCAATGCTGGTACCGCATAAAGACTAACCATTATACGGGCAATCATTTCGGATACCCCCGACAACATAGCCAAATTGGTAAAGCCCGCCCCCTGAATGGAATAACGCAAGATACAAAGTAAACCCAAAACCGGAAAAAAAGAAACGGAAATATGCAAAAACAGTTCCGTATCCTTCAGAATCTCCCATTCCACAGGGTCAACAAATAACAAGGCAAAAGTACGCGCTCCCAACATCAAGACTCCAAACATAAAAGCACTATAAATAGTCATCATCAATACACTCGCCTTGATTCCCTGCCATATACGCTTCGGCTTTCCTGCACCGTAATTCTGTCCACTATAAGTAGCCATAGCTATACCCAGACTCTCAAGTGGACACATACAAAACATCTTAATACGCATAGCAGCCGTAAAAGCAGCCACACAAGCAGTACCCAACGCATTATTCGCACTTTGCAACATAATACTGCCGATAGCAGTAATAGAGAACTGCAATCCCATCGGCACACCTATATACAATAAAGTCTTTGCCAACGCTCCTCGAAATTTATGTTCTGCCGAAGTCCCCTTCAGAATCTCAAAGTGACGCATCATATACAAATAACACAACACTGCCGAAACACCTTGTGAGAATACCGTAGCTAAAGCCGCTCCCGCAACTCCCCAATCAAGTACCAAAATACAAAAAAGATCAAGCAAAATATTCAATATCGTAGAAAAAAGCAAAAACCAAAACGGAGTCTTGCTATCACCCAATGCACGAATAATACTTGAAAGCAAATTATAGAAAAAGGTACAGGGCACCCCGATGAAAGTAATCAGCAAATAAAAATAAGCATCTTCAAGGATGTTCTCCGGGGTCTGCATCATCTGAAGAATATCCGAACAAAACATACTAGTCACAATAGCAATTACCACAGACATCACCGCTGCCAATTGTAAACTAACTGCCACAAAACGCCGCATCATACCATAATCCCTTGCTCCAAACTTCTGTGCAACAGGAATACCGAAACCACCACAACAGCCATTGCAAAAGCCTAATATCAAAAACACCACCGAAGTGCTAGCTCCTACAGAAGCCAAAGCATTAATTCCAAGAAACTTACCCACAATAGCAGCATCCATCAAGGAATAAGTCTGCTGAAGTAAATTACCCAGCAATAAAGGAAAAGCAAAATTCAATATCAAAGGGAACGGACGTCCCGAAGTCATCTCTCTCGAAGTTGCCATAACATGAATGTATTGTAAATTCGAGCACAAATATATACCATCCTTTGTAAAAATACATATTCTAGAACTTCATTTCAACGAATACCCATTAATTAAATGATACATATCAATTTTTCTCGGAGAACTATCATCTTTCCCAAAATCCTGAATAGAAAAGCAACAACACAGCAAACAATTCCAAACGCCCTATCAACATAAGGAACGACAATACCCATTTAGCAGCATCGGGCAACGCCGCCCACGAAAAAGCAGGACCGAATGCCCCTAACCCCGGTCCCACATTGCCTAAGCTAGAAATAACCGTACTCATCGCCTCAGTCAGCCCCACCCCGAAAAACATCAGTAGTGTCCATCCGACCAAAGCACAAAACAAATAAAATACAAAGAATGTATTCACCGAAGCAATAATGGAAGGCGATATAACCTGACGGTTCACACGAACAGGCAATACAGCCCTAGGATGCAGCATCCGTTTGAATTCATTCTTGATATTACGCGCCAGAATCATAAGGCGCATGTTTTTGATTCCCCCACTAGTAGACCCCGTACATCCACCCGACAACATAGCAAAAATAAGAAGCATCCATGTAAAAGATGGCCACAAGTTATAATCATCCGTTGCAAAACCGCATGACGTATGTGCCGTAGCCACTTGGAACAGAGCCCTGCGGAATGCCTTTTCCCAATCATAATGATTCTGAAAAACTAAGGCAAGCGTGATAACAAGCGTCAAAATACTTACTGATTTCATAAACCAACGGAATTCATCATCCTGAAATAGACGCTTGCCCTTCCCTTTCAGGCACATAAAATAGAGAGAGAAATTAATACCCGAAAGAATCATAAATATCGCTATTACATATTCTATAAACGGAGAATTCCAATAAGCCACACTGGCTTGTTTAGTAGAATAACCACCTGTAGCCGTTGTAGAGAATGAATGACATACCGCGTCAAAAAAACTCATTCCTCCTATTATCAGCAGCATAGTTTCTACAACTGTAAGGATAGCATATATCATCCACAGCCACTTAGCCATCACATCAATCCGAGGATGTGTTTTGTCGTGCGTCACTCCGATAGCCTCAGCTGAAAAAAGTTGTATAGTTCCTCCCCCGAAAATAGGAAGCACAGCAATAGTAAAAAAAACAATACCCAAGCCACCTATCCATTGTGTCAGGCTACGCCAAAATAACAGGCCATGTGAAAGAGATTCTATATCATCTAATATAGTAGCTCCTGTAGTAGTAAAACCCGACATGGTTTCAAAAAAAGCATCTGTCACTGAAGGGATTCCTCCACTAAAATAAAAAGGTAGCATTCCAAACAACGTAAACAAAAACCAAGTAAAAGTTACAATACAGTACCCATCTCGTCGTGTTAGTCGATTCTCAGCACCTCTACTACAAATTAGCAAAACTCCACCGACCAATGTATTCAAAAGAATGGTATATAGAAAATATTGATAATCTTGCTCGCCGTAACATAAGGAAATAGCCGCACAAAGCAGAAACATAGCAGATTCAATAAAAAGTAATACTCCCAATACACGGAATATCATTTTTTTATTTATCAAGCTATTATTTCGGCTTCCACCTTTATATAATTTATCTGGATTATAAAATTCTCCCATCTTTTTATACCTTTTATATTTGACAAGTATATAGCGAATACTATGCCAAAATGAAAAAGCAGATTATAATCTCCTGATAAACAAATAGATACCATATTCAGTCATAAAAAAAGAAAAACACAACCCTTTTCAAAATGAAAGGGGGCGTGTTTTCAAAACAATAAGGTTGCAGATACGACGATCTCAAGCAAAATTTAAATTGCATACATATCTGCTAACACTATAACATCTTCCTCATTATAATGAATAGTGAATAAATATTTTAAGATTACCCACTATTTTACTATTTTTGCATCCAAATCGATAATCCTCTACTAAATTTAATTACGCCTACTGTGGAATTATTCTACAGCTGTTGCCTATTTTCCACACTTTCCCTATCAACAAAAGACAGAAATAAAGCACTGATTATGAATAGGAAAGACTATTTACAATAGTTTGGCACGCTGCTTGTATTTCTACTGATGGCATCTTAAACAATAACAAAACTAAAGTATGAAACTATTTTTTACACACAAAGAAATTGCGCTAAAAAAGAAAAGAACAGCGCTTGTAGTAATAGGTATTGGACTAGTTATCGGGATTTACCTGATTGTTTCCCATCAACCGGCAAAGATGCCGGAACTTCCAGTAGTTGCCATAGCACCAGCAACGCAAGACGATGTGGAAATATATGGTGAATATGTAGGACGCGTACGTGCACAGCAATTCGTTGAAGTACGTGCCCGAGTAGAGGGATATTTAGAACAAATGCTTTTCGCAGAAGGTACATATGTCACTAAAAATCAAGTGCTGTTTGTTATCAATCAAGATCAATATCGGGCCAAAGCTGACAAAGCGCGCGCCCAATTGAAAAAGGATGAGGCACAAGCACAAAAAGCAAAACGCGACTTAGAACGTATCCGTCCGCTATATGAACAAAACGCTGCCAGCCAGTTGGACTTGGACAATGCTACTGCTGCATATGAAACAGCAGAAGCGTCGGTAGCTATGAGTAGTGCCGATCTTGATCAAGCAGAACTGGAACTAGGTTATACTATAGTTCGTTCTCCATTAGCAGGGCATATCAGTGAACGTCACGTAGATTTAGGAACATTAGTCGGTCCGGGTGGCAAATCATTGCTTGCTACCGTAGTAAAAAGTGATACTGTATTAGTGGATTTCAGCATGACTGCTCTAGACTATCTGAAAAGTAAAGAACGTAATGTGAACTTAGGTCAAAAAGACTCCACCCGCTCCTGGCAACCCAATGTATCCATTACTTTGGCAGATAATACTATTTATCCATACAAAGGACTAGTAGACTTTGCCGAACCGCAAGTTGATCCACGCACAGGTACATTCTCCGTACGTGCCGAAATGCCGAATCCAGAACGGGTATTACTTCCTGGGCAGTTCACCAAAGTAAAACTATTATTGGATGTCAGAGAGAGTGCTACGGTAGTCCCGTTAAAGTCCGTTATCATAGAAAAAGGCGGCGCCTATATTTATGTAATGCGCAAAGATTCTACAGTAGAGAGACGTTTCATTGAATTAGGTCCTGAATTCCAAAATCAAGTAGTGGTGGAAAGAGGCTTGGCCCCCGGAGAAGACATTGTCATAGAAGGATACCACAAGCTGAATCCAGGCATGAAAGTGAAAGTAAGTCCTGCCGTAGAGGACAAAAAAACGGAGGAAGAAGATACGATCGGATAATTTCACTCCCGAATACGAATTCCCCTATGGAGGAAAATTTACGCATTCAAAAAAACAATAGACATTATGAAAGTTAGTTTCTTTATAGACAGACCGGTATTTTCAGCTGTCATCTCCATATTAATAGTCATTGTCGGTATCATCGGTCTCACGATGCTACCCATTGACCAATATCCGCAGATTACTCCGCCGGTAGTGAAAATCAGCGCATCCTATCCGGGTGCCAGTGCCCTGACAGTATCACAGGCTGTAGCCACTCCTATAGAGCAGGAATTGAACGGTACCCCAGGAATGCTTTACATGGAATCAAATAGTTCCAATTCGGGAGGTTTTTCAGCCACCGTCACTTTTGATATCTCGGCAGATCCCGATCTAGCGGCAGTGGAAATACAGAACCGTATCAAGTTAGCAGAATCACGCCTCCCAGCAGAAGTTATACAAAATGGTATTTCGGTAGAGAAACAGGCTGCCAGTCAATTGCTGACCCTATGCCTTACCTCTACCGACCCGAAGTTCGATGAAATATACCTTAGCAACTTTGCCACTCTGAATGTGCTGGACCTAATCCGCCGTATCCCTGGCGTAGGACGTGTTTCAAACATCGGAAGCCGATATTATGCCATGCAAATCTGGGTACAACCCGACAAACTGGCCAATTTCGGTCTGACTGTAGCCGACTTGCAGAATGCACTAAAAGACCAAAATCGAGAATCAGCAGCCGGTGTACTGGGACAACAACCCGTACAAGGATTAGACGTAACCATTCCCATCACTACTCAGGGACGTCTATCTACCGTAAGCCAGTTTGAGGAAATCGTAGTCCGTGCTAATGCCGATGGTTCCATCATCCGTTTACGTGATGTGGCCCGCATCTCACTCGAAGCACAATCATACAATACCGAGAGTGCCATCAACAAAGAAAATGCAGCGGTATTGGCCATCTATATGTTACCAGGAGCCAACGCTATGGAAGTAGCAAAAAGCGTGAAAGAAGCTATGGAGGAAATCAGCAAGAATTTTCCCGAAGGAATGAGTTACGAGATACCTTTCGATATGACTACGTATATTTCGGAATCCATTCATGAAGTGTACAAAACACTGTTTGAAGCCCTGATACTGGTTATCATCGTAGTATACCTTTCACTCCAAAGCTGGCGTGCAACAGTTATCCCACTAGTTGCCGTACCTATCTCACTGATTGGAACTTTTGGATTTATGTTGATTTTCGGATTCTCGCTTAATATCCTGACCCTGTTGGGATTGGTACTTGCCATCGGTATTGTGGTGGACGATGCTATCGTGGTAGTAGAGAATGTGGAGCGTATCATGGAAGAGGAGAAACTATCTCCCTACCAAGCTACCAAGAAAGCTATGGAAGGACTTACAGGAGCCATTATCGCCACTTCTTTGGTACTGGCAGCAGTATTTGTTCCCGTAAGTTTTCTAGGTGGAATTACCGGACAACTTTATCGCCAGTTTACGGTAACCATCGTAGTATCTGTATTACTGTCTACGGTAGTAGCTTTGACACTGAGTCCAGTCATGTGTTCACTTATTCTGAAACCGGAAGATCCGAACAAGAAAAAGAATATCATATTCCGCCGTATCAATAAGTGGCTGGCTATCGGCAATCATAAATATGTAGGACTCATCAAGCACATTGTGAAACACCCGCGTCGGGTACTGAGCACATTCGGCATGGTATTGATCGCCATCCTGTTAATCCATCGCATTATTCCCACCAGCTTCCTCCCCATCGAAGACCAAGGATATTTTAAAATAGAGTTGGAACTGCCCGAAGGTGCAACGTTGGAACGTACACGTATCGTGACGGAACGTGCTGTGGAATACCTGATGGAAAATCCGGCAGTGGAATATGTACAAAGCGTGGCAGGAAGCAGTCCGCGTGTAGGGACCAGTCAGGCACGAAGTGAACTGACTATCATCTTAAAACCTTGGGAGGAACGTGACTCGCAAACTATTGACGATATTATGGCACAGGTAAAAAAAGACATGTCGCAATACCCCGAATGCAAGGTATATCTTTCCACCCCTCCCGTTATTCCGGGATTGGGCAGTTCGGGTGGTTTCGAGATGCAACTGGAAGCACGTGGAGATGCCACTTTTGAAAATTTGGTACAAGCTACGGATACATTGATGTATTATGCATCAAAACGTAAGGAATTATCAGGTTTATCCTCGGCTTTACAAGCGGACATCCCCCAACTTTATTTCGATGTAGACCGTGACAAAGTAAAATTCGCAGGAGTACCTTTAGCAGATGTATTCTCGACCATGAAAGCTTATACAGGTTCGGTATATGTAAACGATTTCAATATGTTTAATCGTATCTACCGTGTATATATTCAAGCAGAAGCACCCTACCGGGAACATAAGGAGAATATCAACCTATTTTTTGTACGGGGTACAGACAATGCCATGATACCGCTCACCTCGTTGGGTACCACTTCGTATACCACAGGTCCGGGCAGCATCAAACGTTTTAATATGTTCAACAGTTCTGTGATTCGCGGTGAGGCCGCAGATGGTTACAGTTCAGGACAGGCCATGGAAATTATCGAACAAATAGCTCGCGAACACCTACCAGAAAATATCGGTGTAGAATGGAGCGGACTATCTTTCCAGGAAAAACAAGCAGGTGGACAGACCGGTATGGTGCTGGCATTAGTGTTCATGTTCGTGTTTTTGTTCCTTGCTGCCTTATACGAAAGCTGGATGGTACCGGTTGCAGTATTACTCTCTTTACCTGTAGCCGCATTAGGTGCCTATCTAGGTGTATGGGGCTGTGGATTGGAGAATGATGTCTATTTCCAGATCGGATTGGTGATGTTGGTAGGACTGGCCGCCAAAAATGCAATTCTTATTGTAGAGTTTGCCAAAGAACAAGTGGACAGAGGAATAGATGTGGTACAAGCTGCACTCCATGCTTCACAACTCCGCTTTCGACCTATTTTGATGACTTCATTGGCATTCATCTTAGGTATGTTACCTATGGTTATCGCCAGCGGGCCAGGTTCAGCCAGCCGTCAAGCTATTGGTACAGGTGTATTCTTCGGAATGATCTTTGCTGTAACTGTGGGAATTTTGTTAGTACCTTTCTTCTTTGTACTGATATACAAGATGAAAGCGAAAATGAAACAAAAATAAGGATATAAAAAGACGAAAGAAATGATGAAACATACATTATTATATATAGCCGTATCAGGAATGACTTTGCTGACTTCTTGCCAATTAGGTAAGCACTACACACGTCCCGACTTGCATCTGCCCCAACAATTAGATACGTTACGACAACAGGATACATTATCTATTGCCGATATGCAGTGGTGGGAAATCTATACGGACACAACCTTGCAAAGCTTGATAGAAAAAACGTTGGATAACAACAAAGACATGAAAATTGCTGCGGCACGTGTAAAAGAACTTGCCGCAATGAAGCGCATAGACTTTGCCAACCTTTTCCCCCAACTGAACGGAGGCGCTTATGCTCAAAAAGAAGGAAGTAATTATGGTGGTAACAACTATAAAAATGACCCCGAACTGGGTGGTAAACTTACCGTAACTTGGGAATTAGACCTATGGGGTAACCTACGTTGGGCAAAAGACAAAAGCATAGCACAATTCCTGGGAAGCATCGAGGCGCAACGTGCCTTGAAAATGAGTATTGTGTCCGAAGTGGCACAAGCCTATTTTGAATTGGTCGCATTAGACAATGAGCTGAACATTGTTCGTCAAACACTCTATGCCCGTAAAGAAGGAGTACGCTTGGCAAAACTTCGTTTTGAAGGAGGACTAACTTCAGAAACTTCTTATCAACAGGCACAAGTGGAGTATGCACGTACCGCAACTTTAGTTCCTGAACTAGAAAGGAAAATTTCATTGAAAGAAAATGATATTGCATTTTTAGCAGGCGAATACCCGCACCGCATACAGCGTTCCATTCTACCCGAAGAAGTAAAACTACCTGAAACATTACCAGTAGGTCTACCCTCCACTCTGCTGGAACGTCGTCCCGATGTACGTGAAGCAGAACAGAAATTAATAGCAGCCAATGCCAGTGTAGGTATTGCCTATACCAATATGTTCCCACGACTTAGCCTCACAGCACAATATGGCGTAGAAAGTGAAGAATTCTCTGATTTCTTCAAATCGCCCATTCATTATATCAGTGGCAATCTTCTAACTCCTCTCTTCGCCATGGGAAAATACAGAGCAACCCTAAAGGCCAAAAAAGCCGCATACGAACAGGAATGCTACAGCTATGAAAAATCAGTACTGACTGCATTCAAAGAGGCCCGCAATGCCATTGTGGACTTCAATAAGATAAAAGATATCTACGAATCGCGCCTGCAACTGGAACGTTCCTCTAAAGCAACAATGGAACTGGCCCAATTGCAATACATCAATGGAGTAATAGGCTATCTAGATGTATTGGATGCACAACGTAGCTATTTCGACGCACAAATAGGATTAAGCAATGCAATAAGAGACAAACAGATTACATTAGTAAAATTGTATAAAGCATTAGGGGGTGGATGGTAACCATCCCCTCTTTTCTGTATCTTCCTTTATCCGGAAAATCAAATTAAGATATATGCCTGATAGGACGTATTGTTCTCTACCGGTGTAAGTGACAAATAACCCGACTTCACTTTTCCATTCTCCAGATATAAAGGATACTTTTCTTGAAGCGCAAGATGAGAATGCCATGCCTCACCAGGCTTTGCATAATATTCTATAACATACCGTCCCTGCACGCCATCACACACATAGTTATCATATATCAAGCGTGCTACCACTCCCATATTCATACGAAGATTTATTTCCACACACGGATGAATGGCATACCCGCTATTTTGGGTACGGCATACCATCATATCCACCCCCAGATAGCCTTCGTAACTCCCTTTTATCACCTCTGCCAACTCTACCTGTAACGCCCTCCCAACCTGATGTAAGATTTCCGCAGAAACATAAGTGGATATCCTCGCTTCAATAACCCGATCCGCCGCCAACAAGTTTTCTTTATAAACACCTCTCTTATCCGTTTCAAATAAGGAATACCCTATAAAATGTACCTGTCCCCACTCGTCTGCAAAAAACTCCATGGCAAAATCCAAAAGCTTATCATAAAAAGGTTCTCCTATCACCTCATGCTGAGTGGTAAGTATGTGTCGAATCCACCCTTCCAGAGGGATGGGAAAACTACCTGAAACATATTGTATCCCTCTTCCACTACCAGACCATGGCGCTTTTAACAAAGCACGAGAATGAGACAACACAAAAGCCTTCACTTCCTCTATTGACGACAATACAAAAGCCTCCCCCAATATGGGAATATTCCCACCTATATGTCTACAAAGGCGGCGTAACACTTTTACAGCCGTCTGACGTCCGGATATTTGACGGATACGCTTCATACGCTCTACTGAAGGATATGCTGTATCAGGAAATCCAGCTTCCTGCAAACGACGCACCAAAGACGGATTCCATCCCCAAGGAATCACCTTATTATAAATGGGTACGAATTCTAAAACCCAATTGACCGAAAGCGGCAAAAAAGATTGTCTTTCCATTGTTTTCATACGCTGAGCAGAATCCAGCCACACAGTTCCTCCCTCTTCTGCATACCATGCAGGCAACATGGATAGCTCGGCCGCCATTCGTCGTGCACTGGCAGGTGCCATATAATAAGGATCACCACAAGCTAATGCCATATCATTTTCCGGATTGAATAAATAAAGCGCTTCCATTTCCGGACACAAAGATAAATGTTTTAGAGTACAAACCATTTCTCTTGTCCGTCTTTTAGTAGAAAAAAAAATAATATTTTGCTATCTCCAGTTTGCAATTTGAATTAGTATTGCTATATTTGCAGCCGATAAAAAAGCAACCATGGAAACCTTTTACAGAACACACAGTTATCTGGTGGAACATACAAATGCTCCTGTTCGCCGGGACTTGATGGACGAGATAGACTGGAATGACAGACTGATCGGTATCAAGGGTACTCGTGGCGTAGGGAAAACGACTTTCCTCCTGCAATATGCAAAAGAAAAGTTCGGAACGGATCACTCATGTCTGTTCATCAACATGAATAACTTTTACTTCTCTAAATATACATTAGTGGAGTTTGCCGCAGAATTCGTAAAACGAGGAGGAAAAGTTTTGTTGATAGACCAAGTGTTTAAGTATCCCGAATGGAGCCACGACCTGCGTGCTTGCTATGAAATGTTTCCTACTCTGAAGATTATATTCACCGGATCATCTGTGATGCGACTGAAAGAAGAAAATCCAGAACTGAGCGGCATTGTCAAGGTATACTATCTGAGAGGTTTCTCATTCCGCGAATATCTGAATTTGCAAAGCGGCAATTGTTTCCGTGCCTATACCTTACAAGAAATTTTGGAGAATCACGAACAGATAGCGAAAACCATCCTGCGCAACGTGAAGCCCTTGGATTATTTTCAAGACTATCTGCATCACGGTTTCTACCCATTCTTCCTGGAAAAACGTAACTTTTCGGAGAATCTGCTAAAAACCATGAATATGATGATAGAAGTAGATATACTTCTTATCAAACAAATTGAGCTGAAATATCTTTCAAAGATAAAAAAATTACTATATTTGCTAGCTGTGGACGGACCCGTTGCTCCGAACGTCAGCCAGCTGGCCACGGAGATTCAAACTTCACGTGCCACGGTGATGAATTACATTAAGTATCTGGCAGATGCGCGTCTTATCAATATGGTTTATCCCAAGGGAGAGGAATTTCCCAAGAAACCTTCCAAACTGATGATGCACAACACCAACCTGATGTACTCCATTTATCCGGTAAAGGTCGAAGAACAGGATGTACTGGATACATTTTTCATGAATACCCTGTATAAGGACCATAAACTATATAAAGGCGATAAAGGCACTTCATTTATGGTAGACAACGGACTGCATTTCCGTATTTGCGCAGAAGGGTGCAAGTTCAAAAATAATCCAAACGTGTATTATGCCCTACACAAATTGGAATTAGGACACGGAAATATGATCCCATTATGGCTTTTCGGCTTTTTATATTAAGAGATAGAGAATAGATTTTATTACCTAATAATTAGTAATTGTATGACTAAACAAAAAAAATTCATCACTTGTGATGGTAACCAGGCAGCAGCACATATCTCGTATATGTTCTCTGAAGTAGCTGCTATCTATCCCATCACTCCGTCGTCTACTATGGCTGAATACGTAGACGAATGGGCTGCCGCAGGTCGTAAAAACATCTTCGGCGAAACAGTTTTGGTACAAGAAATGCAGTCAGAAGGCGGTGCAGCAGGTGCTGTTCATGGTTCTCTTCAGGCAGGTGCGTTGACTACCACTTACACTGCATCTCAGGGTCTGTTGCTGATGATCCCTAACATGTACAAAATTGCCGGTGAATTCCTGCCTTGCGTATTCCACGTATCGGCTCGTACATTGGCTTCACACGCATTGTGTATCTTTGGTGACCATCAGGACGTCATGTCTTGCCGCCAAACAGGTTTCGCCATGTTGTGCGAAGGTTCTGTACAAGAAGTTATGGATATGGCTGCTGTAGCTCATCTTGCTACTATCAAATCTCGCGTGCCATTCGTCAACTTCTTCGATGGTTTCCGTACTTCTCACGAAATCCAAAAAATTGAAATGCTGGAGAATGAAGATCTGGCAGGTCTGATTGATCAACAGGCTTTGGCAGAATTCCGTCAACGCGCGTTGAATCCTAACAACCCTGTTGCACGCGGTATGGCTGAAAACCCCGACCACTTCTTCCAGCACAGAGAATCTTGCAATAACTTCTATGAAGCAGTTCCGGCTATCGTAGAAGAATACATGAACGAAATCAGCAAAATCACAGGCCGCCCTCATGGTTTGTTCGATTACTATGGTGCTGAAGACGCTGAACGCGTAATTATCGCAATGGGTTCTGTTACAGAAGCTGCCCGCGAAGCTATCGACTACTTGATGAGCAAAGGTGAAAAAGTAGGTTTGGTTTCTGTACATTTATACCGTCCGTTCTCTGCTAAACATTTCTTGGCTGCTGTACCTAAGACTGCCAAGACTATCGCAGTTCTTGACCGTACTAAAGAACCGGGAGCAAACGGCGAACCTTTGTATCTGGATGTTAAAGACTGCTTCTATGGAACAGAAAACGCTCCGGTTATCGTAGGTGGACGTTACGGTTTAGGTTCTAAAGACACTACTCCTGCTCAAATCATCGCTGTATTCAAGAATTTGGCTCTGCCAATGCCGAAAAACCACTTCACTGTGGGTATCGTAGACGATGTAACTTTCACTTCTCTTCCTCAAGAAGAAGAAATCGCATTAGGCGGCGAAGGTATGTTTGAAGCTAAATTCTACGGATTAGGTGCTGACGGTACTGTAGGTGCTAACAAGAACTCAGTGAAAATTATCGGTGACAACACCGACAAGCACTGTCAGGCTTATTTCTCATACGACTCTAAGAAATCTGGTGGTTTCACTTGCTCTCACCTCCGTTTCGGCGATACTCCTATCCGTTCTACTTATTTAGTAAATACTCCGAACTTCGTAGCTTGCCACGTACAAGCTTATTTGCACATGTACGATGTAACTCGTGGTTTACGTAAGAACGGTTCTTTCTTGTTGAACACTATTTGGGAAGGTGAAGAACTGGCCAAGAACTTACCGAACAAGGTTAAGAAATATTTCGCACAAAACAACATTACTGTTTACTATATCAATGCAACTCAGATTGCTCAGGAAATCGGTTTGGGCAACCGTACCAATACCATCCTGCAATCAGCATTCTTCCGTATCACAGGCGTTATTCCTGTTGACTTGGCTGTAGAACAGATGAAGAAATTCATCGTTAAGTCTTATGGCAAGAAGGGCGAAGACGTGGTGAACAAGAACTATGCTGCCGTAGACCGTGGTGGCGAATACAAACAATTGGCTGTTGATCCGGCTTGGGCTAATCTGGAAGTTGAAGCTCCTGCTGCTAACAATGACCCTGCATTCATCAACGAAGTAGTTCGTCCTATCAACGCTCAGGATGGTGACTTGTTGCCGGTATCTGCATTCAAAGGCATCGAAGACGGTACTTGGGAACAAGGTACTGCTCAATACGAAAAACGTGGTGTAGCTGCATTCGTACCTGAATGGAATGCTGAAAACTGTATCCAGTGTAACAAGTGTGCATATGTTTGTCCTCATGCTTCTATCCGTCCGTTCGTACTTGACGCTGAAGAACAAAAGGGTGCAAACTTCGAGACATTGAAAGCTGTAGGTAAACAATTTGACGGAATGACATTCCGTATCCAGGTTGACGTGCTTGACTGTCTGGGTTGTGGTAACTGTGCTGATGTTTGTCCGGGCAATCCGAAGAAGGGAGGCAAGGCTCTTACAATGAAACATTTGGAAAGCCAGTTGTCTCAAGCAGCCAATTGGGAATACTGCGCTAAGAACGTGAAGAGCAAACAACATTTAGTAGATATCAAAGCCAATGTGAAGAACTCTCAGTTCGCTACTCCGTTGTTCGAATTCTCTGGAGCTTGTTCAGGTTGTGGTGAAACTCCATATGTGAAACTGATTTCCCAGTTATTCGGTGACCGTGAAATGGTTGCTAACGCTACCGGATGTTCTTCTATCTACTCTGGTTCTGTTCCTTCAACTCCTTATACTAAGAACGAAAAGGGTCAAGGTCCTGCTTGGGCTAACTCATTGTTCGAAGATTTCTGCGAATTCGGTTTGGGTATGACTTTGGCTGACAAGAAACTTCGTGCACGTATCGAAGCTGCTATGAAGGATGCTATCGCCAGTGATACTTGTCCAGCAGAATACAAAGAAGCATTCCAGGAATGGATTGATGGTAAGGACGATGCAGACAAGAGCAAAGCCGCTGCCGAAAAGATCATTCCAATGGTGGAAGCTGCTAAAGATAAATGTAAGAACTGCGCTACCATTGCAGAATTCAAGAACTATTTGGTTAAGAAGAGCCAATGGATTATCGGTGGTGACGGTGCTTCTTACGATATCGGTTACGGTGGTTTGGACCATGTGATTGCTTCCGGCGAAGATGTAAATATTTTGGTATTGGATACTGAAGTTTACTCTAATACTGGTGGTCAGTCATCTAAGGCTACTCCGCTGGGTGCTATCGCTAAGTTTGCCGCTTCAGGTAAGCGTGTACGTAAGAAAGACCTTGGTATGATCGCTACTACTTACGGTTATGTATATGTTGCCCAGATTGCTATGGGTGCTGACCAAGCTCAGACTTTGAAAGCTATCCGTGAAGCAGAAGCTTATCCCGGTCCGTCATTGGTTATCGCTTACGCTCCGTGTATCAACCACGGTTTGAAGGCAGGTATGGGTAAGAGCCAGGCTGAAGAGGCTAAGGCTGTAGAATGCGGTTACTGGCACTTATGGCGTTTCAACCCTGCTTTGGAAGAAGAAGGCAAGAATCCATTCATGCTTGACTCTAAAGAACCGAAATGGGAAGGTTTCCAGGATTTCTTGAAGAACGAAGTTCGTTTTGCCTCTGTAATGAAGCAGTATCCTGCTGAAGCTGCTGATCTGTTTGCTGCTTGCGAAGAAATGGCCAAGAAACGTTATGCTTCTTACAAACGTATGGAAGCAATGAATTGGAGTGAATAATTTCTAATACATGCATATAAAAAAGGCTTGTTCATGAAGAACAAGCCTTTTTTATAACCTTTTTCTACCATTAGTATATATGAGGCCACGCATACGTATGCACAAAATAAGACCTCAATTTCAAATATTTCTACTTTTACCATCACTATTTATGGCTTAAGGTTACCAAAAATTTCCTACCTTTGCCACATAACATTATGAAAAACCTATAAACATGAATACTCTAACCAACCTGAAATACACATTGGCTGTCACAGCCGGACTGTGCTCCTCTTTTGCATACGCACAAAACCATCCTCATATCATACTGATAATGACAGACCAACAGCGAGCCGATGCCATAGGCTGTATGGGAAACGATGCTGTTATCTCCCCTAACCTAGACGCACTAGCTGCCGAGGGAACATTATTTATGAATGGCTATTCTTCTTGTCCAAGCAGCACTCCGGCACGTGCTGGTCTGCTGACCGGACTTTCTCCTTGGCATCATGGCTTGTTGGGATATGGAAAAGTATCTCCCGAATATAAATACGAAATGCCACAGATGCTAAAAGACGCTGGTTATTATACTTTTGGAATCGGGAAAATGCACTGGCATCCCCAACGGGTAAAACATGGTTTCGAAGGCACTCTGCTAGATGAAAGCGGACGCGTGGAAGACGAGAACTTCACCAGTGATTACCGCCAATGGTTCCAAACAAAAGCTCCCGGAAAGAATCCTGACGCCACCGGTATAGGCTGGAACGACCATACGGCAAGTATATATAAATTGCCCGAAAACCTCCATCCTACCTATTGGACAGGAGAAATGGCCTGTGAACTTATCAGCAACTACGATCCGACCAACAAACCGTTATTTCTGAAAGTTTCTTTTGCCCGTCCACACAGTCCGTATGATCCACCACAAAGATATCTGGACATGTATGAGGATGCCCTAATACCCGATCCTGCTATCGGAGACTGGTGTGGCAAATACGCAAAAAAACTAAATCCTGAAAAGACGGCACAAGACGCTCCATACGGTAATTTTGGCAATGAATATGCACGCAATTCCAGACGTCATTATTATGCCAACATCACTTTCATTGACGAACAGATAGGCAGAATTATCCAAACATTGAAAGAAAAGGACATGTATAATGACGCATTAATCGTTTTCATTTCCGATCATGGCGATATGATGGGCGACCATTATCACTGGAGAAAGACTTATCCATACGAGGGCTCCACTCATGTGCCATACATCGTGAAATGGCCTTCCGTCGACCACGTTACACCGGGAAAAACAGACGCTCCTGTAGAGTTACGTGATATTCTTCCCACTTTCCTTGATGCAGCCGATGTGACCATCCCCACTGACATGGACGGCCGTTCTTTGTTGCCACTTGCCAAAGGCATGGAAACAACCTGGCGCAAGTATCTGGATCTAGAGCATGCCACCTGTTACAGTGATGACAACTATTGGTGTGCACTGACTGACGGCAAAATAAAATATATATGGCGTATCCACACCGGTACCGAAGAGTTATTCGACTTAACCCAAGACCCTCAGGAATTGCACAATGCCGTCAATGACAAAAAATACAGGAAGCAGCTGACGGAAATGCGTAATGAAATGATCCGTCATTTAAGTGAACGCGGCGAAGAGTTCGTGAAGGACGGTCGATTGGTGGTCAAGGAGAAGACCATGCTTTATGGACCTAATTATCCGGGGAAAGAAAATAAAAGATAATGTACGTTGTACAGAGGGATCGTCTCCAATTGTCCCACTTTTTCCTACAACAGAGTTTTATAATTCTGCTGTCACTGTTGTCACCTATTCCCTGCAACCCCTATAAACAGGAAGTTAGAGAGGTGGTGGCAGCACATTATTTTATGTACAAAAATGCCTACTGCCACCACTTTATCCACCTTGTTACATGGTACAAACCTACTTTGTTTGTCCACCAGACAGGACAAGCCTGTGCAATGAACACGATAGGCTTGTACGGTGAACACGGTAAACTTGTGCAGCCTCGAAATAACGACTTTCCTTGCCAAAGTATTCAGAATCTTGATACAAGTTCTGTCGGATCCTGCAGCAAGTTCCACGAAATCCTGTACCAAGTTTTGCCGTTACACCCAGCATCCTTCCCTTTCGGAGGAGAAGGATAAACCGGTAGCCGGAAAGACTTAAACTAAAGGTTGGAAGATATAGATCTTTGAAACGAAACGTCTTGTTCTTTTTATCAGACGTCTTCATCTTTTTTGCAAACATCCTTGTTTTTTCCGAAAAGAATAAAGGCTTTCGGAACGATACGGGACTGTGACCGGAAACAGATTTCTACACATACGTATGTACGTGTAAAAAAATATCCTGCCACCTGCTTGCTATAATGACTGACCCCGAAACCAAATTCCCTTTTCCATAACTTATCGGGCAAGCTAATCAGAGCTCATTCCAATAGCATAGGAAAAGCGATGGAACATCAAATTCACACCGCTTTATCTCTAAAAACAAGAAAATGAGTTTCCAAGTGAACCTCCATTTCACCCGACAGATTCTTCATTTCAGCAAGAAAGGATGCACGAGTTTCATCAAATTTCTGAAGCCCCTCTATCTTTCTATTTTCCAACAGTTCCTGCAGTCTGTTCACAAATTAAAATATAAAGCCTAACCCTAACGACAAATTGGAAAGAGCCAATTTATCTTTCCCTTCATTCTTCTCGTCAGTAATATTAGCCGATTTCAGACCTTTTTGATAAGCAACATTCAAAAACAAGCGCTTCCAATAGATGCTGCCCTGTATGGCAATTCCCCAGTCAAAACGGTTAATATTACCTTTAGGATCGTCCCCATCATCATTCTTGCCAAAGGAGGGACAATCATCTTTGGTTATGGTATGTTTATTTTCTCCATATTTGTCGGGGGATACTGTCAAATATGTATCCGACTCATATTTAAACTTACCAAACAACCCATAAGAGAAGTAAGGGCCCACTCCCAACTGAACCCTAAACGATTCTGACAAAGGTAAAGCATAAGCAAATAAAATAGGAACGTCCAAATAGCCCAGATTATGTTTTTGAGTGACACTAGTGCCGCGAGATTCTGTCACATCATATTTCTTATAAGAATCCAAATCGACCCGATGCGATTTTTTAGTAGTAAATTTATCATATTCATAAGTGATACCTTTCATAGAAAGTCCAATAGCAGGCTGAATACTAAAGTTGCCAATCACAGGAACATCTATAAAATAATGGACACTGTAACCCATATAGCTTTTATTATTATAATCTTGATCTGCCATAAGATCATTATACTTCCCTGTAGCACTGGTCATATTTAACCCCACGCGAATACCGGAAGTAGTTTGTGCTTGTGCCATAAATGCACATACGGACATAGCCATGATAAAAAACAGTTTCTTCATAATGCAGTATTTTTATTAAAATTTGTAATCTTGTTTCACTCCTTTCATAGTGAACAATAAAGAAAGACGGACAGACCAATTTTCATCAATAGCATACTCAGCTCCTATTCCTGCATAGAAACCTGGATGCATTTTAGATTCCTCTACGCTAGACATGCTGCTCATATTGAGCAGCCTTCGCATTCCACATTAAACCCTGTGCATACGATGTTAACGAAATTAGCATTAAAATGCTGCAATAATTGTCTTTTCCATACTTCGTAACAATTGACTCTATAAGTTTACATTTGCAAATGTATTGCAACTTTTATATTCAAAAAACTATCATTTGTCAAGATTTACACTAAACACACTAAAATAGATACCAAGCAGCTAAAATTAACGACTATATATACAATAAATAAATTATGCAAATAAGACAAGCTTGAAAATATATAAATTTAGGCTTCACATTCCAGCTCTATATGATATGGAATCGGAAGAACCATCAAAAGCCCAGTTATACTTTTCACCACCTCTCCAGACTGGCAGTATAGAACTATAGAACCATTTAAAACATAAAACAAACAGGCGTTTATTCCTCGGAAATGAACGCCTGTTTGTTTTGAATTTCACTATTCAGCCATATCAACAAATCTTTTTGGCAAGCAACCAATTTTCACTTCTGTTGACGAAGCCGGCTAACTTAAACACTTATTTTATTTCACGAATCAACATTCCCGGATAAAAATCGCCACCCGACACTTTTCGGAAAGTGGTAAAACCAAAGTCCGAACCATAAGCCTGTTCCTCGGAAGCCATATAACGATTATCCCAAATCAGATTCTCCTTAGGCTGAATCACTCCTACACGCTTATAAGTCATTTTGCCTTCTTTGCTCAGTTCGGCTTCCAGTACTTCAAATTTAGACTTTTCAGTGACTCCCTCTTTCAAGCCAATATAAGCTTTAAGGGGAGAAACACTAATTAAGGGGGTATTTACTTTGAACTGGTCAAAATTCTTTTGCAGACTCGCTATATTTTCATCAATGGCACGTTGGCATGCCTTTCGCACCATTTGCTGGGGCTCGTCCAAGTTAATACCCAAAAAGGAAGTGTTACTTCCATCACTATGCTGGCTGCCCACATACTTCAACTTGAACATCTTACGGTTATTATTGAAAGCATTCACCTTCTCCTTATTATCCTTATCAGTATAATATTGAGTATAGAATTTTGTTGCAGTCTCTTCATCCCAAACCAGTTGATAGAGATAAGTATCAATATTTACTTTAAACCCCTTATAGGATGCAACTATATCTCCCGTAGAATTACCTAAATCCATATAGGATGTCTCACCGGTGTAAATGGCCGCTGCCGCACCCAGCCCTTTGACAATTCCTCCCCACACACTTGAACCTTTTGAACGGTCAATATAGCGAATATCATTCACAATAAGAAAAGTATTTCCAATCAAGTCCTCACCGGCATCTTCCAACAGAGCGTTTCCGCGTTGAGTCTTGGATGCCAAAGCCTTGTCCAGTTCGGAAGCATTGTACAGCCCTCGTTCTTTCACCAGTTCTACATCACAGACCCCTGTCATGTAATCACGGTTAAACCAGCGTCCTACCATACGACTGGCAATACCATTATTTCTGATAAATTCATCTATCTCCTCATGGTTTTTATCCAATTTCTTTTCAGAAGTATAGATTACTTTTACACTTAAATCATGATTATTGTATTTATCAGGAACAGGAATTTTGAGAAAAACATCCTTTATTTCATCACCAAATTCTCTTCCTTCGTGATTGATCATCATGCTATAAAGAGAACTGCGACGATATTTTATTTCGCCGTCTCCTTGGGCTTGAATTTGAGCGGCGAATACCACCGTCAACAACTGTATTATAATGAATCTTTTCATTTTTCAAACATTCAATAATTAATAATCCCAATGTTTATCTGGAATGACAGAGGTTATCTTAAACATATTTGTATCCGGGTCAAAACGTGCAATCACTCGAAGAGCCTCTACTTCGGTCAAGCTCTTCTTGTCTTCCGCTAACATATATTGTTTGGCCAAGACCATATCCTCTTCTTTTTCGAACAAGCAAGGCACCAGTATCTTGCCATCCGGATCAATAATCCCCCACTTTCCATCGGACATCACATAAGCCATCTCATTATCAAAATTGGATGCATTGGCAAATCCCTGCTTCAGACGAACAGACTTTTGCACCCCATCATAAAGGTAATACAGGTTATCCTTTTTCACCCATATCAATTGCGGATTGACTATAGGAGCTACACCTTGCCACTCTAAAGGAACGACAACCCGGTTCTGCAAATCAATAGCCCCCCATAATTTGTTCAGGCATACGGATGCATACCCCCGATGAAAATTGCCTATACGGTCATACTTATCGGATACGATTTGTCCTTTCATATCTACATAAAACCAAGAAGCATTTTTTTGTACTCCCAAGCGCCCATTGTTCACACTGGTAAGCGAATTAGTATATTCAATAGGAATAACAACTGCCCCTGTAGAATCAATTGCACCAAAAGCCGATCCCTTTTGTACCACCCGGTATCCTTCATTGCTCAGGAAAGCCTTTGACAGGCCACCAATCACCTTGTTCCCCTTTTTATCTATGAAATACAATTCATCATCCAATGAAACCGGAGCTAAATTATGGCTGAAAGCCCCAAACTTTCCCTTTTCTGAAGAAGGTATTCTGACCATCACTTCAGCATCCAAATCATAATAAGCTTTAGCTATTTGCTTCTTTTCCACTTTAGCAAGCCTAAGCATATTGTCTGAAGGAGGAAGAATAGCCTGATTGGCTGTTAAAGGAATAATAGTATTTCCATGGACATCTACCAACCCTTGGGATTTCTTATTAATGAAATAAAAATAATCTACCCTCGATGAAGGCAACTGGGACTCAGCAGCATGAGGCTTGGGAAGCAGCAAGCTCTGTATCTCCTGCTTGGTAGCAGGAAATGCGGACTGGTCTGCCTTAGTATAAAAGGCAGCCTCATCAAGCAAAGCTCCAGTTTTCTTATCTCGCAAAATAGGGAAGTTGCCCACATCTTCATATTTGGCAGGAATTATTTCCCGCCCATTTTCATTGATTAACCCGAATTTACCTTTAGACACCATGTTGTTCTTTTTATCGTATTTGCCACCGATATTAACCCAACAGATTCCTTGGTCGTTGAAACTGCCTATAAAATTATAAGTAGGCTTCACTATGATATTGCCAGCTGAATCAATGAACCCGAACTTCTTGCCTTTCAAGACATATATCAGTTTTTTATTTAAATCTCCCATTGCCTCATAATCAGTTTTCAGGATTTCCTTACCTGTCTTATCAATCAACCCCCATTTTTCACCTGTATTACTACTAGCTTTATTGCCTATGAGTCCACCCGTTGTTAGCATTACTCCTTTTTTAGTATTTCCACCTTCAGCGACGGGGCAAACCCCGTTATAAAATTCACCGATATATGTATATTTCCGTTTTGTAATGATTTCACCATCTTCATTAATCAGACTGTATTTTCCATCTTTTCCTATTTTAGCGATACCGTCTTTAAAAGGGGTAGCTTCATCATATTTATACTTTATCACTACTGTCCCGTCTTCCGTCATAAAGCCATAACGCCCCTTTTCATTCTGCACGGCCTTCAACCTCTGAGCTTGCACAGAGCCACTGACCAGCACCAGCAGACATAGAATTAGGATAACTTTTTTATTTCTCATATTCTTTTTATTTAAAATCATTTGAACTTGAATTAATGGAGCCAAGTAATATTAGTAGTAACCGGTTGCTGCCCATTACCAAATGCTACACCTATAGCTCTGGCAGCTTCTATCCTCTGCTTTTTCAGCCCCGCTTCATCCTTATATTTCTCACGATTCTCAAAATCCCAATCACTGGTCACCTTTTGCTTTATTTCATTATACAAAGCTTTAGCTTCACCTTCACAACTACTTCCCGGCTCAATGAAAACCAACCAGTCAAAAGCCCTTGAAGCACCTTCCGCATCGGGTGACTTTGCCCATTCGGATCTGGCGTATTGCATAATCAATTGACAATTATAATTCACATATTGAGTATAATAAGTGTCTATCAGTTTACTAGCTTCCTCATAGCCGACACAACATTCAGGAATGGAGGTAACATAATACAATGCAGCATCATACTCATGCATAGAAGCACTTTTTTGCGCTTTTATCAATATTTGCCTATAATTACTATTATACCAAGAGATAATTTTTTCTTTCCCTTCGCGTATAAATTCTTGCATTTTCACGTTTTTGCCATTTATTGCACGGAAAGCATTGATATATGCCCGGTTAATATTAGTACCTACTCCTTTTGCATCCACAGTGAGAGTAGAAAATACTTTCTGCCCTACTGCATCTCCTATATACAAAGTCAATTGAACAGTAAGCGCTGTACTGACAGGAGGACCGGACAATGTTTCCTTATATAAAGTATTGGCCTTAGCTGTGATAAAGAATGGTGTAAAATTGGAATTGGCAACACCCCCCTGAGCGGCCACTGCCGCAGCTAAACGATTTCCTAAAATCTCTTGTACCTGAGATGGAAGTTCCTCTTTCTGGGCAGCTTTAGCTATTGTAAGGCTTATCTCACAATCCTGTGCTGCCGCAGACATGGCACAACATGCACACCAAGCGGTAAATATCATATTCCTTATTTTCATATCTTTTCTATTTTTCTCCGATAACCAATTCAGCTTTACCTAACCCTTTCGTCATTACTTTGCAGGTAAGATTGGCTTTCTGATTGAGATATTTGCGCAAATCATTTGCAAAGCTTCTTGTATCTCTAGCCATTCCATTTTCACGATAAAGCGGAATGCGTACCTGCTCAAAAAGCATCATATTCTCAGTTGCATCAGTTAAACTAAAACGATGAGCCACCGTATTCTGCGCCACCCAATCTTCTATGATTTCCTGTAGTTCAGCCCCCCCAAATTCACTTTCCAAATTAACACCGCTCCCATTATCAAACACGTGGACTTCTAATGCTACTTCACGGCCATTAGCCATCAAATCATCAAAATGTTTCTGTAACTGACTTACGAAAGCATCCATCTTGTCTACTACCGCTTCTTCCAACAATACTGCCACTTCAGCAGCCATAGAAGGTTCTCCCGTACCTTGCGTCGCTGCGACCTGCTTATTAGTGTAAGCATCCAAGCCTCGCAAAGTATAAGTAACAGAACGTTTGGGACCCATTGTATTAATATTCCAAACTACTTCAATCAGAATATCAGCTTTAGCTCTATTCATTAACCGATCCAAAGGAGACTCTGCCAGTGAAGCTCCCGAAGTAGAACTGGTAGTCATCTCATGTTCCGCCGAACTCTGCTCTATGGAACGAATAGAAGATGCCATATCTTTCAACGGAAAATCTTTTTCAGCCATCAACTCACCTATTTTCGTTATGACATTCACCAAGTTCAGATCATTATCCAACGCCTTTTTATAATCCGGAAGTTCGGTAATAATGCCTTGATTGTTATATTTTTGTGTATAACCATTATGGGTACACCACACATTAGCAGGAACAACCATAATGGTGGGTTTTTTAGCCTGTCCATACACTCCGGTGTGTACAAGTGCTACAATAAATAAAATAGCATATAATTTTTTCATGTTTTTCTGTCTTTATGGTTTTAAAATTTTATCTTCTATCAGTTTCTGCTGTAATTGAGAACGAAGCACACGCACCGTAGTGGAATAAGAAATTTGAGTCTTATTAGAAGTCTTCATGTTAGAATTTGTTTTCTTATCTTCCATACTTACATACTTCAGGTATTCCCCTCCGTCTCTAAAAAAGTCGTTAAAATAATATGCATACCGTTCCTGTGCATTCACTTCTGTTACCAAAGGGCGCACACTACATTCACGACTACCGGCAGCAACACCTTTGAACAAAACATCCCTTACTGCATTTTTCTTTGCCTGCTCTATAGCATCAGTACGATTTTTCCCTCTGCCCCAAGCTCGAAGTGTCTCCGAACCATCCAGTTCTACTCCCAAACATTCACTCTCAAAGGAATGATAGGAAGAAACACTCTTTTTGCTGCTGCATCCGGCAAAGACAAGTAAAAGCAGACATCCCAATTTCCACGTATAAAATAGATATTTCATAATTTTTTCTTCTTTAAAATTCATAGCCTAATTTCAATAATACAATATTCTCAAAATGACGCTCTCCTCCACAAACTTCCACAACGACCAAAGGATACTGATAAATTTCACCATTGGATGCCTTTATTTTCACTATCCGTACGCTTCAAGATAACTCCCTTCACTACGTACCATTATTCAGATAAAACACTTCATGAGCCTGCTGGGCAAAAGCAGGCAATAGTGCGCCAGCCAGTATCAGAAAAGTAACAATCAATCTCTTATACATAAGCTAAAATCCATTATTTAGTCCTTTAATAACTCCGGCTGATACCAGCTCTTGATAGAGGGCGTCTTTCGCAACGGAAACCACTGCTGAAATTCGATACTGCTTTCCCATTTTCACCACTGAAAGATTCTCTCCTATCATATTGGCAAAATTTATATAAGAACCTCCTTTTTGGAAGAAGACATCAAAATAATCCTGATGCTGCTGTTCTACCACCATACTTCCTGCCAAAGGTTTCTGCCGGGTACGTGAAGTCTGACTGGAAAATCCTTTGAAAAGCACCCCATGAACCGCACACTTCTTGATCACATCGATATCCAATTTACTTTTCTTCTGGATTACTGTCACTTTTACTAAATAAGTACCCTGTACACCTACTCCTTCTCCCTCTATCTCATACTTTAAAAGGTCATCACCTGCGTACGCTCCAATACAGATGAATACAAAAAGAATCGTCATAATGATTCTACCGACAAATTTCACATTCATTACTTTCATAATTCTAATCTTTAATTATATATTATTGTTCACACCCTTCTTTACTGGCAAACTGCAAATATTCATCCTTCACTTTCCGATAATACTCTCCCATCAATTTGCCTGTATTCTCCTGAATCTTTTCTTCAAGATCTTCTAACACATATTTCAAAAAATCGCAATGATTACTGCCTCCTGCTATAGCAGTAGCTGTAGATCCACCAAGGGCATCTATCTCATCCATAGAAACCCCCAGACTAATTCCGGATGAAGGCTTATTTTGATTTCTGCTTTCATCCTTAAAAGAATTAGAGTTCGTAGATTCCAAATCATTATGCACACTTGCAATGTAACCAATCGTATTCAAAGTTCTTTTCTTCTTGTCCTTTTTGGCTTGCTTCAGCGCCAACGCTACTTCTTCATTATCCGGATCCAATTCTGCCGCTATCTTCAGATGCTCCATTCCCTTAGAATAAATGCCATCTGCCACTTGTCCTTTTCCCATATAATAGTGGGCCATGGCATAGTCCGGAATCAAGTCTGTTAATAAATTAAACATACCCCAAGCACCTGCCACTCCCCTTTTTTCTTCTTTCAAAAAGGATTCTGTCACATCCTCTGCAAAGCCATCAGAGAGTTGTCCCTTCGTATCTATCCAACCAAGTACGGAATTCAGCCAAACAGGTGCTTTGCCATCCACAAAACTACCTATATAATCAATCCTTCCCGGTAGTAATAAAGCACCTTGACTATTATATAACCCCATTGCAAAACTTTTGGCAATCCAGACCTTTGCCGATACATCATAATATACCCATTGATAAACACAAGGCAATATAGTACGCCCATATATATCCAAAACTCCCCATTTATCCCGCTTGCAAGCAAGAACGAATCCATCTTCAGCTATTATAAGCTCCTCATATTCTGTAGGAATTACAATTTGTTCTCCCACTATAAGGCCCATTTTACCATTATCTTCCCTTATTCTGAGAGAATCGGTTATAACTTCTGTTCCAGGATTATTAATTTTTTCATTGACCTCTCTGCTACATTCAGCGATTTTATCAAGCAAATCATCAAAATCACCGTTCCCTTTCGCATTTTTCATTTCTTCTTGTTTCTGACGATATACCTTATTGGATATAGGAACGCTTATCATTGCTTCTTCTAGAATATATTTACATGGAACAACGATTTCCCCCCTCAAATTAATAGCCCCGAACTTACCATCTTGCTTGATTGTAGCCAACATGTTATCTCTAAAATTATCAGCGTAATCAAATTGAGGTTCAATGACAAATTCTCCTTTTTTATTTATAAAGCCAAATTTGCCATTCTTCTTTACCGCAGACAGTCCTAAATTAAACCCATGAACATCATCTACATTTTCAAACTGCGGTTTAATTATAAAACGGTTGTGTATGTCTATAAAACCTACTTTTCCTCCTAAAACTACTCCCGCCAACTTTTCTGTAAATCTCTTAGTCACCTCTTCATATTGTGGAGAAATCAACCAATTTATCTCATAATCCTGATTTACTAAAGCCGCATCCCATTCACCAAACATAGAATTACCTCTATATTTTGAATTTTCCCACCATCCTTTATTTTCGGTCTGCTCATATCCCCATTTCTTTGTTGCAGCATTTTGGCGTGCTTTCTGTGCATAAAAACTAAAAGGTATAGCACAGCATAACAAAAACAATATTACTTTTTTTACTTCATTCATATACATGTCTTTTTTTTAACCTTATGTGGCTTCAAAGAAAAACAATTAACGCCATTTTACAAATTCACAAAACCAAGAGAAAGTATCAAACAGCCTAATAAGCATACTATTCTATCTAAATTAATGACTATATAACCTCATTTCCATATACCGCAAAGGAAAAATTAAGCACTAAAAGCAAAAAAGCAGCAATCTCACGACTCCTGCTCTTCCATTGTGATTTAAAATCACTTTCTATAAACTTGTATTTTCAATGTTATCAATAGATTCACTACAACAAATAAAACCTATCCTGTAATTCTTTTCTGAATTTCTTGGAAACCTGAAGTTCCGTAATATTCTCAAACGGGGGAAACATGACACAGCGGTTCTCCTTAATCATCATCAGATAATTGATATTAATGATATACGACTGATGGATCTGGACGAAGCAGGGGTCATATCCCTTGATATGATCAGCCGTAGTATTTTTCTTCAGCAGCAGAGGCAGCTGGTTGTTCAGCACCACTTCCCACAGTTTCCGGTCGGAGTTATAACGGAAAAAACCAATGTCAATGGAACGTAGAATACGCAAATCATTGGTAGGCGTGGATATCATAAAGGTATGCTCGCCGACCGAATGCACACGCGCAGGAATAGCCAAAGATGCAGCTGCCGACTCTTCCTCCTTTTTCATGAAGCGGTCGATAATCCCTTCCAGCTCCTTCTTGTCTATCGGCTTCAGCAAGTAGTCGAAAGCTGCCCCACGGATGGCATAAATCATGTATTTATCATAAGCCGTATAGAACACAATCTGCATATTCCAAGTGATTGCCCCCCTTATCTGTTCCAGCAGTTCCATGCCCTTCATGTCCGGCAGTTCCACGTCCAGGAACAGCAAATCCGGATGAACCTTTTCCAGCAGTTTCCGGCCATTCACACCGTTACGCGCCATCCCATCTATAGACAGCCTGTTATATTTCTTCAGTTCCAGACAAAGATTGTCCGCAGAGAACTCATCATCATCAATTATTACGACCCTGTATAGTTTATCCATAGTAAACAATCCTGCTTTAGTTATTAACGGAACAAAAGTATTAAAACATGTTTTAACGCACAAACCCGACACTCTGGTTATGGAACTATAGCGACCGTTTCGGACACTATTCTAGCAAAAATAATGACTAAACCATCTTTTTCAAATTATAATCATAACCATGGGGCAGGAAGACAGCAAACTCGCAACCGGTTTCTCCGTCTTCCAACTGCACATTGGTTATGGATATATCGATATGCTTCTTATTGTTAGCGTTCAACAACTGTATGGTTTGAAGAATCACTTTTATACCGGTGCCTGTACCGTAGTTGGCACTGTTTACCCGGTAACCTCCCCCGTTGTCACGCACCTTGACACAGATTCCTTCCCCGGTCTTTCTGATGTCAACCCACAGTCTTTTCATCCCCTCTTTGTCCTTCAGGGCATGCTTGATGGCATTTTCTATCGGAATCTGTATCATCATGGAAGGAAGTATTTCTTGGTCAAGATGGATGGCAGCATCTATGGATGTGGACAGTATAAAGCTATCTCCCAATGCTTCACGTTCCAGGTTGATAAACGTATTGACAAAGTCCAGTTCCTCAGCCATGGTAACACACAGTTGCTCGGTCAGTTCCAGGTTGCGCCGCATCAGTTTTACCAGCCCACGCATATTTCCGACTTGCTCGTCGGTGTAGTTACCCATCTCACGGTTCAGAATGTTAAAAATGAAATGGGGAGAAACCCGGTTACGGATATTCTCCATACGCAAAGTGGCAATCATATTCTGACTTCTCATTTGCAGCAAGAAACGCTGTCTCTTGTTGTATGTGTAGACAAATACAGCGAGCCCCAGAATACAGATGCAGGCAAACATCCACAGGTAAAGCGTCTGGTTCAGCGCCAGAACTTCATTCTCTTTTTGCTGAATGAAAATTTTCTGCTTCATCAGCGTGGTGTCCTGACTGTATTTCAGATCAATTTCAGCTGTACGCATTTTAATACGCTCATTACGTGTAGAATCATCAATACGCTGATTTTCCATTTGATAATAATAAGCTTGTTTGAAATCTCCCACCTCTTCAAAATAATGTTGTAGGTAACGGTTACGGATATGCTGCATATTCGGTTCCACATAATCAGGCTGGATAGCCTCAGACATACGTTTACGTGCTAAAGGCAAATTATTCTGCTTCAAGGCAAGTTCAATCAACTGGGTATCCAAATAATAGAGAGCTGTCTGATTTTCGATAGAACGAAAAAAATCACTACAAAGATTTAAATAGTATGCGGCAGAATCAACCTGATTCATCAACAGAAAAGTTTCTCCCAAATTCATTTCAGTCAGATGTTCCTCAAAAATCATATCTGGATAAGAACGAGCTAACAATAATGATTTTCTGAAAAATTCTAAAGCATTAGGATAATCAGCACGAAAATAATAAGAATTACCACGATTATTCAAATAAATATGTTTCTCAAATGGAAGCATCTTATCATATTGCCGAGCCGCCAGTTCATAGTAATAATCACAAGAAGTAAAATCACGAAGTTCCATATAAACCTGTGCCAATCCGTAATAAACAGGAAAACGCTTTTCTTCAGGAATCTTCAATGAATCACAGTAAGACAAAGCTTTACAATACCACATCGCACCTTTATCATAATGACCGGTACGGACAAAAGCATCAGCCAAATTAATAGAAATATCATGAAGCATATCTCTGTTACTACCCTTCAAACGATAATCGAACGCTTTTTGAAAACATACCACTGAAGAATCTGTCAACCCTTGACGAACACATACATTACCCCGCATATTGTAAATCTCAGCATACAAATCATTAATTAACGGTGACGGTTCAGCTCCATCGCAAAATACTTCCGCTCTATCCATGCTAAGTTTAGCCGAATCCATCTCGGACTTAAACATATATGCTTTTGCCAAAAGAACAAGATAATGGCAATACGCCACACTATCTGTGGTAAACGACATTTGCCTGGCAGTCCGGGTACATACATAATTAGGATTTTTTGACAGTGAATCAATTATAAAATCATAATACTGCATATAAATATCCATTTGAGTCTTTTTATAAGTTCCGGAACTTGTACAAGATACTCCCCATATACAAAATAATATACTATACCATAAAAATTTAAATATCAAATGTATGTTCTCCATCTTATCCTCCTTCATAGTTTTATTGACAAACATAAGCAAAAATAAACACAAGCATAAGCTTTTATTAAAATTTATTTGATCCCAAAAAGCCTTTTAGATAAAATTTACACAAAGATGAAGATTCACTTTGTCATGTCATGAAACATCCCTACCTTTGAAAAAAGAATTTATAAATGAAGAAACATGGAAACACTATCTAATTCTGTCCTGACTGTACAAATAGCCGAACATGGCGCTGAGCTTCAAAGTATCAAAAAGGATGGCAAAGAATATCTTTGGCAGGGAGACGCTAAATTTTGGGGACGGCGCTCACCTGTCCTTTTCCCCATAGTAGGACGTGTGTGGAATAATAAATACCGTCATGCCGGAAACACTTATGAAATAGGGCAACACGGTTTTGCACGTGATATGAATTTCAAACTAACCTATAAAGAAGACAAAGGAGCTGTATATTGGTTGGAAAGCACTCCTGATACATTGGGCAAGTTTCCTTTTCCCTTCCGCCTATTGGTGGGATATTTATTAGAAGAAAATAAAATCACCGTAAAATGGCGTGTAGAAAATCTGGGAGCTATGGATATGTATTTCCAGATCGGAGCACATCCAGCTTTCTATTTCCCCAAGTTCGATGCTGCTACAAAGGATCGTGGCTTCTTTGTTTTTGACCGAAAGTCTGATTTAGAATATATCATGCCAATAGAAAAAGGTTGCGTATCACCAGAACGTCATGTACTAAAATTAAATAAAGAAGGGCTGATGCCAATTGATATTCATACTTTTGATTGTGACACTTATATTTTTGACAATAAACAACTGAAAAAAATAACCTTACTGGATAAAAAGAAAAAGCCTCATATCAGTTTGGAATTTAATTCTCCGTTAGTAGCTTTGTGGTCTCCTACCAAAACACATCCCGATTGCCCATTTGTTTGCATTGAACCATGGTATGGACGTTGCGATTCTGTAGGGTATTCGGGCGAATTAAAAGACCGTGAATGGATACAGAAACTAGAACCAAAAGAAACGTTTGATGTAGAATATAAAATCATTATAGAGTAATCAAGAACAACGGGGTATGCACGATGAGTCACACCCCATCTTTTTTCTTATTGACTTCCCAAATACAGAAATATCATACCAATAAGTACTAGCACCAAATCCACGGCCTTGCTTTTAAGATTCTTCTCACGGAATACCATCGCACCAAATATAAAAGAGACAAGCACACTGCCACGCCTTACCATAGATACAATGGAAATCATTGCCCCGTCCAAGCTTAAGGCATAGAAATAAACAAAATCAGCTGCCGACAGAAAAATAGATATCAGAATAATACACCAATGCCAATGAAACGGAGTGGTAGATTTGCGCTTCGGCCACCATAACAATATTAAGATACCTCCCATCATAAACAATTGATAGATATTATACCATGACTGCACAATCATTCTATCTAGTCCGATACCTCCTTGATCGGCAGGCGCCATGAGGTACTTGTCATAAAGCCCGCTGACAGCTCCCAACACAGCCGCCATTACCACATAATAAATCCACTTATTATGTTTAAAATCTATTCCCTCTTTCTTTCCGCTGCGGCTCAGCATAAAAAAAGAGAAGACAGCCATCAGCACACCAATCCATTGGTAAAAATTCAAACGCTCACCAAAGACCACTAAAGCTCCTACCAACACCATCACCGGACGGGTAGCGTTTATAGGTCCCACAATCGTGATAGGCAGATTCTTCATTCCAAAATATCCCAACATCCACGACGAAAGGACAATAACAGATTTCAACACCACATAACGATGCACCTCCCACCCAGCAACAGGCACATAAAAAATAGAATTCTCCAATATTCCCGGCCTCCACACTGACAATACAATAAAAGGAAGAAATATCAAACTAGAGAACAACGTATTAAGAAATAATACTGGAATAACCGCATTGTCCTTTAACGACTGTTTCTTAAATACATCATAAAATCCCAGCAGTGCAGCCGAGAGAAATGCCAGAAGTAACCACATCATATCTTTCACCTTATTTAAAACAGAAGGCAAAGTTACAACAAAAAATAAACAAAGAAGTGTAGATTTTGATATAAATGGCATGGAAATAAAAGAAAAGGGGATAGAGAAATACATCTCTCCCCCCCTTTTTTTATTTATGAATGAATATTCTCCCAGACTTTCGCCCAACGCTTACCCTCGATTAAATTCCCAGTGATTTTCTTACGGCTTCCACCTTTTCCTCAGCAGCTGCATTAGCGGCATCGAAACATTTGTGGCAACCCATTTCACCTTTTACTTCCACATAGAACTTGATTTTAGGTTCTGTTCCTGACGGGCGAACTGAAATTTTAGTTCCATCTTCTGTAAAATATTGCAATACGTTACTAGCCTCCGGCATATCTATTTCTGTTATATTCCCATTACCATCAGTAGCCTTCAAAGTTTTAAAGTCTTTGACAAGAACAACCTTAGAACCGCCTATTTCTCTCGGAGGATTAGAACGGAAGTTTTCCATCATTGCCTTAATCTCTTCTGCCCCGCTCTTTCCTGGTTTCACAACATTCACAGTAGTTTCTTTTGAGAAACCATACTCCACATAAATATCAAGCAAAACTTCGAACAATGTTTTGCCCTGATCTTTTGCCCAAGCACAAATCTCTGCTAACAATGTACAAGCAGAAACAGCATCTTTATCACGGACAAAATCTTCAGCCAGGAAACCGTAACTTTCCTCACCACCACCGATGTACTGCTGTTTTCCTTCACGCAAACGGATCTCACGTGCAATCCACTTGAATCCGGTATAGCAATCCAACATTTCGATGTGGTTCTTATCTGCGACAGATTTAATCAGTTCCGTAGTAACGATAGTCTTCACAATGAAATCATCATCCTTCATCTTACCCATCGCAATACGATTCTTTATTATATAATACAAGAACAGCAAACAGGTTTGGTTACCATTGATCAGCACCCATTCTCCTTTGTCATTTTTACAAGCCATACCTACACGGTCAGCATCCGGATCACTAGCCATTACAATGTCGGCGTCAATTTTCTTAGCCAAATCAATAGCCATAGACAAAGCCTCGGCATTTTCCGGATTCGGAGAAATAACAGTCGGAAAATCGCCACTCTTCACCATTTGTTCAGGCACGGTATGTACATTTTCAAATCCCCATTGCTTCAATGCACGCGGAATCAACATCATACCTGTACCATGAATCGGAGTATACACAATTTTCAAATCCTTCTGACGCTTGATCACTTCAGGATCAATAGAAATTGTTTTCACTTTATTCAAATAGACGCTGTCTACCTCTTCGCCCACAATCTGAATCAGATCCTTGTTACCTTCAAACTTAATGTCGGTAGCCGATGAAATCTTGTTCACCTCATCAATGATACCTTTATCGTGCGGAGCCAATACTTGTGCACCATCATCCCAATAAGCCTTGTAACCATTGTATTCTCTCGGATTATGAGAGGCAGTAATATTGATACCGCTCTGGCAACCGAAATGACGGATAGCAAATGACATTTCAGGAGTAGGACGCATATCTTCAAACAAATATACTTTAATACCATTCGCTGAAAAAATATTGGCAGAAATTTCCGCAAACAAGCGGCTGTTGTTACGGCAATCATGACCTACCACTACAGAAATCTGATCGAGATCTTTAAAATTTTTATTTAGATAATTAGACAAGCCTTGAGTAGCAGCACCTACCGTATAAATATTCATACGGTTACTACCCACGCCCATAATACCACGCAAACCACCTGTTCCAAACTCCAAATCTTTATAAAATGCTTCAATCAAATCAGTCTTATCGGGATTCGCCAACATTTTCTTAATTTCAGCCTGTGTTTCGGCATCATAAGCAGGTGTTAACCATTTCTCTGCTTTCTCTGTCACTTGCTTTATCAATTCTTCATTTTCCATAATTTTTTGTTATTTATAAGGTTTATAATTATATCCGATTTTTACGTCTTGACAAATGTAAAAGAATTAAATTAAAAATCCTAGAAATTTGGAAGAAGAAAATTAGAGATATAAAGGATTATTCCCCAAAAATAATCTGTCATAAAAAAATAGAAGACCATACAAGGTAAAAAACACTATTATATAACAATCAGTAAAGCTCCTAGGCATCCTGAATACAATCTAAAAAACTATCTTATTATGCAAACAGGGGCAGAATTATAATCTGCCCCTCCACTAATTAATCAGACTTTCAGAACATACAAAAATATATCCTATTTCATCTTATAACGTCCACCGGTGGCCTTTACCAGTTCTTCCAAAAATTCTTTGGGATATCCCGGACGTACCAAAGGAGCACAATGACCGGTTTCAGGGCGAAGTATAGTTCCATCTTTTGCCATCTTTTTCACAGCACCATCATTATACTTCACAATCAAAAATTCACCCAACTTCTTCCAGCTGTCTATTGCCGATTCGGCTGTCATGCAACTATAGTTAGTCAAGAATTCTTTTGCTTTTACAGGATCTTTCTCATATAAACTCATGGCAGAAGATTCAATGCCAGCCTGTGCATTCGCATAAGTATCTTCCAAATTATTTTGAACGGCACGCATATCATCAATCATCAGGCTATAACGTGGACGAATCATATCGGCCACCCAATTATAAATCCAGAATGCAGAATCCCATGAAAAAGTTACACAGTCGGCTTCTTTACCGCTATAACAATCAGGAATACGATCCGAACAACAATATACAGGAGCAAACACTGTCATATTAGCATCATCTGTCCCAAACCATAATACTCCCCCTATTGCATCGGGCAGGCTAGCACGCATCTGTGCAACAAAAGTGAAAGCCGTTTGCTGAGTCGAGATGGGACGTTCATTGAAATATTCCTGATCTCCTACTTTAAAACTCAAGGGCGACAGACGATAAGGAGTTTTAAACGGACCGGCACCGGGATCATTAGTAATATCCAGTGGAGTACCCTCATAGTGATCGCGCATAGCTGCTTGTACATCACGTACTGAAAGTTTACGGGAAGGCTTGATATAAAGAGGCATCGGTTCTTTGCTGTCCCCCTGGATATAAGGAAGATAGGTATCTCCCACCGACTTATTGAACATATTATAGAAACTCCATACACGCGCTTCACAGAACCGTACACCACCAAAATCTAAAGGATTATATGCCGCCGAGAAACTGAAATCTTTATTCATACCGTCAAAATAGCCTTTTTCACGAGCGAAAGAAATCACATCCGGAGAGTAAAGACAATTATCCTTGTCATTCATATTGAACTGATGAATCCGGCTCTGATTAGCATGTGCGGCAATACAATCATCCGGTATACGGACTGCTACCCATACAGCACCTTTCACACCGGGACCCTTACCGATCATCTCCAAAATCCAGACTTCATTGGGATCAGCGATACTGAATGATTCGCCACTGCTATAATAACCATATTCTTTTACTAAATCCGTCATTACCTGTATGGCTTCTTTGGCTGTACGAGAACGCTGGAGAGCTACATAAATCAAACTTCCATAATCCATAATACCGGTAGAATCAACCAATTCCTCCCGTCCACCAAAAGTAGTTTCACCTATGGTTACCTGAAATTCATTCATATTACCTACCACATTATAGGTTTGACGCGCTTCTTTTATTTGCCCTAAATATTTGCCCGAATCCCAATCATAGATATCACGCATGGTTCCTTTTTCATGCATACCGGCAGGATAGTGATACAACTCGCCAAACATTCCGTATGAATCAGCGGAATAAGAAACGATAACAGAACCATCCACCGAGGCTCCCTTACCTACAATCAGGTTAGTGCACGCCAAACTCTCCGTTATCGCTGCCAACAGAAAGGCAGCACCTAAAATCAGTTTATTCTTCATTAATATATAACTTTTTAATTGTGTATAATACTTATTTTACCATCAAAATTCATATTCCTCTCTTGTTTCATTTCCACAATAATCTGTCACCACCAATTCCAATTTATGGGCGACTCCTTTTTTTAACCGTTCAGGATGCTTCATCCACAATTTCGCATTTTTGGAACTGAAACCAAACAAGGCAAATTCGCCGTCTATCTTCACCTTATAATCTTTGATACCCGTTTCCGCATCTCCTATTTTGAACTGAACCTTACCTGTCTTCCATTGCGTTTTATTTAATGGAGTTACTCGTGGAGACAAGGTATCTATAGCTACGGTATAAGTTCCCAGTTCACGGATGGAAGTCTTCATCCAACCATTCTCATAAGTTCCTCCTGCTGAACCTTTCCTTTTTCCCCACTTACGGGCTACATAATATTTCGACGTATCCTCTACAGGAAGATGGCGTACCCCGATCATCAGTGTGCATCCAGCTTGCAAAGCTACTGGCTCATCGTGCAATTGGTACTCGTAAGAAATTGCGGCTGTATCTTTAACCACCTGACAGTTCAGTGCCACATCCTCATACAACATCCCTCGGGGGATAACCAGTTCCATACCCGGTTCCTGAACCACATTACCTTTATTCCATGCCAAATAATGTTTTACTTGCGGATGATATTCCTCTATCGGCTGCCTATGGCCACGCACAATGAAACGATAAGTCGACTTATTACCATATAAATCAGCTAATTCATAACGAAAATGATAATCACGTTCTTCATCAATCGTAATCACCCCTCCTTCATCGTTGGCTTGTAACATGCGCAAACTATTTCCGGGAAGAATTTGTGAGCGCATCACCCAATTATGCCTCTTTACATTCTCCTCATAGTCTGTCCAAGCATTAATCATCCGGTTCTCTTCAGGCAAAACGCCATCCACTGTACTGCGAAAAACTTCTGTCGTATCCACATAGAGTACCACGGAACGCACACCATAATTATTATGTGTACCATCCATATAGTCGTATGCCTTAATACCAGCGGCTATTTTCCCCCAAGCAGAAACCGGTTGCCCCAAAGAAGCAACAGGTATGGATTTTTTTCTTTGTGAGCCTTCCACAACCCCAGCGCCCCGCTGCGGATAAAGCATAATCATTGACGCACGTGGCGGAGTAGTGTCTTTGATTTTATCGGTATAGAATTGTAAGGGATCTATCAATTCACCAGTATCCGTACAGCGTATCTCCATATGCAGATGCGGTCCGAAAGAATATCCTTCATTACCGCTTAAAGCAATGATTTCTCCAGCTTTGAAACTGACCTGATGAGGTTCGAATTTCAAATCCACAGCAAAAGTTTCATGCCGATATTGATATTCCTCCACTACTTTTGCCACTGCGGAAGCAAATTTCAACACATGCCCATACACTGAAGTATATCCATTGGGATGAGTAATAAAAATAGCCTGCCCATATCCGCCGGGAGTAACCAGTACACGGCTCACATATCCGTCGGCAATGCAATGAATAGGTTTTCCCACCTCTCCCTGGGTTTTAAAGTCCACTCCTCCATGAAAGTGGTTAGAACGCAGTTCACCAAAATTACCGCTCAGAGTAAGCGGAAAATCAAAAGGAGGACGGAATACAGGAGCAGCCGGTTCTTCCTGTGCCCGTACAGTGAAAATACTGCCCAAAGCTACTATGATTATATAATTTCGTAAAGTCATTTTCTTTATTTTATGGAGAACTCATCACAAAAATTTTGAATCTCTCCGCAAACTTACAAATAAAAAACAGAATATCCCTTAAAATAATGTTGCTAAACATACATTTATTACGAAAAAAACATATCCAGACAAAACCTACTTTTCTGACATTTTGTTATCTTTGAGGCAGTCAAACCCCTTAAATGTGACAATTATGATAGTAGGAATTCCTAAAGAAATCAAAAACAACGAGAATCGTGTATCATTAACCCCTGCAGGAGCACACGAGTTGGTACAGAGAGGTCACACGGTGTATATACAACACACCGCAGGTATAAACAGCGGATTTTCCGACGAAGAGTATGAGAAAGTCGGAGCGCGTATCCTTCCTACTATAAAAGATGTGTACGCCATCGCTGAAATGATTATAAAAGTCAAGGAACCCATCGAATGTGAATATAATCTGGTACGTAAGGACCAACTGGTATTTACATACTTCCATTTTGCCTGTGACAAAGAATTAACAGAGGCAATGATGCGTAGTGGTTCAGTATGCCTAGCTTACGAAACTGTAACAGACAAACAAGGAGGACTGCCTCTGCTGATTCCCATGAGTGAAGTGGCGGGACGAATGTCCACTCAGGAAGGAGCACGTTTTTTGGAGAAGCCTCAAGGAGGACGTGGTATCTTACTAGGTGGAGTTCCCGGTGTCAAACCAGCCAAAGTGCTGGTATTAGGCGGCGGCATTGTAGGAACCAATGCAGCTTTAATGGCTGCAGGGCTAGGGGCTGATGTCACAATCTGCGATATTTCATTACCCCGCCTGCGTCAGTTAAGCGAGTTCATGCCTAAAAATGTAAAAACATTATTCTCGTCCAGCCACAATATAGAAAAAGAACTGCCAACAACTGATTTGATAATCGGTGCGGTACTTATCCCCGGTGCAAAGGCCCCCCACCTCATTACACGCCCCATGCTGAAACTGATGAAAAAGGGTACCGTACTGGTAGATGTGGCCATTGACCAAGGAGGATGTTTTGAGACGTCCCATCCTACAACTCATGCCGAACCTATTTACGAAGTAGACGGTATCATCCATTACTGTGTGGCCAATATTCCGGGAGCTGTACCATGTACTTCAACCTTGGCATTAACCAATGCTACACTGCCATACGCCATCAGATTGGCAGATCTTGGTTGGAAAAAAGCTTGCGAAAACGATCCTGGACTAAAAAACGGCTTGAATATTGTCAACGGAAAGATTGTGTTTCCGGCCGTGGCAGAGGCCTTTGGCTGGAAGATTTAATAAAGTATGGATCCTAATGGAAAAAAGGAAGGCCGTCACGAAGGTCTTCCTTTTTTACGATATAATACTTATAAGGATTATCATCTCATGATTTTTCAAGCACTTCTTCCAAGGATTCTTCCTGCTGTTTTTTCCCTGTCCGACTTACAATCCAAATGCTGACTTCGTAAAGCAAATACATGGGCACAGATACCATCATCAATGTAAAAACATCTGACGTAGGAGTGATAACAGCTCCAACTATCAGAATAATAACAATAGCATGACGACGATACCGCTTCATAAAATCAGCCGTAAGAAATCCCAGTTTGGCAAAAAGCCAACAAAGGACAGGGATCTCGAAAACAATCCCCATCATCAGACTCATCATCATCAACGTATCCATATACGAGGACAAAGTAATCGTGTTCTCCACTTCCATACTGACCTGATAGGTAGCAAGAAAACGGAAAGTAAGAGGAAAAATCAAAAAATAATTCAAAAGAACTCCCATCATAAAAAGAAAATAGCCCCATCCTACAACCCGGGTAGAATATTTCTTTTCATTCTCGTATAAAGCCGGCGAGACAAAACGGAACAACTGATAAATAACATAAGGAGATGCCAACAAAAAACCCGCATAAAAAGACACACTCATATGAGTAATGAATTGAGCCGCCAATTGGGTATTGATCATTTTCACATAAAACACTTCCGGACATAATGAAGGCATAGCCATAGAATCAGCTATCCGGCAAAAAAAATGATAAATAATGAAATCAGCATTCTTAGGCGCTAGAACAATAGCAAAGAGCTCATCCTTAAACAAGAATGCTACCAACATTAGAAATACCACAGCCACTGCAATGCGGAACAAGACATGGCGTAGTTCTTCCAGATGATCCCAAAAGGTCAGTATCTTCTGCTGCTGTTCCATTATTTGTCACTTTTTCGTTTCCCCTTTCTTATCTTTCCCATCTATATCATCCTCCAACCCGTTCATCCCTTCTTTAAAACTCTTAACCCCTTTGCCCAACCCCTTCATCAGTTCGGGTATCTTCTTCCCACCAAAGAACAAAAGAACAATCAATGCAATGAATAACACTTCCTGCATTCCTAATCCTAAAAATAATAATGTGCCTGTCATTTTATCTATTAACTATTAAATGATTTATCAAAAACCAAAGTCATCTATTTATCGTGCTCTCCATCCATGACAACTACCAGGACATAACCAGCGCCACCATTTTCAGGTTGTTTCACAGTTTGCAACATTAACATCAAGTGTTTACAACTCATCTTTTTGCAATAGCTTTCAGCAATGCATAGCCGCCAAAAATCTGGAGCAACATGCCTGGAATCCCAATCCGGAAATCCTGTGCCGCCAAATAGAAATCACCGACAAGAACCCATTCTATCAAGGTACCCACCACCTGATATGCCATAACAGTCCCCAGCAATGCAGGAATTGTAATCTTACGGAAACGGTCTGCCATATATCCCGCCACCAACGCCAACAATACCGACTTTACCAATATAGCCGGCAGTATGGCCACAGAAGGCATTCCAAACAAGATGCTATTGGCAAGCGGAGAAAGAACAGCCGTCAACATCCCCACTTTGAATCCATATTTATAAGCACCTATTAATGTAAAGAAATAAATGGGTAACATAGCAGGACCACCCCAATGCACCAAATGACAAAGTTGCGGCAATACCACATTACCTACAATAAACACGAACGCAAATAAATAAGTATTTACGTTTGTGTAGTTTAACGAATAGAATTTTGTTGTTGATTCCATAAATACTAACCTTTCATTTAATTTCTGCAAATATAATCATTTCATAAAGCAAGCTCAATCTTTTTTTTCTCTTTTCTTGTTTATATTATCAAATATTCCTCTATCTTCGCAATAAATTGATAAAATTCCAACTATGAAATATTATAAATTCATCTATTTTTTAGCCTTCGTCCTTGGAATATCAACATGGGCACAGGCACAAAGCACTCCTTGTACCGGAAATACATATAGTACAAATGCAGACTTCTTCCGTGCCTCGGCATCAGCTCAGAGCGGTGACGCCACTGCCTCCAAAAAGAAGGCGATCATTACAGCCCGTACCGCAATAACTAACCAGATCAAGGCAAAAGCAGAAATGGCTGCCAAATCTCAAAATAAATTCGGTAATGCAGAATGGGAACAATTTTTAGATCTGATCCAAATGGTTACCCAGCAAGAGGCTGCTAACTTAAAAGTAATTTGTGAAAACAGCCGACAGAACGGTGGTAAATATAAAACAGACGTTGTAGTAGAATTGCCCAAAGCAGGAGTTCTGTCCACAATCATCAACCAAATAAAAAGTGATGATAAATTAAAAGGACTTTTTGAAGAAAGCAAGTTTAAGCAAGCGTTTTAAAACCATTTGAATCCATCAGAGGGGTCCATGTGGTTTGAACAGAAAAACCAATTACATCAACCTAATCTTGACAAATTTATGGAAAAGTTGTACGATTACCTTCCCCAGCAATTGGTTACTTTCATTCTAGTAACATTGTTCTCTTTACTCATCGGTTTATCCCAACGGAGAATCAGTCTGAGACGAGAAGGGGAAACTACGCTTTTCGGCACAGACCGGACTTTTACTTTTATCGGTATTTTGGGATATCTCCTCTATATACTTGACCCTAAGGAAATGCATTTATTTATGGGAGGCGGGATAATTTTAGGCATGTTACTGGGTATCAATTATTATGTCAAGCAATCCCAGTTCCACGTGTTTGGAGTGACAACAATCATCATCGCTCTTATCACCTATTGTATGGCTCCTATCATAAGTACACAGCCTTCCTGGTTTTATGTCATGATGGTAGTCACCGTGCTTCTTTTCACAGAAATGAAACACACCTTTACCGAACTTGTACAACGGATGCAAAATGATGAAATGATAACACTGGCAAAATTTTTGGCTATCAGCGGTATCATTTTGCCCATGTTACCCAAGGAACCTCTTATACCGGGTATCAATCTCACTCCATACACCATTTGGCTGGCTACTGTAGTCGTATCGGGCATCTCCTATTTATCCTACCTGCTGAAACAATATGTTTTCCGCGAATCAGGCACTCTAGTTTCGGGTATTATCGGTGGTCTGTATAGCAGCACCGCTACCATTTCCATCCTTGCCCGCAAATGCAAACGGATACAAACGCATGAAATACCGGAATATGTATCTGCCATGATGCTTGCTATCAGCATGATGTTCTTGCGTTTCATGATTTTGATCCTTATATTCAGCACTTCCATCTTTCTGGATATCTACCCCTATCTGCTCATCATGTCTGTAACCGCCGCCGGCATCGGTATATTCATCCATAAAAAGCATACTATAAAAGGCGAGCGCGAAGTTATTGAGGAACCGGAAACGGAAAGTAATCCGCTGGAATTCAAAGTCGCTCTGATCTTTGCTTTATTATTCGTAGTATTTACATTTCTGACTCACTATACATTAATTTATGCAGGAACAGGAGGTTTGAGTATTCTCTCCATTGCAGCAGGATTAAGTGACATCACCCCTTTCATACTTAACCTGTTACAAGGCGGAAGCATTCCAGCAACTATCGTAGGAGCCTGCATCATGCAAGCTATCATCAGCAACATTGTGGTGAATATGTTCTATGCCATATTTTTTTCCTCCCGCAGAAAAGAAATACTGCCTTATGTATGGAAAGGATTCCTCACTGTCATTGGGATAAACGCTGTACTATTACTCATCTATTACTTCTAAATTATATTCTCATAAAAAAGCATATGCGGATAACAGGATTTAAATCCCTATCAGAAGAGTAGAATATAAGCCAATGAACTAATACTAATCACTGCCCAAAGAGCAACACCTTGAATCAGAGGTTTCATACCGACTTGCTTCAGTACATCCATAGACAAGGAAGCTCCAATAAAAAACATGGTAATAATCAATCCCTTACGTGCCAGTCCAGAAACGGCCTGCCCGAATTGAGGTACACCATCCAACACATAAGTATTCAGAACGATAGCTACAACGAAATAAAGGATAAACCAAGGAATGCTTACTTTCTTACCACTCCCCTTGAAAATAAAAGATGTAGCGAATGCCAAAGGAATAATCCAAAGGGCACGGGTCAGTTTAATTGTAGTCGCCACTTTCAACGCTTCTTCACCGTATGCCGCACCTGCACCCACCACAGAACTCGTATCATGAATAGCAATAGCTGCCCAAGTACCAAACTGTTGTTGATCTAACCCAAACGTATGACCTAACACCGGAAAAATGAACAAAGCGATAGCATTCAATACAAAGATAGTAGCCAAAGCCACAGACATCTCACTATCTTTAGCTTTCAATACAGGCCCCACAGCAGCAATAGCGCTCCCCCCACAAATTGCAGTACCTGAACTGATAAGGTAAGCCGTATCACGGTCTACCTTCAAAAGTTTACGCCCTATAAACATACCTATAATCATTGTACCGATTACAGAAATGATCGTAAATTCCATTCCTTCCTTGCCGGAAGCCAAAGAAGCCTGAAGATTCATACCGAACCCCAATCCCACTACAGAATATTGCAACAAATATTTAGAAACCTTTTTATTGAATTTAGGATGGGCCTGTCCGCAAACTAATGCAAATATCAACCCCAGAAATAAAGATACGGGTGGAGTGACCCACCGGGAAAATGGAGCCAATACCGGAATATAGTCCATCAATAAAAAGACCGTTAACGTGGAAAGCAAGCCTACATAAATAATTTTGTTGTTTTGCTGTAAAGCTGTTACTGAAATCATATATTTTACTTTTTAACATTATTTCTCTATTTCGAGGTGCAAAGGTAGTATATGTTTCAATAACAATCTAATCGTTTTTAATTATAGGTTATAACTTTTCCTTATAATGATTGGCAAACTGCATGAACAGAGCCGGAAGCCCTGTATCCTGCCCTTGCAATTGGACAAAATCAAATTCACGAAACATCACCAGGTCTTTTATATCCAATACTTTAAACTTTCCTGAATACAGTTCTTTATTAATAGACCGGATAGACAAAATCCCCATGCACTCACTATTTTCCAAAAATAATTTAATGCTTTCTGTACTCCCCAGGTGCATACGGATAGTAAGGTCCGATAACTTTATGTTGTGTTTATGCAAAGCGGTAATCAATACATCCAATGTTCCCGAACCTCTTTCACGAAGCACAAGAGGAACTTCTTTCAATTCATCCAAAGTTATCTCATCATAATCCATCCACTTACTACGAGTATGGACGATAGCCACCAGCTCATCTTGCAGAAAAGGAGTATATTTCAAATTAGGTTGCCGGGTATTGCCCTCTACCAATGCCAAATCTATGCGATGTTCTTGCAATGCCTTTTCCACCTCAGAGGAGTTCCCGCTGAAAAGTGATAAAGACACTTGCGGAAACTTCTCGATGAAACGAGCCAGCAAGGGAGGAAGCACATATTGGGCAATTGTAGTACTGGCTCCCAAGCGTAACTCACCGGTATGCTCATTACGTAATAAGTTCATCTCGTACTCCAAGCGTCCGTAATCTTCCAAAATTTTCTCACAATGTTCCAACAACAACCTGCCTGCATCAGTCAGCAAGATCTTGTTACCCATTCGCTCAAAAAGGCGCGTCTGGTACATCGTTTCCAATTCCTGAATATGCTTGGTTATAGCCGGCTGGCTGATAAACAGCTCCTGCGAAGCCTTTGTAAAGCTGAGATTTTTCGCAACACTACTGAATACTCTTAACCTGAAATCAGACATGTTTTTTAATGATTATAGTTCGTCTGCTTTAATTCCTAACGACTGTAAAACTGCGAATCCAAACATCTCCCACTGATAAGCCACTTCACAGGCTGGAGGATTCATGCCGAATACTGTCATTTTTTCTTTTCCGTCCACCTTATTTAATATAGCAGGAACTTTATCCCCATATTCTTCTTCGGCAGGGACAATAATTACCCGTTTCACCTCTTTTGCATCAACCACCACTCTCAAAGACTCTAGAAACAACTCTTCGCGACTAGCCATATCCGACGGTTCGAAAGAATAAAGTGCAAACTCTCCCAACTGGCTTTTGAAAGCCACGTTATTTAATTCCTTTTCCAAATCCGACGGCTGAAAAGCATCCATTTTCTTACTTTCCTCGTCATAAATAAATAATACCTGAACTGCATTCTCCCCCAAGGGTATTCCACTATCCAGTGACAGACATTCCAACAACACCGGCAAATCCGCTTTCGGCAACTTACGCCCCACCACGTCACCAAAATGTTTGGATAAATCACCCGCCACCCTATCTACATAGGCTACATCCACCAGAATTACAGTATCTGCAAACTTTATTTCATTTGTCATCTCGTTTTCATTTTATGATTTCGATGCTAAGATAGCAATTATCATCTGCCTGCAAAAAGAGTTATCTGCCTTTTTGTGTGCAATTCGGACTTTTTTTCATTTAAAAGCCGGAAAGCCTGTCATTTTGTCTTCTTATTTTACTTCATTAGCTTTCTTTTTCTTTTTGGCAAACTATTTGACGATTATCAAATGAAATCGCAAAAGCCACTGAACAAAGCAGTGACAGTTACGTTTTCAATAGGTATTTGAATAATATTTAGAAAGGAGATACAATATGAATTTTAACAACTTCACAATTAAATCACAGGAGGCAGTGCAACAAGCGGTGAACGTAACTCAAGCCCGTGGACAGCAAGCTATCGAGCCTGTGCATCTGTTGGCCGGAGTACTGAAAGTAGGTGAAAACGTCACCAACTTCATTTTCCAGAAATTGGGAATGAACGCCCAGCAGATCGCATTGGTCATCGACAAGCAAATTGACTCGCTGCCTAAGGTTTCGGGAGGAGAACCTTACCTTAGCCGTGAAAGCAACGAGATATTACAAAGAGCCGTACAGTATTCCAAAGAGATGGGTGACGAATTCGTTTCACTGGAAGCTATTATCCTGGCCTTATTGAATGTAAAGAGTACTGTCGCTACCATATTGAAAGACGCGGGAATGACAGACAAAGAGCTGCGCTCCGCCATAGCAGAACTACGTAAAGGTGAAAAAGTAACTTCACAATCCAGTGAAGACACTTATCAATCCTTAAGCAAATATGCCATTAATTTGAATGAGGCTGCCCGCAGCGGAAAACTTGATCCGGTTATCGGGCGTGATGAAGAAATACGTAGAGTATTACAAATATTAAGCCGCCGTACCAAGAATAATCCGATTTTAATTGGTGAGCCGGGTACTGGTAAGACCGCCATTGTTGAAGGTTTGGCACACCGTATCATCCGAGGTGATGTACCCGACAATTTGAAGAACAAACAAATCTTCTCATTGGATATGGGCGCACTGGTTGCTGGAGCCAAATACAAAGGTGAATTTGAGGAACGTCTGAAATCTGTTGTCAATGAAGTGGTCAAAGCCGAAGGCAGCATCATCCTGTTTATCGATGAAATCCATACCTTGGTCGGAGCCGGTAAAGGTGAAGGTGCCATGGATGCCGCCAATATATTGAAACCCGCCTTGGCCCGTGGTGAGCTCCGCAGCATCGGAGCCACTACTTTGGACGAATATCAGAAATACTTCGAAAAGGACAAGGCATTGGAACGCCGGTTCCAAACTGTTATGGTAGCCGAACCGGACACGCTGAGCACCATCTCTATTCTTCGTGGATTGAAAGAACGTTACGAAAACCATCACAAGGTACGTATCAAAGATGAAGCCATCATTGCCGCTGTAGAATTGAGTAACCGTTACATTACCGAACGTTTCCTTCCGGACAAGGCTATTGATCTGATGGATGAAGCTGCTGCCAAATTGCGTATGGAACGTGACTCTGTGCCTGAAGAACTAGATGAAATCTCACGTCACCTGAAACAACTGGAAATTGAACGTGAGGCCATCAAACGTGAAAAAGACGAGTCCAAATTACAACAGCTGAATAAAGAGATTGCCGAACTGAAAGAACAGGAAACCTCTTACAAAGCCAAATGGCAGAGTGAAAAGGAACTGGTCAACAAGATTCAGCAAAACAAGCAGGAAATAGAACAATTGAAATTTGAAGCCGAGAAAGCGGAACGTGAGGGAGATTACGGTAAAGTGGCCGAAATCCGTTATGGAAAATTACAGGCTTTAGAGAACGAGATTAAGGATATCCAAGAAGACCTGAAACACAAGCAGGGTGACAGTGCCATGATAAAGGAAGAAGTTACCGCTGAGGACATTGCCGATGTTGTTTCACGGTGGACAGGGATACCTGTTAACAAGATGCTGCAAAGCGAACGTGACAAATTGCTTCATCTGGAGCAAGAATTACATTTGCGTGTGGTAGGTCAGGATGAAGCCATAGCAGCCGTATCCGATGCCGTACGCCGTAGCCGTGCCGGATTACAGGATCCGAAACGTCCGATAGGTTCATTCATCTTCCTGGGTACTACCGGTGTAGGTAAGACAGAACTTGCCAAAGCATTGGCCGACTACCTGTTTGATGACGAGAGTCTGATGACGCGTATCGACATGAGCGAATACCAGGAGAAACACTCTGTATCTCGCCTGATCGGAGCGCCTCCCGGATACGTAGGTTACGATGAAGGCGGTCAGTTGACAGAAGCCGTCCGACGCAAACCATACTCTGTGGTATTATTTGATGAAATAGAAAAAGCACATCCCGATGTGTTCAATATTCTGCTGCAAGTTTTGGACGACGGACGTCTGACTGACAACAAGGGACGTACGGTAAACTTCAAGAATACGATTATCATCATGACTTCCAACCTAGGCAGCGCATACATTCAAAGCCAGTTCGAAAAGATTAATGACGAGAATCGCGAAGTGGTGATTGAAGAGACGAAGAAAGAGGTAATGTCCATGTTGAAAAAAACGATACGACCGGAGTTTCTGAACCGTATAGATGAAACAATTATGTTCTTGCCTTTGAACAGAGAAGAGATAGAACAGATTGTGATGTTACAAATCAACGGTATCAAGAATATGCTGGCCGGCAACGGCATTACCTTGGAAATGACCGATGAGGCCGTCCGTTTCATTGCCAGCACAGGCTATGATCCCGAATTCGGCGCCCGTCCTGTGAAACGTGCCATCCAGCGCTATTTGCTGAATGATTTGTCCAAAAAACTATTGTCACAGGAAGTAGACCGAAGCAAACCGATTATCGTAGAAACAGCTGGTGACGGATTAAAATTCCGCAACTAGAATGTTACAAACAGCCAGGAAAGATAAGATCTTATCTTTCCTGAGTAAAGGGGGGGCTCATCACTTGTAAGATATACAATCTTCCACCTGCAACATTACTAATCTTACAGCCCACGCATTAGTAACGTGTCACCCCACACGTTACTAACTTTCCGGCATGCACATTACTAACCTCTCAAACGTCCTGTTCTTTTCTGAAAAGAACAAGGTCTTTTAAAAAAAGAACAAGACGTTTTCATTGAAAGAACAAGAGCTTTTTAAAATTTGACCTGTTGTTTTTTCCATAATGGCATCTACATGCCGAAACTCCTTATTTTTCCTTCAGATCTTTCAGCTACTCCGCAAACACCCTGCCCGCCGACATTCCGGCTGAAAGATATACATCGCGAAATGTTTCAGCCGAAAAATATCCTTCAGGAAAAACGATTCCCTGAAAATCAGAGAAACACCGATTCGGCTGAAGGATTCCAATCCCCGACTGAAGCATTCCCGAACCCAATCCTTCAGCCGAAATGCCCACGAACAAGGCGTTTGCGGGAAGTCTGAAGGATTTGAAGGATTTTTCAGGGTATCCTTTATAGAGCACGATCTATGATCATATTCCACTGAAAGAAATAAGATATCCTACTTCTTTTACCAATAATGCCGATGAACAAAAAGGGGCTGTCCAAAAAGTGTGACAGCCCCTTTTGCTATTGTTTATTTCGGTAAAAA
>OAWZ01000011.1_pt1 | contig 224232 bp, 187 predicted proteins | sample 1477091 | NCBI WGS metagenome assembly OAWZ01 (sample SAMEA2580282, study PRJEB22360) | human gut metagenome | biome: human gut; feature: human-associated habitat; material: faeces | place: Denmark | collected 2008/2010
TCAGTAGACGTTAAGAAGAAAAAATACTGCCGTTTCAAAAAGAGTGGTATTAAGTACATTGATTACAAAGATCCTGAATTCTTGAAGAAATTCTTGAACGAACAGGGTAAGATCCTTCCTCGCCGTATTACAGGTACTTCTCTGAAGTTCCAACGTCGTATCGCGCAGGCTGTTAAAAGAGCACGTCACTTGGCGTTACTTCCATTTGTAACTGACATGATGAAATAATAAGGAGGAATAAGTATGGAAATAATTTTGAAAGAAGACGTAGTGAACTTAGGCTACAAAAATGATATTGTAACTGTGAAGTCTGGTTACGGTCGTAACTATCTTATTCCGACTGGTAAGGCAGTGATTGCTTCACCTTCAGCTAAGAAAATGTTGGCAGAAGAGCTGAAACAACGCGCTCACAAATTGGAAAAGATTAAGAAAGATGCTGAAGCTATGGCAGAACAGTTGAAGGATGTAACCTTGACTATTGCTACTAAAGTGAGTGCCACAGGTACTATCTTCGGCTCTGTTAGCAACATTCAAATTGCTGAAGAATTGGAAAAATTGGGTCATAAGGTTGACAGAAAGATTATCGTTGTGAAAGATGCAGTGAAAGAGATTGGTTCTTACAAAGCTATCGTTAAACTTCACAAGGAAGTTTCTGTAGAAATCCCGTTCGAAGTAGTTGCTGAATAAAATCTGTAAATACTTTAAAGTATAATGATGCTGAAAAAGCCCGGTTCGTAAGAGCCGGGCTTTTTCTTTTTAATATGTTTGATTTATTAATTCAATCGTTTCTTTTATAATTTTTTGAGGAGTGGTAAAAGGATTTTCGTCAAAAGTGTTTGGCACAGTGAGGATCAGTTGTTTGATATCATATTCTTGTATCCTAGCTACCCATACTTTATAAATATTGTTATAATTTTTATGAATATTATAAATGGTTAGGTGAGAGAAGTAGCGGGTTATATAATCTTGTTTGTATTTATAATAGTCTTTGTTGTCCTCAGTTATTTTTCTACATCCTTTTATAGGTTTGTAAAAGTTTTGAAATGAACTCTTTGTCAGGTATCTGTTGCATCAATGCTGAACTTTTCAGTACTTCTAGCACATCTTCCGAATACTCACAATCTTTTACGCAAAAGGAGAATTGGCATTGTTTTTTAAAATAGAAGCTTTAGTTGTTTGAAGTGAATCCTGTTTTACGTTAGCAATCGGAAGAAACTGATTTCATTTAAATACGCGACTTCGGCCTGATTGATACTTTTCAAATTTTCTTCTAATTCCATTTTTATCATTTGCATACTTTCTTTTATCTGCTTTTCTTGTGAGGAATTGCTTATGAAATCAGTTCGGCAAGAGTGATAAATACTCCAGTGATAACAATAGATAATTCACGGAAATAGTTTCCCAACTTCCAGTTTTGAAGTGTTTCTTTTAGATTTGTCTTTTTCATATCCTGTTTTTGTTTGTGGTTTGAGAAACAAAAGTAGATAATTTGTATTGCAAAACGATGGAATATTGGCAGAAAAGGGAGGAGTAAAGACATAAAAAAAGTCTGTTGCGCTTTCGCACGGCAGACTTTCAATTCTCTCTAGAGTTCGTACTGAATTATTCAGCTTTAGTAGAGTCACAGCAAGCAGCTGTAGAGTCACAAGCAGCTGAATCTGCTACAACTTCTTCTACAACAGCAGCTTCTTCTACTACTGCAACTGAATCAGTTGCTTCTGTGTTGTTGTTAGCAGCTTTGTTTCCGCAAGATGCGAAAGATACAGCTGCGAAGGCTACGAACAAAAATACTAATTTTTTCATTTTCTTTGCTTTTTAAATCTGTAATACTAATGTTGCTTTCTTAAAACGATGCAAAGGTATACACTTTTTCAATACGTTGTACCAAAAAGAACAACTTTTTTTCTAGTTTTTTATGTTATACAACCTATTTTGCTGATTAGTAGCATGTTTTATAACATATTTATTCTTCAGTAATGCTGTTATATAAGAATCGTTTGATGCTTTTTTTGGGAGTTTTTTCGAACTCTGTAGGATAAAGTTGTATTTTACTCACTTGTTCATAATTTCCTACCAGTTTATTCAGATTCTTCAAGTTTTCATCCATTACTGTTTTTAGGTTTTCGGGGGTATTGAGTCCCAGACTGTCCAGACTTTCATAATCAGGATATACTAAAGCTACCAGTTTCTTGTTGCGCTCTATGATTAAACTTTCTAGAACGAATGGCATATTATTTAGTTTGGATTCTATCTCTTCAGGAAAAATATTCTGTCCATTAGAACTCAGAAGCATGGTTTTACTACGGCCTCTTATATAAATGAATCCGTTAGCATCTATTGTACCTAAATCGCCTGTTTTCAACCAACCATCTTCGGTAAATACCTCACGGGTAGCTTCTTCATTCTTATAATAACCTTTCATTACGTTTTCACCACATACCTGTATTTCTCCAGTAATGTTATAGGGATCATCCGAGTCGATACGGACTTTCATGATATCCAGTATCTTTCCGGCAGAACCAGGTATAAATTCATTCCATGGAGCATAACTGATCAGTGGGGCACATTCGGTCATTCCGTAACCGATGGTGAACGGAAATTTTATTTTGTAGAAAAAATCGGTGACTTCCGGGTTCATGGCAGCTCCACCGATAATGACTTCTTTAAAACGTCCGCCTAATGCGTCAATCAGTTTTTTGCGAATTTGTGCATAAATCTGGTTGTCTAGTAAAGGTATGTTAAGCGCCCATTTCATGCTGCGTTTGTTAATGAGCGGCTGAATTACATTTTTATAAATTTTTTCTATAACCAATGGTACTGTAATAATAAGGTTGGGTCTTACTTCCTCAAAAGCTTTCATCAATATTTTGGGAGAAGGTGTCTTTCCTAATAAGGTGACATGTGTACCGACAGCAGTAGCGGTTAGAAAATCAAAAGCACATCCGTATGCATGGGCCAAGGGAAGGAAGGAAAGTACTTTTTCTCCTTTCTTTAAAAGTTCTGTACGGATACCAAAGGTAACGTTTCCTGCCAGATTATTGCCCGTAATCATTACTCCTTTACTGAATCCGGTAGTTCCTGAAGTATAATTCAGTAACATGACCTTCTCGTTGGAGAGTTCTGTGTAATTGATATTTTCCTTATAGAAGCCTTTGGGGAAGTTCTTTCTCATAGCTGCATCAATATTCTTCATGAATTTTTGGACGGTTTCACCGTCACGTTGATGCAGGCATCTGAAATCCGTTAGAGAAAATACAGCGCGTAATCCACTTAATGCCTCTTCTTCCAAATTTTCCCAAATATTATCGCTGGTAAACAGAAATGTGGATTCAGAATGATTTACAATATGATGGACATCATTTGGCTTGAAGTCTTGTAAAATAGGAACTACAATAGCTCCGTATGTAACAGTTGCCAAATAAGCGATACACCAACGGGAGGTATTCTTACCTATAATAGATATTTTATCGCCACGGCGCAGGCTGCAATATTGGAATAATAAGTGTATCTTAGCTATTTCTTCCGCTACTTGTCCGTATGTAAACGTGGTATCTTCACCATAATCTGTGTAACAGGGCAGATCCCAGTTTTCTTTGAAGCTATTCTCATATAGCTTGATAAAGTTTTCTTTTATCATTGCACAATTTTTGATGTAATGTGCAAAAATAAGCATAATTATTGGTATTCTAAAGAATTTAAGCAGAATAATATGTACCTTTGCTCGCTAATTAGATAAAAAGGTATGATTGATACGATAATTTTCCAGGATAAAACGGCTGTTTATTATACATTAGGCTGCAAATTAAACTTTTCAGAAACTTCAACCATCGGTAAAACACTGAAAGAAGCAGGTATACGTACAGCACGTAAGGGTGAGAAAGCTGATATTTGTGTTATTAATACTTGCTCTGTGACCGAGGTTGCGGATAAGAAATGCCGTCAAGCCATTCATCGTTTGGTTAAACAGCATCCGGGTGCCTATGTAGTAGTGACGGGATGCTATGCCCAGTTAAAACCTGACCAGGTGGCTAATATAGAAGGTGTGGATGTTGTTTTGGGAGCTGAACAAAAAGGAGAGTTGATGAATTATCTCGGAAATTTGGAAAAGCATCCTCAAGGTGAGGCGATTACGACAGCTGCAAAAGACATACGTAGTTTTTCACCTTCGTGTTCTAGAGGTGACCGTACTCGTTATTTTCTGAAAGTGCAGGATGGTTGCGATTATTTCTGCTCTTATTGTACAATTCCGTTTGCTCGTGGGCGTAGCCGTAACGGACGTATTGAAGAGATTGTGGAACAGGCACGGCAGGCTGCTGCTGAGGGAGGAAAAGAAATTGTTATTACTGGGGTGAATATTGGAGACTTCGGAAAGACAACCGGTGAAAGTTTCTTTGATCTGGTAAAGGCTTTAGATCAGGTGGCAGGGATTGAACGTTATCGTATCTCGTCTATTGAACCCAACTTGTTAACGGATGAAATAATAGAATATGTGTCACGTTCACGTGCATTCATGCCGCATTTTCATATTCCTTTGCAGTCGGGCAGCGATGATGTGCTGAAATTGATGAGACGTCGATATGATACCGCATTGTTTGCTTCCAAGATACGCAAAATTAGGGAGATCATGCCGAATGCGTTTATTGGCGTGGATGTAATTGTGGGAACACGTGGTGAAACAGAGGAATATTTTGAAGATGCTTATCATTTTATTGAAGGGCTTGATGTGACGCAGTTACATGTTTTCACTTATTCGGAGCGTCCCGGTACGCAGGCCTTGAAAATAGAGTATGTAGTGAGTCCTGAGGAGAAACATCGCCGTAGTCAGAGATTGTTGGTTTTATCTGATGAGAAGACAAAGGCGTTCTATACCTCTCATATAGGAAAAGAAGCTTGGGTATTAATGGAAAAATCTAAGGTTGGCACTCCTATGCATGGATTTACTGATAATTATATCCGGGTGGAGATGGACCACGATGATCAATTGGATAATCAGTTGATTCGTGTAAGAATGGGAGGCTTTAATGAAGAGGGTACAGCGTTGAAGGGTGTTTTAGTCTGAAAAGAAATGAAAAGGGTGTCTGTTGTCATATTGAATTGGAATGGGGTAGATATGCTCCGTAAGTTTATGCCTTCTGTTATAGATAATTCAGTAGGAGAGGGGATTGAAATTTGTGTGGCTGATAATGCGTCCTCTGATGGGTCGCTTGAAATGCTTCGTACTGAATTTCCTGTAGTCCGTTTGATTGAGTTGGATCGAAATTATGGCTTTGCCGAAGGATATAACCGGGCTTTGGCGCAAGTTGATGCAGAATATGTAGTTTTACTGAATAGCGATGTGGAGGTTACTTCGCATTGGTTGGAACCTTTGTTGGATTATATGGATACCCATTCCGGAACAGTTGCCTGTCAACCTAAACTGTTAAGTTGGCATAATAAGGAATATTTCGAATATGCCGGAGCGTCGGGGGGATTTATTGATCGATATGGATATCCTTTTTGCAGAGGGCGTATTTTTGATGTTGTTGAAAAGGACTGCGGACAGTATGATACGGTAACGGAGGTGATGTGGGTAACGGGGGCCGCTCTTTTTATCCGGTTGGCTGATTATCGTGAAGTTGGAGGGTTGGATGATCATTTTTTTGCTCACATGGAAGAAATTGACTTGTGTTGGCGTTTGCGCAGCCGGGGAAAAAAGCTTGTCTGTATTCCGCAAAGTGTGGTATATCACGTAGGAGGGGCTACGTTGAAAAAAGAAAATCCGAGAAAGACTTTTCTGAATTTCAGAAATAATCTGTTGATGCTTTATAAGAATTTGCCGGATAAGGAGTTAGAACATGTACTTTTTATACGTGGTATACTGGATAGAGTAGCTGCCCTTGTTTTTTATCTGAAAAAGGATAGAGCGAATGCGCGTGCTGTAATGCAGGCGAGGAGAGAATTTGAGGATATAAGATATTCTTTTGCTGCTTCTCGTATAGAAAATATAATGAAGTCTACAGATGAAATGATCCCGGAACGGACTCATTTTAGTATTCTTATGAAATATTATTTGTTGGGTAAAAAACATTTCTCTCAGTTGAAACTTTTTTAAATTGCTTCTCTTTATATTTCTTTTTATAGCATTATTCCCGTATCTTTGTTTGGTGAAATTGGATCAAAAAAGAAAAGGAGCTGTAAATGAATGTTCATGAGGTGAAATCTATTGAAACAAAGTCTATTCTGTCACGTTTGAAAAGTAAAGATAATTATTGGGGTATTGCTTATAACATGAATTTGTATAGAGGGTGCCAACATGGTTGCATTTATTGTGATACACGTAGTTGTTGCTATGGTATTGGTGATATTTCTCATATTTCTGTAAAGAAGAATGCTTTGGAATTACTGGATCATGAACTGGGAACGAAACGTGGAAAAGCGACCATTGGTACAGGCTCAATGAACGATCCTTATATGCCGTTGGAAAAACAGATGAAGCTGACTGGAGGTGCGTTGGAACTTATTGCCAAACATCGTTTTCCTGTTCATGTGATAACAAAGAGTAGTCTTGTGACTCGTGATGCCGATTTATTGCAGGATATAGGGCGCACTTATGCTGCCGTTAGTTTTACTATCACTACAGCGGATGACGAGATGGCGCGAAAACTGGAGCCTAACGCACCGACCTCTTCCGAGCGTTTTAAGGCGATGAAGATATTGTCCGATCGGGGTATATATACAGGAGTGGCATTGATGCCTGTTTTGCCTTTTATAAATGATTCTATAGAAGATATTGAGGAAATAGTGGAGAAGGCTGCCGAAGCGGGAGCGTCCTATGTGCTTCCTTTGTTTGGGGTAACTTTAAGACGGGGCTCCCGTGATTATTTTTATGATAAGGTAGAGCAGATTTTTCCAAAGATGGCCAAGCGATATAAAACTTATTTTGAAGACCGTTCTGAATGCACTTCTCCTAATGCACCCTATTTGAATGAGGTCTTTTATCGCAGAATAGAAACATTAGGAATCAGTGCTACCATGAAATTCTATCATTCTGAAGGAAGAAAACAACTTTCTTTATTTTAGTAAGTAGAGCCATGAACATTGTCTGCATATTCATTATTATTGGTTTGTGTTGTTATTTGCATGATAGTATATTTGCGTTTTAAGAGGTAGGCATACAATAGGGTAAATTTTTAATTAAATGACTGGATGTTTGTCAGATAATTTTTTTCATCGTGTATAATGTACTTCTACTCCAACATTTCTGCAATCACTTCCCATAGGCGGATTTTCTTTTGATAACCGGATGATTATTTCCTGAATAGTTGGAAATTCACTAAATAGTCTTTGCCCTATGCGTTCACAGACATGTTCTAAAAGTTTGGATGAAGCTTTCATTTCTTTTTTGACAACTGCATATATATCAGCATAACTTACGGTACCTTTCAGTTCGTCTGTTTGTGCTGCATGGGTGAAATCAGTTCTTAGTTTTAAATCAATTATAAAATTAGCTCCTACTATTGTTTCTTGTGGATCGACTCCGTGGTGAGCGAAAAACTTGGCACCTTCCAAATAAATATACATAGATGTTGCTTTCATATTTTTTCAGTTTGAAAAACAAAAGTAGAACTTTCACTTCATATCTCAAAATTAAAAATTATTGTTCTTGTTTTCTTTTTTATCTGTTTTATTGGTCTATTTTATAGTATTAACACGAAATAGAGTCGATGGCATGGGTGTTTTCATTAATTTCGCATAATATGGAAAGAAGGATTCGTAAATTAATAAGGGTAAGTGCCATTACAGTGGGAGCCTTGCTGTTTACTGCGTTTGTGGTAGTGGCTTTTGTGATTAACTATGTATTTACATCAGATAAATTAACTCCAGTAGTGTTGAATGTTGCTAATCGTTTACTGGATGCTGATTTGAAGATAGAAAGAGTCGAATTGACTTTCTTTTCTACTTTTCCTCAATTTGGGTTAAAAGTTGATGAAGGTTTTTTGGTTTCTAAGGTCTTGAACGATAGTCTTCCACAAAAAACTGATTCTTTATTGGCATTTAAAGAATGTGTGTTGACAGTAAATCCTTTGGATTATTTTTTGAAAAATAAGATTAGTGTCCATAATCTATCTTTGAAGAATGTTGCTGTTTATGCTTATCGAAATAAAACAGGTAAGGCAAATTGGGAGATTGTGAAAACTTCTTCGGATACATTGGCTGTGGAAAAAGATACTATTCCACAAAATAAATTTGATAGCGAGATAGATATCCGTCAGGTTGAATTAGAACATGTCAATTTGATTTTTGACGATCGTAATACAGAGGTTTATTCACGTATAGATGATGCTGATTTGCGCCTAAAACTGGCGTTGACAAAAGGAGCTTCTTCATTGGGAGTAGAATTTGAAAATAAAAATATTCTTTTTTGGCAGCAAGGTGAATTATTGATTAATAAAGTAGCCGTTTTCTTGCAGACTGATATTGAGGTAGACAGGTCTACGGCATTGTGGACATTGAAAAATACAGGGTTGACTATAAATGGTATCCGGATGGATGTAAACGGTGAATTAAGACGTGATACAGTTACAAAAACGGTGGGTATGAACTTGAAATATGGATTACATGCACCTTCCATGGAAACCGTTATGAATATGATTCCCGAGGCTTATGTGAAACGTGGACAAATTTCGGCAAAAGGTGAGGTTAAAGTTAATGGAACATTGGAAGGTAATTATGGAAACAAGCAGCTTCCGGCGATATCATTGAATATAAAGATAAATGATGCATCCGCCCGATATGAAGGACTTCCTTATGGTATTGATAATTTTACGGCTGATTTTGAATCGTATATTGATTTGATGCGTCGCAACCCTTCTTTTTTGAACTTGAAAATTCTTCATTTTGAGGGAGTACATACTAAGATTCTAGCAGATGCGAAAGTGGAGGATTTATTGATAGATCCATTTATAACGCTTCATACTGAATCTACTGTTGACCTGGATGCTTTAGCTAAAACCTTTCCTTTGCAGGAAAGTGTAACTATCCGCGGTAAATTAGATGCGGGTTTAAACTTAAAATGCCGTCTCTCTTCTTTGAAAAAACAGGATATTGGGCGTATCAGGTTAGGTGGAAGATTGGCTTTAAAGGATTTTGAATTAAAAGATACTGCAAAGAATTTTAATTTTTTAGGTAATGCCGATTTAAAATTCAGTGATAGTGAAACTTTGCAAGCTGAATTGGAAATCAGAGAAATACTATTGAATAGTAGGAAATTATCTTCAGAGATAGATCGGATGAAAGCGAAGGTTGTTTCAACCAATCCTCAAGATACCACAAAGATTGTTACTTTACAATGTGAATTGGAAATGAATAAATTGCGTGCGAATATAGGAGATTCGCTCAAAATATATAGTGGCAAGACTACTGGAACTGGCGAACTTGCTCCGAAGGAACAAAATCCGGCGATGCCGATGATTAATTTTTCCATGCGTACGGATTCTCTTTTCTTTAATGCTAACGAAACGAAATTAGCATTAGGCGTGGCAGGCATAAAAGTGAAATTAGAAAAGAAAAATGATTCGTTATGGACACCTCGGGGGATTATCGGTTTTGATAGGTTGTTGGTACGTGCTCCTGAATTTGGTTTACCTCTGCGAGTACGTAAGACAGCTGTAACAATAGATGGTCCGAGAATAACATTAAGAAATGCTTCTTTGAAAATAGGGCATTCAGATATGGTTGCTACCGGGGAGGTAATAGGATTATATCGTGCGATGGCTAAAAATGAAATTTTAAAAGCGCGTTTAGCAATATCTTCTGAGATGATTGATTGTAACCAATTGATTAATTCATTCTCTTTATCTGAAGATTCAGCATCTGTGGCGGTGACAAATACAGTGCCTCCAACAGAAATGAAGCTGTTTGTGTTGCCGGGTAATTTGGATTTTGAATTACAGACAGATTTGAAAAAAGTAGTGTTTGAACAGGTGGAATTTGAAGATGTGTGTGGAAAGGTGGATTTGAAAAATCGTACATTACATTTAAGGAATTTGGGAATGCGTGCATTAGACGCTGATATGAAGGCCGTTATGGTATACCGTGCGGATTCAGTCAGAGGAGGATATACAGGCTTTGACTTTAAAATTAGGGATATAAATATAGCTAAGCTGGTAGATTTTATACCTTCAATGGATACCATTGTACCTATGTTGAGATCTTTTAAAGGAAGGGTTCAGTTTGATGTGGCTGCAGAGGCACGTCTGGATTCAAATATGAATATTCGTATACCTACTTTACGTTCGGCCATGCATATAAAAGGGGACAGCTTAGTATTGATGGATGGTGAAACCTTTGCCGAAATATCAAAGATGTTGATGTTCAAAAATAAAAAGAAGAATGTATTTGATAATATTTCGGTTAATATAGTTGTCAATGACGGTAGTGTTCTTGTTTATCCATTTCAAGTGTCTATAGATCGTTATAAAGCTGCTATAGGGGGAGAGCAAGGGTTGGATATGAATTTTAAATATCATATATCCATTTTGAAGTCACCCTTGCCCTTTAAGGCCGGAGTGAATATTTCCGGTAATCTGGATAAGATGAAAATACGCGTAGGTAAAGCTAAATATAAAGATGATGTGACTCCTGCTGCCATTCATAAAGTAGATAGTACGCGTATGGATTTGGGAAGGCGTATTGTGGAACGGTTTCACCGTATTGTAGGGGTGAGATAGAAAAAGAATTTACTTGGTTTATATAAAAAGCTCCTTCATGACTTTCGTGAAGGAGCTTTTCTTTTGTGTTGTTACATTATATAATAAACCATTATCCACATCTTGATGTGCCACAAGTCTTGCAGATCAAGCATCCTTCTTGATATACGAGAGTTTCGTTGCCGCAATTGGGACATTTTTGTCCTTCAGCACTAGTACCATCTGTTACATATTTTTTCAGTGCTCGTTCTACACCGTTTTTCCATGTGTTAATGTTTTCACTGTCAAGTTGCAGAGAATCTACCAGTTTGATAACACGATCAATAGGCATCCTCCAACGAAGTACACCCGAAATTAATTTTGCATAGTTCCAATATTCCTTGTTGAACTTTTCGGACAAACCTTCAATGGTTGTTTTATATCCACGTTTGTTTTCGAACTGGAAATCATATCGTTTGTTGCCTTCTTCATCAATGTTTTTGATGATGCGTCCGGTAGTGACTGATTTGGGCAATGAAATACCTTCTTCATCATCTTGCAGACCAGTAAAGATCTCGTATGGATGTCCATCCAACAAGCCTACAAATGCGACCCATTTTTCTTTGTTGTTTTGGAAGCGTACTACTTCCGCTTCCAGTACTTTGGGGCGCACTTCTACTACCGTAGGTGGTTTGCAAGGAGGAAGTTCTTCTTTTTTGTCTTTCTTGTCCTTTTTGGTAGAAAGTAAAACTCCAGAGCGAGAGCCATCACGATAAACGGTACATCCTTTACATCCTGAACGCCATGCCTCTACATACAAGCGGTTTACCAATGCTTCATCTACGTCATTGGGCAAATTGATAGTTACACTGATTGAATGGTCAACCCATTTTTGGATGCGTCCTTGCATTTTTACTTTCATCAGCCAGTCTACATCATTTGATGTGGCTTTATAATAAGGTGACTTTTCTACCAATTCATCAATCTCTTCTTGCGTATAACGCTTGGTGGGATCGTAACCGTTTACTGTCATCCATTCCACAAATTTATGGTGGAATACAATATATTCCTCAAATGCATCTCCTGTTTCATCTACAAAATCTACATGAGTCTGAGGATCATTCGGATTGACTTTTCTTCTACGTTTGTATACCGGCATAAATACCGGCTCTATGCCAGAAGTTGTTTGGGTCATTAGGCTGGTAGTTCCAGTGGGGGCTATGGTCAAGCAGGCAATATTACGTCGTCCGTATTTTTTCATCTCCTCATATAAATTAGGATCAGCTTCTTTTAAACGGTTGATAAACGGATTATTTTTTTCTCGTTCACTGTCATAGATAGCGAATGCTCCACGTTCTTTCGCCATGTTAACAGATGAACGATAGGCTTCCAGAGCGATTGTTTTATGTACTTGTTCAGAAAACTCTGTTGCGTCTTCTGTTCCGTAGCGTAACCCCATAGCGGCAAGCATATCCCCTTCAGCTGTGATACCGACACCTGTACGTCTGCCCTGTCCGCTCTTTTTATAAATCTTTTCCCATAAATGTTTCTCTGCTTCTTTTACTTCCTCACTTTCAGGATCGGAATCGATTTTAGCTATGATCTTCTCGATTTTTTCTAGTTCCAAGTCAATAATGTCATCCATAATGCGCTGGGCCAATGCTACATGCTTTTTGAACAAGTCGAAATCAAAGTAAGCATCCCTTGTATAAGGGTTTACTACATATGAGTATAAGTTGATAGCTAATAAACGACAAGAATCGTAGGGACACAGAGGAATTTCACCACAAGGATTGGTAGAAACTGTACGATACCCTAAGTCGGCATAACAGTCTGGCACGGATTCACGTATAATGGTGTCCCAGAATAATACACCGGGTTCAGCAGACTTCCATGCATTATGGACAATCTTTTTCCATAAAGCAGATGCGTCAATTTCTTTTGTGAAAACAGGTTGATCGGAATCTACCGGATATTGCTGTTTGTAAGGAGTGCCATTTACAGCTGCCTGCATAAATGCATCATCTAGTTTCACGGATACATTAGCACCGGTTACTTTGCCTTCGGTCATTTTGGCGTCAATAAATGCCTCCGAGTCTGGATGTTTGATGGATACGCTTAACATTAAAGCACCACGACGCCCGTCTTGTGCTACTTCACGTGTTGAATTGGAATAGCGTTCCATGAAAGGCACCAGTCCGGTTGAGGTCAGTGCTGAATTTTTAACTGGGGAACCTTTAGGTCGTATATGAGATAAATCATGTCCTACGCCACCACGACGTTTCATTAATTGTACTTGTTCTTCATCAATGCGGATTATAGCTCCGTATGAGTCGGCTGCTCCATCAATTCCAATGACAAAGCAGTTCGATAAGGAAGCCACTTGAAAATCGTTCCCGATACCTGTCATGGGACTACCTTGCGGAACAATGTACTTAAAGTGATCCAATAACTCGTAAAGCTGCTGTGCGTTTAACCCGTTCTTATATTTTGCTTCAATGCGGGCTACTTCATTTGCAATGCGCCAATGCATGTCTTCGGGAGACTTTTCGAAAATGTTCCCGAAAGAATCTTTTACTGCATATTTGTTTACCCAAACCCTTGCAGCAAGTTCATCACCTTTGAAGTATTGTAAAGATGCTTCAAAAGCTTCGTCATAGGTGTACGTTTGTTTTTCCACTTTTATTTTTAGATTTACTATAATATCAATAAGTTGTTTTAGTGTAGAAGCCGCAACTCATTATAACAAAAGTTTCGGCAAAGCTATATATGTTTTTTCAATTAACAAAATAAAAAGTAGATAAGTTTTCAACAAATTGAAAGTTATCCAAAAATATTTGTTAATTTATTGATTATCAAAAGATATATGTGTTGGTTTATTTACGGAAGTTTTCTATTTTGAAAATTTCAATGAAGGAAATAAGTGATTGACTAGTTGAAAAGACCAAATTCTTAGCATATATTATTTTGCAAAAAATGAATTATTACTCTTTTCTTTTTTTATCTTTGCAAGAAAAATATATATGGAATCGATAAATAATAGACGGACGATCCGTAAATATAAGCAGGAAGATATTTCTGCTTCTTTGTTAAATGATTTGCTTGAAAAGGCATTCCGTGCTTCTACAATGGGCAATATGCAATTATATAGTGTGATTGTGACCCGTGACAAGCAGATGAAAGAGAGATTGGCACCTGCTCATTTTAATCAACCGATGGTAACAGGTGCTCCGGTTGTACTGACTTTTTGTGCGGATTTTAACCGTTTTAGCAAATGGTGCAGAGGGCGTAAGGCGGTACCGGGTTATGACAATCCCATTTCTTTTCTGAATGCTGCTACGGATGCATTACTTGTGACTCAGAACTTTTGTACATTGGCGGAGGAAAATGGATTAGGTATTTGTTATTTGGGAACAACGATTTATAATCCTGATCAAATTATTGATATTCTTCGGTTGCCGGAATTGGTTATGCCAGTGGCTACTATTACAGTAGGATATCCGGACGAATGTCCTTCACAAGTCGATCGTCTTCCTATAGAGGGTATTTTGCATGAAGAAGTATATCATGATTATACCAAAGAAGATATTGATCGTATCTATAGATATAAAGAGTCACTTCCGGAAAATCATCAGTTTATTAAAGAAAATCATAAAGAAACATTGGCTCAGGTATTTACTGAGGTCAGATACAAGAAGTCGGATAATGAATGCATGTCTGTAACTTTGAAAGAAACCTTGAAGAAACAGGGCTTTGAAAAATGAGTTACCGGAAACTATTAACCTTAAAACTACAGAAGTGCGCAGAGGGAAATAAAGAAAATACCCTTTGCGCACCTCTGTAGTTTTATTTCTATTTTCTTTTGAGAGAAGCTTCAATTTCCTCAATATCCGCTTTAAATGTTTTATCAACCTCCACTTGGTCTTTTACTATTTTACAAGCGTGCAATACGGTTGCATGATCTTTATTACCTATTAATTGACCAATTTTGGAAGAAGAGGAGTCTGTATGTTTTTTGGCCAGATACATAGCTACCTGACGTACTTGTACCACTTCTCTTTTTCTAGTTTTGGTATGGATGGCAGATTCCTCTATCTCGTAATGGTTGCATACTTTCTGTATGATATCTTCCACTGTGACAGGCTTGCTTTCACAACAGCGTACAGCTTTTCGTACAATTCTTTCAGCCAAATCCAAATCAACATCACGCTTGAAGATAATGGATTGTGCCAGAAGTGAATTAATGATGCCCTCTAGTTCACGTACACTTTCATTTACGTTTTCAGCAATATAATTAATTACTGTTTCCGGTATATTCAAACCGTCACGACGTATTTTATTGCGTAAGATATTCTTTCTCAATTCTACATCCGGTTTTTCCAATTCGGCCACTAAGCCCCATTTAAAGCGGGTCAGGAGACGTTCTTCCATACCTTGTAGCATTACCGGTGCGCGGTCAGAAGTCAAAATAAGTTGCTTACCGTTCTGGTGCAGATGGTTAAAGATGTGGAAGAACGTGTTCTGAGTTTTGGTTACTCCTGCGAATTCTTGAATATCATCAATAATCAAAACATCTATGGTTTGATAAAAACTGATGAAATCATTGAAATGATTAGTACGCACAGAGTCGGTATATTGCACCTGAAACAGATGTGCTGATACGTACAATACTCTTTTTTCAGGATATAATTCCTTGATACGAGTACCAATAGCATTAGTCAAGTGAGTTTTACCCACGCCGGACGGTCCATACAAAAACAAAGGGTTGAATGTTTTTGCCGGATTTTTAGCTACAGTTTCCCCTACCGTACGTGAGAACTCATTACTATTTCCTTTTATGAAATTCTCAAAGTTGTAATTTGGATTCAAATGTGGGTCTAAATCCTGCGGAGCTGGTGCCTGCATTGGATTAGGTGCCTTGTTACCATCTCGTATAACTGTTTGTGTGGGTAGTGCTGAAGAGCGTTTGCTTCCCTCCATGTTTACAGTTATATGGTTGGTTTTATCGGTCAAGATACAATACATAAGCTGCGTTCCCTCTCCAATTTCTTTATATAGGGCAGCGCGCAGCAAGTCCACAAACTTTTCTTCTAAAAATTCATAGAAGAATGGGCTGGGGACGCCAATTGTCAGTGCCTTGTCCTCATATTTAAGCGGTACGATAGGCTCAAACCACGTTTTAAAGGTCGTTTCAGGTACGTTGTCTCTGATAATGTTCAGACAACGACCCCATAAAACGACGTGATCGTTTTCAATCATATGAAACATTTATTATAAAAAGCGAAACTTCTACAATGCAAATTTCGAAATGAATTTCTGAAAAAACAAATCGCTTTTTTCTTGCTTTTTATTTTTAAAGAGTAATCTATTTAGTTTCAGTAACTTATAAAAAACTCTATCTAAAGGCTTCTGAAATATTTTTGTTATTTGATAATTGGCTGATTTATAGCTGACTATCTGTCAAAATAGGCTTTTATTTATTTAAAATGAAATAAGTCTACATGGTATTTCTGCCCTATTTGCAGTCATTTACTGAAAAAAGGTAGAAAAATGGTTAAGTAGACTTATTTAGAATCTTTTTAAATTAACAAATCTGTTACTTATCTTTCTTCCCAAACAAAGAGAAATGTACATAACGTTTAGGATGCGCTTTCAAATCCTCCAATAAGGTTGCAGCATTTGCTGTTGTCGCACTCAGATTTTGGTAAAAGGTAGGATCATTGAATAGTAAGCCGATGCTGTTGTCCTTGCGATTGAGTTTTTCTGTCAGCATTTGTACATTATATAAAGTGGAATCTATTTTATTGAATGTTGATGCATAATCAATACCTTTCAAGTTGTCGCTGATAGTAATGAAATTATCAGCAATCGTGTTTAGTTTTCCAGTAAGTTGCGGAAGATCCCTTTGCATTAATATGTTTAATTGACGTGTTGTCGCATCCAGATTGGCTGTCAGTTTTTCTGCGTTGTGTAAGGTTGCACCCAATGCAGGATCAGCTAATATTTTATTTAATGAATGTAGGATAGAATCCATTTTGGGCAGCATCTGCTCTATTTGAGGAACTAGCTTTTCTTCAGCGGCTCCCATGAGTCCCGCATTCGTTTTGCCAGGCAGTGTATCCCCCGGTTGATAGTATTCTGTAGAATTAAAGTTAAGGAGTAAGTTCATCTTTACTGTTCCCAGCATTTCTGTAACCAATTCTCCTGCACTTCCTTTAGGGATACGCATTTCCTTGTCTACTTCCACTTCTACTGTGACATGTCCCGGTTTAGCATAGTTGTAATTGATATTTCTTACTGTACCTACTTTGTAACCATTGGCAAAGACGGGGCTTGATCCGGCTAATCCGTTTATATTGGTATATTCTACATAATAGTAGTTGGCAGATTGGAACATATTTATTCCTTTCAGGTAGTTGATACCAAAGATCAGCATAGCCAATGCAGCGATGCCTATTAATCCTATTTTTACCTCTTTCGTCATTTCAATTGTACCTTTTATATTATCTATTCTTTTTAAATTCTTTGATGGCTTCGTTCACGTTCATTTTCTCTCCGTTTTTGAAAGCGATAATGAAAGCGTCCTTAAATTTAGGAGTAATATTACGTTTCATGCGTAGTATTTTATTATAATCCGTACTTTCTCCGTAAGTATATTTATAAAGTCCTTTTTCGCGGTAATAGCTAACGGGTGATACACCTTTCAGTTGTTTGCTTCCTTTGGGTAATATTTTGTTTGATACCAATATTTGTATTTTAAATACAGGCTTGGCAGATGTTCGGGCTTGGTCGCCTGTGATCTTTTTTTGTGTGGCAGGCACAGGCTTTTTGGTAACTTTGTCAGGTTCCGTTGCAGTGTCTGGTTCCGCAGTTTGTATTTCTATTCTTGATTCTTTCGGTTTGTTTTCTGGTTCCGGCAATTCTTGTCCTTGTACTCTGCTGCGACCGGTGGGGGCATCATGTTCGCGCTTGTAATTGAGGAATGCTTTATAAATGCTGTTAGATAATGCCGTAGTGCCTGCATCGGATAAAAGATATTGTTCTTCATCCGGTGTTGAGATATAACCTAATTCAACCAAAACACTAGGCATGGAAGTGGCGCGTAGAACTAGAAATCCGGCTTGATGTACTCCTTTGTCTATCCGTTTGGCTGTATTCTTGAATTGTTTTTGGATAAGAGTGGCTAATTTTACACTCTTCTCCATATTTTTGTCTTGTACAAATTCAAAAATAATATAGCTTTCGGAAGAATTTGGATTGAATCCGGCATAACGTTGTTCATAATTATCCTCTATCAAAATAACCGAGTTCTCCTTTTTAGCAACTTCCAAATTTTCTTCAGTACGGTGAAGTCCTAACGTATAAGTTTCTGCTCCCCGTACAGTTCTGCTACGGGCTACAGAATTGGTATGTATAGAGATGAATAAGTCGGCCTTAGCATTATTAGCTATTTGTGCACGACGGTCTAAAGGGATAAAGACATCTGTCTTTCGGGTGTATATTACCTTTACGTCATTACAGTTATTTTGGATCAGTTGTCCTACTTTTAAAGCTACGTTCAGATTGATATTTTTTTCTTTTCCACGTCTGCCGATGGCGCCAGGATCATGTCCGCCATGACCGGGATCAATGACGACTATAAAATCCTTTCCCTTTGCCGCCAGGCAGAAACAGGGGAGGACCAGCCACAGGCTACACAACAGGAATATTATTTTAAGTCTATCGGTTTTCATATCAATCAAGTTGCAAATGTAGCGATTTTTAGTGAAAACTCGGCTTTTGTCTTTAAGTTTTGCGTTTTTTATTCGAAACTTGCCACAAAACCCGAAAAATAGACGAGTATTTGGACTAAATTCTTTTATTTTGTATCCCAAAATAAGTATTGAAAGATGGATTTGCTTAAGTTTATGAAGAATTGGACGTTACCTTTAGCTATGCTTGCAGGGGTTATCGGCTATTTTGTTTTTGCCAACTTCACTTTTCTGGAGCCGACAAAGCCATTTATGAATGGGTTGATTTCTTTTCTAACTCCTTCCTTGATTTTTGCCCAATTGTTGCTTACATTCTGTAAAATTGAACCAAAAGAGTTGGTCCCTAGAGTATGGCATGGCTGGTTGTTGGCTATTCAAGCTATTTCTTGTGGTATCATTGCGTTGTTGTTGATATTTTGTCCGATGGACGAATCTTATAAGGAGATATTCGAGGCGGCTATGGTTTGTCTTATTTGTCCTACTGCTACGGCAGCGGCAGTAATTACGGGGAAACTAGGTGGAAGTGCTTCCAGTTTGACTACTTATACATTACTTTCAAATATTTTGGCTGCAATAGCAGTTCCTTTGGTATTTCCATTGGTTGAGCCACATACGGATGTTACTTTTGGTATTGCTTTTCTTAAGATTTTAAGTAAGGTTTTCCCATTGTTGCTTGCGCCGTTTTTTATCGCTTTATTATTCCGTTATTATATCCCTCGATTCCATAAGTTTTTACTGGAATATCATACTTCAGCTTTTTATTTATGGGCGATAGCATTGACCATTGTAATGGGGCAGACTACTCGTTCTTTGGTTAACAGTACAGCTGATGTAACGGTAGAGATGTTGATTGCTTTTGCTGGTTTAGTAACTTGTTGTTTACAATTTTATTTTGGTAAAAGAATTGGTAGTGCATACAATGACCGTATAAGTGCAGGACAGGCATTGGGGCAAAAAAATACTGTACTAGCTATTTGGATGGCGGTTACGTATCTTAATCCTTTATCATCTGTCGGTCCAGGTAGTTATGTGGTGTGGCAAAACATCATCAATAGTTATCAGTTGTGGAAGAAAAGAAAAAATGAGATGAAAAATTAAGTCGCAGCTATTTACTTTGTTATACGTAATGCTTGGTATAGTAAAGTATATAGCTGCGTTCCATTAAAAATGAATTTGCCGTATATATCTCTTAAAGATTTCTTACGAAACCTGCAAAACGCTTCAATCCTTCTGCCAGTGTAGTACGTGGGCAGGCGATGTTCCAGCGCATGAATCCTTTTCCTTCAGTCCCGTACATTGCTCCTGCATTGAGCCATAATCCAGCTTCGTTAACCAATCGCTGTTCGAGTTCCTGCGAGTGTATGCCGAGTCTGTGACAGTCCATCCAAACGAGATAGGTTCCCTCCAATGCCGTGATAGGAAACTCGGGCAGATGCTCCCGACAGAACTCCTGCATATAGAGAAAATTGGCCTGTAAATATTTGATGAGTTGGTTCAGCCACTCTTCCTCTTCGTTGTAAGCTACTTGAGTAGCAATTACACCAAAAGGATTGACATCACATACTTCGTTATCGTTAATGGCCCGATCGATTTTCGCCCGACGGTCAGCATCAGCACATATAATGTTCGCAATCTGTAATCCGGCAATATTGAACGCTTTACTGGGAGATATACAGACGAATGGTGACGGAAATTTTCTGAGATGGAAGCAAACGGTGTGTAACGGTACTCTGGAAAAACCAGTTCGCAATGAATCTCATCCGAAACGACCGTAACATCGTGGCGAATACAAATTTCACCAATACGTACCAATTCTTCACGTTTCCATACTCTTCCGGCAGGATTGTGAGGATTGCACAGCAGCATCACCTTCACTTTCGGATCAGCAGTCTTACACTCTAAATCTTCATAATCGATGGTGAAAGTATTACTTGCAAAGATCAACGGTGATGATACCATTTCACACCCATTGTTACAGATTGAAGAAAAGAAACAATTATAAACCGGAGTCTGCACCAAAACCTTATCTCCCGGAACGGTCAAAGCCTTGATGACTGCCGAGATGGCCGGGACTACGCCTGATGTGTAAATTATCCATGTGCAGTCAATCGTCCAACTGTGACGGCGTGCGAACCAATCTGTAACAGCCTCGTAATAACTGTTGGGCACACGGGTATAACCGAAGATACCGTGTTCCACCCGTCGGCGTAAAGCATTGACGATAGCGGGGGCTGTACGGAAATCCATGTCAGCCACCCACATCGGCAATACATTTTCGCTTTCTGAGCTATCCCATTCTTTTTCTTGAAGTCTTCTATTTTAAGTATTCTTTGAAAAATTCCTCCAGCTTATCGAATGGAATAATGTCTGTCCGGTCATATAAATCCGTATGTACGGCACCGGGAATAATCATCAGTTCTTTATTGTCGCCTTTCAGCTTCTTGAAAGTATCCTCACTAAAATAGCGGGAGTGAGCTTTTTCTCCATGAATGAGCAACACGGCACTGCGGATTTCATCGGCATACGCAAGGATAGGTGCGTTGAGAAATGCAAGATTGGAGGTTTTGTTCCAGCCCAAACCGGAGTTGATGGAACGGGGATAATAACCTCGTTCGGTCTTGTAATAATCGTAATAATCCTTTATGAACTGTGGTGCATCACCGGTAGGCTCCGGGTTCATCACGGTGCGGGGATAAGTGTCGGTACGGTAGTCTTCCGTGCGCTGGGTGTTAAACTCCTGACGTATTTTGTAGCGTGCATCCGCATTGTCTGCGGCATCGAAATAACCGTTTGCTGTACAGCGACTGATGTCGTACATAGTGGAAGCTACCGTTGCCTTGATACGTGTGTCGTTGGCAGCCGCATTGATAGCAAAACCACCCCAACCACAAATGCCAATGATGCCGATTCGTTCGGCATCCACATCCGGACGTGTCGCAAGGTAATCCACCGCCGCCGAGAAGTCTTCGGTGTTGATGTCCGGTGAAGCCACGCTGCGAGGCTGTCCACCGCTTTCACCAGTAAACGAAGGATCGAAAGCAACCGTCAGGAATCCTCGTTCGGCAAGTGTCTGGGCATACAGTCCCGACGACTGTTCCTTTACAGCTCCAAACGGACCGCTGACAGCAATGGCCGGCAGTTTACCTCCGAAAATCGTTTTCGGTGCATACAGGTCGGCGGCGAGCGTGATGCCGTAACGATTTATGAAAGTCACTTTGCTATGGTTCACCTTGTCGCTCTTCGGGAACGTCTTGTCCCATTCCTGTGTCAGATTTAACTGTTCCATATTTTTGTGAGTGTTTTGTGCCGGGCTTTCCGTCAGGCCGAAGAGGCAGAGGAAAGCAGCCATTAAAATAGTTGTACGTTTCATAACCGATGTAATTTAAATTTTTATTGTTTTCTTTATCATAGTGCAAAATTACAGCGGATTACAGGAAAAGCCGGTAGATGGATTACTGATTGTATAACCTCAATTACAGACATTTTTTTACATGTGTCTCATCCAACGTTCTCGCTTCAAGCGGACCAGGAAAATCAGCCCCCTGAAACACAGCTTGATGCACATGGCAACCCATACACTTTTCAGACCTAATGACGGGGCGAGCAAGGCGGCTAATGACAGACGCACCGCCCGGATATTGAAGAAATTCATCAAGCACGGGACAAGCGTATCCGCTGCTCCGACAAAGACACCGTAAGTGATAATCGAGGCTGCAAACATCGGCTCAGCGAACGCTTCGATGCGCAGTGCCATTATGCCCAATTCCCGAATCTCCCCGACGGGGGCATCTAACCGATAATTTGGGGGGCGAACAGATACATGAGTACACCTATAACCCCATAACGGTCATACCATATAAATATGGTAATGCGGGCGAAACTTCGGACCAGTTTCCGGCGATCGGCACCGATACTCTGCCCAACCAGTGTCGTGCAGCATCGGCAATCCCATACTGGGCATATGCAGAGGCTTTCGGCTGTAATGGCAAATGAATTGGCTGCGATGGCGAAGACGCCCAACGGAGTCACGATAACTGTTGTCATGATTTGCGTACCACAAATGACGATATGCTCTAAACCGGATCGGATTGTGTTATGGCAGTTGTTCCTATAACAAATAAACTTGCAATCATGATGACTGATATACGTTTCATTATCACTTGATTTTATTAAGTTTTGAATTTCAGAATCTTGATGCAAAGATAAATACATGACTGAAAATACAGTGTAGATAAATTACAGATGTTATAACCCTAATGACATGATTTCCGGAAAGAATAGTATAAATCTGTAGCCAAGGTTGATACAATGTCTCAACCTGTTATTCTAGAAAATGATAAGTATAGAGTTTGAAATCTTAAATTGATGTTAAACAGGAAATTAGGCAAGGATTACAGCTACGTAATACCCCGGAATCGAGCGAGTGACTACACTATCAGCATCAGTTATGTTATTTTTATCAATAGTAACCGGAGCGTATTTGCAACAGGTGAGAAACTGAATACTGCAAGAAATTATCATGTTGCCTCTTTGGTTGAAATAGTGCTATGAAATAGAGATTTTAACCCATCGAAAATGGCAGGAAGAGCAATAGTGCCATGCACCTCGTCGGGAAATTTTTTATAAATGACATGCAAATGCTTGTTTTTCATTTCAGGGATGATCTTATTTTTTAAGCTGTCGGCCAATGAAAACTGAATAAGTTTGATTGCAGGACGTTGGCGGGTGGCGAAAGCAACATACAAATGTTTGCCGGAGAAGTCTTTTTGATAAACATTCTTTGCAGCTTGTTGTAGAAAAACTCCTCGGTCCCACCATAAGCTTGGATCTATTGCTATATACGAGTCAAAAGACTCGGGGTGATTTGACAGTGTCTGTAGGGTAAATAAACCTGCGTATGAATGTCCGACAAGAAAGTTTGTACCGTTGGCAGGAACTTTATTTTCCACTTCCAGACGTAGTTCCTCTATCAGAAAGCGATAGAACTGTTCAGCTCCACCACCTGCCGGCTTATCATAGGGACAAATAGTACCATCCCGGCGGGCGGCTGAGCAGGTAGGAGTGAAATCTCTGGTCCGGTCTGTGTTTAAGACAGCAACAACGATGCAAGGAGGTAAATTTGAGGTTTTAGAAGAAGAGAAGAAACGCGTAAAGCCAACCACGGAATGAAAGAAGGAATCTCCATCCAATAGATAAAGAACCGGATAAGCCTTTCCTTTTTCACCTGCTTTGGTCTCAGGTACATAAATCCAATATTTTCTTTCTTCATTCAGTATTTCAGAAAACAATGTATGACGCGTTCCGATATAAATGGAATCTTGTTTTTGTGCGGAGAGCGGGAATATCCATCCTATTTGTATAAACAGTATTATATAAAGTTTCTTCATTTATTCGTTTTTTGGGGTTGCAAAGTTCGATGAAAATGTGGAAATGGACAATCCCTATTTTTAGGTATTTCAGAATATCTCCGATGGAAATTCCCTCTATGTTTTATGATTTTGTGGAGGTGGCACCGGATGCATCGGAAGGAATTGATTGAACCGGATTTTTAAGTAACTTCTTAGGGGAATTCATTAAAATATCCTATCACTTCTAACATTTCCCGATTAATTTTGTATTTTTACAGACATACAAAGATTAACTGTAACAAGATATGATTATTTCTGTCGTCTTAGTATCTATGATGGTGGTTTTCGTAACAGTTTATCATTTTGTTACAAAGCCGAAAAAGCAGCAAGAAAAGATTTATTCGGCGATGACCACCGATGAGCTTATCAGGTTCGTGCAGTCCATGCACTGTGAACTAGTGAAGAGAATTGATGTTGATGCCATTATCATCGGTTTTCAAGGAGGTTATTTTCATTTATTAAGAGAAAAAACAGGTCAGAATATTCAGTTATATTATAAAGATTTCTATGCATGTAGCTATGAACAGTCTAAAAAAATAGTTTTTGACATTAACAACATTAACTGCCGATACACAGCTTGGACTTGCTATTTGCGTAAAAGTCATGAGGACGGAGAAAGTGAGACACCTTTTACGGCTTGTCTGTCTGCCTGTCTGTTCTTGTCGGGCAGTGAAACTCAGTTAAAACAACATTTGCGGGTATTGCTTGAGTCATCTTTTATGATAGCCCGTAGTTTTAAAGAGTTGGCAGAACAATCTGCTTCAATACAAGACGTGTTGGTGAAAAAAGAATTCGAAAATCGTTTAGCTTTGTTAAGACGAAAATTGGAGATTGGACATGGTAAGCTGTTGGAACCTGTCGATGTTTCCCGGCAAGATATGGATCAGATAGAGGATATTCTTTCTCTTTTTGGTACAGTGAAACAGGAAGATATAAAGGGAATGACACTGATTTGCAATGAGCGGATAGAGAGGCGTACCGAATTATTGTCTATTCTTTCTCTTCGGTTGAAAGATGCTGTGATGGATGAAAAAGGACAGGCGGGAAAAGATGCTCTGATCTGTATCACACTTGCTGAAGGGCAGTTGGTGATTGCGTTGGAGAAAGCTGAAGGCAGTAATGAACGATCTCTTTATTATAAGTTGTCGGCTATGCGAACGGACAGAGTGGATGCTTTTTTCGATGAAACCCAAAAAGGCAGAGTATTCAGTAGTATGATTGAGGTTAGATTGACAACGGATCATGATGATTATTGGGAGTTGAAATATATGTTGGACGATGCTAAAGAAAAAGCGGAAAACAAACAGTTTGACGAACTGACGGAGGAACAACAGGCGTTGCTGGCTTATACCGAGCCTACCTTGCAGACTACTATTTATTGGGGGAAGAAATTTTTCAGGCAGCAATGTTATCTTCAGGCGTTGGGGTGTTATCTTTCTATTTTTCGGTATTATCAAGTCCACTGGACGGAATTGCCGGAGCGTGGCAAGGAAGAATATTATGTGATTTGTTATCATATCGGTTTTGTTTATCTCACATTAGGGCATTTTGAAAAGGCTTATTATTATTTGACTAATGCTAAAAGAAATTCATCCATTCATGCGATTCGTGATTTTACCAACTGTCTCGTCGAAATGAAGGATACAGGAGCTCTTGAGTATATTTATTCTATGGTGAGTTTGGTTGGCAGTCAGATAAAGACGTATGGTGATGAAAAGAATACCTTGTTTCCACTTTATCATTTTCTTCGGCGCAGGGCAGCACAAGTATTAGTAAACTTGAAATATTATTCGCAAGCTAGGGAACTGCTCTATCAAATGCTGGGAGAGGAGGAGAATCGTGAGTTTGCGGAACGGGAATTGCAGTATCTTGAGAGTATGGGTGCAAGTGATGATGCGAAGCGGAACGAGTGAGAAGAATGTGAGGAGGTTGAATGAAAGTTTCATGGAATTTCATAATGGGATGTTGCTAGGAGTAAAGCAGAAATGTGGAAAATGTTCTGTAACATGGGCTGCTCTTCATTGAACTCTGTGAAGTTACATTTTGTTTGTATTGATGATAAAGTGTAATCCCTATACCGTCCTTCTGAGCTTTTGATCTGATGGTATCTTGTCAAGTATCCTTGGATGAGTAAAGGTTGTTTATCTTTCTCATCTCTGAAAGAAAAGGTATAGGAGTAGAGTTGTCCGATGCAGCATATTATGCTAATTGATTGTCATTAGTTTACATCAAAAGATAGAAGCCTCTAAAATTTACTTGTTTTTCGCAACAAATTGATGATTTAACGATTTTTTTCATCCTCTTTCTCCAAACAGAGAGAAAAAAGGCAAAACCGTCTTTTCGGCTCCCGACTTTTTGTTGGATCTTCGATCAGAGGGTGAGTACAAGGGTCGGCCAGTCAGCCAGTTGTTTCCGGTTTCTCCTTCGGGACATCCTTGGGTTTCCAGGCTACGATGAAGCTAACAGTTGTGGATTTGATCTAATAACTTTTTGCAAACCAATCGGTGAGTATCTTTTGCATTCGCATCGAGAGCTTGGTTACGGGAAGGTCTGTCTTTTCGGTAAAGAGCTTAAAGCTGCGGTATTGCATAGAAACACCGCTCTGCAGTGCCAACACCTCGTATTTGATTCTCTTGAAGGACCCTAGGCGGTCGCCCTTATGAAGAGAGTTTTATACTTGATTTTTTTTAACCCGATACTCTTGTATGCCGTTGATGTGATTAGTGTTTCCTCTATAGCTCTGCCGTATAAAATAAGCATTCCCTATAGAATTAGGTAAAGTCGCTCTATAATTGAAGAGAGCGACTTTACTTACGATTTAATACTAACCTTCCTGATATATCCAGTAATCATTATCCTTTCTATTATCTTTGAAATATTGAATACGGTCAACGATGTCAATGCCTTCTTTGTTTTGTGGAATGATAAATCTGGCACGCTCTTTATTGTCCTTCAAAGAGTATGATACAAAAGCATTGTTTTCACATCTCAACAGCCCTTTTCTGTAAGAGAGCGCACGGATATCATATCGTTCTACAGAATTTGCTACTGCTTGTCCTTCAATGAGTGCTTGAAGCATACATTGGTAGGCATTAGATGATTCACGCTTTTCAGAGTGCAATGCCACAAGAGCGTATGGTTGTTCATCATACATAGTATATTTGCCATAACGCTCGGGGCGGAAGCATGGATACGCGATATAATAATATCGCCAATCGTATTGACTTTTAGTTTTGCATTCTGTTAGATACGCATCAATTTTTTCTTGTAAGTAAATGTCGTCTATTTCTATATCAATCTCAAGCAGAGAACGTAATGATTTTTTTGTCTTATTAAAATCTGGATTTTTGCCTGTCGGATGAAATAATGCATACCAAGCCTTATTGCCAATTTCATCCTGATTCCCAGAACCAAGTTGAATGCACCAATTATTTATCCTTTGGCTATAATCATACGTTGCTAACATTGCACAGTCAATAATATCGCGAGAGCATCTATCAAAGACATGGATGAATCGCTGATAAAGATGAGTATTCTCATACCCAACAACATCTGTACGACCTTGAAGCAGATAGTGATCCTCCAACTGAAAAAGACCAGCAGAATGCTCGGGATGTTCTTTGGTAAACTGGAGCTTTTGACGCTCCTCTTCCATCTGAATTACATTGAAATTCTGTCTCACGTCATTATCAATCATTATACTATCTGCAATTTCTCCAGAAAGAATAATATTTTCTACCTGACGAAGATTTGCGGGCATACGGTTTCCTGCATCACCATTAGGGGTATCGACAACTTCGTTTCTGGAATTTTTGAGCAGATTCACTACCACACGCAAGCGTCGACGGAAATCCATTTCTTTTATCTTATCATAGTTCATTAAATAGATAAGAAAGGAGTAGAGCATTATTAACCAATAGGTAGTATTTTTACGCAACGCGGCTCCGGTCAATACCCCTTTGAAAATATTGAGATCTGTAATTTGTTGAGATACGACAACTTTTTCGTGTTCATGATAATCTTTTGACAGGTAAGAGTTGAAAAAAATATCAATAGGGTTAAGTATTAATGAATTAGAACGTCGCGTTTTGTTTTGAATATTGACCATGCAATCAAAGGCTTGTTCAAAAAACACTACATTTTTTGGTTGATTCTTATAAAGCCTTTCCAGTAAACTGAAATCATCTTCTAAATCAAATTCTGATGAAGAGCGATCTGACTTATAGACAAGAATAAGGGAAATCACATGGAAAAAGTTTAGAAAACCGCTATCGACGAGATTATACTCATCCCTATAAATCCAAAGTAAATCGGTCCATTCGCGGTCTATCTTAAGGCCAATGCGTTTAGCAGTAGCTTCATCGTCATTTTCAGAACGCATAACCTTTAAGAGTTCTGCCTTAAAATGTTCAAAGTCAGTGAGTGGTTTTCCACGGGAGTTCATCTTGATGTAAATGTCATCGGTTAACTTCATCTCCTCAATATCGCGGAAATAGAAATTAATTTTATCCAATTTGTTCCATAAGTCATTAATATCGGCAAAACGCTTTTGGATTTCATCAAGCATTGTGAGCATTCCTCTAACCGTAGGATCGTTGCTCCATTCCATTGGAAACCATCCCTCATTTTTAATTTCATCACTAAGATGTGTTTTCCATGTAGGTTCGTAGTTAACGAGCTTTATAAGAAAATCTCTCGCGCTATAACGTGTGTTGTATGAAAACCTCGCAAGTCGCTTATCGTTGATGCCCTCTTTTTTATCTGCATACCAATGAAGTAGCCAAAGAGTAGTTAGTCGTTGCTGTCCATCAAGAGGAATCAGCTGACCATTCTGAATATTACCATAAATGAAATCGAGGGTTAAACCATTGTTTATTAATCCAGCATGTATTGCTGATAGAAAACGTTCACGAGTCTTTACTGCATGTGCATCAGATCGGCCTTGTGCATAAGCACGTTGAATCCGTGGTATAGTGATTCCACTTATTCCGTAAGGATTGTTTTCAGAAATCAGATTCTTCAGTGTCGTAGTTTCCATTTGTCAAGTTGGGTATAGTGGTATCGTTATTATCCTGTTTATAGTAAGGTGAAATTTTCTCATTAAGGGCCTCGGCATAATCTCTTCGGTCTGTCTCTCCCCAAAAGAAAAGCGATGGACCCTCTTGAGTATAGTACTTGAAGAATACGTGTTTTGTACAAATTGGAATGTATCTTCCTTCTTTATCATAATTAATGACACGGTGTCTTTTAACATCAAAAACGGAGTTGCTAAGAGCCGCGTTTTGAGATACATCTAGCAGTGCCATATTTGCTAATCCATGCGAGTAGCTATTCTCCTTAACGACATCTTCCTTAGACGTGAATATGATAATTACTTCCTTCTGAATCTCATTAAAGCGTTCACGCACATTCCCTGGATCCTTATCGCTATGAAGTTGTTCAATCAATATCTCCATTTTCTCTATAAGTTCATTATTTACCTCAAAAATAGAACTTTCAGAAGATTTCAAAAGTGCAATATGACTTTCTAGCCATGTAAGAATATCTTTATTCTTTTTAAGGCTTTCGGCATTTTGAGCGTGGATATGCTCCAAACTCCATATAGAATCTTTATGTTTGTCAAATGGGAACCTTCGTTTACCATCGTCCATCAGACGTTCTGTTTCCACATTAAACAAAGTCAATACCTTTTGTAGTTTGTCTTTCCTTGTATCGTATGATAAGCTAAGTAACTCTTCTTTATCTTTAATGCTTATTGATTCTGAAATCATTTTGTCGAGCTCGCTAAGAAATATATCCTTAGCAAGAGGAGTGTTGCCATCATTTTGCCATACGGTATAAATTTTCCTTAGTGGAACTCCTATAGTAATCAGATAACCAATTTTATGGTAAAAGTCATGGTTCGTATACCATTCACGGAGTGTAAGAAACACATGATAGATGCGACTCCATATCTCAAGAAGCGGATTTTCTGTGGTGGTTTCCGATAGAGACTTTATTTGTCGATCAAAGTAAAAGAATGTACGATACTTTTCACGATCATTCCCTGATTTGTCTACCATCAGATCAAGGATAAGATCTATACGAGTTGGCATTTGATCTCCATCAATATTGGACAAAAAGCCCCAAAATGATGGATTTTGTAGTTCTTGCTCAATCATGTCCCACTGGAGTGAGATTTCCTCCTGTCGTCCTGACATCTTGTCTCGCACACTGTCTTTAAGAAACAAGGCTTTGACAAGTTCCGAGCTTGTCAGTGGAATTTTTCCAATGTTTAGACGCTCAAATAGCTCAATACCATTCTCAGCAGAATCCACTTCGTACCAAATGACGTTTACTGATGATATGAAATATTCATTGAGTTTGGTCAGGTAAGCTGCCATTTCTCGACGCTCACCCTGTGTCTTTTCTGTAAAATATTGCTCTATATATTCGTATGCAGATGCGATAAAATAATAATCTATATTCAGCTCTCTAAGCGAAAGATCAATATTACCAAGAAAGTTTGCTGATTCTTTACGAGTTTCATACTCTAACTTAAAGCTAGGTTCATATAGATCTCCCAGTTTTGCTTCCATATACTTGCAGATGAGGTATATGGTTGTAAGACGTTGCTGCCCGTCAATGAGCTCGAACCTCTCATTGCTTTTCTTTACAACAATTGGTTGTAAGCAATATGGCTTTCCCGCACTTTCATAAATGTCATCGAGAAGGAGTTTTATTTCCTCCGAGGTCCATCTATAACCCCGTTGATAATCGGGGAGGTAGAAAAGGCCCTTGATCTTCCCTACATTTTTTGTATCAAGAATAATGTTTGACATATTGTAGTATCTTAATATAATTTTTTATACAATGTAATATCGTATGCTGACTGATTTTCGCTAGTTTGTATTTAAAAGGTGGAAACTTTACGAAGTTACTTGTTTTTTCGCTAAGAACCGATGTTTTAATGTTTTTTATCGTTTCTCTTCGAACAGAGGGAGAAAGGGTAAAAACTGCCTTCTAGGGTTTCGATAGATCTTGTTCACAAAGATAGGGTATGTCGGAGTTCGTTTTGCCCAAAAGGGTAGTAAAATCGAGGATAGATTCACAGGTATTTTCTGGTTCCCATGCGAGTGTTATGTGTCCTATTCGGAGTTGTATTTTGTTCGATCTTTACACTCGGTTACTCTACGTTTTGCAGCCAAAAGAAAAATGATTGAAGTTATTTCATCATAGTGCAGCCATCTCTTCTCCCTTATTTTGACTTTACTTTATTGAACGTATATAGGAATACGGGGATAAAGTAAAGTTGGTTTTCATTTGAATAGTAAACTAATCTTGAATATATGTTGTAAGGTAATTTTTGTAGAATAGACATTTAATTCGTTTGGAAAAATGTCGTGTAATGGGGATGATTCGTTTGAAAAAGTGTAGAGCCTTTATACTGCTGTGTCTTCTAGTCTTGCGATTTTGTCTGCAATCTATCATTAAATAGATAAAAAGTAATATTTTTGCATATTATATGATAAGTTGATTATGACAAAGAATACAATGGGGATTAAGTTGTCTCGAAAATTGGAGCAGAAGATGTCGGTTGTGGGAGAGCAGATAAAACTGGCTCGATAGCGGAGGAATTTGAGTGTGGCTCAGGTGGCGGAACGGGCACTTGTTCCCCGTTGACTGTGTTCCGAATAGAGAAAGGCGCACCGATGGTAGCAATCGGAATATACTTGCGAGTGCTGTATGTTCTGCAGCTTGATGATGATATTCTGTGGCTGGTCAAAGAAGATAAATTGGGAAAAGCTTTGCAGAATTTGAGTTTGAAGACAAGGGAACGTGCTTCGAAGAAAGAGTAAGCGATGAAGACGCTATATGTATATGCCGATTTTGATTGGATCGAAGAAACAGAACTCGTTGGTGAGTTAGGCTATGAATCTCTTCGTAGCTCGGATTGCTATTGTTTTACTCTCAATGATGGATGTTTTGAAAAAAACACGGAGATTTGTTTCTGAGCGATGATCTGAATAATTATCCGGGACAGCAATATACGCAACCGGAGAAAGATATATTTGGATGTTTCTCGGATGCTTTGCCGGGTCATTGGGGGGCGAACGTTGTTGCTGCGACGTGAGCAGATTGTAGCGATGGAGGAGAAGCGACCGGTACGAAGACTGTTTCCTTTCGACTATTTGATAGGTATCGATGGCTTTTCCCGAATGGGGGCTTTCTATTGTAGAAATGATTTTCCGTTCGGTACGAAGCTCGGCTAAATCAAGGAATGCGGTTTTTCTTCCATAAGAGACCTTTGGGAACTATTTCGTAGGAATAGGCTTTCTCAAAGGCTTGGTGTCCGGCATCTGTCATAAGTCCTCGGTCTTCAAGATTGATACAACGTTCTTTGTTTAACTCAGTCCAATGACTTCCTTTGCGATGAGGTGAAAGCCGCTGTGCAAGGCATCCGTCTGGCAATTTCTTTAGAGTTGAATCAATCCACCTGAAGCACAATGCTTCTTCAACAACTTCAATGTATGGAATACATTCGTATGTGGGCTGTTTAGAGCGTGAAGTTACAACCCAACACGATTTCACCCGATTATGGTTGACCTTCAGCCATTCTCTCAACTCGATGCGGTCTGTGAAGTCTAGTAGATTGATAATTTCCATATTTGCCTCCAACTGATATGTTATTAATCCAACTGTTTTCTATAAACTGAGTCCAATGTATTTCCTTCTTTATCTTTCCATACCAACCAGCCGTTGTTGCTGCTACCAATACAGAAATCTGCGGCAGTACTGGGACTTGAAAAAGTTTTATCTGATGTCAATACCAATATTCCGTTCTCAGTAGAAGTGTAATCTTGAAGCATCTTTTCTCGTTTTTCTTTCCAGTTGAAAGACGGAACCATTGTTTTGGCAACAGTACTTCCTTTTAGGACTGTGAATCCATCGGAACTGTAGAAACCTTTTGCATTGCATCCTCTACCTTTGGTGTAGAATAGATGTTCTTCTTTGGGTTGTGATACTTCAAAAATATTGCAACCGATAAATGATGCCAAAAACTTCACATCTTCGAAAAATTCATTCATTGAGTCCTGTTGATGCTCCGGTAGGTTAGGGGCTTTAGGAATTTGTTTATTATCGCTTAAAACAAAAGCGTTTGCTTTCTTGGCTTCGGCTATAGCTTTATGTTCTAGGTATTGCACATCAACTTTAGTCATATCGGCGTCTTTCGATACAAATATGAGTGCTTTTTGCCAAAACGATTTTTTGCTATCGTGGTCTTTTACACGTTCTTTAAAGTTCTCCGTTTCACCTATATACGCCTGCGGCTTGGTTGATTCATCTTCCCCCAGCAATATATAGAATGCAGGTTTTTGTAACTTCTCTTGTGTATTCAAATAAGAGAGATTAGAACGTGGTACGACAAACATTTGGCAAATTTTGTTGCTAATGAATGCGTATTGAGTTCCTTTTGGGTCTCCATCAATGAGATATGTTGTTACTGTCTTTCCCATAAATATGTCTAAATTCAATTACTTTGAGGTATAACTCATTTAAGAACTGACTTTTCTTAATGCAAATATACACTATTATCGAATATAATTCCCTATATTTGTCTAATAAAATCATATCAAGTAATGAAACTGAATAGAATAAAGACTGTTTTATCCGAAAAAGGTATTTCTCAAACGTGGTTAGCTAAACAGCTAGATAAGAGTTTCAGTATGGTCAATGCCTATGCCTGTAATCGGATTCAGCCTAATTTGGAAACCTTGCAACGGATTGCGGAGATATTACAAGTTGATTTGAAGGATTTGATAACCGATAAAAAAGAAAGGTTACAATAAATTATTTAATACGGTTAGGAGGTTCTGGTTCCTTTTGTAACCTGTTGCAGATGTGCCTATGAACTTCTGATAATATATATTATTAAGAATATGACTCCTGAAGAAAAAGCAAGAATAAAGATAGACCAGTGGTTTGCCGATGCTGGTTGGAAAGTAGTCAACAGGGAGGATTATGAACCTACTTGTACGGCTGTAGCCATAAGAGAAGGTTTATTGAAAGGAAATCTTGAGGCAGATTATTTCCTTTTCATTAATGGAAAAGCAGTAGGGGTACTTGAAGCTAAGCGTGAAGAAACAGACGCTTTTGCCTCCAAAGTATGCGAGCAAGCAGCCTTATACGCAAGAAGTGTTCCGAATATCTATCAGGCATATCAAAAGCCATTGCCTTTTATCTTCACTTCGAATGGTAAGGAACTATATTGCTGTGATTTTCGTGAACAAGATTCTTGTTTCAGGCAGGTCATGAATATCCCTACACCACATGAATTGGTAAAGAGGCTGGGAATTGAAGATGCATTTGCCGGACTCCCTACATTGAAAAAGAAAGGGCTGCGTGATTGCCAATATGAGGCAGTGACAGAACTTGAAAAGAGTTTCCGTGCCGGGCAAAATCGGGCGTTGATGGTTCTTGCCACCGGTGTGGGTAAAACATATACTGCTTGTCTTGCTGCCTACCGGATGCTTTCTTATACACCAATGCGTAGAGTGTTGTTTCTTGTAGACCGAAATAATCTTGGAAAACAAGCAGAAGGAGAATTTGGGACCTTCCGTCTGACAGAGAACGGGGAGGCTTTCAATACTATCTTTACGGTCAATCGCCTTCGCTCGTCTTCTATTCCTTCTGATAGCAATGTCGTTATTTCTACAATACAACGTCTATTCTCATTCTTGAAAGGAGAAACTATTGAGGATAATGATGATGACGAGAATGAACCTATAGAGGAAGTAACCTTGCCTCCTAATCCCAACTTACCGCACGACTACTTTGATATGATTATCATAGACGAGTGCCATCGCTCCATTTATGGGAACTGGCGCAAGGTGCTGGAGTATTTCGATACGGCAAGATTGGTTGGTCTGACCGCAACTCCTATCCCTGAAACAATGGCATTCTTCAATAATAACTGCATTGTTAACTACACATTGGAAAAGAGTATTGTTGATGGCGTGAATGTGGATTGTCGGGTATATAGAATAAAAACGCAAGTCACAGAAACGGGTGGGGCTATATTAGAGGGTGAGAAATTTAAAGAAGAAACAAGATATACAGGTGAGGTTAAGATTGTAAGTAGTAAGGAAACCAAAATCTATACAAATAAAGAACTTAATCGGAGTATTATCAATCCGGCACAGATAAAGTTAGTCCTTTCGACCTATCGGGATGTGGTTTATACGGAATTGTTTAATGACCCGCAACGTGAACCAAATATGGACTTTTTGCCCAAAACATTGATTTTTGCTCTCAATGAAGCTCATGCTACAAATATCGTACAAATAGCTAAAGAGGTGTTTGGACGGACTGATGACCGCTTTGTTCAGAAAATTACCTATTCGGCAGGCGACAGTAACGAACTGATACGCCAATTCCGTAACGACAAGGATTTCCGTATTGCTGTCACCTGTACGTTGGTTGCCACCGGAACAGATGTAAAGCCGCTGGAAGTGGTGATGTTCATGCGTGATGTGGAGTCATTGCCTTTGTATATTCAGATGAAAGGGCGTGGAGTACGTACTATTGGTGATGAGCAACTTCGCAATGTTACCCCGAACGCATTCAGCAAGGATTGTTTTTATTTGGTTGATGCGGTAGGCGTGACGGAACATGCGCAAACAGTGGCACCTATAGATGATGCTCCTACAACAAAGACGATTACTCTAAAGGAGCTATTAGAATGTATTAGTCATGGCTATATTCCTGACGAGTATCTCAAACGGCTTGCTGCAACGCTTGCCCGAATATACAACAAGGCGGATGATCCGCAACGGAAAGAGTTTGTCCGTTTGTCTCATGATGACATGAAGGAACTTTCTGCCAGAATATACGATGCACTGGAGAAAGGCATTCTTCCACCGTTTGTAATCACTGATGAGCCTAACAATGAACGTAAGGGGCTAGTCGCTCCGCTTGCCAATCATGCAGATGCTCGGAAATACCTTCTTATACTTGCAGCCGGATTCGTCAATACATTGATGCCGGGTGAAGATACGCTTATCTCCAAAGGGTTCTCCATTGAGGAAGCAAAAAATACGACAGAGGCTTTTGAAGATTTTTGTAAAAAGTACTATGACGAAATAGAGGCACTGCGCATCATTTACAACAATGAGGGAGAGCCTATAACCTATTCGATGCTAAAGGATTTGGAGAACAGACTTAAAATGGCAAACAATCATTTTACATCCAAACAACTCTGGAACTCTTATGCCATAGTTAACCCTAAAGTGGTAAGGCGTTCCATTACCAAAGAAGAAAGCGATGCATTGACCAATATCATACAACTTGTGCGCTTTGCTTTCCACCAAATCGAACGATTGGATAGCGTAGTTACTACCTCTAAACAGTTTTTCAATCTTTGGTTAGGGCAAAACCAGCGTGAAATAACTGACAAACAGCGAGAGGTTATCAGTCGTATTGTGGATTACATCGCTTCTAACGGAGCTTGTACTATCAGAGATATTCGTGAAGATGATGCTACCCATGCAGCCCAAATGATTAGAGCGTTTGGCAATATGCAGAAGGCGGACGAGGCACTTCATTCACTTTACACATTTGTAGTTTTAAGAAAAGCAGCATAAAGAAATGGTAACAAATAATACAACAGAGCAATCGCTCACCAAAAAAGTATGGAATCTGGCAACCACTCTTGCCGGACAAGGAATTGGATTTACTGATTATATTACCCAACTGACCTATCTTTTATTCTTGAAGATGGATGCCGAAAATGTAGAAATGTTTGGAGAAGAGTCGGCTATTCCAACTGGTTATCAGTGGGCAGATTTGATAGTACTTGATGGCTTGGATTTGGTAAAACAATATGAAGAGACCCTTAAATTGCTTAGTGAGCAGGATAATCTGATAGGTACGATTTATACGAAGGCGCAAAACAAGATAGACAAGCCTGTTTATCTGAAAAAGGTCATCACCATGATTGATGAGGAGCAATGGCTCATTATGGACGGTGATGTGAAAGGAGCTATCTACGAAAGCATTCTTGAAAAGAACGGACAAGACAAGAAAAGCGGGGCAGGACAGTATTTTACTCCTCGTCCACTTATTCAGGCAATGGTAGATTGTATCAATCCGCAAATGGGGGAAACGGTTTGTGACCCGGCTTGTGGAACGGGTGGATTCTTGCTTACAGCTTACGATTATATGAAAGGTCAGTCAGCAAGTAAAGAAAAACGTGATTTCTTGCGTGACAAAGCTTTGCATGGTGTGGATAATACGCCTTTAGTGGTGACGCTTGCTTCCATGAATCTTTATTTGCATGGTATTGGTACAGACCGTAGTCCGATTGTTTGTGAGGATTCTTTGGAAAAAGAACCGTCAACTCTTGTAGATGTGATTCTTGCCAATCCTCCTTTTGGAACTCGTCCGGCTGGATCGGTGGATATTAACCGCCCGGATTTTTATGTAGAGACCAAGAATAACCAGTTAAATTTCCTCCAGCACATGATGCTTATGCTCAAAACGGGAGGACGTGCAGCAGTTGTACTTCCTGATAATGTTCTCTTTGAGGCTGGAGCAGGTGAGACTATTCGTAAACGCTTATTGCAGGATTTTAATTTGCATACTATCTTGCGTTTACCTACAGGTATTTTCTATGCCCAAGGCGTAAAAGCCAACGTGTTGTTTTTCAGCAAAGGACAACCGACCAAGGAAATATGGTTTTACGACTACCGTACAGATATAAAGCATACGCTTGCCACCAATAAACTGGAACGGCATCATTTGGATGATTTTGTTTCTTGCTATAATAATCGAGTAGAGACATACGATGCAGAAAATAATCCGCAAGGTCGTTGGCGTAAATACCCTGTAGATGAAATTCTTGCCAGAGACAAAACAAGTCTTGACATTACTTGGATAAAGCAAGGTGGTGAGGTGGACAACCGTTCATTGGCAGAGCTGATGGCTGATATAAAGGATAAAAGCCAAACGATAAGTGCTGCTGTGGTTGAACTTGAAAAGCTACTTGCGAATATTGAAGAAAATTGAGTTATGGGAAAAGAGATTTTCACAAATGATAAATATATAAACGACCTGTTCTTGAAGGTTGTTAACCTTGTCACGCAGGCAAGGGAACGTGTGGCAACAGCCGTCAATATAGCTGAGGTTTATACTAAGTTCCATATCGGACAATATATAGTAGAATATGAGCAAAAGGGGGAAACAAGAGCCGAATATGGAAAGGCGGTGCTGAAAGAACTCTCCAAACGTCTGACTGATAGGTTGGGAGATGGATGGTCATATTCAACGCTTAAGAATATACGGCAGTTTTATATTGTTTTTTCTAAAGGGCTAACCAGTGGTTGTCCAAAGCCGAGTCAAAAGGCTAACCAGTGGTTAGCCGATTATCCGAAGTCAGAGGAATGTATCTCTGAGCCGACATTCGCTCTCTCATGGTCTCATTATCTTATACTGATGAGGGTGGAAAATCCGGATGCCCGCAGTTTCTATGAAATAGAATGTATTCAACAACAATGGTCTAAAAGACAACTCAGCCGTCGAGTAGGAAGCTGTCTTTATGAGAGATTGGCTTTGAGCCGTAACAAAGATGAAGTAATGCGGTTGGCTAAGGAAGGACAATCTATTGAGAAACCATCAGACATTATCAAGAATCCCATCACATTAGAGTTTCTTGGTCTAAAACCCGATGCAGTTTATTCAGAGTCTAAATTAGAGAATGCCATTATCAACAAGATGCAGCAATTCCTATTAGAACTTGCAAAGGATTTCTATTTGAAGCAAGGCAGAAAAGGTTCACATTTGATGAGCAGCATTTCTTTGTTGACTTGGTGTTTTACAATCGTTTGCTACAATGCTATGTGCTTATAGATTTGAAGATAGACAAAACTAACTCACCAAGACCTTGGGCAGATGCAGATGTATGTCAACTATTACGACCGCTATGTCAAACAAGACTTTGAAAAGCCGACAATTGGTATTCTACTGTGTAAGGAGAAGAACGATGCACTAGTGGAACTTACCTTGCCTAAGGATGCTAACATCTATGCTTCTGCTTATCAACTCTATCTCCCCAACAAGGCTTTATTGCAAGCTAAGGTGAAGGAATGGATTGAAGAGTTTGAAGAAAATGAGGAATTAAAGAGACTGGAAGAACATGAATAGTAATTGTGCAGCCAAAACTGCACAATTACAAACAGAAATATAACGATGGATACAAAAGCGTTACGTCAAAAGATACTCGACCTTGCGATACATGGAAAACTTGTACCCCAAGATCCCAACGATGAACCAGCATCAGTTCTGCTCGAACGAATCAAGGCTGAAAAAGAACGACTGATAAAAGAAGGCAAAATCAAACGGAGTAAGAAGTCTGCAAAGACTTCCGATACGCCCCATTATGAGAACGTGCCGTTTGAGGTGCCGGAATCATGGGTGTGGACAACGATTGAAGAAATATGCTCAAAGATAGGTTCTGGTAGCACACCAAGGGGAAGTAACTATTCTGCGAACGGGATTCCATTTTTCCGCTCGCAAAATGTATATAATGACAGACTTGTTTATGATGACATCAAGTATATTTCCGAAGAAGTTCATCAGAAGATGAAAGGCACGGAAGTGCTTGCTAACGACTTGTTGCTGAATATTACTGGTGGTTCATTGGGAAGATGCGCCGTAGTTCCTGCTGATTTTAATTGTGGTAATGTCAGTCAACACGTTTGTATTATGCGTTCTGTTTTAGTTGAGCCTGAATATTTTCATGTGTTAGTTTTATCTTCATACTTCGCTAAATCTATGAAAATTACGGGTAGTGGTCGTGAAGGTTTGCCAAAATACAATTTAGAACAGATGGGGTTTCCTTTGCCACCTTTAACAGAGCAACAACGCATAGTTGCCGAGATTGAACATTGGTTTGCTTTAATTGACCAAATAGAACAAGGCAAAGCCGACTTACAGACCATCATCAAACAAACTAAAAGCAAAATTCTTGATCTTGCTATTCATGGCAAGTTGGTACCACAAGATCCGAATGACGAACCTGCCATAGAACTCTTAAAGCGCATAAATCCCGACTTTACACCTTGTGATAACGGGCATTATTCTTCGATGATAGCCAATGGGTATTATGATTATACCAATACGAATCCGCGAAATGGATATGTAAGTGGTACCAATCATCAGAATCCTTCACTTATCATAAACGGTGGTACATTTGCCGGAGGTCTTAATACCATTAAAAATGATGATGGAGCCCAGCTTGTCATCAACGACGGTACGTTCACCAATATGTCTCAGGCAACCGTACAGAATCATCATGTGGCTGAAATCAAAGGAGGTACATTCAATACTACTGGTTCCGCTCAGTATGTGGTGGATAATGAAGGTCATAATGGTGCAGTCAATGACTTGGGACAGATGACTATCAGTGGTGGTACACTGAATGGCAAGATCTATGTGGTTGGTGCAGGTGCATCGCTGGCTGTTACCGGTGGTACTTTCTCCGATCCGTCCGCACTCGCTTATTTAGGCGATAATGCTGATATAACAGTTAAGTTGGATACGGATACAAGATTGACTAAAACCATGATTGTTGAAAAGGGAGCTGCAACCATTGACCTTAATAACCATAGGCTGACAGCAGATGCCAGTGCTACGATAAAGATAAAGGAAAATGGAGATGATGTTGTTGTAGCTGTTGCTGTAAAAGATGGTGCTAAGGTAATGGTTAAAAACGGTAATATCGGTGACAGTTCCAATAAATTGTCATACGGTGTGTATGCATTTGGGAAGGCCGATGTAACATTAAATAATGTTGGTTTCAGTGAGATGGTTATTTATGCCTATAACGGAGCAGGTAAATTGGCTGCAACCGATTGTATTTTCAAAGGATGGCTTTCCGGATGGCATCATGGCGGCGCGTTTGCCGGATGTACTTTTACCATCGGTAAGGCGTGGTATCCGGCAGCAATTTGTTACGGAAGCACTACTTTTACCAACTGTAAATTCTTCAAGAACGAGGTGGATGCCGATGTTTATGATGATAGCAATAAGGCTGACAGTGACGGCTATTATCGTTGTTGCTACGTAGTTGCCCAATGCAATCCATCAAATTCAATAGGTTTTACAAACTGCAAATTTATTGATGAAAGTAATACGGAAACAGGGAGTGTTGCCATAGACAATCATCCATTCCATGCTTGCGGTTGGGGAAATGGTACAGCTGCTAATTATAATGTTACGGTGGATAATGCTGTGGTAACATCACAGTGTAGTGACAAGACCAAAACATCAAATGAAAACAAGTAACTGAAGAATAGTGACTGAACTTTAGTTCTTGATAACATTCAGTGAATGATGATAAAGGAAAACCGTTCTGTCTTTACCTGTTGAACGGTTTTTCCTTTCTTTAATATAAAAATAGAATGAAAATCAACTCTAATTTCAAGCTCCGTCATATAGCCGGAGAAACCATTATAATCAATCAAGGTACGCCCGATGCCGACCTTACCCGAATCATTTCCCTCAACGCTTCCGCGCGTTTTTTATGGAATGAGTTTTCCGGACAGGAATTTTCTGTAGACGAGGTAAGTTATCTTTTGGCTAAAACCTATCATATACCGGTACAGCAAGCCCGGCAAGATGCAACGGCTTGGGTTATCTCATTGAAAAAATGTAATGTTATAATAGACTGAACCGATGGAATTGAACCAATCAGAAAAAATGCTGTTTGCCTTGCTGCGTTCAGCCTTGAACACTATTCCGGTCAATTCAGCCCTTTTTGCCGATGTGTCATTGTTATCTTGGCAGAATTGCTATAAACTGGCAGTGGAACAGGGAGTGATGGCCTTGGCATGGGACGGAATACAAACCCTACCGACCTGTTTGCAACCCCCGAAGGCTTTGAAATTAAACTGGGCGATGGCGGTAGAGAACTATGAAAAACGCTACCGGCGGTACTGCCATACCATAGCCGAACTTTCAGCTTTTTATAAAACGCATGGCATTACCACGGTCCAGTTGAAAGGAGTGGGCCTCTCCACCTATTATCCCATTCCTTCGCACAGGGAAGGGGGAGATATAGACATCTTCACTTATTCGGCAGACCATTCCCGGAAAAGTGATGCCGAGGCCAACCGGCTGGCAGACCGGTTAATGGAAGAAAAAGGAATAGAGGTAGACCTTGAACACTCCGAAAAGCATAGTATGTTTTACTATAAAGGTATTCCGATAGAAAATCATAAAACCTTCATTAATTCGGAAACATACCATATAGCGGTGAAGATGGATAAGCTCCTTCAAGAACTGCTACAACCCGTATCGGCGGAATTGGACGGAAAATACCCCATTTTCATTCCATCTTCCACTTTTAATACTGTATTTCTCGCTTTTCATGCCGCCCAGCATTACGCACGCGGCCTGGCGCTTCATCATCTTTGCGACTGGGCTTGCCTGCTGAATAGATACGGCCTGCATATTCCTGAGGAAGTGACGGATATTCGTTTTAGAAATATGATGCTGGCAATGACTCACCTTTGTAATGATTATTTAGGAACTTCCGTTCCTGTATATGGAGGAGAAGGGTTGGCGGAGGAAATCTTGCGGGAAATCATCCGGCCACCCTATACTAAGTTTGTTCCGGCGAAGAATAAATGGAGCATTCTGGTTTATAAAACCAAACGTATGCTGCATACTCATCGTGCGTGTAACAGCGTGTTGCGCATTTCACTGTGCAAATGGGTTGGAATTTCTATTCTGTTGCATCTGCGCTCTCCCCATACCATCTTCCAAACGGAACGAAAATAAGTGGTTTATGTTGAAAAGAATCTGCCGTTTGTTGTTGCCTGATGAAAGGAAAATGGGGATAAGGGTGGTTTGTGCCGTATTTCTTTGCGCATTACTTGACTTTGCCGGACTCGCTGCCCTGTTGCCTGTCTTGTTTTTTCTGTTGGATGACGGGAGGGATAAAGATGCCGCCCTGTTATTTTGTCTGGTGGCAATAGTCTTTATTTTGGTGAAAAACGCTTTGGTAGCGGGGCTTTCACGTTTTCAAAACCATTTTCTGATGTCTCTTTACCGTCGGCTCAGCTTTTCTCTCTTTACTTCTTACTATCAACGGGGATTATTGTTTATACGCAGCAGGGGGAGTATCCGGCTGGGCTATGAGGTAAACTATATTTGTTATGCTTTTTCTTTAAATCTTCTTTCCCCCTTGCTTCGCATGACAGGAGAACTGCTGCTTATTTTATGGGTGACGGCAGCTTTGTTGGTTTACGCTCCGTTGACGGTACTGATGTTGTATATTGCCTTTCTGCCTTTTATGTTGATTTACGGATGGGGGATCAGGAAACCGATGCGCCGTTATGGTGAGCAGGAGCAGCAGGCTCGTCGTGAGCAATCCCGGCTGGTCACGGAAACGATGAAAGGGTATGCCGAATTGGAACTGAATGCGGCGTTTCCTTTTTTTCAGCAGGCATTCGCCGAGAGGATAAGGAAAATCAGTGAGAGCCGTTTGAAACTGGAAATGATACAGCATCTTCCTCTTTGCCTTTCCGAAATGGCGGTCATATCGGGGCTGACCTTGCTCACCGTTTTCGGAACAGGAGATATCAAAGCGCTGGTAGGTGTCTTTGCTGTGGCGGCTTTCCGGCTGTTACCCGCTTTGCGCGGCATCTTAGGTGGTTGGACACAAGTACAGAATGCGGTCTATTCTCTGCGGATTATAGAGGAAGGGTTGGGGGATAAGGGGATAGAAGCAGTTTCTCCATCATGGGGGCAGGAAGCGTTTTCTTTTCAAAAAGAGATACGGGTAGAACACCTCACCTATGCTTATCCTGAAAGTAAAGAGGTTCTAAAGGATTTTTGTTGTACTATTCGTAAAGGGGAATATGTAGGTATCTGTGGTGAGAGTGGCGTGGGTAAGTCTACCTTGTTTTATCTGCTTTTGGGATTTATCACTCCGGATAAAGGCGCTATTCGGATAGATGGCAGGCCGCTTGTCGATGTGCCGAGGCAGGAATGGCATCGCAAGGTGGGATATGTGCAACAGGAGGTGTTTGTGCTGGATGGGACCTTGGCGGAAAATATTGCTTTGGGATGCCGGTTTATAGATAAGGAACGGGTAGCGGAGATAGTGAGGCAGGTGAGATTGGATGCTTGGGTGGATGAATTGCCGCAAGGAATGGATACTCCTTTGGGTGAAGGGGGAGGAAGGCTTTCGGGAGGTCAGAAACAACGGGTAGGCATCGCCCGTGCTTTGTATAAGAAAGCGGAGGTACTTCTACTGGATGAGGCTACTTCTGCATTGGATAATGAGGCTGAACGGGCTGTCAATGAAATGCTTCTCAGTCTGATGAAGGAGTGTAGGGGGCTGACTATTCTTACGATAGCCCATCGGGAAAGCTCATTGGCATATTGTCATCGTGTAATCAGATTAAATGGAAAAGACAATGGATCAAATTTATAAAATAGGTGGCCACTGCTTCGCATTGCCGGACGAAAGGTTGATGGAGGTGGTGGATGGTATCAGCGGTTTCAAGCCTTTTATTTGGCAACCGGATCTGGTTTTGGTAAAAGATGTATATGAGGGTGCTTGGTTGCCGGATTTTACTGTTTGGGAGGGAAACGGTTGGGATTTTCCGGCTTTTCAGAGAAAGTCCTATGGGTTCGGATATGAAGATGTAACCGGTACTTTCGGTGTGAGTGGGGATAGTTTTTTGTTGGAACTGGCTCCGCAGGGAGAACCGTCGCTTTATCTCCGGACGATGGGTGAAACTGGGAAAGGTATCTGTTTATATGGTCATTATTCTCCCCGTCTTTTAAGATTTGCCTTATGGATGGGGTATGGCCTGATGACGGTACGGAAAGATACGGTTGCCTTGCATGGCAGTTGTATTGTTTATAAGGGGAAAGCGGTTCTTTTTTTAGGTGAAAGCGGAACCGGCAAAAGTACCCATACTCGTTTGTGGAGGGAAAATATAGCAGGAAGTAAGTTGCTAAATGATGACAGTCCCATTGTGCGTTATGAAGAGGGGGGCGTGTGGGTATATGGCAGCCCGTGGAGTGGGAAGACTCCTTGTTATAAGGCGGAATGTTATCCGTTGGCCGGATGTGTACGTTTGTCACAAGCACCGTATAATAAGATACGGAGATTGAACACTTTGCAGGCTTATGCAGCTTTGCATCCGTCTGCTCCTCCTGCATTTGCATACGAGGAGGAATTATACAGTGGGGTTTGTAGTCTGTTGGAAAAGATGGTTTCATCCATTCCTGTTTATCATCTGGAGTGTTTGCCCGATGAGGAGGCGGTGAAATTAGTATGTCGTACTTTATATGGAGATGGGTATGAAGCGGATAGCGAATGAATGTTTCTTTGCGTGGGTGGAGTCGGAAATCAAAAGTGGCAGGAGTGTGAAGTTCCGGGTGAAAGGCAATTCCATGATGCCTTTACTGAGAAATGGGAAGGATGAAGTGGTGGTGGGGCCGTATGATAAGGAGGAGTTAAAACTTTTTGATGTCATTCTGTTCCGGCAGACAGACCGGTATGTATTGCATCGGATTATTCAAAAAAGAGGCAGTCGTTATTTGATGCAGGGAGATGGCGTTTGTCGTTTTTATGAGGAATGTGAGGACACGGATATCATCGGGGTGGTGAGAAGGGTATGCAGACCTTCCGGAAAGAAGATTGAAACAGATTCCGCCTGTTGGCGGTTGGAAAGCCGTTTGTGGTTGGGACTTGGTGGATGCAGAGGAATGGTGTTGCGTGTCCTGAATAGATTGGGTTGTTGGCTCCTTTTTTGACGAAAGCCGTCAGCTTGGAAGGAAATATTATTCATAAAGCAGGTATTTCTCTCTCATCTTTTTGTAGGCTTCCAGTTCATTCTGCCATCCTGCACGGATTTCTTCTTCACTGGCTCCTTTCGTGATTTGTTCCCTTACGGTACGGTTCCCTATCAACAGGTCGAACCATTGTGGGCGGGTAAAGAACTTGTCCGCTTTTCCAAGGTCTTGATAAGCTTGATAATAGGTGATGATGTATTTTAAAGAGAATCCTTTCGGGGCGGTGATATGGCGGAGATTATTGCCATAGCAGTATTGGTTTTTATACATCGGATTCTTATCAAAGCCTTCCAAGGCTTCCGGTCTGAAAGAAAAGGAGGAGATGCGGATATCCGGTGAACCGATTACTTGAAAAGGATAAAGAGTACCTCTGCCCACACTGATGGCTGTACCTTCAAACGGGCAGAGTGAAGGATATAAGGCAATTGCTTGGTCGTTGGGCAGGTTGGGAGAGGGCTTTACCGGAAGCGAATAGGGTTGTCCGTGTTTCCAACCTTCTACGGGGATAACGGTCAACGCGCATTTTTTGCCATTGGATAACCAGCCTTCACCATTGATCATTTGAGCCAACTCGCCTACAGTGCAACCGTGTAAAATAGGTATGGGATGCATGCCCACGAAACTTTTCTGATTTTTCTGTCGCACAGGACCGTCCACATAATCGCAAGGATTGGGACGGTCTGTGATGACCAGTTGTTTCCGGTTCTCGGCACAAGCTTCCATTATATACTGCATGGTGCTGATATAGGTATAGAAACGGGCGCCTACATCCTGAATGTCAAACACAATCAGGTCTATATCCTGTAGCTGTGCCGCAGCCGGCTTTTTATTTTTACCGTAAAGGGACAGGATGGGTACTCCTGTACGGGTATCTTTTCCGTTCTTGATGGTTTCTCCGGCATCGGCGTCACCCCGGAAGCCGTGTTCGGGAGCGAATACCTTTTTTATTTGTATATGCGCTGCCAGCAGGGTGTCCAACAGATGAGTTTCTCCTACCCTGGAGGTTTGGTTTACAACCAATGCTACACGCTTCCCTTTTAATATAGGTAAGAGGTGGTCCATCTGTTCGGCTCCGGTAATAACTTTTTGCGCGGTCACGGCGTTGAAAGTAAACAAGAGGCAGCATAGGAAAATGTATTTTGTTTTCATGATATGTGGTGATTATTTTGTAATATTGCACAAAAATAAGAATTTAATTGAGAATGGACGCACTTGCTATCATTAATAAATATTATCCTGAAGATAATGAACTGAAACATATCCTGCTGACGCATAGCCGTTCGGTGGCCGATAAAGCGTTATGGATTGCCGGCAAGCATCCGGAATTGAATCTGGACAAGCAATTTTTGGAAGAAGCGGCAATGCTGCACGATATCGGTATTTTTATGACAGATGCTGATGGTATTTGTTGTTTCGGATCTTATTCTTATATTTGTCATGGATATTTGGGGGCTGATCTGATGCGGAAAGAAGGATTCCCGCGCCATGCGTTGGTCTGTGAGAGACATACGGGGGCAGGTATATCTTTGCAAAGTATTATTGACCAGCAATTGCCCGTTCCTCATCGGGATATGGTTCCGGTATCACTGGAGGAACAGGTTATCTGCTTTGCCGACAAGTTTTTTTCAAAGACACATCTGGACAAGGAAAAAAGCGTGGAGAAGGCGTTAAAGAGTATTTCACGTTATGGGGAAGATGGGATAATCCGTTTTAACCATTGGTGCGAATGTTTCTTGTAAGCCTTAAAAATAAATTAAATATCCGCTAAATAGTTCATTATTGGCGGATAATGCTTAATTTTGCCCCTCAAAAGCGTAAATGATTTGTGAATGACGCCACTAAAACGACATAGATTTATAACATTCCTACTACTATTTGCATGCCTGTTGCTTTCTTTAAGTACGGGTGCTCAACGCAGAAAGCGGAATTCTGCATCCGGCAATGATTCCCTGAAAGTAGATAGTACTTTGGTAGATACGTTGTCTATTGATACGGTTGCACCTAAAAAGAAGCAGCCGTTGGATGCGCCTGTTATTTATGAAGCAAATGACTCTATCGTATTCACTGAGGGCGGATATGCCCATCTGTATGGTGACGGTAAGGTGAACTATGAGAAAATTGAATTGACCTCTGCTGTGATTACAATGAACATGGATAGCAGTACGGTGTATGCCCGTGGTGTTCCCGATTCGGTTGGCGTGGAAAAAGGTACTCCTATCTTTAAAGATGGCGAGACTCCGTACGAGTCAAAAATCATGCGTTATAACTTCAAGTCGAAGAAAGGTTTCATCAATAATATTGTAACTCAGCAAGGTGAAGGGTATGTAACCAGTGAAGAATCAAAGAAAGGTTCCAATGATGAGCTTTATCTGCGTCACGGACGATACACTACGTGTGATAATCACGAACATCCTCACTTTTATCTGAAGCTTTCTATGGCGAAAGTACGTCCCAAGAAGAATGTAGTATTTGGTCCTGCCCAGTTGGTGGTAGAGGATGTGCCGTTGCCTCTTGCTATTCCTTTTGGTTTTTTCCCGTTCAATAGCAGTTATTCGTCAGGATTCATTATGCCTACATACGGTGATGAAATGAATCGTGGTTTCTATTTACGTGATGGTGGATATTATTTTGCTATCAGTGATCGTATGGATTTGAAAGTGCTGGGTGAGATTTTTACAAAGGGCTCATGGGGACTTTCCACGCAGTCCAATTATAATAAAAGATACAGATATAGTGGTAATTTCAATGCCAGTTATTTGGTAACGAAGACAGGTGAGAAGAATATGCCGGACTATATGGTTACAAAAGACTTCAGAATTGCATGGAGCCACAGACAGGATGCCAAGGCCAGTCCCAACAGTTCTTTTTCGGCTAATGTGAACTTTGCAACCAGTAGTTATGACCAGCGTAACCTGAGTAGTTTGTATAATCCGCAGCAATATTCAAATAATACCAAGACGTCTAGTGTGAGTTATTCGCGTAACTTTCCCGAGATAGGATTGAATTTGTCCAGTACATTCAATATTTCTCAGAATACACGGGACTCTTCTATCAGCGTGACGTTGCCGGACTTGAATATTTCATTGAACCGTATTTATCCGTTCAAGCGTAAGAAGGCGGTAGGTGATGAACGTTGGTACGAAAAAATCTCACTTCAGTATACCGGTCAGGTGACGAACTCTATTAATACCAAGGATAATCTGATTCTGAAGCAAGGATTGAATAAATGGACCAATGGTATGCAGCACAAAATTCCTATCAGTGCTACATTTACCTTATTCAAATATATCAATATCGTGCCTTCTTTTAACTATACCGAGCGTTGGTATATGCGCAAGGTAGAGCAGAGTTATGATCCGTCGGCACCTAATAATGTGCGGAGAGATACAATCAACGGTTTCAACCGTGTGTATAACTATGATTTGAGTTTGCAGGTGAATACCAAGATGTATGGTTTCTACAAACCGTGGAAGAAATTGTTTGGTGACAAGATTGAAATGATCCGTCACGTCTTTACTCCTTCGGTTAGCATGAGTTATGCGCCGGATTTCAGTACGTCTAGGTATGGATATGTGGGAACGTATACTTATACTGATACGGATGGAGAGGTACGTACTCAGACTTATAATCCATATGAAGGTTTGCCTTACTCCTTCTCACCCAGTGGTAAATCCGAGAATTTTACTTTCTCTATAGACAATAATGTGGAAATGAAAGTGAAATCCGATGCGGATACTACCGGAGTGAAGAAAATCAGCTTGATTGACCAGTTGGGGGCCAGCATTTCTTATAATGCAGCAGCTAAAGAGAAGCCGTGGGGAAACTTGAGTATGAATCTGCGTTTGAAACTAACCAAGAGCTATACTTTTAATATGAACGCCCAGTTTGCTACTTATGCTTATGAGTTTGATAAAGATGGTAAGGTAGTGGAAGGTAATCGTACAGAATGGTCATACGGACGTTTCGGTCGTTTTCAGGGGTATAGCGGTTCTTTTTCGTATACATTGAATAATGATTCGTGGAAAAAATGGTTTGGCCCGAAAGATGAAAAGGACAGTAAAGGGGATAAAGACAAGAAGAATGAAAATCTGGATGAGTACAGTGATGATGACAATGAAAACAAGGAGGAAGAAGATAATTCCGGCTTGAGAAAGACAGAGAAGGCGGCTATAGATCCGGATGGCTATATGGCTTTCAAGATGCCATGGTCATTGAGTTTGAGTTATAGTTATAGTATTCGTGAGGACAGAAGTAAGCAGATTAATATTAAGACGATGCGTTATCCTTATTCAATAACCCATTCATTGAATGTTTCTGGTAATGTGAAATTGGGTAGCCGCTGGAATGTGAATTATTCTTCAGGATATGACTTTAATACGAAAGAGATGTCAATGACAACGGTCAATATCAGCCGTGACCTGCACTGTTTCAATATGAGTTGTGGCTTGGTATTTGGTCCCTTTACTTCCTATAACTTCAGTATTCGTGCTAACTCCAGTATGTTGACCGATGCTTTGAAATGGGACCAGCGAAGCAATACGGGTAGTGCAGTGAATTGGTACTAGGAGAAACTGAGAATAAAAAATAAGAAATGGTTGCATGTTGTTATCGGCAACCATTTCTTATTTTTTTTATTCTGGTCTTTAATTTATGTCTACCATTCAATGGGTGTTTGCCCGTGTGCTTGCAAGTATTCGTTGGTGCGGCTGAAGTGCTTGTTGCCAAAGAAACCATTATAGGCTGACAGGGGTGACGGATGTGCGGAAGCCAGTACCAGGTGTTTGTTGCGGTCTATGAAGGCTCCTTTTTTCTGTGCATAAGATCCCCATAAGATGAATACAATATTTTCACGTTGTTCTGCCAGTATACGGATGGCGGCATCTGTAAATTCCTCCCAGCCCCGTCGTTGATGAGAGCCTGCTTGATGGGCACGGACTGTCAGTGTGGCATTGAGTAATAATACTCCTTGATTCGCCCAGCGGGTCAGATTGCCTGAAGTGGGGATGGGAGCACCCAAATCGCTTTGTATTTCTTTGAAAATATTTTGTAGGGAAGGGGGAAAAGGTACTCCGTCATTAACGGAAAAGCAGAGTCCGTGCGCCTGGCCGGGACCATGGTAGGGGTCTTGGCCGATAATGACGACTTTCACTTTATCAAACGGGCACAGATTGAAGGCGTTGAATATAAATCTACCCGGTGGGTAAATAGTGGTAGTCTGGTATTCGCTTCTTACAAACTCTGTGAGTTTGATAAAGTAATCTTTTTCAAATTCGGGTGCCAGATGTTGTTTCCAGCTTTCTTCTATTTGTACGTTCATAGGCTTTCTTTTTATTAAAAATGTGCGTTAAAGATAGGGGTTATTTGTAAAAATGACAAATAAAAAGAGGATGACTTTTGTATCACCCTCTTCTTCGATTGCTGATAGATTATAATCAAATAAGTTGCATACCCAATTGAGCGCATTCTTTTCTCATATCTTCGGGCCATATACTGGCTTGGATTTCACCTATATGGGCTTTCTGTAAATAAAGCATACAGAGTCGTGATTGTCCTATACCACCGCCGATACATAAAGGCAGAGTTTCATCCAACAAGCGTTTGTGGAAGTACAATTCTTTACGCTTTTCCTGTCCGCTGAGTGTCAGTTGGCGGAGTAACGCTTCTTTGTCTACACGGATACCCATAGAGGAAAGCTCAACAGAACGGTCTAATATTTTATCCCAAACCAACAAGTCACCATTCAGGCCGGGGAGTCCGGTTTCCGGATTAATTGTGGTGTAGTCATCATAGTCAGGTGCACGCAGATCATGTTCTTTACCGTCACTCAGTTTACATCCTATACCTATAATAAATACAGCACCATATTTTTGCGCAATAGCATGTTCGCGTTCTTTCGGAGTTTTGTCGGGATACATTTGGCAAAGCTCTTCTGAGTGGATGAAATGAATGTCATGTGGCAGGAAGGGTTTGATCTGCGGATACATTTCGCATACCATATATTCTGTGCGGCGCATGGCTGCATAAATACGGGTTACTATTTGTTTCAGGAAATCAACTGTGCGTTGTTCTTTGGTAATTACACGCTCCCAGTCCCACTGGTCTACATATAGTGAGTGGAGATTACCTAATTCCTCATCAGCCCGGATGGCGTTCATGTCGGTATAGATGCCATAACCCGGTTCTATATTGTAATCGGCCAAAGTCAGCCTTTTCCATTTTGCCAATGAATGGACAACTTCGGCCTGTGCGTCTCCCAAGTCTTTAATAGGGAAAGATACCGGCCGTTCGGTTCCGCTCAAGTCATCATTGATACCCATTCCCTTCAATACAAATAGCGGGGCGGTGACACGGCGCAGACGTAATTCTGACGACAAGTTCTGTTGAAAGAACTCTTTTATTTGCTTAATGCCTAACTCTGTTTGTTTTAAATCAAGCAAGGCTTTATAGTTAGCTGGTTTAATTAGGTAACTCATTGTAAAATAGATCTAATTGTTTTAATTGCTTGCAAATATAGAAATTATTTGTGATATTGTTATATATTTGGGTAAAAATATAATCAAATTGATTGTTTTGTTCTTAAATTAATGTGCAAAATATTATTTTGATAGATAAATATCTCAAATTATTAGGAGAAAGACAATATATTTTGTACTTTTGCACGTCCAAGTTTCAGACGCACCCGTAGTTCAATGGATAGAATACCGGATTCCGGTTCCGACGATATGAGTTCGATTCTCATCGGGTGTACAATTCAGTAACCTCTTTGCAAAGAATTGCAAGGAGGTTTTTCTTGTTATATCTTCTCCGTATGAACTTTTTTTTCTTTTTTGAGTTATTCCCTTATGTAACTTTTTAAAATATGCCTTAATATTTAGTTTATTCTAAAAAACAAACACTAATAAAGGATATAGTTCCTTTTATTCCTTGTATATACTAAATATGCGTGCATATATTCGCTGTTGATTTTAAAATTATTTTCTTTTTGAGGTGTTTTAAAACTAACGCTTAATTAAACTTTTTTATTTAAACATTAATTTATCAACCAAATCTGAGATTCATGAAGAAAGCTCTCTTTTTTATCGTATGCCTCTGTTTTGCAATAAACATGATGGCGCAAACAAAAACGATAACGGGGGTAGTGGTAGATGCCACTGGTGAACCTGTTATCGGAGCGAGTGTCCTGGAGGTGGGGACAACAAATGGTACAATAACTGATGTAGACGGTAACTTCACTATCCAAGTACCTGTGGGGGCGAAACTGGATGTAAGTTATATAGGCTACAAAACACAACAAATTGTTGTGGGAGTGCCAAACATCTACAAGGTTGTTTTAAAAGAAGATGCAGAAATGCTGGATGAGGTCGTGGTGACTGGTTATGGAATGAGTCAGAAACGTTCGTTGATGACGAACTCTATTTCGAAGTTGGACGATAAAGTGTTGCAGAATGCGGCTATGAGTAATGCGGCTCAATCCTTGCAGGGGACTGTCAGTGGGCTGCGTGTGACAAATACTTCGGGTAAACCGGGTAGTTCGCCCAATATCGTATTGCGTGGTGGTGCTTCCATAAACAAGAATCTGGAAGGTCCGTTGGTCGTGGTGGATGGCCTTGTGCGTTCTATGGATGATATCAATCCTTCGGATATTGAATCCATACAGGTGTTGAAAGATGCGGCTTCCACAGCTATTTATGGTGCCCGTGCCAATAATGGTGTGATTCTGGTGACAACCAAGAAAGGGGTGGAAGGCAGAACACAGATTACTTACAAGTTCAAAGGCGGTGTGAACTTTGCGCGTGAAGGATATAAATATCTGGATGCCGGTGACTATTTGTATTATCAACGTTTGGGATGGCAGCGTACCAATGGCGGTACAAGTATGGAGAACCAGAAAGGTTTTGGAGTTAACTCCGGAGTGGATCTGGCTTTCATGACAGAGGCCAACAAGCATTTATTGAATGAAGGATGGCAATTTATGGCGGACCCTACAGATCCTGATAAAACTTTGATTTTTAGAAATCATGCCGGTGAACTGCATGACCTGACTTTCCGTAATGCCGCGTTTACCCAAGATCATTATTTGAATCTGTCGGGAGGTAATGACAAAGGAACATTTTCTTCATCTTTGGGATACTATTCAGAAGATGGTCAGATTATTTCCACCAATTATCAGCGTGTGAATGGAACTATCAACGGCTCGTATAAATTGTTACCTATTTTGACAGTGAATGCCGGTGGTAGTTTTTCATGGTCCAAGATGCCCGATTTATGGACTTACGATCTGAAAAGCCCTTGGAATGGAGAAACGGGAGAGTATGAGTTGTTCTATCGTACTATGAGTATGTTTCCCACTTGGAACCCGTGGAATGAGGATGGAAGTCCTGCTGCCGGATGGAGTAATCAGGATGGTAATCCTTATTATTGGAAAGATAAGCTGACTCGTTCTACGACGAACCGTAAGACTTCGTTTAATATTGGTTTTGCTTTAGAAATTATTCCGCAGCAATTGTTTCTGAACGGAAACAGCTCTATGTATTATACCGATTATCAGTTTGAATTGTTCGAAAAGAAGTATCAGCAGATAGGTCAGGCTCCTAACACCAATCGTAATGCTTCGCAAACAAATACAAAAGTATTTCAACAACAACATGCATTGACTTTGGAATATAAAAAAGGTTTTAGCGGACATAATATCAATGCTATGCTAGGTGGCGAGTATTTTGATTATCAATATCAGAACTTGGAGGCGCGTGTCTCCGGTGCTCCTACAGATGATATACCTACTTTGAATGCGGGTACTAATCGTACTTATACTACTTCCATCAAGACCGGTTATCGTATTCTTTCCGGTTTTGCCCGTGTTAATTATGATTATAATTATCGTTATATGGTGTCGGTGGTAGCCCGTTATGACGGTATCTCTAAACTATCTGACAATCGTTGGGGATTCTTTCCGGGTATATCCGCCGGTTGGAATGTGCATGAGGAAGCTTTCTTTAAAGATTCAAAGTTTGCGGAAGTAGTATCCTTGATTAAACCGCGTATCAGCTATGGGTTGAACGGGAATGTAAATGGTATTGGTAACTTTGATGTATATGGTAAATACGGTTCGGTGGGTGCTTATAATGGTAATCTGGGTTATTTGAATACCGGAGTGGTTAATAGTAAATTGCGTTGGGAAAAGAGTCATACGTTTGAACTGGGTCTTGATCTGGGCTTTTTCAATAATCGGGTTCACATGATTATGGACTATTATAACCGTACGACTTCCGATTTGCTGACTGATGTGAATTTGCCGGAATATACGGGATTCCCTTCGTTCAAGACGAATCTGGGTACTATCAGTAACCGTGGCTTTGAATTGGAAGCCAAGGTGAATCTGCTGACAAAGAAGGACTGGTCATGGGATGTCACCGCTAATACTTCGTTTGTGAAGAATATGGTGAAGAAGCTGCCTTTTAATGGGAATGCGAACAACCGTCAGGGGGGTGAGCAGATATGGGATCCAAAATCCAACTCATTGGTTTGGGTAGGCGGTATTCAGGAAGGAAAAAGCTTGGGTGATATCATTGCTTATAAACAAGTACGTATCTTGCGTGACTGGGATGATGTGAGAAACCATGCCGGTGATTTTGTGGATGAAGTTGCCAACCTGTATGGGCCGAATAAAGCTGCCGAATATGCAGGAAAGCCGGGATGGAAGCCTATTGAGCCTGGAGATGTATTGTGGGATGACAAAAATGGTGATAACATAATAAACTCATACGACCGTCAGGTGGTGGGTAATATCTATCCGAAATGGACCGGTGGTTTTTCTACCACGCTGAACTATAAAAACTGGTCTTTGTATGGTCGTTTTGACTATGCGGTAGGTCATACCATTTACAATGATTTGAAAGCAAGAATCTTGGGGCAGTATAACGGGTCGTTCAATTTGATTACGGATGTCAGAAATTCGTGGTCTGAAAACAATACGGAAACTAGTATCCCTAAGTTTTATTGGGCTGACCAGAATGCGAAAAAGAACATTACCCGTTCCAATAATGGTACAACGAATCTGAACAATAATAACTCTACTTTCTATGAAAAGGGGGATTATTTGTGTCTGCGTGAGGTAACCTTGAGTTATAAATTCCCGAAGAATCTTATAAATAAGGTGTTCTTGACCGATGCGTCCGTGTATGTTACGGGACAGAATTTATTCTATATTACCGGATATGACGGAACCTCTCCGGAACCGGTTATGGATATTCAGGCAAATGGTCGTGGTGGTATAGACAATGGACGTTATCCTACACCAAGAACCGTTTTGTTTGGTTTACAATTGTCATTTTAATATGTAAAAAAGAGAAAGTATGAACATAAAAAAGGTAATATTGGCTTTTGCCGCATCGGCTATGTTGGCCGGTGGATGTACTTCGTTGGATATGGACCCGGTGAGCGATATCACTGACTTGAATTACTGGAAAACTCCGGAACAGTTTGATTCATTTGTTTTTGGACTGCATAGTCGCTTCAGAAGCCATTCGTGGAATATGTTTTTGTTGGGTGAGGCAAGAAGTGATGTCTTTGGGGGAACTCCTTTTGGTGGAGAAGCCACCCAGGGGATGGAACGTTTTCCTTATAATACATTGAATGCGGAGAATCCCGGAATCAGCGGATTTGGTGATTTGTATCAGAATATCAATCAGATGAATTTGTTTATCAGCAGGACCCTCCATGCGGATGTTCTGACTGAAAGTGCTAAGAACTATTATTTAGGACAGGTGTATGGATTGCGTGCCTACTATATGTATCAGTTATACCGTTCATGGGGAGATGCCGTGTTTACGGAAGAGCCCAGCTTGGGTTTTGAAGTGGGTAAATTGGCAAAAGCGGCGACTCCGGCTGCCGAAATCTTTGAGCAGGTAAAAAAAGATATAGAATCTTCTTTAAGTTATTTTGGGCCTGATTATACCATAAAGGAAAAAAAATCGCTGTGGTCAAAGGCTGCCACATTGATGCTGAAAGCGGATGTATATTTGTGGAGTGCCCATCGTGACGGGGGAGAAGGAGATGCCCGGACAGCAAAGAATGCGTTGGTTGACATACAGAATAATATCAGTCGTAGCAATCTGGACTTGATGGATACTTACCAGGGAGTGTTTGCTTATGATAATAAAGGTAATAAAGAGATTATCTTTACCATTCATAATGAGTTGTTTGAATACAACCTGTGGAATGGAAATAATGATTTGTTTCCGCAGGCGGATTATTTAGGGAAATTCTATAATGCGGATGGTACTTTGATAAATACGTCTGTCGAGAATAATTTCGGTATCATGCGCCTGATGGTGAAATTGGAAAACTTCAAGAAATTTCTGCCGGGAGACACTCGTCGTGACGTTACATTGAAAGATGTATATAATAAGGTGGAAAATGGCGAGTTGGAATTGGTGGGGCTGTATCCGCATAAGTATTGGGGAGTTATGAATGGAAGTACACGGGTGAGATGTGATGATTATCCTATTTATAGATATTCGGATTTGCTATTGATGCTGGCTGAGGCGAAAGTGCTTTTGGGTGAGGATCCGGCTACAGAGATAAACCGGGTGCGTCAGCGTGCGTTTGGTGATGCGTATGATGCTTCAACAGTGGGATTCCCCAATCAGGAAATTGATAAGTATCCGGCGGATGCTGTTCTGCAGGAACGTTTGTTTGAATTTATGCTGGAAGGAAAACGATGGTATGACTTGCGGCGTTTTGGCGATTCGTACGTACTTGACTATACTCCGGCGGAGTCTGCCCGTCTGCTTTGGCCTATCAACCAAGGAGCTCTTACTAATAATCCATTGTTGAAACAGACGGTTGGTTATTAAATTTTTGTCTGATAAGTATCCTTAATTGCATAAAAAGACGGTATTCTTTATGAAATTAATAAAGAAACCGTCTTTTTATTTTCTAATTTCAATAAAAACTTTTATTTTTACACCCGTAAAATTATAAATATTATGAGAAACCCTAGCTTATTACTGCTAATTGTTGTTTTTATATTAGCACCCTTCAAGTTAAGTGCGGCGGCAGATACGGTTGCTGTCCGCGAAACCCGGATTCCTGTGTTGATTGAAAGGCAGGATAATGAGTTGTTTCATTTACGTATAGAGGCTGCTCAAAGTCAGATGCTGAATGAAGTGAAGTTGGACTTCGGCAAAGACGTGAATTTAAATGAAATTGAATCTGTGAAACTTTATTATGGTGGAACTGAAAGCGTGGAGAGGAGAGGAAAGACTTATTTTGCTCCGGTAGATTATATATCTAATAATACTCCGGGAAAAACATTGGCTGCCAATACTTCTTATTCCGTTTTGAAGTCGGAAGTAAAGGCCCCGAAGCGCGAGGTTATATTGAAAGCTGACCAAAAATTGTTTCCGGGAGTGAATTATTTTTGGATTAGCCTGCAAATGAAGCCTATTGCTTCTATCTTGTCTAAAGTGTCGGCAAAAGTGGTGGAAGCTAAGATTGACGGACAGATTGCTCCTTTGAAGATAGTTCGTAAGGCGGATACCCATTATATGGGGGTAGGCGTGCGCCATGCCGGTGATGACGGGGCTGCTGCCTATCGTATTCCCGGGTTGGTCACTTCAAATAAAGGAACCTTGTTGGGGGTATATGATGTACGCTATAATAATAGTGCGGATTTACAGGAGTATGTGGAAATAGGTCTGAGCAGAAGTACGGACGGAGGGCAGACTTGGGAGAAAATGCGCATTCCGATGGCATTTGGTGAATATGATGGTCTGCCTAAAGCACAGAATGGAGTAGGTGATCCTGCCATTTTAGTTGATAAAAAGACAGGAACTATCTGGATTGTTGCTGCCTGGACACATGGTATGGGGAATGGTCGTGCGTGGTGGAATTCACAAACAGGTATGGACCGTAATCATACAGCGCAATTAATGATGGTGAAAAGTGATGATGATGGTAAAACCTGGTCGGAGCCTATGAATATAACAGAACAGGTGAAAGATCCGTCATGGTATTTCTTGCTGCAAGGTCCCGGTAGAGGTATCTCTATGGAAGATGGAACATTGGTCTTTGCCAGCCAGTATATTGGCAGTGATCGTATTCCTAATGCCGGTGTTATATACAGTAAGGATCATGGAAAGACATGGAATATCAGCACATTGGCACGCACTAATACTACTGAATCTCAGGTAGTGGAAGTGGAACCGGGAGTGCTGATGCTGAATATGCGTGATAATCGTGGCGGCAGTCGTGCCGTTTCTACAACTACAGATTTAGGTAAAACGTGGAAAGAACATGAATCTTCACGTACAGCCTTACAGGAACCGGTTTGTATGGCCAGTTTGATTAGTGTTAAAGCTAAAGAGAATGTATTAGGTAAAGACATTCTTTTGTTCTCTAATCCGAATGATACCAAGAACCGTCATAGCATTACAATCAAAGCAAGTCTGGATGGCGGGGTGACTTGGTTGCCCGAGAATCAATTGTTGTTGGATGCCGGTTGGGGTTGGGGATATAGCTGCTTAACTATGATTGACAAGGAAACAGTAGGGATTTTATATGAAAGCAGTGTGGCCCACATGACTTTCCAAGCGATAAAATTGAAAGATATTGTAAAGACCAAATAAATAATGAAACGCTGGTTTTCTAGTTTTATTGGTATGATACTGGTTTGTGCTATAACCATAGCACAAACCAGTATCTCATTACTTCCTAAACCTCAGTTGTGTAAGGATACGGGGAAGAACTTTACTATGGGAAAGGTGAAACTTTCTACTCCGGTATTGAGGCCGGAGTGGGAAGTTTTTATCATGAATGCGGGTGGTGAGATTGTTGAACACTCATCATCGGTGATTGAAGTGGAACTGGTTCCGTCTATTGATGAAGCTAGGTTAAACCGGGATGAAGCCTATCGTCTTTCTGTTTCAAACAAGCGAATAAAGATAGAGGCTGTAACAGAACAGGGTGTGTATTGGGCTATGCAGACACTTCGGCAATTGGAGCAGAAAAAAGGGAAAAGAAGCTCTGTTGCCGGATGTGAGATTGTAGACTGGCCGGCATTCAGGATACGCGGATTTATGCAGGATGTGGGACGCAGTTATATTTCAATGGAAGAATTGAAAAGAGAGATAGAGATTTTATCCCGGTTTAAGATTAATGTATTTCATTGGCATCTTACGGAAAACCAGGCATGGAGATTGGAAAGTAAAATTTTTCCTATGCTGAATGATAGTGTGAATACTATCCGTATGCCGGGTAAATATTATACGCTGGAAGAGGCACGCGATTTGGTGGATTTTTGTAAGAAACATCAGGTGTTGTTGATTCCTGAGATAGATATGCCAGGGCATAGTGCTGCCTTTGTGCGTGCTTTCCGCCATGATATGCAAAGTCCGGAAGGGATGAAAATATTGAAACTGTTACTGGATGAGGTGTGTGAGACATTTGATGTGCCTTATTTACATATAGGTACAGATGAGGTGGAGTTTACCAATCCGCATTTTGTACCCGAAATGGTGGCGTATGTACGCTCAAAAGGGAAAAAAGTAATATCCTGGAATCCGGGCTGGCACTATAAACCGGGGGAAATAGACATGACACATTTGTGGAGTTACCGTGGAAAGGCGCAACCGGGTATTCCTGCTATCGATTCCAAATTTCATTATCTGAATCATTTTGATGTTTTCGGTGATATTGTAGCTTTGTATAACAGCCGTATTTATGATCAGGCAGAAGGCAGTGAGGACGTTGCGGGAACTATATTGGCTTTGTGGCACGATCGTTTGATTGACAATGAGTGGAATCTGGTTATTGAAAATGGCTTGTACCCCAATATGCTTGCTATTGCCGAGCGTGCCTGGAGAGGGGGAGGTACGGAATATTTTGACGGACTGGGTACGATACTTCCCTCCGAAGACACGGAAGCATTTAAAGAATTCGCTGATTTTGAAAAGCGTATGTTGTGGCATAAGGAGCATACGTTTAAAGGATATCCTTTCGCCTATGTAAAACAGACTAATGTAAAATGGAATATTACGGATGCTTTTCCTAATGGGGGCGATATGGATAAGGTGTTCCCGCCTGAACAGGAATTAAAGGATATCTATCATTATAACGGGAATACGTATGGTGTACGTCAGGCAATGGGGGCAGGTATTTATTTGCGTCATGTCTGGGGGGATATGGTTCCTGCTTTTTATGCTGATCCTAAGGAAAACCACACGGCTTATGCATATACTTGGGTGTATTCGCCCAAGGATCAGGAGGTGGGGCTGTGGGCGGAATTCCAGAATTACAGTCGTTCGGAAATGGATCTGGCGCCATTGCCTGGCAAATGGGATTATAAGGGAAGCCGCATCTGGATTAATGGTTGCGAAATATTACCTCCTGTATGGACTGCTACGCATAAGGTGAAAAGTTATGAAGTACCTTTGGGAAATGAGAATTGCGTAGGAAGATCTCCATTGGCGGTGCATTTAAATAAAGGTTGGAACAAAGTTTTCTTAAAGTTACCTATCGGTAAGTTTAAGATGGCTGAGACGCGTCTTGTGAAATGGATGTTTACCACTGTCTTTGTGACTCCTGACGGAGAAAGGGCGGTAGAAGGATTGATTTATTCACCAGATAAACAAAAATAAAATGAAACGTATTGTCTTATTGTTATTGGGATTATTATTAGCGTTACCCCAGTTTGCTCAGGAACGCAAGTATTCTACTTTTTATGAGCAGAGAGCGACTTTGTTTGAAGAACTTCCGGTTACTTCAAAAGATATTATTTTTTTAGGGAACAGTATTACCAACGGTTGCGAGTGGGCTGAGTTGTTCCAAAATAAGAATGTGAAGAACAGGGGTATCAGTGGAGATATCTGTATGGGGGTATATGACCGTTTGGATCCGATTGTAAAGGGAAAACCGGCAAAGATTTTTTTATTGATCGGTATCAATGATGTTTCTCGGGGAACGTCTGCGGATAAAATTATTTCAGAAATAAGTATGATTGTTCGGAAAATAAAGCAAGAATCTCCAAAAACAAAATTATATTTGCAAAGTGTATTGCCGGTGAATGATTGTTACGGTATGTTTAACGGGCATACATCACGCTGGCAGATGGTAAAACAAATTAATGATTTGTTGGAACCATTGGCGGTAAAGGAAGGAGCTGCCTATATTGATTTGTATAGTCATTTTGTGGAGAAAGAGACAGGCAAGATGAATCCAGTATATACTAATGACGGATTACATTTATTAGGAAAGGGATACTTGCTGTGGCGTGATATTGTAAAACCTTATGTTGACCAAAAATGAAGAAGACATTAATACTGATTTTATGTTTGTTTCTTTGTACCGTTTCATTTGCACGGAAGCGGGTGAAGGTTGCTTGTGTAGGTAATAGCATTACCTATGGCATAGGTGTATCCGATCCTGATAAGGAGTCCTATCCTGCCCGGTTACAGCAAATGCTGGGTGAAGGGTATACGGTGGAGCGTTTTGGAAAGCCGGGAGCTACGTTGCTGAACAAGGGACACCGGCCTTTTATGCAACAGAAAGAGTTTAAGGATGCATTGGCTTTTGCTGGTGATGTAGTGGTTATTCATTTAGGAGTGAATGATACAGATCCGCGTGATTGGCCCAATTACCGTGATTTTTTTATAGCGGATTATCGTGCACTGATTGATTCGTTCAGAGTGGCGAATCCTGAATGTCGTATTTTGATTGCCCGTCTGACTCCGATTGCCGACCGCCATCCGCGGTTTGAGTCCGGCACACGCGACTGGCATGATGAGATTCAGCTGGCTATAGAAACGATAGCGAAATACGCACAAGTACAGTTGATAGATTTTCATGCACCTTTATATCCATATCCTTTTATGTTGCCCGATGCTGTCCATCCCGATAAGGAAGGTGCGGCTGTCTTGGCAAAAACGGTGTATGAAGGCATAACCGGTGATTTTGGCGGTTTGCAAATGCCGGAAATTTATACGGACAATATGGTATTGCAGCATGGACGTCTGCTGACTATTCAGGGAAAAGCGGATGCCGGTGAGAAAGTAACTGTTTCCATAGACAGGCAGCAACTTCAGGCTGTGACGGGAGCAGATGGAAAGTGGGCGGTGGATGTCCGGCCATTGAAGGCGGGCGGTCCATATACACTGACTGTTTCTACAGAAAAACGGAAACTGGTCTATGAAAATGTGTTGGCGGGAGAAGTGTGGCTCTGTTCCGGACAATCGAATATGGAGTTTTATCTGAATTGGAGTGCGACTGCCGCACAAGATGTTCCTCAAGCTGCAAATAGCAATATCCGTTTTTATGATATGAAAGCCCGTTGGCGTACGGATGCGGTGGAGTGGGATGCTTCGGTACTCGATTCATTGAATCATCTGCAATATTATAAGGATACACGGTGGACAGTTTGTTCGCCTGAAACAGCCGGTAATTTTTCGGCGGTGGCTTACTATTTCGGAAAGAAATTGCAGGATAGTTTGCAAGTCCCTGTAGGACTGATTTGCAATGCCATTGGCGGATCTCCTACTGAAGCATGGATAGACCGTAGTACATTGGAATATCGTTTTCCGGCTATTTTACGTAATTGGATGCAGAATGATTTTATCCAAGACTGGGTGCGTGGGCGTGCTGCCTTGAATGTAAAGAAGTCTTTCAATAAATTGCAACGCCATCCTTATGAGCCTTGTTATTTGTATGAATCGGGTATCCGTCCTTTGGAACAGTTTCCGGTCAAAGGCTTTATTTGGTATCAGGGTGAGTCTAATGCCCATAATCGGGAGACTCATGAAAAGTTGTTCAGATTGTTGGTGGAAAGTTGGCGCAAGAATTGGGGGGATGCGGAACTTCCATTCTATTTTGTCCAATTGTCCAGTATAGACCGTCCGTCATGGACTTGGTTCCGTGATAGCCAGCGTCGTTTGATGGCGGAGATTCCTCATACCGGTATGGCTGTCAGTTCAGATAGGGGAGACTCATTGGACGTACACCCCAAACAGAAAAGAGAAGTCGGTGAACGGTTGGCTGCATGGGCTTTGAATAAAACATACGGATATAAAAATGTCATTCCTTCGGGACCGCTTTATAAATCAGTCGTATTTAGTGGAGGTGCGGCTTATATTTCTTTTGATTATGCGGAGAAGTTGTCCACTTCGGATGGGAAACCGGTTCGTACATTCGAAGTGGCAGGTGATGATGGATTATTTTATCCGGCACAGGCTGTTGTTGAAAACGGTAAAATAAAAGTATGGAGTGATAAGGTGAAAGAGCCGGAAACGGTTCGTTACGGATGGCAGCCATTTACCCGTGCCAATCTGGTAAATGGCGCCGGTTTGCCTGCTTCCACATTCCGGGCTGAATAGTATATAAATTAATAAAGATAGGTAAGATGAAGAAAACATTAAAAGTTTTGATGATGTTAGGATGCTTTCCGATGATGCTCAGTGCAAAGGAGTATAAGAAGTCAGAGAGTCTGAGTCTTGATAAGGGATGGGAGTTCGCCCAGGTCGGCCGGAATGAATGGTTGCCGGCTACGGTGCCCGGAACGGTACATCAGGATTTGATTTCTCATAATAAACTGCCCAATCCATTTTATGGGATGAATGAGCAAAAAGTGCAGTGGGTGGAGAATGAGGACTGGGTCTATAAAACTACTTTTAATGTGACAGATGAGCAACTCTCGCGGGATGCTGCCTTGTTGATTTTGGAAGGATTGGATACGTATGCGGATATTTACCTGAACGGCTCTTTGTTGGAACGTACGGACAATATGTTTGTCGGCTATACTCTTCCGGTAAAAGAGGTGTTGCGGAAGGGAGAAAACCATTTGCAGATTCTGTTTCATTCACCTGTCAAGCAAACGTTGCCCCAATGGGAAACCAATGGCTTTGATTATCCTGCTGATAATGACCATAGTGATAAGCGGGTCAGTATCTATAGCCGTAAAGCGCCTTACAGTTATGGCTGGGATTGGGGAATCCGATTGGTAACCAGTGGTATCTGGCGGCCTGTGACACTGACTTTTTATGATGTGGCACGCATTGATGATTACTATGTACGTCAGGCTTCGGTAACAAAAGATCTGGCGAAAGTTGAAAACCTCCTGACTGTAAACAGTGTTTCTGCAACTCCTCAGAAAGCGGAAGTAACCGTTGCTTATTCTTATAAGGAGGGTGAAAAGGTAACCGAACAGAAAGAGGTGACATTGCAGCCAGGAACAAACCATATTCTTCTTCCCATAGAGATACGGCAGCCTCATTTATGGATGCCTAATGGTTGGGGGGAACCTGCATTGTATGACTTTGAAGCCGTAATAAAGGTGGATGGTAAAGTGATAGCTTCTCAAAAAGAGCGTATCGGACTCCGTACAATAAAGGTGGTGAAAGAAAAAGACGATCAGGGAGAATCCTTCTATTTTGTAGTCAATGGTGAACCGATGTTTGCCAAAGGCGCGAATTTTATTCCGGATGATGCTTTGCTGCCTAACATTACTGAAGAACGTTACCGCCAGTTGTTCAAGGATGTGAAAGATGCCAATATGAATATGATTCGTGTATGGGGTGGAGGGATTTATGAGGATGATGCTTTTTACCAGGCGGCGGATGAGAATGGAATTTTAGTTTGGCAGGATTTTATTTTTGCCTGCACTACTTATCCGTCCGATCCTGCTTTTATGAAACGGGTAGAGGCCGAGGCGGAATATAATATCAAGCGTTTACGGAACCATGCCAGTCTGGCTATGTGGTGTGGAAATAATGAAATTTATGAAGGTATGCGTTACTGGGGATGGGATAAGAAATACACTGATCCCGGTATTATGGAAGGAATGAAGCAGGGTTATGACAAACTTTTCCGTGAGTTGTTGCCTCGTAAAGTAGCTGAACTTGATCCGGACCGTTTCTATATGCATGGTTCTCCGTACGAGGCCAATTGGGGACGTCCCGAAAGCTGGAAGATTGCCGACAGCCATAATTGGGGTATCTGGTATGGTCAGAAACCGTTTGAAAGTCTGGATACGGAAATTCCGCGTTTTATGAGTGAGTTTGGTTTTCAGGCATTTCCTGAAATGAAGACGATTGCTACTTTTGCCTCACCGGAAGATTATGCATTGGAATCGGAGGTGATGAATGCTCATCAAAAAGCCACTATCGGTAATTTCCTCATCAAGAAGACTATGGGACTGTATTATAAAGTACCTGAAGATTTCGATCAGTTGGTTTATATGGGTTTGGTTTTGCAGGGGGTAGGAGTGCGCCAGGGTTTGGAAGCCCATCGTCGTAACCGTCCCTATTGTATGGGGACTTTATATTGGCAGCTGAATGACAGCTGGCCGGTCGTTTCCTGGTCGAGCATTGATTATTATGGCAATTGGAAAGCGTTGCATTATCAGGCAAAAAGAGCTTTTGCTCCGGTATTGGTAGATGCTGTCAAGGAAGGGGAGGATTTGAATATTTATGTTATGTCGGACAAGCTGGAAGCGGATAAAGAGGTGACTTTATTGTTGCGTGTGATGGATTTTAATGGAAAAGTTCTGACTAAAAAGAGTATCAAGGGCGAGGTTCCGGCCAATGCTTCCACCTTATATTATAAGGAACCTTATGCGGGTATAACAACAAGTCCTCAAAATACTTTTCTTCTAATGACATTAAAAAACAAGAAAGGTGAGGTTTTATCCGAAGAAATTTATTACTTTAACCACGCAAAAGATCAGGAGCTACCGAAGACCGAGATCCGCTATAAAGTGAAGCCGATGGATGGAAAATATGAAGTGACTCTGTCTGCCAGACAGCTGGCCAGGGATGTGTTCATAGAGATTCCTGTTCAAGGTGCGAAATTTACTGATAACTTCTTTGACTTGTTGCCGGGACAGACAAAGAAAGTGATTATTACTTCAGATAAACTGAAGAAGAATGAAAAGGTTGATATAACTATCAAGCTATTAAGTGATACTAACTAATCAATTAATATCTATTATGAAAACTTTAATGGGCCTTGCAGGGCTGACAATGGCAGGTTTTATGCTTTTATCCTGTAACACAGAAGTAAAAGAAGCAAATTATCAGATAATTCCGTTACCGCAGGAAATTTCGGTAATGGATCAGGCTGCTCCGTTCATTTTGTCAAATGGAACTAAGATAATGTATCCGGAAGGCAATGAAAAGATGCAAAGGAATGCTGAATTTCTGGCAAGTTATATCAAAGATCTTACCGGAAAGTCATTGGCTGTACAAGCTGGCACAGATGGCAAGGGGATAATCCTGCAATTGGGTGGAAATGCTAAAAATCCTGAAGGATACCAGTTGAAGGTAACCAGCGACCAAGTGGTTATTTCCGGACCTACGGAAGCCGGAGTATTTTATGGCATCCAGACTTTGCGTAAATCTATTCCGGTGGCACAAGGAGTGGATATCGCTTTACCGGCGGTTGAAATCAATGACTATCCTCGTTTCTCTTACCGTGGTGCTCATTTGGATGTTTCCCGTCATTTCTTCCCGGTTGATTCGGTAAAGCGTTTTATAGATATGTTGGCTTTACATAATATGAATCGTTTTCATTGGCATCTTACAGATGATCAAGGTTGGAGAATTGAAATCAAAGGTCTTCCTGAATTGACGGAAGTGGGTTCTAAGAGAACGGAAACCGTTATCGGTCATAACTCGGGAAAATATGATGGAAAGCCTTATGGTGGCTTCTTCACACAGGAAGAAGCAAAAGAAATTGTAGCTTATGCTGCCGAACGTCATATCACGGTTATTCCTGAAATAGATTTGCCGGGGCACATGCAAGCGGCATTGACTGCATATCCTAACTTAGGCTGTACAGGTGGTCCGTACGAAGTATGGAAAATCTGGGGAGTATCGGAAGATGTGCTTTGTGCAGGAAATGATGAAACCTTGAAATTCATAGATGATGTATTGGGAGAAATTATTCAGATTTTCCCGTCAGAATATATTCATGTGGGTGGTGATGAATGTCCTAAAGTGCGTTGGACAAAATGTCCAAAGTGCCAGGATCGTATCAAAGCTTTAGGTATTAAGGCTGACAAGAACCACACGGCAGAGGAAAAATTACAGAGCTTCATTATCAATCATGCGGAAAAATTCTTGAATGACCACGGACGTCAGATTATTGGCTGGGATGAAATTCTGGAAGGTGGGTTGGCTCCTAATGCTACTGTCATGTCATGGCGTGGTGAAGGTGGCGGTATTGAGGCTGCCAAGCAGAAGCATGATGTTATTATGTCACCGAATACTTATTTGTATTTTGACTATTATCAGAGCAAGGATGTGGAACAGGAACCGGAAGCCATTGGCGGTTACTTACCTTTAGAACGTGTGTATAGTTATGAACCTATGCCGGCATCACTGACACCGGAGGAACAGAAATATATTAAAGGTGTACAGGCTAATTTGTGGACTGAGTATATTCCTACATTTAGTCAGGTGGAATATATGGAATTACCACGTATGGCCGCTTTGGCAGATATTCAATGGACAAATCCTGAACATAAGGATTATCAGGATTTCTTGCAGCGTTTGGTACGTATGGTGAAGATATATGATGTATATCAGTATAATTATGCCAAGCATGTGTTTGATGTGACTGCCCGGTTTGAGCCTAATGCGGAAACTGGTACGGTGGATGTTACTTTGTCTACTGTAGACAACTGTCCGGTATATTATACATTGGATGGCACAGATCCCACTACCGCTTCACAGCTTTATACAGAACCGGTGAAGATCAATACAAATTGTACGTTTAAGGCTATGGCTGTCCGTCCTACAGGCAATAGTCGTATTGTGAAAGAAGACATTGCGTTCAGCAAATCGACTTCAAAGAAAATAACAGCTCTACAACCTGTGAACAAGCAATATGAATTTGCCGGTATCTCTACCTTGGTGGATGGTTTGAAAGGAAATAGAAATTATAAGACAGGACGTTGGATTGCTTTTTATAAGAATGATATGGAAGCCGTGATTGATTTCGGGCAGCCGGCTGATTTCAGCAAAGTGACACTTACTACAAATGTGGAGAAGGGTGACTGGATATTTGACGCGCGTTCCATCAGTGTCGCTGTTTCAGAAGACGGTGAGAATTTCAAGCAAGTAGCTTCAGAAGAATATCCTGCAATGACTTTGGATAATCCAAACCAATTATATGAACATGTATTGAGCTTTGAACCTGTGAAAGCACGTTATCTGAAAGTATTGGCAAAGCCGGAATACAATATTCCTTCTTGGCATGGAGGTAAAGGAAATCCTGCATTTCTGTTTGTAGATGAAATTACTGTAGATTAATTGTAAAATCAGTGCTGGTGTTGCGTAGCGTTTGTCCTAAAAGATAGCTGCGCAATACTGCTTGTAAAGAATTTGTAAACTTCACCATGAAAACATGATCAGGAAAATAATATATGGCATTTATGCGATAATAGGCATGATGGTAGTGGCTGCTTGTAGCAGCCGGCCGGATGTTTATGAAATATCTCTTGAGAAAATGCAGGGATTTCCTACGGAGGATGCTGGTTTTCTTAAGGGAGTTTCTGCATTATATGCGGGAGTGATTGATGGAAATTTATTAATAGCCGGAGGTTGTAATTTTCCCGATACACCGGCGGCCGATGGCGGGAAAAAAGTCTTTTACCCAGATGTATATATAACCTCTTTGTCAAATGATACGGCTTTTGAGTGGAAAAAAATAGGCCAACTGCCTCAGGCAGCAGCTTATGGAGTCACTATTTCTACTGAAAAAGGGTTAATTTGTGTTGGAGGAGCTACAGCAACCCATAGCCTGTCTGATGTTTTTCTTTTATCTTTGCAAAAAGACGTTTTGAAAAAGGATACGTTACCATCCTTACCTGCAACTATAGATAATATGGCAGGTGCATTAGTAGGACATTCACTATATATTGTCGGGGGAAATGTAAATGGCATTCCGTCCTCGGCCATGTACATGCTTGATCTGTTGGATTTGTCTGGAGGATGGAAAAAAGAAACAGATATTCCGGGTGAACCCAGAGTACAACCTGTTTGCGTGGCGCAAGACGGAAAACTTTATATATGGGGTGGCTTTGCCCCGGCTATTGAAGGGCACCAGGCTTCTTTATCGGTAGATGGATATATGTATTCTCCGGAAACGAAAGAATGGTCATCGGTTGCCACTCCGTGTGATGCAGAAGGTAATGAGATCTCTTTAGGTGGTGGAATGGGAACCTCTTTTGGCGAGGGGATGATATTGTGTGCCGGAGGAGTTGATAAGGATATATTCTTAAAGGCTCTCCAAGGTATTTATGCGGGAAAAGAATATTTGTCACATCCTGTAGAGTGGTATCGGTTTAACAGAAATCTGCTGCTCTATCATCCACAGACGAATAAATGGACTACATTAGGCGAATATGAGCAAGGTGCGCGTGCCGGAGCTGTAATAGTTTCTCAGGACGGATTCCATTACATTATTAATGGAGAACTGAAACCGGGCATTCGTACCAATGAAATTAATAGAATTAAAGAAAATAGAAGATGAGAAAATTGATTATATTGGCAGGAGCTGCATTGGGCTTGTTGTTTGCAAGTTGCACAAAGGAAGAGCAACGCACACTTTCTGTTATTCCTGCACCATTGAAGGTGGAATTGCAACAGGGAGTGTTTCCTCTGAATCCGGAAACAGGATTGTATATAGATGCGTCCGAAGGAGATAAAAAGATTTTGAAAGATTATTTGGCGGCTTCTTTCATGAAGCTGAAACCGGTAGCGGCAGAAGAGGGACATACTATTGTCTTGAAGCAAGTGGCTCAATTGCCGGAGGTAAACTCTTCCGAGGGGTATGTTCTGACGGTAACTCCTGATCAGGTACTTATTCGTGCGACTTCCGGAGCAGGACTATTCTATGGAGTTCAGACTATGCTGCAAATGGCTGATGAAAAAGGATTGCCGGTAGGAATCATTACAGACGAGCCCCGTTTTGCTTATCGTGGCTTTATGATGGATGTTTCCCGTCATTTTTTCAACAAGGAATTTATAAAAAAGCAGATGGATGCTTTGGCATATTATAAATTGAACCGTTTGCATCTGCATCTTACTGACGCTGCGGGCTGGCGTATTGAAATAAAAAAATATCCCCGTCTGACAGAATTTGCGGCATGGCGTGAGTTTCCTACATGGAAAGAATGGTGGAATAACGGACGACGGTATGAAGAAGAAGGTAGTAAAGATGCTCACGGAGGTTATTATACTCAAGATGATATCCGTGAACTGGTGGCATACGCTCAGGAACGTTTTATTACTGTTATTCCTGAGATAGAGATGCCTGCACATTCGGAAGAAGTACTGACTGCTTATCCCGAGTTGTCTTGTACACACGAACCTTACAAACAAGCCGATTTCTGTGTCGGTAATGAAAAGACTTTTGAGTTTCTGGAAAATGTGCTGACAGAGGTGATGGAACTTTTCCCGTCCGAATATATTCATATAGGAGGGGATGAGGCCGGTAAAGCCTCATGGCCCACTTGCAAACTGTGCCAGGCACGTATGAAAAAAGAGGGCTTGAAAGATGTGAACGAGTTACAGAGTTATCTGATTCATCGTATCGAGGTCTTTTTGAATGCCCACGGACGTAAATTATTGGGTTGGGATGAAATATTGGAAGGTGGTTTGGCGCCTAATGCTACTGTCATGTCATGGCGTGGCACGGAAGGGGGAATGAAAGCGGTTGATTCCGGCCACATGGCTATTATGAGTCCGGGTGAGTTCTGCTATTTTGATTCTTATCAGGATGCTCCTGATTCCCAGCCGGAAGCAATAGGAGGGTATCTGCCTTTGGCCAAAGTTTATTCATTTAATCCTGTACCCGATACTTTGAGTGCGGATAAAGTCCAGTTAGTGTATGGAGTACAAGCTAATTTATTCACAGAATATATTCCGACTCCGGAACATGCGGAAATGATGATTTATCCTCGTATTCTTGCGTTGGCGGAAGTTGCTTGGAGTGATCCTTCTGTGAAGAACTATGATGATTTTCATGCTCGCGCATTGAAAGAGGTAGAGGCATTGAAAGCTGAAGGATACCATCCTTTCGATTTGAAAAATGAGATAGGAAATCGTCCGGGAGCGGATCAGCCCATACAACACTTGGCAGTAGGTAAGAAAGTGACTTACGGACCGGATGCCGCTTATTATCCCGGCTATTCGGCCGGTGGTGATAGTGCCTTGGTAGATGGGGTGATTGGAGGCTGGACTTATGGTGACAAGCGCTGGCAAGGTTTCATAGACAAAAAAAGAATGGATGTGACCATTGATATGGAAAAAGAAACAGAAATTCATTCTGTTGGAGCAGACTTTATGCAGGTGTGTGGACCTGAAGTCTTTATGCCTTCAGAAGTAATCATTTCCGTTTCTAATGATGGTAAGGAGTTTACGGAACTGAAGCGCATGGAACACAAAGTAGTGAAGGATGACAAGGTGACTTTCACCAACTTTGGTTGGGAAGGAAATGCCAAAGCACGTTACATACGTTATCAGGCATCTTCGGGTGAATTCGGAGGTTTCTTGTTTACAGATGAAATTGTAGTGAAATAATAGAACCTATATAAACAACAAATAGCATGAAGAAACAAATTTTGTTATCGGCTGTTCTGATTTGTATCTCAGTTTTTTCTGCGGCAGCACAGAAAGAGCCGGTAGATTATGTAAACCCTTTTGTGGGTACTACTAATTACGGTACGACAAATCCCGGAGCATTAACTCCTCATGGAATGATGTCGGTGACTCCTTTCAATGTGATGGGAGTTCCCGAAGGGGATAAGGATAAAGATAAGCAATGGTGGTCCACTCCATACGAATTCAATAATAAATATCTTACCGGTTTTGCGCACGTTAACCTTAGCGGGGTAGGCTGTCCGGAATTGGGGTCATTGTTATTGATGCCTACCACCGGCAAACTGGATGTGGATTATCATAATTATGGAAGTTTCTATCAAGGTGAGACTGCAAATCCGGGTTATTATACCAATATACTGGATAAATACAATGTGAAATGTGAACTGACTGCCACCCCACGTACCAGTATGGCACGCTTTACTTTTCCTGCCGGACAAAGCAATATCTTGTTGAATCTGGGAGAGGGATTGACCAATGAGAGTGGTGCTACCGTTCGTTTTGTAAACGACCGTGAGATTGAAGGTACCAAGTTGTTGGGAACTTTCTGTTACAATCCTCAGGCAGTATTTCCCATCTATTTTGTAATGCGTATCAACAAAGTACCGGCAAAACGCGGTTATTGGAAAATGATGCGTCCGATGGGTGTGGAGGCGCAATGGGACGATACAGCCGGTAAATACAAACTCTATACTGCTTATACAAAAGAAATAAGCGGAGATGATATAGGAGTGTGGTTTACTTACGATACTACGGCGGAAGAAGTGATTGAGGTCAGTATGGGCGTATCTTTTGTCAGCATTGAGAATGCTCGTCTGAATTTGGAAAAAGAACAGCCTTTCGGCACAACATTCGACAAACTGCGTGCGGAGGCCCGTAAGAGATGGAACGATGATCTTTCCCGTATCAAGGTAGAAGGTGGCACGGAAGAACAAAAGGGAGTATTCTATACCGCTATGTATCATACCATGATTCATCCTAATATTTTGCAGGACGTAAGCGGACAATATCCACAAATGGAGGGAGACAAGATTCTGACCACCAACCGTAACCGTTATACGGTATTCTCATTGTGGGATACTTATCGTAACTACCATCAGTTGATGACTTTGGTCTATCCGGAACGTCAGATGGATATGATACATACTATGATGGGTATGTATAAGGAACACGGATGGTTCCCGAAATGGGAATTATATGGTCGTGAAACATTGACTATGGAAGGTGACCCCTCTATTCCTGTTCTGGTAGACAGTTGGATGAAGGGATTGCAAGACTTTGACATTGACGAAGCTTATAAGGGAATGTATAAGTCGGCCACTACTCCGGGCAAGGATAATCTGATGCGTCCGGATAATGACGATTATATGTCCAAAGGGTATGTGCCGATGGAAAGCCAGTATGACAACTCGGTTTCTCATGCTTTGGAATATTATGTTGCCGACTATGCGCTGTCCACTTTGGCAGAGGCTCTAGGTAAAAAGGAAGATGCGAAACTGTTCCGCAAACGTTCTATGGGGTATAAGAATTATTATAGCAAGGATTTCGGAACTTTGCGTCCTATCACCAAGGAAGGTAAGTTCTATGAACCGTTTGACCCGAAAGAAGGAGCGAATTTTGCACCTAGTCCCGGTTTCCACGAAGGTAACGCATGGAATTACACTTTCTTTGTTCCTCATGATATCAATGGACTGGTGAAACTGATGGGAGGTGATAAGAAATTTGTCGATAAGCTGCAAAGCGTGTTCGATGAAGGAAATTATGATCCGGCTAATGAACCCGATATAGCTTATCCTTACCTGTTCAGTCGTTTCAAGGGTGAAGAATGGCGTACACAGAAATTGGTGAAGGAATTGCTGGCTAAGTATTTCACAACTAAGCCGGATGGAATTCCTGGCAATGATGATACGGGTACGATGTCTGCATGGGCTATATTCAGTATGATGGGATTCTATCCGGATTGTCCGGGTGTGCCCGAATATACATTGACTACTCCTACTTTTGATAAAGTGACCGTTCAGCTTGATCCTAACTATTGGGGCAAGAAAGAATTGGTTATCAAGAAAGAAGGACAAGGGGATTATATAAAGGAAATCAGACTGGGCAATAAGAAACTTAATAAATATTTGATTTCGCATGATGATTTGATCAAGGCAGGTGAAATTACTTTTATAGTAACAGAAAATCCTAATAAGAAATAACTATGAATACGAAACGATTTTTGTGTGCTGCGTTAGGAGCTGTTTGTTGTTTTGCTTTTATGCAAGCGCAGGTACGTACAGAGCAGACTTTCGAAAAAGGGTGGAAATTTACGCGTGAAGATAATGCGGAATTTGCCAATCCCGGTTATAATGACAGTAAATGGCAGAACGTCACCGTTCCTCATGATTGGGCGATTTATGGTCCGTTCAGTATCAATAACGACAAGCAGGAAATGGCTATCACTCAGGATGGACAGACAGAGGCTCTGGAACATGCCGGCCGTACCGGAGGTCTTCCATTTGTAGGAACCGGATGGTATCGCCTGAACTTTGATGCTCCCGGTTTTGAAAAAGGCAAGAAGGCTACTTTGATATTTGACGGAGCAATGAGCCATGCCCGTGTCTATGTGAACGGGCAGGAGGCAGGCTATTGGCCATACGGTTATAATTCCTTTTATGTGGATGCGACCCCTTATCTGAAACCGGGTGAGAAGAACGAGCTGGCAGTCCGTTTGGAAAACGAGCCTGAATCATCACGTTGGTATCCGGGGGCCGGTTTGTACCGCAATGTTCATCTGGTAATCAATGAAGATGCGCATATCCCGACATGGGGGACGTATGCTACCACTCCCGTGGTGACAGACAAATATGCAAAAGTGTCTTTGAAAACTTCTTTGGTTAGCCCCAAAGGAGCCAATAAGGATAATTACCGTATTGTGACGCAGATTAAGGATAAAAACGGCAAAGTGGTTGCTACCGGGGAAAACAAGTTGAGTGTTTTTGACAATACTTTGTTTGAACAGGAGTTTGCAGTAGCCAATCCTGAGTTATGGAGTCCTGAAACTCCGGTTCTTTATACGGCTGAATCCAAAGTATATGAAGGGAATACCTTGAAAGACGAATATACCACTCGTTTTGGTATCCGTACCTTGGAGATTATCCCCGACAAGGGTTTCTTTCTGAATGGAAAATTGACCAAATTCAAAGGAGTATGTAACCATCATGACTTAGGCCCGTTGGGAGGTGCTGTAAATGATGCCGCTATCCGTCGTCAGATTCGTATTCTGAAAGATATGGGCTGTAATGCAATCCGTACTTCTCATAATATGCCGGCTCCCGAACTGGTGGAGGCTTGTGACGAGATGGGTATGATGGTGATGGCGGAATCCTTTGACGAATGGAAATCGGCAAAGATGGCCAATGGATATCATAAAGTATTTGATGAATGGGTGGATAAGGATTTGACGAATCTGATTCGTCACTATCGTAATAACCCAAGTATTGTGATGTGGTGTACAGGTAATGAAGTGCCTGATCAGTGGAGCGGCAGTAACGGTCCGAAACTCTCGCGTATGTTGCAGGATATTTGCCATCGTGAAGACCCCACCCGCCCTGTAACACAAGGTATGGATGCGCCCGATGCCGTGGTAAACAATAATATGGCTGCCGTTATGGATGTGGCCGGTTTCAATTATCGTCCCCATAAATATCCTGAAAACTATAAGAAGTTGCCTCAGCAGATTATTTTAGGTAGTGAAACAGCTTCTACAGTAAGTTCGCGTGGTGTCTATAAATTCCCCGTTGTCCGTCAGGCTATGAAGAAATATGACGATCATCAGTCTTCTTCTTACGATGTGGAACATTGTGGTTGGTCCAATTTGCCGGAAGACGACTGGATTTGGCACGAGGATAACGCATGGGGGATCGGAGAGTTCGTATGGACGGGCTTCGATTATCTGGGCGAACCGACTCCTTATTATACTGACTGGCCCAGCCATTCTTCTTTGTTCGGTATAATCGACTTGGCCGGATTGCCCAAAGACCGTTACTATTTGTACCGCAGCCATTGGAACAAAGATGAAGAGACACTGCACATCCTTCCTCATTGGACATGGCCGGGACGTGAAGGAGAAGTGACCCCGATCTTTGTCTATACCAATTATCCGTCTGCAGAAGTGTTTATCAATGGCAAGAGCCAGGGTAAGCGTACCAAGGATTTGACTGTAACGGCTGAAAATAGTGCGGATTCTGCTTCCATAGCAGATTTCAAGCGCCAGAAACGCTACCGTTTGATGTGGATGGATACAAAGTATGAGCCGGGAACCGTGAAAGTGGTTGCATACAATGAGAAAGGGGATGCTGTAGCCGAAAAGGAAATCCATACGGCAGGTAAGCCCGACCATATAGAATTGGTTGCAGATCGCAATGAAATAAAGGCTGATGGCAAGGACTTGTCATTTGTCACGGTGAGAGTGGTGGATAAAGAAGGTAACCTTTGTCCCGATGCGCAACATCTCATCAAGTATGCTGTAAAAGGTGCGGGAACCTATCGTGCCGGTGCAAACGGAGACCCCACTTCATTGGAACTTTTCCATGTTCCGCAAATGAAAGTGTTTAACGGAATGATGACTGCTGTTGTGCAAAGCACCGATAAACCGGGAGAAATTACACTGACCGCAACAGGTAAAGGACTTAAATCAGGTAGGCTAGTTTTAATAAGTAAGTAAAAAGATTTGTTTCAATTTCCACTATCTGTGCCCCGCTTGATTTTATTAAGCGGGGCTTATTTATTTAAAAAAGTTAGAAAATAATTGGGGAAACCTGCTTCTAAAAATGAAAAAGTTGCTATTTTTGTTGTCAAATGTAATATGCCAATTAAAAATCCTAACTTATCATAGTATCATGTTGACCCAAATCATTAACGCAAAGATTCTTACCCCACAGGGCTGGTTGAAGGACGGGTCTGTCCTTATGCGCGACAATAAGATTTTAGAAGTTACCAATTGTGATTTAGCTGTTATCGGAGCCGAGCTGATTGACGCTAAAGGTATGTATGTTGTTCCCGGTGGTGTGGAAATCCATTGTCATGGTGGTGGTGGCGGTGATTTTATGGAAGGTACGGAAGAGGCTTTCCGTACAGCCATTAATGCTCACATGAAACATGGTACTACCAGTATTTTTCCAACATTGTCTTCTTCTACCGTACCGATGATTGAGGCGGCTGCCGAAACTTGTACCAAGTTGATGGCGGAACCGGACAGTCCGGTATTGGGATTGCACCTGGAAGGTCATTATCTGAACATCAAGATGGCCGGTGGACAAATGCCTGAGAATATTAAAGATCCGGACCCTAATGAGTATATTCCTATTGTAGAGAAATGGAATTGTATCAAGCGTTGGGATGCAGCTCCCGAATTGCCGGGGGCTATGCAGTTCGGAAAATACATTACGGGAAAAGGGATTGTGGCATCTGTGGCCCATACTCAGGCTGAATATGAAGACATTCGTTCTGCATGGGATTCAGGTTATACGCTGGCCACGCATTTCTATAATGCGATGCCCGGTTTTCACAAGCGTCGTGAGTATAAATATGAAGGAACAGTAGAGAGTATTTATCTGATAGACGATATGAATGTGGAAGTGGTGGCCGATGGCATTCATGTACCACCTACCATTTTACGGTTGGTTTATAAGATAAAGGGTGTAGAACGTGCTTGTGTCATTACAGATGCTTTGGCATGTGCGGCCAGTGACAGTAACGTGGCTTTCGATCCTCGTGTCATCATAGAGGATGGTGTGTGCAAACTGGCAGACCGTTCAGCATTGGCAGGCAGTGTGGCTACCATGGACCGTTTGATCCGTACCTTGGTGCAGAAGGCGGAAATTCCTTTGGAGGATGCTGTCCGTATGGCTTCCGAAACTCCTTCGAAATTTATGGGAGTATATGACCGTAAAGGTTCCTTGCAGAAAGGAAAAGATGCCGATATCTTGATTCTTGACCAGGATTTGAATATCCGTGCCGTATGGGCGATGGGCAAGCTGGTCGAAGGAACTTATACATTATAAAAAAGAGTGCTTTCGGCAATTTGAACTCTTTATAGTTCGTCATTCTTCATTTCATTCAGAAAGGCAAACTATAAAGAGTTTTCTTATCCTTTTTCTATGTGTAACACATATCCTTTCTTCATCAGTGATTCTATCTTCACACTGGAGTCATTGCGCAACGCTTTTCGTAAATAGGTTATTTGTACATTCAATGCCAGCGAATTGGCATAGGATGAAGCTCCCCATACATGTTTCAACAGTATTTCCCGATCTACGGGAACATGGAGGTTTTTAGCTAATATTCGGAGTATCTCAGCCTGTCGGGAAGTAATCAGTACCTTGTTATTTCCTGTCCTTATTTCATTGGTGGTATAGTTGAATGTACTTTTCCCGAATGTATAGATTTCTGTTTCAATTCTGTTGTCTACACATTGAAACCGTTCACGGATACGTGCCAACAGCTCTTCGGGATAAAAAGGCTTTGCTAGATAATCATTGGCCTGCAGATCAAAACCTTTCAGACGGTCGGCTTTATCGCTACGGTCTGAAAGAAAGAAAATAAGTACCTGATGATTTTGTTTCCGTATTTTTGCCGCTACCTCAAAGCCGTTCAGTTCGGGCATATTGATATCAAGCAATACCAAATCGGGCTTTATTAAGGGAAATTGCTGTAAAGCAATGTTTCCGTTCCCTGCGTAAGTAACTTCATAGCCTTCTGCTTCCAAAAAACGTTTTAAGAGCATGGAGTATTTTAAATCATCATCTGCGAAAAGTATTTTGATTGTTTTCATCTTATATGAATTTGAATTGTTGAAATGATTATTGAGGTAATACAATACTGAAAGTCGTTCCTTTACCCGGCTGGCTGGTCAAGGATACGTATCCGTGGTGTGCTTCGGTGAGAAGTTTTACGTAACTTAGCCCTAGTCCGATACCCGGTATATTTCGGTCTGGTATATGGCTGCCGCGATAAAACTTATCAAAAACCTTGCTTTGCTCTGCTGGCGGAATTCCAATTCCGTTATCTGTTATTTGTATAGTAAGGGTGTGTCCTTTCTGTATACAGGATAAATCAATCCGGACTTCTTTACCGGAGTACTTGATGGCGTTCTCTATCAGGTTGCTGATGATGTTGGCAATATGTACCGGGTCGGCGATGACCAAAGTGGATTCCATTTTATAGTGCGGATGAACCGTAACCTGTTTATCGGCAGGTATATTGGTAAGCCGGATTAATTTATTTACGGTTTCCCGTAAATCAAAAGTACGGATGTGGAGAGGCGTGTGTTCATAGTCAGCCCTTGTCATATCCCTTACTTTGGCTAGGTAGGCAGAAAGATTGTCCAGTTCAAACATGGAATCCTTTACTACTTCATCCATTGCTCTTTCGTCTGTACGCATGGACTTGTTGTTGAGAAAGGCAATACACATTTTCAAGGTTTGTACGGGGCGTTTCAGCTCATGTATCATGGTATTTACAAAGCTTTTTCTCATTTCGTCTATTTTCCGTTGTTTCAAAATGGTCTTGATCTGGTAGATAAGGCAGAATACCAAGAGCAGAACTAATATCAGGCTACCCAACAGCTGCCATGCCATTTGTTGGAGAAGGGAGGGGAAAGGTATCTGTATGGATGCCGTCAATGCCTGTTTAAGTAAAGGATTATAAGGATAAACAATATACATTTCAGGTTTGAACAATCGGGTGGAAGAGGTATAGCTTCCATGCCACAGGATAGAATCAGTCTGCATCAGTCTGATATTTGTCAGTTTTATCTGGTTGGCTTGTAATAGTGAATCAAAATTTTCAGCTCGAAAGGGGTGGGTCATCTCGGCTCCATAACGTGTGGCTGCATCAAATAGAATTTCATTGGAAATGTTCTCTACCCGAAAACTGTCGCGGACTATAACACTTTCCTCATTCAACAATGCATTCTGTTTTATCAATGAATCCAGATTATTAATTTCACTTTTTTGTCTATAAAAACTAATGACACAGGTTGTTTTGCCGTTTTGGTTCACCGAATCCGGCATTTCTATTTTGTAGCTCAGTGTATATTTGTGGTTGTTAGTCCGTTTGTCATAGCGTGTATTCATTTCTTCTTTTTCCAGTTGCAGTATTTGTTTATGCAGTTCCTGCATGAACGTTCTCGTTGAATAGCAATATTGGTGGTGAAGCCAATAGCCTTGACCGCCTATTATCAGTATAGCTGTAATGATAGTCAGTATCCATACTGTTTTTATTCTTTTTTCCATCTTTTCTTTTTTTCGTTAAAGCAAAGGTACGGGCTATCCTTAGATATGCAATGTACACGAGGGTTGTTTTTTCATCGGCGTAATATTTCAGTAATAATTTTGTGGTATCGGGAAGGAGAGAAGGACCTAGCTTTGCAGTATAAAATTCATCACTTAAAAACAATTCGGATTATGAAAAAGAAACTGGCAAACCTGTTATTTTTGGCAATCATGGCATTGCCGGCTACGGCGCAGATAACCATTCTCGCTATGGATGATGTGAAGAAAAGCGAACCCATAGATGAATTGGTTTTCCGTGCCCAGTATGAGTTGAAGATGGTAGAGGACACAACTAAGGCCGACCGTCAGCCCAATTCGGAAACGATGATGCTGGAAGTGGGAAAGAAATGTTCGCAATTTTATAGTTACACTACTTATCTTCGGGATTCTACTTTGATCGCCGACTATGCTAATAAAGTGTCCCAAGATGTCTTGCAGCAACATGCCAAGGCTTATGGAAACGGGCGTATTACATATCGGATTTATAAGAACTATCCTACGGGAAAGGTGACAACGCTTGACCGGTTGGCTACCAGTAATTTCCGTTGCGAGGAAAAGAATGAAAAACCGGTATGGACCTTATTACCCGATACGGCTACTATTCTGACTTATCATTGCCGGAAAGCAACTGGTCACTTCCGGGGAAGAAGTTATACGGCATGGTTCACGATGGAAATTCCTGTAAGTGAAGGGCCTTGGAAACTTTGTGGATTGCCAGGTCTCATCATAAAGGCTGAGGATGACCGCCGACATTATTCATTTGAATGTACAGGTATCGAGCAATTCCGTGGACCGAAACCACTTCTTTTCAATGGAAAAGGTTTTGAATCCATCAGTCGTAGAGATTTGAATAAGGTATATGAGCGTTATGCCAAGGACCCGGTAGGCTTTATCACTTCTACAGCCCCCAATGTAAAATTGACGGTAAAAGATGAGCAAGGTAACACGTTGAAAAACTTTGAGTTACCTTATAATCCGATAGAATTATCTGAAAAATAACAAGATGAAAACAGCAATCATTCTCTCTTTGTTGAGCTTTTTGCTTCATATTCACACAAACGCACAAAACACGATAAAGGGACGGGTAACGGACAAAGTTACCCGTCAGCCTTTGGAATCCGCTACCGTCACTTTGCAACAGGGAGGGGATGGCAATATCATCAACTATACTTTGACAGATGCTGACGGACGTTTTCAACTTTCCTCTTCATCCTTGAAAGACAGGACAATAACGGTATTTTATATGGGTTACAGGAAAAAGACCATATCGGTACTTATCAGTCGTCCGTTAACTATCGAACTGGAGCAGGAAGCTGTCTTGCTGAAAGAAGTACAGATTCGTCCGGGGCGCGTATGGGGAAGGCAGGATACCTTGAAATATGACCTCACCCGTTTTACATCTTCCAAAGATCGGAATGTAAGTGATGTGTTGAAAAAACTTCCCGGCATCAATGTGGAAGAGAATGGAACTATAAAATATAATGGAAAAGTGATCAGTAATCTCTATGTGGAAGGTATGGATGTGAGTGGCGGTCGTTATAATCAAATTAATAATAATCTGAAAGCGGATGCCGTACAGGCAGCGGAGGTCATTGAAGGACACCAACCCATTAAGTCCTTGCGTGGCAAGACCTTTACGGATGACGTTGCCTTGAATTTGAAATTGAAACCCGAAGTCCGTTCCCAATGGATTTATACCGTTATGGCAGGGGGAGGTTATGGAGAGAAGGCACTTTACGACGCTTCGTTCAATGTACTGCAATTGAGTCGTAACCGGCAGACTGTCTATACTTACAAGGCAAATAATATAGGCCGGAATCTGTTTTCCGACCAACAGAAACTGGCATCCGGCAATGGCTTTGACCGGGTGACGGACAGCAATCCTCCCATTTTTCTTCCTTTACCCGAACCGGCCATGCCCTTGTCGCAAAAAAGGCTGTTATTCAATGAAACGCATACAGCTTCTGCCAACCGCCTGTACCGATTGGATGAAGAAAAGCAATTACGATTTCAGTTAGGGTATATCCATGACCGCACAACCCGGCAATATGGAAGTGAGGAAATCTATTATTTTGCACAAGATACGGTGCATACGGCTACCAACCGGCATGACCGTTTAAAAACCGATTGTCTGAATGGTGAAGTAAATTATGAAGATAATGCTGCAAGTCGGTACACTCGTGAGAATTTTTCGTTTGCAGGAACATGGAAATCAGGAGTTTCGGATATAACGGGTGATAATGTTATTTTCCAAAAGATAAAGAATTCACAATGGGAATTGAAGAATTATTTCAACCAACTTTACACCAAAGAAAAATACACCTGGGGAATCCGGTCGTATATCCGTTACACCCATCTTCCTGCTTTACTGACAGTGATTCACCGCAACCTGCCCGTGTCATCTGCCGATAACAGACTGATTGCCACCTGCATCCACCGTAGGGACGAATTGAATTTGCCTGATAACATCAACGAAAACACATATCGAACTGTCACCGGACAGACATATGAGTCTATCCCTACGGAATATGAAGAAATGAACATCGACAATGCCTACACGGATAACGCCCTTTATGGGATGCGGAAAAAGAATGGAGTGAATTACCAGCTTACAGGTGGTTTTCGTGGCGAACTTTCTTCGGTGAGACAGGAGAATAGTTACTCTGCTCCTCGTTATTCCTTCTATACTATTCCCCGTATAGAATGGGAGAGGACTGATTTTTTACTCACCGCTGCTGCCACTGTCTGGTGGAATCGTCTTCCAAAGCAATCTTATTCCCGTTTTTATGCCGCTCCCTCCCTTTATTTTCGCTATAAGTTTAGTCCCCGTTGGAAAATGTCCTTATCAGGCAGCCTGGACGAGAGTGAAGGAGGAATACAGGATATCTATCCTTTCCATTATCGTGAAGATTATCGTACTGTGGTGAAACACACGGGAAAAGTAGCTGTAACCGTCCGGCAACTTTATACCTGCTATCTGGAATACAAAAATACTGTCAAGGAATTTTTCTGGACTTTATCAGCTTCCTATTCCCACAATCGTTATAATCTGATGGCAGAACGTAATTATAAGGACGGTAATTTTTATCTTTCGTCTGTGGAAAGAAATCATTCCTCTTATAGTTACGCCTTGAATACCATAGGGTCGAAAGGGGTATATGACTGGAATTTGAAGACTTCTCTGGAACTGACTTTAGCACGCAATGAAGGTAAACAGTTGAATGAAAATATCGTTCAGAATTACAGGTATGACTATCTGCGCGTCGAACCTAAAATTGTGTGGGCCCCTTCTGCACTTTTTGAGGTTGAATACAAAGCGACGGTCAGTTGTGGGGGTTCCGGAATAGGAAAGGATACCCGTTTAGACCCTTTATGGGATGTAGCTCAACGGCTGACTCTCAGTTTGGGATTTCATGATACGGACTTCCGGTTATCCGGAGAGCATTTTTATAATGATTTAAGCAAGGACCAGCATCTGAATACTTGGCTTGCAGATGTTTCATTGATACATAAATCCGGAAAATGGAGGTTTACCGCTTCTGCTATGAATCTGTTTAATAAGGAACAATATCGTTATACTCTTTATTCTGCTGTGCAGAGTTATACTTCTTGGGTAAAACTTCGTCCCCGCGAATTTATGGTATCTGTGCAATATCAGTGGTGAAAAAGAATTGGGATGGAGTTAAACTTGTAGCTTTCATGTAAGGACAGTGCTGTGTGTTTTACTGAAAGTATGAGGTGGACTGTATCTTTTTAGTGTTGCATAATATATCCTCTTCTATCTCTTCTGTTGTTTCTTCATGGTATTCTTTGTAGATAACCCCTTCATTCAGATAGTGGATAATATCACATATTTCCCTTAACGAGGCAATGAGATGTGATGAAATTATCACCGTCTTTTCTTTTGCTTTCAGTTGCCGGATGAGTCTTTTCATCAGGATACACCCCTTCAAGTCCACCCCATTGAACGGCTCGTCAAGAATAAATACGTCATTTTCTTGCAATAATAATGCCATAAATCCCAGTTTCTTTTTCATTCCGGTAGAATATTCGGCAGCATACCTGTCAAGGGGCAGTTGGAAAATTTCATTTAAATGTTGAATGGTGAGTGTACTGACCGGCAGACCTTTGGCCTTCATACAGAATTCCAAGTATTCAAGACCCGTGATTTGGGAATAAAAGAAGTTGGATGCAGACAGATAACCTGCTTTTAAAGTTTTGCTTTTGGTTATGCTTCCGGTATAATCATAGATTCCCGTCATGCAGTTGAATAAAGTAGTCTTTCCGGCACCATTCTCACCCACCAAGCCATATATTTTTCCAGGGTGATATTCTAAATGAATACCGTTTAATACTTTGACTTTACCGAATTTTTTATGTAAATCATTCACTTCTATCATAGTAATCTTTTTAAATGTTTGCGTGTCTGGCAGCTCAACAATGTGGTAAGAGCCATGCCGGGTATTAAAAGAAACGGACCAAAAAGAGAACCTAAATAAAAAGGCATCAATATACTTAATTGCACAATAAACAGCAATAGGGGGGATGGGATGATATGGCGCAACATACTGATGCCAATGGCATAAATCAAGGTGGCGATATAATAAGATAAGAAAAAGAGGATTTCATCTTGGTCATAGGTAGATGCTATAAGTGCTAAGCCGAAAGGAATGGAGGTGATGAAAACATTCCATGCGATACTTTTCGATTGGAAACGGCATAAAGTCTTGAAATTTTTGAAATGAAGAAGATATCCGGTGTCCATTGGTTGCAGATAGCCTGACGCCTGTATCAATCCCCATAGAACGACACACACTTTGTCTATTTTTATATTTCCGTGTACGGTTCCTGCTATGGAAAAAAGCAAGAGTAGGGCATATATCCAGAAAGATTGGCGGAACATCCGTATATATTCATAACTTCCTTTGTAGAGAAAAGGTAAGCGGATAGGTTTGTGTTCCAGCTTAATTTCTTTCAGGAAAGGCAATAACGTGGCGAACAGCCATAAACCGATAGCTTCTGTAAATCGCCCTTTTATCATTTCCATTCCCGCAAATGGTAATGTGATTAAAGTATACTCTTTGATCAGGAAGACTGGAAGATGGGACGTTAAAGTGTGTAGAAACTCTTTATCTTTTCTATAATTATGATAGCTGGCCAATAAGAGAACGCATACCACAGGAATGACGAAACGGTTTTCTGCCAAGAACAATATCATGATGGCAGCCACCGTTAAGATGGTAAGGAAGACTATTCTGAAGATGCCCAGTTCTATGACTATCCTTCCAAAATTTTTTAAACGAAGCAGCAGATACAGCTGAAACATAAAGTGCTTTTTTATTCTAGTTGAGGGTACAAAGGAATAAAATATCCGGTTAAGTACCCTCATAATGGAGTGAAAAATTATTCTTTATGCTCCTCTTTCAGTTCTGCTAACTCTTTGTTCACCCGTGTCAGCTCTTTAATTCTGTCAGATACATAATGGAAGAGGAAATAGTCAGTCAGAATAGCCATCAGCATCAAGATAGATATGGTCAATACCATCCACCATTGATGGTAATTATAAAAAAATACACCGAGGAATATGGTAACAATTGGGTATCCTGTAATATAGCCCCAATGAAATAACTTTTTGTATTGGAGTACATTCTTTATTTGTTCTTCCAGATTTCTTTCTTTATTTTTTTCCAGTTTTATAATTCCGATAAAGTTTAGAGCCAAAACATAAAGCAAGATTCCAAAGGTTAGTCGGCAGAAAGGGGAGAAAGTTACACCTTTGTGCTATAAAAATCTTTGTATTGAAAGTTGGTATTACAGGTCTGTTCTTTCAAATGCAATGATTTAGTAATTTTCTTAATGTAGCAGGCAGGATTACTTTTTGCGGACGTTAAAGCATTTGTCGAAAAAGTCTTTTTTGTTTTTCCCGTAAACATTCGTGTCAAGTCCTTTCCATGTCTCAGGAAATATCTTTTTAGCGAGTTCCACCTCTTCTTTAAGAACCGCAATATTATCAGTCATCAATGCCATGTTCAGTGCGCGGTTAATGCGGAAACTGGCATACTTGAGGCTGTCTGTAGCATATTCTTTTATGAGGATGGCATAGGCGGAATCGGCAGACCGATAATTTTTTTGGGCGGTAAGGCTGTCTCCGAAATAATCTTCAAACATCGCTTTCATTGACCATAAGTCGGCACTGAGGGTGGATTGTTTTTCGGCTTGCCGGAGTACAGACAGAATCTCATGGTACTTTTTGCACGCTGATAAATAACTGATTCTTCCCACATACACTTTTATATTGGTAGGGTCAATGGCTAACGCGCTGTCCAGTTTGGCCCATATTTCCTTGTCGTTTATAGAGATATGTTCACTGTCATTATTAAAGAAGAAAGTGCTGTCCAAAGAAGGAGACCATAGGCTTCCCGCTTCTGCTACCAGACGGTTGGCTTCTTGGGTGTGGAGGTTTTCTTCTGTAGTTACGGGGTTGGAATGGTGTTTGCATGAAGCTGTAAGAGTTAATAATAAGCCAAGTAAAATGGTGGTTTTCATCAGTCTGTGTATTATGGGTATTAGTTTGTTGCCAACACAAAAATACGATAAAAAAGTGATATGTGGCAAAAAGGCAGTAAGAGTTTTGTTGCAAGTGTCGATTTTGCGCATAGGACTTCTTTTTCTAACTCATATATATCAAATATATTTTCAGATGATTGGTTATAACGGTTCTGTTTATATCAGACAATGTTTTCATTGCTTTCCGTGTACATCAAATCACTTCGTATCCTTTTGTTTATTCATTCTGTTTTTTACGAAAGGGCCAACTACCTGATTATTTTTCTCCTTAATCCATCTTTTCCGTTATATTAAGCCTTTTTCCCCTAAAGATTAAGTACTTTTGTCCAGATGTGTTCTATCTCCATAGGTTGCGGAGTTGACTCCATAAGCTTTGGAGATAACTCCATAGCCTTTGGAGTTAAGTCCAAAGCTTATGGAGATAGAATACAAAAGGAAGAGAACCCTTAACCATAGAGCAGAAAGGGCTTACGGATACAGATCAAATCTTTTAATGATGGATATAAAATATGATTTCAAGGCCAACCCTTTCAAGGAAAAGGACGGCAAGCCGGTGCTTTATCCGGCGGTAGTGGTGAAGGAAACGATTACTACCGATCACATTGTGAAGGAGTTGTCCAAGCACAGCGCATATTCGGCGGGCTGTGTGGTGGGGGTGCTACAGGAGGTGGCCGATATGGTTGTATCCCATTTGCGGCAAGGGAAAAATGTGCGGCTGGACGGACTGGGTACGTTCTCTCTTGCCTTGTCCTCGCGTGAGGTGACAGACCGGAAAGAGATACGTGCGGCATCCGTGAGGATAAAGAAAGTGAACTTCCGTCCGGTACCGGAGTTAGTCAAGAGGGTACGTCAGGATACGGATATCCTTCGTGCCGAGTTTGGCTTCCTGCCTACGGGGAAGAAGTATACTAAAGAGGAGCGTTGGAAATTGCTGGAAGCTTATTTGAAGGAACACGGTTCCATTACACGTCTGGTTTATTCGGAATGCTTGGGGATGGCGCGCACCACGGCTGCTTATGAGCTGAAGGGGTGGTACGAAGAGAAGAGATTGGACAAAGAGGGAAAGCACTCTCATGCGGTGTATGTGCTGCGCAAGCAGGAAAGTGTTCCCGAAGTTTAGTTTTTTTATCCGTTTGGGAATAAAAAGAGAAGGAAGGTGGTTATACAAGAAAGGGTGGTAGCAGTGGTAGCACTTTTTAAAACTCGGGGTTCTTCTTCATTTTGGGGGCAACACTTCACTACCAAAGTTCGACCAATAAAGACATTCGAATGAATATTCGAAAATAGAGAATAATATATCCCCGAATACAATCTAATAGCCGATGAATAAAGGGATATGAATAAATCACTTGCCCCAAAATGAAGAAGAACCAAAAACTCAGGGTAGAGACTTTTACAGTTTGTCATGTAAAGTCCCGGCTGCTTTCAGATAAGCCACATAGTTCAGGTAAAGTTGGAAACGGGCATCCACTTGGGTTTCGTATGCCTGTTGCCATAGTGCTTGGGCTTCCAGATGGTCTGAAAGAGTTTCCAGTCCTACTTCGTACTGGCTTTTGCTGACGCGTCGGTTCTCTTCCGCCTGCCGCAGGGAACGGTCGGCAAGTTCGCTTTCCAGTTTCGCTTCGTCCAAATTGTTGGCGGCCTGGGTCAGTTCCAGTAGCATTTGCTCGTTCAGATTTTGCTGTTGCAGACGGGTTTGTTCCAGTTTGGCTTTGGCTGCACGTACCTTGTTGCTGCGTTCGCCGAAATGGAAAAGGGGAATACTTACGTTCAACAGGACAGAGAAACTGGCATTATCCAGAAAATTCTTTTCGTTCAGTTCCAAACCGTGTACATAGTCGTATGAACCTTTGATGCCTACTTTGGGAAGCAGTTCGCTGCGGTTTAACTTGACTTGTTGGCGAGCGATGGCCACTTGTTTGTCCAGTATACCGTATTCCGGACGACGGGTGATATCCAGTACCTGTAATTCCATTTCCTGTTCTATTTCCGGGAAATCTCCGGAAATGAGGATCTCCGTGGTCAGCGGTTTTCCTATCAGGTGGCAGAGGTTCATGGTAGCCAGGCGGAGAGCATTCTCGGCTTTGCGTATGCCCAGTTCACTTTCATTCAGTTTCACTTGCACTTTCAGCACATCGTTCTGAGGTTTCAGTCCGTGCTTGTAGGCACTCTCCACGTTCTTTTGCAATTCGGCCAATACGGCATGGTATGTGTCGGCCACTGTTTTCATCTCTTTCGCTTTCACTACCAGAGCGTATGCCTGGTCTGTTTTCAGAATGACTTCTGTGGCGGTCAGGGTTTCGTTCATCTGTGCCATTTCTTTACCTAACAGGGACATTTTGTAGGCGGCGCGGATTTTACCGCCCATATAGAGGGGTTGTTCTAATTGTATGCCACCCATGTAGACCCATCCTATCTTGTAATCCAGGTTGATACCGGGAAAATAGGCGAAACCTGAGGGTTGTCCCGGATTAAACTGTCCGGTGGCGTCGGGCAGAAAGACGGGCAGGTTGCCTCCGGCTATGCCATAACTGCCGTCGGCATTGCTGTAAAGTCCCGTTCCACTAGCTGTCAGATTGGGGAAGAAGTTCCCCTTGTAACTCTTGGCTGTGTAGTGGGCGCTTTCTGTTTGTTTTACAGAAGCCGCCATCTCCTTATTGTATTTCAATGCCATTTCACGGCATTCTTTCAAACTCAGTGTTTCCTGTGCCTGTGCCGGGGCGACAAGATGCCATAACAGAAAACAGAAGGGGATTATCATTGTTTTTTTCATTTGTTCTTGGTTTTGTATGTCAGTGAAATAAATCAATCGTTTCTTATTTTGAAGAACAAGGCGTATAATATAGGGATAAAGAGCAGCGTAATCAGCGTGCTGCACAGCAATCCGCCCATGATAGCTGCCGCCAGTGAGCCGAACATGGCATCGGACAGCAAGGGAATCATACCCAGAATGGTGGTCAGCGAAGCCATCATAACAGGACGAAGACGGCTTTGGGAACTGTCTATCAATGCGGTAACAGGTTCTATCCCTTTACTGATTTGAAGGGTGATTTCATCCATCAGTACAATTCCGTTCTTTATCAACATGCCGATAAGACCCAAGGTTCCTACGATGGCCACGAAGTTGAATACCTTCCCCGTGAGCAGCATCACTGCTACCACTCCTACAAAAATCATCGGGATACAGCAGAAGATGATGATAGGCTTGCGGTAGTCCTTGAATAGCATTATCAGGATGGCAATCATCAGAATGATGGCCAACGGGAAGTTCTGGAACAGGTATTTCATGGACTGGTCGCTGGCTATCTTCTCACCTTGCCACACCAGTGAATATCCTTCGGGTAGTTGTATCTTCTCTATACGTTCTGCAATGGCAAGACGTGCTTTTTCCGTTTCTATGCCCGGTGCGGGCGAACACTGTACACGCTGGCTTCTCTGACCGTTGTAACGGGGAACTACCGGGTCTTCCCATCGGATATCAATTCCTTTGCTGATTTGCTTCAGCGGAGTACTTCCCATGATGCTTTCCACCAAATCTTCTTTCGAAAGCGTGCCGGCTTTCAGTTTCACCATGGTTTCTTCGTTCAGCAGTCCGTTCAACGAGGGCAGTGACGAGAAGACTTGTGCATTGCCTAAATCTTCTATGGGTTCTCCTTTTTCGTCAAGGCATTTCAGATAGATATTGTTTTTGTGGATGCCTTCGTAGAAAGAGCCGATGGGAATTCCTCCGGTAGCAGTGAGCAGGGAAAGGCTGACATCATTGCGGCTCAGGCCGAGGGCACGGGCAGACGGCTGGTCATATTCGATGGTCAGTACGGGTACTTGAGGTTCCCAGTCGGTGGTGATAAGGCAGACTTCCGGTGTATTTTCCATGATGGTACGGGCGCTGTCTGCCAGTTGGTGCAGAACGGCAGGGTCGGGGCCCAGGAATTGCGCTTCTATGGGATATTTCTTGAACATCAGATTGTATCTTTTCAATTTGATGTATGCGTCCGGATAGGCTTGGGAGAGGTAAGCTTGGATTTCATCTATATGTTCTACCAAGGTTTCCGGTGAGGTGAAATCGATAATCAGTTCGCCATACGAAAGCGATGGGTTGGCAACGCTCCGCACCAGGTTATAGCGTCCGGGCGTACCGCCTATGGAGGTGGTGACGTGGGTTATTTCCTTGCGTCCTTTCAGATAGGTTTCTATTTCTTTCAAATCTTGTGCCACACGAGTGTGGTTGTTTCCTTCCGGCAGTTTGTATTCCATGTAAAGCTGGTCGTAAACCATGTCGGGGAAAAAGCCCTGACGCATGTATGGATAGCCGAAAGCGGAAAGTAGCAACAGGCCAATCATGGTGAATACAAAACTCCACCGGTGGGTCAGACCGAACCGCAGTGCCGAACGGAGACCGGCATAGATTTTACCTTTGTACACACGCTTTCCGGTACTGTCGGTATCTATGGCAGGATGTAGTCTGCGGTCGGCCATCAGCGGTACGTGAATCAGTGCCAATACCCAGCTCAGCAGCAGGGAAACGGCAAGTACGATGAAAAGATCGCGCGTGTAGACTCCTGCGGTGTCGGGGGACATGTAGATAGGTAGAAAGGCGATAATGGCTATCAAGGTGGCTCCTAAAAGAGGCATAGCTGTCTGTCGCCCGATAGCAGTCATGGCTTCCATTCGTTTTTTTCCGGCTTTCAAGTCTACCAGTATGCCGTCTATGATGACGATAGCATTGTCTACCAACATGCCCATTGCCAGTACAAAAGCAGCCAATGATACGCGTTGCATCGTTCCACCTGCCGAATAAAGGAACAGGAAAGAACCGAATACGGTGATGATCAGGCTGATACCTATGATAAGGCCGCTCTTGAATCCCATTGCTATCATCAGTATCAGTACTACGATGATGACGGATTCTATCAGGTTGATGACAAAGGTTCCCAAAGAGCTGCCTACCCGTTCGGGCTGATAGAAGATTTTGTGGCATTCCACTCCGGCGGGCAGACGTCCGGTTTTGAGTTCTTCCAACTTGCTTTCTACGGCATGGCCTACTTTTATAATGTCCGAGCCACTGGAGGCGGCGATGAGTATACCGAGAGAACGTTCATGGTCATAAAACATTTCATTGCGTGTGGGATCCTCGTAGTCTTTTTCTATGCGGGCGATGTCGCTCAGGCGAAGCTGGTCGTCATCATGTCCCTGGATCAGCATTTTTCCAATATCTTCTACGGTTTTGAATTTATCGTTTACTGTGACTCGGATACGGTTGTCACCATTTTCATAATATCCTGTATAGGTGGTTTTGTTCTGTCCGTTCAGTGTGGCGAGAACTTCGGCAGGTTTAACACCGAGGTTTGCCATACGGTCTTGCAGCAGGGAGATGTTGATACATTCGGAACGTTTGCCGTAGAGTTCCACACGGTCCACGCCTTCCAGTTCGTTCACTTCCCGTTTCACCAGTTCGGCATAGTCGGACAGTTCACGGTCGGACAGTCCGTCGCCTGTCAGGGCATAGAACATACCATATACGTTTCCGAAATCATCCTTGACTACCGGGGTGGTGGCTCCTTCGGGCAACAGGGCGTGGGCGTCGCTTACTTTGCGGCGCAGCATGTCCCAGCATTGTTCCACTTCGTCGTCCGGCACGGTGCTCAGCAGTTCTATCTGTATCAGGGACAGGTCGTTGTATGAATAACTTTCTATATTGTCTATGTTGCCCATGGTGCGGATGTTCTTTTCGAGCACGTCCGTTACTTCCAGTTCTACCTGGTGGGCGGAAGCACCCGGATAGGTGGTGACTACCATGGCAAGCTTTACTTTTATTTCGGGGTCTTCCAGCTTACTCATCTGATAGCAGGAGTAGGCTCCGCCGAACAGCAGAACCGCTATCAGGAAATAAATCAGATTCCTGTTACGGAATGCCCATTTGCTGATATCCATTATAATAATCCTCCTATATTTGTGTTAGTGACAAGTGGTAAAGGTTTTACAGTTTCTCCATCCTCGATGTGATGTACTCCCGAGGATACAATCAGCTCTCCCGGTTTCAGCTGTCCGGCAGTGATGAGGCTGTGTCCGTTGTTCAGTAAACGTAGCATGGATATTTCCTGTTTGTGCACTGTGTTGTCCGATGGGTTGAAGACGAATACATACGCTTTGCCTTCTTTTTGCAGGATGGCACCGGTAGGGACAGAGAGAGTGTTTGTCTGTTCTGTGCGGTAAGAGATGGTGACCATGGTGTTCATTCCGGGAGAGGGGACAGCCGGCGTTCCGGGTACTACTTGCAGGCGCATGGTGTATAATTGATTTGCATTGGCTTTCGGGGTGACACTGATTAGTTTCAGCGGATAGGTTTCGCCCGGATAGATGTCAAACGTACAGTGATAATTGTCGAACTGGTCCCGGCGGATGTATTCGGCCGCAGGAAGGTTTATTTCTACTTCGGGAGTCCCGCTGCTGATCATGGATAGGACGGGCATTCCGGCTCCGATGGTTTCGTGAGCTTCAAACAGGCGTTTTTGGACGTACCCGTTGAAGGGGGCGTAGAGCCGTGTATAAGCCAGTTGGTCTTTGTGATGTTTGTACTTGGCAGTGATTTGTTTGAGTCCGTATACAGCTTTGTCATTGGCGTTGGGGGTGGTTCCATTGTCTTTGTAAAGGGCCATGACTCTTTCCGCTTCCGCTTTTATTTGCTGGTATTCTGCTTCAGTAGCATCCAGTTGTACTTGATAGTCGGTGGGGTCCAGTTCGGCCAGTAATTGTCCCTCTTGTACACGGGTACCGTCTTTTACATGTATTTTGCTGATGGTTCCGCTTACCCGGAAGGCAAGGCTGATATCTTGTGCGGCTTTTACCTTTCCCGGAAATTGCAGGAAAGTTTGCTTGTCGGCAGAAACGATCGTGTCTATTTTTACTGTCTGATAGCCTTTGGCTTCCTGGGTACGCTGTGTGCAGGAACTCAGTAGAATCAAGGAAATACCTGTTAGAATAAGATAAATTTGTTTCATATATCATGCTATTGGTTTTCTGATGCAAAGTTATCCCGAAGCAAGAGGATAGAAAAGGTTGATATGAATGATAAATTGTCCGATTTGTATATTTTCTAGTAGATATATAGCTGAAAAGTTTGCGATTTGTATTTATTTTGCAGTGAATGAATAAAAGAGATAGATGGATGGTCGGACAACAGATGCCTTTTCAGTTTACAGTGCTTTCGAGCAGTGATCCGCATACTTTTAAAGACGGACAGATTATTTCTACATTTAATAAATGTGGCTTTTTCTTTTGCCGGAGGGGAAATGTGGAGGTTTCACTGGAAGATAAGCTTTTTCAGATAAAGCCCGGTGATGTGTATATTTACATGGCTTCTACCTTGGTGCATCTGCTTCATAAGAGCGAGGATGCGGAAGGAATTATGGTTGAAGTGGATTTAGATTATATCATTCCTATCGTCAATAGGGTGATAAATGTGGAAAACCAGCTTTTTATGCGGAAGCATCCTTGTATATCACTTTCGGATAAGCAACGTATCCATTTGGAGTATCTGTTGGATAATTTGCAGGAAAGGATAGGGGCGGAGGACGTACTGGAAGTGAATTTGCAACAACAACGCCTGACTTTAGAGTTGATTAAGTCAATGGGACAGACTTTTTGCTATGAAATATTGAATATGTATTTCGCTAACCAACCCATGCAGCCTTTGCCACAGAATAAGAAGGATGTGATCTTCCAGAATTTCATGCTGGCTCTTTTCCGTTTGTATAGGAAAGAGCGTGATGTTGCCTATTATGCGAAGATGCAGCACATTACTCCACGTTATTTTTCTACGATCATTAAGGAGAAGTCGGGGAATAGCGCTTTGCAATGGATTGTGCAAATGGTGATTACCGAGGCGAAACAATTGCTTGAAGGATCGAATTTGAGTATCAAGGAGATTGCGAACCAGCTGAATTTCCCTACGCAGTCTTTCTTTGGAAAGTATTTTAAGCAATATGTGGGGATTTCACCTAAAGAATATAGAAAAGGCAAGTTGAGGATTAAGGATGGAATTTGATTTCTGAAAATGCAATCTATTTTATTTTAATGTACCTTTGTGTACAAATCATAAACGTTTTATTTATGACCCGAAAGAAAGAACAAGAGCAATTCATATCTTATATTACAGAACGGCAAACTCATGAGGGCCAGATGGCAGTGGCTGATTTTTTGCGGAAATATGCTGTCCGGTATCATAACTCTGATTTCATTTCCTCTGATCCGGTGCAGTTTCCGCATCGTTATCATTCTAAGGCGGATATTGAAATCAGTGCTTTTTTGACTGCTTTTCTTAGTTTCGGAGCCCGCCCTCAGATACTGAAGGCAGCAGAACGACTGGATTCTATAATGCACCGGCAGCCTTTGCAGTATGTGTTGTCTGGAAACTGGAAAATAGATTTCTGTGGTGAGGAGTCGTTCTATCGGACGGTTTCAAAAAATAAGATGGCACAATTGTTTTATTGGCTGCATACTATATATAATAGGTATGAGAGTATGGAGGATGCTCTTCTTTGCGAAACGGATGGAACTCCGATGCAACGTCTTTGCCGTTTGTTTGGAGTGTCGGATAAGGCGCCGCAAAAGAAATTGAATATGTTCCTGCGCTGGATGATCCGTCGCGATTCGGAAGTGGATTTTGGAATCTGGAGGAATTTCTCTCCATGTGAGTTGATTATCCCTTTGGATACGCATGTCAGTGAGATGGCTTTCAGATTGGAGCTGACCCGAAGTAAATCTTATACGCTGAATAATGCGAGAACTATTACTGCGGCTTTGGCTGAGGTTTTTCCCGAAGACCCTTGTCTGGGGGATTTTGCTTTGTTTGGTTATGGGATTAATGAATTATGAAATGTAGTTGGGGGTGTGTTTCTCGAAACAGGTAGCTGTGGTGAGGATGATTATGGAATATCGTTTGAGATAAGTGGAAATCTAAAAATAATCCCCGAAGGATATCACATCCATCGGGGATTTTCGGTTTTTTGGTTAAAGGTTAGTATAAAATTAGGTTAGGTTGTTTCTTAAATTATAGGGGTACGTATTCTACAAAGGCCTCCATTGCTTCATAACATGCCAAACCAAGTTGGTCATACAAAGCGGCTGTACCCCGATTGCGGTCTTCACTTCTTTGCCAGAACAGACGTTCGTCATTGCCCAGGAACGGTGCGCTTTCCATCTGAGACTGATGCTTTAAGATGGAGTTACGTTTAGCACGCAGTTCTTCAGGACTGAACGGTACGGCCATTTCAATGTTTTCAATTTCCCATTCCGCCCATGCGCCACGATACATCCAGATGCGACAGTCTTTCAACCATTCGGCACCGGCTTCTTTCTCGATGTCAATAGCGGCAAGCACTGCGTCTGTGCAGACACGATGGGTTCCGTGCGGGTCGGCCAAGTCACCGGCTACATAAATCTGATGGGGCTTTACTTCACGTAATAACTGCAAAACAATTTCTACATCGGCTTCACTGATGGGATTCTTTTCAATCTTGCCGGTTTCATAGAAAGGCAGATCGAGGAAATGAACACGGTTCAGTGGAATTTGATTGTAAGTGCTTGCGGTACGGGCTTCTCCACGGCGAATCAATCCTTTGATGGTCAGAATATCACGGCTGTCCATATCGCCTTCTTTCTTAGCGGCAAGGAATTTCTTGATTTCAGCATATTTGTTTTTGATGGTTTCGTTGGAGTTTTCATCAAAAAGCTGGTTGAAACCGTTGATGAAGTGCATGAAACGTACTACTTCTTCATCGCCTACGGCAATGTTTCCGGAAGTTTCGTATGCTACGTGTACCTCATGACCTTGCTGAACCAGACGGCGTAAAGTTCCACCCATTGAGATTACATCGTCATCCGGATGCGGAGAGAAAGCAACCACACGTTTTGGAAATGGTTTCGCACGTTCGGGGCGATAGGTGTCGTCCGCATTCGGCTTGCCGCCGGGCCATCCGGTGATGGTGTGCTGCAGATCATTGAATATTTTGATATTTACGTTGTAAGCAGAACCGTAAAGTGCCAACAGTTCGCTCAATCCGTTTTCATTATAATCTTTATTGGTGAGCTTCAGAATCGGCTTTTTAACACGCATACATAACCATACGATGGCACTGCGGATTAGTTTGTCGTTCCATTCACAGTTGGTAACCAGCCACGGACGTTGGATACGGGTAAGGTGAGAAGCTGCAGCCAAATCTATGCAAACATTTGCATTGTTGTGCATTTGGAGATAAGAAGCGGGTAAGGTGTCACTTACTTTGTCTTCCACCGCTTTCTTGATGATATCGGCTTTGTCATCTCCCCATGCCAGCAAATAGATTTTCCGGGCAGTCATAATAGTTGCCACTCCCATGGTGATGGAGCAGGGAGGAAGATTGTCTACTCCTAAGTTGTGTGCAGCTTCAGCACGCGAGGTTGAGTCAATCAAAATCAGTCGGGTAGGAGAGCTCAAGCTTGATCCCGGTTCGTTCATGGCAATATTGCCTTCACGACCAATGCCCATTAATACGATATCTATACCGCCAAAAGTTTGGATACGTTGTTCGTACAGGCGGCAGTATTCGATAACAGCTTCCTGCGGAATCGTTCCGTCGATGGTGAATACATTTTGTTTGTCAATATCGATTTGGCTGAGGAATAAATCGTTCAGTTGTGAGAAACTGCTTCCCGCCCCTTCGGAAGCCAAGGGGTAATATTCATATAAATTGAAAATTACTACGTTACGGAAACTTAGTCCTTCATCTTTATGTTTACGGACCAGTTCGGCATAAAGCGGACGTAATGAAGCACCGGTTCCGGCACCAATCACGCAGAACTTTCCTTCGCGCTGACGTTCCTGAATTTTTGCCGTAATTTCATTGGCTATTTGTTGTACGCCTTCTTCCATCGTTTCATAGATGTCGGTAGGCACTTTTTCGCAGCGGGTTAAGACAGAACGTTCCACCGCATTTTCGGGTTTATAATATTTCGGAGATACTCTGTTCAGAGAAATCTGCGAACTTAGGTTTGTTCTCATAAATTACAAATTAGCTTTTTCGATGTCTTTGAAATATTTGTAAGTACCGACTTTCAGTTCGTCTGTAGCGGCTTCGTCACAAACAATGATGCCATGTTGGTGCATCTGTAATGCGCTGATAGTCCACATTTGTGTGATACCACCTTCAACGGCATGTTGCAAAGCGCGTGCTTTGTTGTGTCCGTTGCAGATAATCAGAACTTCTTTAGCTGAAAGGACAGTCCCTACACCTACTGTTAACGCAGTTTTAGGTACTTTGTTCACGTCATTGTCAAAAAAACGTGAGTTGGCAATGATTGTATCTGTAGTCAATGTTTTGATACGTGTGCGTGAAGACAAAGATGAACCCGGTTCGTTGAATGCGATATGTCCGTCGGGACCGATACCTCCCATAAACAGGTCGATGCCTCCGATTTCGGCTATTTGCTTTTCGTAGTTGGCGCATTCTGCTTCCAGGTCTTCGGCATTTCCGTTTAGTATATGTACATTTTCTTTCTTTATATCAATGTGGTTAAAAAAGTTTTTCCACATAAATGTATGGTAGCTTTCAGGATGATCTTCAGGTAAGCCTACATATTCGTCCATATTGAAAGTAACGACATTCTGGAAAGATACTTTTCCCTGCTTGTTCAGTTCTATCAGTGCCTTGTACATGCCCAGCGGTGAAGATCCTGTAGGACAACCTAAAACAAAAGGTTTTTCAGGAGTCGGATTTGCCGCATTGATTTTACTAGCTACATAGTTTGCCGCCCATTGTGACAGCGCTTGGTAATCAGGTTCGATAATTACTCTCATGGTTCTTTCTTTTTTTAAGTTTTAAGTGTTAAGTTAACTATACGGGTTATTCCATATTATCCGTTTTAGGACGGAGGAATGTCAACTGTACGACCAATGCTATTGCAACAATGATGGCCAACATGGCAAATCCCAGTCCCAACTTACCTCCGTCTGTCCACTTTCCCAAGACTTCGGTAATGGCTGCTCCCGCAAACACGCCTGTCATATTCATGATACCATAGGCGGTAGCACGGTGTTTGGATGATACGAACTGGCATAGAATCGGCATATTGTTGGCATCGAAGATACCATAACCGATACCGAATAATAATCCAGCTCCCACAACGGCTACGAAACTATGGCCGAACCCTAGTAAAAGCAGGGATGGAATAGTAAGTCCCAAGCCGATGGCACCCGTGTACACACGTCCTTTTATATTTCTTTGCACCCACTTATCGGATAAGGTTCCACCAATAATTACACCAATGAACGAGGATAGTGCGATGGTGATAGTCGACATGGGGCCGGCTTGTGACATCGGTATATTCAGGTTCTCGGCGAACAAGGTAGGTAACCAGTTTTTGGTTGCCCATCCCGGTAAACTGGGGGCTGCGAAATATAGCAGAATCACCCAGAATGCAATATTACTGAAAAGTAATGATAATCCCTTCAATAAATTGCTTTTTTCTTTACCGGAAGGTGAATTTATTTGTTCAATTTGTATTCTATCCTTCTTTTCATGTAGAAAAAGCATCAAAATTACGGCGTATGCAATGCCGGCGATGCCGAACCAATGAAAGGTTGTATGCCAGGAAAAAGCGGCGGCTACTGTAGCGCCGAAACCTCCGATGGCCTGCCCGGTGTAGAGCCCGGTCATGTGAATACCGATAGCTAATGAACGTGACTTATCGGAGTGATAGTCGGCGATCAGTGATAATCCGGCAGGAATATAGAGCGCTTCGCTGATTCCCATCAAGGCGCGAAGGAAAAAGACTTCATTATAAGTGTCGGCTATTCCCATCAGATAAGTAACGGCCGACCATACAAACAAACTGCCAACAATAAGCCATTTGCGGTTCATGCGGTCGCCCACCATTCCGGCTATAGGGCTCATACAGCCATATATCCAAAGAAAAACTCCCATCAGTCGCCCAAAATTGGCAGCTGATTGAAGCTCGGTGATATCCACCGCCATGGCATCTCTCATTGTGGATAGCATTTGCCGGTCCATGTAATTCAACAGGGCGACACCCCATAATAATCCTACTACAACCCAAGGATAAATTTTACTGTTTTTCATGCTAATAGATAAAGGGCTTTATAAATGTGATTTTTTGTTGTCGAGTATTTCCTTGCACAATGTATAGCCCTTGATCATCATTCTTGGAATGTGGAACGGGCCTTTGAATAGGTTACCCTTGGCCATTTGTGCAGGCGTGCCGTCACGATGGAGATATCCAAACCATTCTCCACACTCTTTATCAGGAAAATGGGCGTATGTCCAATCGCTGATTTGTTTGTGCATGTCAAGGTATTTTTCATTTCCGGTTGCTAAATATGCATACAAAGTAGCGATGACAGCCTCTGTCTGAGGCCACCAGAATTTCATGTCTTGGGAATAATCCTGTGGCGGAAGGTTCTTGCAGTCTTTGAAGTTGATGATACCTCCGAATTCTTTGTCCCATCCCCATTCCCAAGACCAGTCGAGGATAGTGAGGGCCAGTTCTGTAATGTCTTTGTCCCAGTTGCGGTATTTGGCTTCTTCCAGCAGGAACCAGGCAGTTTCAATACAATGTCCCGGATTGATGGTGCGCCCCATGTTGCTGTCAATGAATTCTCCGTTGGGACCTACTGTTTCAAGCAAAGCCTTGAATTCAGGATGCATGAAGTCTTTACGTAGCTGGTCGATGGAGGCGTCAATCTGTCCATTGAAGCTTTCGTCCTGAATAGCCTGACGGATACGTGATGCCACATTAATCAAAATCATGGTAATGGAATGTCCTTTCATCGGGAGGGTATCCAGATATTTGGGAGCCAGTATGCCCGGTGTTTCCATAAAATACTGCATCCGTTTGAACAAGTCTAATGCTTTTACAGCATACGTCTGGTCACCGGATGCGATGGCATATTCCGACATGGCGATGGCTGCGAATGACTCCGAAAAAATATAACGGCGTTTGCGCAAAGGAGTGCCTTCGGCAGTCACTTCGAAATACATACGTCCGTCAGAGTCAAAACAATGCGCTTCTATAAAGTCTATTGTACTTTTGGCTGCCGCCAGCCATGCTTCGTTCTTTTCTATATTATTATATGCATAGGAACAGATAAAAGCAAATCTTCCTTGGAACCACACTGATTTGGTGGTGTCCATCAAGCTGCCGTCTCGGTCAACGCAGGTATAAATACCTCCATTGACCTTGTCCAGCCCGTATTTCAGCCAAAACGGCATGATATTGGTGGTCAGATCTGTTTTGTATGATTCCGACCATTCTTTTATATAGTCTATTGAAAACATCGTGGTTCAGGTTTATTTGTTACATCTTTCGAAGAAATTGATTGCTTCCAGTTCGGCTTTCATGGCAGCTTCTTCCTCATCTGTCATGTTCTGGAACGGAGTCCGGTTCTTTCCTAAATCCAGCCCGATCAGTTTCATGATGCGTTTACCGCCAACGATGTTTCCACGATAGTGACAGATGACATTGATAACTTCCTGTGCGAAATTCTGGCGTTCGCGTGCCAGTTCCAGATCACCGGCTTTCCATGCTTCGATAATACCTGTGAGTTCTTTGCCGTTATAGTTGGTTGTTCCACCGATACCGCCCTGTGCACCGCCCATAGCCAGACAAGGAAGGATCGTTTCATCCTGGCCGTGCAACATGTCAAATTTGCCATTTTTATATAAACGGCATTGGTTGTATTCATACAGGCTTTCGAAAGTATATTTGATACCGGCGAAATTAGGAATGCGACCGTCTACGGCTTCCAAGAATGCTACCATTGAGAGGAATGCTCCGTTGAAAGCTGGGATGTGATAAAAATAGAAAGGAAGTGCAGGAGCGCCGCATGCTATTTCTTCGCAGTATTTCACCAATTCTTCAATGCGTCCTACTTTGGGGAAAGGAGGTGCCATTGCTCCGATACCCCATGCTCCGATTTTCTGAGCGTGTTCTGCTAGACGTTTGCTTGATTTTACACAAGTGCTTCCTACATGGACAATGACTTTGAATCCTTCGGGTGCTACTTCCATCCAGCGTTCAGCCAGTTTCATGCGTTCGTCTTCTGTCAGCATATAGCCTTCTCCGGAAGAACCATTGATAAATACGCCTTGAAGTCCGTTTCTAACCAATAGTTGGCAATAGGCTTCAATAGGTTCATAATTTACTTCTCCGTTCTCATAAAATGGAGTAAAAGGTGCATCAATTAATCCGTGAATCTTTTCCATAGCCTTTAATTTATTTGAAATGAATATTTTATATTACTTAATCATGTTGCGTGCAAATATATAAATGATTTATGAAAACAACAAGTAAAAACTAAATTTATTTATTAATAATCACTCTTTTAATAAATAGAAAGATGAATAAACGACTAGGAAATATTATTTAAATGTATCTGGAAAGTGGGATTGTTACAAAAAATGATAATTTGCTTACATCTTCTAAAATATTTTTTGAAAATTCTCTTTAAATGTGATTTGATTTCATAAAAAAATAACTATATTTGTGGACATTAACGGAATATTTTATTATGGGTGAGAATTTGTTGAAAGAAATTGAAAAGGGCTCAAAGATGGCTGTGATGAAGAAGAAAATCATTACCCATTATATTTATAATGGAAGCTCTACGATTACTGATTTAGCAAGAGAGATGGATTTAAGTGTGCCTACAGTTACAAAATTCATCGATGAAATGTGTGAGGAAGGTTACATTAACGACTATGGAAAGCTGGAAACCAGTGGGGGAAGACATCCCAGTTTGTATGGTTTGAATGCAGATTCCGGGTATTTTGTAGGTGTTGAAGTGCGTCAGTTTTCCATTAACTTAGGGTTGATAAATTTTAAAGGAGATGTAGTTCAGCTAAAAATGAATGTTCCTTTTAAAGCGAAGAATACCCCTGAGAGTTTAGACGAATTGTGTAAGTTGATTAAACATTTTCTTCAAAAAGTCAGTGTTGAGAAAGATAAGATATTAAATATTAATGTAAATCTTTCCGGGCGTGTGAATCCGGATTTGGGATATAGTTACAGTATATTCAATTTTGATGAGCGCCCGTTGACGGATGTCATATCAGAAAAGGTGGGTGGTTATCGTGTTTCTATTGACAACGACACCCGTGCTATGATTTACGGTGAGTATATGCAAGGTGTTGTGAAAGGTGAGAAGAATATCATCTTTATCAATGTCAGTTGGGGATTGGGTATGGGAATTATCATTGATGGAAAGATTTATAAAGGAAAATCCGGTTTCTCTGGCGAATTCGGGCATAATTTTGGATATGAGAATGAGATTATCTGCCATTGTGGGAAAAAAGGATGCATAGAAACGGAAGTTTCGGGGGCTGCTTTGCATCGTATTCTGTTGGAACATATTAATAATGGTGAGAACTCTATTATCTCCAATACCAAGAAAAATTTGGAAGATTTGACCTTGGATGATATCATTGATGCGGTAAATAAGGAAGATTTGCTGTGTATTGAACTGGTGGAAGAAATTGGAGTGAAATTAGGCCGCCATGTAGCGGGACTTATTAATATATTCAATCCGGAGCTAGTCATTATTGGTGGTGCATTGTCACGTACAGGTGATTATTTGACACAACCCATCACTACAGCTATTCGAAAATATACACTGAACTTGATGAACCGTGATTCTGTTATTGTAGAATCTAAATTGAAAGAAAGAGCCGGGATTATCGGTGCCTGTATGTTGTCGCGCAGTAAACTGTTTGAATAATATGTAGGTATTATAAAGTAAGGGATGAGTCCATTACATGATTCATCTCTTATATTGCCTTCTTGTTAAGTTTAACTCTGAGCAAGCTCAATAAGTTTTTAAGGAGCTAGTATTATGGTTGATAGAACACATGATGAAACTAAACTTTGGGAATCTTTCATTAAAGGAGAAACGGCGGCATTTGAAGAAGTTTATCGACGCTATTATTCGTTATTGTATTCCTATGGAATTCGTATGGTAGGTGACAGAGAGCTGGTTGCCGATACCATACAGAATCTGTTCGTCAAGTTGATTTTAAATTGTAGGAATTTGCATTATACTGATAATGTAAAGGCGTATTTGCTTTGTTCTTTTAGAAATAAATTGCTGGATGCGTTTCAGTCTTTACGTCCAATGGAAGTGATTGAAGAATGCCATGAGTTTTTTCCGATGGGTGAAGAAATAATAAATTCTTTATTTAAGAAAGATGATGTGGATGTGAAGAATGAAAGGAGGCTGGCTAAGGCAATTTCACGTCTTTCTGGTCGTCAGCGTGAAATTCTGTATTTATATTATGTAAAGGAATTGAGCCATCAGGAAATATCCGCTATCTTAGGTATGAATCCTCAATCAAGCAAGAATCTTTTGTCGCGTACATTGGCACGTTTGCGTGAATTCTTTTTCTCTGTTTCAACCATTTGGATTTTCAGTATCTTGGTGCATTGTGTTCATGTGCCTGTGCGTAGTGTTTGGGCTTTTCACTTCTCTTGATTTAGCGAGTAGTTAATTGTTGTTGTTTTATCATTTGGGCATGTTTTCATGAAGTGATATTTGTGTGATGAATAAGTTTTTTTATTTGTCATATAAGGTTTATCTATTGGTCTTACGAAGACTCATGCAAAGAAAAGTGTGATTTCTTTTCTTTTTTATGAGTACCTTTTTTATCGGGTGCCGTTTTCTTAATAAAAAGGTATTTCGATGAAAAATAAAAAAACAATATATAATTCAGATGAATTTCGTAAAACAGTTCGATGCCTGACTGAGAAGATTCGGGAAGCAGATGAATTGGAATTTGTTGATGTGGAAAAATCTTTTCAGGACGTGATGAAACGAGTAGAAAGGGAAAAGAGGGTTTCCTACAGACGTCATATTTATAGGTGGTCTTTGTCGATAGCGGCAGCGATTGGTTTGATTTTAGCTATGAACTGGTGGAGTACCAATGCTGATGAGGGTACGGAGCTTGATATAGCATTGCTGAATGACACGACTTCCATTTGCGGTGATGAGGTGATTCTGATAACAGATAACCAAGCTATGAATCTGAAAAATGATGCTTCTTTAAAATATGATACTTTAGGAAGTTCGAATATTCAGCAGTATGCATTAAATACTAAAATATCCCAGGCTTCATCTGTAAAGAATGAAATGCACCAGATAATGGTTCCTAATGGGAAAAGAGCTGATATTACTTTTTCTGATGGTACTAGAATTTATATAAATTCAGGTAGTAAAGTGATATATCCGGATATTTTTGAAGAACAGAAACGTGAAATCCTGGTAGAGGGGGAGGTTTATCTGGATGTAGCCAAAAGGAAGGATTGCCCATTTGTTGTCAAAACAAGAGAGTTTGATATACGCGTACTGGGTACTTCGTTTAATGTCTGTGCCTATAGGGAAGATGAGGCTTCATCTGTTGTTTTAGTACATGGAAGCGTGGAAGTAACTACTGAGAATAAGAGCAAAGTAAGATTAGCACCTAATCAATTGGTGGATATTAAAGGTAATAAAACGCAGGTACGTAAGGTTGATGTGTCCGAATACATCAGTTGGAAGGATAATTTATTGCTGCTTCATCAAAGACCCGTAGGAGATGTTTTGAAGAAACTTGAGCGGTATTATGGGTGTAAAATACGGTATGATGCGGAGATTACTACCTTATCATTGTCAGGAAAACTGGATCTTCAAACAGACATTACCGATGTTATGGATAATTTATGTCTTTCATTATCATTGCATTATACAATAAATGATAAAGATGAAATCTATGTGAGCCTTAAATGAGAATTGTTGAACCTTAAAACACTTTAGCCTATGGAATAAAAGAAGAATGTAAAAAAAAGAAAACCAGACAGTATTTGCCGTACTATCTGGTCACTGAATCGTTGTTTAATTATTTACCTTGAAATAAATAGAAAAAACAATCAAATATATGAAAAAATACACGAATAGAATAAAACTCATGCCTAAATTCACAAAATGTATGAGTTTAGCCATGATTTTAACATTTACAAGTTATGAAGAGGCTTTTGCGGAAATGAGTTATGCGGAACAAACTAGCTTTACCGTTTCTATGGAGAACCAGACTTTGAAGAGTGTGATTAATTGGGTAGAAAAGAATAGTCAATTTATTTTTATATATCGTACAGATATTGATTTGTCTCGTCGTGTCAATGTGGATGTACGGAATAAAACAATAGAGGAGGTACTGAAACAAATGTTTGCCGGTACTGATTTGGAATATCATATCCGTGACAGACAAGTAATAATTCGTAAGGCCATTTCTAGAGAAAAAACGCCTCCCATTGTTATGCAACAAGAGAAAGTGACTGTCAAAGGTATAGTGACCGATGCCAAAGGAGAAGCAATTATTGGGGCTAATATTATAGAGAAAGGTACTACCAATGGTACCATAACTGATATAGACGGCCAGTTTACGTTAATGGTAAGTGAAAAAGCGTCTTTGGTCTTTTCTTATATCGGTTATCTGACTCAAGAAATGGTTGTAGGGAAAAAGCCGTTTTTGAATGTTCAACTGCAGGAAGACAATAAGACTTTGGATGAAGTGGTGATAACAGGTTATGGGGGCACACAACTTCGTTCCAAGATGACTAATTCTATTGCTAAAGTTGATAATTCTACTTTAAGTACGGGTGCCCATACTAATCCGGCGCAAGCACTGTCTGGTGCAGTGGCAGGATTAAGGGTGCAGCAAACTAGTGGTAATCCGAATTCCACTCCTACTTTGGTACTTCGTGGTGGTACCAATCTGGATGGTAGCGGTTCACCTTTGGTTATTATCGATGGTGCTGTACGCGAGTCGTTGAGTGATGTGAATCCGGAGGATATCGAGTCTTTGGAGGTCATGAAAGATGCTGGTGCTACAGCTATTTACGGTGCGCGTGCTTCCAATGGTGTAATTCTTGTTACTACTAAAAGAGGTTCGGAAGGACATACGGAAATAAATTTGAGTGCGAAAGTCGGTTTCAATTTTTTCCATAGCCAGTATGAGTTTTTGAATGCTCATGATTATTTGTATTATATGCGTTCAGCATTTTATCGGTCTTCGCATATATGGCAGGATAAATCGGGCGCTTGGCATGGATTTGCCAGTGATGCGACTTTATCCGGAACACAGCCTTACGGAACAGGAAACAGATATTTTGATGAAAAAGGGAATGTACTTAATGGCAATAAGGACAATACAGCCGTATGGGGTGTTATGAATTATACAGATGATCTGGCTTTCCTGTTAAAACAAGGTTGGCAGACAATGGATGACCCGGTGAATCCGGGACAAAAATTGATTTATTGTGATAATCAGCTGAAAGATTATAATATCAAATCTCCGGCTATTACTCAGGATTATAACTTGAGCGTATCCGGCGGCAATGATAAGGGACATTATTATGCAAGCCTAGGCTATAATCGCAGCGAAGGAAATGCGATGAACAACTGGTATCACCGTTTGAATTTCACGATCAATGCAGATTATAAAATTAAGCCTTGGCTTACTTCTAATTCTTCTTTGACATTTACCGATGCAAAATGGGACGATGGTGGTGCAGGATATGCCGGTGAAGGTGATTTTTTCAGTACTACCTTGTCCGTTCCTCCTACATTCCGTGTGAAAAGTCCGGATGGCGATTGGTTGGCAGGCCCTGCCGTGGCTTCTTATGCCCGTGGCTGGACCACAGTGAAAGTGTATGAGGATGCATTGAACTATGATAATAATACAGACAAGTTTAATTTGAGTCAGTCTTTTACCTTTAATATAATGAAAGGGTTGACATTCAAGACCACAGGAACTTGGTTTTATTTTGATGACAGCAGAGAGTTCTTCAAAGGGGACTATATTGTAGCTACAGGACCGGTGTATGACACTAATCATAGTACTTCCAACAAGCATGAACGACTTTTGGACCAGACTTACAATGGAATCTTGAATTATCAGACTACATTCCGGCAAGATCATTCTATAGATGCGATGGCAGGCGTAGAATATTATGACTCATACAAGAAAGGTTTTTCGGCGTCCGGTTATGGATCTCCATTATCTGATTTTCAGGATTTGAATTATACTTCGACTGCTGCCGGAGTGCGGCAAATAGATTCCTGGCATTACAGACAACGCATTCTTTCATTCTTTGGTAGAGTGAATTATGATTATAAGTCCAAGTATTTGCTGAGCCTTGTTTTACGTCGCGATGGATACTCCAAGCTGCCAAAAGATAACCGTTGGGGAACCTTTCCCGGTATATCAGCCGGTTGGGTATTGAGTAGAGAGAATTTTATGGAGTCTTGTAGCAATGTACTTTCTTATGCTAAAATTCGTGCTAGTTACGGTGCCAATGGAAATGTGTCTGGTGTACTGGATGCTAATGGTAATGTAGTGACAGGACTTGATTATTATACGGTTCAAGGCTCTTATGGTATTATGAAAGATAAAGATGGTAAAATAGTACCCAACTATAATGGCAAAGTTCCTTTGATGATAAACGATTTGCCTAATCCCACCATGAGATGGGAAAAATCGTACACATTCGAGACAGGTTTCGATATTGGTTTTCTGAATAACAAATATATCTTGAACTTCACCTATTATAATAGACGTACACAGGATAAATTTGCAGAAATCACCCTGCCTTCCCATAGCGGAGTTTCTTCTTTCCTTTCTAACAATGGAGAAGTACAAAACCAAGGTATGGAGTTAGAACTGACTGCCAATGTTTTGCGTACCAAAGATTGGAAATTTACAGTTAGTATGAATACCGCTTATAATAAGAATAAGATTATCTCATTACCGTACAATGGATTGCCGAATAATATGCAGGATGCCTATCAGGTTTATACGGGACGCAAGCTGGCAGATGGTACCTATGAAAGACAATGGGTGGGTGGTTATCAGGAAGGACAGGAATATGGTGTGATTTACGCCTTTAAATCTCTTGGTATTTATAAGAGTGAGAGTGAGATTCCAGGTAATCTGATAGACAGATCCACTTATACGGAAAATGGAGCAGATGCCAAAGTGCTCTATGGACCTGAAGCTTGGGCTAAATTGTCGGATGCCGAAAAGGAGAAAGGACTGCCTATACAGGCTGGTGATGTGAAATGGCAGGATGTGAATGGGGATGGTGTAATTGATGATTATGACCGGGTGAAATTGGGTAATACGATACCTCATTGGACCGGAGGCTTTAACATTAATACTTCATGGAAAGGATTAACTTTGAACTGCCGTCTGGATTATGCTTTAGGCTATTGGGTGCATGATTGGAAAACTCCTTGGATTATGGGTAATATGCAGGGAACATTTAATACCATATCTTTGGTTAAAGATTCCTGGTCGGAAAGTAATCCGAATGGAAAATATCCGGTGTATGGATGGGCTGACTTTTTAGGCAAACGTAATTATGACAGAATATCAGACATTAATTGTTATCGTGGCGATTATTTGGCTTTTCGTGAAATAAGCCTGTCGTATTCCTTGCCTCAGAGTTGGATTCATAAATCCGGTTTGAGCAAGGTGGATGTTTCTGTAACAGCACAGAATTTGGGATATATTACAGCAGCCAAAAATATGGCGACCCCCGAATATGGTGTCAGTCAGAATGGAGGATATCCCCTCCCTAGAACAGTTGTTTTGGGTTTAAATGTTACATTCTAATAAATAGGAAGGATTATGAAGAAAATATTTTATAGCATATTGTTGAGTGGGATGATGGTATTGTCTGCTTGTGATGCGTTGGACCTGTCTCCTGAAGATTATTATGGCTCTAATGATTTTTGGAATCAGAAATCTCAGGTAGAAATGTTTATGACTGGTATTCATGCCGATTTAAGAGATAAATATCAGATGCCTGTCACATTGGGAGAGTTCAGAAGTGAGATTCTGATAAGTGATGTTACTTCTATGGGTGAGGGGGTATATGGTCCGCCTATGACTAATAATCTGCTTACGAAAGATAATACCGGTGTCGATGATTGGTATGAGGTGTACCCAAATATCATGCATATAAATTTGTTTATCAGAAATGTAGATAAAGAAATTGATTATATGACTGGAATGGAGAAATCATTTTATTTGGGACAGGCTTATGGCTTGCGTGCATATTACTATTTCTATCTTTATCGAACATTTGGTGGTGTGCCGTTAGAGACGGAACCGAAAGTTACCGAGGGTAGCATTGATATTACGCAATTATATAAGGCTCGTTCTACTCCGGAGGAAACGTTAGAGTTTATCAAAGAAGATATTAATAAATCCGAAGCTTTCTTCAATGAGTCGGATAAGAAGATGTCCGACCAATATGAATGGTCTTATTATGCAACGGAACTTTTGAAGGCCAAGATATATATGTGGTCTGCCAAAGTCACTACAGGATTACCCGATGATGATATTGCAGGGGATCATATAGCTACTCTGACTGCCGTAGATCCTAATAACAGTGACTTGTTGACAGCAAAGAAGGCTTTATTGAATTTGGTGAACCAACAATTCGAACTGCTTCCAAACTTTGCGGATTTATGGACTCCGGAAGGGAAGAAGAATAAAGAGATTATTTTCGCTCTGTGTTTTAATAAGAATGAATTGACCAATTGGGGGGCGAACTGGTTCTATAATGTAGCCTTGTTTACCAATGCTACGGACTTGGATGGAAATAAATATGGTCCGGATCCGTTGAAGCTATTGACAGCCGGACCATTACGTTATGAGTATAAAGTGCCGTTTATCGAGATTTATGATAAGGAAGATACTCGTTTGGATGCTACTTTCTTTCAATATATGTTCGAAGGAAAGACTCGTGGCGCTTGTTGGAAAAAACTGATGGGACATACGGATGGAGGAACTCATTATTATGATTCAGATGTACCGGTATATAGATATGCTGATGTTTTGTTGATGCTGGCCGAGTGTGAAAACGGGTTGGGAGCTCCGGATAAATGTGCTGCATATATAAATGAGGTACGTAAGCGTGCTTATGGTGATAAATTTGAACAACATAAATATATCGCAGGAGATTATGCGGATAATGAGTGGGCTATTTTGCAGGAACGTGATAAAGAGTTTGTAGGTGAGGGAAGCCGCTGGTTTGATTTATTGCGTTTACGTGATTCCAACGGAAAACCTTTTGTCTTTTCTGTTAAAGCGCATTATGGAAGTTCATTGCCTATATTAACAGAGGATAAGGCATATATGATGTTGTGGCCTGTTAATGTGGAAGTTTTGAATGGAGATCCGGAAATCAAGCAGACTCCGGGGTATGAATAATAGTGAGATAATATGATGATAATGAAAAGATTGCTCTTTTTAGTATCTGTATGCAGCTTATGTATGGTTGGTAATTCTCAGAATTACCAACCTGAGAAGCATGCAGTTGTGAAATCAGATCGTGGGGATGGACGGTTACTAAGTACTTATGCCATTGTGCATGAGATGTTGAAAGATACACATCCCCAATATGCTTACCGTTCCGGTATGTCCGCACAGGATTTTACGCAATGGCAGGATGGAGTGCGTGCTGCAATGGTGGAGATCATGAAGTTTCCCGAGATAAAGGGACAACCGTCTCCTGTCTGTGTGAAAACGGAAAAAAAAGAGGGATATATTTTAGAGAAATGGGAGTTCTATCCTTTTCCAAAGTCAGTTTCCACTTTTCTGGTTTTGAAACCGGAACATTTGAAGGGTGCAGTACCCGGAGTCTTGTGCATTCCGGGTTCCGGAAGGACCAAAGAAGGATTGGCCGGTGAGCCCGGCATCTGTGATAAGTTAACTGAGGATTATAATAATCCCAAAGTAAGTATGGCTTTGAATATGGTTAAAGAAGGTTATGTGGCGGTAGCGGTGGATAATGCCGCTGCCGGAGAAGCCTCCGATTTGGAATGTTATGATAAAGGATGGAATTATGACTATGATGTTGTTTCCCGTTTTTTGCTTGAACTGGGATGGAGTTGGCTAGGGTATACTTCTTATCTGGATATGCAAGTGCTGAATTGGATGAAAGACCAGTCTTATATCCGAAAGGACAGGATTGTGATTAGCGGATTCTCATTAGGTACAGAACCGATGATGGTCTTGGGGGTGTTGGATAAGGACATTTATGCTTTTGTGTACAATGATTTTCTATGCCAGACTCAAGAACGTGCCGTTGTGATGACTAAACCTGACAAGGAAAACAGGCGTCCTTTTCCAAATTCTATCCGTCATCTGATACCTGGTTATTGGAGGTATTTTAATTTTCCAGATGTTGTTGCGTCATTAGCTCCTCGTCCTATCATTTTTACAGAGGGAGGGTTGGACCGTGATTTCCGTTTGGTGCAATCTGCTTATACTGCTAGTGGAAAACCGGAAAATGCGGAGTTTCATCATTATCCGAAGTTTGCTGATAAGGCAGTTAGAAAAGATGTGGAGCACCTTGATGAAGGACTGGATTCAAAGACCTATTTCGAAACGGTCAATGTAGATCCCCCTTCTCATTATTTTAAAAACGAACTGGTTATTCCTTGGTTACGCAAAGTTTTAAAGTAGGTTCAGGTATTTTGATAGGCTGTGATTTTTTATATAATATGGGCTCCTTGTTTTTCATCTAGGTGAAAGCAAGGAGCTCTTTTTTATTGATTGTGAAGAATTCTTGCAAAATTTAATCTTGTTTTAATGCAGATTGTAGTGTTTCCCAATTTTTATTGAAGTCGGGCATGGAATGAAAAAGTAAATTCGCTCCTTCATTCAGTAATACATTGTCGTGCAATGGTCCTGTATTCACGGCGATAGTAAAAATACCGGCGGCAACTCCCGCCTGTACACCTAGTGGTGCATTTTCTATTACTAACGCTTCATTGGGTTTGAAGCCGCCTTTCTTTAGGGCTATCAGATACGGTTCCGGATTTGGTTTCCCATATTTCACATCAAAGGCGGTAACCATTAAGTCTGCTTGGAAGATGCCCGGAAAATTATGATTTAACCGGTCTAATAACGAAGTTTGTCCCGAACCGGTCACTACCATCGGAGTCAGTCCTTCGCTCTTTATTTTAGTCAATACTTCCAGTGCGCCGGGCATTCGTTCTGCTTTGGGGCATTTGTTGAATTCTTCAGTTTTGGCTTGGTAGATGGCTTTTATTTCTTCTTCTGTAGCATCATGCCCACGCTCCCGGCGACTTACTATATTGATCGTAGATGCACCGGTACGCCCTTCGTGCATATAAGCTTCTTCTCGGCTGAGGCCGAAACCGAAGCGTTTCATTATTTTATGCCATGCTTCAGCATGGTTGGGCATGGAGTCGAACAGCACTCCGTCCATATCGAATAATACGGCTTTCAGGTCGATGGATTCGTATCCATGAGCATGAAGATAGTTATTTATCGCTTCTTTAAACATAGAATAAATGTATAATTATTACTTCCAACGGTTGTGACCGTTGGATTGGAACAAAGTGAAGAATCTGCAAGCACTTGGTGGATGCTTTCAGATTCTTCACTGTCATTCAGAATGACATTGATAAATGGCATTCTTTATAGGTTCTTGACGATTATAATCTAGCTTGGATGGCTTTAGACTCTTCTTCGTATCCCGGTTTGTTCAACAAAGCAAACATATTTTTCTTGTATGCTTCCACGCCCGGTTGGTTGAACGGATTTACTCCCAGCAAATAACCGCTGATACCACAAGCTTTTTCAAAGAAATAGATGATTTCTCCCAGATAGTATTCATTCAGCTCGGGCACAATCAGTCGCATATTGGGTACACCACCGTCAACGTGTGCCAGCTGAGTTCCCAGTTCTGCCATCTTGTTCACTTCGTCCACACGCTTTCCTGCCAGGAAATTCAAGCCATCCAAATTTTCGCTGTCCGAAGGAACTTGAAGTGTATGTTCCGGCTTTTCGATAGAGATAACTGTTTCGAAGATAGTACGTTCACCTTCCTGAATCCACTGTCCCATAGAATGGAGGTCGGTAGAGAAGTCGACGGCAGACGGATAAATACCTTTACCGTCCTTGCCTTCGGATTCACCGTACAATTGTTTCCACCATTCGTTCATATAGTGCAGTTTGGGATTGAAGTTTACCAAAATCTCAATCTTCTTGCCGTTTTTATACAATTCATTGCGGGTAGCGGCATAAACGGCAGCAGGGTTTTCGGCAAACGGAGTAGCCGGCCCACATACTGTTTCCATTGTGCGTGCGCCTTCCACTAATTTTTCGATGTCGAAACCTGCCACTGCGATAGGCAACAAACCTACCGGAGTCAAGACAGAGAAACGGCCACCTACATTATCGGGGATAATGAAAGTCTGATATCCTTCTTTATCTGCTGTAACACGTGCAGCACCTTTCTTGGCATCTGTAACGGCAACAATCACTTTCTTCGCCATTTCCTTTCCAAGCTGGTCTTCACACTGTTTTTTCAGCAAACGGAAAGCCAAAGCGGTTTCCGTAGTAGTACCAGATTTGGAAATATTAATTACACCGAACTTTTTACCTTTCAGGTATTCAGTTAATTCGAACAAATAATCTTCGCCGATATTGTGGCCTGCAAATACGATGACGGGTCCGTCTTGTTTTGCTTTCAACCATTGGAAACTATTGGATAAAGCTTCGATTACGGCCCGTGCTCCCAGATAGCTTCCACCGATACCTGCTACTACTACTACTTCACAGTTGTCGCGCAGAACCTGGGCAGTAGCTTTCAAGTCAGCCAAATGTTCGGCTGTTATAGACGATGGCAAGTGCAACCAACCCAAGAAGTCATTACCTTTACCTGTACCGTTTTCCAATGTTTCCATGCAGGCTTTCACCTGAGGTTCGTAAGCAGCGATTGTTTCCTTAGAAGCAAAACCGGCTACTTTGTCGATGTTTAAACTAATATTCTTCATTGTATCTGATATTTTATCTGAATGAATCAGTTAATAATTTAATCTCAATCATGGGCGAGATGCGCTCATATAAAATATTATATACGGCATCTACGATAGGCATGTTCACGTGCAAGTGCTTGTTTAACTCCTTGATACATTTCGTTCCGTAGTATCCTTCGGCAATCATTTCCATTTCTATCTGTGCGCTTTTTACGGAATAACCTTTACCAATCATGGTCCCGAATACGCGGTTCCGGCTGAAATTGGAATAAGACGTTACCAACAGGTCACCCAAATAGGCGGAATCGTCAATAGAACGTTCTACGGGATGTACGGTATTCAGGAAGCGGTTCATTTCCTGAATGGCATTCGATATTAATACGGCCTGGAAGTTGTCTCCATATTTCAGACCGCTGCAAATTCCGGCGGCGATGGCATAAATATTCTTCAACACAGAAGCATATTCTATACCTGCCACATCCGGGCTTACAGAAGTTTTTATATAATGTCCGGCCAGTTGGCGGGCAAATATTTTCGCCTTGTCAATGTCTTTACATCCGATAGTAAGGTAAGAAAGACGCTCCAAGGCTACTTCCTCTGCATGGCACGGACCGGCGATGACGGCTATATTCTCTTCGGGAACACCGTATACCTGGTGAAAATAATCGGAAACAATCAGGTTCTCGTCAGGAACGATACCTTTGATAGCAGTGACAATGAACTTGTCCTTTATTTTGGTTTTCAGCTTTTTCAGGTGGCTTTTCAGATAAGGAGAGGGGGTAACAAATATCAGAGTATCCGATTCCTTTACCACCTTATTAATATCTGATGAAAAGTTGATGTTCTTTATATCAAAGCGCACACTTGTCAGATAAGCCGGATTATGTCCCAAACGCTTGAATTCTTCGATTCTGTCGTCGCGGCGCATATACCAGTTGATTGAGTCAGCCTGAGCCAGGACTATTTTTGCAATAGCCGTGGCCCAGCTGCCACCACCCATTATCGCTATTTTACCGGGCAATTTCATGCTTATTATTTATGATGGATAATTGACAATTGGAATAATTCTCAATTTTTAATTCTCAATTCTCAATTTTCGCAATCCATCCGGCAACTTCATCCACCGTAGGATTGGTCAGTTCCAATTTATATTTTTTATTGATGCCACAGATGTCCATGTGTAACTTCTGCGGGTTCACTTCTTTCATATCGCTCACCAGGTTATAGCCTGCTTTCTGAATGACAGGAACCCAGTCTTCTGAAATTCCCAATTCCATAAATTTGGCAGGAGTGTCTTTCGGAGTAACCTTTTCGGGACGCATCTGGGGGAAGAACAATACTTCCTGAATGGTAGACTGCCCGGTCATCAGCATCGTCAGACGGTCCATACCGATACCCATCCCCGAAGTGGGGGGCATACCATATTCCAACGCACGGACAAAGTCCTTGTCAATAATCATCGCTTCGTCATCTCCCTTTTCGCTCAGTCTCATTTGTTCTTCGAAGCGTTCCAACTGATCAATAGGGTCATTCAGTTCAGAGTATGCGTTACACAGTTCCTTGCCGTTTACCATCAGTTCGAAGCGCTCTGTCAAATCCGGATTGCTGCGGTGTATTTTTGTCAGCGGAGACATTTCTTTCGGATAGTCGGTGATGAAAGTAGGCTGGATGTAAGTACCTTCACAGAATTCTCCGAAGATTTCATCAATCAGCTTGCCTTTACCCATTGTATCGTCAATTTCCATGTTCAGTTTCTGACAAACTTCGCGTATCTGTTCTTCGTTCATGCCTGTCAGGTCATAGCCGGTGTGTTCCTTGATGGAATCCAGCATAGTGACACGCTTGTACGGGGCTTTGAAATCAATAATGTTGTCGCCTACCTTTACCTGAGTGGTTCCATTTACATCCAGACAGATTTTTTCAATCATCTTTTCTGTAAACTCCATCATCCAGTTATAGTCTTTGTAGGCAACATATATCTCCATGCAGGTGAATTCCGGATTGTGTGTGCGGTCCATTCCTTCGTTACGGAAGTTCTTGCCTATTTCATACACACCTTCGAAACCACCTACGATAAGTCTTTTCAGGTACAATTCGCTGGCGATGCGCATATACAGCGGCATGTCCAGTGCGTTGTGATGAGTAATGAACGGACGTGCGGCTGCTCCGCCGGCAATGGATTGCAGAATCGGAGTTTCTACTTCCATATAACCTTTTGAGTTGAAATATTCACGCATAGAGCTGAATACCTTGCTGCGTTTGATGAAGATGTCTTTTACCTCCTCGTTTACGGCTAAATCCACATAACGCTGGCGGTAACGCAGTTCGGGATCTTCAAACTTATCGTAAGCGACCCCATCCTTATATTTTACAATAGGAAGTGGTTTGATAGACTTGGACAGTACGGTCAGTTTTTTAGCGTGGATACTGATTTCACCCATCTGGGTTCTGAATACGAATCCTTCTATACCAACGAAGTCACCAAGGTCCAGCAGACGTTTGAACACTGTGTTGTACAATTCTTTATTTTCATCCGGACAGATGTCGTCACGAGTGATATATACCTGGATACGGCCTTTTGAGTCTTGTAATTCGATGAATGAAGCTTTACCCATCACACGGCGGCTCATCATACGTCCGGCTACCGATACTTTGCGAGGTTCCTCATCATCTTTGAACTCAGCTTTTATATCTGTAGAAAATGCATTGGTTACATACTCAGCTGCGGGGTATGGCTCGATGCCCATAGCGCGCAATTCATTCAGACTGTTTCGTCTGATAATCTCCTGTTCACTTAGTTCTAATACGTTCATCCTGTTAAAACATTAACTCAATTTGTTGGCAAAAATACGAAAGATTTTGCAAAGTACCTCATTAAGACGTGTTTTTATTTCGATAAAGCCTGTTCTTGAGCCAGTTCGCATACCATAGATATCATGAACAGTACACCGATTGCACCGCAAGCAATAATTAAGGCGAGATTAATCATACGGGCACGGAAAAGGGTAGAAGTATGCAGATGGGAAGCTGTGTATTCTTTAAAGAACAGATAAAGTCCTGGTACAGCCGAACTTGCCAGCAGAAAATCTTCGGGAATATGGAAAAAGTAAGTTTTGGTGAAACCGATCAGCGCCCAGTGGCAGAGAAACATGACGAGAAAGATATTGACTCGTTTGGAAAATGCCAGCAGCAGTCCGATGGTGAAAACCGCTACCGAACAAGGCATTACAGGTGAGGTCATCATGGGAAAGCTCATCCCCCTTATAATGGAGAAGAGTGGATAGGCCAGTGGCAACATACAAAGCAGGACGGCTAGTGCGGTATGTTTGTGAGTCCGATCAAAAGGGGTGTAGTTTACTTTCAGGTCATAAATCCAGAAGATGGCCATGATCCCCCAAAATCCTGCCAAAGCACTGTTATAACTTCTTGGTTCACAATAAATCATGTAATACACGGCAGCTATCCATACATTCAAGAATATAAGGTATAACTTCATTGCTACCTTTATTTTTTTTGTAGGTTTTTTGAATAGAGAACAGGTTAAAATAATGCCGGTAAGGGTAATAATAACTTGATAAATCCACGTACCCGCATTATAATGAGTGATTGTATCCCAAAAAATATTCATCTTCTTGATAAGTTGGTAGTTATTTTGGGTGGCAAAATTACGAAAAAATGATGGAATAGCCTATCTTTGTAGCGAATATATAAAAATAGAGAATAACGATGAAGAAGTTTATGAGTCTGATGTTGCTGGTTTGCGCATGTTTGCTGAGCCAGCCGGTGAAGGCACAACAGGTTACTCCTGATAATGCTGGTTATATAGTAAAGGTAGGGGATATGGCTCCCGATTTTGAAATGGAGCTGACAGACGGACAGAAAGTAAAACTCTCTGATTTGCGTGGCAAGGTAGTGATGCTTCAGTTCACTGCCAGTTGGTGTGGAGTTTGCCGAAAGGAGATGCCTTTTATTGAAAAAGATATCTGGTTGAAACATAAGGATAATAAAGCGTTTGCTCTCTTTGGAGTGGATCGGGACGAACCTTTGGAAACTGTAGTGGCTTTTGCCAAACGTACCGGCGTGACCTATCCGTTGGCCCTTGATCCGGGGGCTGATATTTTTGCCAGATATGCGGATCGTAAGGCGGGTATCACCCGTAATGTGTTGATTGACAAAGCGGGCAAGATTGTCATGCTGACCCGTTTGTACAATGAAGAGGAATTTTCTTCTTTGTGCAAGAAGATAGATGAAATGTTGGGAGAAAAATAACAGGCAATGAGGGTATCGGTACTATTTGTTACATTTTTATTTTTTGTTCTATCACCGCTTCTGGCAAAGAAAAAGCCTCGTACCGGCAAGGAGTCTTTATTTGGAAAGGAGTATGCCACCTATCAGATTACATCTAATGAATTAAGCGGAGCTTGTTTTTATTTGGTGAGTGGGCACGGAGGTCCTGATCCTGGGGCCATCGGTATCTATCAGGGGCGTCAGTTGCATGAGGATGAGTATGCATACGATATTATTCTGCGGTTGGCACGTGAGTTGTTGTCACGCGGTGCGAAGGTACATATTATCATTCAAGATAAGAAGGATGGTATTCGTGACGGTCATGTCCTGGCAAACAGTAAGCGTGAAACTTGCATGGGAGACCCTATTCCCTTGAATCAGGTGGCTCGTTTGAAGCAACGTTGTGACTGGGTGAATAAACTATATCGGAAGGATAAGAGCAATTACAAACGAGCTGTATTTATTCATGTGGACAGTCGCAGTCAGGGACAGCAGACGGATGTGTTTTTTTATAACGCTCCTAAGAGTATAAAGGGCAAGCGGTTGGCCAACAACTTGCACCGTACCTTTGATAAGAAATATGATAAGCATCAGCCAAACCGTGGTTTTCGCGGGACGGTGAGTGAACGTAATTTGTATGTATTGCGTAATACTACTCCTGTAGCGGTGTTTCTGGAATTGGGAAATATCCGGAACAAGCGTGACCAACAGCGGCTGGTTCTGAAGAATAACCGTCAGGCATTGGCAAATTGGATTGCGGAGGGAATAGTGAAAGACTATAAGCAAGGCAAATAAAGTAGAGGCAGCAGATGGTCTGTTGTTTTGCCAGTTTTGTTGATGGTTGGGCAAGTTATAATCGGCAGAATGTGACAAGTTGTTCGAGTTTGTGGAATTTCGAAATCAAGCCTTGAATACCAAAGTAGTGAAATAAAGAAAGGGAGTGACTCACGATCACTCCCTTTTCTTTTACTTGATTTCAATTTCCTCTTTCATGTCTATCTCCTCACCGTGAACATCGGTGAACCGATATTGCAGGAAGGCCAGACTTTGGTCGGGGATAATCTTTATTCCGAATCCGTACTTCATTTGCCATTTGCGCTTCAGGGAAACCAGTCCCTGGTTCACGTATGCTGCGATGTACGGATGGATGTACAGCGTAAATCTCTTTATCTTCAATTTGTTGACTAGGTAATCAATCTTACTCTCCAAAGTATCCGTGAAAAGGATGGATGGCTTTATGCTACCTTTCCCGAAGCAGGTGGGGCAGGTTTCATTGGTGTTGACATCCATGGCAGGACGCACGCGTTGGCGGGTAATTTGCATCAATCCAAATTTACTGAGGGGCAGAATGTTATGTTTTGCTCTGTCTTTCTGCATGTTTTGGCACATACGTTCGTACAGTTTCTGCCGGTTCTCTGCTAGATTCATGTCAATGAAGTCAACCACGATAATGCCACCCATATCACGCAATCTTAACTGGCGTGCCAGTTCGTCGGCGGCACCCAGGTTTACATCCAATGCGTTAGCCTCCTGCCCGTTGGCAGATTTGGAGCGGTTTCCGCTATTGACATCCACTACATGAAGCGCTTCTGTGTGTTCAATAATCAGGTAAGCTCCACTCTTATACGAAATGGTTTTTCCGAAAGAGGATTTGATTTGTTTGGTAATACCGAAGTTGTCGAATATGGGAAGCTGACCTTTGTACAGTTTTACGATTTCGGCCCGTTCAGGGGCGATAAGTGATACATAATCCTTAATCTCATGGAACACCGTTTCATCGTTCACATAGATGTTCTCATAAGACGGATTGAAAAGATCGCGCAACATGGCTACCGTGCGGCTGGTCTCTTCGTATACTAATGCCGGCAGTTTGGGAGCCTTCTGTACTTTAGTGATTGTTTCTTCCCAATGTTTCAGCAAGACTTTAAGCTCTGCATCAAGCTCGGCCACCCTTTTGCCTTCCGCTACAGTGCGTACAATCACTCCGAAGTTTTTCGGTTTGATGCTTTGCAATAACTGTTTCAGACGGGCGCGTTCTTCGCTCGATTTAATTTTTTGTGATACCGAAACCTTGTCGTTGAAAGGGATTAATACCAAATAACGTCCGGCGAATGACAATTCGCAGGTTAGTCTGGGCCCCTTGGTCGAGATAGGTTCCTTTACAATCTGCACAATAACTTCCTGACCTTGCTGGAGGGTGGTTGAAACCGTCCCTTCCTTTTCGATATCAGGCAGCATAGTAGCTTTTGTGATGGGAAAAAGTTTTTTACGGTCGCTTAAAACTTGCTTCAGATACTTCTGATAAGAATGAAATTGAGGACCTAGGTCTAGATAATGAAGAAAAGCATCTTTTTCAAAGCCGACATCCACGAAACAGGCATTAAGGCCGGGCATCAGTTTCTTTACCCGTCCCAAATACATATTTCCCACATTGAAGGAAGCACTTCTCCCTTCTTTTTGAAACTCCACCAGTGCCTTGTCTTCAAGGAGTGCGATGGATATTTCTTTGGGTTGTACGTCTACTACTAGTTCGCTTGTCACTTTTGTAATCTTAAATTGTTCACTTTTCTCATTAAACAAAGAACAAACCCGAAAGACTTTTGTTGCTTTGCAAGGTTTGTTCTTTATTTGTCGTCACAGACAGACTACAAGTTATTTTTTGCTTTTATGTCTGTTCTTTCTTAGTCTTTTTTTACGCTTGTGAGTAGACATTTTGTGTCTTTTCTTCTTCTTTCCGCTTGGCATAGCTTCAAATTTTATGGGTTAATACTCTTGTTTATTATTTCTTTACTGATAATGTAAATGTCTTAGCTGGTTTAAATGCCGGAATATTGTGCTCCGGAATAATGATTGTAGTGTTCTTTGAAATATTGCGAGCAGTCTTCTGAGCTCTTTTCTTTACTACAAAACTTCCAAAACCACGCAGGTACACATTTTCCTCTTTAGACAATGAATCCTTTACTGTATCCATGAAAGCCTCAAGTGTGGTTAACACTGTCACCTTGTCAATACCGGTATTTTTCGTAATTTCGTTTACGATATCTGCTTTAGTCATTTCGCTAAATAATTATTGTTATACTTATATCTTAATTTTTTGGACTGCAAATATATAGCTTTTCTCCCTCTTTAAGAAATATATTCAGAATAAATTTCCTAAAAAAAGCATCTTCTTCCATTTTCTTGGTTTACTTTTGCGGAAATATTGCATAGAATGTACTTTTATATAATACTGATATGGAGAATTTTAGCAGAAAATTGATAGATTGGTACAGGGAAAACGGACGTGATTTGCCGTGGAGAAGGACAAAAAATCCTTATTTGATATGGATTTCGGAGATTATTCTACAACAAACCCGTGTGGCTCAGGGATATGATTACTATCAACGTTTCGTGACTCGTTTTCCTGATGTGTTCGCACTGGCTGCAGCCGATGAGGATGAGGTGATGAAATATTGGCAGGGGCTGGGGTACTATTCTCGTGCGAGAAATTTGCATGCTGCGGCCAGAAGGATGGCAGAGGCAGGAGGGTTTCCTGTAACATACGCCGGGGTGCGTGCTTTGAAAGGAGTGGGGGAATATACGGCGGCGGCTATTTGTTCATTTGCTTACGATATGCCATACGCTGTGGTGGATGGTAATGTGTACCGGGTACTGTCCCGCTGGTTGGGCATTGATACTCCCATTGATTCGACGGAAGGAAAGAAACTGTTTGTCCGGATTGCCGATGAGTTGCTGGACTGTGAGTGTCCCGGTCTCTATAACCAGGCTATCATGGATTTTGGAGCTTTGCAGTGTACTCCGGTGGCGCCCGACTGCCTGTTTTGTCCGCTAAGCGATTCTTGTGTGGCGCGCCTGAAGGGGATTGCCAGCTCTTTGCCTGTGAAGCAACATAAAATCAAGGTGACCAATCGTTATTTTAATTATATATATGTACGCATGGGCGCGTATACCTTTATACATAAGCGCAGCGGAAATGATATATGGAAAAATTTGTATGAACCGCCTTTGGTAGAAACAGATCGTGAATGGACGGAAGAGGAACTGTATGCATCGCCACAGTTTCGCGGGATGCTGTCCGGGGGAGAGGAGCCCATAGTGCGGCTGGTGCGGAAAGGGGTGAAGCACGTGTTGTCCCACCGGGTGATTTACGCAAATTTTTATGAAGTGATTCTCCCTGAGAATTCGGCTTCTTTTGCGAAGTATCAGAGAATAAGCGTGGAAGATTTGCATAAATTTGCCGTATCGCGTTTGGTGAATCAGTTTTTTTCGCTAATTTTGGAGCCTAATAATTAAAAAGGAATAATAGAATGTCAGTAAATAAAGTCATTTTGATTGGAAATGTAGGAAAGGACCCTGATGTGAGATATTTGGATACCGGCATTGCCGTTGCCACTTTCTCATTGGCTACCACCGATCGTGCCTATACGTTGCAGAATGGAACACAGGTTCCCGAACGTACGGAATGGCATAATATCGTGTTATGGAGAGGGCTGGCTCAAACTGCGGAAAAATATGTCCGTAAGGGCGACAAACTCTACATAGAAGGAAAAATCCGTAGCCGTTCATACGATGATCAGAATGGCATAAAACGCACCATTGTCGAGATTTTTGCTGATAATATGGAGATGTTGACCCCGCGTAACGCCTCACAGCAACCGGGTACGGGATATGTGCAGGCACAAGCGGTATCTCGGCAGCAGATGTCTGCACAAGTAGCTCCGCAACAACAGCAAACTTCGGATAATAGCCTGACAGACGATTTACCTTTTTAAGTAAGAGAACTTGATGTTTAACTAAAACCAGATTCCTTGGACCCTGACTCGTATTTATGCCGCTTGGCGGATTTATTTGACGGTGTAACCGTAACGGCTCCTACCATAGGAGCCATCATAGCTATCTTATTAGCTGTTTTATTGTTGTATGCCTCAGGCTTTGTGTCTGCTTCGGAAATAGCTTTCTTTTCCCTTTCACCTGTTGATTTAAGTGAGATAGAGGAAGGAAAACATACTTCGGACAGGCGTATCAGCGCCCTGCTGAATGATTCCGAACGCTTGTTAGCGACTATTCTTATCTCTAATAATTTTGTCAATGTAACCATTATCATGCTGTGCAATTATTTTTTTGCCAGCACCATACACTTTGGAAATTCCGTGATTCTGGAATTCCTGCTAATAACGGTTGTCCTTACTTTTCTGCTATTGCTTTTCGGTGAAATCATGCCTAAAATTTATTCGGCACAGAACACGTTGAAGTTTTGCCGTAAGGCAGCTCCTGCCATTTCTTTTTTAAAGAAATTCTTTTCACCTTTGTCGGCATTGCTGGTCCGTTCTTCCTTTTTGGTGAACAGATGTGTGGCAAAAAGGAATTATAATATTTCTGTCGACGAGCTTTCACAAGCTTTGGAATTGACGGACAAGAGTGAGATTTCAGAGGAAAGCAATATTCTAGAAGGTATTATCCGTTTTGGTGAGGAAACGGCCAAGGAAGTGATGACTTCCCGGCTGGATATGGTGGACTTGGAAATCAATACCCCTTATTCCGAAGTGTTGAAATGCATTGTGGAAAATGCCTATTCCCGTATTCCGGTATATGCCGAATCGCGGGATAATATAAAGGGGATTCTTTACATAAAGGATTTGCTTCCTCATTTGGGCAAAGGCGACAACTTTCGTTGGCAAACATTGGTCCGTCCCGCTTACTTTGTGCCTGAAACAAAGATGATTGATGACCTTTTGCGTGATTTTCAGGCAAACAAGATCCATATTGCCATCGTTGTCGATGAGTTTGGAGGTACTTCGGGTATTGTTACAATGGAGGATATCATCGAGGAGATTGTGGGAGAGATTAATGATGAATACGATGATGAAGAGCGTACGTATGTGAAACTGAATGACCGTACCTATATATTCGAGGCAAAAACCTTACTGTCCGATTTTTATAAAATTATGAAAGCTGATCCCGCTCTTTTCGAGAAAGTGGAAGGAGATGCGGACACTTTGGCCGGTTTGTTGCTGGAAATAAAAGGGGAGTTTCCTGTATTGCACGAGCGGTTGGATTACGGGAATTATCATTTTGAGGTACTTGAAATGAATACGCGCCGCATTTTGAAAGTAAAAGTTATCATTGACCCTTCCCACTCCATGGAAATGGAAGAAGGAAAGAAATAGATTTTATCATGCCTTTATACCGTACTTATAGCGAAGGGGAATTTCTGCTTGGAATATGGAAGTCTGATGAAACAACGGAACAACTGCTGGCATCGTTGGAGCATAAAGACTGGTATAGGGAGAAACTGGCTGTTTTTTCCGAAAAACGGAAGCATGAATGGTTGTCGGTACGTGTGCTGCTGAAGGCTTTGTGTGGAGAAGAAAAGGAGATAGCTTATTACTCTTCGGGAAGGCCTTATCTAAAGGATGGAAGCCGGTATATCAGCATCTCGCATACTCGCGGTTATGTGGCGGTGGCGCTTCATTCTTCCTGTGAGGTGGGAATGGATATAGAGCAGTATGGAACCAGAGTGCGGAAAGTAGCTTCCCGTTTTATTCGTTCCGATGAAGAGTCCACAATGATGGAAGGAGATGAAGTTTATGCTTTGTTGCTCCATTGGTCGGCCAAGGAGGCACTGTTCAAACTGATGGGAGTAGAGGAGGTGGATTTCATTCGTCATCTTCGTATTTTTCCTTTCAGCCTGTCGGAAGAGGGGGAGTTCGAGGCATGCGAATATCGTACAGGCCGGCAGGGACGTTACCGGGTCCGTTATGTCACTCATCCCGATTTTGTATTGACTTGGATTATAAAATAATGCTCAGGCGAATCACTTCGGCTGAGCATTCCAAATAAACTTGGCAGAGTTTACTTTAAAATAAATGTTCTTTTTACCTGATACTCTTTTCCGGACAGTGAAACGGAGAAAATAGCGGATGTGATTAAAGGCATCCCTTACGTTCAGTGTTCCAAGCTCTTTCCTCGAAAGCTTCAGATTTGATAAATGCACAGGCAGGTCTTCTGACTCGTTTCCGCTATAAGCACCTTCCCGGAAATTATCCCAGTGGTTATTGGCATTTTGCTTATGCGTTTAGTGAAACATACAGCAGCGGGACTGTTCAGGATTCTCACCTTGATTCCCTTTTAATCATTCACCTCGGAGGGGAGATAAATGAACCGATGCACCGCAAAGATACAGTTTATATTTAAGAAAACAATTATCTTTCTTTATTTTTTAGAGCCTGTTTAAATTTTGAAGAAAATTTAGAAACAGGTGCTTGTCATCTTCTCATTCTTTACTCAGTGTAAATATGAATTCCAGACCTCCACCGGGGGTGTTCTTGGCGAAAATGGTTCCTCCATGCAGAATGACAGCGTTTTTCACAATGGCCAGTCCCAGGCCTGTGCCGCCCAGTTTGCGTGAACGTCCTTTGTCCACCCGGTAGAAACGCTCGAACAAACGGCTTAGATGTTCGGGATCTACTCCTACGCCTGTGTCCGAGAAACTGAAATAGTAAAAACGTTCGTCTTCACGGAAACAGCGGATGGTTATGGAAATATGACTTCCTGCGTATGCAATGGCGTTGTCCGTCAGATTCCGGAAGATGGAATATAGCAGGGAAGAATTGCCTTGTACGGTCAGTCTTTCAGGCAGCATATTGTGGGCAGTGATCTGCTTTTCTTCCAGTTCCAAAGTTACTTCGTTCAGGATATTCCGCATCATGGTGGTGAGGTTTACCGGTTCTGTCTCGATCATGTTCGGAGCTTCTTCCATGCGGGTAAGTACGGAGATATCCCGTAACAGATGTGCCAGCCGGTTACTTTGTGCATAGCTTCTCTCCAAAAAAGCATTGATTTTCTCACGGGGCAGGGTAGGGTTGTTTACTATGGTTTCCAGATATCCCTGTATGCTGCTTACAGGGGTTTTCAATTCGTGGGCAATGTTCTGTGTCAGCTGTTTTTTCAGAAGTGCTTGCTCCTTTTCCTGAGTGATGTCATTGATGGAGATTTCAAAGCTGTCATCTTGAAAGATAATGCACTCCACGGCAAAGATACGTCCGTTTTTGTCTATGTTTAATGACATCCGTTTCTCTCCTTTGCCGATACTGCGTTCCTTGTTTTTTGTAATGAAACGGGTGATGGGCTGCAATTCGGGGATGGAGAAGATTTCTTCCGTAGAACTCAGATTTTTGTCTGAGATAAGGTTGGCATATTGTGTGAACAGGTTATTTACCAGAATCTCTTCTTTGCGGTGGTTGAATACGCCTAAACCTTCGTGCGAGATTTGGAGATGGGTGATCAGTTTCTCGCGTTCGATATATAAATCTTCTTTTGCCTGATGCAGACGTTTGTAAATTTGGATGATATGTTGGGATATCTCGCCCAGTTCGTTTTTGGGAAAGGTATCCTGCATATCAGTGTCTATCGGTTCATTGCGGTCGGCTTTCATGGCGAATTGTTGCAATTTGGTGATAGACATTCCCAATTTATGTGTGAACCGGTAGAATATAATTATTAATATCAGGCTGATTATCAGTGTAAACCATACATAATGGGAGTCTGCTTTCAAGTGTCTCATCAGACTGACATTATAGGGAAGGGCCGAACGAATGATATAGTCCAGGTTAGGATAATACTTGGCCGAATAGAAAAATTCACCGCCCAGGCTTTCCGATTGTCTGTTAATGGAATAGCCGCTGCCATAAGTGATGGCTTCTTTTATTTCCTGACGGTTATGGTGGTTCTCGAAGTGGCTGGGATCTTTTTCCAGATTGTCATAAATTACAGTACCATTCTTGTTGATCAGTGTCACACGTAGATCTTCAAAGGTGTGTTCGCATACATAGTCGTCCAATTGTTGAATATTCAGCGTATCCCTGCCACGGAGAAAATCATTCAGGCGGTCGTTGTAATTCTGGAGTTGTGTGTTCAGCAGCTCTATTTTGTATTCCTTCTCCCTGCGATATTGGAATGCCATGAAACAGATGGCGAATGCTATGAATAAGGAGATTACCGACAAGAATAGTTTCTTGTTGAATGACAGGACGTGGCTGGATAATTCAATAGTCATGGAAAGGTACAGGTTAGGTTATTCGCATTCAAAACAGTATCCGTATCCTAGGCGGGTGACGATGCATTTTCCGTATTCGCCTATTTTCTTACGCAGGCGAGTAATGTTGACGTCAATGGTACGGTCCAGCACATAGACTTCCTCTTGCCATACTTTAGCCAGAATATCTTCGCGTGAGAATACGCGGCCTTTGTTTTGTAACAACAGCAACAGGATTTCGAATTCTTTTTTTGTCAGGGAAATTTCTATACCGTCTATGCTGACTTTCTTCTTGGTGATGTCGACTAAAAGCCCTTTGTATTGCAATTGTTCCTGCACTTCTTTTCCCTGTGTGGGACTGGTACGTCGAAGGACAGCCTTGACGCGTGCTATAACTTCGCGCAGTGAAAATGGCTTCGAGATATAGTCGTCGGCTCCCAGGTTGAATCCTGTCACAGTATCGTTTTCAGTATCTTTAGCAGTGATGAATATAATGGGAATAGAAGCGGTAGCTTTATTCTTTTTCAGCATGTTCGCCATTTTGAATCCTGAAATTTCTCCCATCATCACATCCAGCAACAGTAAGTCGTATTGGGTCAGTTCCATCTTCAGGGCTTCTTCGGCGGAGTTTGCTGTATCCACAAAATACCCTTCGTTTTCTAAATTGAATTTAAGAATCTCGCATAGATCTTCTTCATCGTCAACTACTAAAATGCGGTAATCGTTCATATATCCATCTTTTTAATACTACAAAACTAATCTTTTCTGATCAGCATTGCAAAGATGGAGCATTTTTATTACTATTTGATGAAACAAATATTACAAAAAGATTACATGTTATAAAATCGTTAAGTTTTCATCGTAGATTACACCATTTTAATGATTCTGTAATCATCCCGCCGGATAATAATTGGAACGCAATAAATTATGATTTCGTAAACTCTCCGGCTACTGGAATACTCATTTGGTAACGTATTTCTCTTTCACTTTTTCCGTGTCCCAAAAGGAACATCAGTTTGGTTAGAACGGATTCCACCGTACTGTCGTAGCCGCTGATGACCCCTGCGTCCAGCAGATGGAGTCCGGTTTCATATCTTCCCATTTCCACTGTTCCGGTAGAGCATTGGGAGATGTTGACAATGATGATTCCCCGTGAAGTGGCATCCCTTAGAAGTTCGATGAACCATGGCTTTTGCGGAGCGTTGCCCGAACCGTAGGTTTTTAATACCACTGCGCGTAATCCCGGTGTATGCAGGATATTGCTGATCATGTTTTCCTGGATGCCCGGGAAAAGGGTCAGTATAATTACATTGGTATCATAAAGATAGTGTGGTTTTAATGGCAGATTGGGATCGGCTTTGTGAATACGGTCATATTCATATTTTATGTGGATGCCTGCTGTCGCCAGCGAAGGGAAATTGTATGAACGGAACGCATTGAAATTCTCCGCATTTATTTTTGTGGTACGGTTTCCGCGCAACAGATGGTTTTCGAAGAAGATGCATACTTCGGGTACAATAGCAGTGCCGTTCGGATGTTTGGCAGCGGCTATTTCTATGGAAGTGATCAGATTTTCCTTTCCATCGGTGCGCAACATGCCGATGGGCAGCTGGCTGCCAGTCAGGATAACCGGCTTGCTCAGGTTTTCCAGCATGAAGCTGAGCGCTGAAGCGGTGTATGCCATGGTGTCTGTACCGTGCAGAATGACGAACCCGTCAAAATTATCATAATTGTATTTGATGATCTTGACTAACTTGGCCCACAAGGCAGGTTCCATATCCGAAGAGTCAATGGGGGGATTGAATTGGTAAGAGGAGATGCGATAGTTGAACCGCTTCAATTCGGGAACATTGTCTTGTAACTGGTCGAAATTAAAGGCTTCTAGTGCACCTGTCTCAGGATTTTCAATCATGCCGATCGTACCGCCTGTGTATATTAGCAAAACGGAAGGATATTCACTCTGTATCATGCGCTTCTCTTGTTTAATTTTGGCACAAAGATAGTAATTATGTATAAGTATGACAAAAATAAGAGGGAAAAATAACAAAATGTTTTCTCTATGGACCGAGGCTGGTTTTCCCGGATAGGGTGGGTGGAAGATATGGAAAGATTACGTGTAAGATTATATATCTTATGCTTGTAAGATATATAATCTTATGCCTGCAAGGTACTGTATCTTTCACCTTCATCGTACTGGCCTTTCAGGTGAGCTTTGAAGAGGAGGGCATTATGAGTGAATGCCGTAAACGCAGATGCAGACGCAGCAGACGCAGGCCCTTTTTTCTCACACACGTGCGCGTATAATACAAGGTGGGGAAATAGAATAAACTACTGTAAGGTGGAAGACCCTATTTTAGAGAAAATGAACTTTGAATCTGAAACTTGTACTTTCAACCGACAATAAAAGAGTCGTATTCACTCTACATTTGAATAAGGATACAACTTTTTTATGTTGTTCAGTTACAATCTGTATCTTTTTCAGAGCGTTCATCTTCGTTTTGACCTCCCTCTCTGATGACAGTTAAAACAGGTTATTAAAAATAGATACACATTTACATATATAATGTACGCGCACGCGTGTGAGAAAAAAGGGCCTGCGTCTGCTGCGTCTGCGTCTGCGTTTACGGGTTGTGGAAGATCAGTTTTTCAAAGCTTCCAGCAGCTTGTCTGCCGCTTTTTCCGCATTCCCGTTTTCCTCGTCCAATAAGGTCACGAATTTACTGCCGATGATGGCTCCTGCGGCATGAGCGGATGCGGTTTCGAAGGTTTGTTTATTGGAAATTCCGAAACCTATCATGCGGGGATTGCGTAAATTCATGTCGGCGATGCGTTGGAAATAGGCTTGTTTCTGTGCGTTGAAATCTTTTTGAGCACCGGTGATAGCGGCGGAAGATACCATATAGATAAAACCGTCGGTGTGTTCATCAATCAGGCGGATACGTTCTTCGCTGGTTTCCGGAGTGATGAGCATGATGATTCTCACATCCTGTTCCTCGGCTATGGAACGATATTCCTCCATATAATCTTTGAAAGGCAAGTCGGGGATAATCACCCCGTCGATTCCCGTCTCCCGGCAAGTGCGGCAGAAATCCTTGAATCCATATTGCATGATGGGATTGAGATATCCCATCAACACCAGCGGAATCTGTACTTCTTTACGGATATCTTTCAGTTGGTCGAAAAGAAGTTTCAGTGTCATGCCGTTTTTCAAGGCGCGGGTGGCGGCGTGCTGGATAACGGGACCGTCAGCCATCGGGTCACTGAAAGGAATGCCGATTTCAATCATGTTAATCCCTTTTTTTTCCAGGACTTTGATGGTGCTTGCCGTACCTTCTAAAGTAGGAAAGCCTGCGCAAAAATAAATAGAGAGGATGTCTTTTTGCTTGATACTGAATAACTGGTTGATTCTGTTCATTGTATTTTTTGTTTTAATTGGTTTATAAATGTGTGGACGGCGGCGGCGTCTTTCAGAGCCGGAGCAGTCTCGAATCCGCTGTTCAGGTCGATGCCTGCCCACTGTTCATGTTTGAACTGCAACAGAGAGGAAAGGCTGCCGGGACGGAGGCCGCCACTCAGCAGGAAAGGCGTTTTTCCCCGATAGGCTTGCAGGATATCCCAGTGGAAGGTTTTGCCGGAACCGCCATATCCGGAACAGGCAGTGTCGAAAAGAAAGTAATCGCAAATGCCCTCATAACAGCCGACGGGTCGCAGGTCAATTTCCCGTGCAATGGAAAACACCTTAATGATTCCTAATCCGGCGGCTTTTAATTTGCGGCATTGTTCCGGTGTTTCCCTGCCATGCAACTGGATATGGTGCAGACCGAATTCCTGTGCTTTCAGCAGGATGTTTTCGCTGCTTTCGTTGACGAAGACTCCGATCCGGCGGCATTGTTCCGGCAGGTATTCCGGACGATGTGATACGTGGCGGACAGACTGGGGGAAGAAGATGAATCCCATCCAGTCTGCTCCGGCTTGCTCTATGGCGCGTATGTTTTCGGGCTCGCGCATACCGCATACCTTGATAATCATTGTTGTTGCATCCTAACATTTCTCTAGTTTGGTTATAAATTCTTTTAAGGCTTCTCCAGGTGCGGGTGTTTTCATAAAGTTTTCCCCTATCAGGAAGCCTCGGAAGCCGGCAGCTCGGAGTTGTTTAACTGTTTCGGGGCTGGAGATGCCGCTTTCAGAGATCCGGAGCATTTCTTCGGGTAGTTTTTCCGCCAGGCGGAAAGAGTTTTCCACCTCTGTGTGGAAGCTTCCCAGATTACGGTTGTTGACTCCTACCATGTCAATGTTCTCGTCTATATATTCCAGTTCTTGCTCGTTGTGGATTTCCAGCAGGACTTCCAGTTCAAGTTCATGGGCTTTGAGGGCCAGGGCTTTGCATTGCTCTTTCTTCAAAGCGGCGGCTATAAGAAGGATAGCGTCCGCTCCTACGATGCGTGCTTGATAAAGTTGGTATTCATCTATAATGAAATCTTTCCTTAGAATGGGAAGTTGCACGTGGGGGCGTGCCGAACGGATATCTTTCAGAGTGCCGCCGAAGTATTTTTCATCGGTGAGGATGGAAAGTGCGGAGGCTCCGGCCGCCTCGTAAGCGGGAGGAATAGTATCTGCCTGTGCGTCTTCTTTTATCCATCCTTTGGAGGGGGAGCGACGCTTGAACTCGGAGATGATGCCGTAAGGAGAAGAGGCCAGACTGGCACGCATACTGATACGCGGCATGGGTTCGTTACAATTGTTTATCAGCATTTCTTTGCTGATGGCAGCCTTTTGCAGTTCGATCTCGATCTGCTTGCAGGCGATGATTTCTGTTAATATATCTGTCATTGTATGAGGCGTTTGGTAGTGGAATACTGGGTGTGTAATCAACTGTTCAGTTCCACAAATTTTTTCAATGTATTCAATGCTTTTCCGCTTTCCAATGATTCACGGGCGATGGCCACGCATTCTTCTATCGGTTTGGCCGGTTCCATGGCTTGTATGGCAAAAGAAGCATTAATCAGCACACAGTCTGTCTGGGCTTTGGTGGCTTTGTTCTCCAGTACGTTATTGAAGATTTTTGACGCTTCTTCGGGAGTGTTCCCACCATAGAGCTCTTCTTGTCTGGCAAGGGAGAAACCCAGTTCGGATGGCTTGTAGATGGTTTCGTAGCGATTGGTCATCACTTTGAATTCATCGGTCAGTGAGATTTCATCGTAACCGTCCAGGTTGTTTACTACGGCAAAGCCAATGCCTAGTTTCTGGAATACGTTGGTGTAAAGGCGCATTTGCGGCAGATCGGCGACCCCTAGAAGTTGGTAAGCCGGAAGACATGGATTAACCAGCGGACCTAGCAGGTTGAATATGGTACGTACTTGCAGTGCTTTGCGGACAGGGCCTACACTTTTCATGGCAGGATTGAACAACTGGGCATGCATATAGACCATTCCACATTCTTCCATAGAACGGGTCAGCTTATCCGGATTATTAGTGAATTTTACGCCGTGTTGTTCGATGACATTGCTGGCTCCGCTGACGGAAGTCGCGCCATAGTTGCCATGTTTGGCAACATGATATCCGGCTCCCGCTACAATGAAGCAGGCGCAAGTAGAGATGTTGAAGGTATTTTTTCCATCACCGCCTGTACCTACAATATCAATAGGGGTGTAAGCGGAAAAGTCTATAGGTATGCGGGTGGTGAGCAATGCTTCACGGAAACCTATCAATTCTTCTACTTTGATGCCGCGCATTTGGAAAACGGTCAGCAGAGCGGCTATCTGTGCGTCGTTATACATTCCCCGGGTTATGTTGAGCAGCAAATTCTTTGCTTCTTTTCGGGTCAGTTCCTCGTGATTGAAGAGGCGGGATAATATAGCTTTCATATTTATTATGTACGGTTTGGTTTATGCGTTTAGAAAGTTGGCTATCATGGTTTTACCATCGGGGGTTAGTACGGATTCGGGATGAAACTGAATGCCGTGGATATCGTATTCTTTATGTTTCAATGCCATAACGAGACCTTCCCGGCTTACTGCGGTTATTTCAAGGCACTCAGGGAAACCGTCCGTATCTACCACCCATGAGTGATAACGTCCTACCGGCACTTCATCCGGCAGTCCGTTGAAAATGTAATCGGTTTTCTCTCCTTTGTCTTTTAATTGATTCTTTTTAATTGAGATGGGGGTCTGTACGCCATGAAATACTTCGCTCAGATTGGTCAGTTTGCCGCCAAAAGCTTCTCCTATGGCCTGTTCTCCCAAGCATACACCCAGAATCGGTTTCTTGCCGGCATATCTTTTAATTACTTCGAGCAGCAGGCCTGCTTCTGATGGAATACCGGGACCGGGTGAAAGAATGATTTTATCGAATTTTTCCAATTCTTCCAGTTGGAAAGCATCGTTACGTAATACGGTAACTTCGGCTCCCAGTTCTTTTACCAAATGACTCAAGTTGTAGGTAAATGAGTCATAGTTGTCTATAATTACTGTTTTCATGATGATTCGTTTTTACATTTGTTCTGCCAGGATGATTGCTTTTTTAAGTGCTCCCAGTTTGTTGTTTACTTCTTGTAACTCGTACTCTTCATTGCTCTTAGCTACGATGCCGCCACCGGCTTGAAACCATAGTTCGTTGTTGCGGCTGACGAATGTACGAATGGTAATAGCTTGGTTCAATGTGCCGTTCAGCCCGATAAATCCGATGCAACCTCCATAGGCTCCACGGCTGTGAGGTTCGTATTCGCTGATCAGTTGCATGGCTTTTACCTTCGGAGCGCCACTCAGAGTTCCGGCCGGGAAAGTATCAATAAATGCTTTGATGGGATTGGCTTTGGGGTTCAGTTCGCCACTGACCCGGCTTACCAGATGAATGACGTGGCTGTAATATTGAGCTTCTTTGTAAAATTCTACTTGTACATCGTGACAATTGCGGCTCAAGTCATTGCGTGCCAGATCTACCAGCATTACGTGTTCTGCATTTTCTTTGGGATCAGCCAATAGGTTGGCGGTGAGTTCAGCATCTATTTTCTTGTCTCCGTTGCGGCGGGTGGTTCCGGCGATAGGGTCGATGGTGGCACGTCCGTTTTCTATTTTACAGTGGGTCTCGGGAGAGGAACCGAAAATACGGAAGCCCCCGAAATCGAAGTAAAATAAGTAGGGGGACGGGTTGATGCTGCGTAAAGCACGGTAAAGTTTGAAATCATCTCCTTCGTAACGTTGGATAAAACGGCGTGAAAGGACAATTTGGAAAACATCACCGCGCATACAGTGGGCAATGCCTTTGCGGATGTTCGCCTTATGCTCTTCATCGGTCAGGGTGCTGGTAGTTTCGCCCACGGCACGGAAGTCGTAAGTGGTATAGTTACGGTTGTGGATTGCTTTTTCCACATAATCCAGATGGCTGTCCTCACCGTCCTGCAACATTTCCAGTAATAACATTTCATTGCGGAAGTCATTGAAGACGATCAGGTATTTATATAAGATATACAACATATCCGGAGCATCGTTCTTAGGGTCACGGCTGTCTTTTACATTGATATGTTCGAAGTAGCGTACGGCATTGAACGTGGTATAACCATACAGTCCGCAGTAGTTGTTGTATTCTCCGCTTACCTTGAAACGATTCAGAAAATCGGAGATCGCATGGTCTGCCCGGAAATGTTCGGTGATGGGATGTTCTTCCATGCTGCCGTCAGGGTAGGTGGCAGTGGCTATGCCATGGTTGATTCCGATGCTGGCTACAGGATTCAGTCCGATGAAAGAACGGTTGTTCTCACTTCCATGATAGTCGGAACTTTCCATCAGCGCACTCTGTGGGAAAATGTCGCGTACTTTCAGATAAGTACTGACCGGTGTATGTAGGTCACCCAGTATGGTTTTGTATCGGGTGGTATAGGTAAAAGTTTTCATTGTTTCTTTTCTGTTTATAGTTGTCCGTATAAGATTTTTACTCTCGTGGGTTTCTATGTGTTATTGCAAGGAGGCCCTTGTGCTGGATTCTTTCAAGTAGGTTTCAATATCCTTATCTCCGCGTCCTGATACGGTGAGAACCACTATATCCGTTGGCTTGAATCTCATTTTGTCCAGTGCTCCCAATGCATGAGCCGATTCCAATGCAGGAATAATACCTTCCAGCCGGGTCAGTTCAAATGCGGCACGGATGGCTTCATCATCGTTTATGGCGAGTACCAAAGCGCGTTGCTGTTTGGCTAGATTGGCATGCATGGGGCCTATGCCCGGATAATCCAGACCGGCAGAGATGGAGTAAGGTTCCTCTATTTGTCCGTCCTCGTTTTGGATAACCAAGGTCTTTGCTCCGTGGATAATTCCCATTTTCCCCAGTTGGATGGTAGCGGCCGAGAAACCGGTGTCTATGCCTTTGCCTCCTGCTTCGGCCAGGACAATCTGCACACGTTCATCATCTATATAGTGATAAATGGTTCCTGCCGCATTGCTTCCTCCTCCTACACAAGCCATCAAGTAATCGGGATATTCCCTTCCTTCCTGTTCTTTCAGCTGCTTTTTGATTTCTTCGCTGATAACGGATTGCAGACGTGCCACCATATCAGGGTAGGGATGAGGGCCTACGGTAGAGCCGATGACATAGTAAGTATCTGCAGGGTGGCAACACCAATCGCGGATGGCTTCGTTTGTAGCATCTTTCAGTGTCATGTTGCCGGAAGTGACCGGGCGGACTTCGGCTCCCAGCATTTTCATCTTTTCTACATTGATATGCTGGCGTTCTACATCGGTCTTGCCCATGTAAACAATGCATTGCATGTTCATCAAAGCGCATACCGTGGCGGTGGCCACACCATGCTGTCCAGCTCCGGTTTCTGCAATGATACGTTTTTTCCCCATACGTTTTGCCAGTAACACCTGGCCGATGGCATTGTTGATTTTGTGTGCTCCGGTGTGGTTCAAATCTTCACGTTTCAGGTAGATTTTACAGCCGTATTGTTCGCTTAGCCGGTTTGCCAGGTATAGAGGTGAAGGGCGTCCCACATAGTCGTGTAGTAACTGGTGGAATTCTTTTTTGAATCCTTCACTTTCCAATACTTTGGAATAGGCATTTTTTAACTCTTCCACACAGCGATGAAGGATTTCGGGAATATAGGCCCCGCCAAATTCGCCATAATAACCTTCTTTGTTTACCTGATAAGTTTTCATTGTCGTTCTATATTAAATTTTGATTGTTAATTGCGCTAACGAAAAAAGGCCTGTCGTAAGTACGACAGGCCTTCAGTTTGAATATCCTTATTAGAATGTCAGGTATATATACATGGTCTGGTTCCCTTACGACTTGTTTAGTTGTAAGAAACGCCACCAATATGTATTTACCATGATTCTATTCATAAAATCTGTTTTTATTTTGGGGCAAATGTAAGCGTTTTGTTTTAAACTCCAAAGAAAAACTTACTTTTTTTTTATTTATTTGCAGCCTCGTGTATTTTCCCTTTCACTTCTTCCACTTTCTCACCTACTTTTCCGGCTACTTCACTGCTTACTTGTTCTGCTTTATGTTTTGCATGATGAGCCAGGTCTTTTGCATCTTCTTGTAAGTCCTGAATGGCATCATACACGTCTCTTCTCAATTTGCGGCCTCTGTTGCTGTGCGCAAAACAACTTAATGCACTGCCGACCAGCGCTCCTAGTGCCAGTCCGGCAAAGAATTTTCCATTATTCATAATCTTATTACTTTAAATTGGTTTTATAAATGAACATTTCGGGTGGCGGAATGGTTTTAATACATCAGTTAATAAATCATTAAAATGAAGTGTATGAAACGTAAACTTTGGATAAGGATAGGTGCCGTGTTGTTGGCAGGATTGCTGTTATGGTGGCTCTTTTGGGCTATTTTGATCGATGAGGACGAGAATGAACAAAGTCTGCCTGAAACAGAACAGATAGAGTGATTTGCCATATGATAAAAGGATGATCTTCAGGCATGGGTACGAAAGAACATATTGGAATAGTCGGTAGAATATTCTGTTTGCTAAAGTCTATAGAACAATAGAATGTAGTTCTAAGCTTATGACAGGAAAATCTGTTCCGGCTTTCTTCTTTTGTTCTTCTGTCTGAAAAATTAATATCCATTTTGCATCTGTCTTCTCAGAAATAATCAGTATATTCGCTTCATTAACCAATTAGACATGATTGAATATGAAAACAATGAATTATTCTATAATCAGATGTATCTGTGCATTGGTCATCGGTGTGTTGCTGGTGGCATGGCCTGAAGCTGCCATTCTTTATCTGGTTATTACAATCGGTGTCCTGTTTCTAGTACCGGGACTCTTTTCTGTATTTGGGTATTTGATTCGTGGCAAGCAGGATGGCAGCAGTTTCCCTATTGCCGGGCTTGGTAGCCTTTTGTTCGGATTATGGTTGATGATTATGCCGGCATTTTTTGTCGGTATTCTGATGTATGTGCTGGGTGCTGTTTTGGTACTGGCGGGAATCAGTCAGATTGTGAATTTGTCTGCTGCGCGTAGTTGGACGGTGGTACCGGGAGGTTTCTTTGTGATACCTGTGTTGGTGCTGATTGCAGGTATTGTGGTATTATTTAATCCATTTACGGCGGCGGCTGTTCCATTCATCATTCTGGGAGTGAGCAGCATTGTATACGGACTGTCCGATTTGATAAACATCATCCGCTTCCGTCAGAAGAAAGAACCGGGTATGCCTGAAATAGAGGATATTACTCCTATAGAAGAGATAAAAGACTAATCCGATTGATATGAAAATACGAGGGGGCTATATTTTATATCTTTTGATTTTATGTGCGGTTGTAGGTTGTAAGGGAACTTCTTCACCTTCCACCGCATCCGAAACGGATAAGTATGCTGGGACATGTGAGGGGGAAAAAGCGAAAGCTATTTTGTGGGTGGATTATAAAAGAGGACGTAAGATAGCGGACGGGACTCCGATAAGAACGGTAAAAGTCTATGCGGATGTTCATGCCGATGGAAGTCTGAAAGTGCTTTCTTGGTGTAAAAAGCAGCCGATGAAGGTAGAAAATTACTTATTGAAAAGGGTGGCAGTTTACCGGATCAGGAAAGAAATGTTCGAAGGGGGGTATCTGAAACCGGGAGAACAGTATTTGCAGTTGCGCTATCTGCCGGGAGAGGTGAAATAATATGTTGTAGGAAGCATTGAAATTCGTAGAAAAAGGTTTTTGTTTCTTTTATATTTCGTATCTTTGTGTAACACAAATTGTTAGAAATATGAAGAAACAAATCTTATTGTCTTGTGCTCTTGCCTGGGCTGTGATGGCAGGTGCTGAAACGATTGACATTACTACTTTCCGTTATGCCGGCCCCTACGTTGTACAGGCCCCTTTTCAGGTGGACAGCGTGGATGTGAATTCAAAGACTTTTGTATCCGGACGTCTGTTGGATACTCATCTTTCTGTGGACGTATTGCAGCAGGGAACTTTATTTACAGGCGGAGTTTTGCCGGGAAGTGACTCGGGATATGCCTTGCACATGGTGGGCTTTGTGTTGGAGAATACTCGTTATGCTACGGCCAAGTTGAAGATTGACGGTCTGGAAAAATACCAACTTTATGTAGATGGGAAAAAGCAGGAAGGGACTGAACTCGCTTTGGAGCCGGCCACCCATTCTGTAGTTGTTAAATATCTTTCTGAAACAGGGAAAACAGATTCCTTGAAAGTGAGTGTGGATACGGATCAAGAGGGAAGCATTTCACTTAAGCAAGATAACAAAAAGCTATATACTTTGGCGGATGTGTTGCATGGAACTCGTTTTGCCGGAGTAGGACTTTCTCCTGATGGCAGATATCTGATTACTAATTATCGTACGACTTGTGTAGGTGGCCGGTCGGCCGGCAGTACGCGTATTACTGAACTTGCCAGCGGTAAGGTTTTGGCGGAGCGTACTGAGAATATGCAATGGATGCCTCGTTCTAACCGTTATTATTATACCCGTACAGGAGTGGATGGCAGGCAGCTGATAGTTGTGGATCCACTTACCGGAGTGGAGGCCGTGCTGGTGAATAAATTACCTGACGGGTATTTCCAGTTCGCACCTACGGAAGACTACCTGCTTTTCACCATGACCCAGGAAGGACCGAAAGAACGTAAAGAAATTTATGAGGTACTGGAGCCGGATGACCGCCAGCCGGGATGGCGTAACCGTTCTTATCTGGCTAAATATGATTTGAAGACCGGTTTGTTGCAGCCACTGACTTTCGGTTATCACAATGTCTGGGCTGCCGATATTTCCAATGACGGCCGGTATCTTTTGATGATGACCAGTCAGAGCCGTCTGACCAAGCGTCCTACTACTTTATTCTCACTATATCGGTTGGATATGCAGACTTTACAGGCGGAACTGCTGATAGATAAAGATGGTTTTATCAGTGGAGCCCGTTTTTCACCTGACGGAACGCAGGTATTGGTATCCGGCTCGCCTGAATCGCTGGGTGGAATAGGGAAAAATGTAAAGGAGGGGCAGACTCCGAGTATGACGGACGGTCAGCTTTATTTGCTGAATATAGCTGATAAGAGGGTCACTCCGCTGACGAAAGATTTTAATCCCAGCGTACAGCGTGCCGTGTGGAATAAGGCCGACGGACAAATATATTTCACGGCCGAGAACCGTGACTGTTACAGTTTGTACCGGATGAATCCCGCTGATGGGAAAATTCTGCAACTGGAGGTTACAGAAGATTTGGTCAATTCATTCTCATTGGCGCAAAATGCTCCGGTTATGGCCTATTATGGACAAAGCGCCTCAAATTCCGACCGTTTGTACACCATGAATACCAAAAAGATGAAATCATCTTTGTTGGAAGACTTAAGTAAGGACATCTTGAAAGATGTGGAGCTGGGCGAATGCAAGGCTTGGAGTTTTACCAATTCGCGTGGTGATACCATTTACGGCCGTTATTACCTGCCGCCTCATTTTGACGCTAACCGGAAATATCCTATGATTGTGAATTATTATGGTGGGTGCAGTCCGGTCAGCCGTAATTTTGAAAGCCGTTATCCGCATCATGCATACGCGGCATTGGGCTATGTGGTGTATGTGATAGAACCTAGCGGTGCTACCGGTTTCGGACAGGAATTCTCTGCCCGCCACGTCAATACAGCCGGGGAAGGGGTGGCACAGGATATTATAGAAGGTACAAAGCTGTTTTGTAAAGAACATGCTTTTGTCAATGACAAGAAAATAGGCTGTATAGGTGCGTCCTATGGCGGCTTTATGACACAATACCTGCAAACACAGACCGATATTTTTGCAGCGGCCATCTCTCATGCCGGTATCAGTGACCATACCAGTTATTGGGGGGAAGGATATTGGGGATATTCGTATAGTGAAGTTTCCATGGCGGATAGTTATCCGTGGAGCAATCCTGATCTTTTTGTAAAACAAAGCCCGTTGTTCAATGCGGACAAGATACATACGCCTTTGCTGTTCCTGCATGGTGATGCGGATGTGAATGTACCGGTGGGAGAGAGTATTCAGATGTTTACAGCACTGAAATTGCTGGGACGCGAAACAGCTTTTGTGGCGGTAACGGGGCAAGATCATCATATTGTAGACTATGGCAAGAGGATCCAGTGGCAGAATACAATCTTTGCCTGGTTTGCCAAATGGTTGCAGGACGATGCGACTTGGTGGAACGCTATTTATAAGCCGAAAAACTTATAACTTTTATGGTATAAGAGACTTTGGACATGTGTTTTTATACGTTAGTATGTATAAGCTTATACGTTAGTATATGTAGGCTTATACGTACTGATGTATGACCTTACACGTACTAACGTGGGCTGAGTCTGTTTTCACTATCCGTTTTCCCTATACTGTTTCGGTGACATTCCTGTATATCTTTTAAAATATTTCCCAAAGAATGAGATATCTGGGAAATTAAGTGAATAGGCTATCTCCTGAATAGTAAGATCGGTGGATTTTAGTTTGGCTTCCGCATCTGTTATCACTAGTTTGGCGATGATATCTGTAACAGTTTTTCCCGTAATCTTATTGACAGTAGTGCTGAGGTGCTGAGGGGATATATGAAGCAGATCGGCATAAAAAGCTACACTCCGTTCTTTCGTATAATGTTTGATGATATATTGGACCAGACGTTTTACAATTTCTTCTCCACGATTGAAAGTACGTGTGGTTACATTGGTGTTCTGATGAATGCTGCCTACACCATGCAATATAGTGAGCAGCATGGTGCTGATTAAGTCTTTATTGGGCTTGGCTCCCATACGTTTCATTTTTATCAGCAACATAAAATAGTCTTGAAACAACTCGGTTATTTCGGGACGCAGAGGAATAATGGGCGTGTCAATCAGGGCTGAAAGATAGTTCATGGTGGAATTGAAGAGGTTTATTCCATTCAGCAACTCTTTGTTGAACCCTATCAGGTACAGACGGCAGTCGGGACTTTGCCGGTGGACATGTACAAAGGTTTCTGGCAAAATAGTGACAATGTCGTTCTTTTGTATCTTGTGTTCAGACAGATGGATCGTTATGTCACATTCACCTCGCAGGCACAGAAGGAACAAGCATCCTTCCATTCGTTGCGGGTAGTGGTAAATACGGCCTAATGATCCTGTCATGTCAATTTCTGCAACGAAATCCTTATTTGATTTAAATAGGTTAATGTCATCTATATACTTCATAAAAATAAAGAAGATTTTGATTATGCACCACAAATATAGGACAGTTAAAGCAGATAACAAAGAAAATGCTTAAAAATAGACTAATATATCTTACTGTTAGCACTTGTACGCCTTTAATAATTATGAGAACTTTGCAGCGGAAACTAATAGTGAAGATTAACAGTATGAAAGGTAAAAATTTGTCTATCATGGCAATGATTGCAGCAGTGTTCTGTTCTTGCGGACAGCAACCTGCACAAGAACGCGGTCCCCGTCCCGTGAAATTGGCGGAAGTGACCTCGTTAAGCAGGATCGAAAAATCGTATTCAGGTGTTGTGTCGCCTGATCAGTTCAGTGACTTGGCCTTTAAAATGTCCGGTCCGCTGGTAGCAATGAATGTACTCGAAGGACAGCGGGTAAAGAAAGGACAGGTAGTGGCCGAAATTGATCCGACAGATTACAAATTGGATTATGACGCTAAGAGGGCTTCATTTCAAAAGGCGGCATCACAGATGCAACGCGCGGAGAAACTATTGGCTAAGAACGCCATTTCCATGCAAGAATTTGAAACGACCCAAGCTTCGTATACCAATGCCAAATCGGCATTTGAAGATGCGCAAAACACATTGAATGACACAAAGCTACGCGCTCCATTTGATGGTTTCATCCAAAAAAAATACGTTGAAAACTATCAGCGTGTACAACCAGGACAAGGAGTAGTGTGTTTGATTAATCCGGCTAAATTGCAAGTGGAGTTCACTATCCCCGAAACGAATATTTCTTATGTAACTTCTCCTTCTACTATTTACGTAGAATTTGATGCCTATAAAGGAAAATTATTTCAAGCAAAAGTAAAGGAGTATGTAGAGGCTTCTCCCGATGGGGCAGGAGTTCCTGTATTCCTTTACATTGATGATCCGGAATTTGATTTGAAAAAATACAAGGTATCGGTGGGGTTCTCATGTCGTGTTATTGTCAATATTGAGAATGATGTGGTAAAAGAAGGGATTACAGTACCTTTGTCGGCTGTAGTGTTTGACAATACATTGAATAGTAAAAAAGTATTTGTTTATAATCCATCCACACAGAAAGTGGAACAACGCAAAGTCAACGATAAGGGTACTATTGTTGGACGTAATGACTTGATTGTTACCGGAGATGTGAAAGCGGGTGAACAGGTCGTTTCTGCCGGAGCCTCTTATCTTGTGGATGGTCAGCAAGTAAAAATATTAACAGAATAAAAAAGGAGAAAGCATATCATGAATATTCCAAAATATTCTTTGGAGAACCGGAAGGTTATCTATTTCTTTTTGGCTATTTTGCTGATAGGTGGAGTAATCTCCTTCTTCAAGCTGCCTAAGAAAGAAGATGCGCCTTTTGTGATAAAGACTGCGGTATTGGTTACCCAGTATCCGGGAGCGAACCCACATGAAGTGGAGAAACTGATTACGGAACCGATTGAACGCGAAATTCAGTCCATGACAGATGTATATCAGATTAAATCGGAATCTTATTTCGGACTGTCCAAGATTTCTATTGAACTTCAGCCTACGATTGATCCGGATTATATGCCTGTGAAATGGGATGAATTACGTCGTAAAGTGGCGAATATACAACCCAAATTGCCCAGTGGGGCGTCTACCATTACAGTGAATGATGACTTTGGTGATGTGTATGGCATTTATTATGCTTTGACCGCTGATGAGGGATTCTCGTATACTGATTTGCGTGACTGGGCCCAGCGTATCCGTACCCAGTTGACTCCGATTGAGGGAGTGCAGAAAGTGATGTTGTATGGGGAACAGACAGAAGTGATCAATGTCAAGATATCCACCTCCAAACTTTCGGCACTGGGCATTGATCCCACTTCAATTATGGGCATCTTGCAGAAGCAGAATATACAGGTGAATACGGGAGATATAGCGACAGAAATTTATCAGTTGCGCTTGCGTACGGAAGGAACTTATACCAGTCTGGAAGATATAGAAAATCAGTTGATTATCAGTAAGGACGGACGGGAAGTCCGTTTGGGGGATATTGCAACAGTGGAGCGTGGATACTATGATCCGCCTTCAACCTTGATGCGGGTCAATGGTAAACGTGCTATTGGTATAGGTGTGGCCAGTGGAGCAAAGGATAATGTGGTAGCTGTGGGTAAAGCAGTGGACGAAAGGTTGGCGGAAATAGAGCAATTGTTGCCTATCGGTATTGAACTTGCCTCCCTTTATCCTGAGGATAAGATTGCCGATGAGGCGAATAATGGCTTTATCCTGAATTTGATAGAATCATTGGTTATTGTTATCCTGATTATCTTTGTGGTGATGGGATCGCGTGCCGGTATGCTGATAGGTAGTTCGTTACTTTTCTCAGTAGGTGGTACTTTGCTTATTATGTTGATGTGGGGAGTAGGATTGAACCGTACTTCTTTGGCGGCATTTATTATCGCCATGGGTATGCTGGTGGATAATGCCATTGTGGTGACAGATAATGCGCAAATAGGTATCAAGCGCGGAAAATCACGTTATCAGTCATTGATAGAGGGGGCCATCAAGCCGCAGTGGGCATTGCTGGGCGCTACTTTTATTGCTATCTGCTCTTTCTTGCCTTTGTATCTGGCACCGGCATCCGTGGCTGAGATTGTGAAACCGCTATTTGTTGTATTGGCTGTGTCACTGGGATTGAGTTGGATTCTGGCTTTGTGCCAGACTACGACTTTTGGTAATTTTATTTTGAAAGAAGCTGTTCCCGGCGGTGCAATGAAAGATCCGTATGATACTAAACTCTATCATAAATTCGAGAAGTTTCTGACCTTGCTGATTAAACGCCGTTTTGTGACATTGACCACCGTCTTTGTGACTTTGGTGCTTTCTTTGGTTATTATGGCTGTTATGCCTCAGAGTTTTTTTCCGAAAATGAATAAGCCTTATTTTCGTGCTGATCTGGTATTCCCTGAGGGATTCAGTATTCATGCGGTAGATCAGGATGTGATGAAGGTGGAGGGTTATTTGAAGAATCATGAGAAAGTTAAATCATATTCGGTGACATTGGGTGGTACTCCGTTGCGTTACTATTTGGCAAGTTCTTCTTTTGGACCGAAGTCTAACTATGCTAATGTGATGGTGGAAACTAAAGACCCCGAAGATGCAGCCGAAGTAGAACAGCAGTTTTATGAGCACATGACCCAGAACTTTCCCAATATCATTACCCGTTCGGCACTTTTTGCTTTGTCTCCGGTGCCTGAAGCTGCTATTGAGATCGGTTTTATCGGTGAGAATCCCGATACATTGACCGCATTGGTTGAAAGGGCGAAGAAAATCGCCCGCCAGTGTGATATGGTGACGGATATCCGTTCCAATTGGGGAGATAAGGTGCCTGTGTGGAAACCGATGTTCTCTCAACAGAAAGGTTTACGCTTGGGAATTACCCGTCAGCAGGTTGCTAATTCATTCCGTACGGCTACCAATGGTTTGCCTTTGGGAGAATATCGTGAGGGGGATGTTTCCTTGCCTATTCTGTTGAAAGATGAGGATGTGGAAAAAATGAACTTGAATGATGTGAAAAGTGTGCCTGTATTCAGTACGAAAGGAAATTCCGTGAAAGTGGAACAGGTGATCGATAATTTTGCTTTGGGTTATGATTATAATGTAGTCCGCCGCTTTAACCGCGAGCGTTGTATGATGATGCAATGTGAACCTAAACGTGGAGCCAATACGATGGCTGCGTTTAAACAGGTGCTCACTGCCGTACAAGAGCAGATGCGGTTGCCCGAAGGGTATAAAATGAAATATTTCGGCGAGCAGGAAACACAGGATGTGAGTAACGCTGCATTGGCGAAGAATATTCCGCTGACCTTCCTGTTGATTTATGTGGTTCTGCTGTTTCTTTTCCCCAGCAACTACCGCAAGCCGGTATTGATTATGCTTATGTTGCCGCTGGTGTTTATTGGTGTGGTATGGGGATTGCTTTTGTTTGGTAAGTCATTGGACTTCTTTGCCATCCTCGGTCTGTTGGGATTGATTGGTATGAATATCAAGAACGCCATTGTGCTGGTCGATGAAATCGGACTTCAGTTGAAGGATGGAAAGGGTGCTGTGCCTGCCGTGGTCGAGGCTACCAAGACACGTATCGTTCCGGTGACCATGGCTTCCGGAACTACTATTCTGGGTATGCTTCCATTGTTGGGCGATGCCATGTTTGCAGGTATGGCGGCTACCATTATGGGTGGTTTGTTCGTATCAACGGTACTGACCATTTTTGTTCTTCCGGTAACTTATTGTATTTTCTTTAAAATCAGAGCAGACAGATAATGAAAACTAAGATGATCTATATTATAAGTATGGCTTGTATGACCGGTACACTTTCGGCTCAGACTGTCGTGGATTATTCTACCTTTGAACAAAAGGTACTGGATTATAGCCAAACCTTAAAACAGAGTGTGGCGCAACGTACAGCTATGCAGAAGGCTATGAAAGCGGCAAAAACCGCTTTCTTTCCGGCTGTTGATGCAACGGGAAGCTATCAGTATCGTATTAACAAATACGAGATGGATTTTGGCGGAATGGCTGTTCCTATGGAGCACGATTCATACAGTGCCGAAGTAGGGGTATCACAACCTATTTATGCCGGTGGCAGTATCTATCACAATTATAAGGCTTCCCAAATACAAACTCAGATGGCGGATAAGTCGGTGGATTTGACAACGGATAATATTATCTATGCCGCTGAAGCCAGTTATTGGGGAACAGCCGCACAAAAAGAAATGTATGAAACGATGTGCCAGTATGTACAGATTATTGAGCAGTTGACCAAAGTGCTGCAAGATAAGTACGATGATGGCTATATCAGCAAGACGGATCTCATTCAGATGCAGACTCGTTTGAAAGAGGCTGAATTGCAACGTTCCAGCAGCTATCAGTCTTATCAGGTCGCCTTGCAGAATATGAATGTACTGATGGGATTGGAACCGCTGGCTGAAATGGATTTGACGGATTCTATTTCTACCATATTGCCTATGCCTGCCTTTGTTGGAGCGGAAACAGCCTTGAATGTGCGTCCCGATTATGCTATCTCCCAATTGGATGTGGATTATCAGAAAAGACAGGTAAGTCTGGCTGCCGCCAAGTACAACCCTTCTCTTTCTATCGGTTTTAAAGAGACATGGGGAACACAGATGTTGAACATTTCGGGCGAAACTATGTTTAATAGTAATGTGTATGCCTCTATTAAATTGCCGATTTTCCATTGGGGAGCCCGCTTTAAATCGACGGCTGCACAGAAGGCTATTTTATTGGGCAAGCAGTATGCATTGCAAGATAAGCAAGACCAAATAAGCAAAGAAGTGGCGAAGGCGTGGACTAGTCTGACAGAGAATACCCGTCAGATAAGTATTGCCGAGGAGAACTGCAAACTGGCAGAAGAGAATTTGGATTTGAACACTTTTAGTTATACTGAAGGTAAGTTGACTATTTTGGATGTGCTTTCTGCACAGCTGACATGGATACAGGCATATACAAACCTTATCCAATCTTATTATGAGCAGAAGATTGCGTTGGCTGATTACAGAAAAGCGACCGGTATAAGGTATTTAGGACAGAAATAGGTAAATTCAGACCAGATTCTTATTATAAAAAAAGTCACAATAAAGCAGGTTTGGCTATCTTTGTATCCCAATCTGCTTTATTTGTTTTTATCAGTTTATGTTTACTGTAAAGCTTGTTTTAACAGTGGAAAAAATAACAGGTTACAATGAAGAAAATATCATTTTTGATCGTAATCTTTATATGTATGGCAGATGCGGCTTTGGCAGTCACGCAAGAGGGCGGTCTGTTTTATTTGCCTGAAGATACGACAATGCAACACAAAGACAGCACAGTACAGAAAAGGACTTTTTTCAAAAGATTTCTGGACTATTTTAATGATGCTAATAAAGATAAGAATCATAAGAAATTTGATTTTAGTATTATTGGCGGACCACATTACAGTACGGATACCAAACTGGGGCTTGGACTGGTGGCAGCGGGGCTTTATCGTGCTGATAGAAGTGACATGCTTCTTCCCCCGTCCAATGTATCTTTATTTGGAGATGTTTCCACTGTTGGCTTCTATATGTTGGGGATACGCGGAACTCATATCTTTCCGCAGGACAAATACCGGCTGGATTATACTCTTTATTTTTATTCCTTTCCTTCCAAGTTTTGGGGAATAGGGTACGATATGGGTAATGTAGATGCCAATGAATCTGATTTAGATCGCTGGCAAGCACAAATTAAAGCTAGTTTTTTGTTTCGGATAGCGGATAATTTATATATAGGTCCTATGGCATCTTATGATTATGTGCATGGTAAGAATATGGAACGCCCCGGATTACTGGAGGGAATGAACCTTACTGCTGCTAATTATGGAGTGGGCCTTTCTTTGGCATATGATTCGCGCGATGTGTTGACTAATCCCCATAAGGGATATTATTTGAATATTACCCAATGTTTCCGTCCTAAGTTTTTGGGAAACGATTATGCATTCAGTACTACGGATTTGCGTACCAGTTATTATCATCCTGTATGGGAAGGAGGATTGTTGGCAGGAGAATTACGCGGTACTTTTAATTTCGGTAATCCGTCGTGGGCTATGATGGCGCTGTTGGGAAATTCGTATTCCATGCGTGGTTATTACGAAGGGCGCTATCGTGACAAGCATAAAATAGAGGGGCAGGTGGAATTGCGTCAGCATGTATGGAAACGTAATGGTGTTGTAGTTTGGATAGGGGCCGGAACTGTATTCAATAAGTTCAGTGCTTTGCGCATGGACAGAGTGTTGCCTAATTATGGAATAGGTTATCGTTGGGAGTTTAAAAAGAATGTAAATGTTCGTCTGGACTATGGATTTGGAAAAAATGGACAGTCTGGTTTTATTTTTAATATAAATGAAGCATTTTAAAGAATTTATTCAGTGGTGTTGTGAGCCACAACGATTGTTCGTTCTGTTCATCGTTGTCTTGGCCATTCCCAATGTGGCATTGTTTTTTACAGAACAACAAATGACACTTTTGGCACGTATTTGTAATGTCATTCTGCCGGTATCGGTTTATTGGTTGATTATGACATTGGGGCGTAAACCTGGAAAGACTATTTGGATCTTATTTCCGTTTGTTTTCTTTGCGGCATTCCAATTGGTATTGCTATACCTGTTCGGGCGTTCTATCATTGCAGTAGATATGTTCCTGAATCTGACAACTACTAATTCCGGGGAGGTGATGGAACTGTTGGATAATTTACTGCCGGCTGTAATTGGTGTTTTTGTTGTTTACATTCCTGCTTTGGTCTTGGGAGGTTTCTCATGGGCCCGAGGTAATCAGTTGGAATATTCTTTTATTCGTTCTCAACGTAAGTATGCCTTGGCAGGCATTGTTGCAGGAGTGTTATTGACTGTTATCTGCTATGCGACGCAACGTGATTATCAAGTAAAGATTGAAATGTATCCGGCTAATGTATGTTATAATTTAGTATTGGCTGCAGAACGTGCGGGCGAAACTGCCGGATATGCGGAAACTTCAAGGGATTTTACTTTTAATGCCAGTGCCGCACATGATAAAGACAGCCGGGAAGTTTATGTCTTGGTGATAGGGGAAACGGCCCGTGCCTGTAATTTCGGACTTTATGGTTATGAAAGGAATACCACTCCATTACTTGATAAAATGGAGGGGTTGGTAACTTTCACGGATGTGCTTACCCAGTCTAATACTACTCATAAAAGTGTGCCTATGTTGCTTTCGGCAGCTTCGGCTGAGGATTATGACTGTCTTTATAGACAGAAAGGAATCATTACCGCTTTCAAGGAGGCAGGATTTCATACAGCCTTTTTTTCGAACCAGCTTCCTAACCATTCTTTTATTGATTTTTTGGGGATGGAGGCAGATGATTGGAAGTTTATCAAGAAAGACACTCCGAAAGGAGCCAATATTTCGGATGACGAACTATTGTTTCTAGTAGAAGAGGAGCTAAAGGCAGGTCATCAAAAATTATTTATCGTGCTGCATGCCTATGGATCACATTTTAATTATAAAGAACGTTATCCCGAATCCATGTCTGTCTTTAAACCGGATAATCTGACAGACGCCAAATATGAGAATAAAGAGTATTTGATGAATGCATACGATAACACTATCCGTTATACAGATGGTTTTCTGGCTTCTTTGATCACTTTATTGCAGAAAATGAACTCTTTTTCGGCTATGCTTTATACTTCGGATCATGGAGAGGATATTTTTGATGATAATCGAAAATTATTTTTACATGCATCCCCGGTCCCGTCTTATTATCAACTGCATGTACCATTTTTAATTTGGTTGTCCAAAGCATATAGAGAAGAGAATGTGGAAGTACATGAAGCTATATTGCAGAACCGTGAAAAACCGGTAGCAGGAAATGCTTCTGTGTTTCATACCATGCTGAATTTGGCAGGGATACAGACACCTTATAGGGCAGATAGCCTATCGGTAGCAAATAGACAATATCTCATTCGTCCGCGTTATTATCTTAATGATCATAATCTTCCTAAGTCATTGGATAAGATAGGATTAAAAAAGGAAGACATAGAACAGTTCAGACGAAATAATCTTGTTTATCCTTGATGTGAAAAAGATTTAAAATGGTTGGAGAATTATAATAGAATTACGTATTAATGATTAATTTCGCACAGCTTTGTTATTGTATTTATTACGAAAACTATTATAATTCTTTTATTATGAAAAACAAGAAAAACAATTTCTATCTGATGGGAGTGGTGTTTATAGCCATTCTCGGCGGTTTACTTTTCGGTTATGATACAGCTGTTATTTCGGGAGCGGAGCAGGCTCTGCAAAAACATTTGGGATTAGATGCTTTCTGGCATGGCGTGACTGCTTCCAGTGCATTGATAGGTTGTGTCATTGGTAGTGCTTTTTCCGGTTATTTTGCTTCGGGGTTAGGACGTCGTAATTCGTTGCGTCTGGCTGCTTTATTGTTCTTTCTGTCTGCTTTAGGCTCTTATTATCCCGAATTTTTATTTTTCTCTAAAGGAGATACTTCGTTTGCATTGATCCTTGCTTTTAACTTTTATCGTATCATCGGGGGGATCGGTGTAGGACTTGCCTCTGCTGTTTGTCCGATGTACATTGCCGAAATTGCTCCTTCCGAAATTCGTGGTAAATTGGTTTCTTGTAATCAGTTTGCTATTATTTTTGGCATGTTGGTAGTCTATTTTGTGAATTATATGATTAAAGATGGTATGCCGGATGAAGTGCTTGTTTCCGATGGTTGGAGATATATGTTTGGTTCAGAAGCGGTTCCGGCTGCATTATTTGGCATTTTATTGTTTTTGGTTCCTGAAACTCCGCGCTATTTGGCTATGACCCATCAGGATGATAAAGCGTTTTCTGTACTTGAAAAAGTAAATGGAACAGATAAGGCTAAAACTATTTTGTCTGAAATAAAGGCTGTGACTTCCGAGAAAACAGAGAAACTGCTTACATACGGGTTGACAGTTATTGTAGTCGGTATCTTGCTTTCTGTATTTCAGCAAGCTATCGGTATTAATGCTGTGCTTTATTATGCACCGCGTATTTTTGAGAAAATCGGTGGCGGTGGTGATGGTATGATGCAGACTGTGGTAATGGGGGTAGTTAATATTCTCTTTACATTGGTTGCTATCTTTACCGTAGAGAAGATGGGACGTAAACCCTTGTTGATTGTTGGTTCTATTGGTATGGCTGTAGGTGCATTCTGTGTTGCATTTTGTGATGAGTTTCAGGTGGGAGGTATTCTTCCTGTTCTTTCCATCATTGTTTATGCTGCATTTTTTATGATGTCATGGGGACCTATCTGCTGGGTGTTGATTGCAGAGATATTTCCGAATACTATCCGCGGCAAGGCAGTGGCTATCGCTGTAGCTTTCCAGTGGATATTCAATTATCTGGTCTCTTCCACTTTTCCTGCCATGTATGAATTCAGTCCGGTGTTTGCCTATGGGCTTTATGGCGTGATTTGTGTGCTTGCAGCTCTGTTTGTATGGAAGATGGTTCCTGAAACAAAAGGAAAGACTTTGGAAGATATGACTCGTCTTTGGAAAAAAAGAGCGAAGGAGGCTTGAGAATCTTTCTTCTGATCAAGAACTATTTCATATTGTTTCCTTTTGATAATATCGTCCGACGGATATAAAGCGTATGTCTTATATTCATCGGATGATCGCTTTATAAAGGTTGGATGAGCCATCTTTGTCTTGGACGGATGTGAATAGAGCAAGAAAAAAGACAGATGCGAAAATATTTTCGCATCTGTCTTTTTTCTTTTTTATCAGGATGGGATTGTTTTATTTCTTTTCCCCTATTGTTTTCAGCATTTCTTGTACGGCTGCTTCCAACTGCTGGTCTTCACCTGCCAATGCCTTTTCTGGAGTATTATAAACTTCAATGTCTGGAGAAAGTTGGTGATTTTCTGCATATTGTCCACGCATATCCATGCAACCCACCTGAGGAATACCGAACACAATGCTCGGATCGATTTGGTTTTCCCACCATACGGCAGTCATTGTGCCCGGAACCGGTGCGCCAATCAGTTTGCCTATCTTTAATTCCTTGTAAACCCATGGGAAGCCATGTGCGTTACTGTAATTGTCCTCGCATACCAATACGCAGGATGGCTTGAGCCATTTATTGAATGGGTCGCTGCCTATGTATTGTCCGCGTGGAACGAAACGCTGATATTCCTTGCCGCTTAATAAAGTGGCCAAGTCATCATGTAGCCAGCCGCCTCCATTGTGGCGTGTGTCTACAATAATAGCTTCTTTGTTGCGGCAGCGTCCCAATACTTCACTATATACTTCGCGGAAACTTTGACTGTCCATACCTTTTACGTGTACATAGCCTATGCGGCCTTCGGATAATTTATCGACTATATTGCGGCAACGTTCTACCCAACGTTTATACAGCAAGTTACTTTGTTCGCCCGTGCTGATAGCTTTGATGGTGATATCAAAACGTTTGCCGGTAGCCGGATTATATATGGCCAGTAACACTTTTCTTCCGGCTTTGCCTTCCAGTAGCGGGAAGTAGTCTTGTCCTTTTACGATAGGTTTGCCGTCAATTTTCTCGATGATGCAACCAGGAGTAACATCCGTTTTTTTCACGGCAAATGGACCTTTTGCTAATATTTCTTTAATTTTTAGCCCGTCACCATCATAAGTTTCGTCATAGAATGCTCCTAGGGTCGCTGTGGATAGTGTAGGACCGTTTGAGTAGTAACGTGCTCCGGTGTGTGAACCGTTTAACTCACCCAGCATTTCACTCAGCATTTCCTGAAAATCATAATTGTTATTGATGTATGGAAGAAAGCGTGCGTATGCTTTGTGATAGCCTTTCCAATCTACTCCGTGCAGATCTTTTACGTAGAATTTATCTTCTACTTGTTGCCATACATGATCGAAAATATATTCGCGTTCACCATAGGGTTGGTAGTCGAAGAAAGCTTCGAATTCTACAGGTTTGGTTTCACCACTGCTGACAGTAACTTTCTTGATACCACCTTGGCTGCAAAGGAACAGATTCTCGCCTTTCTTATCAGGAAGCAGGGCTCCGCCACCGACTTTTTTCATGACGATTTTAGTCTTGTTTTCTTTAAGATCGTGTTCCCATAAATCATATCCGCTTTCGAAGGCTGCTTGATAATATAGTTTGTCACCCTTCGGAGTTAATACAGCATCTCCCAATCGTGAAGAATTTACAGTTAGACGAATCACACGGTCACGGCTGTTTTCAAGGTCGAAAACCAGTGGTTTTACTTCCTTCTTGTCATCTTCTTTCTTGGAGTCTTTCTTTTTATCTTTTTTATTATCAGCCTTCTTTTTCTCTTCACTCTTCTCTTTGTCTTTCTTTTCTGATTCCTCCAGCAAAGCAAGTTCTTCCTTGCTCATTCTGAAACGGTCGTATGCGTCCAAGTCGAAGAACATGATGTAGATATCCGCTTCAGCGCCCCAGCTTCCGTGGCTGCGGAATCCTGCGCGGTCACTTTCCCAAATCATGGCTTTTCCATCCAATACCCATTTGGCATTGCCGTCACTGTATCCACTTTCGGTCAGATTATGAATTTCTCCGTTGCCAGATGCGTTGACCAGTGCAACATCCTTGTTATTCCATCCGCCAATACCTATGTAGTTGGTAAGAATCCATTTGCTGTCCGGACTCCATTGATACCATTGGTCACCGTCGCTGTATGAATATTCATAGTTGCCATCCATGACGGTTCGTACAGCTTTTGATTTCAGATTCAGAACACGGATGGTAGTACGGTTTTCAAGAAAGGCTACTTCTTTGCCGTCAGGACTGTATTGAGGTTGGAATGAAGTGATATCCGAATTGGTCAGTCTTTCCTCTTTGATATCGGTTGCGTAAGCGAACTGTTTTTCTTCCTTTTTAGCTAGACTGGTTTGATAAATCTGCCATAATCCGTTTCTTTCGGAAGCGTAAACAATACTTCTTCCGTCCGGAGAAAAGTGAATATCGCGTTCCTGTTGCGGAGTATTGGTGATTTGTTTGGTGGTGCTGTATTCTGTTGATGTGACATATACATCTCCGCGTAGTACAAAAGCAATTTCTTTTGCATCGGGTGAAAGGGATATTTCTGTTGCTCCGCTACGCTTAATCTGGCGGATGAGATCTTTGTCGTTCTTGTCGGTGACAATGGAAATCTGAACTTTTTGCGGAATGGCACCTTCTTTTACCGTGTAGATTTCGCCATCATATCCATAGCATAATGTTCCATTGGAGGCGGCACTCAGGAAGCGTACCGGATGTTTGGTATGGTTGGTGATTTGTTTGGATGTATTACCGTCAATATCACGTTTGAAAATATTAAATGAGCCTTTTTCCTCACTTAAATAATAGAATGATTTATCATCTGAAGCCCAAACGGGAGTGCGGTCCTCACCATTGAAAGTAGTTTGTTTGCGAAAGGTACGGTTTCCATTCAGAGAACACAGCCAAATATCGCGGGTAATGGATGAAGTGTGATGTTTACGCCAAGGATCTTCATATCCTTTTTTGTCATGGTAGAGCAAAGTATTACCTGTGTGATTGATACTGATATCTTCCATCGGCATGGAAGAGAAGAGGGCAGGGCGTCCTCCTTCGGTATTAACTTCATATACTTGTTGGAATTGTCCGGAGGGGAATTGTGCGTCTTCTACAGTTGGCATTATATTGGCTAGAAACAGAATGTGTCCGGCGTCTTTATAAGCCACCGGTGTTTCATTACCCGAATGGGTGGTTAATCTTTTGGGGATACCCCCTTCCTTGTTTACCTCAAAAATATCCATACTTCCCATGCGGTCTGATGCGAAAGCAATTTTTTTTCCGTCAGGACTCCAGATAGGTTTGGTGTCGTGGGCAGGGTTGGTTGTAATCTGACTGGCCCTGCCGCCTGTAGAGGGTACTGTGTAGATGTCACCTTTATAGGTGAATGCGATGGTGGTTCCATCCGGAGAAATGGCACAATAACGCATCCATAATGGATTGTCCTGTGCATACGTGGAAATTGACAACAAAATTGCTGCCACACCTAGTAGCTGTCTTTTCATGTGGATAAAATGTTGTGGTTAATACTAAGTTATTTCTTCTTTTTCAGGAAATATCCTCTGATTCTTTGCATGATCTTGATACCGGTCCGTACTCCGTCATAAACGGCGATTCCTGTATTGATATGTTGCATAATGCCTTCTACGCCTCCTTTTTGTTCTACAGGCGCAAAAAGTTCATGTATGGTTTGTACCATTTCTTTTTTAGCTTGCTGTACTTCTTCCAACTTCTCAGCTTTTCGTTGTGCTATCACTTCCAAAGTGATGATGGGCGTTTTATTAGGAGTATTCTCTTTCATAATCAGTTGTCATTTAAAAGCAGGTTGGCAAGGAAATTTACCATAGGCTGGACAATCAGCCGTTTGCGGAATAAAACGATTAACAGAATCAGCAGAATAATGCATCCGGTAATGATTCCATAGCTAGCCATAAGCCCGCCTACATGAGGTTCGAGTACATAGGCCAATGTAAATGACAAGTAGAAAAGTGCGATAATACCTAATATCAATAATATAAAGACAAGGATGAGGGTTGATATCAGTATAGTAAGTTTTTCTACTAAATGTAATTTTACATAATCCTTTTGTAACTCTGCGTACTTTTTAAGCTCTGCCAGAAGTTGTTGCAGATTATCTATATTTTTATCGTTTGCAAACATGCGTGGAGTTTTGATTTAAAAATTATTGTCATTCCGGATCCAAGTCCGGAATGACAATACACTTTTGTGGGCGTTGCTTATTCTTTTACCTCGGCTGCAATTTCATCGACCAGATTTTCCATATCTGTGCGACTTAATTTGATACCTCTTTTACGTAAAGCATCAGCAATTTTGCTACGAGTGTCTTCTCCGCTTTCAGGAGCAAATAAAATACCTGCTGCTGCACCAACTACGGCTCCGCCTAGGAATGCAGCTAAAATACTTAATCCTTTCATAGTTTTTTTGTTTTTTGTACCTTACAAATCTAACAAATAAAACTGAATGTTGTTGTTTATTTTGTCTATTTTTGAATAGAAATTGGAGATTCTTCTCTGATTAACTAAATTTAACTCCATTCTTGATGTGAAAGCTGTTGATATATTGCTACTTTTGCACCAATATAATGGAATTAAACTAGAGTATTAATTTATAAAAGATTGAGTAATCATGAAAAAATTAGTTGTGTTGGGTATGGGATTGTGCGTAGCCTTGGCATTTTCCTCATGTAAATCTAGCGAAAGTGCTTACAAGAAGGCTTATGAAAAAGCAAAACAACAGGAATTGGCTGAAGCTCCTGCTGATCAGGTAGAAGCAACTCCGGTTGAAGCTGCTCCGGTAGTATCTGCCCCTGTGACAACTGCTCCTGTTGCCGGTCCGGTTCGCGAAGAGAAAGTAGAATTGGTTTCAGGTGACGGCTTAAAAGCATATAGCGTAGTATGTGGTAGCTTTGGTGTGAAAGCGAATGCAGAAGGTTTGAAACAATATTTGGATGGTCAAGGTTATAATGCCAAAGTGGTTTATAATGCTGAAAGAAATATGTATCGCGTTATAGCATCTTCATATGATGACCGTGCGCAGGCTACTCAGGCAAAGGAGGAGTTTAAGGCAAAATATCCTAACCGTGACGATTTCCAGAAGGCATGGTTACTATATAGAGTATATTAATGACTTCTTTTTGGTAAATTAAGAAGAAAATATAGTCTATTTTTCTTTATTAAAAGTGGCAACTGTGAAGTTGCCGCTTTTTTTTATAGCTTTGTCGGTTCTAAACAACAATAAAAACTAAGGGTATGAAATATTATGGCAGATTATCGGTCATTGCTCTTTTGGCTATAGCACCGCTGTATGGCTTTGCCCAGGAAAAGGTGGTGCCTATAAAATACGGAGATATGGATCAGTGGATAATCCGTAAGGTTCATGAGTCCGGTGTTATAGGCGGCAATACCAAACTTCTTTATGAGATAGGTCCTACAAAGGAAATAGATGGTAACAAACCTTATAAAAATATGGGAGGGTCTCCTTGGGGAACCTCTAATGTGATGGCTAAGGTAGTGGGCATTGTTAAAACAAATAATTCTGTTTATAGAGACAAACGGGACAATGGATATTGTGCTCGCCTGGAAACGCATATAGAGAGCGTCAAAGTATTGGGGATGGTGAATATTACTGTATTGGCAGCCGGATCCATTTATTTAGGTGATATGCTGGAGCCTATAACAGGAACTAAGAATGCTGAGAAGAACATGAACTGGGGAGTTCCTTTTACTCAACGTCCCAAAGCTGTCCGTTATGATTATAAGGTAAAGATGTCTGGTGAGAAAGATCGTATCCGGTTGACAGGTTTCAGCAAGAAAGGTCAGGTGGCAGGGCAGGATTGTGCGATAACTGTTTTCTTTTTGCAAAAACGTATGGAGGACGCTGAAGGAAATATTACGGCGAAGAGGGTAGGAACTATGGTGATGAAATATGATAAGGATTCGGATGGTTGGGTAAATGGTGCTACTTATGAAGTGCTGTATGGTGATATAACCAAGCATCCGTCTTATAATCATGAAACAATGGGGTTGAGAGAGAGGGATTATACTAGAAATAGTAAGGGAGAAAGTGTCTTGATTAAAGAAATAGGATGGGCGGAGGCCAATGAAAATCCTACGCACATGATACTGCAATTTTCGTCCAGTCATGGGGGGGCTTTTATCGGTTCTCCTGGAAATACACTTTGGGTTGACAATGTGAAGCTGGTCTATTGAGGATAGTAAATGCTTTTGTTTGTATAATGTTGCTTATATATTAGTCTGTGTCACTATACGATAGAATGTTTTAAAATCGTCTTGAGCTTTTTTAAAAACAACAGGATGTATTTAAAAAAGCTCTTGTTCTTTTCTAAATACATCCTGTTGTTTTTATGTATCAGTTTTTTGCTTGTATAGCCCGATATCTTGTTACAAGATTCGGTAAATACTACCTCAAGTTTCCAGAATTGTATAGCCAAGATCTGTAGATTCTTGTTATATGATTTATTTGCTGTTGCTGCTTATGTGATCAAAAAAGCAGTTGAAGAAAAAGAGGGAGCATCGTTTGTTACGATACTCCCTTCTTTAATCTATCAGAGTTTTATCAGGTATCAATGATTATTTTACTTCCAAGATAACTACGCGGTTCAAATAGTTCTTACCAAACATGTTATCTGTTCCACCCATAGCAACTTTTTCAAGCTGGCTTTCTTTTACGCCTTCTGCAACCAATGCATCGTAAACAGCCTGAGCACGTTTTTCAGACAAAGTCTGGTTGAATGAAGCAGATCCTGTAGCTTTATCAGCGAAACCTGCAATTTTGTACTTAGCGTTAGGATTAGCTTTGATTGCTTTAGCCATTAACTGTACATTAACCATACCTTCCGGACTGATCTTTGCTTTACCGATCTTGAAGAAGATAGCAACTTCTGCAGCGCTAGGAACTTCTTTAATCACTTCCTTAACTACTTCTTTCGGAACTTCGCGGATCACTTCCTTGATCACTTCTTTTTCTACTACACGGTCTTCAACTTTAGCAAACTTCTTGCCACCAAAGATGTAGCTGACACCAGCTGTCAACATACCTGTTCCTTCAGCTTTACGGTGGCTACTGATATTACCAAAGATAGAAGGAGCGATGGCGCCGCGAGCTTCAACATCGATAGCCCAATATTTGTTAATGTTGAACTTCAAGCCTACACCGGCGGATGCACCAATACGTGCTCTTGCTTTGCTTTCACCTTCGGGAACCATTGTTCCATCATTCTTGATTGTTACGTTCTGTGACTTAGCTACGGAAAGCATAGGACCAGCAAAACCATATACTTCAAAAAAACGGCTAGGATTAGCACCTGCAAACAGAGTTGACAAGTTTACCATAGCGTCAATGTTAGCTCCTACGTAGTTCTTGTTGTGTTCGTAGTAACTGTTATCCAAACACAAGTGTTGTGTGATACCATTTACCTGACCACGTATCCCCCATGTGGGAGTAATTAACTTACCCAAAGAGATGCTGAAGTGAGGAGCCAGCTTATTGAAACCATCGTTTTCAATAGCGTGGATACCTCCACCTACACTGACGAAGATGTTATCGCTCCATTTCGGAGTATAATAATTAGTATCTTGTGCCATAACCGTAGTTGCACAAGCTCCTGCCAACAAAAGTGACAGTGTTAAGAATTTATATTTCATTTTTATTATATTTTTTGGTGAATAACTGAACAAATAACCGATAGAATTATCTTCCACCTGCACCACCACCTGCGTTGCCGTTATCTCCATGACCGTGTCCGTGACCGTGATCAATAGATTCTGTAGTAGGTTCTGGAACAAATGTACCTACTTTTTCAATGATAACGCTAGGTATAGAATATGCTTTTCCGTCAACTGTTGTAGTAATAGTACAAGTTGTAGTTGTTGAAGTTGCTTTGGGAGATACAGTAAATATGCTTAATGCAGGAATAGAATAAGAACGTTCTATTGTTGTATTTTGAATTCCCGAATTATATGAATTCACTAAAGCGTTTAATACTTTGTTGACTTCAGCTGAAGACATATTTCTAGCAGAAGGAGCTATTGATTCAATATAGTTTTTCACTTCGTCTATATTCGTAATACGTTGTCCTGCTTTAACAGTGAGGCTCAAGTTTTTATCTATAGCTTTTTCCTCAGTGTTGGTGTAAGAAGTTACTTTCAAAGGTTCATCTACAATGATGATAGTTTCAGGATCTTCTGTTATGACAGGATCTTTGGCAGCAGACAAATATGATTGCAAATAAATATTAGCAGGAATATAAGCATACTGTCCTTTAGCTAAAGCAGGAATAGAAACTGTTACTGAACCTGAAAAATAACCTTCTTTAGAAGCTTCATATGTTTTGGTTGTTGCAGCAATAGTACCATCAGAAGCGGCTGTAATAGTTTCAGTCTTTGATAAATCACTAATAATATTACCAGTAGCTAAATCATAAACAGTTACAACAACAGTTGCACTTGCATTAGGAAGTTCTACCGGTTCTACATTAAATTCTTCTTTTTCGCAGCTTGTAAACACTACTGTTGTTAAAGCCACTGCAGCTAATGCTAATTTAGCACCAATACCGCTCAAAAAACTTTTCTTTTTCATCTCAATAAAATTAAAAATTTAATAATTCTGATTTAATAAAATATGGATTAAAACTATTTTGTTGCATTATATTGTCACTTGCATTACTATATGGCATTTTATAATAATATTTTTCATTTCCTGCATTATATGTTATACCCGTACCCAATGAGGTAGAAACCCTTGGTATATATTTATGTCTTTTATATTTATAAGGTGGTAATGCGACGATGAATTTAAACCCTCCATTACTATTAGCATGTTCTGCTTTTACAGCGTAGAAACCTATACTGGCATAGCGGAAGTGTCTGATCATTTCAAATCTTACCCCTTTTTCTTTTAATAAATATTGTTCAGCTCTCAATTTAAACTGTGTATTATACCTTGGCCAATAAAAGTTTCCCCCTACAGACCAATAAGTAGTGTATTTATCATTATAGCGAAATTTAAAACCATGCCAATATCCGAATCCAACATAGCCAATTCTTCCTTCCAAAGAAAAACGTTCGTCTTTAAACGGATAAAACAAATTTAAATCTGCACCATATGTATTATAATCAAACATACCAATAGTTACTGTACTTTGTATATTATATGGTAATCTAAATTTTTGTGCTAATGTCAAATATCCTGGATGAATTTTTCCGGCTGTTTCTCCATATCCATCATTGTATACAGGAAATACAATCTGTCCGGTAAATTTCATTCCTGGCCAAAGCGACACCTCTACCGCCGGGCTAAACTCTAATAAAGCCTGATATATCTGTGTAATGATATAGTTCTTAAAGTATAGCTGCGGATATACCAATATATCTACTTTAAACAGCGAACTGTTCTTTTTCTTTTCTTTCTTCACCTTGTCCCAACTGTCACCTATATCATAACTGACTTTCCAATCTTCACCACTTACCACTGTTGTGTCACCGGCAAGAGGCTGATAGGTCAGTGAGACCTGAGGTATATTATAGTTGGTAACAATCAACTTACAAGATTTATCCTTGGGTAATCCCATTGACTGTATGATATCTACAGCCTTTCTAATACCCAACGCTTGAATTTTGTAAGCACTGTTTTCAACCACATAAACTCTTTCTTCAGGAGTATCTGTCCATCTTACATTTTCAAATCCCATTTTTACAAGACTATCTGTTGTTAATTCTCCTGTTGATTGACTGAAACTTTTTAATGGAATCATAACAAGCAACAATATAGCTATACAATACAACAAACATCTATATAAAACTCCTTTTGAAGAGCTCTTATTTTTCATTTTATAACAAATACTTGTTTCAATTTAACATTATGCGACCCTTACGTTAAGCCACATATTCGGTGCAAAAATAAGTACTATTTTTTAAATAGCAAATAAAATTAAACGAAATGAATCGTTTCTTTTGAAAAAACAGTTGAAAAAGCATATTTTAATCTTTATATATAAAATAGGTATGGAATAAATTTGTATTTTTGCAAACTATATGAGTAGAATATTAGCGATAGATTACGGTAAAAAGCGCACAGGTGTGGCTGTGACGGATGTTTTGCAAATTATTGCAAACGGGTTAACGACTGTCCCTACACACCAACTACTGGACTTTATTCTGAAATATGTGGAAAAAGAGCCTGTGGAACGCATCATTGTAGGGCATCCCAAGCAAATGAATAATCAAGAGTCGGAAAATATGCGTAATATTGTCCCTTTTGTCAATCAACTAAGGAAAAAATTACCGGATATACCGATAGAGTTTGTTGACGAGCGATTTACGTCCGTATTGGCCCACCAAGCCATGTTGGATGGAGGTTTGAAGAAAAAAGATAGGCAGAATAAAGCTTTAGTTGATGAAATCAGTGCTACGATAATCTTACAGTCCTATTTGGAGTCGAAGAAATATATTTAATAAATAAAAACAGATTAAGAAAAATGATATTACCTATTTATGTGTATGGACAACCGGTGTTGCGTAAAGAAGCAGAGGATATTACCCCGGATTACCCTAATTTGAAAGAGTTGATAGCAAATATGTTTGAAACCATGAATCGTGCAGATGGTGTGGGTCTGGCTGCTCCGCAAATTGGTTTGCCTATTCGTGTCGTAACTATTGATCTGGATGTGATGTCTGATGAATTGCCCGAATTTAAGGATTTCCGTCGGGCTTATATAAATCCTCATATTTTAGAAGTGGGTGGAGAAGAAGTCAGCATGGAAGAAGGTTGTTTGAGTTTGCCAGGTATCCATGAAACGGTGAAACGTCCGGACCGTATTCATGTGACTTATTTGGATGAGGAGCTGAAAGAACATGACGAGTGGGTGGAAGGCTATTTGGCAAGGGTCATGCAGCATGAATTTGATCATTTGGACGGAAAAATGTTCATTGATCATTTGTCTGCATTACGCAAACAGATGATTAAAGGAAAGCTGGGGGCCATGTTGAAGGGCAAGGCGCGTTGTTCCTATAAGGTCAAGACTATAAAATGATAACTCCGCGATTTTGATTTATGCGCCACAGGTGGCGCATTTGTGGGGAAAACCGTATTTTTATAAATACAAAATGATAAAACGGATACTCTATACATTATTAATAATGTTCCCTGTACTAGCTTCGGCACAGATAAATACGGACAGGGTGATGGCGATAGGGCGTAATGCGCTTTATTTTGAGGATTATGTCCTTTCGATTCAATATTTTAATCAGGTGATTAATGCAAAGCCTTATTTGTCTGATCCTTATTTCTATAGAGGTCTGGCGAAGATAAATTTGGATGATTTTCAGGGGGCGGAGAGTGACTGTTCAGAAGCTATTGAGCGGAATCCGTTTGTGGTAAGTGCTTATCAGGTACGTGGATTGGCACGGATCCAGCAGAATAATTTTGCGGGAGCTATAGAAGATTATACCAAGGCATTGGAGTTTGATCCTGAGAATATAGGGGTATGGCATAATATGGCCCTTTGCCGTATCAGGCAGGAAGATTATAAGGGGGCGAAGAATGATCTGGATAAGCTGATCGCTATTTCCCCCCGATATACAAAGGCCTATTTGATGCGTGGTGAGGTGGATTTGAAGCAGAAGGATACTTTGGCTGCCGAAAAAGACTTTGGTAAGGCGATTGAAATAGACCGTTATGATGCAGATACATGGGCCAGCCGTGCTATCCTTCGTCTGCAGCAACAGAGATATAAAGATGCGGAAGCTGATTTTGATCATGCCATCCGTCTGTCCACCCGGAATTCAGGTGTCTATATCAATCGTGCTTTGGCCCGTTACCATCAGAATAACCTGAGAGGAGCGATGAGTGACTATGATATTGCATTGGATATTGATCCCAATAATTTCATCGGCCATTATAACCGGGGCTTATTACGTGCACAAGTAGGCGATGACAACCGGGCTATTCAAGACTTTAATTTTGTTATCGAAATGGAGCCCGACAATATGATGGCTATTTTCAACCGTGGTCTGTTATTGGATCAGACAGGAGATTATAAAGGGGCAATTAAAGATTATTCTACGGTGATAAATGAATATCCCAATTTTTTGCTGGGCTATCAATACAGAGCGCAGGCACGTAGGAAAATAGGGGATGTAAAAGGTGCTGATGCAGATGAATTCAAAGTGTTGAAAGCACAACTGGATAAACAGAACGGAGTAGATCCTAATAAGCAGACTGCCGATAATACAGAGAATAATAAAACCCGTAAGAAGTCCGACAAAAACATGAACAACTATCGTAAGATTGTGGTTGCCGACAACGAAGAGGGAGAAGAAAAATATAAGAGTGACTATCGTGGACGCGTGCAGGATAAGAATGTGAATATTGTTCCCCAGCCTATGTTCGTGCTTACCTATTATGAAAAGCACGATGATGTGAAACGACAGGTCAACTATTATAAGTTCATTGAAACATTGAATAATCAGAAAGTACTTCCCGGTCGTCTGATTATAACTAATGAGGAAGCTCCTCTGACGGAAGAACAAGCTACAAAACATTTTGCGTCCATTGACGAACAGACTGCTGCTATTGTGGCTGATCCGAATAATGTGAACAAACGTTTTGCACGTTCATTGGACTTTTATCTGGTGCAGGATTTTGCAAGTGCCATTGAAGATTTGAATCAGGCTATTATTATTGAGGGTAATTTCTTTCCGGTTTATTTCAATCGTGCTTTAATCCGTTATAAGCAGCTGGAATACCAGAAGATGGAAAAAGAGTATGATTTGAAAGCCAATCCGGGAGAGAAGAGTGCTGTGAAAGCTGCGGACTATGAAATGGTAAAGCGCGATTTGGACAAGGTGATTGAGCTGGCTCCGGATTTTGTCTATGCTTATTATAATAGAGGTAATGTGCTTTCTATCTTGAAAGACTATCGTGCGGCAATTGTTGATTATGACAGAGCCATCCAGTTGGATCCTAAATTTGCGGATGCTTATTTCAATCGCGGCTTGACACATATTTTCTTGGGTAACAACAGGCAAGGTATACAGGACCTGAGTAAAGCAGGTGAGTTGGGACTTTTCTCTGCTTACAATATAATCAAACGCTTTACGGAACGAAAAGAATAACATTTTTTTGCTAAAAAGAGGATAAGTCAAAAAGATTTCGTTATTTTTGCATCCTCAAGAAAGAAAATAAATAGAAGATTATGATAAAGATAACATTCCCCGACGGCTCTGTTCGCGAATATAACGAAGGAGTTACTGGTCTGCAGATTGCAGAAAGTATCAGTTCACGGCTGGCGCAAGATGTTTTAGCTTGTGGCGTGAACGGTGAAACGATTGATTTATCTCGCCCTATCAATGAAGATGCAAACTTCGTTCTTTATAAATGGGAAGACGAACAGGGCAAACATGCTTTCTGGCACACTAGTGCCCACTTGCTGGCCGAAGCATTGCAAGAACTTTATCCAGGCATTCAGTTTGGTATCGGTCCGGCCATTGAAAACGGTTTTTACTATGATGTAGACCCGGGTGAAGCAATCATTAAGGAGGCAGATCTGCCAGCTATTGAGGCCAAGATGGCCGAGTTGGCTGCAAAGAAAGAAATATTGGTGCGTCAGAGCATTGCTAAAGAGGATGCGTTGAAGAAATTCGGTGAAAGAGGTGAGACTTATAAATGTGAATTGATCTCCGAACTGGAGGATGGACACATCACCACTTATACACAAGGTGCGTTTACCGACCTTTGCCGTGGTCCCCACTTGACCTCTACTGCTCCTATCAAAGCTATCAAGCTGCTTTCTGTGGCCGGTGCTTATTGGAGAGGGCAGGAAGACCGTAAGCAGATGACACGTATTTATGGTATAACTTTCCCGAAGAAGAAAATGCTGGACGAATATCTGGTAATGCTGGAAGAAGCCAAGAAACGCGACCATCGTAAGATAGGTAAGGAAATGGATTTGTTCATGTTTACCGATATGGTGGGCAAGGGACTTCCCATGTGGTTACCGAAAGGTACTGCCTTGCGTATCCGTTTGCAAGATTTCTTGCGCCGTATCCAGGCCCGTTATGATTATCAGGAAGTAATGTGTCCGCCTATTGGCAACAAGAACCTGTATATCACTTCCGGACACTACGCCAAGTATGGTAAGGACTCGTTCCAGCCTATTCATACACCCGAAGAAGGGGAAGAATATTTCCTGAAACCGATGAACTGTCCTCATCACTGTATGATTTATAAGAATTCTCCACGTTCTTATAAAGACCTGCCGTTGCGTATCGCGGAATTCGGAACCGTATGCCGCTACGAACAGAGTGGTGAATTGCACGGACTGACCCGTGTGCGCAGTTTTACGCAAGATGATGCTCACTTGTTCTGTCGTCCCGACCAAGTGAAGGAAGAATTCCTTCGCGTGATGGATATCATTAACATTGTGTTCAAGTCTATGAATTTTGAGAATGTGGAAGCTCAGATTTCTCTTCGTGACAAGGTGAACCGTGAAAAGTACATTGGTAGTGATGAGAATTGGGAAAAAGCCGAACAAGCCATTATTGAAGCTTGCGAAGAAAAAGGCCTGACTGCGAAAGTGGAATATGGTGAAGCTGCATTCTATGGACCTAAATTGGACTTTATGGTGAAAGACGCTATCGGCCGTCGCTGGCAATTGGGAACAATTCAGGTAGACTACAACTTGCCCGAACGATTCCAGTTGGAATATATGGGTTCAGATAACCAAAAGCATCGTCCGGTAATGATTCACCGTGCACCTTTCGGATCAATGGAACGTTTTGTTGCCGTATTGATTGAGCACACTGCCGGTAAATTCCCGCTGTGGCTGACTCCTGATCAGGTAGCTATTCTGCCTATTTCTGAGAAATTCAATGAGTATGCGGAAAAAGTGAAAGCAGAACTGAGAAAATTCGATGTTCGTGCTATTGTGGATGACCGTAATGAAAAAATCGGCCGTAAGATTCGTGACAACGAAATGAAGCGTATTCCTTATATGTTGATTGTAGGTGAGAAAGAAGCTGAAAACGGTGAAGTTGCAGTCCGCAAGCAGGGCGAAGGCGACAAAGGAACTATGAAAATAGAAGAATTCGGAAAAAATATTGCCGAAGAAGTTTCTAATATGATAAATAAATGGTAACTTTGCAGCCGTTTGCAAAAGAGCACATTGTTAAACCTTTATGTATTCTTTTGCGTTAAGATAAAGAAATACTAATTAAAATAAGAAGAAACAAACAGGAACTAAAAGTTTTTTAATGAAGAATGACAGTTTAAAAGGGCAACACAGAATCAATGAACAGATTCGTGCCAAAGAAGTCCGCATAGTGGGCGACGATGTAGAACCGGCAGTTTATCCGATAGCTCAAGCTTTAAAAATGGCTGAGGATCATGAGGCTGACCTAGTTGAAATTTCACCCAATGCTGTTCCTCCAGTTTGTAGAATTATTGATTATTCTAAATTTCTTTATCAATTAAAGAAACGTCAAAAGGAACAAAAGGCTAAACAGGTAAAAGTAAACGTAAAAGAAATCCGTTTCGGACCTCAAACAGATGATCATGACTACAACTTCAAGTTGAAACATGCCATCGGATTCTTGCAGGACGGAGACAAGGTGAAAGCATATGTGTTCTTTAAAGGTCGTTCCATTCTTTTCAAAGAACAAGGCGAAGTATTATTGCTTCGTTTTGCGAATGACTTGGAAGAATATGCAAAAGTAGAGCAGATGCCCTTGTTGGAAGGTAAGAGAATGACTATTTCTTTGGCTCCGAAGAAAGCGGGCTCTCCGAAGAAGGCAGAAATGGATACTGCTAAAAAGGAAAATCCGAAAAAGGCAGTAGAAGCAAAAGAATAAAAAAAGAGTGCGTAACGCGCCGGTATAGTGCGTTACCACCATTTGAATAATAATTTAAAATTAAAAACAAGATGCCAAAGATCAAGACTAACTCCGGTTCTAAAAAAAGATTCGTTCTTACCGGAACAGGTAAAATCAAAAGAAAGCACGCTTTTCACAGTCATATTTTGACTAAGAAGACTAAAAAGCAGAAAAGAAACCTTGTACACTCAGGTCTAGTAGCTAATGCTAACTTGGATCAAGTTAAGGAATTGCTTTGCATGAAGTAATCTAAAAACAACGAAAGCGTAAACGTATTATTTAAAGTATTAACCGAATGTCTTTAGCTTGAAGTTCACCGTGTGAAACAGTGGCGCTAACATTCAAAAAGAATTAAAACTATGCCAAGATCAGTAAATCATGTTGCTTCTAGAGCAAGAAGAAAGAAAATTTTAGGTCTTACCAAAGGTTATTTTGGTGCAAGAAAGAATGTATGGACAGTAGCAAAAAACACTTGGGAAAAAGGTTTGACCTACGCATACCGTGACCGTAAGAACAAGAAACGTAACTTCCGCGCTTTGTGGATTCAGCGTATCAACGCTGCGGCTCGTCTGGAAGGAATGTCTTATTCTAAATTGATGGGTGCATTACACAAAGCTGGTATCGAAATCAACCGTAAGGTGTTAGCTGATTTAGCTATGAACCATCCGGAAGCATTCAAAGCAATTGTTGCTAAAGCAAAAGTAGCTTAATTCTTCTGTAAACGGTGATATAAAGATTTATTAAAAGAGCAATCTCTATGAGGTTGCTCTTTTTTATTGCGGATGCTTTGTGATGTTTCATTAAGAATTTGAAATAACAATAAGCAGAATTACAGAGAGTTATTTTCTTGCTTATTATTTTTAACAAACAAATCCTGCTATACTCTTGTTTATATCATAAAAAGGACGTATATTTGTCATACGGAAAGAGATGAAAAGCGAGCCGCATTAGTTGGATTGGGAAACTCATCAAACTAATCTGAAAACCGAGACATAGCTTCATCTTCCAATGGCGGGCCACGCCTTCGGGTAGCATTTATGCCGGTGGATTACAAAGGAGGAGAGCACTCAAAACCTGTCATTCGGAGTTTCATCGCATCACTGGTGCGGCTTCATTATAAGGCGATGTTAATTCAAGAGATTAGCATCGCTTCTTTTTTATAAAAATAATACGGATATGATATTTTATTTTTCAGGTACAGGTAATTCAGCTTGGGTGGCAAGGCAGCTGGCGGAAGGACAGAATGAGGAATTACTCTCCATAGCTGTGGAAATAGATAAGAATAAGGAGTATAAACTAAGAGAAGGAGAAAAAGTAGGTTTTGTCTTCCCTGTGTATGCATGGGGACCTCCGGAGATTGTACTTCGTTTTATCCGTCGGTTGAAGATGATTAAGCCGGAATATCTTTTCTTTGTCTGTACTTGTGGAGATGATACGGGTCGGACTGCACAACTCTTTTCTTCTGCTGTTGCCCGGAAGGGATGGCGGTGTGCTGCCGGTTACTCGGTCACCATGCCGAATACTTATGTTTCTTTGCCAGGTTTTGATGTAGACGATGAAGATGTGGAAACCCGGAAAGTGCATAATGCTGTTGCCCGTGTACGCTTTATTAACGAGGAGATAGCATCAAGGGTTCAAACGAAACATTATAATTGCCATGAAGGTGCGCTTCCATTTACTAAATCCTATTTTTTGCGTCCGTTTTTCAATACTTTCCTGATGTCTCCTAAACCTTTTCATGCTACAGAGGCTTGTATTGCTTGTAAAAAATGTGAGAAAGCTTGTCCTGTGAATAATATAAAAGTGACGGATCGTCCTGTTTGGGGAGATAACTGTACCCAATGCCTTGCTTGTTATCATATTTGTCCGGTTCATGCTGTGGAATATGGAAAAGTTACTGCGAAGAAAGGACAATACAAAGGACGGTTGTTGAGAGACTTATAGGTGCGAGAAATGGTCTGTATTGGTTTTATATTCCAAAGAAGAAGATTCTATACGTAGACATTAAGTTATCTATCCATTTGGAAGGTGTGTCGAAACCCTCATGAACTAAAAATCACCCTCGTTACAGAAGTTGAACTGCACCCTAAAAGTTGGACACAAAACTTTAGGAGTGCAGTTCATACAGTTGTAACGAGGGTGATTTCAATAAAAGGGAAGTATTCCCTTTTATTTTATCTTCCGCCGGTTTAACGCTTGTTGATAACGTCTTGCATTCGCTTGATGCTGGGCTGCTGTGACAGCGAAATTATGAGTGCCTGAGAAATCTTCTTTGGCACACATATAAATATAATTATGCTGTGTATAGTTCAGTACGCTTTCCAATCCTTGGATGGATGGGATTCGGATAGGTCCCGGAGGCAAACCTGCATACTTGTAGGTATTATAAGGAGAGTCCACTTCCAGATGTTTGAAAAGAATGCGTTTCAATCCGAATTCCTGCAAACCAAATTTTACCGTCGGGTCTGCTTGCAACAACATCCCTTTATTCAATCTGTTGATGTAAAGTCCTGCGACCATGGGCTTTTCAGGACCATTGGCCGTTTCTTCCTCCACGATAGAGGCCAGAGTAGATACTTCTTCAGGAGTAAGTCCGATACGTTGAGCCTTTTTCAACCTTTCATCATTCCAAAAGGCGGCATGTTCTTTTTGCATCCGTTTCATAAAAGCGTCAGCACTCATATTCCAATACACCTCGTAAGTGTTAGGAATAAAAAGGGAAGGGAGTGTCTCTTGGGTATATCCCATTTGTGCACAGTAAGCACTGTCGGAAATTAATTTGACAATATCTAGAGAATCAATCATGAGCTGGCGTGAAACGGCCCGCACTAATCTGTCCACGGTGCGTACACTGGGTACAGTCAGATTAATGGGAGTCTGATATCCCATAGAAAGACGCCGGAAGAGATAGCGCATATTGTCCGATGGATTGAGAGCGTAACGCCCTGTCCGTATATTGTCGCCATACTTCTCTTTTTCTGCCAGATATTGAAAACCGAACATACTTTTAGGATGTCCGTTCCGGATTATTTTATGGTACACAGAATCCAGGTTATCATCTCTGTCTATATAAATATAGGTAGTCTTTGTAAGTTGGAGCTGCTTGGCAAAGAAATAGTAATATATACTTCCTGCGCCACCTGCTCCCGCTAGGATAATTATAAGAATAACTATCCATACAATAGTACGTTTCTTTTTATTCATTTTAGTCTATCGGGCTTTTTTGTATGCAAATATAGGCAAATATCCCTTTCTTTTCTACTTTTGACGATTTTGTACCCCTAAAAATACAATTTTGTCCACTATCCGGTTGATGTAAAATGTGTAAATTTGACCAAACAAAAAACGAGAACGCAAAATAGTATATTAATTATTTTATTTTTAATCATGAAAAATGCACTTATGGGCTTGGCATTGTTCGCTGCAATGCCGGTATTTGCTCAACAAAAAGCGACTATCAATGTACATCCCGAGCAAGGGAAAGAAATCATCAGTAAACATATTTATGGACAATTTGCAGAGCATCTGGGAACTTGTATCTATGGAGGTTTGTGGGTAGGTGAAGATTCTAAAATTCCCAATACCCAAGGCTATCGTAATGATGTGCTTCAGGCTTTGAAGGACTTGAAAGTGCCGGTGCTTCGTTGGCCGGGGGGGTGTTTTGCCGATGAATATCATTGGATGGATGGTATCGGCCCGAAAGAGAATCGTCCCCGGATGGTCAATAATAACTGGGGAGGTACAGTAGAAGATAATAGTTTCGGAACACATGAATTTCTGAACTTGTGTGAGCTGATAGGTTGTGAGCCTTATATCAGTGGTAATGTAGGAAGCGGAAGTGTGGAAGAAATGGCGAAATGGGTGGAATACATGACTTCCGAACAAGGTAGCCCGATGGCGAAACTGCGTAAGGAGAACGGTCGTGAAAAACCATGGAAAGTGAAATTCTTTGGGGTAGGTAATGAAAGCTGGGGATGCGGAGGCAGTATGCGTCCTGAATATTATGCAGACTTGTATCGCCGTTATTCTACCTATTGTCGTAATTATGATGGCAATCATTTATTCAAAATAGCCAGTGGTGCCAGTGATTATGACTATAATTGGACCGAAGTGCTGATGAAAAATGTGGGCCATCGCATGGCAGGTCTTTCTCTTCATTATTATACAGTGACCGGATGGAGTGGAAGCAAAGGTTCGGCTACCGAGTTCACTAATGATGATTATTATTGGACTATGGGCAAATGCCTGGAAATAGAACCGGTATTGAAGAAGCATATCGCTATTATGGATAAATACGATCCGAAAAAACAAATCGGCCTGATGGTGGACGAGTGGGGAACCTGGTGGGATGAAGAACCGGGAACGGTCCGCGGACATTTGTATCAGCAAAATACGTTGCGTGATGCTTTCGTGGCTTCTTTAACTTTGGATGTTTTCCATAAATATACGGATCGTATCAAGATGACGAACATTGCCCAGATTGCCAATGTGCTTCAATCTATGATTCTGACCAAGGAAGACAAGATGGTTTTGACACCGACCTATCATGTCTTTGAAATGTATAAAGTGCATCAAGATGCTACTTATCTTCCTTTGGAACTGAACTGTGAACGCAAGGTGGTACGTGACGACCGCATTGTTCCGATGGTAAGTGCTACCGCTTCACGGGATGCAAACGGTTTTATTCATATTTCCTTGTCTAATGTGGATTTGCAGGAATCGCAGGAAATAGAGTTGAATCTGGGTGAGGTGAAAGCTAAGAGTGTTACCGGCCGTATTTTGACCGCTAATAATATAGGTGATTACAATAGTTTCGAGAAACCGAGTGTGGTTGCCCCGAAAGAATTTACCGGAGCCAAGGTTAATAAGGGAAGCTTGAAAGTGACTCTTCCTGCCAAGTCTATCGTGGTGTTGGAAGTGAAATAAATCACGTACGTACGTGTAGCCCTTCACATACGTCAGTGTAGGGCTATGCATACGTATATATTGCGCCACACGTACGTATGTGATGGGTTACGGTAACTCTTGTACCCTCTCTGCTTCAATTCTGTTTTCTACCTCATCCGGCAGGGCAGGGAAGAAATCTATATTCGTTCTTTTCTCTACGCTGTCCACTGTTACTATATATTTCTTCAGCGGCTTATGTCCGGCGCTGTTGGGGAAGATAAATCCTATGGCTTGCGGATTTTTCTTATCATTTATCAATATGACTTTATAGAAAGCATGGGGGACTGCCACTTTGTTGTTGCCGATTCTTTTCGGGCGTTTAGTATCATATATGGGGCCGCAGGCAATGTATACAGCTCCATATTTTTTTGCCCATTGGCGTGACTTTTCCTCCAGGTCATTCCAGTCACCGCGGTTCAGATTAGGGTTTTGCGGACAAATGTTGCTCATATAAAAAGATTCTTTCATGGCTTGTTTGCTCCATTTCATATCGGCGGCAGGGGCCATGTGTCCCCGGTCGTATCCTGATTTTGTATAATCTCCCGTATATGCTTTGGCTCCACGTACGTCCGGGTCGGGCAAGAATTTGTCTGTTCGCCCTTCTTTTCCTTTTGTTTCTTTTTTAGTAAGCTCCCATGCTACCCATTGCGGAGTTTTGTAATCGGCATTATAAGATAGGGTATATCCTTTACGTTTCAATATCTGTCCGCCTGTGCCCGATTGCATCGTCGGGATTTCCAATGCACCGCCATGTTGGGGCGAGGTCAGTATTTCTGGCTTTTCTTCATTGCTTTCGATAGTGGGGATATTTTCAAGCAGTTTCCCGTCAAACAATTGATGTTTATATGCCAAAAGTCCCAGTAATACTAAAATAATGATGACTCTCAGGGAACTATTGGATTGTTTCTTTTTCTTTGCGCTCATATTTGTTCTGTTTTAGGGGTGCAAAGATAGAATAAAATATAAAAATACATTATCTTTGTCCATTATATAGCTGTAAATTTTAATAATACTGACATGCTATCCTAACTAATCAAACCTATTATATATGAAAAAGAACCGATTATCGTTAGCGTTCCTGGGTTTGCTGATTGCAGCTTCCCCTTTACGGGCACAGGATACGCCGCAGACTGAAACAGCCGAGCAAAAGGACAAAAGAATGGAATGGTTTTCACAAGCCAAGTTGGGTATTTTTATCCATTGGGGGATTTATTCTGTTAGAGGAGTGTCCGAAAGCTGGTCCTTCTTTAACAACTACCTGCCCTACGATGAATACATGGAGCAGGAAAAAGGTTTCACAGCCTCCAAGTATGATCCGAAAAACTGGGTGGATCTGATCAAAGAGAGTGGGGCCAAATACACAGTGATAACCACCAAGCACCATGACGGAGTTGCGTTATGGGATACCAAAGTAGGAGATATCAGCGTCGTGAAAAGCACTCCGGCAAAACGTGACCTTATCGCTCCCTTTGTAAAGGAAGTGAGAAAACAAGGATTGAAGCTTGGTTTCTATTATTCTTTATTGGACTGGTCGCATCCTGATTATCCTAACAAAACCCGTACGGAAGTACGTTATAAAAATGATCCTGAACGTTGGGCCCGATTCAACAAGTTCAATTTCGGACAATTGGCGGAGCTGAACAAGACCTGGAAACCGGATCTGTATTGGTTTGACGGAGATTGGGAGCAAAGTTCGGAAGCATGGAATTCCAAAGGAATTGTAGATTTGCTTCGTTCGGATAATAAAAATGTGATTATCAACTCGCGTATACAGGGGTATGGTGACTATGCCACTCCCGAACAAGGAGTGCCGGTGGTGCGTCCCGAAGATAAATATTGGGAACTTTGTATGACCATGAATGATTCATGGGGATATCAGCATACAGACAGCAACTATAAATCACCCTATATCCTGCTTCGTACATTTGTAGACTGCCTGAGCATGGGCGGTAATCTTTTATTGGATATCGGTCCCAAAGAGGACGGTTCCATTCCTGAAGAACAGATCGCTGTGTTGAAGGAGTTCGGCCGATGGACCAAGAAGCATAAAGAAGCTATTTATGAAACTCGCGCAGGTATTCCTACCGAGCATTTCCAGGGATATACCACACTGAATAAGGCGGGGGATATTTTGTATTTATACCTTCCTTACAAACCTAACGGTCCGGTGGAAGTAAAAGGGCTGATGAACAAAGTGAACCGTATATGGGTGGTTGGTAACGGAGCTATGTTGAATTACAAGGTCTACAATAAAAATTATTGGAATTCAGTGCCGGGTAATCTCTACATTGATGTACCCCAACAGGTGCAGGATGAGCAGATTACCGTGCTGGCCGTGTTGCTGGATGGACCGATCAAACTATATCGCGGAGTGGGACAAGTGCAAGATAATAACTAACTTGAATCTGAAAAATACATGAAGAAACTTATTTATACCCTGTTACTTCTGCTGGTTACTTTTCCGGCAATGGCACAAAGCCTTTTTGAACAATATGAGCGTTTTCTGACCGAACCGCGTACTTATGTATGTTATCGTCCGGATGGAAAGTTGAAAATAGATGGTAAACTGAATGAAAGTTCCTGGAACAAGGCGGCGTCTACTGCCCCGTTTGTAGATATAAGCGGAGAAGGATTCCCGACTCCCAACTATGAAACTACCGCCAAGATGTTGTGGGATGATGAATTTTTATATGTAGGAGCTGTTCTTCAAGAAGAGGATATCAAGGCGCGTCTTACCCAGCGTGATACCATCATCTATTATGACAATGACTTTGAAGTGTTTATTGATCCGGATAGCGACGGACACAATTATTTTGAAATAGAAACCAATGCGCGTGGCGTGATTTTCGATCTGATGCTGGACAAACCTTATCGTTCGGGTGGAAATTTCATGGTGCAATGGGACTGCCCCGGATTGAAGACTGCCATCCATTGTGAAGGTACACTGAATAAATCAAAAGATAAAGATAAGTATTGGAGTGTGGAAATGGCCATTCCTCATCAGGCGCTGACCATGAACTTTAACAATCCGTTGAAGGCTGGCAATACCTGGCGCATCAACTTTTCGCGTGTACAGTGGCTGAAGGAGAAAGGACCCGAGGAAAATTGGGTATGGACTCCTACCGGAAGAATCGATATGCACATGCCCGACCGTTGGGGATATCTTTATTTCGTAGACAAAAAAGTGGGAACCTCGCAAGATGAGTTGGTTTACCCGTACAATCAGGCCATTTATAAATTGCTGTGGGCCATGTTCTACGCACAACAGGATAATTATAGTAAACAACATAATTATCTGCGTGCCACAGAACAATTCTTTTTGACTGATAAAGAGTTGAAAGATCTTCCGGCTGATGCCCGGATTGCGGTGGAAGCGACTCAGAACACGTATCAGATAGCTATAACCAATCCTGCTGAAGGAATCCGTTATGTGATCAATAATGAAGGACGTTTCCGGACAGAAAAGATACCTGCCCGTGAAGTTAAAAACTGGTTGTGGATGCGTCTGAATAACCGTTCGGATGCCGAATGGCAAAAGTGGTTTGCGTTGTTGAAAGAATGTGGTATTTCGGGTGTCATGTTCGAGGGATACAATGAGAATATTTACCGCCTCTGCAAAGAAGCCGGATTGGAGGCGCATTATTGGAAATGGACGATGAACCGCAGGGAACTGCTGGACAAGCATCCCGACTGGTATGCCGTGAACCGTAAAGGCGAGTCTTGTCACGACAAACCGGCCTACGTGGATTATTATCGCTTCTTGTGCCCTAATCACCAAGGTGTGGCCGAATATCTGGCAGAAGACTATGTAAAGGAAGCTCATAAACCCTACGTGGATGGTGTTCATCTGGATTATGTCCGTATGCCGGATGTAATCTTGCCTGTCAGCTTATGGAAAAACTATGGTATCGAGCAGAAAGAAGAGTTGCCGGAATATGACTATTGTTATTGTGATGTATGCCGTGAATTGTTTAAAGCTAAAACAGGACAGGATCCGTTGGAATTAAAGTATCCGATGGAAAACCAGAGTTGGATTAATTTCCGTCTGGATGCCATCACTCGTGTGGTGGATGCCATCACTAAAGCAGTGAAAGCGGATCATAAAGCTATTTCTGCCGCCGTATTCCCGGGGCCGTCCATGGCTCGTCACATGGTACGCCAAGATTGGGGAGAATGGACGCTGGATGCTTATTATCCGATGATTTATAATAAATTCTATTATGAAGGTCCTGAATGGATCGGGCGTTCGGTAAAGGAAAGCGTTGAAACGGTGAATGGTCGTGCCAAGATATATGCCGGACTGATGTTTGGTGATATTAAGGACAATTTTGAAGAGGCGCTGGATGAAGCATACAATAACGGGGCATCCGGTGTATCCTTCTTTGATGGTCCGGATGAAGAATATTTGCATAAATTCAAAGCTTATCTGGATAAGAGAGGGTTTGTGGTGAAGTAACTCCGTACTGTTAGATCCTTATATTAGAGAAATAAATCTCTTTTTAGCGGTCACTTTCGATTTTTATCGTAAGTGGCCGCTTTTGCGTTTTATCGTTTATCCTTTCGATGAGTGCGGAAAAGGAATTTATGTATCCCTTTTTCTGCTTTCTTGGATTTGTCTTGAAAATGAATGTGTTAGAATAAAAAAAATGGAGTTCTCTTAGTAAGAGAACCCCATTCCGCTGCAAATGTAGCTATAATAATTCAAATACGGAAATCTTTTATTCAGGAATCAGTCTCTGATAAGGATTCTTATGATATTTGTTTGCAAATTATCCATCTCTGATTATGCGTAAATATTTTATTGTCAGCAGTATATGTCTTTTTGGGGTTCTCTTACTAAGAGAACCCCAAAAAGACATACATAAAAAGTAATGTTTTGATGGTAACAGAAAATAGTATGGAGCTTGAAAATCAAGCGTTCCTTTCAAATCAAGACATAACGGGCGAAGCGCCTAAGTTACTGCTCTGCAGTTCAATCGCTTCCGGCTCAGACCTGGGGTCAAATGAAGGAATCACGCCAATGGCGGGAATAGGAAAAGAATATCCTGAATTCAGTTGGTATTACCTGTATCTTTCCAACAAAGAACTGAAACGCTATATCAGTGTTTTCAGTGGCAGGAAAGCTGTTCGGCTTCGTACACCATCAGGTACCGTAGAGGAGAAATTCTTTTGTTTCAAGGTGTTTTCTTACACTGCCACCGATCATAGAAAACGTTTCGAGCAATGTGCTTATACCAAAGAGGAATATACCGTGCGCCGTGACTCTGCACGGATCGTGAAAGAGGCTTTTGCTACCGGCTCCATCCAAAAACTGAATACGTTGACGGACGAGAAAGGAATTGAAGGCAACGGTTGGCTGTTTGTATGTGCCCCCTTGGGGCAGTTGGAATGTATTCTGTCTGCCATGCTTCCCCGCCAGTATCTGGTGACGGACTATAACACCCACCGTGCGGCGGTAATCCCTCACCGTCAGATGGAAGAATTTATCTATTTGTATGAATCCATGCCTTACAATATCGAGCTGATGAACCGGCCTTTGGAGGACTATCTTCAGAAAAAGCAACGAATCCGTATCACCGGTGGTGTTTTCCGGGGGAAGGAAGGATGCATCATGCGTTTGCACCGCAATACAAGGCTGGTATTCGCTTTCGGAAATATGACGGTGGCTGTGAGCTATCTTCATGCGTTTCCGTTTGAAAAAATTGATTAGTTTAATTAAAGCCATCCATACATCCCTTGCAGGACGATGGATGGCAGATAAGACTACAGACGCAACTAAGGTTGCAAATCTATATATTCAGCAGTGACATTGAAACAGGGACAGGTTTTTTGCGGATTCAAGTCATGATGACCGACAATCAATGCCTTGGGATAACACTGATGCAGATGTTCAATCAGTTTTCTCAGAGCTACCTTTTGTGCTTCCGTCCGGGTATCCTTCGGAGTCTTTCCGTCGGCATCCAGACCACCTATATAGCATATACCTATACTGTGACTGTTGTGGCTTTTGCAATGTGCGCCGATCATTTTCGGTGGGCGTCCGGCTTCTATAGTTCCGTCTGTAGGAATCACATAGTGGTAACCACAGCACTTCCAGCCCAATGAACGATGGTAGCGGTCAATGTCCTCTGCTCGCAAGGCACTGCCCGCCTTGTTGGCAGAGCAGTGCACGATAATCAACGAAACCGTTCTCATAAGCCGCTTCCAAGCGCTCCTCCGGCAGCGCCTGTAATGAGCAGCTCAATGATGCGGACGATGTACAGCAGTACATTTTTCCAGTTCTTTTTCATACGCTTTGTCTTTAAATAGATGAATAATATAAGTTCCATGACGTTAAAAGATTCGTGGAGTCATTTTATATTCCATATCTGCAAATGTCTCCTTTAGTTTGCGACACGGGGCAAACATGATGTGCGCGCCCTTGATGTTTTTCTTGGAGAATAAAGCCTCCGAAGCGGCTCCTTCGCATTTCAGGGAGACACTGAATGTTCCGAGGCCGTCCAGGGTGACTCGGTCGCCTTGGGCAAGATGCTCGGACAGGCGGTTGAAGACTTCCTCCAGCACCGCTTCCATCATGCCGTGTGGGAAAAAGCGGAGATGTTCCGTCACTTTCTTTACGAGTTTCTTATGCGAAACTGTTTCGTTGGCCACACACTTTGCGTATACTTTCTTGGGCATCGTCCTGTCGGACGCATTTCCCATCGAGAAAACGTGGTATTTTATCATAATGACGGATTGTTTTCATTCGTGGAAGCCGGGGTCTTTCCTTTGGCGGCATCCAAGTCGACTGTGCCTTTACCGGCCTTTTCGGCCTTCAGGGTGGCGGCTTGGGCTATGCGGCTTGCTACGGGATTGAAAGTGGCGCGGGAACGAAGATTTTGGAAGTCTTCTCCCGGCGTGAACACAATGTTGACGGCGGTGATGTTGCTTTCTGTAAATTTCTTCAGGTCTTCCGCACCTTCCGAGCCTATAGAAATCCAGAAATTACCCAATTCAGCCAGTTGTACTTTCTTTCCCTCCAGAAGCATCTCTACAAGGCACTCGCACATATCGGCTATTACACCTTTTACCGTTCCGCGAGTGAATACGCCATTGTGGTCGGCAATGTGTTTGACAAACTGTCTGAATGGCATGATTTCAGAAACTTGAGCTTTTGCATACGCTTTTTGGGCGGCATCGACATCCATCGGGTTGCCCATCATAAATACACTGTAATCAATCATAATAAAATAAAGTTTAAAAGTTTTGTGTTTCCGGGATGTTCGTTCATCCTTCCGACACGACAAAATTAATGCGGGGAAATACCGTAAAAAAATCTATTTATTATCGTTTACTAACTGTTGACTGCCGTTCACTAGCTATTGACTGACCGTTAACTACCCGTTGACGAATCATTCAAACAATAAGCTTATGGATAGTGAGACACACTTCAGCATCGTCTTCAACATTTATGGAGGCAGCAACCAGATTCTTCCCAATGCTACTTCCGCCACACAGAATTATTACGCTGATGAGGCGGAACCGGAGGAGGATGACGTAAACAAGGATGAGGAACCTATTTTATCTCCCGAGGCTATGCGTCTCTTCTCCTATATAAATAAGGTGGAGGATTTACGTGTCTATCTGGTACAGATAGCGGAATGCACCAATGCGGTGGAACTGGCCAGGGTTATAGTCAATATGGCCGAACGGGAACCGAAGATCACTCCGGAAGAGATTGTGAAGGAGCGTTTTATCTCGCTGTTCCTTCCTCTTACACCTTTGTTTGTATCGGGCAAGACCATTAGTAATATCCGTGCGCGTATCAATAACGCTTGGGCAAGACGACCGAAAAAGCGGTTATGACCGGAGGTGAAAGAACGGTGATAAGTGTGGGAAAAAAGTAAGATATGTTCGTGGGCAAAGTAAGATATGTTACTTTGCGATTTAAGTCCACTTACTTTGCTTGGGAACATATCTTACTAAAGATCCGAAAAAATAGCTTTCGTGAAAAGTATGGTAAGTACCTTTGCTTTTGAAACAATATCTATAATCGATAACAGAGGTAAGAGTGCTTACCGAATTAAATGCTTATGTGATGAATGATTACGCAAATATTACTCAAATAACACTTTTGGTCAGGAGACTGGATATTGGTACAAAAGTAATTAGGGTTAGACAGCATTCTCAAGAAAATCAATTGTTCAAATATAGAAAAGATCTATCTTATCCACCGAAAGAAAAGGTTAAGTTGGCAAGGGCTAATATGGATGGACAACCTATGTTTTATGGTGCTGTTTTTTCAAACTTCTGTATAAATGATAATCCACGTCTTACATGTCTTTTAGAAACCAATAAGGAAGTCTTAGATGATACTTTTGTAGGGAAGAAAGATTTGACTTATTCACTTTGGCTGAATAAGAGAGAGATTAATCTTTTTGTAATCCCTGTATTTGATAGCTATCCACATCCTGCGAAGGACTTTGAATGGTATTATGAACTATGGAAAGAACTGATGCAAGATGATAGAATCAATAAAGAACAGATAAACGTTTTAAAAGAATTGTCACGACATTTTTCCTTGACTGGAGAGAAAAAAGAAGAGGAAAACAGCTATGCTTATACAGCTGATTTTACAACTCATTTATTTAAGACTCATCCTGAAATTGATGGAATTATTTATCCTAGCGTAAGACTAAAAGAAGAAGGTATAGGTGTTAATGTAGCTATTCGTCCTGAAGTGATTGATGATGCTTTTGAGCTGAAAGCGTGTTCTGTCTGTAGATATTTCAAAAGAAATAAAAGACAACAACTAATATTGAATTATAAACATTCTCGATTTAGACAAAATGGTAAGATCTATTATGTGATAGATAGAGAATTTTATCGGGATTTGGATTTTAAGAATACCGAATACGACTTTAAAACCTTACAATTTAAGTATTAGCGTCCAAAAAAGACTAATATGAAAATTAATAAATACTGATGATATTTGTCACTGTGATCAAAAAATGAATTATGTATAGCAACTCAGATTGGCTGATGACATTTGTAAGAACTATGACGAATTAATACGTATAATGCGTGCCAGCGCATAATAAAATAGAAATATTTTTATATGAAAGTAGTGATTTTAGCCGGAGGTTTTGGTACTCGTATTAGCGAGGAGAGCCAGTTTAAGCCCAAGCCGATGATTGAGATAGGTGGCAAACCTATCCTATGGCATATCATGAAATGGTATTCCAAGTTTGGTCATAATGATTTTATTATCTGTTGCGGATACAAGCAACAGGTTATCAAGAATTATTTTGCCAACTACTATATGTATAATAGTGATATGACATTCGACTTTTCCGCCAATGGGAAAGTAACTGTACATAGTGATCATACGGAAGACTGGAAAGTGACGGTGGTTGACACAGGTTTGAATACCATGACGGGCGGACGTCTTAAACGCGTCAAAGATTACATATCTGGTGAGCCGTTTCTTATGACTTACGGTGATGGTGTGTCAGATGTTGACATTAATGAATGTATCCGGTTTCATGAAGAGACAGGGACTATGGTCACGTTGACAGGTGTGCTTCCCGAAGGCCGTTTCGGAGTAATGGACATTGACGGTTCTATGATAAGGTCTTTCCGTGAAAAGAGTCGGGATGATATGGGATGGATCAACGGAGGTTTCATGGTTGTGGAGCCGGGAGCATTGGAATATATAGAGAATGACGCGACGACCTGGGAGCGTGAACCTCTTGAAACGCTTGCTTCCCGGGGGCAGCTTTCCTGCTATAAGCATCATGGCTTCTGGCAGTGCATGGACACGTTGCGTGACAAGGAGAAACTGGAGAGTCTCTTGGCTTCGGGCAAAGCACCTTGGAAATATTGGAAATGATAAAAATAAAAGGATAAATATGGCATTCAATAATGTATATAGAGGAAAGAAAGTATTGATAACCGGTAATACCGGTTTCAAGGGGAGCTGGTTGTCAGCATGGTTACTCATGCTGGGAGCGGAGGTATACGGCTATTCAAATAGTATACCTACCCAACCGTCCATGTTCGAGGTTGTTGGCCTGCCCGACAGAATCCATCACCATTATGGTGACATTCGTAATAAGGAGGAGATGAATGATTATGTTCAGACTGTAAAGCCTGACTTTATCTTTCATCTTGCTGCACAGGCCATTGTTTCTACTTCCTACAAGGAGCCTTTTGATACCATCACTACCAATGTGGTAGGTACAGCTTCCGTGCTGGAGGCCATCCGTAATATCACATGGAATTGTACCTGTGTTCTTATCACCAGTGACAAGGCTTACGATAACGTGGAGTGGATCTGGGGATATCGTGAGACAGATGCGGTAGGCGGAAAAGATGTCTATTCCGGTTCAAAGGGTGCAGCCGAACTTACTATCAAGTGTTATTGGAAATCCTTTATCCAGGCTATGCCCAATATCAAACTGGGAGTGGCCCGTGCCGGGAATGTTATCGGAGGTGGTGACTGGGCGAAAGACCGTATCATCGTAGATTGTGTCAAGGCATTTTCAAGGAATGAGGTGGTGGAGATACGTAGTCCAAAAGCTACCCGTCCTTGGCAACACGTATTGGAACCATTGAGCGGTTATCTCAATCTTGGACAATACCTTTATGAAGGAAAGGTGAAGAATGGAGAACCGTTTAACTTTGGCCCTCGTGCGGAGCAGACCAAGACAGTGTTTCAGTTGGTTCAGGATTTGGCCGAACTTTGGGGGCTGGATAGGAATACGGCAGCCCGGCTGACCGGCAATGTGCCTTTCGAAGAGGCTACTTTATTGAAGCTTAATTGTGACAAGGCACTGGCTTATCTTGACTGGCATTCTACATTGCACTATGAGGAATGTGTACATTTTATTGCTGACTGGTACAAAGCTTTTTATACAGATGCCAATGTGGATATGTACAGCTTGACCACAGCCCAGATAGATTCCTATGTCAGGGCTGCCGGAGCACAACATTTAAAATGGGCGGAATAATGATGGAAGGAGTGACAGTTCATCCCCTGAAGCATATTGTCGTACCCAAAGGGGATATTTATCATGCTTTAAAATCTACTGATGAAGGTTATGTCGGATTTGGTGAGGCTTATTTCTCACAGATAGAACACGGTGCAGCCAAAGGCTGGAAACGCCATAACCGCATGACCTTGAATCTGGTTGTGCCCGTCGGTGCTGTCAAGTTCGTAATCTATGATGACCGTGAGGGCAGTCCCACCCGTGGGCAGTTTGAAGAAATAACCCTGTCACCTGAAAGCTGCTATCAGCGGCTTACTGTAGCTCCCGGACTATGGATGGCCTTTTATGGAGAGGGGGAGGGCATATCCATGCTGATGGATATCATACCTGAACCTCATGATCCTTCGGAAGCAAGCCGGATGGAGCTGGAGGCGATAGACTATAAATTTTAAACATTGTAGCTTTATGAAGATATTGATTACAGGAGCTACCGGATTTGTAGGTAGGACACTGATTCCTTATCTGTTCAGTCATTCATTGACAGATATTTGTCTGTTGGTAAGGGACAGACAGAAAGCAGAAAGCATGTTTCCTGGTCTTTGCTTGGAAATAATTGCTACGACAGAGGGCGAATGGTGCAAGCAGGTTATCGGTTATTCTCCTGATGTTGTCATCCATATGGCAACTTTCTTTACTGCAAGAAGGGATGATATGTCCATAGAAAAACTGATTGGATCAAATATCTTGTTTACCACCCGCTTGCTTGAAGCAGTTTCCCATACCTCCTGCAGCCACTTCATTAATATAGGTACATTTACTGAATTTTTAAATGGAGGGGGTGAATATTTGCCCAATAATCTTTATTCCGCTACCAAAACAGCGGTACGCCCTATTATAAGGTATTATCAGACACAGTCATGTTGGAGTTGGATTAATGTGGTAGTCTACTCTCCCTATGGACGGTATAATTCAAGCAAGAAGGTGATTGATTATCTGGTCGATGCGGCAGGGGCGGAAAAAACAATGGATTTTTCTCCGGGTAACCAGGTACTTGACTTTATCCATGTTGATGATATAGCTGATTTCTTTTATACATTGATCCTTTCCTTGGATAACTTGAAGGACAGTTATTATCAGTTTCATCTTGGAACAGGTGAGGGCCATTCGTTACACGAAGTGGCGGATATGATAGAATCAGTCTGGAACCGTCCCGTAAAAGCAAATTGGGGCGGTCGCCCGTATTCTCCTTCTGATGCCATGTATGCCGTGGCTCCTATAAATAGGAACATCACTTTGCTGGGATGGAAGCCGTCCATCTCCTTGAAGGAGGGTATCAGGATATTGCATGAAGATATGAAGACATATGAAAATGAATAATCCCGTTCTAATCCTTGGTGCTGGAATATCCGGTCTTGGAGCTGCATACAAATTATCTTGCAATGGTCAGCAGACTGTAGTCTTGGAAAAGGATACTACTTATGGAGGTCTTTGCGGTAACTTTACCATTGACGGTTTCCGTTTTGACCGTTTTGTTCATTTTTCCTTTGCTAAAGATGAACAAGTAAATAGAATCTTTATGGATGGAGCCGGAGAGGTATTCAGACATGTTCCTAATGCATATAATCTTTATCAGGGAATATGGATAAAGCATCCGGCCCAAAATAATCTTTATCCGCTCAGTCAGAAGATGAAGGATGCCGTAGTAAGAGATTTTTTATCCCGTCCGACAGATATTGACTCTTCTCAGATACAAAATTACGACCAATGGTTACGGCTTCAATTCGGTCATTTTTTTGCAGAACATTTCCCGATTCCTTATACTAAGAAATATTGGATGACTGAGGCAAAGGATTTGGAAACAAGATGGATGGGCAGCCGGGAAGGAAGCCGTTTATACCAGCCTTCCGTTGAAGAAGTGATACAGGGGTGCAATACATCCGAAACTCCTGTAACCTATTATAGTAAGGAGATGCGTTATCCACGAAAAGGTGGATTTAAGCAGTTTTTGTCTGCTTTGGTAGAAAACCAGGATATTCGTTATAACCAACAGGTCATATCGATAGATGTAGAGAAGCGTCTTCTTCGTACATCAGAAGGCGATGAATATCAATTTGACCGTTTGATTAGCAGTCTTCCGCTTCCTGAGGTAATTAAGATGCTGAAAAACGCTCCTGTTGATGTTTGCAATGTAGCTGCACGGTTACACTGTACCTGTGGCTATCAGATATCGGTCGGACTGAAGACGAAGAATATCCCTCCTTATCTTTGGTGGTACATTTATGATGAGGATATTCTTCCTGCTCGCGTCTACTCACCTTCCTTGAAGTCGCCCGACAATGTTCCCGAAGGTTGTTCCTCACTTCAGATGGAAGTGTATTGTAACCGTAATGAATATACCCGGGAAGAGCTGTTGGCACGTTCAGTGGGGAAACTTGTTTCTTTAAACATTTTAAAAGAAGAAGATATCCTTTTTATTGATATACGTTTCGAGCCATACGCCAATGTCATTTTTGACCATAATATTTATAAAGCCCGTAAGACTGTCCGTGACTACCTTTCTTCTGTTGGTATTGAGACAATTGGAAGGTTTGGGGAATGGGGATATTTATGGAGTGACCAGAGTTTGATGAGCGGATTAAATATAAGATGATATTATTTTTAGTGTGTAATACTTTATTTGTTGTCTATAAGATGTCTTGATTAAAGATTATTTAGTCATAATGTAAAATAAGGATAACAAAGTAAATATGGATGTAAAAGTTTCATATGTAAAAGCAATTGGTATATTATTGATGGTACTAGGGCATGCAATAGCAAATGTGGCTGGCTGTCAGTTTTTGTATGATTGTATTTATCTTTTCCACATGCCACTTTTCTTTTTCTGTTCAGGCTATTTTTTCAAAGAGGCATATATCGAACGGCCTCATGAGTTTGTGAAGAAGAAAATAAAGGGATTGTGGCTACCATACGTTAAATGGTGTTTGCTTTTTATTATATTGCATGACTTACTTTTAAGCATTAATTTTTATGATATTGAAACCAGCACAGCTTTTGGTAATCCGTATAAATTTAAGGATTATGCTGTTATGATTATTAATGCTTTACTGTTTAAGTATAATTCAGACCCTCTTTTGGGTGGCTTTTGGTTTATTGGACAGTTGTTTTGGAGTTCTGTTATTGCGTGTGCATTCTTATTTATTTTGAAAAAGATGAGAATAGGGTTTAAATCAAGCATTATGTTAGCAATTCTCATTCTTTGTATCGGAGCTTCAGTAATTGCAATTATAGAAAAATCAATTCCTGTTATAGGCATTAACCAAAGAACTTTTTTTTGTGCGTCTATGTTCTTATTGGGTAAACTCTATTCTTTGTTCGTGCTGTCTTATAAAGATGTAGAATATAATGCATTGAGATACAGTAAATTAATAATTGTTGGTAAAATCCTTATTTCTGTAATAGTAATTCTAATAGTGGCATATACAGGAATTGCTGGTCATGATTCTAGTTTGTATACAACTAAAGAATGGAGTCTTATTCCAATGAAATTATTAGTTCAATTTATTGCTATTATAGGATGTTTTGCAATAGCAGACGTAATTTTAAAGAGTAATCATGTGGTTCAGTCTGTATTAGCTTATATAGGAAACCATACAATGCCGATTTTGGCAATACATTTTTCCGCTTTTAAATTAGTGACTCTGTTAATGCTTTTTATGTATAACATGGAATTGGAAAAAATTGCTGAATTCCCGACTCCATATTATAATGGAGCGGGATGGATTTGCTGCTATGTAGTTGTGGCAACAGGACTTTCGTTATTACTAAACTATTTTTATTGTATTGCAATTAACAAGGTCGAAAATCTAAAAAGAATTATCACAAATAATCAGAAAAAATGAAAGTTGGCTTTTTTTTAAATCAATTGGACAGTACCGATTGTAGAGGAATTCTACAAGGAAATCCAGGTATAGGAGGGTCTGAATATGAAATTCTTTTGGTTTCATATCTTTTGGAACAACGCAGTAATGAAATAGATGTGAATTTGCTTTTGAAAGTTCCAATGAAAGTTCCACATAAAAAGACAAGTATAGTTGGTGATATTGAAGGACTTTGTAATTATTGTACAAAAGAGAAGATTCATGTTTTGATTATAAATCAAAGTCAATATAATTTTCGTACAAAAAAATATTTTGATGTATGTGCAAATGATGTTTCTCTTATATTATGGGATCACAATGGCATGCATCGTGATAAGTTGGATGATATCTATAATATAACCCAAGTAAAGAGAATTGTTTGTTGTGGAAGAGAAATGTTGGATTTGTATCGTGATCATATAGCAACTTTAAAATCGACTTATGTTTATAATATTTTCCCTTTTCATTCTAAACAGTGGTATAAAGATCGCATGGATGAAGCCGATAATCATAATGTTGTCTATATGGGAGTACTTAATCCGATAAAAGGCTTCCATGTACTTGCAAAATCTTGGAAAAGAGTTTTGGATAAAGTTCCAGATGCTCAATTGTATGTTATAGGAAGTGGGAAATTGTATGATAAAAATGTGAAACTTGGCAAATATGGTTTAGCATCAGAGGATTATGAGCAATTAATAATGCCTTATCTTGAAGATTCGAATGGTCAACTTCTACCTAGTGTTCATTTTATGGGACTTATGGGGACTGAGAAGTTTGATGTCATGGGAAAATGTAAAGTTGGCGTGCCAAATCCTACTGGAATATCGGAAACTTTTTGTATATGTGGAATAGAAATGCAATTAATGGGATGTAATATCACGACAATACGGCATCCTGCCTATTTGGATACTGTGTTTAATCATAAGTATCTCTATAAACACTGTTCTTGTTTGGCGGACTATATCATTGATAGGCTATTGTCTCCACGTGACAATTATGATGATATATATAATTTCGTTAATACCAAGTTCGGTGTTGAAAGCAGTATATTGCGATGGGAGAAAATTATTCAAACCATAGATGAGCCATGGCCGATAGAACGGATGAGTGAATATCCATATCAGCTGAAATCGTTAAAGAATACTCTCTTACATCTGAAAATGAAAATATCCATATTAAACAGGCTTCCTTTGATAAGGAAATTCTATGATTTTTATAAATACAATATATCTAAAAGTAATCAATGGTGAATATAAAGTGAAAGCTGATTTATAATTGAAATATAGAAGATACATGATTAATGGGTGATATAAAGATTACAAAGAAAGATGTGATGTGGGGATATATAGGCCAGTTTTTTCAGATTGGTTCAGGGATAATAACACTTCCATTGGTATTACGGCTATTAACACCGGATGAAGTTGGAATGAATTATCTTATGCTTACTATAAGTACAATGGTTGCATTGCTTGATTTCGGCTTTTCTGGTCAGTTTGGTCTTAATTTTACGTTTGTGAACAGTGGTGCTCAACGACTTCTAAAGGAAGGAGTGGAGCATATACCTAATGGTGAAGTTAATTATCATTTATTGTCTGTCTTACTTAAAACAGCTCAAATGGTATATAGACGTTTATCATTAATATGTTTTTTAATAATGGTTACTGCTGGAACTGGATATATATATCATGTAACCGATGGATTTAAGAATGTTAATAATGCATTTTCTATATGGCTGCTTTTTAGTCTTTCTACCTATTTTAATATTTATTTTACTTATTATAATTCACTGCTCAGAGGGAGTGGGCTGATTGCCTGTTTGAATAAAGCTACTATATTCTCAAAAGCTGTTTATCTCATTCTTGTTGTTATACTTCTTTATGCTGGTTGGGGGTTATTTTCTATCGTTATTGCAAATTTTATAGCACCGTTTATTTTAAGATGGTATTGTTATAAAATCTATTTTACTAAAGAACGAACAGAGAAAATAGAAAAAAAAGTGGATAAGTTTGAGATTAAAGATACATTTTCTATATTATGGTATAATGCTAAAAGACAAGGACTGAATACAATTGGAGGATATTTTATCAGTAAAAGTAGTCTGTTTGTTATAGGATTTTATTTGCCTTTAGAGTCCGTCGGTTCATATGGATTGCTAATACAGTTGACTAGTATATTGAATGCGATGGCTCAGTCTCTTTTTAATACTTATATACCAAAATTTTCCAATTATCGAGTGCTAGGACAAATGGACGAATTTAAACGACTGATGTCATCTACTTTATTGGTATATTTGGTCGTGGTTGTTTTGGGATATGCAGTTATTATAATGCTAGGACCAATAATATTGGCATTTATTCATTCACGAACTGAACTACCAGTTTTTTCGGTAATGGTAATTTATTGCGTTGCTATGGTTTTGGAAGGACTACATTCAAATTTTGCAGTTCTTATTACTAGTAAAAATGAAGTACCTTTTGTTAAAGCATCTCTTCTTTCAGGAATGTGTATTATATGTTTAACGATTATGATATTGCAAATTACTAGTTGGGAATTGTTGGGGGTAGTGCTAGTTCCATTTATCGTCCAATTGTGTTATAACAATTGGAGATGGCCAAAGTGGATTTTTGATGAGTTAAATATGTCAATATTTGATTTCTTTAAAATAGGCTCTCAGGAGATAAACAGAATTTTAAATAATAAATAATGAATATTGAGTTAGCATATCCTTTTAAAACTCGAGAACTTTTAGAAATAAGAGATAATTTTTCTATAACAAGAGACGTGAGAAGCAATTTACTTTTTGAGAATTCAGAGATTTTACAGCCTTCGATATCAGTGGTGATCCCTACTTTTAAAGCCCCATATCTTTTACAGGCTATTGAAAGTGTAAATATACAAGAAAATGCTCCGTCTTTTGAAGTGGTCATTGTTGATAACGATCCAGATGCAGATATAGAGAAAATAAAACAATTTCTTGGTGATAAAAAACACATCTATCGGTATTTTCGTAATGAAAAGAATATTGGAATGGTAGGTAATTGGAATCGTTGCATAGAACTAGCATTAAGTGAAAATATTGTTTTCTTACACAGTGATGATGTCATGTCTATAGGCTGTCTTAAAAAGCTTTGGGATATACGTAAATGTGTTGAGCCTACAGCTGCGATCTTAGGTCATGAAAATTTCATGAATGCAGAAGGTGTAGTGTTTCAACAATACTCCTGTCGGGAAAAATTTCTTTTCCTTAAACTTAAACCATATTATAAATATACAAGATATTCTCAATTTATAATGGAATATGACAATGGATGTTGTGAGATGATTAATAAATCTGTAGCTATTAAAATTGGAGGGTTTGATGATAATGTATATCCTTCCATTGATGGACAGTTTTTCGCCAAATATCATGCAGAAGCTCCTATTTATAGAGCTAGTATAGTTGTTAGATGTTGCCGTGTTGCTGTTAATACGTCAAAAATAGTTGTCAATAAGTATAGAGCTTGCATTTACTACATGAAAATAGCTGTTATTAATAAATATTTTAATGGGAATTGTTTCTTGAAATATATTGTTGGACTAGAAGCTAAAAATGCTTATTTCCCAATGTTTGGTGATAGTAATGAGAGATATGTACTGCGGTGGTATGAGAGGCTTATTCTTGATTTGAACAAAAAAGCATATAGATTTTTTATGAATTTTTTATAATGTGTTAATATAATGACGAACAATCAAGTTGATTATTTTTCTTATGTAAATTGTTTTTCTAAAACAGAAAAAATACATTCTATTCTTATAAAACAAGATGATATAAAAATATCAAATATTACTATAGCTATTCCTACCTATAAGAGGAATGGAAATTTGAAAGAGGCGGTAGAAAGTTCATTGAATCAAATGGGATTTGATGAAACCTATCAAGTGTTGGTTGTTGATAATAATCCGGAACGAAATGATGAAACTGAAAAACTAATATTAACTTATAATGATTGTCGACTTTCTTATTATAAGAACTCTGAAAACTTAGGAATGTTCGGTAATTGGAACAGACTTTTTACATTAGCTCATTCAAATTATATAGTGATTCTTCACGATGATGATATTCTTTCTCCTTTTTTTTTACGTGACATTTCAAGAGTGCTGAATATGTATCCTAATGCTTCAGTCATACAAGCAGAAAAAGTAAAGTGGAACGAGAAAGAGCGCTGTAGGCCTATTCTTTTTAATGATGTGAAACAATATGGGGTTCAGAGGATATCATTAGAATCGCAATTTTATAAATTCTATTTTCAGGCACCAACAGGCACCTTGTTTAGAAGGCAAGATGTAATTGAATTGGGTGGTTTTAACAGTGATTTTTATCCTTCTTCTGATTATATTTTTATGTGTAATATGATACAAAAAAAAGAAGTTTATTTTTATAAGAAACCATTGCTCATATATCGGGTTGGTGTTAATACGACTAGTAAAATTGAAACTCAGATAAAATGGTTGGATATTGAGTGGTGTTTTAAGCAATTCTTATGCAAATTCGTATCATTACCAGAATGGTTTAAACAATATGTAAAATATAGTAACATGATAATTCGATTTAAATCAATAAAAGAAAGGGATAGTAATTTTATATATTCAATAAATGATGAAGACTTAAAATATCCTTCATATACATATCGGATTTTCTATAAAATATTTGATAAATTTTTAGAATGGTATTGGGTGAATAATGGCATAATTAATAAATTGTAAATGTTATGAGTAAGTTTGTGATAGGATATACCAATGAGTTTCAGAATATGTATTTTAAGAAAGATGTTTTTCTAATGCCATATTATATCTCAAAGGAGTTAGGACTTTCTTTGAAATATTATTGGGGGTGTAATAATGGAGCAGAAGATATTCCTTTAGAATACAGATTTGTGAATATTGAAGGATTTCATGGGAAAAGAGAAATGATTTCAAAATTTCAGATACTATGTGACTTGCTGAGGATATTGTTGATACATCGTAAACAAATACACACTCTTTTTCTTGTTCATCTATCATTGCCGATTATAATAATTACATTACTTTTTAAGTGGTATAATCCAAAAGGACATATAGTTATAATGGGGGATATGGAAGAAAATGTGGCAGCAGATTTGGCCTCACATGAATTTGTTTATTCTCAAGGTATTAAAGGAATTGTGAAAAAATGGATGATAAATAGTTTTTTTTGTAAAGTTGATTTGTTTACTGTTGAAACTATATCTGTTGAACAGATTTTAAGAAATCTGTTCGATAGAAAAGGATGGAAATGTTTGAATAGATGTCATCCTTGTCTTGATAAAGAAACTTTCGATAATCTAGGATTAAGTGAAATTTCTTATAAAGAAAAGGAGAATTTAATAATATCTGTCGGACGTTTTGGCTCATATCAGAAAAATACAGATATGATGCTTGATGCATTTGAAAAGATTGATCTTAAGAATTGGAAAGTTAGACTTATTGGACCTATTACCGACTCTTTTGCTACAAATACAGTGTCTAAATATACAGAACGGATAGAGGCATTTTATAAGAAACGTCCGGATTTACGAAAAAAAGTTGAGTTTACAGGCATCATTCATAATTCTAAGTTTATCTATGAAAACTATCTTTGTGCAAAAGTTTTTTTACTCACTTCTCGCCACGAAGGATTTGCTAATGTATTGAGTGATGCAGCTGCGTTAGGGTGCTTTATCGTTAGTACTGATGTTGGAGGAGCAAAAGAAGTTTCTAATAATTGGAAATTTGGTATAGAGCTTAATCAAGAAGACTCTTCGGGATTAGCAAAAGTATTACAAAATATAGTAGATGGAAAACTAGTTCCCAATCCAAAGGACAGATGTTCATTAAATAAGTTGGAATGGTCTGCAATGGTAAGAAATAATGTTCTTCCATATCTTGCTTAACTTTTTTATTTTGATATTTATTAAATCTCATAGTGTTTAAATTTCCCTTTCTCTATTTTTAATAAATGAATATTTTTCTACTTGTATGTTTCATTGTATTGTTGGCATATTTAACAAAAAAAAAGCCTGTCTATGGTATTGCATTCTATTTTATGATAAGAATGTCCATTCCGGTTTCCGCCCGTATTTTCTCGTTCAGCTTTAATACATTATGTATGTTCACTTTGTTAATATTGTTAGCACCTAAAATACATGTCTATTATATAAGTTTGAAAAAGCATGAGAAAAAGTCTATTAGAATTCTTCTTAAGCTGTATGGTATTCTTCTTATGTTGACTTTTTTTTCCTTTAGAATACCCATTATTTATCAGTGGAACAAATTATTCCAAGAATTTTGTACAGAAATATTTCCTGCCCTTCTATTAATAATTTTTTTAAGAAAAGCAAAAGATTATATTCTTATTTGTAAAATAGTATTGATAATGTCTTGCTTTACTGGTTTTTATGGATTATATACATTTTTTTTTCACGTAAATCCGATTGTAGACTATTTTTCAACAATAGAAATTGAAGGTAGTTTTAATCTTTCAGAGGATATTTTAAGTAGAGGGATATTGGGAACAGCTATTGGTATTTATACTAATACTATCGCATTGTCTGTAATGTGTTTGGTTCTATTTATGTTCATATTTATCCAAGAAAAGGTGATTAATAAATATATTAGATTAATTGCTCTAATTGTATTGACATTGGCTATTGTGTTCACAACCAAAAGAGCTGCTTTGTTTTGTATTGCATTATTTGTTGTTGCCTATTATTTTGAAGAGAGAAAAATAAATTTTAAAATATTGTTTAACATAACATCATTACTAGTGGTTTGTTTTCTAATTTTCTCATTCAACGAACAAATATTTGATTTAGTTAGTTCAGCCTTACTTATATTTGATGATTCCTCTCAAGAGGCTATGGGGGGGAGTAGTATGGAAATGAGAATTAATCAACTTATAAATTGTATTGATTATTTGGGCTTATCCAATATACTACAGGGGGAAGGATTTAATTTCGTCGCTTATTATTATACATTTATTTATAAGTCTGCTCTATATGGGCTTGATCCGAGATTTTATGGTTTTGAAAGTATCATATTGAGAATATTAATGGGGTCTGGCTTGATAGGACTTTTTATATGGGGAAAGTCAATGCTAAAGTGGTATCGTTGTCTTTATTTTAATAATAGCAGAATGGTTTACCTGTGCTTCTTTTGCGTTTATTGGCTTGAAATTATAATGACGGATATTGCAGGTTCTTTATGGATCTTTTTCTTTTTGGCTGTAATGAATGGAAAATCATATTTGTTAAAAGAATAATAAGTTAAAATGAAGATTGTTCATGTTTTTTGGAGTTTACATTTTGGTGGCATAGAAACAATGTTAATAAATATAGCCAATGCTCAGGCAAAGCAAAATGTAGATGTCCATATTGTAATTATTGATGATGATAATGAATCTATTATGTTAGAAAGCTTCTCAAAGAATGTAGTTGTACATCTTTTAAATCGGGCAAAAGGCTCAAAATCAATAAATTTTATATTTCGTTTTAATAGGCTTTTGTCTCAGATTAAGCCTGAGGTAATACACCTTCATGATACTAAGTTTTATGGAATGTTATGGTCTAAAAAATTAAGTCGTGTAGCGTCTGTGACGCTACACGCCTTACCGACAGGGTCGGTAAGGCGTAGAGGAATATTATATAGGCTTTTCCCAATCTTAAATTTGAAAGCTAATGGAATTGTTGTTTTTATTGATAAAATTCCTAAAGTTTTTGCAATAAGTGATGCTGTTAAAAAGGCACTTTGGGAGGATTATCATGTAAAAAGTATAGTAATTACTAATGGAATAGTTGTAGATGATTTCAAAATGCGTGGGGATAACTGTCCTGGAAGTAGAATAAAAATATTGCAAGTAAGTCGATTGGAACATGCTAAAAAGGGACAAGATTTGTTGATAGAAGCTGCAATTAGGCTAAAAGGCGAAGTTGATGTTACATTTATAGGAGATGGCATAAGTTATGATTATCTTGACACATTAATTAAAAATAATAATGCGGATGAGTATATACATCTTCTTGGAAAACGAACTCAAAGCTACTTGAAAGATAACTTGTGTAAGTATGATCTTTTTATTCAACCCTCACGATGGGAAGGATTTGGTCTCACTGTAGCAGAGGCTATGGCTTCAAAGTTACCTGTTTTAGTTTCTTCTGGTCAAGGACCTTCGGAAATTACTCAGGGCGAAAGATATGGTTGGATTTTTAAAAATGGAAATGCAGTTGATTTAGCAGATAAAATCAAGTGGATTAAGGATAATTATAATGAAGCCATCAATAAAGCTCATATAGCTCAAAACTATGTAATGCATACATTTGATATTTCAGAAACTGCAAAAAAATATTTGGATGCTTATTGAAAATCATAACGGGTATGTTGAGTGGAGTAATGTATACCAATAACCTTGTCTGTAAGACTTTTAAATCAAAGCATTCTAATAAAATGTTATGATGTATAAATATTAAAATTGGAGATAGATAATGAAAATACCAAAAATTATTGCGGAGATTGGCTGTAATCATAAAGGTAATATGGCAATCGCAAAAGAAATGATAATGACTGCTGCTACATATTGTAAAGCTGATGTTGTCAAATTTCAGAAAAGGTGTAATAAAGAGTTGTTAAGTTTAGAAGAATATAACGCTCCACATCCGCATCCTGAAAATTCATATGGTTCTACATATGGTGAGCACCGTGAGTTCTTAGAGTTCACATTAGAACAGCATGAACAACTTCAAGAATGGTGCGAAGAGTTTAATATTGAATATTCTACTTCTGTATGGGATGTAACTTCTGCTAAGGAAATTTGCACATTGAAGCCGAATTTGATAAAAGTACCCTCTGCTTGTAATTTGAATAGAGGATTATTGACTTATTTATGTGATAATTTTGGTGGAGAGATTCATTTGTCTTTTGGAATGACTACTCGTGAAGAAGAAGAACAGATAATTTGTTTTTTTGAATCGAAAGGTAGGAATAAAGACTTAGTGATTTATGATTGTACCTCAGGATATCCTGTACCATTTGAAGATATTTGTTTACTTGAAATCACTCGTTTGCGCAAACTTTATGCGGAGCGTGTAAAGGCTATTGGCTTTTCTGGTCACCATTTAGGAATAGCAGTAGATTCTGCGGCTGTAGCTCTTGGTGCTGAATGGATAGAGCGCCATTATACATTAGATCGTACATGGAAGGGAACAGACCATGCAGCCTCATTGGAACCAGATGGTGTACGTAAGTTAGTTCGGGATTGTCGTGCTGTGGCAAAATCTTTAACTTACAAAGAGGAAGATATCCTTGGGATTGAAAAGGTACAACGTAATAAATTGAAGGAAAATCAGGTTAAATGGTAAATTGAGAATGAAAGTAGTTGCATTTATACCAGTAAGAGGAGGAAGTAAATCTATTCCTCTTAAGAATATCAAATTATTTTGTGGAAAGCCTCTTGTATGTTGGAGTATTGAGGCATTGGAGAATTGTGAGTTAGTGGATGAAATAATAGTTGCAACTGACTCTGATAAAATCGAAAATATTGTATTGATGCAGGCTTATAAAAAAACGAAAATATATAGACGATCAGCAGAAAATGCTTGTGATACAGCAAGTAGTGAAAGCGTAATGTTGGAGTATATCAATTATGCACAATTATCTGATTCTAGTATTTTCATGTTGGTACAGGCTACTTCACCATTAACAGAAACTTGTCATTTTACAGAAGCACTTTCTCAATATAATGGTGGTAAATATGACTCCATGTTGAGTTGTGTCAGAAATTATCGTTTTTATTGGAATGTGGATGGAACAAGTAAGAATTATGATTATATGAATCGTCCGCGCCGTCAGGATTTTCAGGGAGAATTGATGGAAAATGGGGCATTTTATATCAATACTGTAAGGCATATTAGAGAGGTTGGGAATCGTTTGAATGGGAAAATAGGCATTTACGAAATGCCAGAATATACAGCAACGGAAATAGATGAACCAGATGATTGGATTGTTCTTGAAAATCTAATGCGTAAGCATGTGCTTTCTAAAACTGAAACTCTAAGAAAACCAATCAAATTATTTCTTTCTGATGTGGATGGCACATTGACTGATGGTGGTATGTATTATAGTGAAAATGGTGATGAACTTAAAAAGTTTAATACGCGTGATGGTATGGCCTTTCAGCTACTACGTGAAGCCGGAATTAAAACTGGTATTATTACAAGTGAAGATTGCTTGCTTAATAGGTCTCGAGCTAAAAAGTTAAAAGTAGACTACTTGTATCAAGGTAAAAAAGCTGGAGGTAAGCTGTCTGTTGTTAAGAAAATTTGTGAGGATATGGGTATAACATTACAAGATGTAGCATATATAGGTGATGATGTGAATTGTATTGAACTACTTTCTTGGGTAGGTCTTGCTGCTTGCCCGTCTGATGCATGTGATAAGGTTAAGGCCCTTCCTGGTATTGAGGTTATGAGTCGTAAGGGTGGAGATGCTTGTGTTAGAGAATTTGTGGAAAAAATACTGTAATATGAAAAAAATAGTATTTTACATTCAGACAAGTACCATGATTAGTTATTTTGTGGAACCAATTGTTGGTTATTTGAAGAAAAATTATGAAATACATCTTTTTCATATTGATAGTATAAACGACGTGAAAGAACCTCGTGAATTTCATGACATTATTAAGCATGACATAGGGAATTTGAGTGTTGTAAAAACAAAAAAGCTAATACATGATTTAAATCCTCAATGCATTATACTAATAAATATATATTCCATGGTTGAGTTATTTGTTTTAAGACTGGCAAAAGAATTGGGCTATAAGACTATATTCTTACAACATGGAGTATTTGAGATGAGTGCTGCGAAAAAGAAATATGATAAATTGATAAAAAATACTATTAGCGAGCTTATAAAGTTGGTATTGTTTTGTGCAAAATATATTAGCTTCATAATACATTCAAATGCTCCATTAAAAGAGTGTCGGTTATTTTATTCTGCTTTCTTTAAAAGAGATTTTCATCAAACAAAATTTGATAAAGCTATATTTTTTGCTCCATTTTGGGCTGATATGATGAATGATAAATTTGGCTATGATGGTGAACAAATAGAATATTGTGGATATCCACTGGCTATTACTAATGAGGAGTATATTACTTTAATAAATAAAAAAGAGAAGAAATTAAACAAGGCTATTTATATTCATCAACCTTTTATTCAAGACAAACTAACTTCATATACTTATGAAGAAGAAAAATTATATATATGTAAAGTGGCTAAAAAATTATTTCGCTATGGATTAAGATTGGATTTGCTTTTACACCCAAGAGAGAACTTGGAGTATTATAAACAAATGTATGTGGATGAGGGAATAAGGGTAATTCAAAATATCAAAAAAGAAGAATATGCAAAATATAAAATGGCCATTGGATTTTATAGTACCGCTTTATTTATTCCAATACGTTTACATATACCTATTTGGATAATTGATTATGATCATATTCATGCAAAAGATAGCATATTTTATCCATTGTCTGTAGATATAGAAGATGAAAGTACGTTTATGAATGATTCTGAAATAGAAGAATTTGTTACTGCTAAGATTGGAAAAGATAAAGGAAGCATGGAAAATATTGCAACAAAGATAAATGACTGTATTAATCAATTAAAAAAATGAGTCATGGCCAATATACTTATTTGTGGTCACAGGGCTTATGCTGCTCATGGGCTAAAAGAAGTTTTGACTGAATGCGGTCATAATGTTTTTGAATTTTCAAGAGGGGAATTAAAAAGGGAAGGTAATATTATAACAGGACCTGTTTTAGAAATAGACAAGAATTCGCTGTTCAATGAGCAGGTGGATATTGTTGTGAATTTTATATTTCTACAAAATGGTACTATAAAGGAGAATGAAGATTATATTTCCTCATTGTTAAAGTTTTGTGAAAAGCATAGGGTTGGTAGGCTTATTCAAATCTCTTCTATTTCATCATATCCTAATAGTGCTAGTATAATAAGTGAGGATTCTCCGATAGATTTAAATATAGAATTGAAAGGAAGATATGGTCAAATGAAAGTTGCAGCGGACTTTAAATTAGAACAGGCAAGTAAGAAATTCAAAGTTAATGTTATTTTTGTTAGAGCTGGATATATTACCGCTGTAGATAATCCTCATCCTTTCAAAGGCATTGCCTATTTTATTGGGAGTAAGGTTGCTATTTTAATAGGAGATAAGACTGCTACATTACCATGTGTAAAAAGGGATATATTAAATTCTTGTTTAGCGGAAATTGTAACTCAAGATAAACCTCTGAATGTTTATCTTATATTTGAAAAATATAACACTACAAAATATTCTTATTTTCGTTCCCAAAGTGATGCTTTTATTATTTTTTTGCCTAAAAAGATGTTTTTCTTTTTAGTTGATATTGCAAAAATATTACATATACTTAGTGAACGGCATATATGTATAATAAAAGGAGTTTTTAAAGTTAACCTGTTTGATAATAGAAGAACAGTACAAAATTTAAAAAGTTTGCAATGAAGAAGAATATAGCAATCATAGGAGCAGGTGCATACGCTAGTTATGCTGCAAGTGTAATATATGATGTTCATCCGGAATGGAATGTCCATATATTTGAGGTAGGTGATAAAAAAATAAAAACTCAGGATGAAATAGGTTTTACGTCTAAGATCATTAATAATAGATACGATGCTTTAACAAAAGGACGCTATTTTGGATTTGGAGGTGCAACAGCAAAATGGGGAGGCCAAATTCTTACTTTTAGTAAAAATGATTTTATTGATCCCGATAGATACTTAAGTGAAATTATAGAACTTAATGAGAAATATCGAAATAATATATTTAAGAAAATAGGGATCGAAAATAATGTATCCGAGATGATATTGGATAATGGAATGTATGCTAAAGTTGGCGTATGGCTTGATTACTTTCATAGAAATCTTTTTTATTTATTTGGAGTGGATAAATATAAAAATGTAACGCTTCATCCATATTGTCGTGTAACGAAAATATTGTATAATGGGACTAAAGTTGAAGGTTTCCAGTATATAGAGAATAGCGAATATAAAATAGCCTCTAATTATGATTTTTTCTTTCTTTCTGCTGGCGCATTTGAAAGTACGCGAATAATGATGGTTAGTGGGTTACAAAGCCTTACTAAAGTTGAATTTAGTGACCATATAGCAAAAAAAATATTTAAAATTAAGGGAACGACTAAGATTGGTAAGGTGGATATGCAGTTCAAAATCAAGAAGTTTTCATTTATCACTACGCGTATAATAGGTGAAAAAGACGGTGTAAGTTATTTTGGATATCCTTCTTTTAATTCTGAGTTTCCTTTATTTCAGAACTTGAAAAAATTACTTTTTAACCATCATTTTAGCTTAGGATTAGTAGGGGCAATCATAAAAGATTTGCCCAATGCAGTACGATTTGTATGGAATTATTTTATTAAACATAAATTATATGTATATAAAAATGAATGGTATTTGGTCCTACATATGGAAAACCCAAGAGGACATGGTAATGTTTTTCTTGCAGATGAACTTGATAAATTTAGACAACCAGGATTGGCTATTAGTTTCAGTATATCAGAAAAAAGTGAGGCTATATTTAATAGTGTCACAAAAATGTTTGATAAAATGCTTACGGATGATAAGATTGAACACTATCTTATAGATGAAGCGGTACATACAGAGAAATTCGAAGATGAATATCATCCTTTTGGATTATATTCTGATTTTGATTCTGTTGAAGATTATTTCAATCAATTTGATAATATGCTCGTAGTTCATAGTGGAGTTCTTCCTCGTGCAGGAGGAATTAATTCAACTTCTGCAGTCTTTCCTTTATTAGAGGAATTTATTCGTTATTATATGTAATAATTATTTGTATTTACTTTCTATACATAATTCCCGTTGCGTTTTTACTTGCTTTTTATGAAAAAAATATGTTTAGTTAGTTCTTGTGGGGGGCATTTTATGGAATTGATGCAGATATTACCCGCTGTGAAGGATTATGATTTTTACATTGTTACAGAAAGAAATGTTGCATCTAAAATTAATGTTGAGAAATATCGTCATTATTACTTGTTACAGCAGGAAAGGAAGAACCTAAGTTTTATTTTTAAGTTTACATTCAATTTTATAATATCTCTTGTATATGTTTTGCGCGAAAACCCATCTTTGATTATCACTACAGGCGCAGGGGCCTCATATCCAACTTGCAGGTGGGGAAAATTATTAGGAAAAAAAGTGATATATATTGAATCATTTGCTAAATTGAATAATAAATCTGTTACGGGAAAAATGGTGTATCCGTTTGCTGATTATTTTTTGGTTCAGTGGCCTGAGATGAAAGAGATATATCCAAACGCATTATACCATGGTACAGTCTATTAAAATTTTTATACCTCTTGGAACTCAGAAATTTCAATTCAATCGTTTGGTGAAGGCGATGAATAAACTTGTGAGAAAAGGCGTGTATAAACCAGAAGAAATCGTAATGCAATCGGCGATATATGAAGAAATGCCATTGTTTACGCACTATAAGTTAATTCCATTGGAATATTTTAATGAGTTAATAAATAAAGCGGAGTTAGTTATAACGCACAGTGGAGTGAATAGTATTATTACTTGTATGAGTTTAGGGAAGCCTTTGATCATTGTTCCCAGACAGAAGCAATATGGTGAGCATGTAGATAATCATCAACTAGAAATAGCCGAGGTAATGAAACTGAAATATAATGTTATCATTGTTGATAATTTGGAGATGATTGAAGAGACTATAAAGATAGCTTTATATCATAAATACAAACCATGGGTGTCTCATAATAATGAGCTTGTGGATTTTATAAAACAATTAGTTAAAGATAATTGCTAATTTAGAACTTTTTAATTTGTTCTATGATTGTTGTTGAGCTTTTAAGGCCTCTAATGATGGGCAGAAAATTGCAATTATTAGTATGTCTTATTGCGATGAACTCGTTACGGGGTCAGGCACAGGCACTATACGGTACAACGGGACTTCTTCATGCTCCCACTGCCGAGATGCAAAGAGACAAGACATTTATGGCGGGAGGGAATGTGTTGCATCTTGTTCCGTTGCAATATATCAGTAGTAATGAGATAAAATACACATTCAATTATTATCTGAACATAACCATCTTCCCCTGGCTCGAAGTGGGATACACCTGCACCATCAATTATGCGGAGCATGGCTCCACTTATTTCCCGGAGCAGTCTTGGGGAAAGTACACCAATCAGGACCGTGCCTTCAATGCCCGTCTGCGGTTGTGGAAAGAAGGCTGGTGGAAGCCCTGGACTCCGCAGATAGTCCTTGGTTTGGACGATCCCACCTCGCATGAATCATACGGCGGTGGGGCTATCAAGTTCGATGAGGACGGTATGCAGAACAATCATTTTACACGATATTATCTGGCGGCAACCAAGCATTTCAGTTTTGACGGGGTAGGGACACTGGGTGTTCACGCTGCATACGTGGATTACCGTGCCTGTTGGTTCCCTCATTACAGAAGGCCTGCCGCGGGTGTGAATTTCAAATTCAATCTATTGCCGGAAGAAAACCTGGCGTTGAAAGCTTTGAACGGGCTGGATCTGATGGTCGAATATGACGCCCGCACAGTGAACATCGGGGCACACTACCAGCTTTGGAAAGACCACATCAATCTGATTGCTGAATTGAATGATGGAAAATACTTCTCCGGAGGCATTTATTTCAAAATCCATTTAAAATAATAAAAAGCACTCATTAATAGGAATTCCCGTCAGATTTATCGTTAGCGTCCAAAAATGACGTAATAGGATAACCGATATAAAATCTAGAACTTTGCTTTCGTTAAATCAGAATCCAAGTTTATGTATAGTTACAATGATTTTGAGCGTCTATTTTTGTGCTATAAATTGGAAGGGATTCCTGCTGGTGTTTCTATTGAGAAATTTTGTATGTCCAACAAAGTGCCTTATAACCTATTTTCCAAATGGTACAAGGATACCCGGAAGAAGATAGTCCCTGTTCAGGTTTTGGGTGCTCCCTCATCGGAATCAGAAATGCCGGAAAGTCCTTCGCCAATTCCGGAATAAAAGCCAGAATCGGATTCTCGGCTTTCTTGTCATACTGAACTTCGAATCCTGGTGGATATCCGCATGAGCAATGGTGTTCATATCAATCAGAAAAATTTAAGCTACGAAGGTTTGAAAAGCTTGGTGGAGAAACTGGAGGTCTTATGTTGAATATTACAGGACTAAACCGTTTTTTCTTTGTTCGTGATTTTCATGATATGCGCTGTAAATATGATAAGGTTTTATCCATCATCCATCAGCAGTTGAACCGTGAGCCGGAAGATGGTGATGTCTTTATCGTGATGTCTAAAGATTTACGTCTGGTTCGTTTGTTCAGCTATGACCGACGGTCTTACAGTATGTTTGAGAGACGTTTTAGACCCGGATACCAGTTTATGCAGGTAACCTATAATGGTGCTGAAAGTATTTTGCCGTACTATGAGTGCCGACAATAGAGTTTGTGCCGAACGTTTTATTCGTCCATTGGCTGGTGAGCGTAAGAACTCGTTATTCTTCGGAAGTGACAAGATGGCCGGTGTCTCAGCGGTATATCATACCATCATCTTCACTTGCAGGATGCAGGGTGTGTCTGTGCTTGACTATTTCAAGAGATTTTTCAGCGAAATTGTTAAGGACGTAGGTATTATGAATATTTGTTACCCTTGACAATCGGACTGGAGCAATAACAAATATTAAAAATCAGTATCTTTTTTGACGTTAATTATTGGAGAACTGCCTTGTGGCGGCTTTCCTTGGGGTACACGTCAAAATTGGACGATAACATAAAAAAATAAAATATAATTGCTTCATTATTGGATAAGCGGAATATAATTTGTTTCTTTGTCATACAATATATTAAGCTAATACCATTATGCAAAAAAATGAGATTATCCATTCCATTCGTGAAACGGCTCGTCAGGTGATGCCTTCAGGGAGTCGTGTCATTTTATTCGGTTCTCAGGCTCGTGGGGATGCACATCATGAGTCCGATTGGGATATTCTTATTTTATTGGACAAATCTCGCATATATAATGAAGATTTTGACCGTGTAGCTTATCCACTGGTTGAATTAGGTTGGAAAATCGGTGCGGATATCAATCCATTGATATATACTTATACAGATTGGCAAAGACGGAGTTTCACTCTTTTTTATAAGAATGTAGAACAGGAGGGAATTGAATTATGTCACTAAGTATAGAAGAAAAGAAATCTATTATTGCTTACCGTGTTCAAAAGGCTGATAGCGTTTTTATTGAAGCTTCGGACAATGCTACCATGAATCATTGGAATTTGGTTGCAAATCGTTTGTATTATGCTGTCTTCCACATGGCTTCCGCATTATTGATAGATAAAGGTTTTACATCTAAGACCCATAGCGGTGTAATTTGTTTGTTGGGGCAGGAATTTGCAACTAAAGGGTTGTTGGACAAAGATGAGATGCGTTTGGTCTCTCGTTTACAGAATATGCGTCATGCCGGTGATTATGATGACATGTTCGATTGGGCTGAAGAAGATGTAAAACCTCTTTTTAACCGAACTGAACTTTTAATCAAAAAGATGAAAAGTTTATTATCGTTGGTGGAATAGTATGTTTCATTTTGTTAATCTTACTCTTCTTCATAATATCGGATTGGCATGGGCCAATCGTTGAGAAATCGCTTAAATTATTAGCTCAAATGTTTTTTAGGCACTTTTCAGTGGCTAAAATCAAATATTTACAATTCAATCTTACGATACATCCCAAACCCCAGTGAATACAGGAGATAAGGACTATTGCCATAGGGGTTGGATACTTATAATATGACGGTTACCGTTCGTTACCTTTATTCTTTTCCGTTTGAAAGAAAAGAAGCACGGAAGAGCGTCTGGAGATAGCTCGCAAGCTGAAAGACAACGGCGTGTCCGTGGAATTTATCGTTCAGACTACCCAGCTTTCAGCTGAAGAGGTGGAAGGGTTGTAACATTTCATTCTGCTTTGGACAAAGGGGCTTTAAATGATAAAAAGATAATCCGGTTAAGATTTCTGAAATAGATTTTGTTCCTTTGCATAAACGGTAAAAGCGAAAGATAATGGAAAAGCAGCAGTTGAAGAGATGCCCGATAGGGATACAGACTTTTTTGCCGGGAAGAAAGACCTTTTCAAAGGACTTGTTATCGAAAAGCTGGAAACCGAGTGGACGGAATATCCGGTGCTGCACTTTGATATGAGCCTGGTCAAACATCTGGACAAGGAGAAACTGAATGAGTATCTGGTCTGGCAGTTGCGGGAATATAATGGGAAATATGGCCTGACGAAAAACAATGATGCGGAGGTTAACGTCCAGTTGGCAGACTTGATAAAGCGTGCCTATGAGCAGACGGGCTGGCAGGTGGTAGTTCTCATTGACGAGTATGACGCGCTCTTGCTGGATGTGTTGCATGAGGAAGAGAATCTCCCCGTACTTCGTAATGTGATGCATAATTTTTACAGCCCGCTGAAGGGGTGCGACCCTTATCTGCGCTTTGTTTTCTTGACCGGTGTCACCAAGTTCGCGCAGCTCAGCATGTCCGGCACTTTGAACAATATCTCGAATGTCAGTATGTTGAAACCATACGCTGCCATTTGTGGCATCACTCAGGGAGAAATGCTGGAGCAGATGCATGAATATATAGAACGGCTTGCCGTTGCGCAGGAAATGACTGAAGAGGAAACGCTGCGGAAGCTGAAAGAGAAATATGACGGCTATCATTTCACTTGGCCTTCGCCTGATATTTATAACCCGTTCAGCCTACTGAATGCCTTAGAAAGAAGAAGGATAGACAATTACTGGTTTGGCAGCGGTATGCCCACCTATCTGATAGAGATGCTGCGCAAGTTCAAGGTGTCTCCGTCTGCTATCGGAATGAAGAAGGCGCTTTCAACCAGTTTTGATGCCCCTACCGAGCGTATGACAACTATCGTGCCTCTGCTTTATCAGAGCGGTTATATTACAATTAAAAACTATGATAAGTTGACTCAACTATATACACTGGATATCCCGAACGGTGAAATTAGGGTGGGGTTGATGTAAAGCCTTTTGCCTAACTATTCCTTTCCACCGTCCCGTATTATGATAATACGAATTATGAGGGGCATTATCAGCAACTATTCTACATCATCTTTTCTTTGTTCGGGATGTATGTGGATGTGGAAGTCCGTATCCCGAAAGGGCGTGTGGACGTGGTGATGCGTACTATCCACACTTTGTATGTCATTGAATTGAAGCTGGACAAAAGTGCTGATTCCGCTTTAGCCCAAATAAATCTGAAGAACTATCCCGAACGCTTTGTTCTTTGCGGACTTCCCGTAGTGAAGGTGGGGATAAACTTTGACTCGGAAAGTCACACTTTGAGTGATTGGATTATAGAGGGATAGACAATAATAGGTCCTGTCTGAATTCGGTGGAGGAACAGTTCATAACCGCCGATAAAATAAATTTATAAAGATAGAATATTTACTATAGGCTGTATGCGATAACGTATGCGGCCTTCCTTGTTTTTGTTGTCGGTAGCGACTGGCATCCGTATAATGTATTGCAAGAACGATTGTCTTCGTGACTACCAGCAGGAGATGAAGCTCAGGCTCTTTGAAGAGTGGGAGCTTCACCGGAGTGTGATGGTACAGATGCCTACAGGCACGGGAAAGACACACCTGCTGGCTGCCATAGTGAGGGAGTTCTTGTGTGGTTCCGGTACCCGGGTATGGATTGTGGCGCATCGTCGGGAACTGGTGGAGCAGATAGAGGAGACGGTTTCCCGTTATGGAATGGGGAGGGAGGACGGAAGTGTGAGGGTGATGTCCATCCAGTGGTTGTCACGAAACCGGAAGATTGTGAACGGACAGCCGGATTTGATTGTTATTGACGAGGCACATCATGCCCTGGCAGAAACTTATCGGGAGCTTTGGAAGAGTTATCCGGAGGCGAGGAAATTGGGTATGACCGCTACCCCCTGCCGGCTGAACCGCAAAGGATTCACGGATTTGTTTGATACCCTGATTACCTCATGGAGTATTGCGGAATTCATCGGAAAGGGCTGGTTGTCGTCATTTGACTATGTGTCCATCCGTGCGAACAGCAGCGAACAGCGACTGATTGACTCGTTGAAGAAACGGGGTGCGGACGGGGATTATCAGGTAAAGGAAATGAATGCGGTGTTAAATCGGGAAACCGGCATTAGACAATTGTACGAGAGTGTCCGAAGATATGCTGCCGGGAAGAAAGGAATTGTCTATGCCGTAAGTATTGCACACGCCCGACAGATTGCAGCCTATTACAGCTTACATGGTGTGGAGTCTGTTGCTATTGACAGCAAGACTCCCGCTTTGGAACGTGGAAGACTGGTAGAGGATTTCAGGCGGGGAAAGATCAGCGTGTTGGTCAATGTGGATATTTTTTCTGAAGGGTTTGACTGTCCCGATGTGGAGTTCGTGCAGCTGGCACGTCCCACGCTTTCGTTGGCGAAATACCTGCAACAGGTGGGACGGGGGCTGCGGAAGTCGGATAATAAGGAATCATGTGTGCTGATAGATAATGTGGGATTGCACCGGATATTCGGTCTGCCTGTCCGTGACCGTGACTGGGAGGCGATGTTCGAAGGACGGATGGCGGGAAATGCTCAGCCCCGGACACGGATGGAGAACAACGGGCTGTCTGTGTCTTGTTCGCTATCGGAAGATAGCAAACGGAATGAAGGACTGGAAATTGTGATGACACACAACTGTCTGCTGGATGCTATTCGGAACGGGGATTTGATTTGTTTGGGAGGAGGTGGTCCGGCCGGTGAGGAACAATGGACTGTTTTGAAAGCCTGTCATGACCGGCAGAGTGGTTTGTGGGGCTTGAGGTGCGGGAACAAAATCACAGTGATTCCTCAATACCGGGAAGTATTTGATATTTGTGCAAACCGGGCTGCTGTCCGTTTTAAAGATGGCCGGACAGGGGTGGTGGATAAGTCCGGAGTCCTCATGGTGGTGACAGGCTGTTGCCGGAGATTGAGATTCCTGAAGGGAGAACTTCTTTCTGTCACCAAAGAGGATGGGAGTGACTGTTATACCGATTTGAAGACAAACAGAACTTATCAGGAGAGGCCGGTGGTTTTTTCATACGGCGGCATAGAGTTGCTGCGGGTGGGGGAGACTTTCCATAGCCGCACGCGGAAGGCGTATACCTCTATGCATGGTTTGCACAAAGACAGTCTTTGTTTTTATGGTTTCTACTTGAAGATACCGGATTACCGTGTTCCGAAGTCTTGCCGGCTAGTTGATCCTGTGTGGTCTACTATATTTGATGTCTTCGCCTGCGTGCTGGAAGGGGATGATGAAGAGGTGTACTGGTGTTGTGGCTGTTTGGCGGATCGGAGCATTGTGGTGATGGACGGGGAAGGAAGCTATTATCATGTGGAGAAAGGAAAGGGGAAGCGGTATATAGCTTGTAATGCTCCTAAGGCGGGCGAAGCGGATTTTGCCTCCGTGGTGGAAGGTCTGAGGAAGGAAGCCGGGCGGCGTGCGGAGAGCGTACAGCGGGAACGGCAACAGAATGAGGAAGAGAAAAGGCGGAAGAGGCTGGAGGAAATAAAAGATGTCCTTCCTTTCCGGATGGGGATGAAGTGGGGGCTGAAATGGGGAGATCGTATCGTAGTGCCTCCTTGTTACCGGAATATCTGTATTCCTGTAGGCGGTTATTGTGCTTTTGAAGGGAATGCCTGCCAGTGGGGGGTGATGGCGCTGGATGGAAAAGTGGTGGTGGAGGCCAGATATCAGAAGGTGGAGATAGAAAAGGATGGAACGGTGCATCTGACCATCATTCCGGGTAAGGTAAAGACCATCAAACTTTGACGGATATTGAATTGTTTGGGTATGGAGTGGGTAAATTTCAGTATATCACGGGTATTTGATGAGGAGAGCAATTAGTGTAAAATAGTTTTTACGCCTTGATGTTATAATCTTTACATAAAAGAAAACAATTCTACCGTTGAAGCTCTTACGTGGGATACCGCTTTCAAGAACATAAACGAACCAAGCGGATGGGCCATGAAAGGGATACATGAAGAAGCCTACCAATAAATCCGGCATCAATTGACATAACAAAATCGGATAACTGAAAAATTATCCGCTTTTAGTTTCTTTATTTCGAAAGAAAGATATATATTTGCAACGCTTTTTCAGAAAAGCACCCGATATTGCAGAAAAAACAGTTGCCGAAATGGCTCAGTTGGTAGAGCAATTCATTCGTAATGAATAGGTCCCGGGTTCGAGTCCCGGTTTCGGCTCAAAGGTAAAACCATACTAATTATCTTATACTTAGGATATTATATTAATGATTTTACTAAATAACTATTCGATTTATAGATTAAAAAAAAAGGATTTTTGTCCACCACTGGACAAAATAACTTATCCAAAACTTATCCTTCAAATTTTAATCTATTATGGCAACTATCAAATTAACAATTTTCAAGGCAAAAGCTTTAAAGGATGGCAGACATAAAATAAGGGTAGCAGTCTGCCATAAACAGGAAACTTGCTATATTGTAACACACTTTATCATTGACAACATTTCCCAGTTCAAAAACGGACAAGTAGTAAAAAGACCAGATGCATCCATCATAAATACCAAATTAAGAAGCATGATGAATGAACTGCAAGAAAGATTGGATAATATAAAAAACCAGTCCCTATATTCTTGCAGACAAATAAAGAATATGCTTGAATCTGGAACTGGCTTCAAAGAAAATGGCTATGTAACATACCAACAGGCCTGTAATGTTCTTATAAAAAATCTGAAAGAGGAAGGAAGAAACAGTTATGCCATATTAATAGAAAGAAACTGTAGATACTTTACAGAATTTACCAAAGGGGAAATATTAATGTCAGATATAACCCCTAATCTAATAGAAGGATTTTCAAGATTTCTCAAAGAAACGAAGAAAATAGGAAATACATCAATAGGAATGATGCTATCACAATCAAAAGCCGTTATAAACAGAAGTATCAACTCAGGAGAAGTAAGATATGACATACATCCCTTTATCAAGAAGAAAATTCCCAAATCGTCACCAAGAGAACTGGATATTTCTTTGAAAAGCGTTAACACAATAAGGTATAGCAATCCCAAAGAAAAAAAATACATTGTAGCAAGAGATCTTTTTATGTTGTCATTTTATCTAGGAGGAATGAATTTAATTGATATAATGAGTGCCAAGTTTGACGGGGACAAGGTAAGCTTTATAAGAATGAAAACAAGATTTAAAACAGAAACAGAGCAAACCTGCGTTCTTCCTATAATAGAACCGGCTAAAGATATTATAAATCAATGGATAAACAGAAGAACAAACAAACTCGATTTTGGTTATAAATTCTCTTATCACAATTTTTCAAGGTATGTATGCAGATCTTTATCTACATTAGCAGATAATTTAGGGATTAAAGAAAAAGTGGTATTTTATTCTGCAAGAAAATCATTTGCGCAATACGCATTCGATCTTGGAATACCTGACAGCATAATAGATTATTGTCTGGCACATTCTGACAATGGAAGAGGAGTAGTAAGATATTATACAAAAACTAGGTTTAAACAGGCAGAAATAGCAATAAACAGAGTTGCAGATTATATAAACAACCCAAGCAAATACAAAGAATATATTGAAATGAAAGCTGACATAATGCTAATGAAAATTTGAGCACAACGATATCACCCTTGCCAACACGACAAAGGGTATCAGTCTATAAATGAACCTCTCTATACGTTCCATCGCATCACAGCAAGTAAACGGCAGAAATACCAGTGAGGCACATCATCAGCCTGCTCAAGCAATATGTTCAACTTATCTTCTTCCATATTCTGTTAACATAAAAAAAGCGGTAAAACCCGTTGGGAATTACCGCTTAATGCTAAATAGTTACTTTATTTTGCGTTTTTGAATATTTAATTTTATCTTTGCGCCATGAAGATAGCCCTTGATACATTGAAAGGCTACGTTGACCGTAGCTCACTAGTGTAGATGTATGGGGGTTATCTTTTTTCGCACCTTTAGATTGCAGAACAAAACTACAATTCGAAAAAATTATTTATCAATCTTTTTCATTTCCTTTGCTGTCATTTTAAGAGCTTTTTTAATTATAGGCAATTCTTTTTCTTGTGGCAACTGTTCAGGTTTGCGCCCGGTATTTTGTTCTACTATATTTCGGACTTGTCTTCCAACAGTATAGTGTGTTTGTTCTAAATTAGCTTGTCCAGATATTTGTTTACTCTTTATAAGCTCTTCGGTTTGGGTAACACGGAATAGATTGGCAGCAAGTTCGGTACGGCTCATTCTGTCAAATAGCTTTCCTTTTTTAACGCCACGTTTCTTTTCAAGCTTCCACGATTCCATATTATACATACCCAGATAACCTGCATTTTGAAACTTTGCATAATCAGTAACATTTGCGGCTTTTGCCGTTGAAGCGAGAGATTTGTTTCCATCTGCAAGTTCTTCACGTATTAGCACGCGGTCTATTTCCTGATTGTTTTCAATGTATAATTCAAATTTTCGTGTTTGCTGTGCGAAATAAGCTTGCGCCAATGCTACTTCTGGCTTCTTTGGATCGCCATTCATAGCAGCAAGATAACACGCAAAACGTGTAAGTTTGAAGTCTTGGAACTCAACACCATTATTATTGCGTTTCACAGCTATTATATTTTCATAATGAGGAATGTTGAGCGAAACAAAAGCCTTTGTTGCGCGGTCAAGAACTTTACAAAATGCTTTCATATCATTATATCCAAGCATAACCATTACTTCTGAGGCCCACCAATAAACGATGCCGTTTTGGTTTTTAAAGTCTTCAAAAGAAAGAATCGCATTGTTGTTTTCTTGTTCCATTTCCATCTATAATTTAAAATTCGGCTCAAAGATAGAATAAAGTATTTGTTATTCCAATATATATCTATAATTAAGATATATAATTTTATTGGATTTATGTATATAATTTCACGACTATTTTGTAAAAACGGTAATTCCAACAAGTCAAAGAACGCTTCTGTTCGATTATTATTTTTCCAGTCCCTTTCTGCAATGTTCACATAAAAATTTCTTCGCTACCGGAAACATCTTCTGCCCCACATATCCGCTAAGATACTGCGCTTCCTCACCATAGGGATCAATCCCGAAAGCCTTGGAGATATGCCGGCACAAATGACCTTTTTCGTGGTCCCACGAATTTTGAAACTCTTCGGGAGTGGAGGTTAGTGAGATAACCATTACTGTTTCTCTTCTCCTGTAGTCCGAATAGGTTAGACCGGTATTCATTCTGCCTTCAGTCAGATTGCGATACGCACGCTTGAGGGAATCCCCCCTGCATCCTATACGGTACAGGTCCATAATGATCCGATCCGCCCAATAGGTGTGTACCGCATAATACACTTTGACGTGCCAGTCCCCATATTTTGGTATGTAGAACTCCTGAACAATCATATCACATCCGACCAGATTACAGGAATCCCTTTACCTATACAGGTGGCAAAGAACTCGTCAAACGCCCTGCAAGGATCGCCATCAATATCATCAAGGTAGCACTTTATATGCTTGCACAAATGTGCCTCGTCAACCAATGATTTTTTATAGAAATCCGCTTTCAGCATGTTTGCGACATAAGCAACGTCATAACCCTTGTCGTGCTCGATGGTAATTCCGTTCGCTTTCAGCATATCGTCCACTTCGTCTTTGCTCCACGGCTCCAACTTTTTTTCTTTACCCGTGGTTTCGTCTTTCACTTTCATTTTTGAGACGGCCCATTCATAAAGTTTCTTGCTGAAATGAAAGCCGTATGCTTCCAGATATTCCCTCATGCCAGATGGGAATCTGCTGTATGTATCCAATCTCTGTTCCATAACCTTTGTTTAAAAAGAGGGGCATTCCACCCCTCCACCATTAATAAAACTCACCGTTGGCGCGTCTGCGTCTGCGTTCTCCCATGTCATCCATGCGGGGATATTCAGGGAAATAGCCGGGATATCTGCGTTCTCCCATACCTGATCCTGAATAATTTCTTCCGCCATCACGGAAGCCCATGTCTCCATGAATCTCTCTCATGGCCTTTTCGTAACCGTGGCGGCAGCCTTCCTTGTAGGCTTCTTCCACCTCGTCACCTCTCATACCGAAGCCGCGTCCGTAATCGTCACGCCCTTCTTCTAATATTTCCCACATTCCCATAATCATTTCTTTGTTTTGGATGTTTCAACCACTCCGAGCTGTTCCATAAGCCGTTTGTTCAATTCCATAAGGTCAGACATGTTCTTGCTCATTTCCGCCATTTGCCCTTTCAGAGAGGATATTTCCTGCTCCTGACGTTGTTTCTCGGCAAATTCAGGGTTCAAGAGCGTAAGCATCTTGTCACACCCTGCAATGACGGAATTGTGAAAATCCATGCTGTTGATGATGTCTATGCTTTTCTGTTTCATAGAAGCGACCTCGTTATTCATCGCATCACGTGAGCATGACACTACGATATTGCCGTTCTGTCCGAAGTCGGCTATATCCATGCCGGCAGGAAGATTTTGGAAAGTCGTGTTCTGCCCGTTGATACAGACAACAACATCCACAACCATTTCCATTTGGGGCAACTGTCCCATAGGGGATGCCATAGGATATTTCGGCTTGGGAGCGGAAACGCTGACTACCGGGCCGTATTCGATAAACGGGTTAGCATCCTTATGAAGTATATATAACTGGTTATTGGTACGAAGTGATTGAAACATATTGGTTTAATTTTAATAGGGTGCCAAGAACCCCGGCACCCGTGTTAACTACTTGCTTTTGCTTGACATTGCTTCTGCCGTTGCAGCCGGAGTAGCGGTAGGTCTGTATCCGCCATTAACAAGGAACAGCTCGTTGGTGTATTTGTTATAGTGGATTTCATAAATACCGGTTCCGGCAAGGTTGGCAACCGTAATAGGCTCGTTGTTGTAAGCTAACAACGGTCTTGTATCCCCGTTGGTCCCTATCAATATAGGCAGCGTGGCAGTCGTGCCGGCAGGGATCGCCTGACGAAGATTGACATAGAACCCTCCGACATAATCCCTGTTGCGGAACGCATGGTTAGGAAGCTCCAAAGTCACATTCTCAGTACCGACTGTTACAGCCACCGTAGGAAGAGTGTTGTAATTCACTCTGCCAAGGGAGGGAAACGGGAACGGAAATCCTGTAAAAAAGTTAGGCCACATATCTACCTCCTTTCTCACCGGATTAACCCCAGTAGTTATTGCAACCGCATCCGTAACCACCACGGCCATATACAGCATCACCTGCATAAGCACCGTATGCTGCGGCACGATATGTATCCACGTTCACACCTACAATATTAGGGTATTGTACCGGGACAGTGTTAGGTAATTTACATTTTATACCATCAACATCGCTCTGCAATGCCTGCAATCCGGCTGCTAAAGGAGCGATCTGTTGTCCTACCGCACTCAGGATAGTGGCGTTCTGGTTACGCTGAGAGATTTCGGCTGTCAAAGTAGCCTTTTCCGCAGTAAGAGATGCGATCTTGTCCTGCAATGCCTGATTCTGAATAGCGTCAAGTTTGGCAAGGATGGCATTCGTGTTGGCTGTCGCACCATCACGCAATGACAATGTGTTCTGGTTAGCAGTGTTGACTAATGTGTTAGTCTGGTTGCACATTGCAAGCTGGTTCTCGTATCCCTGTGTGGTTACAAGCTGTTTCATATCGCAGCAACAGCTACAGATCTGAGATGTCAGAGCGTTGTTGCCTTGCATGATCGCAGTTAGGATACTGTTGGTGTTCTGGCCCATTTGGTTGCCGAGACCGCAGATAGCCTGTGATACAGAGTTAATACCGGCAAGGATTTGGTCTGATGATGTGTTCACAGCTTGTGCTAATGCTGCAATGTCGACACCGTTTCGGTTAAGTGTCTGCATGATCATTTCTCTTCCTTCGTTCGCTCCTTGGTTGTTGTTGCCACCAAATCCGAAGTTCCCGTTACCGAAGATGGCTGCAATCACAATCAATGCGATGATGTCCTGAAAGCCACCATTGTTACCGAAGAAACCACCGTTGCCGTTGCCTCCCATGAGTCCCATCAGATAACCGGTGTCAATTCCTCTGTTCTGCAGGGAGGGGAGAATGGATGCAAGCAGCCCGTTGCCTGAACCCGCTCCACCAGAAGGTTCTCCAAAAATATATGTTCGATCCATATTAAAAAAATATTATGTTCCGACCAATATTAGTCGTACTGCAAAAATATAAACATGGAACGTGTAATAGAAAAGTACTTTTCACGAATAAAAGAAGAAATCTTCTTATTATGAAGAAGTTTCACTCTGCGTAGAATAAGCATATTTCCAAATATAATTACCCGCAGTTCTTTGTTTTCCTTTGCAGTTTCGCTGTATAGTAGTTGAAGATATATTAAAAGTTTTTGCAGCTTCTGATATGCTTGAAAATTCTCTTATTAAATTCAAATTCAAATCATACTGCCTAACTGGCTTTGACAGCCTTTCAATATATTTACCTTTAAATCTTTGAATTTTATCTAATGTAGCACGTTTATGATTTATAAGAGTTAATCCATTATTATGATTCTGTTTACTTGTACACCAACGTAAGTTTTCGACTCTATTATCACTTTTTATTGTATTTATATGATCTACTTGTAAATAGCCATTAGGATTTTCAAGAAAAGATAAAGCTACAAGGCGATGAATTTTAAAATTTTTCATTTTTAAGTCTTTATGCAAGCTGACTACTAAATACCCATCACTAAGTGGGCTTGGAGTTAATATACATTCTTTCACTTTGCGATAATATATTTTACCTTTTTTGTTGTTAGCAACTATTCTTTCTAAAGATTTAATTCTACCTTGATTACTAACTTGGTATATTCCTTCATACTCTTTAATATCTTTCCAAATTTCTTTCATACAATATCATTTTGAATATTACAAATATAGTATTTAATCATGACATGTCAAAACAATAATGTAATTTATTATATTATCAATTATGCAAATATTTGGCATTAATTATGAATCTAATATATAACTTTTATGTCAATTTTTTGAGTGTGATTTATAATATAAGAAATGCTTCTTGTACTTAATCCAATACGCTTTTGTATTTGAGTATAAAGATATTCTTTTGAAACATAACGTCCAGCTTCTCCAAGTTTATTAAGTTCTTCTTGATAAATATCGTGTACTAAATTATCACGTAATATGGAGGAAGTTCTTCGAGTGTTTCCTACTTTATGCATAAGTATTTGTATTTTGTATCCGGTCAAAATCGACCGTGCACAAAAGTATATAGATCATAACTCATGGAAAATCAGTTGTTTCCCAACAAATTCTTTATATCGTCCCAATATATTCTCATCATTTTCCCACTCTCCATCCTCTCATGGAAATTGGATATCATGTAATTGACAGCACGTTTAGTCTTATGGATATGAGCGGCTATTTGTGAAGGGTACATACCGCTTTCGAAAAGAAAAAATACAAGAAGATACCGGGCATCCACTGTCTCCATATTCTTATCAGATGATAATATTTGGTCTACAGACACTTCTGTTTCTTTTGAAACAATATTAATTATTTTGGCAAAGATTTCTGACTTGCACATGTTTTTTCTAATTTTTTATTCTTATCTTTGCCATGCCACATAAAACAAGATATATCGATGAACAAAGCATAAGACATTTTGTTGAAGATATTTAGCCTCCAACGTGCAGTGTCTTATGCTTTTATCATGTTTTTATGTGGCAATATTAATATGAGCGTTGGGGGCTTTTTTTTGATTCTAAGCCCCTGAAAGAATTACTTTTGTTAAATGAGTTTTTTCTATTATGTGCCACGCTTCTACCTGTGGCATTTTGGTTACTATTTCATCTTGCACCTCCCTTCTTCTTTATCAGCCAAATGACTACGATTAGTAATATTAATATAATACCTATTGAAAACTCTCCTAGTTCTAATTTCGTCTTCTGCCACCATGTTAATTCCTTCTCCACAGGGTAGGGGACTTCTAACTCTTTCTCCTTCTCTATATAGGCTGTATCGCGAATCATCCTGTCACGGTAGACTATATGCCACTTGTCAACAAACACTGAATCGCCTTTCTCTTTTATATGGACAGAATCCTTAATGTAGATGGAATCACGCTCATGCATGGTAAGATAAAGACTGTCAGTCCTTATAGTTTCTACCGGGACATACCTTATGCTCCGGCATGATCCAAACAGCAATAGCAATGCTATCCCTACCGCAATCCATATATAGACTCTCTGTTTCATCCCTCAAATTTTATATCATTTATACGGTTCATCCAGCCCCGTTTGAACTTGTTGTTTGCTGGGCGTTTCCGGCATATATCCTCGATGAAATCAAACCGTGCAATCTTGATCTGGTCAAACAATTCACGGGGATTACGGGAATTTACTGCGGCGAGTGTCTTAGGCCCGACAATGCCATCAGGAATCACACCAACCAAATCCTGCGGTACTTTAATACCATGTACCCCAGAAGCCCATACAAAATCGCATACTATCTCTGCTATACTTTGGCTTCTTATTTCATCCGCATTCCATCTATCCCAATACAACATCTTCAAGATACTTTTCCAATCGTTATATGACAAATCCATCAACCTTCCGGTCGTAGGTTTTGGATAACCTTTTCTACGACAATATTCCTCATAGGTAGCCATTGTCACACCTACCATAGTTTGTCCTCCTAAATCATCGGGATCATCAGCCCATCCTGTTTTTCTTGCTCTTTGAAAAAGAGACTCATTGGTTTCATTGCTTTTCTTACTTATACCAGCTTCCCATTTTATAAGAAATGGTATGAAATGTTCAATATTAGCCATTTTTCTTTTCCTCCTTATCTTTAAATTATAAAATTACTATTATTTTTGTCGCAAAAAATATGGACTTATCAGAACTTATTAGAAGCTATACTCCTGAACAGAAAAATGTGTTCAGTGCTTTTCTCATCCAACTACCATTAATATTTACTATAATGTATTTATACATACCTGCTTTTAAATCCTTAGAGCTTTATTTGCAAGTAATTTTTGCCATATCTGCGTCTACATTATCTATTTATTATTCTTTTTGTTTGTTATGTTTATGCTCCGTTTGTTCCCGATACAGGTTTAATATGGAAATACCTATACTTATTATGCCAACATTGACAGCTGCATTTCTTTTACTGCGTTCGCCAGAAAGCTATTTAAACGGGCATGAATATGTATTAAGAATAGCGCTTAAATGCACGTCATATTTCTATGGATTCATCGGAATTACAGGATTCTTTTACCGAAAATGCGTAGATTATGGCATAAAGTGCAAAAGGCGCAATAAAAATAAAATCAATTAAACTCATTTCTTATCCTCCTTTTTATTTTCGTTGTCAAATAGTATCTGAGCCATGATCTTGGCAATATCATCCTTGTTCTCAATAATCACACTCATTGTCTTCTCTGCCTTGCGCAACTCCGCTTTTTCCCACGATTTTTCGCGTACCGATTTAAACTCACAGAAAATACAGTAACCCGTCCAGATCATAGAAAAAACAGGGAAGGGGATAACAACACAGCATAACAGGTCAATGAAGCACAATTCTATGAACGGGGTGAAATACTTCTTCGCTTTGACGGCTGTTTTCTTATACCCCGTGGATGTTCTTGCCTCCCCCCGTTGCTTGGCTTTCATAACTCCCGTAATAAGGTCCACTAACATCGCCCCCATTGTAGCCGCAATACACAAGGCTATAAGCACAATGTGTATCATCATGTGCTCATTTATAAAATTGTAGATTACATCTCTCATTGAAAGTAAGTTTTGAACACATTAATATGATAGATATTCACCTGTCCATAGTTGGCGTCAAATATCTTCTTGATCTCGTAGCCCAATCCATAAGACAATGCTTTCATTCTTCGCCAGTTGATGCAACGCCAGTTCATATTATGTTCCTTTGCCCAACGCTTGATACTGTACCATTCTTTGGATTCATCAAGTTGCTCGGTCTTCTGTTCAAGCTGGTACTGAATCTGTTCTTTTGCCTCCACCTCATCCGCAAGCCGACGCAACGCTTCCGCATATGTTTGAGGAGTTTTAATTTCTTTCAATGATCGTTCCATTGCGTTGAAGGCTGCGATATAGTCCAGCTTGAATTTAAGGGCTTTCTTCCCAGTAAAACCCATCGCCAAAAGAGTAAATCCATCACGGTTCATTACGAACATTGGGTATTCTTGCCTATTTTGTTCATTAACATAAATAGTTTCAACAAACATAGGGTCAGCCGAAGTTTCGGCACACCCCTGTATAAGCTCTCTAATAGCATCTAAGACATGCTTATGTTCTTTTCCAAACTTTTCAGCCACCAATAGGCTGTTAGTTAAAACTTGGTCATTCCGACCTTTAAAAACTAAATCTGTCATATTACCTAATTTTATGTTAACTTTTAATTACCATCAATTACACGTTTTGGATTACCCGATTTTCAACTAACCTTTGTTTTGTATGACAAAAAAAAGAGCCTGCCACGGAAACTAATCCGCAACAAGCTCTTGGTCTTATGAAATTGTATAATGTCCTTTCGTCATAAATATAAGTGGCGTGCATCTTCACACGCTCCCCACAAAGATAAATATTGTTTTCCTTATTACAAAAAAAATAACCGGCAATTAACGCCGGTTATCGTGATAGAATCTTATAGCCTCATTGACATATAATGATACTGATTGCTCCTTATCCAAGATAGCAGCTACATCCTCCTCTATCGTGACAAATATTTTTCTTACACCTCTAACCTTGGGACGTCTTGGCACACCATTGCTGTCCAATATCCTGTATATTGTCTGCTCAGACCGTACCCCTGTTTTTCTTATTATCTCCTTGATAGCTATCCCGTCCTTATATAGGGACAATACCCTAGACTCTTGATCTAGGGTAATAGAACGTCTTCTTGCCATAATTAATATATTAACGCATCCTCTATTCTTGCTGACAACGGTTTTCCCAACTGATCCTTTACATTAGACCGTTCCAGCTCTATACTCAACCCATCCATATCAATTCCTGTTTCTTTAGCAAGATCCATTACTTGTTCCTCATCACGTGCAATAGCGTGATACAATATCGTTGCCTCATGATTTTCATCGTAGATATTATAACTGTTCATAATTATGTTGTTTTTATTGTTATTGATCGGATTAGAACTCAACAAATATCAATGTTTCCAAGGAATCTGATTCTTTCACCCACATGTGATTGTTTTCAAAACCATAGTCAAAGAACAGCTTAAAGTAAGGGTATTGTACTGTTAAAGAGTTCATACAGCCCTTTAACTCGTCTTCTGACATACAAGAAGTTATCTCATTGATTATTTGGACGAAAAGGTGTAAACCTTCTGGTTCACAATTTATCAGTGGATTTTCTACTATCGCTTTCATAATCTTCTATTGTCTTTTAATTATTCATTGTTTTATTATCACAATGCAAATATACTATATTGTGATGTAATAGCAAAACAAATCACAATATATTTTCTTGCATTGTGTAATATTTAACATTTAGATAAAAAAAGAACAGCCGCCAGCAAAAAGCACAGCAGCCGTTCAATCCACGTCCTACTCTCTATCCCATTCACAATAGCAAAGATATCAATTCTAAAACGAAATACAAAAAGAAAACTATATTAATTAGTTATGGAGAGCCAATTTTGAAACAAAAACCAATCTTCTTAAAAAATTGCCATTAATGCAATATTTTTTACTTGCAGGATGAATGAAAAGAATTAATAGAACGGAAAGACTGGCGAGTTTGTATTTTTATTGACAAATGAAAATATAGATGGACCGAAGTCTGAAAAACAAGTATAAAACAGATAGCCTCTATAGATTTCTACTGCCTGAGGTATTTTTCCGGGTATTTTTGAGATTTTATTTGATTTTGTTTTACATTTCTACGATTATAATACTTCTGGTTAGCCCTTGTCAGATCCTTGATGATCGTTTCATCAAACACCTCGGAATATATCTCTGTAGTCTTGACCGATGTATGCCCCAAGAGTTTTTGGACGGTGGTTATCGGAACGCCTCGGTGAACCAAGAGAGTGGCACAAGTGTGTCTGCTGGTATGGTAGGTGAACTTCTTGCCGATATGCACCATTCTTCCCAGTTTCTGCAATGTTCGGTTGGTGTCCGAATTGCAACCTAATGCAGCCAGTTGTTCGATGCTGTCGTACTTCCTCATTATGCCCAGTGCCTTTCCGTTAAATAATAGATATAGCGGGATATTAAGTTTTACGCCTGTTTTGACGCTGTTTAAGACCAACCATTCTTTTCCGTCTATCGTTATCAGATTTTTATAGGTAAGCTGTTTAAAATCAGAGAATCTCAATCCGCAATAGCAGCAGAAGAGAAATGCGTCCAGTATGTGCCGGCTGTTGTTCTTCCTGTCCGGTAGTTTAAGATTTTCCAATTTTTCCAAGTCGGCAGGCATCAGGAAGTTATGCTCCTTCTTCTCTTTCTTTATCTTAAATTTTCTGAATGGATATGCCTCCTGTAATATATAACCTTCATTTATTGCTTCGTTGACCAAGGTACGAAGTATTCTCATGTGTTTCCCTACCGTGTTTACTTTCAATCCTTTGTTGCGGAGGAATGCGTCAAATTCCTTTAGAAACGTATAATTGATGTCCGTGAACTCTATCACGTTCCGAAATTCCTTCAATGTGGCTACCGTGCCCAGCATGTTATCCTTGGTTCCCGGTTTCCTATCGGAATTCACTATAACCTGTTGGGCGAACTTAAGAAACGAAACCACGGGTTTTACCCCCTTCCTTACAGCTTCCTTCAATGTGGATAAGTTAGATTCAAGACCTCTCTTCCAATAGCTTAACTCTATAGCCTGTAATTCCAATATATGCTCATATAGCATTGCATTAAGTTCTTGCGACTGCGGATGGTTGATTACTTGGGCACCATCCTTACTCCAACATTCCGGCTTTAGATAGACATTGGTTTTAAAGTATACCTTCCTCTGATTCAGATAGGCTTCTATTTGTACAAGGGCTGTCCCCTGTCGGTTTAACTTGTTTTGCCGGTTATAAACTAAACGATATCTGATCTTCTCTAACATACTCAACTTTTTGTTTTTAAAGTTAAAAAAATTCTTCTGCATTTACAAAATAAACCACAAAAATTGTTCTGGGGG